>MAAB01037766.1_pt1 | contig 530800 bp, 519 predicted proteins | sample 1115991 | NCBI WGS metagenome assembly MAAB01 (sample SAMN04961124, study PRJNA320927) | seawater metagenome | isolation source: sample BD02T18 sea water enriched with oil for 18 days | place: USA:Gulf of Mexico | collected 2013-07-27 | reverse complement strand
GACTTAGCGCCGATGGTAGTGTGGGAGTTCCCATGTGAGAGTAGGTCACTGCCAGGCTTTTATTTAAAGAAGGTCATCCTCATTGAGGGTGGCCTTTTTTATTGCCTTAAATTTGGTAATGGTATGACTCGAACAAGGTTAGACGCCACGGAAAGCTAATTACACATCAGTAAATGTACTAGTTCATCATCTAAAGAGTAATATACGTACATGTAGGTGTGTATATATGACGTGTATTGAACAACACAAGATCACCATATTTTATGACGGCGCTTGTCCAAGCTGTATAAGAGACCGTAAGTGGTACGAATGGCTAAGTGGTAAACGTTCTAAGGATGTAAGTTGGTTCGATATAACAGATAAAGGTAACGAACTCTGTCAGAAAAATATTGATCCTAAACTTGCCTTATCTGAACTACATATTCAAACTGAAGACGGTCAGATCATCAGAGAAATTGATGCTTATATCGTTTTAATGCAACGTATAATGTGGTTGCAACCGATAGCCTTTGTGCTAAAACTACCAGTCGTAAAACCCTTGTTAGCAATGTTGTACCATTACGTTGTGAACAAACGTCTAAAACGCACTGGCAGAATATAGATGCTGACGAGCAATCATTTATAATTTTAAGTCTAATATTTTCAAACAAACAAAGTAAATAATCACCAACTTTGCTATCATTCGCTTGCCAAAGTATTGCGGATACCATAGTTCATTATGGAATCATAATTTTGGCATTACTTATTAATAGATTGAACTAGGATTGTCATGCCAGAAATTATTGTAGAAAAGAACCTAAGCGATGCTCGTAAAGCTGAATTAGGTATTGCTGAGTGGAATATTTGGGACTGCCCAGTGAGAGGATTCCGTTTAGATTTTGATGATGAATCAGAACATTCATATATCTTAGAAGGCGAGATCGTTGTAACACCAGATGGTGGTCAACCTGTAACTGTTGTGCCTGGTGATTATGTGATCTTTCCTAAAGGCTTAACAAGCATGTGGCAAGTTACTAAGACATTGAAGAAACATTACATGAAAACAGCTGACTAGTTATAAATAGCTTATTCAAGTAATAAAAAAGCCCTAGACTGATGTCTAGGGCTTTTTTTTAGTTTCAATGCACAACAAAGTGCGTCTTTTGAAGTAGGTATAAGCTGAGTTAAAACTGAACAGGCTGTTTAACCCCAGCTGTTTGTTTGACAGGCTTCTGCTTGCTCTCTGGTGCAGACAAGTATTCCAAAGCACGTAAGATATGAGAGCGTGTAATTGTGCCGACGAGTCGGTTTTCCATCACAACTGGAAAACGCTTGTAAGAGCCTTTTAGGAACATTTCAGCAACTTCAATGATGGGCGTATCTACGTCGATAGATTCAATACCAACAGTCATGAATTCTGAAACCTTTCCAGCAGCTGTTCCTTGATAATAACCCGCATCTAATGCCACTTGCATGCAGTCCTTTTCAGAGAGAAACCCCACCATATTGCCATGTTGGTCTAATACTGGTGCACCAGATATTTTAGAGTCGAGTAATTTGTTGATCGCGCGTAAGATGTCCATATCTGGAGTGAAAGTCACTTTGTTGACTGACATGTAATCTCTAACTTTTAAAGAATCGAGCATATTTGATCTCCGCTGAAGTTATTTCTTACTGCTGATTTTCTTGCGCTTTTTTAATTTCGCATTGATGTTTTTCTTCGATACTGCAGGCACCACTGCAACTGCCGGCTAATCCTACTTGATTAAGGCCGCCACAGCTGCCTTTAATCGCTGGACGTCCTAATATCACGCCTACTGCCATGCCCATAACGGCAATGGTGATAACAACAAATGTGGCAATAAATATGGTCACCTATCCTCCGAAATCATCAAGGAAGATATTGTCACTTTCTACGCCAAGATCTTCCAGCATACTGATAACGGCGGCGTTCATCATTGGAGGACCACACATGTAGTACTCACAATCTTCCGGTGCAGGATGATCTTTCAAATAGTTATCTTTAAGAATATTATGAATAAAGCCGGTATAGCCTGTCCAATTATCTTGTTCTTGCGGATCTGATAGGGCAACATGCCATTTAAAGTTATCATTCTCCGTCTGTAGCGTATCAAAATCTTCTACGTAGAACATTTCACGCAAGCTACGTGCGCCATACCAAAAACTCATCTTACGGTCACTATTTAAGCGGCGTAATTGATCGAAGATATGTGAACGCATGGGTGCCATACCCGCACCACCACCGATGAATACCATCTCTTTGTCAGTATCTTTAGCATAAAACTCACCAAATGGGCCGGAGATGGTAACTTTGTCACCCTCTTTCAGATTAAAGATGTAAGAAGACATCTGGCCCGGAGGTAGAGCATCATCACCAGGAGGTGGCGATGCGATCCGTACATTAAGCATTATAATGCCTTCTTCCTGAGGATAATTTGCCATCGAATAGGCACGTATGACATCTTCTTTTACTTCTGATTTGAAACGCCACATATCGAAGCGATCCCAATCTTCACGGTATTCACCTGCGATATCAAAATCTTTATAGTTGGCGATATGTGGTGGACATTCGATTTGAATAAAACCACCAGCACGGAAATCAACACTTTCGCCTGTAGGTAGTTCTAATACTAATTCTTTGATGAACGTGGCTACGTTATCGTTAGAGCGAACCGTACATTCCCATTTCTTCACCCCGAAGACTTCTTCTGGCACTTCGATTTTCATGTTCTGTTTAACAGATACTTGGCAAGAAAGACGTTCGCCTGCTGCTGCTTCACGCTTTGTAATGTGAGACTCTTCTGTAGGGAGGATAGAGCCACCACCTTCGAAGACTTTTACTTTGCATTGACCACAAGTACCACCACCACCACAGGCAGAGGAGACAAACAGGCTAGAATCAGATAAAGCGCCTAATAACTTACCACCAGCAGTGGTATGTACCGTTTTTTCATCATTGATGAGAATGGCAATATCACCGGTTGCTACTAATTTTGACCTCGCATTGAGGATCAAAACCACTAGGGCCATGATGATCAGCGTGAATAATACGATACCTAAAATGATTTCCATTACAGTTGAATCCCCGAGAATGCCATAAAACCGAGCGCCATTAGACCTGCGGTGATAAAGGTAATACCCAGGCCTTGTAGACCATCTGGTACATCTGAATATTTTAGTTTTTCTCTTATACCTGCAATCGCGGTGATTGCTAGTGCCCAACCCAGACCACTACCTACACCATATACCGCACTTTCAGCAAAATTATAGTCACGTTCCACCATAAACAACGTACCACCTAAAATGGCACAATTTACGGTGATGAGTGGCAAGAAAATACCCAAGGCGTTGTATAAAGCAGGGGTGTATTTATCCATTGCCATTTCTATGATTTGAACCATGGCAGCAATAACACCGATAAAGCTGATAAGGCCGAGGAAGCTTAAATCAACATCAGGGAAACCTGCCCAGGCTAAAGCGCCATCTTTTAATAACAGCTGGTAAATGAGGTTGTTAGCAGGAACGGTAATGGCCTGAACAACAATGACAGCAATACCTAGACCTAGCGCGGTTTCGATTTTCTTTGAAACTGCTAAATATGTACACATGCCCAAGAAAAACGATAAGGCAAGGTTCTCAATGAAGATTGAGCGGATAAAGAGGCTTAAATAATGTTCCATTTAGAGAATCTCCGTCCGGTGAACTTGGTGTATTTGATAGTCAGCTGCTTCCACCTGATCTTTTTTCCAACTACGAATAGCCCAAATCAATAAACCGATAACGAAGAATGCACTGGGTGGTAACAACATTAAACCATTTGGAATGTACCAGCCGCCTTCGTTGGCAACAGGAATAACTTGAATACCAAACAGTTTGCCCGCACCGAGTAGTTCACGAAAGAAGGCAACCACCATAAGAATTAAACTGTAGCCAAGACCATTACCGATTCCATCTAAAAAACTCAACATTGGTGGGTTTTTCATTGCATACGCTTCGGCACGACCTAATACAATACAGTTAGTAATGATCAGGCCAACAAAAACTGACAATTGCTTGCTAGCTTCATAGGCGTAGGCTTTGAGCAGTTGATCGACAACAATAACTAATGACGCAATGATCGTCATTTGTACAATGATACGGATCGTTGACGGAATGTGATTACGGATGGAACTGATCAGCATTCCAGAGAAAGCGGTTACAGTAGTTAAAGCGATACTCATAATGAGTGCCGCCATCATATTTGTTGTTACCGCTAAGGCCGAACAAACGCCCAATACTTGTAACGTGATTGGATTGGTATCAATTAAGGGGTCTAAAACGTTAGATTTTGCTTGACTAGCCATCGGTTATTTCCCCATCTCAGTACGCATGTTTTTTAAATATGGACCAAATGCATTTTCACCTAACCAGTATTTAACTAAGTTAGATACACCGACGCTTGTTAGGGTTGCACCAGACAAACCGTCCACTTTATGTTCTGCACCAGCTACTTTGTAATCTACAAAGCCACGGACAACTTCAATTTTGAGTTCACCTTGCTCGTTAAAGGCTTTTTTACCTTGCCATTGTTTACGCCATTTAGGGTTGTCAACTTCACCACCTAAGCCAGGAGTTTCAGCATGTTCATAAAATTGGAGGCCGCCAATGGTATTAAAGTCGGCATCAAAAGAAATAAACCCATAGAGCGTAGACCAGAGGCCATAACCATGAACGGGAAGTACCACTTGTTTTACAGCGCCATTTTCTTTTAATAAGTAAATGGTTGCCAATTTAGCGCGACTACCAATACTGGCAATATCTTGCTCTGCAGTTAATGTCACGCTTTGGGCTGGATCGGAAGAGGCTTTACGTTGATCGTAAGTGGTAACATCAATATCCTCATATTTACCAGCATCTAAGTTGACTACTTTTGTTTCAAACTGAGCAAACAAGGCATCAACGTCGGCATCATCGGTTAATAAACCAGTGACCGCCAAGATGTTCTTCTTGATGTCATTCGCTTTATTGATTTGCTGTAGAGGTTTTAGAACAACAGCTGAGGTTGATACTAAAACTGAACAGACTAAGCACAGCAATGCTGCTACGAAGATCGTTTTTTTCGGGTTATCATTGGGCAATGCTAAAATATTGCCGATAAAACCCTTCTTTTTTGTATTTTCAGCCATGTGTTTAACTTCGCTTTAGTCTTCGTTGAACATTGGCACGCACGACAAAGTAATCAATCAGCGGTGCAAAAATATTACCAAATAATATTGCCAGCATAATGCCTTCAGGGAAGGCTGGGTTAACGACTCTAATGAGTACTGCCATAAAGCCGATTAAGCCACCATAGACCCAGCGACCGGTATTGGTCATGGCTGCAGACACGGGGTCAGTGGCCATGAAAATCATACCGAAAGCCAATCCGCCTAAAGTAAGATGCCAGTACCATGGCATTGCAAACATTGGATTCGTATCGCTACCGATTAAATTAAACAGTAATGAGGTAATAACCATGCCTAAGAACACACCAAAGATGATGCGGAACGAGGCGACCCGAGTATAGATTAAGAACGCTGCACCTAATAAGCAGGCTAGGGTTGATGTTTCACCAATTGAACCAGCCATGGAGCCTAAGAAGGTCTGTGTCCATGTGAAGCCAGCATTAGTGATGGCTTCTACACCACCTGCCGCACCTAACGCGAGTGGAGTTGCACCACTAAAACCATCAATGGCTGTCCAGATTGCATCACCTGACATTTGAGCCGGGTAGGCAAAATATAAAAAGGCACGACCGGTTAAAGCGGGGTTTAAGAAGTTTTTACCGGTACCACCAAATACTTCTTTACCAAGCACAACACCAAAAATGATGCCTAGGGCAACCTGCCATAAAGGTGTTGATGGTGGTAAGGTCAAGGAATACAACATTGACGTTACTAAGAAACCTTCATTAACCTCATGGTTACGAACGGCAGCAAAGATAACTTCAAATGTACCACCAGCGATTAAGGTGGTGAGGTAAATAGGGAGGAAATACAACAGGCCGTGGAGCATATTGGCGACCACGCTATTGGGGTCATAACCGATGCCGATGGTATTTAATATCCAACCACGCCAGTTATCCAGATCTGTCATGCCTAATGTGGCCATCGCACTGTTGGCTTGGTTACCTGTATTCCACAGCATCATCAGTAATACTGGGAATGTGGCTAACACCACATAGCTCATTAATCTTTTTAAATCGATACCGTCACGCACGTGCGGGGAGCCACGAGTCACATCTTTAGGGGTATATAAAAATGTATCCACCATTTCAAAAAGAGCAAAATACTTGTGGTAGGGACCGCCTTTTTGGAATGAGGGCTCTAGTCGGTCAAGGAAACGTCGTAAACGCGCCATGATTATCCTTCTTTTTCTATTTGAGTTAAGTTAGTTCGCAGTGCTGGACCGTAATCGAACTTGCCTGAACAGACGAATGAACACAATGATAAATCTTCTTCGTCTAACTCAAGGCAACCAAGTGCTTGAGCCGCGTCGGTATCTTTAACTATCAATGCACGTAATAATTGTGTTGGCAGAATATCGAGTGGCATAACCAGCTCGAAAACGCCAACTGGCACCATTGCACGCGGACTACCATTTTGCGAAGTCGTTAAGTCAAACAACTTATTGCCGAGCAATTTAGATACAAAGACATTCAATGCAGAGAATTTTTTACTTCCCGGTTTTATCCAACCAAAAAATTCACGTTCGTAACCTTCTGCGATCACGGAAATTTGATTATGGAATCGGCCTAGAAATGCAGCCCAGTTATTAGCCGTGTGACCATGGAGGACTGAACCAGATATAACTCGGGACTGAATATTTTGCACTTCATCTTGAACCAAGTCTTCTGTATTCGCACCAAGACGAGTACGCACTAAGCGAGGTTTATTCACTAAGGTACCTGCGAGTGAAATAATACGCTCTACCCACAAGTGACCAGAGGTAAACAACTTGCCGATGGCAATTACATCTTGATAGTTAATTTGCCAAACAGTCTTGTTGGCACTGACCGGATCAAGCAAATGAATGTGTGTACTGGCTAAGCCTGCAGGATGTGGACCTGAAAAGGTATGTGTTTCCACATTGGATTGTGAACTAGTTGGCAGTGTTGCATCGGCTGCACAGACAAATACTTTACCGTCCGTTAATTGACTTAATACCGTGAGGCCGTTGGCAAAGTCTTCGGCATATTCATTGATAATAAGTGCAGGATCCGCAGCAAGAGGGTTGGTATCAATAGCGGTGACAAAAATAGAATTCGGTGTGGATTCTGGCTCTGGTGATTTGCTGTATGGGCGAGTACGAAATGCCACCCATAAACCAGAGTCTAGGAGATTCTTTTTAACGGCGTCACGATCTATATTTGCCAGCGACTTTTTTTCGTATTTTTCGAAAATAACTTCATCATCGCCGGTAAGTTCAATAATGATAGATTGTAAAACACGTTTTGCACCTCGGTTGATGGCTTTAACTGTGCCAGCACCAGGAGATGTAAAGTGTACGCCGGGATTTTTTTTGTCACTGAATAAAGCTTGGCCCAGTTTTACCGGTTGCCCTTCTTCAACCAACATAGTTGGTTTCATACCGACAAACTCATTACCTAAGACTGCAACCGAATTAACGGGATTAGCATCGTAGATTACCTGTTCAGGTTTACCGGAAATGGGTAAATCAAGCCCTTTCTTTATAGAAAAATGCATAGCCGCTTGGTCGGGTGGACAATTAAATTGTCTGCCTTCCGAACTCCTTTAATCCAAGAAGTGGTTAGTATATGTATTGTGGCAAGGTATGTGAAGGCATAACACAATTTATTTCGATAAATTTAAGCTTTTAACTGTGAGGACTGTTTTTTAACCAAATCAGCCCAATAATCAACGCTACAAAACTTGTGGCAGCGGCAATGCTGAATGTGATTGTTGGTCCGGGCGATAACCAAAAATAACCACTGAACAAACTGCCAATGGCACCACCGGCACCAAAACTAACACTGCTATAGATGGCATGACCACGGCCTTGATTTCGCCCTGTGAAATGTTGGTGTACCCAAGCAATGGCCGCCGCATGGTAGGTACCAAAGCTGGCAGCATGTAACAATTGGGCAAAGAGTAATAAGCCGAAGTTATCAGGGAAAAAACCAATAATTAACCAACGAATACTACTGAGGAGCACACTGATTAATAATACCGAGCGAATGCCAAAGCGAGGTAGCCATTGATGCATAAACAAAAAGATGACAACTTCAGCAATGACACCTAAAGCCCATAACTGGCCAATGATGGTTCGGCTGTAATCATGTTGCTCCAGGTAGATGGAGTAAAACGTGTAATAAGGACCATGACTGACTTGAATTAAAAAACAAATGGATAAAAATGCAATGACTTCAGGACGTTTTAATATTGAGCACAAGGGCACGTGATTTAAACTTAAATGCCTTGAGGCTGACTCGGGTACGGTTAGGCTAACAAGCCAAATTGCGACCATGCTTAATAACAAAGCATAAGGCACTAAACCAGCATCAAATATTTCCAGCAGCCAGCCTAAGAGCATTACTGTGATAATGAAGCCGATTGAGCCCCATAGACGAATTTTACTGTAGTGATGGCTATGCTCACCCAAGTGTTGCAGAGTGGTGACTTCAAATTGGGGAAGGGAAGCATTCCAGAAGAAGCTAAATACCAACATCACTATAGCGATCCACAGATAGCTGTTATCGAGCAAAATGCCAGCGAATCCTAAAGCGCCAGCTAAACTGGCGAAACGCACAATGCGCATGCGCTGACCATGATGATCGGCAATCCATCCCCAAACATTGGGCGCGATAATTCTGGTTGCGAGTAATATCGCAGTGAGCTCACCGATTTCGCGGGCGGAAAAGTCTAACCACTGTAGGTATAAGCTCCAGTAGGGAACTAAGACACCTAAAGAAGCAAAATAGAAAAAGTAAAAACCCGATAAGCGCCAATAGGGCGTATGTCTAAGTGGCACGCTCTTGAATTAGGTTTGTGCTGGAATTATGGGGGTATCGCTAGTGACATCCATATTTTGAGCTCGATGACGTAAGACATGATCCATCAAGACTAAGGCTAACATTGCTTCGGCAATGGGCGTGGCGCGGATGCCGACACAGGGATCATGGCGACCATGGGTCACGACTTCAATCGCATTACCTTCGGTATCGACACTACGGCCTGGAAGTCGCAAACTGGAGGTCGCTTTTAACGCCATGCTGACTAAGATGTCTTGACCACTAGAAATACCACCGAGCACACCGCCGGCATTATTACTGAGGAAACCTTTAGGTGTGATTTCATCACGGTGTTCGGTGCCTTTTTGAGTCACCGAGTCAAAACCTGCACCGATTTCAACACCTTTCACCGCATTGATGCTCATCATTGCGTGAGCGATTTCAGCATCAAGACGATCAAAAATGGGCTCGCCTAAGCCTGGAGGTACATTACGAGCGATAACATTAATGCGAGCACCAACAGAGTTGCCTTCTTTACGCAATGCATCCATATAGTCTTCTAGTTGTTGCTCTTTATCAGGATCGGGACAGAAAAAGGCACTATTTTCCATATGATCCCAATCTAACTTTTCGGTAACTACAGGACCAAGCTGGGCTAAGTAACCTTGAATTTCAATGCCATAGCGTTGTTGTAAGTATTTTTTTGCTATGCCGCCAGCAGCAACGCGCATCGCTGTTTCACGTGCAGAAGACCGACCTCCACCACGATAATCGCGGGTACCGTATTTTTGCTGGTAGGTGTAGTCAGCATGTGCAGGGCGGAATTGGTGCATGATATTGCCGTAATCTTTTGAGCGTTGATCGGTATTTTCAATGATCATGCCGATCGGAGTGCCCGTCGTTTTACCTTCAAATACGCCCGAGAGAATTTTTACCTGATCTAGTTCACGGCGTTGTGTTTCATGGCGGGTTTTACCGGGTCTGCGACGGTCAAGATCACCTTGAAGATCGGCCTCACTCAGTTCTAAGCCAGGAGGGCAACCGTCGACAATACAGCCCAATGATGGGCCATGGCTTTCACCAAAGGTGGAGACAGTGAATAGTTTTCCGAAGCTGTTACCTGACATACTGATTTCCGAAGTTAAATAGTTGTTAAACGATAAATAGAGTAGCAAATCCGAGGAAAGCGACAAAACCAACCACATCAGTGACCGTCGTGAGCAATACACTACCCGATAAAGCAGGGTCAATGCCAAACTTCTGTAAGGCTATAGGAATCGTGACTCCTGCAAGTGCGGCGGCGACAAGATTAATAATAATTGCTGAGCCAATGAGCACACCTAAAGCAAAACTATTAAACCAAATGATCGTCACGATTGCGATAGCTATGGCCCAGAGAAAACCATTGATAGCACCAACGGCAATCTCTTTCCTCAATAACCAACGTTGGTTTTTGTCATTCAGTTGCCCTAGCGCCATCGAGCGAATCACTAAGGTTAAGGTTTGGCTGCCAGCAACGCCACCCATACTGGCAACAATAGGCATTAATATCGCTAAAGCAACTTGTTTTTCAAGGGTGGTATCAAATAAACCGATGGCCCATGAGGCTAAAAATGCAGTCAGTAAATTTACCCCTAACCATAAAGAACGACGGTGTACACTTTTTTTGACTGGTGCAAAGGTATCTTCATCTTCACTTAAACCGGCCATGCTTAACATGGAATGTTCAGCTTCATCACGAATAACGTCAACCACGTCATCGATAGTAATACGTCCTAATAGGCGATTGTCTTTATCAACTACAGGTGCAGAAATAAGGTTGTGTTTTTCAAAACGATGGGCAACGTCGCGATCATCCATGCTGGCGGGAATTGCATCGACCTGATGTGACATGACATTGTTGACGGTCAAAGATCGACTACGACTGACGATCTGCGACAAGGCTAAAGTGCCTAGGTATTTATCTTTATGATCAACCACATATAAACTGTCGGTGTTTTCTGGTAAGCCATTTAGCATACGTAGATAACGTAATACAACTTCTAGTGTCAGGTCAGAGCGGATAGTGACCACATCGGTGTTCATTAAACCGCCTGCAGTATCTTCCTCATAGGCTAAAATAGTTTCGATACGACGACGGTGCTGGCTGTCCATGGCCCGTAATACTTCACGCATGACATGATCAGGCAGATCCTGCAGGATATCGGCGACATCATCGGCATCGAGATCTTCGGTCGCACTGATTAAATCAGCGGTATCCATATTGGTCATTAAATCGGCACGAACATCATCACCGATGTAAGACAAGACTTCACCACGTAGATCAGGATTGATGACCGGCCAACAGATACGACGTTCTTCCGGCGGTAACGATTCTAAAAGGTGAGCTGTTTCAGCAGGGTGAAGGCTGGCTAGTAATCTACGCATGCGCACAAAACGGCCACTTTGAAGCGCTTCGGCAAGCGTATCAATGGGCTGGTTTAAGGCATATTTTGGATCTAGCTCAGACATCAGCAAGTCTCAAGGGCGAATGCAATCAGTGATAAGGCGTTTGGGGCGCTATTTTAGCCTCTTAGCGAGTGACTGGGTAGCGCTAAATTTGATTGATTTTCTCTAAGCGTTTATTTGTTCTAATAAAACGTCAGCTTCAAAAGGCGTCGCCATGTTCATTATCTGCAAGGTATTGTCTGGTAGTTGGGTTAGATCTGTTTCATTGATAATTTGTTTTACTTCCAAGATGGCATTGGGATGCATGCTGAAATGTTCTAAGCCCATTGCTAATAATAAACGAGTGTAACGTGGGGACCCTGCCATCTCACCACACATAGAAACAGGAATATTATATTTTTTCCCTGCTTCCAAGGTCATATGTACCAATCGCAGAACGGCGGGGTGCAAAGGGTCATAGAGATAGTTTACTTGGTCATCGATACGATCTACTGCCAAGGTATATTGGATGAGATCATTGGTACCGATAGATAAAAAATCAACATGTTGGGCAAACATTTCGGCACAGATTGCGCTGGATGGAATCTCAACCATAGCACCGGTTTCAATTTGATGGTCATATTCCAGACCTTCTTTATCGAGCTCTTGTTTACATTGCTCCAGTAGTAATTGTGCCTGAAGAAGTTCTGGCAGTGCTGCAATCATCGGGAACATGATCTTAATTTTGCCATAGGCTGAGGCACGCAAAATAGCGCGAAGCTGGGTGCGGAACATATTTGGTTGGTTCAGACATAAGCGTATGGCTCTCAGTCCTAACGCTGGGTTAGTGGCCACTGTTTGTGTTAGGTTGCGACCACCATCGACGGTTTTATCGGCACCTAAATCAAAAGTTCTAATCGTAACAACCTGATTATTCATGCCTTCGACTACATCGCGATAGGCGGCGAGTTGCTCTTCTTCTTCAGGCGGTGCAATACGATTCATATAGAGAAACTCAGTACGATATAAACCAATACCTTGAGCACCGGCATTACTGATTGTAGTGAGGTCTTCGGGCAATTCAGCATTCGCTAACAAAGTGATTGCCTTGCCATCACGTGTTTTTGTCGGTTGTGATTTATACCGGCTAAGTGAAGCAATATGCGCTTCAAAGGAATCGCGACGTTGTTGATATTCTAGGGTTGTGGTGTCATCGGCGCCCGCAATCAAAATGCCTGATTCACCATCCACGATGAGCAGTTCATTATCTTGAATATATCGTCGGATTGATTCAATGCCGACAATGGCGGGGATGCCTAAACTGCGAGCCAAGATAGTGGTATGTGACGTTGCACCACCATGTTCAGTGACAAAGGCCGCGATACCCTGATGTTGCATTAATACCGTGTCTGCTGGGGTAAGATCCTCAGCAATAATAATATGGCCTTTAAGGCGGTCACTTGAAATATCATGATCGCCAGCATCTTGATCGGCTAAAACACGATGAATACGGTTGACCACATGATCGACATCATCTCGACGAGTACGCAGATAAGGATCATCCATTTCATTAAATACATTGATTAATGCATCTCGTTGGAGTTGCAGTGCCCATTCGGCATTACACCGTCGAGTTTTAATCATCTCGATGGGTACTTTTGTCAATGAAGAGTCTTTGAGCATCAACAAATGGGTATCAATAAAGGATGTGACATCGGCGGGTGCATTCGCCGGAATATGATTGCGAATAGCTTTGAGTTGCTGCCTTGCATTTTCGATGGCATCTAATAGTCGATCAATTTCTTGTTCGATGGAAAATTCAGGAATTAAGTATTCTCGAACATCCGGCTGATTATGAAATAAAATATGAGCCTTGCCGATGGCAATACCACGTGAAACCCCTATTCCTTGAAGCTCAAGCGTCATTCACCTTCTCCGAAAAAATCGTTAATCAAGCTATTGATTTGTTCTAGTGCTTTTTCAGCATCATCACCATCGGCTTGCACGGTAATTTCCGTTCCTTTGGCCGCCGCCAACATCATCACCCCCATGATGCTTTTGCCGTTGATAGAGCGACCATTGCGAGATACTTGGATATCGCAATCAAATTGAGAGGCGGTGGTGACAAATTTAGCTGCTGCCCGTGCGTGTAAGCCAAGTTTATTGATAATGGTGAATGTTTGTTCGATCATGCTTTGTATCCTGAGTGATGGCAGCGAACGATTCCTTCTTGTCCGCCACTGATCGCTTTATCTTCGAGTTCTTTAAGGTTTAACCCTGGGTAATTTAAAACGCGAACTAACATGGGTAGGTTGAGTCCTGAGACGATGCATACATCTTCACGGTCGGAAACTGCACAGGCAATATTACTGGGCGTTGAGCCAAACATATCGGTCAAAATTAATATACCGTTGCCTTGATCGATGCCCTTTAATTCGTCATCGAGTTGCGGTCGAATTTGATCCGGCGTATGACTGGTTTCAATTGAAATGACTTTGGTCGGCAAGGGACAGCATGACAGCATCTGTCGAGCTGTATTAATCAGCTCAGCACCAATTTGGTTATGAGATACGATGAGAATGCCTACGGTCATTAAAGTTCTCTATGTGTTGGCAATAGTGCCGGTCGTTTACAAGGAGCTTATGTTTTGCACATGTAATAGAGGGCAATTGTATGCTAACTACCACTATGATTGGCAAGTTTTGCTGATTAAGATGGCATTAGCGTAATATTTTCAGTTATTTTGGTCGATATTCATCTGTCGCTGTTGACGCTTTTTTAGATCTTGCTCAGCCATATAATCAGTAGACTGTATCGTTAGCCAAGTGAGTAATCGATGATAAAGTGAGGCTGGCGAATTTATCGACAGCTGTAATAACGGAAGGTTTATGCCGAGTATTTCGTGGCTAAGTGAGGGAGATAAATCTGATGTATTTTCTATCGACGGTTTGAGTTCAATTATATAATCGAGAGTATGTTGCTGGATAAATGCTTCGAGGCTAAATACTTGTGTTATGGCAATAAGACCTAATTCACGGCTGTGGAGAAATCCTGCGGACATTTGTGGGCATGACCCGGTGATGACATTATCATTACGCTTGAACTCAACTACATCATCGGCAATAAGCTGATGACCGAGATGCAATAACTCAAGTGCAAAGCTACTTTTACCAATCCCTGCTTGGCCAATAATAAATACGCCATGGTCATTAATATTCATCAAAACACCGTGATGGCAGTTTAATGTCTTTGGCTTAGTCATGACGACATTAGTCGTCTATAGATACTAACAGTTCAAATATTTCTTCAGCATCTTGGCAACCACGGATTTTTTGGCAAGCATCAGCGTCTCTGAACAAGGTAGCTAATCGTGCCAGATGTTGCAGATGATGATCGCCGCCCTCTTCGGGGACTAATAAAGCAAAAGCAATATCAATAGGTTGCTCATCTGCAGCATCAAAATCCACCGGCTGTTCCAATGTCATCATTGCTGCAATAGTATGAGTGATATCAGGGATTCGGGCGTGCGGAATGGCCACGCCCTTACCCAGTCCTGTGCTGCCTAATCGTTCTCGATCGAGCAGTGCATGAAAAATTTTCTCTGCTGTTGTCACGTTGGTATTCGCCGCCAACATTTTGCTAAGTTCTTCGAGAACACGCTTTTTACTAGCGGCACCATTGTGGTGACTAATGTTATCGGTGCTGGCGAGTTGTGCGGCAATAAGCATAGAAAAACCTTGTTAACTAGCGTTGTGTTTCATTTCTGCACCATCGGCTTGATGATGATTTTTAACTTTATCTTTGTGTTTGATGATCTGACGATCAAGTTTTGTGATTAGATTTTCAATAGCGGTATACATATTTTCATGTTCATCAGAGGCAAACAAATCAGCGCCACGAACATGCACGGTTGCTTCTGCTTTTTGACGTAGTTTTTCTACGGATAAAATGACATGAACATTAGTCATGCGATCGAAGTGACGGGTTAATTTCTCAAACTTTTTATTCACATGATCACGAAGACTATTGGTAATTTCAATATGTTGTCCGCTTAAGTTTAATTGCATAATGATTTACTCCGTTGGTGGAAAAAACTGGTTTGCTATACCAGCCGCTTACGTTCATTAGAGGGTGGAATTGCTAATGATTCACGGTATTTTGCAATGGTTCGGCGTGCTACATTGATGCCTTGATCGCCCAGAATATCAGCAATTTTACTATCACTAAGTGGTTTCCTTGGGATTTCTGCGGCCACGAGTTTTTTGATAATTGCGCGAATAGCCGTGGCCGAACATTCGCCTCCAGTGTCAGTACTCACATGACTGGAGAAAAAGTATTTCAATTCAAAAATTCCACGAGGGGTGTGAATATATTTTCTGGTGGTGACCCGTGAAATAGTGGACTCATGCATTTCTACTTCGCTGGCAATATCAGCTAAAACCAACGGTTTCATTGCTTCTTCACCAAAGTTTAGGAAGTCTTTTTGTTTTTCGACAATGGCTTCGGTTACTTTTAATAACGTCTCATTTCGACTTTGTAAACTTTTTAGGAACCAGCGCGCTTCCTGTAAGTTATTTTTCAAATAGACATTTTCAGAGCTGTTATCTGCGCGATTGATCAACTGGGCGTAATGGTCCGCTATTTGTAATCGAGGTGCGTTATCAGGATTCAGTGACAGCAACCATTTGCCATTGAGTCTACGGGTATAAACATCGGGCACGATATATTCGGTTTTTTCAATCTGTATTTGACTGCCTGGACGAGGATTCAATAATTGAATCGCTTGCACCAGTTCCGTGAGCTGTTCCTCATTGACCTTCAGCGCCCGTTTAATTTGAGCGTAATCACGTTTGGCTAATGTATCGAGATGTTTATCAATTAACTCGGTTAATAATTCGACATGTTCAATGCGAGACTCATACAAATTAAGCTGGATTAATAGGCATTCGCGTAAATCGCGTGCAGCAACACCCACAGGATCAAAGTGCTGAATACGATGCAATACGGCTTCGATTTCATCTTCTTCAACTTCATCATAACCATCACCCAGGCTTTGTTGAATCTCTTCTAAGCTGATTTTTAGATAGCCATCATCTGAGACAGAGTCAATAATGACCGTGGCAATAGTTTGCTCCGTCTCGGAGAAATGGGTCAGACGCATTTGCCATAATAAGTGCTCTTGCAATGAGTCACTGCTGTCATCTTGGTTTTCACGCTCGATGCCAGGCTCAGAACTTTGGTGGGTACTACTCATGACACCACTAGGCTGACTATCGAAAGTGTCTTCCCATTTACTATCTACCGGTAAATCTTCGGGAATATCAGCATGTTCAAGTTGAGTAATATCCGGTGTGACGGGCTCATCTGCAGCCTGATCATCTTGTTGCTCTGATGCGTTGTCATCAAATACAAAATCTTCTTCAACATCAAGCAAAGGATTGGTTTCTAAGACTTCTTGAATTTCGGCTTGTAACTCAAGTGAAGAAAGTTGCAATAAGCGTATGGCTTGTTGCAGTTGGGGCGTCATTGATAGGCTTTGGCCTATGCGTAACTGTAATGATTGTTTCACTGACTACTTTGATAAAACTGTTTCCGCATGGGTTTATATTACCGTAAGTAGGTGGTCATTGCCTATACGTTTTTTGACTATTTTTTGAAGAGAGCTAATCAACTTGGAAATGCAGGTTTCAGAGTTATTTGGGGATATTAGAATACGGTCACGGCTGTAGACTTAAAACTAAGCCAAACGTTGTCCCCCAAAGCTAAACTTAATTGGCTAAGTGACTCTGGGCTGATAATAACTTGGAAGCGCTCCTCACAGTCAATGGTCAGGCGTACAGTATTGTTTTCTTGTGCAATTAATACCACATGGCCATTAAAACTATTTCGCATGCTTGACTCTAAGGGCTGGCGGGAAATAATAATTTCTGTGGGGTCGATGGCAATATGACGTGCATTAGCTAAGCCACTAGCAGCATGAATGATTAGTTTTCCAGTATTAAAGTCATGTTGATTTAATGCGCCATGAAATAAGTTAAATAACGGCGCGGTGGTTATTTTACCTGCATGCAAATTTAGCGTGTCATCAGCAATGGCGAGACCTTGCGGTTGATCATGAGTAGAAAAAATAACGGTTTTGTCCGTTTGTTCAGCAAAGGACTGAATAGCGCTCTCTAATTGTCGGATATGACGCTGATCAAGGTGAGAGAATGGTTCATCAAGTAATAAAACATCAGGATCATAGGCTATCGCCCGAGCAATTGCCGCGCGTTTTAACTCGCCGCCAGATAAGCTCTGCGCGGACTGATCTTTAAGTTGGGTTAAATTCAGTTGCTCTAAGGCCTGTTCTATAAGGAAAGGATAGCGAGACGACTCAATATGTTGGAGCTTAAGTGCCAAGCGAATATTGTCAGTAACACTGCCAGCAAGTAAATAGGGCTGTTGGCTGACGACACCAATGCGCCGACGTTGACTAGGTTTGAGTTTATCTACAATTTTTTGGTCGAAGAGCTGGATCGATCCATGACTGGGTTTTTCGGTAAAGGCGAGCAGATTCATTAAGGTGGATTTACCTGCGCCATTTTCCCCCAATAAGGCGATACATTTTCCTGAAGGAATAGTGAAGTGGGGGATATCCAAGACACAGTTTTGCTGGTGGACGACCTTAATATCATTTAATACATACGCATTAGTCATGATTTGGGCCTATGTAACCATGACAATAAGAAATTTAATATAAAGGCGATGATTAATAACAATAAACCGAGTGCTAAACCCAGTTCAAACTCTCCTTTACTGGTTTCTAGCGCAATGGCGGTGGTCATAGTGCGGGTAAAACCTTCGATATTGCCACCTAACATCATCGCGGCACCCACTTCACCAATAGCCCGACCAAAGCCGGTAATGATCGCGGCTAGAATCGCAAAACGAGTAACGCGAATTACGTTGATAGCTAAAGAAAAATGACTTGCACCCAAACTGATTAATGTTGGTTTTAATCGAGGATCTGCACTATTAACAGCGGTAATAGTGAGGTTCATCATGATCGGAAAAATCAAAATGGCTTCGGCAATAATGACGGCCATTGGGGTATACAGTAATCCCCAGTGTCCTAGTGGACCTAGGCGACTAAATAGGCCGTAGAGTAATAAACCTATCACCACCGTAGGCATAGCCATCAAGGTATTTAACAGGTGCTGAATAAATGCCTTACCGATAAATCTATTTAATGCCATAAAGACACCTGCCGGTACCGCTAAGATTGCTGCGATTAAAGAGGCTATCAGTGAAATAGAGACTGAGGTGGCAACGATGCGATAAATATAAGGATCAAATGACGAAATTAACTCTAGTGCTGCGATCAATGAGTCAATAAAATAAGTCATTTTTTATCTATTATTACCTTAGTTAATTAAACTCAAGCGTTGGCAGATGGTCAATGTAGTATCCGTGCGGTTCATACTATAAAAGTGTAAACCAGGTACACCGGCATCAATTAACTTTTGGGTGAATTCAGTTAGAAAATCCAAGGTGAAGGCTTGTAAAGACTCGACATCATCATGGAAGCTTTCCAATTGTTTACGTAACCAACGAGGGATTTCAGCGCCACAACCATCTGAAAACCGTGCTAATTGGGTAAAGTTATTGATCGGCATGATGCCAGGTATGATCGGAATATTGATGTTTTGTTGTTGGCATCGATCGATAAAATGGAGATAAGCATCGATATTATAAAAATATTGGGTGATGGCACTATCAGCACCAGCCTCTACTTTACGTTTAAAGTTAGCCAAATCAGCTTGTGCCGATTGAGCTTGGGGGTGAATTTCAGGGTAAGCTGCAACTTCAATCTTAAAATGGTCTCCGGTTTCCTGGCGAATAAACTCTACTAATTCGTTGGCATATCGAAAATCACCCGGATCACGCATACCTGAAGGTAAGTCTCCACGTAAGGCAACCAAGCGGCGAATGTCATGTGATTGATAGGTATTAAGGAGGTGACGAATACCGTCAGCAGTAGAACCAACACAGGATAAATGTGGGGCAGCATCAATGCCGGTTGTTTTTTTGTCTTGCTGAATTTCGACCACGGCGTCCAAGGTATTATCTTGGGTTGAACCACCCGCCCCAAAGGTGACTGAAAAAAACTCAGGTTTTAATGGCGCCAATTGCTGGCGAACATTACGCAGGTTGGCGATGCCTTTCTCCGTTTTGGGCGGGAAAAATTCGCAGCTAATAGTGAGTTTGTTGGTCATGGTGTGGTATTAGATAGTGGCTAAATAAAAAAGGGCTAACCACTTGGTTAGCCCTTTGCTTGGTTAGTAGCGGTAATGTTCAGGCTTGTATGGACCATTTTTGTTCAAGCTTAAATATTCAGCTTGTTCAGTGGTTAGCTCTGTTAAGTTAGCGCCAATTTTATTCAAATGTAGGCGGGCTACTTTTTCATCAAGTGACTTAGGCAATACATAAACTTCATTTTTGTAGCTATCACTGTTATCCCATAACTCAATTTGAGCCATTACTTGGTTAGTGAATGAGGCTGACATAACAAAACTAGGATGACCGGTTGCACAACCTAAGTTTACTAGGCGACCTTCAGCTAATAAGGTGATGCGTTTGCCATCAGGGAAGATAACGTGATCAACTTGAGGTTTGACGTTTTCCCATTCGTATTGACGTAATGATGCGACAGCGATTTCAGAGTCAAAGTGACCGATGTTACAAACAATCGCTTCGTTTTTCATCGCTAACATGTGGTCATGGTTTATTACGTCAACATTACCTGTGGTGGTGACAAAAATATCACCTAGGTTTGCAGCATCATCCATGTTTACAACACGGTAACCTTCCATTGCTGCTTGCAATGCACAGATAGGATCAATTTCTGTCACCATTACTGTTGCGCCCATACCTTTAAATGCTTGCGCACAGCCTTTACCAACATCACCGTAACCTAATACGACACAAATCTTACCGGCAATCATGACATCTGTTGCCCGTTTGATACCGTCTAATAATGATTCACGACAGCCGTATAAGTTATCAAACTTAGATTTAGTGACTGAGTCATTAACGTTGATAGCAGGTACTTTTAAGCTACCATCTTTCATCATTTCGTATAAACGATGAACACCGGTCGTTGTTTCTTCAGAAAGACCTTTTACATCCTTTAATAACTCAGGATATTCATCGTGCATGATTTGAGTTAAATCACCGCCATCATCCAGAATTAAATTTGGACGCCAGTTATCTGGGCCAAAGATAGTTTGTTTGATACACCAAATTGCTTCTTCATTAGTTTCACCTTTCCAGGCAAAAACCGGAATATCTTGCACTGCAATGGCTGCAGCAGCTTGATCTTGAGTGGAGAAAATATTACATGAAGACCAGCGCACTTCAGCACCAAGATCGATCAACGTTTCAATTAATACCGCTGTTTGAATAGTCATGTGCAGGCAACCGGCAATGCGAGCACCGGCTAATGGATTTTTGCCCGCATACTCTTCACGGATAGCCATTAATCCAGGCATTTCAGTTTCAGCAATTTTGACTTCTTTTGCACCCCATTCAGCAAGGCTGATGTCGGCGACTTTGTAGTCCGGTGTCAGGTTTTCGATAGGCGATGTCATTTTGTTTCCTTAATATGTTTATTTAGATGCCAGCTGCATCACGTAGCGTGTCAGCTAAATCAGTACGTTCCCAAGTAAACTCAGGCTCTTCACGACCGAAGTGACCATAAGCTGCTGTTTTTAGATAAATCGGGCGAATCAGATCTAACATTTTGACAAGGCCAACAGGGCGTAAGTCAAAATGTTCGCGTACTAAGGCTTCAAGTTTGTCTTCAGCAATTTTACCGGTGCCAAAGGTCTCAATACTGATAGATGTTGGTTGTGCAACACCAATGGCATAAGACACTTGGATTTCACAGCGATCAGCTAAACCTGCTGCCACGATATTTTTAGCTACATAACGACCAGCATAAGCAGCACTGCGATCGACTTTTGATGGATCTTTACCGGAGAAAGCGCCACCGCCATGTCTGGCCATGCCACCGTAAGTATCAACAATGATTTTACGTCCAGTTAAGCCTGCATCACCCACGGGGCCACCAATAATAAATTGGCCGGTTGGGTTGATATGAAAAGCAGTATCTTTAGTGAACCATTCGGCAGGTAATGTGGGCTGGATAATCACTTCCATAACGGCTTCTTGCAGATCTTTTAACGAGACCTCAGGGTTATGTTGGGTCGATAAGACCACGGCATCGATGCCAACAGGTTTGCCATCTTCATAGATAAACGTGATTTGGCTTTTAGCATCAGGACGCAACCAAGGCAATGTACCGTTTTTACGTACTTCGGCTTGACGCTGAACTAAGCGATGGGCATAGGTAATAGGCGCAGGCATTAATACATCGGTTTCATTGCTAGCATAACCAAACATTAAACCTTGATCGCCAGCACCTTGATCTTCGGCTGTTTCACGATCCACACCCATGGCGATATCAGTAGATTGTTTACCAATCAATGACATGACGGCACAGGTTTCACCATCAAAACCAACGTCAGAACTGTTATAACCGATATCGGTGATAGTTTTACGAACGATATTTTCTAAATCGACCCAAGCAGACGTGGTGATTTCACCGGCAACGACAGCTGCGCCAGTTTTTATTAAGGTTTCACAGGCAACTCGGGCATTGGGGTCTTGACGTAATATTTCGTCAAGAACAGCATCAGAAATTTGATCTGCAACTTTATCTGGATGTCCTTCTGATACCGATTCAGATGTGAAAATTGAGCGATTACTCATGAGCAACGTACCTCATTATCTAATGAGAGTTGTTTAGCGTGCACACGACTTAATGGTGGCAACAGGCGATACAACGCTCATTATTAGTTAAATTCATATTAATAATGAACGCCGTTGAGTATATATATGAATAAGCCTAGCAGGAGTGTCCTGGCGCAGCGTTCCTTATTCAGGCGATAAACTTTAGTCGATATACACGAAAAACACAAGATATAACCTCATTGATAGCCCTTGGTATTGACGTGGTTATTGGTGAGTTTTTGGCAGGTCCAACTCCAAATCTATGCTTCTTTTGCGTCATTATCATCTTAGTGAATGGCCTACTTAACGAAATTATATTTCTAAGCGGTAACCATTATCTTTTAACCAGCGACGAGCCAGTTTAACGTTGGGGTAATGATGCGTGACTAACTGCCAAAATTTTGCGGAGTGATTGTGGTGCACAAGATGACAAAGTTCATGCACGATTACATAATCGATCACTGCTGGCGGTGCTAACATTAACTTCCAATTAAACTGGATGTCCCCCGATATTTTACAGCTACCCCAACGTGCCTTGTAGGTTTTAATCGTGATTGAACGAGGCGTTAATCCCAATTTTTCTCCCAAAACTTGGGTGCGTGATGCTAAATAAACATCAGCTTGTTGTTTATACCAATCAATAAGTTTCTTTTTGAGCGTTGATGAAGATAAACGAGTTATGCGACCGGAAAATGTAAGCTCGTTGCCAACTTTATTAACGATAGCTGGTTTTTCTTGCTGATGGAGGCGTAAGTGATAGTTCTCACCTAAAAATAAGAAGCTTTCGCCATCAATATATTGCCTAGCTATCGGTTGACGTAAGGCCTGTTGCTTTAGTTTAAGTTTAATCCAAGCTGTTTTTTGAGCAATGAATTTTTTTGCTGTGCTGAGTGTTAAATCTGAAGGCATATGAATAGATACCCCCCGATGATTAACTTTTAGAGCCATGGTTTTGCGGCGCGCACTTTTAATAATGTTTACGCTGAAACCCTCGCCTTCAATTTTATTACCCATAAACAAATCGTAGTTTGGTTAAATAATCTCAGCATTTTACGCGGTGATTTGAGAAAATGAGCAATTGATTTACGACTTATCGACTATGACTCAAGCTGAATTCACTCTTAGACAAGCGCACCGCCTATCTGTAGCCCCGATGTTAGATTGGACAAATAGGGATTTTCGCTATTTTTTGCGGCTGATATCAAAACATTGTCTGCTGTATACCGAAATGGTAACCACCGGTGCATTGATTCATGGTGACCGAGATCGATTTCTTAGTCATGACATCAGCGAGTATTTGCTTGCTTTGCAGCTGGGTGGCTCAAATCCTGAGGACTTAGCAAAATGTGCTCGTTATGGCCAAGAAGCGGGCTATAGTGAGATTAACTTGAATGTGGGCTGTCCAAGTGACAGGGTGCAATCCGGCAGCTTCGGTGCCTGTTTAATGGCGGAGCCTGAGTTGGTCGCACAGTGCGTTGCTGCGATGCAGGCGGAGGTGAGTATCCCCGTGACGGTAAAAACGCGCCTAGGCATAGACAAACATGACAGTTATCAATTTTTACATGATTTTATTAGCCAAGTGGCTGAAGCGGGGTGTGATGTATTTATTTTGCATGCACGTAAGGCGTGGTTACAGGGTTTGAGTCCAAAAGAAAATCGTGATGTGCCCCCCTTAGATTACCAGCGGGTATATCAAATAAAGCAAGACTTTCCGAACTTACACATTGATATCAATGGCGGGATCCATACCTTGGAAGACGCACGGCAGCATTTAGAACAAGTTGATGGGGTGATGATGGGGAGAGCCATTTACCACAATCCTTATTTATTAGCTGAAGCCGATAATCAATTATTTGCTGAAAATCATTTAGTGCCAACACGGCATCAGGTGATAGAGCAGATGTTGCCTTATATTGAGCGGCGTATGACCGAGGGCCGCCCATTAAAATCAATTACACGCCATTTGTTAGGGCTGTTTCAAGGTCAAACTGGTGCCAAGGCTTGGCGACGGCACTTAAGTGAAAACGCTCACCTTAAAGGTGCGGGGCTTGACGTCATTCAACAGGCGCTGGCGCTAGTTCCTGATTCCAGTGCCCTTGTTGAGTAAATATAAAGCAAATGTCGTTAAACCTACAATGCTTATAAGGATAACGGCAAACGCGGCGTAGATGGGCACATCTGAAGCGCCCAACATGCCAAAACGAAAGGCATTGACCATATAGAGGATAGGATTTAATAACGATACATTTTGCCAAAATTCAGGCAATAAACTGATCGAATAAAATACACCACCTAAATAGGTCAAGGGGGTCAGGATAAAGGTGGGGATAATGGCAATTTCATCAAAGCTACGGGCGTAAATTGCGTTAATAAAACCACCTAAGGCAAACAAAATTGCACTCAAAAATACCATGCTGAAGGTGATGAATAAATGTTGTATAGGTTGTTGGGTAAAAAATAACGATACGATGGTGACAATCAAACCCACACATAAACCGCGTGCTGTGCCTCCAGCGACATAACCAGCAAGAATCAGGTAGTTTGGCACGGGGGCGACCAATAGTTCTTCAATATGGCTTTGGAACTTGGCACTGTAAAATGAGGAGGCGACATTGGCATAGGCATTATTGATCACCGCCATCATGATAATGCCAGGGACGATATATTCCATATAACTAAAACCGCCCATTTCACCAATACGGCTACCGATAAGGTTGCCAAAAATAATGAAATACAGCGTCATCGTAATGGCTGGCGGCAATAATGTTTGCGGCCAAATACGTAAGAAACGACGAACTTCACGGATGACTAAGGTATTAAATGCGACCCAGTGGCGTTGATGTTTGTTGACGTTCATGCTGATAGCTCGGTTTTTTCAACCAGACTGAGGAAGAGCTCCTCTAGACGATTGGCTTTATTTTTCATACTGCAAACTTCAATGCCTTGCTCAGTTAATAACGTAAATAAAGTATTCAGACTTTCTTCGCGATCAAGTTCGACTTCCAAGGTGGTGTCATCAATAAGTTCAACGCTCAGATTATTTAAATCGACATCGCTGGGTAGAGGATATTTAAGATCTAAGATAAAGGTTTCTTTGTCCAATCGATTAAGTAAGGTCTTCATATCGGTATTTTCGATAATCTTACCTTGATCAATGATGGCAATTTTACGACACAGGTTTTCCGCTTCTTCCAGATAATGCGTGGTCAGAATTATGGTGGTGCCTTCCGCATTGATTTGCTGCAAGAATGCCCACATGGAACGTCGAAGCTCGATATCGACGCCGGCAGTTGGCTCATCAAGAATAAGTAATTTTGGTTTATGCACTAATGCACGCGCAATCATCAGCCGACGTTTCATTCCGCCGGATAGTGCTCTGGCAGCGGTGTGCCGTTTTTGCCATAAACCGAGTTGATGTAATAACTCATCGGCCCGAGGTTCTGCTTGGGCTACCGTCATACCGTAATAACCCGCTTGGGTGACGAGGATATGTTTAACTTGCTCAAAACCATTAAAGTTAAACTCTTGCGGCACTAGACCGATGTAGCTTTTAGCTTGTTCGGGATCGCTATCAATATCACTGTCAAAGATCTGGACCTTGCCTTCGGTTTTGGTAACCAAGGAGGTGATGATGCCAATGGTCGTCGATTTACCGGCGCCATTAGGGCCAAGCAAGGCAAAAAAGTCACCTTGCTCAACGTCAAGATCAATGTTGTTAAGCGCTTGCAGACCGTTGCTGTAAGTTTTGCTTAAGTTAGAAATAGTTAACGCTTTCACCCGAGTGTCTCAAGCATAATAAAAGGCGCTAGGTTATCATGCTTGAATGTCAGAAGATAATTTCCCACTACTGCAGACACGCCTAGTTTCTCCTCCTAAAACTGAAGCAGAACTATTAATGCGATGTCAGGCAATGGCTGGAAAAACATTGGGTCAAATTGCTGCCGAATCGGTGGTGATGGTGCCTGAAGATCTGCGCCGACATAAAGGCTGGGTGGGCAATTTATTTGAGACCTACCTTGGCGCAGATGCAGGGAATAAGGCTGAACCTGATTTTGTAGACCTAGGTGTTGAGATGAAAACCTTACCGTTAAATACTCAAGGGAAACCAAAAGAATCAACCTATGTTTGCACAGTATCTATGCAGCAGACAGGAGAGCTTAACTGGCAAGATAGTTGGGTCAGGCGGAAATTGTCACGGGTATTATGGGTGCCAGTAGAAGCGGATCGCGCGATTCCCTTAGCTGAACGTTATGTCGGCAATGCTTGGATTTGGCAGCCAACAGTTGAACAAGACAATATGTTGCAACGTGACTGGGAAGAGCTAATGGACAGGATCGTACTGGGAGAGCAAGCAGAAATTACTGCGAGGGAAGGTGAGTACTTACAAATCCGACCTAAAGCCGCGAATAGTAAAGTATTAGCAAAAGGGATTTCAGCTAGTGGTACGACGGAATTTATTAATCCTAAAGGTTTTTATTTAAGGACTTCTTTTACGGGGCAATTAATGTAGTTGGCGAACATAGCTAAAACAGTGCAAAATACGGGGATGATTTTAAGGATGAAATATCGTGAGTAAGCTAAAAGCGTTAATCATAGATGATAAAGAAGCATTTCGAGACGTTGCCCGTTTGATGTTGGAGTCTGCAGGCTTTAGTGTTGAGGTGGTTTCGAAGGGAAACAAAGGCTTAGAAGTAGCGGAGCAACAGCGCTTTCATTTAGTCTGCTGCAGTAATAATTTATCAGATATCTCTGCGAGTGATTTTTGTGGACAACTCCGTGCCATCAAGGGCTATGATTTTGTCTCTGTACTGGTGCTTACGGATGTTGATAACTCCAAAACCCTTAAACAAGCCTTGTTGGCGGGTGCCACTGATACCTTCAGCAAAAGTGAGTTTAATGAGTTGCAAACCTATGTAGAGCGGTTTGTGCAGCGGGAAACACGTCAGCTTCCCGGCCGAGTATTATTTGTCGAAGACTCTCGTGTATTGCAAACTATTATTCTAGACCTATTAACCGATATGGGGCTTGATGTCGATGCCTACACCCGTGCAGAAGACGCTTGGGATGCATTTCGGGATGGTGATTATGACTTAGTGCTCACCGATATCTTATTGGAAGGGGTGATGAGCGGTATCACGCTAGTGCGTAAGATTCGCCGTATGCAAGGTGAAATAGGCAATGTGCCCATTATAGCGATCTCCGGTTTTGGTAATAAGTCGCGAAAAATTGAATTATTTCACCTAGGTGTGAATGATTTTATTTCTAAACCTATTGTGCGAGAAGAGTTGCGCCAGCGTGTGATTAATCATGTCACCAGCTATCAGGGGCTACGAGAGTTAAGAGCGCAACAAAAATCGCTTTATAGTTTATCTATGTTGGATGAGTTAACTCAATTATTTAATCGCCATGCCTTGCGTGAATTTTCCGCAAAATATTTCAGCGAGGCCTATCGCTTTAAGCGCCCATTATCAATGGCGGTATTGGACATTGACCATTTCAAGCAGATAAATGAAAAGCACGGTTATGAAAGAGGCGATAGTGTATTAACTGCTTTGGGGGCATGGTTAAAACGTTTTGTCCGTGACGTTGATTTGGTTGCTCGTTGGTCAGGTGAGGAGTTTGTATTTCTTTTAGCGGACTGTGATCAACAGCAAGCTAAAGCATTGATGGAAAGGTTATTAAGCCGGCTTGAGCAATTTACCCCAACAGGTTTAGAGTTGACGGTATCGATCGGTATAGCCACAACCAATATGGGTAGTGAAGATAAAGAGCATAACTTAAATAGTTTGTTCGATTTGGCCGATAGCGCAATGTATCAAGCTAAAATGGCCGGCAGGAACTGTGTAGAACTATATAGTGCAGCAGAACCAGTCGAAGTTTGATTTGACTTAGTTGCGAGTTGAAAACTCAAGGCACTGATCGTAGCTCAGTAGAAAAACACCATGACCGCCATGTTCAAACTCTAACCACATAAAGGCTGTTGTAGGCCATTTTTCCATTACGGCAAGGTCACTATTACCCACTTCAACAAATAACAAACCTTGTGGTGTTAGAAATTCTGTTGCACGTAAGATAATTTGCTCTACTAAGGCAAGCCCATTGTCATCTGCTTTAAGTGCAGAAGTCGGCTCATGAACATATTCTTGGGGTAGTGTGGCCATTTCATCTGCGCCGACATAGGGTGGGTTACTGACGATGATGTCGTACTTTTTACCTTTTAGTTCCGACCATAAATCAGATTGAATGGCGTGAACGCGATTTTCAACTTGGTGTTTAGCAATATTGATATTAGCGACATCAATTGCATCCTGGCTGATGTCAACGGCATCAACTTGAGCATCAGGAAATGCTTCAGCGCAAGCAATAGCGATACAACCACTACCTGTGCATAAATCAAGTATCGATGATACGGAGTCAGGATCGGTAAGCCATGGCATGAATAAATCATCGATTAATTCAGCAAAGGGAGAGCGGGGGATTAATACGCGCTCATCAACAAAAAATGGCAGTCCAGCAAACCAGGCTTCATTTGTCAGATAAGGCACAGGTATTCGCTTATTGATACGCTGATCGATAAGACTGACAATTGTTTTTTTCTCAGTACTAGTAAGCCGTGCATCAGCAAATAGCTCAGGGAATTCGGTGGCCGGTAAATTTAGGCTATGTAAGATCAGTTGCAATGCATCGTTAAACGCATCTGCATTACCATGGCCATAAAACAGATCGGCAGCATTAAATTGCGATGTTGCCCATCGCAACATATCCCTTAATGTCTGCAGCTCGTCTATAACGCTGTGTTGAATGGCTGACACTTATTGAGAGACATCAACAAAGTGGCCGGCAATGGCTGCCGCCGCGGCCATTGCCGGGCTCACCAAATGTGTACGACCACCTAAGCCTTGACGACCTTCAAAGTTACGGTTTGATGTTGATGCACAGTGCTCACCGGACCCCAAACGATCGGCATTCATGGCCAAACACATTGAGCAACCTGGGTCGCGCCATTCAAAACCCGCTTCAATAAAGATTTTGTCTAAACCTTCTTCTTCTGCCTGTTGTTTGACTAAACCTGAACCTGGGACAACTAAGGCTTGGATCAATGAACTAGCTACTGTTCTACCTTTAATTACCTCCGCAGCTTGACGTAAATCTTCAATGCGGGAGTTGGTGCATGAGCCGATAAAAACACGATCAAGTTGTATATCTGTCATCGCTTGATTGGCGTGCAGCCCCATATAGTTTAATGCTTTTTCCATGCTACTACGTTTGACTAAGTCCATTTCATCTGCAGGGTTAGGTACATTATCATTTACTGAGATCACCATTTCTGGTGATGTACCCCAGGTGACTTGTGGTTTGATGTCAGCGGCATTAAGCACAATGGTTTTATCAAATACAGCTTCATCATCACTATGTAAGTCGGCCCAAGCTGCAACGGCTTTTTCCCAGTTGTCATCTACTGGCGCAAATGGGCGACCACGTAAATAGTTTATTGTCGTTTCATCAACACCAATAAGACCAACACGCGCACCCGCTTCAATAGTCATATTGCAAACGGTCATTCGACCTTCCATTGATAAGGCTTGTATTGCTTCACCGGAAAATTCAATGGTATAACCGGTACCGCCGGCAGTGCCGAGCTCGCCGATAATTGCCAATACGATATCTTTAGCAGACACGCCGGTTTTGCATTTTCCATCTACCCGAACCAACATGTTTTTGGCTTTTTTCTGAATTAAACATTGGGTTGCTAAAACATGTTCAACTTCAGAGGTACCGATGCCGAAGGCGATAGCGCCAAACGCACCATGTGTTGAGGTATGAGAGTCGCCACAGACTACCGTCATCCCTGGTAATGTTGCTCCTTGTTCTGGGCCAACCACATGAACGATACCTTGACGTTTATCGGATAAATCAAATTCAGTGACACCGAACTCTTTACAGTTTTTATCTAAAGTCTCTACTTGCAAACGTGAAATAGGATCGGCAATGCCTAGCTCACGGTTATTGGTAGGTACATTGTGATCCGGTGTGGCTAAAATGGAGTCAAGCCGATGCGGTACTCTATTGGCTAGACGTAAGCCTTCAAATGCTTGTGGCGATGTCACTTCATGAACAAGTTGGCGATCTATATAGAGCAAGGCTGTACCACTGTCATCAGTGCGTACAACATGTTGATCCCATAATTTGTCGTAAAGTGTTTTAGCTTGTGTCATGGCAAAACTTTGAATATATAAAAAGGTTAATTATACAGGCATGCGAGATTAAGCTCTATGTCTTCGGGATGAATGAGCATAGAGAGTAATTATATTCAGGCAAAAAAAAACGAGCAGTCAAAGACTGCTCGTTTTCTTATTGCTCTTCAGGAAGTGGTTATTCCATATTAGCGTGTCTAAATCTCATTTCTTCTTCAGGGATACCTTTCTCATGGATTAGATGAGAAACGATTGCTTCCAAAAAGATTAATGTTGATAATTCAAACATTGTACCCATAGGCATGCCTTTTGTAGGGGCAAAGCTATCATCGTTACCAATTTGAATTGTCTGATCTGCTAAATCACCAATCGTTGAGCTAGATTTTGAACAAATCAAAACCACATTAGCGCCTTCAGATTTGGCTTTATTCGTGAAAGAAACAAGTTGAGTTGTTTCACCAGAACCAGAGATGACGATTAACAAATCGCCTTTACGGATACTAGGTGTAACAATTTCACCTTGAACGCTCACGTCATAACCACTATGCATCAATCTCATACCTAGAAAGTTACCGACTAGTTTTGAGCGACCTGCACCTGTAATAAAGATGCGGTTGGCATCATCACACATTGAAACTAAAGTAGCTTCGAGTGAATCATTAGTCGCACCTAAGATGCCGCTGATTTTATTTAAGAGTAGATCACGATGCATTTTGTTTTTCCTTATGCTGCGTCAACTAAAGCACGTAGTTCTTTAGCTGAATCTGCTGGAGAAGGCGCGCCGTAGATAGCAGCACCAACAACAACGATAGTCGCACCAGCTTGAATTGTGCTTTGGATAGTATCTTTGTTGATACCACCAGCAACAGAGATTTTAACATCCAAGCCAAGACCAGCGATTAATGCTAAATCAGCGAAAGGTGTTTGACCTGCAGCTTGTGCATCAAGACCAGTGTGAACACCGATGATTTGTGCGCCGTTAGCAGCCGCTTCTGTAGCAACAGCAGCTTTATCTTCAACACTGATTAAATCAATTTGAGCTTCAGCATTGTTAGCTTTAGCTGCTTTGATAACACCGTTAACAGTTGCAGCATCTGCAGCACCTAAAACAGTACAGATGTTACCACCTGCTTCATAGAAAGGTGTTGATTCATATTCACCAGCATCCATAGTTTTAAGATCAACTAGGATTTTTTTATCAGGGTGAGCAGCTTTTAAAGCTTTAACCAATTTTAAGCCGTTATATTTGATACATGGAGTACCGATTTCTAGAATATCAACATAAGGAGCAACTTGTTCTGCTAAAGCCATAGTTGCGTCGAAGTCTAGAGAATCTAGAGCCATTTGAATTTCTGCCATGATATATACTCCTAATAAGTATTAGATTTATTGTTTACACGTTAATTACGCGATTTGGAACTATAGTGTAGACAACAACATAATGTCAATTAGTGTTGCTGCCTAAAAGTATCAGCCCGAGCACTCAAATTTAAGTCATGCTTGGGCCGATAAATTTATTATTGCTCGTATTACGCTTCTAATTCAGCAAGACGATTGGCAAGCAATTCTTCTAGTGATGCTAATGCTTTTGCAAAACCATCAATACCTTCAGCAAGTTTTTCTGTTGCCATACGATCTTCAGCATGCATCGCTTCAAACGTTGCTTTATCCATATTGATTTTTTCAATATTAGATGAAGCGGCGTTATCGGCAGATAACTTACGAGGTAACTCACCTTCGGTAGATTGCAATTGATCAAGCAATCCAGGTGAAATAGTTAATAGGTCAACACCCGCTAACTCAGTGATTTCACCAAGGTTACGGAAGCTTGCGCCCATTACTTCGGTGTCATGACCGAATTTTTTGAAGTAATTATAAATTGCAGTTACAGAGACAACACCTGGATCTTTATTTGCTGCATATGATTCTGTACCCGTATCTTTTTTGTACCAATCAAGAATACGACCAACAAATGGAGAAATCAACTGAATGCCATTTTGGGCACAGGCGATAGCTTGGTGCAAACCAAATACTAAGGTTAGGTTGGTGTGAATACCTTCTTCCTCAAGTACTTTAGCTGCTTGAATACCTTCCCATGTAGCAGCAATCTTGATTAAGATGCGCTCACGAGACACACCTGCCGCTTCGTATTGAGCGATAAGGTCACGGCCTTTAGCGATAGTTGCATCAGTATCGTAAGACAATCTAGCGTCTACTTCAGTAGAAACACGATGAGGAACGATATCAAGAATTTTCAAACCAAATGATACGGCCAAACGATCAAACGCTAAGGTAGCAACGTCAGCCGCTGATGCATCAGCGCCAACAGTTTCACGAGCAGCCTTCAATGTATCATCAACAATGCCTTGGTATTGTGGCATTTGTGCAGCAGCAGTGATAAGCGATGGGTTAGTTGTAGCATCACGAGGTGTGAACTTTTCGATAGCTTCGATATCACCGGTGTCGGCAACAACAACTGTCATTTCCTTCAGCTGATCAAGTAAATTTGCCATGTTAATGGGCCCTTTAATTAGTAAAGTTAAAAACTTTCAATCCGCCATTAGGCGGACTGATTTTAAAATCTATATGTTCTCTATGGTGGTGCAAAGCTGGGTGACGTTAGAGCTCACGCTCTAAAGCTAAAGTTTTGCAGTATAGAGAAACAGTCTTACAAGGTGATTAAGCTTGGTTACGAATATATTGCTCAACACCAGTGACTACTTCAGCGTTAGCTTGGTTGCTAATATATTGCTCAACACCCGTTGTTGGTGTTGCATTTGCAGCTTGGCTTTGGATGTACTTTTCTACACCAGTAACTTGGCTACTGTTATCAGCTTGGTTTCTGATATAACGTTCAACACCCGTTAAACCATCGTTGCTTGCGCTAGCAGATGATGAGCTCGCAGCTTCTGATGAAAATAAACCTGTGAAAAAGTCACAAATCGAAGCAAATAAACCTTTTTGTTTCATTTGAAATACCCCTGTTATATTTTTGTGTCCACAATACCAAGCAGTGGTGCTTGTTAAAATGAGCAAATTACTATTTTAGGTTAACTGTGGCAAGTCAGAAGAGTTAAACAAAAAGCGATTATTACGGCTTTTCTGTTTTTGACCACATTTACACTACATCTACAGCCTTATGCATGGTCGTGCGATAAAAACTGTTGCTATTTGCTAAATTCGAATATGACCAATCTAGCGGACATTCTAGTCAATGACAATTTCAATGACTAGAAAGTAAAAAAACGAGCGACCAAATGGCCACTCGTTTTCATTTTCTACTTAGAGCAAACTCTGTCAGCTTATGCAGCGTCGACTAGAGCACGCAATTCTTTAGCAGATTCTGCAGGAGAATCTGCACCGTAGATAGCAGCACCAACTACAACGATAGTCGCGCCAGCTTGAACTGTTTTCTGGATAGTATCTTTATTGATACCGCCAGCAACAGAAATACGGCAGCCTAAGTTTAAGTCTGCAACTAATGATAAGTCAGCAAAAGGTGTTTGCCCCGCTGCTTGAGCATCAAGACCAGTGTGAACACCGATGATTTGTGCGCCATTAGCAACAGCTGCAGAAGCTACGGCTGCTTTATCTTTAACACTGATTAAGTCGATTTGAGCTTCAGAAGAATTTGCGTTAGCTGCTTTGATTACGCCGCCCATTGTTGCTTTATCAGAAACACCAAGAACAGTACAGATATCAGCACCAGCTTCATAGAAAGGTGTTGATTCGTACTCACCAGCATCCATAGTTTTAAGATCAACTAGAAGTAATTTTTCTGGGAATTTTGCTTTTAATGCAGTAACTAACTCAAGACCGTTGTACTTGATACACGGTGTACCGATTTCCAAGATGTCAACGTATGGTGCTACTTGCTCTGCAAGTGCAACTGTTGCATCGAAATCTAGAGAATCTAGAGCCATTTGAATAAGTGCTTTTGCCATGCTGACATGCTCCTAATATATTGATTTAAATTTAATAATTACGCTAAAAATACGCCGGAAGACTATAAGTCAAATTGACTAACAATGTCAATTCTCTTTATAGTCGCTTTGTTCTGAGTCGTTGCTCTACTGCTGCACAATGTAAATTTTCATATATTATACCGTAGTCTATATTTGGCTATGAGCGCAGCTTTTGGCCAAATTTACATTATAAAATATACAGGTAATTATGCAGAAACTTGATAAGCTCGGCGGGTTAATTATTGATATGGATGGGGTGCTGTGGCATGGCAATAATCCGATAGCTGGACTAGGTGATTTTTTTGTCACGCTGCGCGAGTTGGCTATTCCTTTTATATTAGCAACCAATAATGCCAGCCTGACTCAGCAGCAATATATTGATAAGTTGGCTGCTATGGGTGTTGCAGTTTCTGCAGATGAAATATTAACTTCTAGCATGGCAACAGCGACTTATCTCGCAGAGTATATTCCCCATGATAAACGCAGGGTATTTGTTATTGGCGAAGAGGGTTTACGCCAGCCATTAATTGATCATGGTTTTACCTTAACGGAGCTGTATCAGGTCAACCAAGCAGATAAAGGCATTAATGATCAGGGTGCCGATTTGGTGGTATCAGGCCTAGATCGGCAACTGACATGGGATAAATTAGCCACGGCGACACTTAATATAAAGGCCGGTGCACAGTTTTATGCCACTAATGCAGACACAACCCTGCCGACAGAATTAGGCGAGGTGATGGGCAATGGCGGTACCTTGGCGGCTTTAGCTGCTGCCACCGGCGTTACTGCTATTTCGATAGGCAAGCCGGAACCGATTTTATATCAGCAAGCCTTAGCCATATTAGGTACACAAGCAGAGAATACCATTGCTATTGGTGACCGTCTGGATACCGACATACTTGGCGCGGTCAATGCCGGCATGCGTAGCATAATGGTATTGACCGGTATTTCCTCGAAGCAGGATATGGCTAAGCTGGACTATCAACCGACGTGGGTGATGGCGGATATTACTGAAGTGGCTCAAATTTTACGCAATTCTATATAAGCATACATAGCTGGAGTACATGATGAAAAAGATGATTAATGCGGTTGAAAGCCTACTTGAGGAAAGTCTGAATGGTTTTGCCAAAGCACATGAAGATATTATTCAACTTAATCATCAGCCCCACTTTGTCAGCAGAAAACACAAAGCCAAAGCGGGAAAGGTCGCGCTTGTCTCTGGTGGTGGATCAGGCCATGAACCCCTACATACTGGTCTGGTAGGGCAAGGGATGTTAGATGCAGCCTGTCCGGGACAAATCTTTACTTCTCCTACGCCAGATCAAATGATGGCAGCCGCTGAAGCCGTTGAGAATGAAGCCGGCATATTATTTATCGTTAAAAACTATGCCGGTGATGTGATGAATTTTGAAATTGCTGGCGAAATGTTGGATTACCCGCATGAGACAGTGCTTGTCAGTGATGATGTGTCCTTGCCCAAAGATCATCCTACTGGTCGCCGTGGTGTAGCGGGTACATTAATAGTTGAAAAAATAGTTGGAGCGGCGGCTGAAGCCGGCGCGACGTTGGCGGAGTGTAAATCCTTAGGCGATAGAGTCAATGATTGTACTGCATCTATGGGTGTAGCCTTAACCAGTTGTACCGTACCGGCATTAGGCCAACCAACCTTTGATATTGGTGACAATGAAATTGAAATGGGCGTCGGTATTCATGGGGAACGCGGCCGCGAGCCGATGGATTTGGCTAACGCAACTGAGATAGTTGAACATTTAGCCACAGCGATTGATGCAGAATTAAAACCTCAACCGGGTCAGAAAATCTTACTGCATGTTAATGGTTTTGGCGCCACACCCTTGATGGAGTTATATTTAGTCTATGATTTGGCAGTGAAATATTGGCAACAACGCGGTATTGAAATCGAACGTTCATTGGTTGGTAATTACACCACTTCACTGGATATGGCTGGTTGTTCAATTACCATCATCTTATTAGATGAAGAACTAACTAAATTATGGGATGCCCCGGTGCATACGGCTAACTTACGCTGGTAGTATGAGACTAGTTCATTATCATTGTTGTGCTAATAATACATCTGCAATCGCACAGATCATCAACTGACTAGTACGTGCGCCGGCATCAATATGACCAATAGCACGTTCACCTAAAAATGAGGCGCGACCTTTGGTGGCAATCATCCCTTCGGTGGATTCCATACCTTTAATTGCAACCAATTTAAGTTTTTCTAAAGTTGCGCTTAACGATTCATTATTTTGAGCACTTTCTTGTAGGCTATTTACTACAGGGATTAAGGTGTCCAACATGGTTTTTTCACCAAGGTCGGCTTTGCCCCGTTGTTTCACGGATTCCACGCCTTGAGCAAATACAGCAGCAAAACTGGTCAGGTTAACTGGTTGATCTTTAGTGGCTTTAGCCATGCTGATAAAGAGAGTGCCAAATAAAGAACCAGAAGCGCCGCCCATAGTCGACATTAAGGTCATACCTATTTTCATAAACGCTGATGAGTAGTCCAAAGAGGCCAATTCATTTTCAATAGTTTTAAGTGCAGCTAAACCGCGTTGTAAATTCACCACATGATCACCATCACCGATAGCTTTATCTAATTCGGTTACTTCGATTTCATGTGTATGGATTGTCTGTTGGATAGCGGTAATAAAGTCAGGTAATAAAGACATCTAAACACTCTCAAGCTCTTAAAGGGTTGGATAGGCTAATCAACAGCCAATTTTAAGTCAATACTGATGAAAAGTAATAATTCCGTAGGTTTTTGAGGTAAAAAAAAGCCCCAACCGAGGTTGAGGCTTTTTCAATCTTACACAAGAATCAAATCAAACGATTTGAGACTTTAAGCACTTTGTAATCTTTAGAAGAATACGAAAGCACCCAATGAGTAGATATCAACATCAGCTGCGCTGCTGCTTGTATCATCTTCAACATTTGTGTATTCCGCAACCAATTTAAGGTTAGCGTTTACATCGTGGTAGATACCAACAGTCAAACGATCGATTTCATCGTCAGTTGTTGCTTTTTTATCTTCCAAGTTAGCGTAGCTAGCAGATACTAAAGTAGTACCAGCGAAACGGTAACCAGCTTGAACGATGTATTGTTGCCACTCTTCTTTTGTTGCTGCAGTTGCACCTTCAGAGTCAGAGTATTGCATCATTGCTTCAAAACCGCCAAGTACTAATGTACCACCGATAGTCCAAGCACTTTCATCATCAAGAGCATCAGTTGATGTACCGTAAACGTCATCACCTTGGTGCATAGCACTTACCCAAGCGCTGTAGCTACCGTTATCAAATGAACCAGCATAAGATAAATCGATTTCGTAGCGGAAGTCTTCAGAATCACGACCACCAGTAGCAAGGCTACCTGTTGGTTTGTCACCAGCAAGAGCGCCAACTGTACCACCAGCATTATCAACAATCGCTACGGCAATTTTAAAGCCGTTCATGTCAGGTGATGTCCACTTTACTTGTGAACGCCATGCAGCGTAGTCATAACCAAGACCGATACCACCTAGAGTAGTACCACCGTTGTTTCTAGTACCGTAACCCACACCGAATAAAGTTTGGTCAGTTAAGATGTTGTGTGAACCATAAAGACCTAATGCTTTACCCGCTAATACTTGACCGAATGAACCGTCAACTGTGAAGTAAACTTCACGTTGTTCAAAAGTGTCATAGCTAGATTGGTTAGTACCAGGGCTGAAAGAGATGTGAGCTGCGATATCAAGACCATTCATTGTTGGAGCTTTGAAGTCAAAGTTCAAGAATGCTGGTAATAGACCATCACGCACTTCATTAGCGTCACCGCTAGTGACGTTATCGTAATCACTGAAAGTTACGAATTGGTTGATAAGACCACCAACTTTAACTTCCCAACCATCTTCAGCAACTAACGTTACTGCTTGAGCAGATGTGCTAGCAGCAGCAAGTGCAACTAGACCTGCTAATACTTTTTTGTTTAATGTCATTTCTGTATACCTTATATTTGTTAACAGATTACTTTATATTTCTCTCGTAACCGGATTTAAATCGGTTAACAACGTATTCTCCACATTGAGAGCGACATTGCAAACCTTTTTCAACAAAAATGAGACATTTGGGTGTTTGAAGCTAAAGTTGTGTGTTTTTTACAACAAATAGCCTGGAATGATAGGTGCGGACTTAGCTTCAGTGTGTTTGTCTAACTAAATGCTTATCACATCGATCGATCTAGATTGGTGTGATTAAACGGAGACATTAAGCAAGTTGCCCACATTGCCAGTTGCTTGTGGCACGGATTGAATTAATTTTACTGCCGCTTCGCCATTTGCTTTGGTCTGGTCATTGACCAATTTCAATGTAGCAGCGAGGTGCTCGTTAGCAATGCGTTGTGAGGATAGGATGGGTGAAACTTGTGCAGTTCTCTTAATATCCACGATATTCTCCTGTGCGATTTAAACCTATCTATATATAGAGTATCGTTAATGAGCTGTTAAGCAGTTCGCCATTTTAATAAACCTTATTCGACATCGCTGTTATATATTAGCCCGCAGGGTGAACATGAGGGTATCGCTATCAAAGGTATCTCGACCTATAACTCTGCTCCATTCAAGTGTGCCACTGACATCATTATCAAATAATCGTAGGCCGATACCGGTTTGCACCTCATCATCGTCATTAACCGCTGTTGCGGTATTCCCCGGTAGTCCACCGGCACTCGAGCCATCATCAGCATTAATGTCGTTCAAATAAGTAACGATGACATAGGGTTCATACCAGCCAAAGCTATAGGCAACATCAAATCCAACAATGATCTGGGAAAGGTCAATATGTCGATCGGGTAAAGTCCGTGCAGTAGGGCCACCAGTTTCTGTATAGCCATCTTGTTCTTCTTCGGTATAGAGATAACCAATTCGTCCAGCAAAATACCAATTACCTCGATTGATGATAGCGTTGATGTTGGAGGCGACAAACCAGCGATCGGCATCAAAGTTGCCTCGAATGGTATTACCGTTGGTATTGTCAATGCGGTCAGTATCGTAGTCTAAAGAACTATAACCGGCAGAAACATCAATGCTGAAAATATCGTTAAACAGATAGGCTGCATAAGGTGAGACGGTAAAGCCATCCGATTCATTGTCACCACCATTATAATCGGTGAAAATATCATTCTCTTCGTAGCTGAAGGCAACCCCCACTAGAAATTGGTTGCCAATTAAAGTATCTGTACCGATGAGCACACTATCAAGATCACCTTCATAGCTGGCCAGCGGAACGGGATTGCCTAAACCATCAAGTGCATTTGTTAGCGGAATATCAGCATCATAGGCGGTACTGCTGACGTTGCCCCATACACTCCAGTTGCCGAAATGGTCGCCTGCAGCGCGACCGGTCACTCCATTTAGTTGTGAAGTGGTGATGTCTTCTTCAGAGGAATCGCGATTTCGAATGGTATTGGTAATTCGATAGGATGCGGTTCTCAGGTTATCGCTATTGGTGACTGCTGGACCGACACCATCCAAACATTCATCAAAGAAAATCGTATCACAAGCAAGGCTTATGTTAGCCGTGGAAAGTAAGGTCAGACATGTAGCAATGACCAGTCCGTGTTTAATTGCCATTTTGTATCCTCATCACATCAGTTTGAATTAGATAACTTACTGATTTATCAATATAACCGAATACACGTTTTTGTAAAGATTTAAAGCCGTTAGGGGAAAGGTTGTCACCGCTAAAAAGGATTACTTTTTAACGAGGTCGCGGTATCCGGATCCGTTGGCTGCGTTGTATCGAACGTATTAAGTTGTCGATAGTACGCAGTTGCATTCTTCTGACTGGTGAGGGCGGACTAAACTCATCAGGGATTTCGGTGCCATAACCGACTTTATCAATGGTGACGCTGCCAAACTGGTTAAATACTTCCACAGATGTTTGTACTGATTTTTCAGGTTTTAACAATATTACTTTAGCAGTAGTCGAGTTTGTTTCGCCAACAACATGGGTGCCTCTAATGCCTATTGTGGCCACAGGCAAATTCACATCCATAGCCCGTGGGTTGTCATTGGCAATTAAACCGGTGACAAAACGAAAAGTACCTTTGAAGATTCTACTGGAGAATGAATCGGGGTGATTGGGTGTTTGATATTGATAGTGGCTGATTTCCAGTGTGGTAGCTTCCCCTAGATCAAACTTGGAACCATCCAAAAAAAGCAGCTTTAAACTGGATTTTTTGCCAGTGCTGACAGTTTCTGCTTCATATACGGTATCGCCTGCTTGTAATGGACGGCGGGGCTCATCCATTTTGTGAACCCAAGCTTGTCCTTTGACAGAAGTAACATGTGCGGCCAGATCGGCAGCAAAGCAATTGATGCTAAATAACAACAAAAAAAAAGTGAGGGTTATATTCATCTTATTCTCTGAAACTGAGCTAACAAGAGCATACCAGAGAATGAATAGTCGCTATTCGAGGCCGTTAACAAGGAACCATAAAAAAAGCCCCAGAATCAAAATGATTTCCGGGGCTTTTTTATAACTTGGTGGCTCGACCTGGAATCGAACCAGGGACACAGGGATTTTCAATCCCTTGCTCTACCGACTGAGCTATCGAGCCGTTAAGGTCGCGTATTAAACCTTTTGCGGGGGGGCTCTGTCAAGTAAAAGCTAATTTAATTTGCTGGTGATCTTGTCCCGTTAAGAGGGGCATGTTGTAATGACCGGCTTGTTTTGTGGTTTTGTCGATTGGACTCAGTAATGAAGTTACGTGGAAGATTAGCCCTTTGGCTCGCTATCGTTGTTGCATTGGCGGCAATTTTCTTTGTTGTACCGCTTGCATCTGACTCATCGTGGTTAGGTGTGATTGACGAGTGGGTCGAAGAATACAATGAAGCGGTAGAAGAAGCCCAAACGGACGATGACGATGACGACGGTCATGATGATACGGCTCCGCCGGCTGGCAATATGATCGTGATGTTGGATGATGAGGCTCAAGACTACGCCGGTATCGAAACACGGACTTTGATAGCAAGTAGCTATTTCCCTGAAGTACAAGCTCAAGCACGCGTTATGGATGTCGCTGTTTTGTTGGACGCTCGTGCTGATTATAATCAAGCACGAGCAGCGTTGAATGTCGCGACTGTTGGCGAGTCATCAGCCAAGCAAGAGCTCAACCGCTTAACAAAACTAAGCCAAGGCGCTGGTAGTGTGGCAACAAAGAATGTCAATTATGCTGCGGCAAGTTGGCGAGAAGCTAAGGCTAGGTTACTAGGCACACAGTTTCAGTTAAAAGATGTGAAAGACCAAGTACGACAAGCGTGGGGTGAAACGATTTCAGCTTGGGTCATAGGTTCAGATTCCAAACCGTTGGAACGGCTAGTATCTCGGCAGGATAGATTGATATTAGTGACCTTGCCTGTTGAGAAAACCTTGCCAGCAGAGCTGAGTTTTATTCGCATTGCTCGTAACGGAATACGACACGATGCACGCAAAGCGTATTTTGTTGCTCCAGCAGTCAGCTCTTCTAACCAAGTTGTTCAGGGTGAAACGTATTATTTTCGCACCGCAACCGGCAAGTTACGTTCGGGTATGCGGTTGGATGTATGGTTACCTGAAACTGATGAGCCGCTATCAGGTGTTGTTATTCCGAATACCGCGGTGGTGTGGTATGCCGGGCAGGCTTGGGCATATGTTGAATTAGGTGAAGGCAAATATCAGCGTCGCTCATTAAAAGGCAGCATCAATATGCAGGATGGGCTATTTGTTCAGCAAGGCATGGAACAAAGTGAATCGTTAGTGCTGACCGGATCGCAAATGTTGTTGTCGGAAGAATTCAGGTGGCAGATCCAAGATGAAGATGACGATTAAGGCGGGTTAAATAAGATGTTAGCTAAAGTTGTTGCCTTTTCAGTCCGGTTTCGAGGTGTGGTGGTTGCGCTCGCGTTGTTATTGTTGGGCTATGGCATGTATAAGCTATTTAACTCTAGCTTAGATATCTTCCCTGAGTTTGCCCCCAAACAAGTAATCATCCAAACCGAGGCGCAAGGACTGACAGCGGAGCAGGTTGAAATCTTGGTGACCCAGCCATTGGAGAATGCCTTAGGTGGTTTAGTGGGCACAGAATCCATCCGTTCTCAATCTATCCCCAGTCTATCGGTGGTTATTTTAACGTTCTATGACAGTACTGATATTTACCTTGATAGGCAGTTGGTATCAGAACGATTGTTGGGCTTAGATAAAGCCTTACCAGGAAATATAGGGCCACCATTAATGGTGCCACTGGAATCGTCTTCTGGCACGATTATGACCATTGGTTTGAGCTCTGATCAGCATGATTTAATGACCTTACGTGCCTTGATTGATTGGACCTTGTCGCCACGGTTATTGAGTGTTGAAGGGGTGGCCGATATTAATGTTTTCGGCGGTCACGAGAAACAATTACAGATTCAAATCGATACCGATAAATTGGTACGTTACGGTATTTCTGTAGATGAGGTCACTCAAGCTGCTGAGCAGGCAACCGGCCTAGTGGGTAGTGGCTTTATTGAGAATAAAAACCAGCGCATGGTCTTGCAAGTAACGGGGCAACCGGCCACTGCTGAAGAACTGGCCAAAGTAGTATTACGAAAAACGCATAATGCCACTTTATATTTAGGCGACGTGGCTACCGTTATTGCGGCGCCAGCACCAATGATAGGTGGTGCGGCAATAGGCGCTAAACCAGGTGTGGTGTTGATGGTGATTGGCCAATATAAGGCTAATACGTTGGCGGTCACCCAAGGCATTGAGGCGGCCTTAGAAGAATTCAAAGAGGGCTTTGAAGCGGATGGCATTACCTTGCATGATGATCTGTTTCGTCCGGCCAATTACATCGAACACTCGTTGAGCAATATCCGTGACCATTTGATGGTGGGCGGTAGTTTGGTGATGCTGGTGTTATTTTTGTTTTTATTTAATTTGCGTACTGCCATTATTTCCATGACGGCGATCCCCCTATCGTTATTTGCCGCCTTGATTGTATTGCTGGAAATGGGCGTCAATATCAACATTATGGTGCTGGGTGGTTTGGCCATCGCCTTAGGTGAGGTGGTTGATGATGCCATCATCGATACCGAGAATATATTCCGTCGCCTGCGAGAGAATACTCACCTTGCCGTGCCGAAATCGACGATGGAAGTGGTATTCGAAGCCTCAATGGAAGTGCGTAGCTCGGTTGTCTATGCCAGCTTTATTGTGATGCTGGTCTTTGTACCTTTACTTACATTAAGCGGTGTAGCGGGTCGCATGTTTGAACCATTAGGCATGGCTTATATATTGGCGATTTTTGCTTCCTTGGCGGTCGCGCTGACCGTGACGCCGGCTTTATGTCATATCTTGCTAACACGATGGGGTGATTTGAGCTCAAAAGAACCACCGTTAGTGAGGATGTTAAACCCCATTTATGGCTTTTTATTGGACAGCGTTAGTCGTTTTCCGAAATTGATCTTAGTCGGAGTGCTGTCTTTCTGTCTGGCGGGGCTTGCGATTTTGCCTTTATTGGGCAGTGGATTTTTACCTGAATTACGTGAGGGCCACTACATTATTCATACAGCCAGCGTGCCGGGCACCTCAATTGAAGAGTCGTTGCGCATAGGTGGCCAGTTGGAGAAGCGCATCGCTGAAATTCCTGGTGTACGGTCGACTTCACAGTGGGCAGGTCGAGCAGAGCGTGGTGCCGATACCTTTGGTACTCACTATAGTGAGTATGAAATTGATTTAGTGCAGCTAGAGGGGGCTGAGCAGCAAGAGGTATTGGATGAGATACGTGAAGTATTAGCCAGCTTTCCGGGGATAAACTCGGAAGTAAATACCTTTTTAACCGAACGCATAGATGAAACAATTTCCGGTTACACCTCGCCCGTGGTCGTTAATATTTATGGCAAAAATCTGGATGAATTAGATCAGAAAGCACAACAAATTGCCGCCGTGATGAGAGATATTAATGGGGCGGCGGATATTCAATTACGCGCCCCACCCGGTGAACCGCAATTAGAAGTACGGTTGAACTTAGATAAGCTGGCTTACTGGGGCTTAAAACCGGTTGATGTGATGCAAACGGTGAGAACAGGCTTTGAAGGCGCGGTTGTAGGTCAGGTATATGAAGGTAATCAGGTCTTTGATGTGGTGGTGGTCTTGCCCGCTGAGCAGCGTCAACAACCACAAGATGTTAATAATTTGCCAATCAAAACACCTGATGGGGTGATGTTGCGCCTGCAAGATGTGGCTACGGTGCAGCAGGTATCAGGCCGATATATGATTTTGCACGCTGGGGCACAGCGTCTGCAGACGGTGACCTGTAATGTCACTGGTCGAGATCTCAGCTCATTTTTTGCCGAACTCAAACAACGTGTGCATGCGGAAGTCGATTTTCCGGCAGATATTTATCCTGAATTTACGGGCGCTGCGGTAGCACAAGCACAATCTCGAGAAGACTTAATTGTGCATTCAACCTTGGCTGGCATCGCGGTATTGCTCTTGCTTTATATGGCGCTGCAGAGCTTGCGTAATATGTTGTTAGTATTAATTAACCTACCATTTTCCTTAGTGGGTGGTGTGGTCGCCGTATTGTTAACGGGGGGCGTGTTATCTATCGGTTCCTTAGTTGGCTTTGTGACTTTATTTGGCATCACATTACGTAATGCCATTATGTTGGTCTCACATTATCAACACTTGGTGGTAGATGAAGGTGAAGACTGGAATGCAGCCACTGCGATTCGTGGTGCACAAGAGCGATTACCGTCCATTTTAATTACCGCCTTAGTGACGGCGTTGGCGATGTTGCCGATAGCGCTCAATTCCGATAGCCCGGGTCGTGAAATCATGGGGCCGATGGCAAGCATTATTATCGGTGGTTTGATTTCATCAACCGTTTTAAATTTGGTGGTATTGCCAAGCATTATGTTGCGTTATGGCCGCTTTAATAAGCCTGACTAGTTCAAAGAAACTTAATCTAATGGAACTAGGAAGGCGATTGCGATAATAAGCAGTACCAAACCGAGCAAGATTAAATCCAGCACTAGGATTAATCAGTTACAGCAAAAGTCTCTATGCCTTGATTACGTTTAGCAGAGAAAAATTGGTACACCTGTTTAAGTTCATTCGCTGCAAAGTGGATGAGGATGAGCTGTTGACCCGGCTGAATAATATTGGGATCGCGGCCCATGGTTTGGGTGCTGAAATTATAGATATAACTGGATGTGACCTTATTATTGAGCACTATGCCCAGAAATGAGCTTAGGCCTGAGGTTAACTGTTCATCGGCATCTGCAGGAATGGTTACCTGCATCAGGTCTTTGTTACGGCTGATGCCCTCAATATGTAGGCCTTCTCTAAATTTATCAATTAAACCAGCTTGAATTATGCCCCATAAACCTTGGATGTCTCGTGCACTAACTCTGTGTAAATAAAATAAGGCGTTATCAGGAATGTCACCTGATTGAATGATGTCTTTGACAGCAATTTCCATCGAGCCATGGTTAATGGTTGCAAGCAGTGGTTGATCGAGTGCAATGCCTGACTGAGCTAATTCGGCAATGGTTAGCTGCGTAGATATTTTAGTTTCTTTGATATAGCTGATTGCTGCTGAGGCATCGACGTTTCCTTGATTGAGCAAGTCGGCAAGTGGCGCGGTGAGCTGGGAACCATCCGCTGTAATAATGGTGATGGCTACCGTGTGGTCTTCAATCGTCTTGGCCAGCTCAGCCAATGTGGTGGGGATTTTTTCTTTAGCGATGTAGCTAAGAGTGAGATCAGTGTCAGCGGTTAAACGTTCATCGGCGAGCAATTCAGCGATGGTGGTGTTTCTATTTTCCAGCTTAGGCAATGAAATAATGCCATCATGCCGGACAAACTGATCTTTATCTTCGGTAACCATTATTGCTGTTTGAGTTTGTGGTGTTGCTAGCGCCTCAACAAATGCTTCGGCTTCTTGTTCGGTCACTTCTTCACTGGTCGGTGCAGGTGCTACAGACTCAATTATCGTCAACGGAGGCTGTGGATCAATGATTTCGATCGGCGGGTTGAGTGTGTGTTCCGTACGCGAGGGCTGTGAATCGGTAAATAACAAATAACCAAATAAAACCAAAATCACTAAAGCCATAATGGCCGGCACAAGAGAGGGTTTAGCTGCTGATAGTTTGACCATAATTAGTTACTGGGTAGTTAAAAGGCTTAACCGGAGAATAAGCTACTTAGTGTTTGTTGATCAAGTGGCCTAGTCCAAAGCTCATCGTAGAGCTGTTCTCCTAACTGTTGTAACAGTTGATTAGCTTGCTCTAGCGATGTTATTGCGGCAAGAGGTAATTGCTGCTGTAAAACCTGACTGAGTTGCTCAAAGCTGGTTTTCTGTTCAGCTAAGGCGGTGACGATAGCCTGAACGAACTGTTGAAGATTAACTTGCGAGAGCAAACTTGGAATGTGCTTGACCATTAAGCCTTCAGGCTGAGCAATAAATTCCATGCCTAAACGGTTTAATACCACCGCGTGTTGTTCAGATAAGCTAATGAATTCTTTTTTTGTTGGCACGGTAATGGGTACAAGAATAGGGCGAGATTTAAGTGTCCCTGTTTTTATAGCATCCATTAATGTTTGTTGGCGTAGCTGTTGATCGGCTCGTTGTAAATCGACTAATACCGGCTGATGATTAAGATGAACAATCAAGTAGCGTTGGTGAAACAGTGTATTCGATGGCTCAATCGCCAGTGTTGCTGATTGCGAATGCGGTTTGGCAACTTTTCGCACCGACTTGTCTAATTGGTAGGACTCAGACGGTTCAGAAATTTTTGTATTGGTTAGCTCAATTTGCTCACCAACGTTGTTGATGTCATTTTCTGGTGATAAGGCGTCGTTTATAGCCGCGGTAATCAGGCCGTGAATCAAACGGGCATCGCGAAAGCGAACTTCATGTTTTGTCGGATGAACATTTACATCAACCCTATCTAATGGCAGGGTTAGATATAAAACATATGCTGCATGACGGCCGGCAGGAATTTGATCTGCGTAGGCTTGGCGTACGGCGTGGTTAATCACTCGATCTCGAATTACTCGACCATTAATAAAGAAATATTGGATATCGGTTTGAGGACGGTGTGCACTCGGCTTTACCAACCATCCCGACAAGCTAATTTCATCAAAGGTTTGCTCAAGATACAAAGCATGTTTGATAAATGATTGGCCGCAAATTTTAGCGATACGTTGTTGATGACCAGCAGTGTTGGTGCTGCTAGGTAGTTTAAGCCGATTAGTTGCAGAAATTTGGCAGCTAAAACCAATATCAAAACGACTGAGTGCTAAGCGATACAAGGTTGTTAATATATGATTCTGTTCAGTTTTGTTACTGCGCAGAAAGCGACGCCTAGCCGGTAGATTGAAAAACAAATCGCGAACTTCAATGGTGGTACCTAAGGGGTGAGCTGCGGGGATGATATCTTCGCTTTGCCCCACCAGTTGCCAGCCGCAGTCATTGTCTGCTTGGCGTGATGTTAAGGTGAGTTGTGACACCGATGAAATACTGGGTAAGGCTTCACCGCGGAAACCTAAACTATCGATATAACTGAGTTGTTCGCTGGAATGTAACTTGCTGGTGGCATGTCGACTGAGTGCAAGCGGCAGATCGTCAGCATGAATTCCGTTGCCATCATCCCGGACACGAATGAGCTTGCTACCCGCACCATCAATATCAATATCAATTTGCTTAGCGCCTGCATCAATACTGTTTTCTACTAACTCTTTAACAACCGATGCGGGGCGCTCAATCACTTCACCAGCAGCGATCTGGTTAGCAAGGTGTAGAGGTAGGGGATGGATACGGGTACTTGCGGTCATGTGGGAAGTTTACAGTAAGCATCAATAGCGTAAGGATTAAAATTACAAAGCTTATCCTTAAGGGGCCCCCTTTGAGCTAGTGTCGCTTTGCACCACGGCACGAGCATTGTTCCAGACAGGTTTGTCGCTAAGGAATCATTAATACATCGCCGACTCTGAGCTTGCTGGTTTGCAATTGATTATTTGTTTTGAGCTGGACTAGTGATACTTGGTAGCGTTGAGCAATTGTGCTGAGTGTGTCACCACGACTGACAATATGCTGCTGTGGCAGATTACTATTAGGTAGTGGGTTGCGTTGGAAGTAGTTACGTATTCCGGTCATCATGGCTCGTGCCAATTTATTTTGGTGACTTGAGCTTCTTAATTTGCGTTCTTCATCGGGGTTGGAAATAAAGGCAGTCTCAACTAATACTGATGGAATATCGGGTGATTTAAGCACTACAAATGCCGCAGACTCAACATGTTTTTTATGCACGTGACCGACACGTTTAAGGCCGGCAAGCACCGTGTCGGCGACTTCTAAACTGCCTTCGAGGCTAGCCGTTTGTGATAAGTCTAATAATACGGAAGCCAGCAAATCATCTTTATCTTCGAGGCTGATACCGCCGGCCAAATCGGCTGCATTTTCTTTATCAGCAAGTAACTGTGCTGCTTCACTACTCGCGCCACGATCAGATAATACATAGACCGAAGCCCCTCGAGCTCGCGGATTATGAAATGCATCTGCGTGAATAGAGATAAACATATCGGCACCGCTTTTGTGTGCACGATTGATACGTTGACGCAGCGTGATAAAGACATCTTTATCACGAGTTAAATAGGCCTTCATGCCAGGCTCTTTATTAACCAGTGTACCGAGGCGTTTAGCTATGGCGAGCACAACATCTTTCTCTTTAGTTCCGCGCTTGCCTAATGCACCCGAGTCTTGACCACCATGACCCGCATCAATCGCAATGACAATATCGCGTCTAATTTGTGGCACCGAGGTTTTTACAACCCTTGCTTGTGGTGTTTTGTCTTCCACCGGTTGTGTTGTTGATAATTTGGGGGGGATAGGTTTGGTGACTACTGGTTTAGGAATAGGTGCTTTTTCTGCAGCAACCTTGGTAGATTTGGCCGTGACTTTTTGTTTGTTAGCATGGAATAGATCGAGCACAAGCCGGTGTGGGTAGGTTTTATTGGGGCTGAGGGTTTGGCTTTCAAACTTAACAGTGTGTTTAAGATCAAGTACTAGGCGTAGGGTGTTTTTATCCCACATTGCATGTCGAATAGCCCGTATTGGCGTGTCGGCTAATTTTGGTATAACTAATGTTTTGTTTTGTTTTGAGTATTTAAGATCGACAACGAGCCGATCGGGATTAGCTAATGTAAAGGTGCTGTATTGCACTTTGCTATCGAGATCAAAAACTAAGCGAGTACCTTGTTCTGACGTAGACAAACGTACGTTTTCAACGGTAGCTGACCACAGGTTAGGAGCGATTAATAATAACAATAGGCTCAGTAGAGTACGGAGCATGAGCATCTTCCAAAAATTACACTTCGTTAATTGTGAGATTCTTGTAAATAAAAATCAAGTTTTCTTTTTAATTAAAGGAGATAGCGTTGATAGTTGAATTATTTGTGAAGTTGTTCGTAGACTTTTTCACCTAGCGTTGAATGTGCCTTGAATTTAGCCACGCGAGCATGATTTTGGTATGTTATTTCAAGAACAAGGTCAGGAGTTGGTAAGTGTTCACTACCGAGTGTTGCCCATTCGATTAAACATAAAGCGTCATTGCTAAAGTAATCATCAAGGCCTAGATAGTCTAACTCTTCAGGATCAACAACACGATAGAGATCAAAATGAAAGACTGTGCGCGTTGCTAAGTCATAACGTTCGACTAAGGTGTAGGTGGGACTTTTTACATTGCCCTTATGGCCCAATGCTTGTAATAGCCCGCGGCTGAAAGTTGTTTTCCCTGCGCCAAGTTCACCTTCTAAAAAGATGGTGAATTGCGTTGCTGGAGCAAGCTGGGCAAGTTGTTTGCCCAGCTCTAAAGTAGCAAGTTCGTCAGCTAAAAACAGTTCCAAAACAGGATTGATTAGTAAATTAAATTAGATAAATGGCGTAAGTGTGGCATCAAGTCCATAGCCAACATACCACGCTCCCCATCTTGCGCTGCAGCCTTGTTACCTGCCATGCCATGTAACGTTACACCGACACAGGCAGCATCCATAAGTGGGAAGTGTTGGGCTAATAAGCCGCCAATAACACCGGCAAGGACATCACCCATACCGCCACTACCCATACCAGGGTTACCCCAAGTAGATAGTCTTGTTGGGGCTTCACCGTTATAAATTAAAGTACCGGAGCCTTTTAATACAATAATGCCACCATAGCGCTTATGTAGCTCTTTTACTGCGGCAAAACGATCAGCTTGAACTTCTGCGGATGAACAATCGAGCAATCGAGCTGCTTCACCGGGATGAGGCGTTAAAATCCACTGGTCGTGACGTTGTGGGTTTTTACTCAGTAAGTTTAAAGCGTCGGCATCAACCACTAAGGGTAGGTTAGTTTCGATGGCTTTTTGGAATAATGACTCGCCCCATTCACCTTGGCCTAAACCAGGGCCGATGGTTAGCGAATTGGCTGGCCGTAATAATGGGGCAAGATCATCTGCATGTTCCACGCCGTGACACATTAATTCTGGTCTTGAAAGGTTCAATAAGGGGCCATGGGTACTACGTGTCGCAATGCTAATTAGACCTGCACCAACACGAGCACCGGCTTCTGCAGCAACACGTGCCGCACCGGGCATGCCATGATCACCACCAATAATGAGTAGGTGACCATATAAACCCTTATGTCCGGTACGTTCTCTAGGCGCTAAACCGGAAGCATCATTTTCTAAACTTACCCGTCGTGCGATAGGCGTTAATTCTCGGTAAACGGAAGAGGGAATCTTTAAGGAGTCAAAACAGACTGTGCCGCAGTAATTAGGACCTTCACCAGTGAATAAACCTTTATTTAAGCCCATGAAACTTAGAGTCATGCTAGCTTTTACTGCAATGCCTAAGGCGCTACCTGTATCAGCATGCAAACCAGACGGACTGTCTAGCGATAGTACTGGCGCACGTTTATCGCTATTGATCGCTTCGATAGCAGCCCTATATTGACCTGTTACTTCACGATTGATGCCGGTGCCTAACATGGCATCAACAATGACATCAGTTGAAGGCAGTGTGTCTTCAAAAGTATGAACTTCCGTGCCTGTAGCAAGTAAGGCATCCCGAGCAGCAGCGGTTTCGACGCTTAACTTTGCGACATCACCCACTTGATAGACCACAACGCGATAATCTTTTTCTAATGCTTGTCGCGCCAAATCAAAACCATCACCACCGTTATTGCCTGTGCCACACACAATCAATAGTCGTTCTGCTTGTGGCCAGTGGTTTTTTATATTAGTAAGTGCAGCTGCGCCAGCACGTGCCATCAATTTAGACGTAGCAATATTGTGCTGTTCAGTGATGATGCGATCTAGTTCACGCGTTTGTTCAGCAGTGTAAAGATCGTGGGGTAGGTTAAGCATAGAATTTATTCCAATTCATAGTTATTTAAGTGGTGCGAAATGTTTACGCGCCTAATCTTAAGTTTCTAGTAAATAGATGATTTTATTGAAGAGCTAGCAGTGTAGGCGATCCATCCTATCAATAAAACTCAAATGTTTTGATTCAAAGGATAAGTAATACTTATAAAGTCTGAGTCCCCTATAATAGCTTGGATGGGGGAACGAAATACAGCTTTAACGATGAAAGAACTACTAAATAAAGCACAGCAATGGGCACAATCATTGGGTTTTCAGCAGCTTGGCGTGAGTGATATCGATTTGTCGGCGGCCGAGACACAATTAACATCATGGTTAAAAGCAGGATTTCACGGTGACATGGATTACATGGCACGCCATGGCACTAAGCGCAGTCGGCCTGAAGAGTTAGTGCCAGGAACTGTACGTGTGATTACGGTGCGCATGGACTATTGGCCAGATGGCGCAACGGATGCTTGGACCGTCATTAATGATAGGCAACAAGGTTTTATTTCTCGTTATGCCCTAGGGCGTGATTATCATAAATTAATGCGTAAGCGCCTAGCTAAGCTGGCAGCCAAGATTGAAAACGAAGTGGGTGATACAGGTTACCGAGTTTTCTGTGATAGTGCACCGGTTATGGAAAAAGCATTGGCACAAAAATCCGGGCTAGGTTGGATCGGTAAACATAGCAATGTACTCAGTCGAGAGCATGGCTCATATTTCTTTTTAGGTGAAATCTATACCGATATTCCCCTTCCCGTGAGCGACGCTATCTCCGATCATTGTGGTTCATGCACTGCGTGTATCGATATTTGTCCAACGCAGGCCATCGTTGCGCCATATCAAGTGGATGCTAGGCGCTGCATTTCATATCTAACGATTGAGTTACGCGGGAGTATTCCGGTTGAGTTTCGATCGATGATGGGCAATCGAATTTATGGCTGTGATGACTGCCAGTTAATATGTCCATGGAATAAATTCTCCCAAGTCACCGTCGAGTCGGATTATTTACCTCGTCAGGGGTTAGATAGCCCTCAATTAGTCGAATTATTTGCGTGGACCGAACAAGAATTTTTAACACGATTAGAAGGCAGTCCAATTCGACGCATAGGCTATGAATGTTGGTTGCGTAATATCGCGGTGGCACTTGGCAATGCTGAAAAAACACCTGTCGTGATGACGGCGTTAACTCAACGTATGAATGATGAATCTGAGTTGGTGCGTGAACATGTAAGCTGGGCCTTGGCTCAACCTTGATTGTCATAATGGTGTAATAAATAGTCGGTACTCTCTCTTAGCTGCCCACGAGTCGCAGCCGCCATTGAGAGAATCCTTATAGTGAAACTTTATACTGTTTCCAAATTACTTATTACTGCCGTTATCTTTTTTATTCTAATGTCAGTTGCCATTGGCACCTGGGGCTGGAAAGAGTTAGAAAAACCGTACCAAATTTCCCATGATTTTCAGCAACGCAAAGCCTTATTTGATATTGATGCACGTATATTACTGGAACGATATTTAGCCTCAGGCAATGCCGACTTATTGCAGCAAGCAGAAACAACCCTACAGCAATTAATAGATAGCGATATATATTGGTTAAATGCAGAAGACAATGCATCGATTAAACGTACAGTAAATCAGGTTCAGGAAAATGTACAACTGGTCAGAGCCGCAGGAAAGTTAGCGGGTAACCCTCAGGCTTTAATGATCAATAATGAGCGAGAAAGAGCAGGAGATTTAGCTTTTTTGGTCATTTATGCCAAGCAAGCACCACTGGGTATGCAGGCCATTCAGATCGAGCTATTAGCATTATTGACTCGCTTAAGTGATTCTCTAGTGAAGACCTCTCATTTACGACAGCAGTATATGACGTCCCGAGTCGAGAAGATAAAAAATGCCTTGTTAGCTGAAAATATACGATTCATGTCGTTAGCAAATCACTTGTCGGTTTTACCTAGGTTTGGTATCTATACTGACGTTGATGAGGATGCACTTAGTGCTGAGGATCCTGAGGAAATGGGTCAAAATAGTATCGATTCTCTTTTATCGCTGACTAATCGTTATAATAAAGAACTCACTAATACCTTGGGGTTTTCACAGCGCTTACATGAAGGGCGACTTGCCTTGAATGACTCAATTGAGGAGTTAGATCAGGTGTTAAATGGTTTTTTAGCCCATATTGACATCATCAAGTCTGATATTACCGCTCGGGTGAAATGGTTATTAATTTTTTCGGTAGGCATTATTGTCGTTGTGATCGGCCTCTTGTTTTTATTGCAAAACAAGATGATTGTATTCTTAAGTCAATTAGAAACCTTTTTGAGAAAAATGGTACAAGGCAATTACAACCAGAAGATTGAAGCTAATCTGTCTTATGACGAAATTGAGTCGGTTGAAAAATCAGGCACACAATTACAGACTTACCTTGCCAGTTTGATTGATAAACTGAGCACTGAATCCCAACAAGTCATTACGGCGACGAATGAAATGCAGTCAGTGTCGAATATTGCCGTCAAGCTCACACATCAACAACAACAAGCCACCGTTCAAGTCGTAAACTCGGTGGCTCAATTATCTTCATCATTTAAAGGTGTTGCCAGTAATGCAGCAACGGCCTCTATCTCGGCAAATGCAGCGAAAGAAGCAACCTTGGAAGCAAAAAACCGTTTAACTCAAGCAGCCCAAGCCACTCAAAAACTAGCTACGGATTTGTTATCAATGGGAGACGTGATGACGCGTCTTGAGGCCAATGGAAAAAATATTGGTGCTGTACTTGAGGTTATTCAAAATGTAGCAGAACAGACTAATCTATTAGCCTTAAATGCCGCGATTGAAGCCGCGAGAGCGGGTGCGCATGGTCGAGGGTTTGCCGTGGTGGCTGACGAAGTGAGACAGCTTGCGTCCCGTACTACTGAATCTACAGGAGAAATTCGCACGATCATTAATGAATTGGTCGTAACCAGTACCGAAGCCACAGCGATTGTGAAATTACACAGTGCCTATGCAAACGATTGTGCAACGCAGGCATATGATGCTGAAGTTGCGATTCAGCCGGTAGTGATAGCAGTAGAAAATATTACTGAAATGAATGGGGCCATTGCAAATCTGACCCAACAGCAAACGGCGACAGTTGATGAAATTGTTGATAACGTCGATGAAATCAAATCTCATTCCGAGTTGGTGAGCAGGCATATTATTGAGATTGCCCGTACTGGTGACAGCTTGGCACAAGTCAGTGATACCTTAAATACTTTGATTAAACAGGTAAAAGCTTAATAGTCGAAGGGGTAGTAATATATAAAGTTAAATACAGAATCAACGGGGGGTAGTAACAACGGGATCAATTTTCTGCTGTTTATTTTTGTACATTTCTCGGTCAGAAATACTAAGAAGTGAATCAACATCTAAAGCTGTATCAGGATAGATGGCAATGCCAATACTTACCCCAATTTCTGCGGAGATGCCATTGATAGCAACGGGGTGATTTATCGTGGCTTTGATTTTATCGGCGACTTCTTCAGGATTAATATTACCATCGCTGGTATCGATGATGACAATAAATTCATCACCACCAAACCGACCAATTACATCACTATCACGGAGAATGTAACGAAGTTTATCCGCAGTTGCTACCAGTAATTCATCTCCTGCTTTATGGCCATATTGGTCATTAATCTGCTTGAAACCATCCAAGTCTAAAAACAACACCGCTAGTTTTGATTCTTCGCGTTTGCAGTGAGCAAGTAATAAGGTTAACTCTTGAGTGACTAAGAAGCGGTTTGCTAAACCGGTTAGGGGGTCAAAGTGAGCTAAACGTTGTAATTTTGCTTCTTGATTTTGGAGTGTAGCATTGGCTTTTTCTAAGGCTTCAGTCCGATCTTTGACGCGATGATTAAGTTCTTGCTCGCTATTTCGTAATGCATGAATTAATTTGCTATGACTTTGAAATGCCTCTTGGCGCGAATTGTCATTTTCTTGTTGAAAAAACTTGAACCGTTCGGCGAGGGAAAGTGAAAATAGCAACATGCTTAAAGCACTGCCAATCTCAAAGCTATAGCGTGTGTAAATATTACTCGGTAACCAACCTAAGTTTTTAGCTGAAAACAGAGCAACGCCCAGCATCAGGCTGAGCCAAGCAAATAAATAAACCTGGGCATAGCGCTTACCCTTTAGGCTCAAAGCAATGGCAGCCAAAATGGAAATTGTGGCCAGAATAATGGCAAATATTGAGACAAGAGGTGCAATATAGAACAGCGGTAAAGCTAAGCTAGCTAATGCTAATAGGGCAAAAACAAAAATTAATGCCCTAAATATAAAGTCGACGCTTTTAGCTTCAGCTGCAGTATGTAAAAAGTTGCGTGAGAATGCCGCAGCAAACATGCCGGTCATAGCAAAGCCGAACGTTATCGATAAATTATGCCACCGAGGTGAATTTGGCCATATCAATTCAAACCAGACGGCATTAAGTGAGCCCGTCGCGAGTAATATAGAGCCGCCAACCAAGATAAGGTAAAAGTAGTGGCTTTGTTTTATGGAAATAAAAAGCAGGAAGTTATAAGCAATTAAAGCGATTAAAATACCCAAGTATAGGTTGATGTAGAAGCTTTTCATTCGACTTTGTTGTAGGTGACCCTCCTGATGTTGTAATGAGCTGCCAGCAAACATACTGCCTTCAGTACGAATACGTAGATACACGTCAGTAATTGAATTTGCCGCTAATGTGACAGGAAAAATAAAATTAGGATCATAGTAGTGCCGCTCAGCAAAGGGCAGCATATCTCCAGCGTCATATCTGGCGATGATTTCGTTACTGGCATTGTTAACGATATATAGGCTTAGATCATCAAGCAGGAGGTAGTCGAATTCAAGTAGCGGCTGTATGTCTTCACTGCTTGCATTGATAATTTTCACTTTAAACCAGTATGTTTCTGCTTTAAAACCAAGGTTAACCTTGCTATCAATGATAGGCTGGAAATTGGTCGAGCTTTGAGATGATAGGAGCGTGTGGATGGTTAAGTCATGCAGTGGATCAACATGGACTTGGTAATAGGGTGTAAGTGATATGGCTTGGTCAACATCTTGGTTAAGAATGAGTTCATCTGCGGCTGCAAACGGAAACCATAAAATTAAAAAGAAATAATTAACTGCGAGCCATAATGGTGAAATTAGTTGGCGTCGCATCATTAACCCACCTTTATATAAAAACAGGAACTCGCACCGCTAAGTTAACATAACAACTAGAAAAGGGGCAATGAAGCTGTCCTACTGTTATTTATGTCTTCACGGTCAATGTTAAGTCATCTTGTAGGTGCAGCTTCGATCGTTATGCTGGTTTTTCAGGCAATTTGATAAAGTGCTCTCGGTAATGTTCTAATTCGCGAATCGAGTCTTTAATATCATCCATAGCTAGGTGAGAGGACTTTTTCTTAAAGGATTTTTCAACCTTAGGAGCCCAGCGACGCGCAAGTTCTTTTAGCGAGCTGACATCCAAATTTCGGTAGTGGAAATAGGCTTCAAGTTCAGGCATGCACCGTGCCATAAAACGACGGTCCTGACAGATGCTGTTACCGCACATAGGTGATACACCAGCAGGAACATATTTTTCGAGAAAGTCTAATGTTTGGCGTTCAGCTTCAGCTTCATTCAGGGTGCTGTTGCGAACACGTTCCGTTAGCCCCGAGCCCCCATGTTGGCGTGTGTTCCATGCATCCATGGCTTCCAGAGCTGCATCTGATTGTTTAATCGCTAAAATCGGCCCTTCAGCGAGAATATTTAGATCACCATCGGTGACAACGGTTGCAATTTCGATAATAGCATCGTTGTTAGTATCGAGACCGGTCATTTCCAGGTCGATCCAAATTAGGTTTTTTTTACTTTTGGCCATGATGTCCGTCTTTTTATGTTATTTCGGTGAACTTACTTGCCAGAGATTGTATCAAAGGCTAATCTGCATGGCATTGAATGTTTTAATTGGTATATAAAAGATAATTAATATGAATGAGTTTACGTGGGTTTTTCTAATAGCGTTAATTTTAATGACGGGAATCGAGTTGTGGTTGTCCTTACGTCAAGGTCGCCATGTATTTGCCCATCGAGATAAAATTCCTGAAGCATTTAAAGCTGAGGTAAGTTTGGATGCCCATCAAAAGGCAGCAGACTACACTCAGGCGAAAGGCAAGCTTGGCCGAATTGAGAGTGTATTTGGCATGATTTTATTGGTTGCTTGGACCTTAGGTGGTGGGCTCGCGGTATTGTCAGATGCATGGTTGAGTCTAGGGTTACCTGATGCGGTAACAGGCATTATCTTTATGTTGAGCTTTTTTATTATTGGCTCATTAATAGAATTGCCGTTATCTTGGTATAAGACATTTGTACTGGAAGAGCGTTTTGGTTTTAATAACAATACGCCAACATTATTTTTATCTGATTTAGCCAAACAAACTTTATTAATGATTGCACTCGGCGCGCCATTAATATGGGCTGCTCTGTGGTTGATGAATAGCACTGGTGAGTATTGGTGGCTTTATTTATGGGCTGCATGGATAGGCTTTGGCTTGTTAATGATGTGGGCATATCCCGCCTTTATTGCGCCTTTATTCAATAAATTCACACCCTTAGAAGATGAGCAATTAAAAGCACGTGTTGAAGGCCTACTGGCTCGCTGTGGTTTTAAAAGCCAAGGTATCTACGTGATGGATGGTTCGCGCCGCTCAGGTCATGGCAATGCTTATTTCACCGGTCTAGGCAACAATAAACGTATTGTCTTTTTTGATACCTTGCTCAAAACTTTGGATGAAGATCAGATCGAAGCAGTACTGGCACATGAATTAGGTCACTTCCGTCGTAAACATGTGATGAAAAATATGGGCGTGATGGCTGTTCTTAGCTTAATTGGTTTAGCAGCATTGGGCTGGGCTTCAGCGGAATCTTGGTTTTACACTGGACTTGGCGTAACGACAGAAAGTAATGCCATGGCGTTAGTTTTATTTATGATGGTCATTCCGGTATTTAGCTTCTTTTTACATCCGATGATGACGGCTTTATCTCGTAAATATGAATATGAAGCGGATGATTATGCGGCTTCAGTTTCCAGCAGCGAACACTTGATTAAGGCATTAGTGGCGTTATATCAGGAAAATGCGAGTACCTTGACGCCGGATCCATTGGTTTCTGCCATTTATGACTCTCATCCGCCTGCTACCTTGCGGGTTGCACATTTGCAGGCCAATAAGGCTTAAGTGAAAGTAGTATTACTCAGTTGTTTATTTGTGCTGATATCGCCGTTGGTATTGGCACAAGGACAAGCACTGCATGATGAAAGTTGTCTGCAGTGTCACGCTTCGATAAGCGGGGGCGATGCAAATAGCTTATATACAAGAACAAATCATAAAGTCACTACGTTCCCCGCCTTGCAAAAACGAGTAAAAGGCTGCGCGGTAGCGGCAGATGCCAACTGGTCTAATGAGCAGCGAGCGATGGTGGTGAAGTATTTGTCAGAAACGTTTTATAAGTTTTAATGATCTAAAACACTAACCTGATTGCGGCCATTGGCCTTAGATAGATATAGCGCTTGATCGGCACGATCGATAATTGAATTTGGTGAATCTTCGGCAACCAGCTTACTGATACCTATCGAGACAGATACGGGCCCGATTATTTCTTCGCTACCTTTTTTCTTAAGTTTGCTGTTAGCGAAGGCTAGTCGAATAGCCTCTGCAGTTTCGAGTACAGCGCTAGGTTTGGTATTTAGCATAATCATCGCCATTTCTTCCCCACCATAACGGGCGACGGGGTGAATGTTTTTACCGTGTTTTTTTAATATTCCGGCAAAAAACTGGATGACTTTGTCACCAAGCAAGTGACCATAGGTATCGTTGATGTTTTTAAAGTGATCCAAGTCGAAGAGGATAAGGGATACTTCAATGTTACCTCTACCACAAAGCTTTTCTAGTTCTTGATTAAACGCGCCGCGATTTAGCAGGCCAGTCAAACCATCAGTTAACGCTGCTTTTTTAACTTCTTCTAACTCTGTTTTTAGAGCAATCATATCTTGGGTTGATTTTGCCAGCTCTTGTTTTAGATCATTACTTGAGTCGGTAAGCATTTGTGTTTGCGACAAAATATCAGTGATTACACTTTTTAAGTCTTCGACGTCATTTAAGCCATTAAGCTGATCACGACTGTTGTTTAAGTCTGTCGCACAAGCCCCAGCTTTAGCTTCAGCTTTATTGATGTTTTTCATCGTATTATCAACAATTAAATGCATGCCACTGCTGGTTTTTTCAATCCGCTCTGGCATTCCCATTAATACGAATTTTTCGTATAAGTACTGGGTTATTTCGTCGGTGATGGCTTCATTTTTATTTAAGCGTGTATCAATGGCGGAGTTTAACTGTTGATTTTCGCCCGAAACATATTCATACCAAACTGCATAATTAACTGGGTTAACCGGTGTTTTATGTTTATTAATGAGTGGTAAAGCGAGTCTTAGATTTTCAGATGCTTTTTGAGCGATATGATCATATCTTGGGGGGAAGGACGCTATTTTTGACACGGTGACTCTCTTTCGCAACGCAAATGAAATTATTATCTATTTCCTTGATAATTCTCTACCGTCCATCTGATGATTCGGTGCGTTGGAGTCATGCAATTTGGCGAGTGGCGCTATATTAATCGTTTATGGCTTTGATGTCACTGATAAATAGCGCTTTTATTGGCAGACAATTCGAATGGAGCACACTTAATGTTTGTGTGCGAATAGATCTGGTGCGGTTCGAGCGATCATGCCGGCTCCAAATTTATAGTTTGGAAAGTAGTAGGGAAATGAGCAATAACGACTTAATTATCTTGTAGGCGCACGGCTAAGACATCACATTTTGCGTGGTGCAAAATACCATTCGCGGTTGAGCCTAGAAGAAGCTGAATACCGTGACGACCATGAGAGCCTGCCACAATCAAGTCAACCTTGTTTTCTTCGGCAAGACGGACGATGTCGTGATTAGGGTTGCCAAACTCGACCCATTGATTCTCTGCAGGAATATCAATGATTTTTGCTAATTCAGCGATTTGTTTCTTGCCTGAACCTAATAAGGCATCACGCATATCAATATCGACACTGATCATCGGTTCGTAGGCAAAGTCAGTGATGGGGTAATCTTCGACGATATGGCAAATGCTTAATTTAGCTTGATTACGGTCAGCTATTTCACGCGCTTTCTCACACACGAGTGTGTTGTGGGTTGAAAAGTCCGCCGCGATCAAAATATGTTGGTAGTTAGACATGGCTTTACTCCTCATAAAAAAGGGCAGGTAAAAACCTGCCCTTGTTCGTGGTTAACTTTCGCTTTCCAAGAAGCGTTCGGCATCAAGTGCCGCCATACAGCCGGCACCGGCTGAGGTAATGGCTTGACGATAGACTTGGTCAGTAACATCGCCGGCAGCAAAAACACCTGGGATACTGGTTTGAGTACCTTGTTCTAATAATATGTAGTCGTGGTCCATCTTCAACTGGCCGGCAAAGATACCGGTATTCGGTTGATGGCCAATGGCAATAAATGCACCCTGTACAGGTACTTCTTGAGTACTGCCATCTTTGGTACTTTTTACGCGTACTCCAGTTACACCTGCATCATCACCTAAGACTTCATCTAATTGGTGATCCCACAGAATTTCAACATTACCTTCTTCTGCTTTTTTCAATAAACGATTAGTTAGAATCTTTTCTGAGCGGAATGAGTCACGACGATGAATAACAGTGACTTTTGAAGCAATATTGGAAAGGTATAAAGCTTCTTCTACGGCAGTATTACCCCCGCCCACAACTGCAACAGGTTGGCCTTTATAAAAGAAACCATCACAAGTGGCACAGGCGGAAACACCACGACCTTTAAAGGCTTCTTCAGACTCCATGCCTAAATATTTAGCTGAAGCACCGGTTGCAATAATTAAAGCATCTGCAGTGTATTCACCGCTGTCACCGATTAATTTAAATGGACGTTGGCTAAGATCAGCAGTATGAATATGATCAAATACGATTTCAGTACCAAAACGTTCGGCATGACGTTGCATACGTTGCATCAACTCTGGACCTTGCACACCTTCATCATCGCCAGGCCAGTTATCAACATCCGTGGTGGTGGTTAATTGGCCACCTTGTTCGATACCGGTTACTAATACCGGTTCGAGAGCAGCACGAGCAGCATAAACAGCAGCGGTATAACCTGCAGGACCTGAACCAAGAATAAGTAATCTGCAGTGTTTACTGTCAGCCATAATCGTTAATCTCCAAAGCGAATTTTAGTATTTGTTTTTAGAGTACCTATCACAGTTAATTTGGTAAAGCGTTACAGTCTAAAAGCTGTGTTAAGATCAGCCGTTAATACGTTGGCGTTACTGGAATTATTACATTGGCACAGGCAACACGAGTGATCGATAAAGAGAAGCGGCAAGACACGTCGGGCGCGGTTGGCTTTCGTCTGCGTGAAGCGGCACTGATTTTGGCTTTGGCCTTGGCAGGCTACTTATTATTGTCATTATGGTCATATCAACCCGCAGATCCCGGTTGGTCAACAACCGGAACCGATGATCTTATCGTCAATTTAGGCGGAATAGTGGGGGCTTGGTTGGCTGATGCGCTGTTATATGGTTTTGGATTTCCAGCCTATTTATCACCATTGATGCTGGCGTTTAGTGGTTGGTTATTATTTAGCTGGGGTAAGACCGCTGATAGTGAAAGCGCGTTACATTTCTGGGTAATAAAAGCGGTAGGTCTGTTGATGGCATTAGCCTCGGCTAGTGGTTTATCGACATTGAGCCTTATTTCTTTCGCTGACTTATTGCCTCTAGGTGCGGGTGGCGTTTTAGGGGAAGTGGTTGGTCATGGCTTTGAAGCTGTCTTTGGCGCTGCGGGCACCGCCTTATTATTATTAGCTATTTTATTAACCGGAGTGACCTTATTTACCGGCCTGTCATGGTTAATGGTGGTCGATCGGTTGGGCGCCGCAGCAATGTTGGTGATGACTTATGCTGCCCGTTGGTTACGCGAGTTTAAAGTGAATCTTTTGGCTCGCCATGCACGCCAACAGCGTGAGCAAACGTTTCGTGAACAAAATGACAAAATAAAAGACCGCAAAAAAATACGAGTTGAACCGGTATTGAAAGTGACCGAGCCGAGCCAACGTGAAGAAAAAGAGCGGCAAGTACCGCTGTTTGAAAATGCTGAAGAGCCAGGCATGCCAACTTTGGCTTTGCTTGATATGCCACAAGCTAGTGTGGGCGGCTACAGTGAAGAAGTCTTGCAAGCGTTGTCTCGTCAAGTTGAGCTGAAATTAAAAGACTTTGGTGTTGAGGTGCAGGTGGTTGAAGTGCAGCCGGGCCCAGTTGTGACACGATTTGAATTACAGCCTGCGGCAGGAATAAAAGTCAGCCGTATTAGTGGTTTGGCGAAAGACTTGGCGCGTGCCTTGTCTGTGAGCAGCGTGCGTATCGTCGAAGTTATCCCCGGCAAGCCTGTTGTGGGTTTGGAGATCCCCAATGAGCACCGTGAAATGGTGCGTTTACGCGAGATTTTGGGCTGTGCCGAATACGAGAATAGCAAGTCTCCATTGATGATGGCCTTGGGTAAAGATATTGCCGGTCGGCCGGTGGTGGTTAATTTAGAAAAAATGCCTCATTTATTGGTGGCCGGCACCACTGGTTCAGGGAAGTCAGTGGGCATTAATGCGATGATCCTCAGCTTGCTTTATAAAGCGACACCTGAAGAAGTCCGCCTGATCATGATCGATCCAAAAATGTTGGAACTGTCCGTTTACGAAGATATTCCTCATTTATTAACCCCCGTGGTCACTGATATGAAAGAAGCGGCCAATGCTCTGCGTTGGTGTGTGGCAGAAATGGAACGTCGTTATCCACTGATGGCCGCCATGGGCGTGCGAAATATTGCTGGATATAACAAGAAGGTGAAAGAAGCCATAGACCGTGGTGAACCTATATTAGATCCGACTGTCGATCTGGTAGATGGTGAACCGGCACCAATATTAGAGCCTTTGCCGTTTATTGTAGTGGTGATCGATGAGTTGGCTGACATGATGATGGTGGTCGGCAAACAGGTAGAGGAGCTAATTGCTCGTCTGGCACAAAAAGCCCGCGCATCAGGTATACACTTAATATTAGCCACCCAAAGACCATCAGTTGACGTGATCACGGGCTTGATTAAAGCGAACATTCCGACACGTATGGCATTCCAAGTATCGTCACGGATTGATTCACGTACCATTTTGGACCAAATGGGGGCAGAACAATTACTGGGCCAAGGTGATATGTTGTATTTACCACCAGGAACGGGCTTACCTGAACGAGTGCATGGTGCTTTTGTTGATGATCATGAAGTGCATCAAGTGGTCGATTTTTTGAAGAAAAATGCGCAGCCTAATTACCTTGAAGAAATCACCCAAGATCAAAGTAGTGATGAAGAGTCGAACTTTGCTGATGCCAGTGATGCTGAACAAGATGCATTGTATGATCAAGCCGTTCAAATTGTGACGGAAAGTCGTCGGGCTTCGGTGTCCGGTGTGCAACGTCGTTTAAAAGTTGGCTATAACCGCGCTGCACGCATTGTTGAAGCCATGGAGGCCGCAGGTATTGTGTCCGCCATGCAGGGCAATGGTAGCCGTGAAGTGCTCGCGCCACCGCCGAGAGCTGATTAATTTGTTACAAACAGAAAAAGTGAGCAACGTTTTGTTGTTGCCACGGTCGAAATCAAGTTAGAAAATAATTTTTACTTGCTCAAAATTTGGAATATTTCTATGACAACTAAAAAAAATCACCTAAGCCTTGTTGCCATCATAACGATGTTATTGTCGTATTCAGCCATGGCCGCAGAGTCTGCATCGGATAGATTAAACGTATTTGTGGAGTCAGTAGTGACGTTCAAAGCCAGCTTTACGCAAACGGTGGTCGATCAGCAAGGAGAAATAATAGAACAAGCGGAAGGGCTGTTTTTATTAGAACGTCCAGGTAAATTCCGCTGGGACTATCTAGAACCTTACCCACAACATATTGTGGCTGATGGACAACGTATCTGGTTTTATGATGTTGACTTAGAACAAGTGACCGTCAAAGCGCAACTGGAAACCTTAGCGGATACACCTGCAACATTACTGTCCGGCGAAACTCGACCAGAAGATACTTATATATTGAAGGATATTCCTTCTGATGATGGCTTGTCATGGGTCGAATTGGTGCCGAAAGACGTTGAATCAAACTTTCAAACTGTGACTTTGGCATTTGATGAATTTGGCCTACAGCAAATGATTATGAGAGATAGTTTCGAGCAACGTACTCGTTTGGTTTTTTCGCAAGTAGCAGAAAATATCGAGCTAGTTGAGGACGCTTTTGTTTTTACCCCACCTGAAGGCGTTGATGTGGTGGGTGACTCGGGTCTGTGAACCTATTTGAAAACATCGATGATTTAACCGGCCGTCCACTTGCAGATAGGATGCGACCTAAAAACCTCGATGATTATATCGGTCAGCATCATCTATTAGCCGAAGGTAAACCCTTACGACAGGCCATCGCCTCAGGCCAGCCGCATTCAATGATTTTCTGGGGGCCGCCCGGTACCGGAAAAACCACCTTAGGTAAATTGATTGCTGGTTATTGTGATATGGAGTTTATTACTATATCAGCAGTATTAGCTGGCGTAAAAGAAGTGCGCGCCGCCGTGGCTAGAGCGCAGCAGTTACAACAAGAACAAGGTCGTCGCACCTTGTTGTTTGTGGATGAAGTGCATCGCTTTAATAAATCTCAACAAGATGCTTTTCTGCCCTACGTTGAAGATGGCACCTTTACCTTTATTGGGGCCACCACTGAAAATCCCTCGTTTGAACTTAATAATGCCTTGTTATCGAGGGCGCGAGTTTATGTGCTTAAGTCACTCGAAAAAGAAGACCTGCGTGAAATTATTGATCGGGCAATGAGTAATGAAGAAGTAGGTCTAGGGGATCGAGGTATTGAATTTCCCGAGGCATTACGTGATGAATTGGCGCAAACGGCTGATGGTGATGGCAGACGCGTTTTAAACTTGCTGGAGATCACGATTGATTTGGCCGATAGTAAAGGGCAAACGAACGTTGAAGAAGATGACTTAGCAGAAGTTGTGTCTGGTACCTTACGACGCTTTGATAAAGGCGGTGAAGCCTTTTATGATCAAATCTCAGCCTTGCATAAATCTGTACGCGGTTCGTCGCCGGATGGTGCCTTGTATTGGCTCTGTCGGATGTTGGATGGTGGTTGTGACCCGATTTATTTGATGCGACGTGTCGTGCGGATGGCATCAGAGGATATTGGCAATGCTGATCCCCGCGGTTTAACCATCGCCCTAGATGCATGGGATACCTATGAAAAGTTAGGTAAGGCAGAAGGGGAATTGGCGATTGCTCAAGCGGTGATTTATTTAGCCAGTGCACCGAAGAGTAATGCCGTCTATATGGCTTTTAATCAGGCGATGAGTGATGTTCGCTCACAGGGATCACATGAAGTGCCTTTGCATTTACGTAATGCGCCGACGAAGTTGATGGGTGAGTTGGGGTATGGCAAGGAATATCGTTATGCTCATAATGAGCCTGATGCGTATGCTGCCGGTGAGAATTACTTTCCGGAGTCGATGGAGCCGCAGCAGTATTATCAGCCGGTTAATCGGGGGTTGGAGATTAAGATTGCTGAGAAGTTAGAACGGTTGAGGGTTTTGGACCAACAGGCTAAACGTTAATTTTCTAGTCTTGAATTTCTAGTGAATATTGTCATTGCCAATGTTCTTTTTTTATTATTTTTTGCTCTGATACAGAATAAATTATTGTGGCACACCATTTTAGTGGGCAGCCAAAATATAACCCGTACTTTTCCTCTTCTAGATCAAGTTCCTTGGGATATATATTTATTTCGCAACTTTTATCAGTGCAAGTGTAATTAACCTTAAACTCTTCTTCTGTGTAACCAGCGTTTTCAATTAATTCTCTCACTTTTAAAAATGCCTGCTGATGCTCAGATTTATTTTGAGTTAGTTCGGGCAATGGGAACGATTCCCAATCAAAGGAATATGCTGAACCTATCAAGCACATGAGCATTATTGAAAATATTACTTTTGTTTTCATGACAAACCTAACAGTTGATTAAGAGTAAATACTTCCTCGTTACTTTCACATATATTTATCGCTGCCGCAGGGCGTTCATTTCTTTTGTTTGCCCAAAAGAAACAGAACCAAAGAAAAAGGCCCCCGACATTATCGCTAATCTCCAAAAAAACTACCTTTTCCGGCGTGGCTAAAAACTCGCTACGCTCAAACACTTAGCCACTTTCCCCGAAAAAGATAGCTTTCCTGGAGGCGATAAAAACGGGGAAATGGCTAAAGTCTCGGTTTACTCTTTGTCAAAGGCATTGCTACAAGCACCAAGCTTGCTGCTGTAAAAATTAAAAATGTTAGATATGAGACAGAAATATTTACTAGAGCCATGACTGGTAAAAGTGAAAATAAGCTTATGTCTGATTGAGTTTGTTGCATGAGCCAAAACCACATTGCTGCATATATAAAAAACATACAAACAATCATAAAAATGATTGGAATGCTTTTTTTAAAGTTCTGTATCAAGAATACAATGCCGGCCAGAATAGCAAGAAGGTGTAACCTCTTTATGAATACTAGTGGCAGCACATAAATAGCTAAGGTATTTATTAATGCCCTAATAGCCTCTTTACCAAAAATTGAAAACTCAACAGGTATAGGAAACAGCTTGGATAGTTGTGCATATAAAAACAGGGGAAGGCCTAATAACATTGTCACGATGATGTAATTAAACCAATTTTCTTTGAATATTTTGAATGCCGGTAAAGCATCGCGACCTTGGATTTGGGCAATAATGCGGCCATAAATAATTATGCCCATGATGAAAGATACGATTATTCCTAGCAGAGAAAGGTTAGAAGCTATTTCCCCTGAAAGTAATTGTGTATTACAAATACCAACAAAAAGAACCCAACCAAGATGAGCATTTAATAATTGAACAGATTGCGTAAATAGCTGTTTCATTATTTTTTAATTCAGATAAATATCATAACGAGTATTTTTGCTTTCTATGCTGGTGGCAGGTTTTTGGTCGCCAACGAAGGGGGCTGATTTAGGGCGTTTTACTACGACTCTTTTAAGCGCAGTTTTTCGTGCGGTAGTGAGTAGTTGCTCACTATCTGTATCGGGGCCGGCTAGTTGGTGTAAGAGTCGCATATCTTTTTTAACTAGGGCTGATTTTTCTCGGCTGGGGTACATGGGATCCATGTAGATCACTTCTGGCCGTTGTTGCTCTTGAAGGTTGCTGAGATAGTTAACTGCATCATCATTGATTAATGTCATTCGCTTGATGACTTCGCTGATATCGTCGTCATCTTGCGCTCGGGTGAGGGCATCTTTAATTAATGTTGCGATTAATGGGTTGCGTTCGATTAAGGTGATGGGGCAGCCTAGGTTGGCTAAGACAAAGGCATCTCGAGCAAAACCTGCGGTGGCATCAATAATGGTTGGAGTGGCGCCTTTTTTTAAACCGATTGCTTTGGCTAGGGGTTGGCCTCGACCACCACCGAATTGCCGGCGGTGGGCATTTTTACCTTCTACAAAATCAATAAATATTGGATTGCCCAGGTCGGGCGCACGTATTTCGAGATGTTGAGTGGTGATAACCAGTTGGGCTTGGTCTGGATTTAAGGGTGTGAAAGGCAGGGCTAACTGTGTTGCTAAAAGTTTGGCAGATTCAACCAGTTCGTTTGAATCTGTGCTTACTGAATAAGCGGTGTCGAGTGGGGCTGACATTATTGGATAAATTGACCAAAGGCACGGCTGCCTTTGCCGGTGGTCAATGTTTTTTCGATAGCATAAGTATCGGTATTAATGATAGAGACACTGCCATCGCCCCAGTTAGCGACATAGACAAATTTACCATCGGCGGTGATATCAATGCCTTCGGGAGAGTCACCGACGTCGATGGTATTTATGATGGTGGGGTTAACGGTATCGATCACCGAAATAGTACTGTCATCTTGATTGGTTACATAAACATGTTTTCCATCAGGGCTGACAACCGCGCAGTAGGGCCATTCGCCAACATTAATAGTGCGGGTGACTTTGCCTAGTTGAGTGTCGATAACACTGACATCACTAGAACGGACATTGACACTGTAAAGTGTGTTGCCATCAGGAGATAGGGCTAATCCGAAAGGTGCGGTGCCGACCGTGATAGCGTGTAAAATTTGTTGTGAATCGGTATCAATAATCATTACCGTATTGTCATCACGATTGGCTACATAGAGGCGGTGGTTTTTATCGTCAACCACCATGCCTGCAGGCGATTTACCGACGGCAATAGTTGATATTATTTTAGCTTGTTTGCTGTCAATAACACTGATTTTATGTTGATACCAGTCAGCGACATAGACTTTGGAACCATCGTTATTGGTGGCGATGCCCACGGGGCTACCACCAACCAGAATGTGAGCGGTGACTTGCATTAAAGCGGTATCAATAATAGTAATATCTTGACCTTCAGAATTACTGATGAAGGCTAGATTTCCTGTTTGGCTGATAGCAATGCCTACCGGTCGGTTGCCAATGGCAATGGTGTTTACAACTTGCTGGTTAGCAGTATCAATCACACTGAGATCATCACTCAGCTGGTTAGTAATATAGGCGTATGGTGGTTGTTCAGTATTGCATGCGATAAGAAGTACGCCGAAGACAACAAAAAAGGCGATCTTTTGCAAGATCGCCTTTATCAATACCGAGCTAGAAAGCGTTGGCATTTATTTTTCCATGATTGTTTTCAAATTTGCTAAACCAGCGGAGAAGATGCCGCTGATAGTACTAGCGGCTTCTTTATCACTTTGACCTTCTGGTACTGGTGGGTTATCCATAAATGAGCGGTAGAATTTAGCTTTCCACTGTACTTCTGAACCACCCTCGACGGCTTTAACGGTCAACCAGGCTTTGTATGTTGATACAGGCAAGGTGTAATAAGGAGTGTCTTTACTGTTAAAAGTAATGGTTTTAACGACAGTCATACCGGTGATTTTGTAATTTAACAGCATTTTTTCATCATCAGATTTAATGAGCACTTCGGTGATGGTTGGGTTACCTTCTGCTGCGACTGTTAATACGCGCGTTTTTTCGTCTGTTAATTCAGTGCTGGCTACGGCAGGAAGCCAGTTGTGCAAACCACCAAAATCTTTCACCATTGCCCAGACTTTATCAGGAGCGGCATTAATCGTTACTTTTTCAAGAACTTGTTGGCGTGTAGGGCCATGAGCTGACGCTAACATCGGAACAGCAACTAATAATGCTGTTATAAGGCTTAAAAATTTCTTCATTCTTTCTCTCCGTTTTTAATTGGCTTGATGGAAACAGTATCACAGTGAATCTGAATGGAAACTGAACAGTATTAACCTTAATAATGTGCCCATCACCAGAATCTGGTGCACACACTCTAGCCGAACAGAGTGAACTTTTCCACAATCAGATTTGACTTAATAGTTCATTTTATTGAGAATTAGCGCTTTTTATACTTATTTTATTGGAGACGATAGTGCCACTGATAAAGATCAGGGATTTGCACTTTTCTCGTGGTGACAGAGTGATTTTTGAAGGGGTGAATATTGATATTCATCGCGGAAAGATCACGGCCATCATGGGTCCCAGTGGTACCGGTAAAACGACATTGTTACGTTTGATCGGTGGCCAATTGCACCCGGATAAAGGCACGATTGAAGTTGATGGTCAAAATGTTCATCAACTCTCACATTCTGGTTTATATGCACTGCGTAAGCGCATGGGCATGTTATTTCAGAGTGGTGCGTTACTCACCGACTTAACTGTATTTGAGAATGTTGCTTTTCCCTTGCGCGAACATACTGACTTACCTGAGAGCATGATTCGTGACTTGGTATTAATGAAGTTACAGGCGGTCGGTCTACGTTGCGCACGTGACTTGATGCCGAATGAGTTGTCTGGTGGTATGGCACGTCGGGTGGCATTAGCCCGCGCGGTTACGCTTGATCCGATGATGATTATGTATGATGAGCCATTCACAGGGCAGGATCCGATTTCTATGGGTACGCTAGTCAACTTGATTCATCGGATGAACGATGCGATGGGCTTGACCAGCATTGTGGTCTCACATGATGTCGATGAGGCAACAGAAATAGCAGATTATGTCTATTTGTTATCAGGTGGAAAGGTTGTGTCTGAAGGTTCACCGGTGGACTTAAAACGTTCTTCATCCCAGTGGGTGAAGCAATTTATGCAAGGATTACCTGATGGTCCTGTACCATTCCATTATCCTGGTGTGGACTTTAAAGAAGACATGTTAAACCCAGAGGTATCACCATGATTGGCATCATTCGTAGCCTTGGACGTTGGGGCTTGAGTACCTTTGAACGACTGGGACGCGGCCATTTGTTTTTAGTCCAGATTTTGGCAGGAATTCCCGGCTTGTTTCTCCGTTTTTCCTTGGTTATCCAACAGTTATTTTCCGTTGGCGTATTGTCAGTATTGATTATTGCGGTATCAGGCTTGTTTGTTGGCATGGTGTTAAGCTTGCAAGGTTATTATGTCTTAGTAGATTTTGGTGCTGAAGAATCCTTAGGTGTAATGGTGTCCTTATCTTTGGTAAGGGAACTTGGCCCCGTTGTCAGTGCGCTATTATTTGCTGGCCGAGCAGGTTCAGCATTAACGGCCGAAGTGGGCTTGATGAAAAGCACGGAACAGTTATCGGGGATGGAAATGATGGCTGTGGATCCCATGCGACGAGTCATTGCGCCACGATTCCTTGCCGGCTTTATTTCAATGCCTTTATTAGCTGCGATGTTCAGTGCAGTTGGTATAATAGGTGCATTTTTGGTTGGTCACGGCCTTTTAGGTGTTGATGATGGCGCTTTTTGGTCTCAAATGCAGGCTAAAACGGACTGGTACGACGATATATTAAACGGCGTAATCAAAAGTATTGTATTTGGTTTTGTTGTAACGTGGATAGCCCTATACGAAGGTTATGATGCGCTGCCCACATCGGAAGGGGTAGGACGAGCAACGACACGCACAGTTGTGCACTCAGCGTTTGCTATTTTAGGTTTAGACTTTGTGCTAACAGCGTTAATGTTTGGAGAAGGTTAAATGTTGCAGAAAAAAAGTACGGAAATCACTGTTGGTATGTTTGTAGCAGCAGGAATTGCTGCACTGTTTATGTTGGCAATGAAAGTGAGTAATTTATCTGATTTTTCTGATGAAGTCGGTTATCAGGTGATTGCCGAATTTGAAAATATTGGTGGGCTGAAAGTGCGTTCTCCGGTCACGATGGCTGGTGTGCGAGTTGGACGTGTTAGCGGCATCAGTTTGGACTCTGTGAACTATAACGCGAGAGTCACGTTAAGTTTGTACTCGACTTTTGACAATCTTCCAACCGATACTTCGGCCAGCATTTATACGGCGGGTTTATTAGGAGAGCAATACATAAGTCTTGAAGCGGGTGCTGAAGAAGAATTTTTACAAAATGGTGATGTCGTAGAATTAACGCAGTCGGCGTTGGTGCTAGAACAAGTGATTGGTCAATTTCTGTTTAGTAAAGCAGAGGGTGATGAGGAATGACAATTATGAGACCGTTGATTCATAACACACTGGTAATGATGACAATGTTGTTGTCATTACTGCTAATGTCTACAACTGTTCGATCTGCTGACATAGCTGATCCGCAAGCGCTAGTTGAGTGTGCTACCGCTGAAATGTTGCAGTCGCTCAAGGATAATAAAGTTGAATTAGAACAAGACCCCAGCATTATTTATGGTCTGGTCCAAGATATTTTAATGCCTAACTTTGATTTTGGAAAAATGTCGAAGTTAGCCTTGGGTAAAAACTGGCGTAAAGCAAACCCTGAACAACGCGAACGCTTTATTGCGGAGTTTAGACTGTTATTGGTGAGAACGTATTCAACCGCCATGCTTGAATATGCGGGCCAAGAAATAAAATTCCTGCCATTCCATGATGATGTCGCTAAAAAGAAAGTAAAAGTTAAAATGGAAATTTTACAAGCGGGTGGCCCTTCAATTCCAATGACCTTGTCTATGTATTTGAATAAAGAAGAAGCATGGAAAGTGTACGATGTGAAAATAGATGGCATTAGTTTGGTCACTAATTACCGCTCTACCTTTGCAACAGAGATTCGGAATGGTGGCATGGATAAGCTGATTGACCGTTTGGCAAAACGAAATGAAAAAGTAAAAACATGAACACTGCCGAGTCATTTTCCTTAACATTTGATGCGGAAAAACAGCTTATTCGAGTGGGTGGTGAACTTAGCTTTGCTACCGTGAAAGGTGTGTTATTGCAGTCAAATGATGTATTTAAGCCAGCTGATGCATTAACTATCGATTTATCAGCTGTGACGCGTAGTGATAGTGCCGGTGTTGCCTTATTGGTTGATTGGATGCGCACCGCAAAAAAATTGAATAAAAAAATTGTTTTTCATCATATCCCTGCTCAAATGTTAGCGATAGCTGGAGCCAGTGGTTTAGATGAATTGTTAGTTAACGCTTAAAAAATAGAAATAGTCGGAATATTGATGGACGCATTAGAAATAAAAAAAATGATCGAGCTAGGTTTGCCCGATGCCCAAGTAGAAGTTCTGGGTGATGATGGACAGCACTTTGATGCCAAAATTATCAGCCCTTCTTTTGCTGGTAAAACTCCAGTACAACAACATCGCATGGTTTATGAAACCTTAGGTGATAGCTTTGAAGGTGCGTTACACGCATTGTCTTTAAAAACTTCAGCGCCACGATAATTCGTTTGCGTACCCAATAGAGATTGAATGGATAAATTAATTATCAATGGCGGAGTTGCCCTCGAGGGTGAGATCCGTATTTCAGGCGCTAAAAATGCTGCTTTGCCTATATTAATGGGCGCATTACTTGCTGATTCACCTGTGCGCATTGGCAATGTGCCGCATTTACACGACATTACAACCACCCTAGAGTTGTTAGGGCGTATGGGCGTATCGTTAACGGTAGATGAGCGATCAGGCGTCGAGATTGACCCTTCTACGTTGACAGAAACTGAAGCAGCTTACGATTTAGTCAAAACGATGCGGGCATCCATTTTGGTATTGGGGCCGTTATTAGCAAAGTTTGGTAAAGCGGATGTGTCATTACCCGGAGGCTGTGCGATTGGCTCTCGTCCGGTGGACTTGCATTTGCGAGGCCTCGAGCAAATGGGCGCTGATATAAAAGTCGAAAATGGTTATATTCGTGCGACCAGCGGTAAAGGTTTGAAAGGTGCACATATTTTCATGGATCAAGTGACGGTTACTGGTACAGAAAACTTGATGATGGCGGCTACATTGGCGGATGGTAAGACGATAATCGAGAATGCGGCTCGTGAGCCAGAAGTGGTTGATTTAGCGAATTATCTTAATAAAATGGGTGCCAAAATAAGTGGGATTGGCACTGCCACCTTAGAGATCGAAGGGGTGAAATCCTTACACGGTACGCAATATTCAATCTTGCCCGATAGAATTGAAGCCGGAACTTATCTAGTTGCGGCGGCGATTACCCGAGGGAAAGTGAAATTAAAAGATACGGATGCCAACCAATTGGAAGCCGTATTATTAAAACTAGAAGAAGCTGGTGCTGATATTGAGGTGGGCGATGATTGGATATCACTAGATATGCATGGTAAGCGTCCAAAGGCCGTTAATATTCGTACCGCTCCTTATCCTGCCTTCCCAACAGATATGCAAGCGCAGTTCACCGCGCTGAATAGTATTGCTGAAGATCAGGCCACGATAGTGGAAACAGTATTTGAGAACCGATTTATGCATGTGCAAGAAATGCAGCGCATGGGAGCCGATCTTCAGATTGAAGGCAATACTGTCTTCTGTAAGGGCCAGGAAAAGCTCACCGCGGCACCGGTGATGGCGACAGATTTACGTGCCTCAGCCTGTTTAGTCTTGGCTGCGCTTGTGGCCGAGGGTGCGACTACGGTAGAGCGTATTTACCACATCGATCGTGGTTATGAATGTATCGAAGAAAAATTACAACAATTAGGTGCCAGCATTCGTCGAGTGCCGGGTTCGTGGAGAAATGAAAATGTCTAACTTTTTGACTTTGGCCTTGTCCAAGGGGCGCATTTATCAAGAGACATTGCCATTACTGAAAGCGGCAGGCATTGAACCTATCGATGATCCCGAAACAAGTCGGAAGTTGATATTAGATACTACTCAGCCAGATGTTCGCCTCATTATTGTGCGTGCGTCAGATGTCCCCACTTATGTTGAGTATGGCGGTGCTGATATTGGTATTGCGGGTAAAGATGTATTGCTTGAGCATCCCGACGCAGAACTGTATGAACCCGTTGATCTTAAAATCGCGTGCTGCAAATTAATGACGGCTGGTCGAGTGAACGACGAGGTGAAAACAGGACGGTTGAAAGTGGCCACCAAGTTTGTGGAAAGTACCCGCCGTTTTTATGCTGAGAAGGGACAACAAGTCGAAATTATTAAACTATATGGCTCGATGGAACTAGCACCGTTAGTGGGCATGGCTGATCGCATTGTTGATGTGGTCGACACGGGTAATACTTTGCGTGCAAATGGCTTAGAGCCAATGGAACATATTGCCGATATCAGTTCCCGTTTAGTAGTAAATAAAGCATCGATGAAAACGAAACATGCTCGAATTCAACGGTTTATTAATCAGATCCGCGAAGCTGTTAGAGAACAGAACAATGATTGAGGTGAAACGGTTAAATTCAAGTGATGACGATTTTCAACAGCAGTTAGAAACGTTGCTTGCGTGGGAATCAGTGTCAGATACTGCTGTTAGCGATACAGTCAAAGATATTCTCAGCCAAGTTAAGAGCAAAGGTGATGCCGCTGTTTTAGATTTTAGTCGTCGCTTTGATCGGGTAAAGGCAAGCTCGCTTACAGATTTAGAAATATCATTAGAACGTGCTCAACAAGCCTTAGAGTCTATTCCTGCGGATCAAAGACAAGCTTTGCAGGCTGCTGCAGAACGTGTGCGTAGCTATCATGAACATCAAAAACAAGATTCTTGGACTTATACAGAAGAGGATGGCACGGTATTAGGTCAACAAATTATGCCATTGGATCGCGCGGGCTTATATGTACCTGGTGGTAAGGCTGCTTATCCTTCATCGGTTTTAATGAATGCTATTCCGGCTAAAGTGGCAGGTGTTGCTGAGTTAATCATGGTGGTACCGACACCTGATGGCATCGTCAACGATTTAGTCTTGGCAGCGGCTGCTATTGCAGGCGTGGACCGTATCTTTGCAATTGGTGGTGCCCAAGCCGTTGCAGCGCTGGCTTATGGTACTGAAACCATTCCTCAAGTAGATAAAATCGTCGGACCAGGCAATATCTATGTGGCTACTGCCAAAGCGATGGTCTTCGGTTCAGTCGGTATTGATATGATTGCCGGCCCGTCGGAGATTTTAGTGATTTGTGATGGCCAGACCGAGCCTGATTGGGTGGCCATGGATCTATTTTCACAAGCAGAGCACGATGAAGATGCCCAATCTATATTGATTTCACCTGATGCTGAATTTTTACAACAGGTTGAAGCGTCCATCGAACGATTATTACCAACAATGGAACGTGAAAAAATTATAGCGACCTCATTGGCTGAGCGTGGCGCTTTAATTCAAGTAAAAGATCTTGATGAAGCGGTTGATGTTGCTAATTTCATTGCACCTGAACATTTGGAGTTATCCGTAGAGGAGCCGATGACGATGGCCAAAAAAATTCGTCATGCCGGTGCCATTTTTATGGGCCGTTATACTGCCGAAGCGTTAGGTGATTATTGCGCTGGACCAAACCATGTTTTACCGACATCTCGTACAGCACGGTTTAGCTCACCATTAGGTGTATATGATTTTCAAAAGCGTTCTAGTTTGATTAATGTATCACAGCAGGGTGCTCAAACATTGGGTCACATAGCCTCGGTGTTGGCTCGTGGTGAAAGTCTGACGGCTCATGCGCGTTCAGCAGAATATCGCCTGAAGGACTAATTATGAGCCGATTCTGGAGCGGGATCGTTCATAACTTGCAGCCCTATGTGCCTGGAGAGCAGCCGAAAGCTGCAAACCTAGTCAAACTTAATACTAATGAGAATCCTTATGGACCATCACCGAAGGCTTTAGAAGCGATTCGATTAGCAACTAGCGATACGTTGCGTTTATATCCGGATCCTAATGCGCAGGCCTTAAAACAAGCTATAGCCGATTATAATCAACTGGATGTTTCCCAGATCTTTGTTGGTAATGGTTCGGATGAAGTATTAGCACATATTTTCCATGCCTTATTTCAGCATGAGGCGCCATTGTTATTTCCGGATATTACCTATAGTTTTTATCCTGTTTATAGTCAGTTGTATCAGATTGAATATAAAAGCATCGCTTTGACGGATGATTTCAGTATTAATATTGATGATTATAAACAGGCTAATAGTGGCATTATCTTTCCAAATCCTAATGCGCCAACAGGGCGGTTGTTAGCATTATCTGACATTGAAACATTATTGAAATTTAATGTGGACTCAGTGGTAGTGATTGATGAAGCGTATATCGACTTTGGTGGTGAAAGTGCAGTAACACTTGTTAATCAATATCCGAACTTATTGGTTATTCAGACCTTGTCAAAATCTCGTTCTTTAGCGGGCATTAGATTGGGTTATGCCATGGGACATGCGGATTTAATTGATGGCTTAGTCAGGGTGAAAGATAGTTTTAATTCCTACCCGATTGATAGTCTGGCAATTAGTGCGGGTGTAGCATCATTTGCTGACCAAAATTATTTTGAACAAACGTGCACTAAAGTGATGACGAGTCGTGAACACGTAGTTAAAGAATTAAACGAACTTGGTTTTGAGCTTATACCTTCAGCAGCAAATTTTGTTTTTGCCCGCCATCCACAGTTTGATGCGGCAGAATTAGCGGATGGTTTGAGAAAACAAGGCGTGATTGTTCGTCATTTTTCTCAAGATAGAGTTAGACAATATCTGCGAATTACCATTGGAACGACAGAAGAAAATCAACAGTTATTAGCAGTATTAGATTGCTTGATTTAATGTCCCACAGTAGTGTTCTTTTCATCAAGTAGTTCACGCAGACGTATTAAATCATTTTCATATTGTTGTGTAAGTTGGGTTACTTCATCAGTTGATTGTTCAATGGCGATGAGGTTGTTGTCAATTTGTTGTTGCGTGGTGGTGAGTTGCTTACCGAGGTTAATGCTGACATCTCTACCGCTGAGCTCTTGGTCAGCGGCTTGTTGTTGCAAAGTGAGTAATTGTTGTTCAAGTTGCGATTGTTTGACTGTCGCTTCAGTAATACGTGTTTGTCGGTGAGTGAGTGCCATATCTTTAGCAGAGATAAAATCTTGTTCAGATTTGTAGCTGGCTAATAGGTTCTGATCATTAATGGCACGCTGTTGGTTATTTCTTTCGTCTTTAACAGCTTGTTCTTTTGCTTGTTGTTTAACAATTTCCGCTTGTCGTTGAGCTTCCTCTTCAAGTTGTTGTTGTTTTTCTAACTCAGTAATTTGCGCAGGTGTGAGCGCCGGCTCGATATGCTCAATTAAACGTAACGAGATATCATCAAGGATATCGTAGCCTTTCTGTGCGGCTGCAGGTGGTAAGCTGCGACTGATTGTTGGTACGCCATTTTCATCAGGAAAACGGTATAGCTTTCCGGCTATGGCTGGTATTGCCAACATAAAAAGAACCGAAGCCAAACAGCTTGATTGAATAATTTGTTGTTTCATCATTGGCCTATTCTAGAGCGAGAATAAAAAAATTGAACCTTTTAGAACAATTAGTCTTATTTTTGGTGTCATTAGTTGCCAATACCTTTTCTGCTTTCAGTGGTGGAGGTGCAGGTCTTATACAGTTTCCGGTACTTATCTTTTTAGGCTTAAGTTTTGCTGTTGCCTTAGCTACCCATAAAGTTGCCAGTGTAGCACTGGGAATGGGTGCGGTGTTGCGTTACATCTCGAGTAGTCATTTAGAACGGAAGTTTGTCATTGTCATGTTACTAGCCGGAATGCCTGGAGTGGTATTAGGGGGTAACGTAATTTTAATGATTCCAGACCGTGTGGCTATTTTTGCACTCGGCGTGTTAACGGGAGGACTCGGATTATATTCGATGTTTAAACCATCCCTAGGCCTGGAAGATAAGCCTGAGCATCGTGATACAAAGGGTTATATTATTGGAGGACTGGCATTGTTTTGTCTAGGGGTGTTAAACGGGTCATTAACCTCTGGTACTGGCTTATTTGTCACAATCTGGTTAGTAAGTTGGTTTGGCATGGATTACCAACGAGCGGTAGCTTATACCTTGATTTTGGTGGGTTTATTTTGGAATGGAGCCGGGGCAGTTACCTTGGGCCTGCTCGGTGAAATTCGCTGGGATTGGATCCCTGTCTTATTATTGGGCTCGTTCCTTGGTGGTTATTTAGGATCTCATTTGGCAATTAAACATGGCAGTCGTTGGATTAAGCGCGCCTTTGAGGTAATTACTATATTAATTGCTATTAAGTTAATCTGGGGAGGAACCTTTTCCCAAGTTTAGAAGACAGTTACACGCCATATTGCTCACGGTAAGCTTGCACTGCAGGCAAATATTCAGCGAGAGCAGCACTATTTTCTAAATAACTTAATAAATCATTGAGACAAATAATACTGATTACCGGTATTTGATGCTCTTCTTCGACTTCTTGAATAGCAGAACGTTTATCTTGGCCTCGTTCTTGTCGATCTAACGCAATAATGACACCGGCAGCCTGGGCATCAACCGTTTTTATGATCTCAACCGATTCACGTACCGATGTGCCAGCAGAAATGACATCATCAATAATTAATATTTTGCCTTTCAACTCTGCGCCGACCAATTGGCCGCCTTCGCCATGATCTTTGACTTCTTTTCGGTTGAATACATAAGGCACATCACGCTGATGATGTTCTGCCAAAGCAACGACAGTGGTCGAAGCTAAAGGAATACCTTTATAGGCCGGGCCAAACAAAACATCATAGTCTAGTTTAGATTCATCGATTGCTTGGGCATAAAATCGTCCTAGACGAGCTAAGCTGGCACCGGAGTTAAATAGGCCACTATTAAAAAAATAGGGGCTGATTCGACCAGACTTTAAGGTAAAAGAACCAAAGCGTAAAACGCCTGTTTGTAATGCAAATTCGATAAATTCGTGTTGGTAGGATTTCATATTTATTGTTGTTTAATTTGATAAAGGGCAATTTGGCCAAATAGGTTAGGCAATAAGCGGGTGCCCAAGGTGTCTTTATGTTCGTGGTTAACAATACTGCGACTGAGCACGCTCATATTATTGTTATCACACAGGGCCTCAAAATCATTCACTGTACATAAATGAATGTTCGGCGTATTAAACCATAAGTTTGGTAATGTGCGTGATACGGGCATTTTGCCACCAAGCGCGAGCTGTAGTCGACATTGCCAATGGCCAAAGTTTGGGAAACCTATAATGCCTTGTTTTCCTACTCGGGCGATTTCTTGTAATAAGAAATCTGGGCGGTTAATGGCTTGTAATGTCTGCGACAAAATGACAAAGTCAAAACTTTGATCAGCAAATTGGGGCAAGCCTTGGTCGAGATCTGCCTGAATAACATTGACGCCGGCTTTAATGCAATCAGAGAACTTGCCATTATCAATTTCTAAGCCATAACCGGTGACTTCACGTTGTTGTAGATGTGTTAACAAGCTGCCATTGCCGCAGCCTAAATCAAGTACGCGTGCGCCATTAGGGATCCAGTCACTAATAATTTGTAGATCAATACGTAAGGTCATGTGTTGTCACCACACTCAGTGGCCACTTGCTGCATATAGGTTTGGAAAATTTCGAGATAACGAGCAATAGACATTAAAAAGGCATCATGACCTTGGTGTGCATCAATTTCGGCATAGCTGACTTGTTTGCCGGCATTGAGCAAAGCATTGACAATTTCCTGAGAGCGTTTAGGTGAAAAACGCCAATCACTGGTAAAGGACACCACTAAACACTTGGCCTTAATGTTCGCCATGGTAGCAGTGAGATCATCATCAAAGTCTTTTGCAGGATCAAAATAATCCAAGGCTTTAGTCATCAATAAATAGGTATTAGCATCAAAACGTTCAACAAAATTACTGCTTTGATAACGTAAATAACTTTCAATTTGAAAGTCGACATCATAACCATAATTAATGGTGCCTGTGCGCAGCTCTCGACCAAACTTTTCGCCCATTGCCTCATCGGATAAATAGGTAATATGTCCTAACATTCTTGCTAAACCTAAGCCATGTCGAGGCAAAGTATCATGGGCTGCATAATGGCCGTCATGAAAGTCTGGATCAGCTTTAATTGCGGTACGCGCGACTTCATTAAAAGCGATATTCTGAGCGGACAGTTTTGGTGCAGCGGCGATGATCAAAACATGGCGCAGACGCTCAGGTAAACTGATAGCCCATTGCAAGGCTTGCATGCCGCCTAAACTACCTCCTATTACCGCCGCCCATTGTGTGATTTCAAGTTGATCTGCCAGTACCGACTGACTTTTAACCCAGTCAGAGACGGTTACGATGGGAAAATCGGGACCATATATTTTTTCTGTTTCTGGATTAATGCTGTTGGGGCCCGTTGAACCTTTACAACCACCTAGATTATTGAGACTGACCACAAAAAATTGATTAGTGTCTATGGCCTTGCCCGGACCGATTGCTGAGTCCCACCAGCCGGGCTTTTTATCTTCCATATCATGGTAACCAGCTGCATGATGATCACCGGATAAGGCATGACAGATTAAAACGGCGTTGGACTTATCCGCATTTAATTCACCGTAGGTTTCATAAACGAGATCATAACTTGGAAGCGAACGGCCACAATCCAAGGTGATTGGATTATCAATATGTAAGGTTGTAGGACTGACCAAGCCGACCGAATCGACTGGCATTATTACCGGCATTTGGAGATGGTTCCTTGGTTTTTAGAGTGTCAGTCTAATGAGACTGTGATCTTGGTGCAATGTTGATATTGAACAGCTTACATAGGTCCAGTCAAAAGAGGCATAACTAACATAGAAAAAACCTGTAAACCTAATAATACAATGAAAGGTGAAAAGTCTATTCCACTCAGCTGAGGAAGATTCCGACGTATGGGGTTTAATAAGGGTGCATTCATACGACTGATTAGAGGAGTAATAGGATTATAACTATCTGATGGGCTGACCCAGCTTAGAATGACTTCCACAATGATACTCACTGTAAAGAGGGTAATAAATAAGGAAAATATTTCTGCCAAGGTTAAAAAAAACAAGGTAATTGGCTGGGGAAGGCTTGTGTGGAATAAAGAGAGCAGTAGTAATTTCACCGCAGCTAAGGTTAATAATAAAACGATCGTTGCGCTATCCCAACGACCCACAGCAGGAATGAATCTGCGCAGAAACTTAACGGGCATTTGTGTTGCGCGAAGAATAAATTTCACCAGAGGATTGTGATATTCCCACTCAGCCCATTGCATAATAATGCGTAAAGCGACAATCGCCATATATAGACCAAATAGAATTTCAATTAAAAAGATGATTGGGTTGCTGAAATATCCGCTAGGCATCATCTTCCCCCAATTGAATGGCCAATTCACGAGAGCGTAATGCCGCTGCGACTAATGCATTTTCAAATAAGCCGCGTAGATCACCATCCTCTAATTCATGTAAAGCACGTTCCGTGGTGCCGCCAGGCGAAGTTACTTGCTGGCGTAAGAGGGCGGCTGGAGCATCGCTTTCCAAAGCCATTTTAGCTGAGCCAAATGCCGTTTGAATACAAAGTAGACGCGCTGTTTCTGGCTCTAAGCCTAATTCTATCGCGGCTTTTTCCATTGCTTCCATCACAAGGAAGAAGTAGGCAGGTCCACTACCCGATAAGGCAGTAACCGCATCGATTTTAGCTTCATCATCGATCCATAAAGCCAAGCCCACAGATCGGAGTATTGATTCGGCTAGTTCATGTTGATGATTGCTCACATTTTCATTTGCACATAATGCAGTAGCACCAGCTTGAACCAAAGCCGGTGTATTTGGCATCGCTCGGACTAGAGCGGCGGAATCTTGTTCTAACCAGCGGGCAATATCGTCAAGGCGGATGCCTGCAGCAATAGAAATTAATAAGCTGTTTATTTGCCAGTGAGGGGCAAGTTGCTTGACTACGGATTGAAGCTGTTGGGGTTTAACCGCTAGGATGATGACATCACAGCCATTGATAGCAGCAATATTGTCAGTAAAGGTTTGAATAGAATAGGCAGATTTTAACTTATCTAAATGGGTAGATTCTGGATCCGAAGCATGGAGATGTTGGGAGGGAAAGCCATCTGCTATCAATCCACCAATAAGGCTACGAGCCATATTACCGCCACCGATAAATGCAATTTTGCAGTCTTTCATAAGGTGTTCCAGAAGTTATTAATTTATTTAAGGAGTAGTTTACTGGTAATCACTCAGCGGGTGTATGCCTTTGACCAAAAATCCCAGTGCCAACACGGATCATGGTGCTCCCTTGTGTAATGGCAGAGTTCATATCGGCGGTCATTCCCATCGATAAAGTATCAATAGTGGGATATTGATCTTGCAATTTGGTAAATAACTGATGAGCTCGCTGAAATGCTGAATGTTGCTGTTCAATATTATCTGTTTTAGTGGGGATCACCATTAAACCTCGCAATACGAGTCGATCCAATTGGTCGATTTCATCAACAAGTAAATCTAATTCTGCTGCTGAGGTACCAAATTTAGTCTTTTCATCATCAATATTAACTTGTACACACACATTGAGCGCAGGGAGTGTGTCGGGTCGCTGCTTATTAAGGCGCTGGGCGATCTTAATACGAGCAACACTTTGTACCCAGCTGAAATGTTGTGCAATGTCTTTTGTTTTATTAGATTGAATTGGACCGATGAAATGCCATTGCAAATCAAGATCAGCTAAGGCCTTGATTTTTATTAATGCTTCTTGTAAATAGTTTTCACCAAAACAAATTTGTCCGGCATTTGCCGCCTGCCGTAAGAGTTCTGCGGGCCAAGTCTTACTGACAGCAAGAAGTTGCACTGAATTTTGCGGTCTTTGGGCCTGTGTTTCAGCTTGATTGATCGTATTATGCAGGGATTGTAGTCGTTTTTTTATATCTATCATGTTGCAAGCCTGTGAATAGCGCGCTACCTTTACATTTATAAAGCTTCCTATCGGAAGGGTTTAATATAATTTAAGAGTTAGGGGATGTGTGAATGGATATTACTGAATTGCTGACCTTTAGTGCAAAAAATAATGCGTCAGATTTGCACGTTTCAGCAGGTGAACCGCCGATGATTAGAGTGGATGGCGATATTAGGCGGATTAATTTGCCTGAAATGGAACATAAAGAAGTACATGCGATGATTTATGACATCATGAATGATAAACAGCGCAAAGACTTTGAAGAATTTTTAGAAGCGGATTTTTCATTCGAAATTCCTAACCTTGCCCGTTTTCGTGTTAATGCCTTTAATCAAAATCGTGGTGCAGCAGCCGTATTCCGTACGATTCCTTCAACGGTATTAAGCTTGGAAGACTTGGGTGCGCCAGACATTTTTAAGCAAATTTCTGATAATCCTCGCGGAATTGTTTTGGTTACCGGACCGACAGGTTCAGGTAAATCGACTACCTTAGCGGCCATGGTCGATTATAAGAATAATAAAGACAGTGAGCACATTCTAACGATTGAAGATCCAATCGAATTTGTACACAAAAGTAAAAAGTGTTTGGTTAATCAGCGAGAAGTTCATCGCGACACCTTAGGTTTTAATGAAGCCTTACGCTCAGCTCTGCGGGAAGATCCCGATATTATTCTGGTGGGCGAGTTACGTGATTTAGAAACTATCCGCTTGGCGTTAACCGCGGCTGAAACAGGTCACTTAGTATTTGGTACCTTGCATACCTCTTCAGCAGCGAAAACGATTGATAGGATTATCGATGTATTCCCCGCAGCGGAAAAAGATATGGTGCGTTCAATGTTATCGGAATCATTACGTGCGGTTATCTCACAATCCTTATTGAAAAAAGTGGGCGGTGGACGAATTGCGGCTCATGAAATCATGATTGGTACACCGGCGATACGTAACTTGATTCGTGAAGATAAAGTGCCGCAAATGTATTCGGCCATTCAGACGGGGGGAGCGGTTGGTATGCAAACATTAGATCAATGTTTGCAAGATTTAGTACGCAGACAACAAGTTTCTAAGGCGGAAGCCCTACCACGGGCCGTCAATAAAGATTTATTTCGTTAGGAGGGTGTGATGGATATCGTAACGATACTTAAAGCAGCAGTAAAACATGAAGCTTCAGATATATTTATTACCGCAGGGCGCCCAGCAAGCCTGAAAGTAAGTGGTCGTTTGGCAACCATATCACAAGAATCACTGAGTGAGGATGATGCGCGCGAACTGGTGATCAGTACTATGACTGATGCACAGAAAAAAACCTTTGAGCGTGATAAAGAATGTAATTATGCAATCGCTACTTCGGGAGCCGGTCGGTTCCGGGTGAGCGCCTTGTTTCAACGCAGTAAAATCGCCATGGTGATGCGCCGCATCAAAGATGAAATTCCGACTATTGAAGAATTGAATGTTCCTGAAATTATAAAAGAATTGTCGATGACCAAGCGGGGCTTAGTCATTTTTGTTGGTGCGACCGGTAGCGGTAAGTCGACAACCTTGGCGGCGATGATAGGTTATCGCAATCAAAACAGTACGGGCCATATATTAACGATAGAAGACCCCATTGAGTTTGATCATGATCATGCTGGTTGTGTTGTTACACAACGAGAAGTCGGAATAGATACTGATTCTTATGAGGTTGCATTAAAGAATTCTTTGCGGCAAGCGCCAGATGTCATCATGATTGGTGAGATTCGAGAAAGAAAGACTATGGATTATGGTGTTGCTTTTGCTGAAACTGGTCACTTGTGCCTATCCACCTTGCATGCGAATAACGCCAACCAAGCAATGGATAGGATCATTAATTTCTTCCCAGAAGAACGTCATAAACAGCTATTTTTAGATTTATCATTAAATCTAAAGGCCGTGGTTGCACAGCGTTTGATACCGAGAAAAGATGGGACGGGCCGCTGTGTTGCTGTTGAAGTATTGATTAATACCCCGTTGATAGGGGACTTGATTGAAAAAGGCAAAGTGTCCGAAATTAAAGATGTGATGAAACGTTCACGTGAATTGGGTATGCAAACCTTTGATCAGGCCATTTATGACTTGTATAAAGCAGGTGAAATTACCTATGAAGATGCGTTGAAAAATGCGGATTCAGCTAATGAAGTGCGATTAAATATTAAACTAGCTTCGGAAGCCGGAGAATTACCGGTGGATGAAAGTATGGAAGGACTTGCACTAGAAGAAGTTCAAGAGGATGTTATTGGTCGAATGTAAGCTTGAAGAGACATTTTTAAGTCAATATTTAAAAGGGAATTATCCTTTTTTATGAATATGTTAGACATGAAATGTAAATAGTATTATGATGAGTTTGACTGTGTCTGATGTTTATACGAAATTTTCAGGATTATTAGATTATTTCAACAGCGGCAGGCCAAGCGAAGTTTAGTTGTTTGAATATTAATATTGAAAGGAAGGAATAATGAAAATATCAGTTAAATTTTTAGCGGCACTCTTGGCTGTTGGTCTACTGTCCGGCTGTGCAACAGGAAATAAGACAACAGACAATACTAACCTGTTTTGTGCTATCTCTGGCGGTGTTATCGGTTCTCCGGCAGGTCCAGCAGGATCAGCAGTAGGTGCGATTGCAGGATTCTTTATATGTCCTGAAGGTGAAGATACAGCACCTATGAAACCTATGGCAGCCGTTGCTCCACTAGAATGTACTGATGTTCCACCTCCTGGCGCGCTTTTAGATGCTCAAGGTTGTGCATATGACAGTGACGGTGATGGTGTTGTAGACGGTGTTGATATGTGTGCAAGCACACCAGCCGGGGTTAGCGTTGATATCTTTGGTTGTGCATTAGATAGTGATAGAGATGGTGTGGCAGATTATCAAGACCTTTGCCCTGGAACACCTTTAGGTACAATTGTTAACCCTGACGGTTGTCCTCTACCAGGTCAAAACTTATTGTCTTTAACGGGTGTAAACTTTGATACGAATAAAGCAGTACTTTCTGCTGACGCAAAATCAATACTTGAGCAAGCGGTTACATTGTTGAAGAAAACAGACAGCATGATCGATGTTCGAGTTGAAGGACATACTGATAGTCGTGGTGCAGATGCTCATAATATGACTTTATCGCAAAGTCGTGCTGAAGCAGTTGTGTCTTACCTCGTTTCTCAAGGTGTGAATGGCGCTCGTTTATTAGCGGTTGGTATGGGAGAAGGTTACCCTGTAGCTAACAATGATACATCGGCTGGCCAAGCTGCAAATCGTCGTGTGGACTTTGTTGTTAGCAATTAACTCTTACTAACAATTGAATGATTGAAAAGGCCCTTTCGAGGGCCTTTTTTATGCCTAGGATTTGTTGAGCGGTCATGGGGCTGCCATTGGATAGTTTAGCTCCACCCTCAATCTTGGCACCTTAAATAGTCCCCAGAAATGGTTAACGAACTCTAGTTTAAAAGTCGAAATATACCTTGCTGGTTAACAATTTTCTCAGCCTGTTCGATTTGTTGCTTGAAGCTTGGTTCCTGCATGATTTTGTGTAATCGAGATTTAACTTGCGCTTGATTCATTCCCGCTTTCATTTTTTTATTGTATAACAGCGTTAATAATAAATAATCCAGGCCCGAGAGGTAATCGTTATACGATTTGTCATTAAATATAGATGGATAGACTTGGTCGGAGTCATTGGGTAATCCCATAATTTGGGTTAACTCTTCTACAACACAAGATAATAATTTGGCATGAGCGCGGGCTCGATCGACTGGAATTATTACGATAGCGTGACTAATACTGTTATCTGGCGCGGTGGAAAAATTAGCCAAGCAAACGCTATGACGAGTTAAGTGGCTGATTTGTTGTTGATCGTTTAATAGAAAATCTTGCTTAAGATCATGCTCTAAATGTTGTTCTGTTGAGAAGATAATTGTTAAGTTGGCTGACTTGCGATCATCTGCAGGGACAATGTTTAAGCCGGTGATGTCACTGAGGTGAGCTAAATGTAATTCAGTGATTTCTTGGTGTAATTCTTTATCTGCAGTTCGGTGTTCAATGGAATAATAAATGGGTTGCTGCCATTTTCTTAATCTACTGACGGCCGTTGAATACTCATTATTTAATGCAATTTCAATAAAACTATTGGTAATGTAGTCAGGGGTTTGCCAGTGCGCGGGTTCAGCAAAGCTAGGGCTGAGAAACAAAAGGAAAAGGATGATGAAAAAATGGCGCGCCTGACAGGAATCGAACCTGTGACCTTCAGTTTCGGAAACTGACACTCTATCCAACTGAGCTACAGGCGCTTTTGGCGATTTTTTTATAAACATAGTAATACCAGCCAAGGCGATGAATTATACGTATTTGTATGAGTTTCCGCTATATTTTCATTACTGTCTTTGCAGTGTGACAGGCTTCCTTTATTAAAAATAGTAAAAGTTTTTTCCTACCAGCAGCTCTGTAGTTGGGAATACAAAAATGGTAGGTAATTTACTTTTCAGTTCGATTTATGTTGAGCCTGCATCCTTAAAACGTAAATCTATGGATGAGTATGAACTAACACATTGAGTATTAACTAGTTCTAAGCTATGGTTTATGTAAACCCTAAAAGAAGAATATTTCATATGACGTTAGGCTCAAATGAAATCTTAGTTGAACAAACACGGCAATTATTCCAGGCCGCATTAGCCTCTAATGTTGTGCAAATAGGTATAGTTGCTGTTTTCTATGGCATATTCAACGATATTCTAGATCATGACTTATTGTTGCTTTGGTGTTTAATTGTTTCTAGTGTAGCCGGATCTCGGCTAGTACTTTATTGGCTGTACAACCGAACGAAAGAGCTTAATGATGTCAAACATTGGTTGAGGCTCTTTACCTTTTTATCTGCATTGGCAGGTATAGCATGGGCAAGTTTTAGCTTGTTCTATTTGGTGACGGAAGATTCGGCCTTAAAAAGTGTCTTTATCATTTTGACATGTGGAATTTTAGCTGCGGCAGTTCCCATTTTTGCTGCATGGAGTTCAGCTTATTATGCAAATACACTTCCGCAATTTATAGTTCTGTTATCCGTATTACTGTATTCACAAGAAACAGTGGCAAGTTATATTGCTGTTGCTTTGGTGATTTATTACGCCATGCTCATTTCTGTGAATCGAGACGCAAATAGAAATATTTTAAAAGCATTATTGTTACAACATAAAAATGACTCTTTAGTTACAAAATTAAATGTTGAAATTCAACAACGCGAGCAGTTAATTACAGAGCGTACACATGATTTAGTTAATGCTAACCATCAGCTGCTAGATAGTGAATCAAGGTTACATTCCATCATCGAATATTCGCCGGTAGGCATTTTCTACTACGACATTACTAGCACTTTGCTCACTGTTAATAAGCACCTTGAAGAGATACTAGCAACTGATCGTGACGTATTAATTGGATTTAATATGCTGGAAAATGTAATTGATCAGCAGATGTTAGAAGCAATAAAACAGTCGTTGGCAGGAAATGTGGGGCAATATCATGGGAAATATACGTCAGTGAATGGCAATCACACGGTATTTTTGCATGCTGAATTTGTTCCCATCTATTCAGAGCAGGGTACTGTGAGTGGCGGTGTCGGGATGTTTGAGGACATTACCGCGAAAGAGGATGCCAGTGCCAGATTAACTAAACTTTCACGTGCAGTTGAGTGTAGCCCCAATGCCGTCATCATTACCAGTGCGGATGGTGATATCGAGTATACCAATCCTAAATTTTCACTGTTGACTGGTTATGCTGACGAGGAAGTGATCGGAAAAAAACCGACCTTATTTCACCTTGAACCGGAAAATTCTGCGGTCTATCGCCAAATATGGAAAACAATTCGTTCAGGAAAAGAATGGCGAGGTGAGTTACAAAATCGGACAAAAGATGGTGAACTATATTGGGCGCAACATTATATTGCACCGGTCACGGATAGTGAGGGAAAAATCACTCATTATGTTGGCATACAAGAAGATGTGACTGCGGCCAAAGAGATTTCGAAAAAATTATCGTATCAAGCATCACATGATGAACTTACCGGTTTAATTAATCGCCATGAATTTGAGCGCCGTCTCAACCGTGTTGTTGCTACGGCAAAAAAAGATGGCTCACAACATGCCTTATGTTTTCTAGATCTTGATCAGTTTAAAATTATTAACGATACCTGTGGTCATATTGCTGGTGATGAATTGTTGCGTCAATTAGGCGGAATATTAAGCGATTATTTACGAAAACGAGATACTCTAGCTCGGTTGGGTGGCGATGAGTTTGCTATTTTGATGGAGCATTGTGATTATGAGCATGCTACAAGAACCGCGAATGCTGTGCGACGATTAGTCGAGCAATTCCAATTTTTATGGGAAGAACATATTTTTAGCATCGGGGTAAGTATCGGTGTGACAGAAATTAATCAGAAAACGGCTTCATCTACCGAAGCATTAATTCATGCAGATTCTGCTTGTTATGCGGCTAAAGATTTAGGACGAAATCGAGTCCATCACTATCGTCACAACGATGAGCAATTGGCCAAACGGGAAGGGGAGTTCCGTTGGGTTAATAAAATAAAACAAGCATTGGCCGAAAATAGTTTTTTATTATATGTCCAACCGATTATATCGTTAGCGGATACTGATCATGGCCGAATATATGAAGTATTACTGCGTTTACAAGGAGAGAATGGCGAGGTTATTTCTCCTGGATCATTTCTTCCTGCAGCTGAGCGTTATAACCTATCTGGCCACATCGATCGCTGGGTCATAGATCATACTTTTTTGTGGTTAAAAAATCATTTGCAGCAACTGGATGAATTGGATCACCTGGCGATCAACTTATCGGGTTGTTCATTAGGCGATGATGCTCTTTTAGGTCATATTATTAAGCAGATCCAAGTGTATAACTTACCGTCGCACAAGATTAAATTCGAAATAACGGAAACAGCCGCGATAGCTAACCTCAGAGATGCACAAGTGTTTATAAAAACGTTAAGTGAATATGGCTGCTTATTTGCTTTAGATGACTTTGGCAGCGGTCTATCATCGTTTGCCTATCTTAAAAATTTACCCGTTGATTCGCTTAAAATTGATGGCATGTTTGTTAGAGATATTCTCGATGATGCAATTGATGAGGCTATGGTGAAATCAATCAACGAAATAGGTCATGTTATGGGTATGAAAACTATTGCTGAATTCGTCGAAAGTGATGCAATAAAAGATCGTCTTCAAGAAATGGGCGTTGATTATGTTCAAGGTTATGCTATTGGTGAACCGAGGCCAATGGAAACCGTTTCATTGTCATGATTGAATACGGGTTAGGATGTTGGTTTTATCTTTTCCAGCTTCCAAATTTCATTATTGTATTCTTCCATCGTACGATCAGTAGAAAACTTGCCACTGTATGCTGAGTTAAGAATGCTCATTTTAGTCCAGCGTATTTTATCTTGATAAGCTAGTTCTGCTTGATGCTGTGCATCAATGTAGCTGCGGAAGTCGGCAATGGTCATCCAAGGGTCATTATGACTGGTAAAGGCATTAACCACATTGTTAAAGCGGTTGGGTTCAAATTGATTGAAATGACCGCCTTCTAATAAATCCACCACGCGCTTTAGATCTTCATCTTGGGCAATAATGGCGCGTGGATTATAGCCAATCCGTTTTTCACTGACTTCATCTTCGGTTAAGCCAAATAAGAAGAAGTTGTCATCGCCCACTTCTTCACGGATCTCTATATTGGCGCCATCTAAGGTTCCTATTGTGACCGCACCATTCATCATGAACTTCATATTACCAGTACCGGAAGCTTCTTTACCGGCCGTTGAAATTTGTTCGGAGAGATCAGCTGCGGGACAAATTATTTCCATAGTTGAAACTTGATAATTAGGCAAGAAAACGACTTTTAACCAATCACCAATATCAGGATCATTATTAATGACCTCAGCCACATTATTAATTAATTTGATAATGTCTTTGGCCATCTCATAACCAGGGGCCGCTTTACCACCAAACAAAACACAGCGTTTCACTATGTTATTGGTATCGCCGCGTTTAATGCGATCGTAAAGGTGAATAACATGTAATACATTAAGTAATTGCCGTTTATATTCGTGGATACGTTTAACTTGAATATCAAACATAGCATCGGTATTAAACGTAATATCACACTTGTCTTTGACCAAATCGGCGAGTCGCTGTTTGTTTGCTTGTTTGGCTAGCTGCCACGATAGTTGGAACGTGTCTTTGTCAGCATAAGGCACCAAGTTTTCAAGTTGACTGAGATCGGTAATCCAGTCTGCGCCGATCGTGTCAGTGATGAGCTTACTTAGTTCTGGGTTACACCAAGCCATCCATCGACGTTGAGTTACACCATTCGTTTTATTATTAAATTTTTCAGGCCAGAGTTGATGAAAATCATGAAATAGACCTTTTTGTAATAATTCAGAATGGAGAGCGGCAACACCATTGACTGAGAAACTACCGACGATAGCAAGATGAGCCATTCGCACTTGTTGTTGATGGCCTTCTTCAATAATGGACATTCTGGCAAGACGTTGTTTATCACCAGGCCAATGTCGCGCAACTTCACTTAAGAATCGGGCGTTAATTTCATAAATTATTTCTAAGATCCGCGGCAGTAAACGACCAAACATATTTACCGGCCAGCGTTCTAATGCTTCGGGCAATAAGGTGTGATTGGTATATGCCATGGTTTTACTAGTGATTGCCCATGCCTTATCCCAACTAAGTCCATGCTCATCTAACAATAACCGCATCAACTCTGCGACAGCCACAGTGGGGTGAGTATCATTTAATTGGAAACAGTTTTTTTCGGAAAAATCATCGAAGTTTTCACTGTGGGTTGTTACCCAGTAATCAAGAATGTCCTGCAAGCTGGCGGATGCGAGGAAATATTGCTGACGTAAACGCAGCTCCTTACCATTCTCACTACTGTCGTTGGGATAGAGTACCATGCTGATGTTTTCGGCTTCATTTTTAGCCGCAACGGCATCTGGGTAAGAACCGGCGTTAAAGTCTTCTAGGTTAAATTCATCCGTTGCCGACGATGTCCACAAGCGGAGTTTGTTGACCGTACCATTTTGATAGCCGGGGATGGGGATATCATAGGGCACGGCTAAGACATCATTTGTATTTACCCAATGCACCTCGGTTTCGCCATGCTGATTTTGACGGAATTCAGTATGGCCGCCAAACTTAATTCTTTGGGTGAATTCGGGTCGTTCTAGTTCCCAAGGGTTGCCATCGCGTAACCAATGATCTGGCATTTCAATTTGGTTGCCATTCTCAATGCTCTGCTGGAACATGCCATATTCATATCGGATGCCATAACCGGTAATAGGCAGCTGTAGCGTGGCACAGCTATCAATAAAGCAGGCTGCTAGTCGACCCAAACCACCATTTCCTAATCCGGCATCATGTTCTAATTCGGTTAATTCTTCGAAATTTAGACCGAGATCATGCATTGCTTGAGTAACGGCTTGTTCTAGACCAAGGTTTAACGCCGCATTACCCATGGCGCGGCCCATGAGGAATTCCATGGAGAGATAGTAAGCCTGTTTGCATTTAGATTTTGCATAAGTATGGCGAGTGTGTTTCATTCGCTCAAACAAACGATCGCGTAAGGTTAAGGCAATAGCCGAGTAAAGATAATGCCCGGATGCACAGCCTTTGTCTTGTGCTAGATGATTGCCGTAATAACTTTTGAAGTCATGGGCGAGCGCAGCTTTATCCATGCCTAAAGTAGGCGCGTTATACAATTCTGGGTTGGGATTAACAGTACAAGCGTATCTAGGGCTCATAGGGCTGTCCTTAAATATCTAGCGATTGTCAGAGTGGACGGCGATAAAGCCATCACGATTTGGCATCTTTATCTTAGGTAGCGATTGTTCATCAAGTACTGCTTCTGAACTTACTATACCATCCTTGCTCAAAATATAAGCACACAAGGCATAGACCTCATCTGCAGATAAAGAAAAGGGTGCATTGATCGGCATGGCTCGACGGATATAATCAAATAGGGTGGTGGCGTAAGGCCAATAACTATTGACCGTTTTTTCAGGATAATCACTGGTTAATGAACCCACTTCACCCATTAATGGTTCAGCGCTAGCACCAATGCCATCAGGTCCATGACAACCTGCACATTGGAGTGCAAACAGTTTGGCTCCTTGGGCTGCAGTACCTTGACCTGGAGGGAGGCCTTCACCATTGGGTGAAATGGATATATTCCATTGTGCAGAGTGACTCAGTTCATTGGCTGCTTTGCCTAAAGCTTGGAATTCACTTTCTGCATAGCTAGGTGATAAAAAGAAAATCAGCCAAGCTACTACCATGAGAGCTTTAGAAGCCATATACATGATTGATGTCTCCTTCTTCAGTGATTTCCCAACTAACAATTGCGTTGTAATGAAAAAATCCATGTCTTCCGCGATTCTCAACTAAGGCTTCACGAGTCGGCTGCACATAACCTGTTTCATCGGTGGCTCGGCTTTGCAAAATGGCATAGTCACCTTGCCAATGCCACGGCAAATTAAAGCGAGTAAAGGCTTTCGATAAGATTGGTGTTTGTAATTCTGCATCTACCCAGGTATCACCACCATCAGCAGAAATCTCGACGCGAGTAATTTTTCCCCGCCCGGACCAAGCCAAACCACTGATTTGATAAGTACCTGGATTATCCTGCAACATCATGCCTAGGGAGGGTGAGGTAATTAACGACTTGGCCTCCATCAAAAAGGTGAATTGGCGAGCCTTGCCATCAGGTTGTAATTCGGTATATTGCGCCGTTTCATCACGTGACATCAGCGGCTCGTCAGTCAAGCGTAATTGGCGTAACCATTTCACATTTAAAATGCCTTCCCAGCCGGGCAAAACCAGCCGTAACGGGTAGCCATTTTCTGGTCGGAGACGTTCGCCATTTTGATATAAAGCAAGCAATGCGTCGTCCAGCAGTTTATCAAGCGGGATGCTGATATTTAATGCTGCTGCATCGGCGCCTTCGGCGATCACCCATTTTGCATTGGGCTTAATGCCGGCTTCTTGCAGTAAAAGTTTGACAGGGATGCCGGTCCATTCAGCATTAGATACCAGACCATGGGCATAACCTGCTTGAGTTTGAATAGGATTGGTACGCCAGCCACTATTGCTATTGCCACCACATTCGATAAAACAGGTGCGTGACTGCATGGGGTAACGCAATAAACTTTTCAGATCAAAAGAAAGCGGTTGCTCTACTAAGCCATCTATCAGCAAGGTATGTTGGGCTGGGTCAATCTGTGGAACACCATTATGATGGCGCTCATAATGTAAGCCATTGGGTGTGATAGTACCTTGGAGATCGTGTAATGGCGTCCACGACACACCATTGCCGGGGGCAGCAGAATTGGCTGATATCCAGCGAATAACTTGTTGTTCGTGTTCTGACGGTTGGCCATAGTTGCTAAATTCTTCGCCTGGTACTTTCATCCATTTGGGAAGAGCATCAGGGAGTTCAAGTTTTTCTGCACCGGCCCATACAGGCAAACTAATTGAGCTAACTAGCCCCGTTAATGCTCCCCCTAAGCCCGCCTTGTGTAAAAATTGGCGGCGATCTTCACGAACCTTATTGGCCATCTCAATTCCTTATTCTTCGCTGGTTGGGTTCTCATCTGCTAAAAACCATGAATCAAGTTTTTTAATAGCTTCTTCTTTACCCGATTTTTTGAGAGATGAAAATAATTGAATGCTGGCGGTGAGCTCACGTTTTTTTAGTTCTGCAGCAACGGTGTGCAAACTGGCCATAGCAGCGCCACGTTTTAGTTTGTCTGCTTTCGTTAATAAGATATGAACGGATAATTGTGCGCGATTTGCCCAAGCGATCATTTGAATATCAAACTCTTTTAATGGGTGACGTACATCCATCATCAACATCAGACCGCGAAGAGACTGGCGAGTTTCTAGGTACTTACCTAATGTTTGTTGCCAACGGATCTTCATTTTTTCAGGTACTTTTGCGTAGCCATAACCAGGTAGATCGACTAGCGCACGACCTTCATCCAAATTGAAAAAATTAATCATTTGAGTACGGCCAGGCGTTTTACTTGTTCTTGCCAGCGATTTGATGTCGGTAATGGTATTAATAGCGCTAGATTTTCCCGCATTAGAGCGGCCTGCAAACGCGACTTCAATGCCGGTATCATCCGGGAGTTCAGATAGCTGGGTGGCGCTGATAGTGTAATGGGCTTGGCGATAAAGCTGTGACATAGGGTCGCTCGGGATGCAAAAAGACGCTAATAAGAGTAGCATATCAACAGTTTTATTTACTGAGAGAGCGAACAGGAATAATAATGAAAAAATTATTTTCAAGCTTAATAATGAGTATGGCATTCGTGGTTGTCAGTCCGGTAATGGCTGCGGGTGATGTTTCTGCAGGTAAGGGCAAGGCGATGGTCTGCGCTGCTTGTCATGGAGCGGATGGTAATAGTCCATTGGATATGTTCCCCAAATTGGCCGGTCAGCATGAAAGCTATATTGCAAAACAGTTAGCTGACTTTAAAAGTGGGGCGCGTGTTAATGCAGTAATGGCGCCGATGGTTGCTAATTTAACTGAACAGGATATGGCTGATTTAGGTGCCTTTTATGCAAGCAACAAAGTAACACCGGGTGCCGTCTCTGAAGATTTATTAGCCGCCGGCCAAACCATCTATCGTGCCGGCAATAAAGACTCGGGTCTTCCCGCATGTATGGCTTGTCATGGTCCAACGGGTGCAGGCATGCCCGCTGCTAAATGGCCAGCATTGTCAGGTCAATATAGTAAATATGTTGAACTACAGTTGAAGGCATTTGCTGAAGGTACACGTAGCAATGATCCTAATAATATGATGACTGATATTGCTAAAAAAATGACGGCCGATGAAATGAAAGCCGTATCTGCCTACGTTGCTGGTCTACATTAATAATTAATTAAAAGAACGTCGTATGGTGTGCCATGCGACTTCTTTTTTGGCCAGTACCATCGTGTTCTGGCTTCATACGGTCCTACAATATGTCTGAAACCAGTGATTCACAAGCGCCTAGATATACGCTCGGACAGCGTATTTTTCTTTTTTTTGGGTCAATGGATCTTGCCATTACCTTACTGTTAACACTTGCAGTGGCTTCGGTCATTGGTACGGTATTACAGCAAAACCAACCCTACACGGATTATCTGATTAAATTTGGCCCTTTCTGGTTTGAAATATTTGAAACGGCAGGATTGTATGACGTTTATAGTGCGCTGTGGTTTTTAGCAATATTGACCTTATTGGTGGTATCGACATCGGTTTGTGTGATTCGTCAAACGCCATCGATGATACGAGACATGTGGCATTTACGTACCCATGTGCAAGAAAAATCCTTACAAGCGCTACGACATAACATCAGCTGGAAGGTGAGTACACCAGAAAATCAAACGGTGACAGCGTTGATGGCGGAGTTTACCAAGCAAGGATTTCGGGTTAAACAAACAGATAAAACCGATGCAATATTGATATCAGCCATGCGTGGCGGAATGAATCGATTGGGATATATTTTGACTCATTTGGCCATTATTGTGATTTGTGTCGGTGGGTTGATGGACAGTAATCTGCCGCTGAAGTTTGCAGAATGGCAGGGAAAAATAAAAGTAGAAACGCGTGATCTTGCCGTGTCGCAAGTACCTGCTAAAAGTCGGCTTTCTGTCAGTAAACAGGCATTTAGAGGCAGTATTAATATTCCAGAAGGTCGCTCTTCTGACGTTGCCTTTGTGGCGATGCGTGATGGTTATTTAGTGCAATCTTTACCGTTTAAAATAGAAGTAATCGATTTCCGCATTGAGCATTACGAAACAGGTCAACCTAAATCATTTGAAACCGATCTTATTGTGCATGATAGTGATTTGGCTGAGCCTTTAGCGGCGACAATTTCAGTTAATCATCCACTAATTTATAAAGGCTATGCGATTTATCAGGCCAGTTTTAGTGATGGCGGCTCACTATTATCGATTGATGCTTGGCCGCTAGATGATCGTATTGGCAAAGAGGCGATTGCGATTGAAACTCAGGTTTTTCAAACGTCACAATTTCGTTGGGGCGAGCAGAAAACGCAATTAGAGATCACGGCATTTCGACCATTTAATATTAATGCTGACCCCACTGACGATGATCCCGGCCGCTTGCGAAATTTTGGGCCTAGTATGGGATTTAAATTACGTTCAGAAACCGGTGAGGCGATGGAATACCTAAACTATATGTTGCCGGTAACTAGAAATGAGCGTGAATTTTATTTAAGTGGCGTGCGCGCTAGTCCTGCAGATGAGTTTGGTTATTTGTATTTGCCAGTCGATAACAATGGTGAGTTGACCGAATTTAATCAGTTCTTAAAACGAGTACGTGATAAGGCGTTAGTTTCAGCCATTGCAGGTGAAATGATGCTGGAAACACTGGCGGCTATTGATGGCAGCGAAGAAGGATTACAACAAAGTCTCCAGCAGACATTAACTATGTTAGTGGCAATGTTTGAACGCGGTGGTTTTACCACAGTGACGGAATTTATTGAGACTAGTCTTCCCGAAGCAGAACGTGAAACATTAGGGCCCGCTTATTTGGCGATGTTACGAGAGATGTTAGCGCGTATATATTTCAGCAAAGTCGATGATGAGTTAGTGGGCGAGGCTGAATTATTATTTTTGCAAGATGCAGTGGATGCGATAGGTAGTTTGCCTCGTTATGGCTCACCGGTATTTCTAATGTTAACTGACTACGAACATGTTGAAGCCAGCGGTTTACAAATTGCACGGTCACCAGGTAAACCGGTGGTTTATTTGGGCTGTGCTTTTTTGGTTGCGGGTGTATTTTTATTGTTTTATTTACCGCAACGACGTTTATGGGTATTAGTGAAGACTCAAGCGCAAGGTGTGACTGTTTTATTAGCGGGTATGAGTAACCGTAACCCTCGTGATTTTGACCCGTTTTTTGATCAGCTCACGAATACGTTAAAACAACTTAATGGGAACTCTCATTGATTTGAGCGTTCATAGTTTGTGTAATTTTATTTTGGCAATGAAGAATTGATGACAACTACTACAGGCACACTAAATTTGGTTGAAGACCGTCCATTTACACAGTGGTTATGGCGTGGTGTTATGGCGTTAGCAGCCATGGCATTGATCGCGATTTATTCCAGTGTGTTTGATATATATGAAATCAGTATTGTGATTTTTACCGCCGTGGCGATGATGTTCTTGGGACAAAACTGGTCTGGATTTAGATGGCACAGTCTTGCTGTCACGATATTAAGCCTATTGGCGATACGTATATATGGCAATGACCTAACACTGGGGGAAACAGACTTTTTCTTAAGTTATCTCTTAGCCAGTCAGTCTGCTTTTATGTGGATGAGCGCACTATTTGTGATGGCAACGGTGAGCTACTTTGCCGGATTGTTATTTCGTTCTGAATTTACAGCAAAGGTAGGAACTGGCTTAACTTGGTCTGCCGCTACTATGGGCATGATTGGTTTAATGGTGCGTTGGAAAGAATCATATCTAATTGGTGCCGATGTAGGCCATATCCCCGTCAGTAATCTTTATGAAGTATTTATTTTATTTTCGGTGATAACGGCGTTAATTTATTTGTTTTATGAACGTCGATATCAGATCCGAAGTTTAGGTGGGTTTGTTCTTTTAGTGATTAGTGCCGCTGTTGCCTTCCTGCTCTGGTATGGCTTTGAACGAGGTGCACATGAAATTCAACCCTTAGTGCCTGCCTTACAAAGTTATTGGATGAAAATTCATGTACCGGCCAACTTTGTTGGTTATGGCACCTTTGCCATGGCGGCGATGATTGGTGTGGCTTATCTTTTAGTTTCATGGCAACAAACTAAAAATCCTAATGGAAGACTAGTGGAGGCAATGCCATCACTCGCCGTTATGGATGAATTAATGTACAAGGTCATCGCCTTAGGTTTTGCCTTTTTCACGGTAGCAACAATTTTAGGCGCTTTATGGGCGGCAGAAGCGTGGGGTGGATATTGGTCATGGGATCCAAAAGAAACTTGGGCATTAATTGTATGGTTAAATTATGCAGCATGGTTGCATATGCGTATGACTAAAGGCTGGAGTGGCAATCCGATGGCCTGGTGGGCAGTGATAGGTTTGTTTGTCACTCTGTTTGCATTTTTAGGCGTCAATATGTTCCTGACGGGCTTACATTCATACGGCACCTTATAGTAAATAAAAATCGTTAATAATTAAGGATGGAAAAATGAAAAAAATAGTGACAGCAGTATCAGCGATAGCAGGATTATTATTATCCTTCACCACCATGGCAATGCCAATGGCATTTGTTGAAGGTGTACATTACCATCCAACTGCCCAACGTTTAGCAACGAGCGATGACAAAGTTATTGAGGTCGTAGAATTATTTTCATATAGCTGCCCACACTGTTTTCGTTTAGATCCATTAGTAACAGAATGGAAAAAAACGCTGCCTGAAAATGTGAAATTTGTGGCTGTGCCGGCCATTTTTCGAGATAGTTGGTTGCAGTTAGCAAAAGTATTTTATGCTGCAGAATCAACAGGTGACTTGAAAAAGTTACATAGCGTTATCTTTAATGCCATACACGTAGAAAAGCGTCGATTGACGACTGAAGAACAGTTATTAGACTTTGTGGCTGAACAAGGTATTGATCGTGATACGTTTGAAAAAGCGATGAATTCATTTTCAGTGAAATCAAAAGTTAAAAAAGCGTTAGTGATGAGCCAAACATCTGGTATTACAGGTGTTCCATCGATGGTTGTAAATGGTAAGTACCGTACAGATGCACCTGCAGCTGGCAGTATGGAAGAGATGTTAAAAGCGGTTGATTTCTTGATTGAACAAGAGGCGGCTGGCCAATAATTTGGCGTTAAATTGTAGTAAATATTTTACTTACAGGGATGTAGGTAATAGGCGTTTGATCAATTTTAATCCTCGCTAGCGCAGCGATTTCTGCCTCCTTCTTTTGCTTGATATAAGGCCTTGTCTGCACGCTTAAAAACATCGTCTATTGAATCGCCAGGCCTAAAGGTAGCAAGTCCTGCTGACGCGGTGATAAAGACACGCTTATCTTCATAATGGAATTTAGATAGTTCGACTTTCTCGCGAATTTTGTTAGCGAGTGTCAACGCATCTTCTAAGCGTGTTTCGGGGAAAACACCCATAAACTCTTCACCGCCAAAACGAGAAATAAAATCAGCATCACGGGTGGCTTTTTGAAATATACGAGCAATCGTCCTTAATACTTTGTCACCAGCCGCATGACCATAATTGTCATTAACTCGTTTGAAGAAGTCGACGTCCCAAATAATGATACTTAGTGGTGATTGGTACCGCTGCCAACGAGCAAATTCTTTGTCTAGAATTTCATTCAACGCTTGGCGGTTCCAAATACCCGTAAGCGCGTCTTTGAGGGCTAAATTACGAGACTTCTCAGCAGACTCACGTAACACTGTGGTTTCTTGTTCCATTGTCTGTATGCGTTGATTAAGTTCGATAATCTCTTTTTGAGATTGTTCAAAACGATCGTGATCTGATTTTTGGTACAGTTCAAAATGTTGATCCAAAAAATCTAATCGCTCACTGACCGTTGATTTTAATTGTTCTAAATCATTGGCACCTTGAACATTGTTTCGTAGATCTACAAACTCATCCTCTACAGCTTGACCAATAATTTCCCGTTCTTTAAATGCTTCTGCATTGTGATCGCCCGTTTCTCTAATATGCTGATCTAACTCATTTAGTCGCGTAGTGAGTGATGTTAAAAACTCTTGATATTCTAGCTTTTCAGTGATCACCATAGAGCCAAGCGTGCTAACAATGTCAGCAATCTCATTAATGGCCTGAGGAAGGTCCTCATCATCAATACCTTTTTCCAGCTTCAGGCGGAGCTTAGTTGCTTGTTTACTTAAATCTGTTGGCAGCGATAGGCGTTCAAGTAACTGCATCAACATTACGTTGAAAGGGGGAGTGTCATCCTCGTCATTTAATAGTGATGCAGGGTCACTTTCATTCGCTTTATTCTGTTGTTGAACATCGTTTTTTGCTGGTTTTCCAATACCGAATAGATGAAAACTAAACCGGCGAGCTGGCTTTTCAGTTCCATCAGGTAAACAGCTGTTGAGCAACAGTAAAAGCTCAGGAAGGAGGGTGCTGACTTCACTACTAGAGGCCAATTTAAGTTGTTTAGCTAATTTACGCGCATCAGCTTTATATGGTTTTCTAAGTTTTAATGACTTTAATAAATCGGCGAGAATTTCACCAGAAGACTGAGTACTATCCTTTGCTTTGTCGACTTCCATGCGAGCAATGGCTTTTTCCATCTGATCAAGAATATATTGAATTTCTTTTTGATCGTTATTGCCGCGCAGGGCTTTGCGTAAAGATTTTAATTGCTTGTCTAATGATGCGTCCAATCCCTGAGCTGCCAACGCTAATCTAGCTAGACTACGCTGGAGTAAATCTTCATAACTTTGCGATTGTTCGAGCGATGAAATTGATTGGTAGTACTTTTGTTTCCACTCTTCTAATTGTTGGGTGGCATCATCATTCGACATTGTACGTTTCCTTTTAGTCAAAGTGCTGCTGGAAATTCTTTCTGGGCAGACTCGTCATCAACAGTAAGGTCTAGACTGTTACTATTTTGTTGTTGATGCAACAAAATATCATAATAACGACGAATATTTTCAATATAACGCACAGGTTCGCCACCACGCGCATAGCCATAACGTGTTTGTGAATACCATTCTTTTTTGGATAATTTAGCGAGGAACACTTTAATATCTGGCCATAGATCTGGGTTTTTACCATTTTTTTGCGTTAAGACCCGAGCATCCTCGACGTGACCCAATCCGATGTTATATGACGCAAGTGCTATCCATATTTTTTCTTGCTCTGAAATACGTTCTGGCAGACGGTCTCGAATAGAGGCAAGGTATTTTGCTCCGGCATAAATGCTCTGTGCTGGATCTTCACGGTTGCCGACATTCATTTGTCTAGCTGTTGCCTTAGTTAACATCATTAAACCTTTAACGCCGGTGCTTGATACCGCTTTAGGGTCCCAGTGTGATTCTTGATAGGAAATGGCCGCGAGTAAACGCCAGTCGAAATTAAATTCGCGTGCAGCATGTTTAAATAAAGTTTGGTATTTAGGCAGGTGGGTTAAGATTCGGCGATGGATAGCTCGAGTGTCGACATAGTCAAACCGTCGAATATGACCATAATATTTCTCGATGAGTCGATCTAAATCACCGGAGTCTTCCATTTGTTCAAAAAATAAAGCAATTTCATTATAAAGAGAGCCATCCTCTGATAATGGCATTGCCCATGCTAAAGCTTGAGGTTCGGAGATATTAAAAGCGACACGCAATTCTGGAAATAAACTTTGATTGGCTGCTATTTCGTTAGAATCTGCAATGGTGTAGTCGATCATTTCTAGCTGGACAAGTTCTAATAAACCACTACTATTGAGTTCGCTATTTTCTGTCCAATCTAATTCGGGTACATCTTGCTGATGTGATTTTAATTGATCTACATGGCTACTTGTAGCAACAACTTCTAATTGTCCATTGTGCAATGCGGTAATGTTCTTCGGCTTTTTATTACCATTGCGATAGACTAATTGTTGGGTCACTTCTTGGTAAACAGGACCAAAACGAATGACGTCTTTTCGTGCAGGGGTAATCGTGAGACCAGCAGCAGCAATATCGGCTTTACCTTGTTCGATAAGGTCCAACATATCACCCAGATTGTCAGGCACAATTATTTTCAAGCGTACGTTAAGGTGAGAGGCAAAGCGTTGTGCAAGATCGAATTCAAAACCGGCCAGCTTATCCCCTTTCACATAATAACTAGTGGGACCATAACGGCTTAATACGCGTAATTCTCCTCGTTCGATAATTTCTTCTAGGTGTGGTTGTGCCTCATCACAAGCAATGAGTAGTCCTATCGAAAAGAGGAACAAACAAAGACGTTTCAAATAACTTCCTAATTAAAAATGTAGTTTGATTATCGCTTCATATCGACAGGTTTGCACGGCTTTAAGTTCTAGGTTTAAGAAAAAAGATTGTTTTTATTGGTATTTTTTAATTACCTTAAACTTGGTCAGCGTTTTAGTATGGAATTAATCTTTATGTATGCGCCCGAGCACCTTTTACCGGATGGAAGTTTAAAGTACATGGTTTTTTTGTTAGGTATAGGCTAACGTCGAGCTCGAAAGAAGTTACGCAATAACTCACCACTTTGTGTTGCTAAAACACCGCTATCGCAAATAATACGATGATTAAGTTTGTCGTTGTTGAAAATATCAAAACAACTGCCGGCAGCACCCGTTTTGGGTTCAGTTGCGGCAAAAACGATACGTTCGATACGTGCATGGATCAAAGCACCGGCACACATTACGCACGGTTCTAAGGTTACATAAAGTGTAGCACCAGGCAGACGGTAGTTATTTTCCTGTTGGCATGCTGCACGTAAGGCCTGAATTTCTGCATGAGCGGTGGGGTCATGGCTCATAATCGGTTTATTCCAACCTTCACCGAGTATTTCACCATCACGAACAATAATGGCACCGACAGGTACCTCGCCTTGTAATTCAGCCTGCTGGGCCAAGGCTAGCGCTTGAGCCATCCAACGTACATCATCAGACATGCAAAATATGACGCTTAAGTAAGTTGCTCAGTCGCATGCTTGCGCCTTGGCTATTAACGATCAGTTGTAAGCCGGCTTCACCCATTTCGGCTCGTTTTTGCGAGTTTTGTAATAAATCAATCACCGTGATGGCCAGACTGGCAGTATCACTTACTTCGAGCGCGGCATTTTCGTGCAAAAACTGTTGTGTTATCTGACTAAAGTTAAAATAATGTGGTCCGGTGATAACCGCACGTCCAAGTGCCGCGGGCTCTAATAAGTTATGACCACCATGGGGCACTAAACTGCCACCGACAAAAGCGATGTCACTGGCACCGTAAAATAGTGGTAGTTCGCCCATCGTATCTACCACCAATATTTGAACATCAGAGCTACATGGTCGGTGTTCACTACGGCGTAAGGTTTTAAAGCCGGCGCGCTGGCTTAATGCAGTAACACGATCAAAACGTTCAGGATGTCTGGGTACAATAATCAGCAGTAAGTTGGGGTATTGAGCCCGAATCTGGCGAGAGGCATTTAAAATAATTTCTTCTTCACCTTCGTGCGTACTGGCTGCGATCAATACCGGTCGATTAGCATCCCACATTGAGCGCATTGATTCGGCTTGTTCCATTAAACTGGCAGGCAAAGTGACTTCATATTTTAGATTGCCAATAGCATGCACTTTTTTGATATCAGCCCCTAGCTTGGCAAAACGCTGTCGATCTTGTTCACTTTGCGCAGCTATGAATGTAAGTGATTGCAATACTTCACGAGTTAGCGTGTCAACACGTTGATAACCTTTGAGTGATCGCTCTGACATTCGTGCATTGGCTAAAACAAGCTTAATCTTATGTTTAGCGCAGTGGGTAATGAGGTTAGGCCAAATTTCAGTTTCCATGATAATGCCAAACTGAGGATGGGTCGCCGTTAAAAATCGTTCAATGGCAAAGGGAATATCATAAGGTAAATAACAATGTGCGACCGTGTCAGCAAACAGTAGTTTGACTCGTTCGCTGCCGGTCGGTGTCATCGTTGTGAGCAAAAGTTGGTGTTCAGGGAAGTCCTGTTGTAGTGCATTTATCAGTGGTCTACTGGCTTCGACTTCACCCACCGAGACGGCGTGAATCCAGATAACTGATTTGTCCAGGGGTATATTGGCACTGGTGCCGAAACGTTCTCCCCAGCGTTTGAAATACGCAGGTGAGCGGAAGCCTCGCCATATTAACCGTAACAGTATCAGTGGTAGTGCTAATGTAAATAGACTGGTATAGAAAAATTTCAAATAAAACTCATCGCATTTGAGGCGGAAATTGAACGGGAATGATAGCATAGGCACCAGTTTAGTTATTGATGGATACCATGAAAATTTTTCAGTGGCAATTTGCCCATCCCCGTTACTGGTCAAGTTGGTTAGGCCTGTTATTAATGCGGCTTTCAGTTTATTTACCTGCTAGGGTTCAATTATGGGCAGGCCATCATATGGCTGTGTTAATGCGTCCATTTATGGACAAACGAAAACAGATTGCAGCACGAAATATCGAATTATGTTTTCCCGAGTTATCAGTAGAGCAGCGCCAAGGTTTATTAGATAAAACCATTCAAACGATGGGCATGATGACCATTGAGACTGCATTAAGTTGGTGGGCAAGTGATAAACGCCTTGAATCTAGAGTTCGTTATGAGGGACTAGAGCATTTAGAACAAGCTTTGGCAAAAGGTAAAGGTGTTATCTTATTGACGGGACACTTCACTAGCATGGAGTTAGGTGGTCGGTTAATCATGTTAAAAACACCTTGCCATGTCATGTTTCACCAACTAAAGAATCCCTTGTTTAATGCGGTAATGATGCAAGCACGTACCTTTCATAGTGAAGGTATTATATTGCGAGATGATCCAAAATCGATGATCAGGGCCTTACGAAAAAACAAAGTGGTTTGGTATGCACCGGATCAAGACTTTGGCCGTAAAACCAGTGTTTTTGCACACTTTTTTGGTGTTCAGGCCGCTACCATTCCGGCGACTGCGCGGATTGTAAAAATAAGTGGCGCAGCAGTGATACCCTTTGTGCCTAGACGTGAACAAGATGGTAGCTACACCTTAAGTATAGGTAGACCACTAGAGGACTTTCCAGTGGGTGAAGATGTAGCGGATGCACAGCGAATTAACGATATTATCGAAGCTGAAATTCGAAAGTCACCCGAGCAATATTTATGGGTGCACCGTCGCTTCAAAACCCAACCTGAAGGCAAAGGTCTTTTATATAAAAAAGCCCCATAACAATTTGTTTGGGGCTTTTTTGGTAACGTGTTTATAAATCGTTATTTAAATAGTTCTGGTGAGAAGCTATAGCTGAAGATGATGGATTCTTCCCCAGGGTTTTTATCGGCAATGCTGGCATTGGATAAATGATAAATGCCTAAGCCTAGATGAGAGTTGTCATTGAGTTTGTAAGCGAGCTCTAAACCCGAACGAAATTCAAGCGCATAACCTAAATCCTTACCGCCGCCATCTTCATATAGGCTAGCGGCGAAGTTGGGTGTTAATACCCAATTATCACTTAGGTGGAAGTCATAACGAATACCAGTATGTGTCCAATACCCACCATCTGAATTTGCAGTAAAACCAACAACAGGAATGATGTTATAAAACGACGCCATCGGTGCAAAGCGATATTCAAGGCCAAATTCAGCAGCCGTGTCATCATCCAATGCATCGAAGGCTCCTACGGATAGTGCGAGCGCTGATGATTGTTCAGCGTAAGCTAGCGGTGTTAGCGCTAAACATAGGATGCTGCTGGCTAGAAGGTGTTTCAACTTCATGGCGTAAATCCCTGCTCATTAAATTAATGACAGCGATTTTTATAGCATGGAAGTAGCGAGGGTGCAATTTTAGGCAAAAAAAAGACCATCACAAGGATGGCCTTTTTTAATAATACGAACAAGTTCGTATTATAAATTCTTGAATGATTAACGTTTCGAGAACTGTGGACGTTTACGCGCTTTGTGTAAACCAATTTTCTTACGTTCTACTGCACGTGCATCACGAGTGATGAAGCCTGCTTTACGTAGTTCAGTTTTTAATTCGCTGTCATATTCAGTTAGAGCACGAGTGATACCGTGACGAATTGCACCGGCTTGACCGTTGTTACCACCACCACGAACAGTGATTTTGATATCAAACTTGTCTAACATGTCGACGAGTTCTAAAGGTTGACGAACCACCATACGTGATGTTTCGCGACCAAAGTAATCTTCTAAAGATCGAGTGTTGATAGTAAGGTTGCCGCTTCCTGGTTTCATGAAAACACGAGCGGTTGAACTTTTACGACGACCTGTTGCGTAATATAAATCTGCCATGATGATATCCGATTAGATTTCCAGCACTTTAGGCTGTTGAGCTGTATGTGGGTGTTCTGTGCCAGCGTAAACTTTAAGTTTACTAAACATAGCGCGACCCAGAGGGTTTTTAGGTAACATGCCTTTTACAGCCGACTTAATAACACGATCCGGTGCTTTCTCAAGTTGTTTCTCTAAAGAAATAGACTTGATACCGCCGATATGACCGGTGTGATGGTAATAAATTTTATTTTTCATTTTGTTACCAGAAACATGCAGTTTTTCTGCATTGATAACAACAATGTAATCACCTGTGTCTACGTGAGGTGTATAAATAGTTTTATGTTTACCACGCAAACGACGCGCGATTTCAGTAGCCATACGGCCCAATGTTTTGCCGTTGGCATCAACGACGAACCAGTCACGACGGACTTCAGCTGGTTTTGCACTTAGAGTGGTTGTTTTCATTCCGCGGATAGCTCCTGAAAAAATTACGGCAGGCGGTTCAAATAAAGAGGGGAAATTTTACGCATTCAGTTTGTAGCTGTCAACTGAATTCAGTTATATAAATATGGCGACAAGTATAACACCCAATACCAGACGATAGATAACAAAAGGCCATAGTCCTATTTTATCTAATAATTTTAAGAATAGATGAATACAAATATAGGCACTGACAGCGGATAATATCGCGCCTGAAATCAGTGCAAACCAATCTGTAATAAGGCTTGACTGTATTAACTCAATGGTTTTTAAACCGCCGGCTAGAAAGATGACAGGAATGGATAATAAAAAAGAAAACCGCGCGGCAGCTTCACGACTAAGTCCTAATATTAACCCGGCAGTGATTGTGATACCTGAACGTGATGTACCCGGAATTAAGGCAATAGCCTGAGCAACGCCGACAATAAAAACGTCCTTCCATGTTAATTGATATTCAGTGCGTTGTTGTTTGCCGTACCAGTCAGCCCAAGCGAGTAACAGCGCAAATATAATAGTAGTGGCGGCGATAACAAGTGGACTGCGAAGGTGGTCTTCGACAAAATCACCCAACAATAATCCCGCTATACCGACAGGAATAGTACCGATTAAAACTGCCCAAGCTAAACGACTGTCACCGACCATCTGGCGCCGGTGAACAGACTCGAACCAATCATGTAATAAGATTTTTAAAGTATGGCGAAAATAGAAAATTACGGCAGTTAAAGTGCCAACATGTACCGCAACATCAAATGCGAGCCCCTGATCTTGCCAATTAGCTAAGATGGGTAACAGGATTAAATGAGCAGAGCTAGAGATAGGTAAAAACTCTGTTAAGCCTTGCAAAATAGCCAATGCAATAATTTGTATGATGTCCATAATTTTAAGTCGAATAAATAAATTCAGCAGAGTATAGGGTTATAACGCGATAAAAAGGTAAATTTATTTAAAAAAATGGTAAGTAATAAATATAAAAATATCTTTTATCTTCATTCGTTTACTAAGGTAATTACGCTATAATTATTTAGTTAACAGGCCTAAAACTGGGTACGCTGACTTCTAACATTTCATGTATAAATCGAGACACAACATGACCGAACACATTCCAAAAACTGAACTGATTAGCAAATTGAAAGCGATCGTTGGTGACTCATTCACGCTGACGGATAAGGCTAAAATGCAGCCATATTGCAAAGGCTTTCGTTTTGGTTCTGGTGAAGCAATGGCAGTGGTTAGGCCAAGTTCGTTATTAGAAATATGGCAAGCGCTAGAGGCTTGTAATGCAGCTAATGTCGCTATCATCATGCAAGCAGCTAATACCGGGTTAACAGGTGGCTCAACACCTGATGGTAACGATTATGACCGTCCAATCGTAATCATTAATACCATGAGGATTTCTCAAATTCAGTTGATTGATAATGCGAAACAAATTATCGGCTTTGCCGGTAGTACTTTGTTTGGCCTAGAAGAAACGCTAGCACCTTATGGGCGTGAACCTCATTCAGTGATTGGCTCTTCATGTATAGGTGCTTCTATCGTGGGAGGCGTGTGTAATAACTCTGGCGGCGCCTTAGTACAAAGAGGCCCCGCTTATACTGAGTTATCGTTATTCGCGGAGGTAACAGAAGATGGCGAGCTACAATTAGTTAATAATTTAGGTATTGATTTAGGTTTAACGCCAGAAGAAATTCTGACCAACTTAGATCAGCAAAAATACAGCAGTGCTGAAGTTCAATATCCAGATAAACGTGCTTCTGATAATGAGTATCACGATCGTGTCCGTGACATTGATGCTGATACACCTTCTCGCTTTAACAATGATGGTCGTCGCTTACATGAGGCGTCAGGCTGCGCAGGTAAGTTAGCTGTTTTCGCTGTTCGCTTAGATACTTACCCAATCGCGAAAAAGCAGCAAGTGTTTTATGTCGGCACTAATGATGCCAATGTATTGGCAACAATGCGTCGAGATATTTTATCGTCGTTTAATACATTACCTGTCTCGGGCGAGTACCTACATCGGGATTGTTATGACGTGAGTAAAAAGTACGGCAAAGATTCTTTTGTTGTCATCGAAAAATTAGGCGCGAAATACATGCCTAAAATGTTTGCCTTAAAAAGAACGGTCGATCGTATCGCGGCTAACTTTAAGTTCTTACCGAGCAAACTCTCAGATCGCATGATGCAATACATGAGCTATTTATGGCCGAACCATTTACCTAAAAAAATGGAAGCCTTTCGTGAGCAGTTTGAGCATCACTGGATTTTAGAAATGAATAATGATGGTGTTGATGAAGCACGTGCTTATCTAACTGAGTTTTTTAAAGCGCATGAAGGCGACTATTTTGAATGTACGCCGGAAGAAGGTGATAAAGCCATATTGCATCGATTTGTTGCCGGTGGAGCGATTGGCAGATATCACATCATGAAGAGTGATCGTGTTGGTGCGATGATGACGATTGATATCGCGCTAAGACGAAATGAACAACAATGGTTTGAAGAATTACCGGCAGAAATTGACGATCAGATCGACAAAAAGTTTTATTACGGACACTTATTTTGTCACGTAATGCATCAGAATTATGTATTGAAGAAAGATGTCGACGCCAAACAGCTTAAGCAGCAGATTTTGTCATCTTTCGATGCGCGTGGTGCCGAATACCCAGCCGAACATAATGTGGGCCATGAATACGCTGCCAAGGCTGAATTGGAAGGGTTTTATAAAAAGATTGATCCTACCAATACGTTTAATCCTGGGATTGGTAAAACCAGTAAATTAAAAAACTGGGCAAAAAAGCATAGATAAAAAAAAGCCCTCTTCAAGAGGGCTTTTTTTTATTGAGAGGCTATAAAATCTTAATATAGCATTCGAAGTCTAATTGTGCCTTCCACACTATTTAAATGTTCAAAGGCCAGTTCAGAATCAAACTCAGCTACATCAAGAATTAAATAACCAATCTCATCTCTGGTCATCAGGCTTTGCGCCAAAATATTGATGTTATGTTCAGCAAACAATTGGTTAACATGTGATAACACGCCAGGCACACTATGGTGAATATGCAATATACGGTGCGTATTCGCTTGTTGTGGCATCGCAATTTCAGGGAAGTTTTTGGCTGAAGTCGTGGTGCCATTACTTGCATATTGGACAAACTTTTCAGCCACTTCTAAACCAATGTTTTCTTGCGCTTCGACGGTAGAACCACCGATATGTGGCGTCAAGATAACATTTGGGAAACCTCGTAATGGCGAGTCTAAAGGCTCATCATTTGATTTAGGTTCTGTCGGGAATACATCAATTGCCGCACCAGCCAGTTTTTTACTTTCAATGGCTTCAGCTAAATCTTCTAATCTAACGCAGGTTCCTCGAGCAGCATTAATGAAAATAGCACCATCTTTCATTTGCTCAAACTGAGGTTTGGCCATGATGTTTTTAGTTGAGGCTAACTCAGGTACATGCAAAGTAACGACGTCAGACTGACTCAGTAGTTCACGCATCGTGCCCACTTGGTTAGCATTTCCTAACGGTAATTTAGTTACAACATCATAATAAATGACGTTCATACCCAAGCTTTCTGCCAACACGGATAATTGAGAACCGATGCTACCGTAACCAACGATACCTAGCGTTTTACCACGCGCTTCATAAGATGCTTTAGCCGTTTTAGGCCAACTACCGTTATGCACGCTGTGATTTCTTGCCGGAATACCACGTAATAATAGAATTAATTGACCAATAACTAATTCAGCAACAGAACGTGTATTTGAATACGGCGCATTGAAAACAGGAATACCCTTAATTCTTGCGGCATCCAAATCAACTTGGTTAGTACCAATACAGAAACAGCCGATGCCTGCTAACCGGTCAGCAGCCTTGATAACTTTTTCTGTTAACTGTGTACGAGAGCGAATACCAATGAAACGAACGCCTTTAATTTTTTCAATTAAAGTGTCTTCATCTAATGCATGAGTAAGGTACTCAATATTGGTATAGCCCGCTTTTTCAAGTGCGGTAACAGCATTTTGATGTACGCCTTCTAATAATAGAAAGCGAAAATCAGATTTTTCGTTAGCGTGTAATTCCATGAGTGTCTATATTTTAGGTTGATTTTAAGGGTGCAGGGAGCGCGGATTATAGCATAATCGCTAACTATCAGAGCTACCTCATATTTTTAAACCTATTTTTGTATTAAGGCTTCGCCTTCAAAGTTAACTCCAGCCCAGCCTGTTGTCATAAAGTTACGGATATTTTGGTGATCATCACCTTTTGGGTTTTCTAATACGTCTTTACGGTAATAGTCGCCGAAGCAAGCGAGTGCTTGTTCTTCGTTTAAGTTGTTTAATAAGCCAAATGCGAAGATTTTGCATGAGCCGTTATTGGTATCGGCTTCGTTTTTTGTTTCACCGTTGGTGAAGGTGGTTGGGGTGAAGGTGTAGTTTTGTTCTATTGTTGCCATTGTTTCGGTGAAGGCAACTTGGTTTGGTTCGTTGTTTAGTTTTGCTAGGAATTGTTCGAGGTTCATCTTTGGTCCAGTGTTACGTTTTAAAAGTGTGGATATTATAACTGTGTGTAATCGCTGCCGCGTGGGCGTTCATTTCTTTTGTTTGCCCAAAAGAAACGAACCAAAGAAAAATGCACCCGACATTATCGCAGATCACCGAAAAGACTCTATTTTTCGGCGCGGCTAAAAACTCGCTCCGCTCAAACACTTAGCCACTCTATCCGAAAAATAAAGACTTTTCGCTGGCGATAAAAACGGGCTTATTTAATTTTTTCCCACCAAGCTGAGCTTAGGAAGTGAATTGGAATGTCATGTTCCCATGGATCTATGTTCATGCTTTCTAGCTGTTCAAACCATTCATTTCGGCGCGATGTCGGTAACTTTGAGCCGCACCAACCACAAAAGCTGAGAACACTATATTCAAACTTACTTGAAAGTTGAACCCCGAACTCTTGGTATGCACTACTGTAATAAAGAGGGTGCTCACGATCCGATAAAGCTGTTTCCATACTATGGCAACAGCATGATGGCACAGAAGTTTTTTCATTTTTGAGCATCATTACTATATTCATGAGTGCTGCCTAATTCGTCTCGGATTCTTTTAGCCGCCAAACAAAGGTTAATAGGATTAGGCAGAAGCTGACTAGCATGAGTTGTAATTCTATTCGGCCTGATAATACCCAGATTGAGATGCCGAAGGTGGCGATGATTAGCACTACTACACGCTGTTTTATTTTGCGGCGAACGGTTTTGCTTTGTTCCCACTGGCCGAGGGGCGGGCCAAACCATTTGTTGTCTAATAACATCTTGTGGAAACGAGGCGAGCTTTTGCCAAAGCAACCTAAGGCTAATATCAAAAATGGTGTGGTGGGCAATAAGGGTAATACCGCACCGATAGCGCCTAGGATGACAAAGAACCAGCCTAGGCCAATCAGTAAATAGCGCTTTATGGTGTCTTGCATGAGTGCTTAGGCGCGAGACATAAATTTACCAGACACGGTATTAATTTTAATGACTTCGCCTGGTTCGATATATTCCGGTACCTGTACTTCTAGGCCTGTTGGCAGCCTAGCTGGTTTGGTACGTGCTGTGGCTGAGGCACCTTTGATGCCGGGAGTCGTTTCGACGATTTCCATCGCAACCGCGGCAGGTAATTCGATGGCGACTAATAGACCATCGAGTAATACCGCGACGATGCCTTCTAGGCCTTCAATTAAATAGGGTGTGTCATCTTCAATATCTGTCGTATTGATAGTGTATTGCTCATAGTCATCGAGACTCATGAATGTATAGGCATCATCTTCTTTGTAGGAGAACTGCACTAATTTCCGTTCACAATCGACTTCTTTGAGGAAGTCATCACCTTTTAAGGTTTCATCACGTTTTTGTTTTGTTTTTAGATGATTGAATCGGATTTTATATAAGGTAGAAGCGCCACGCGAAGATGGGTTTCTTACTTCAATTTCTTTGACTGAATAAGGTTCGTCATTTACTTCGACGACCATCCCGCGTTTTAAATCACTGGTTTTTGGCATGTTCTTCTTTTGGCTATTAAAATGAAAAAATTGATTATAGGTGAGTAATATAACGCATAATTTAGCAAACGAGATTGTTTCAATAAGAAGAAAGAGCAAAAGGTAGTGCGTTAAGCGCTAAAAATACATTATGTGTTGTGTAACATTCAGATTGTTTTGTGGTCTATTGGTTTCATACATAAAAATTGAAAGCGTTCTTCTGGAGTTAAGAAAAAGACGTTATGGAGATAAGAATGAAAAAATTTGTATTGTTTATAACTTTTTTATTAAGTGCTTGTACTAATACTTCACCGACTATTCAAGCATTGCCGGAAGGTAATCTTCAGCTCCGCAACCTGGTAGATAGCGAGACTAATAATTATGTTGGTGAACAGGTACGTTGGGGTGGCAGCATCGTTAGTGTCAGCACAGACAATAGCCGTTCAATACTTGAGATAAAACATTACCCCTTAATGCGCCATGGCTTCCCATTATCTAACTTGTATAGCCAGGGAAACTTTTTTGCCGAAAGTAATGAACCTTTTGATCCGGATGTATATATAGAAGGTTTGCTGATCACCTTTTCGGGGACGATTACTTCTGAACTGACCGAAGCCCCAGTGAATCATCACAAGTTTATGCCACACATTCAGATCTCCGATGCGAAATTGTGGCCGCATTACAGGTCAAATGGCGAGGCCTATACCTATACAGGTACAGAATCTGAGTTTAAAGGTTATGGCACCTATGGTTCTGGTCACTACTTTTTATACTGAATTAGCGAATACCAAAAAAGCAGTCACTTAATAATTGCTAACCATGCTTAGAAATTATTGAGTGAAACACTTCCGTTATAGAAATTGTTTTAAATTCACACCTCGTAAAGACCATAAAGTACCGATAACACCGACGCTGACCACGGCAATCATGAGCAGTAAAAATGGGAATGAACCGTTAAGATACAAGACGGCTAAGGTCACAATAATAAATAAGCGCACAAAGACGGTGCCTAATACCATTTCCTCAGTTTTCTTTTGCCAAATTCGAAAGGTGATCAAGCTTAGGCTCAATAAAAACATGCCGGTGAGTTGCACAAACGGGCTTGCATCGACTATGGCTGGGTTCAAGCCCATCATCGGTATCACATCTTTGGGAAAGAATAATAAGGGGATCCCTAGCAGCGCAGTATAAGTCGCAATATATAACTGCCATTTAAATGCTTGTATAGGCATAGTCATTATCCTTAATTTATTGATTGTGTGATCGCGCCAATAACTTCATTAGGTCGATCTAGGCTTAAGAAATGACCACCATCTTTAATGATTTCGATAGTCGAGTTGGGTATGTCACGATTGTTCTTCTCACGTTCTTCAGGTGTTGACCAGTCATTATCACCATACACCAGAGTAACGGGTACATTGATATTGCCATAAACTGCACGCGCCGTTTCCCATTTTTCCGCATTCCTAACGAGGTTAATAAACGCGCGGTAGTGGCCTTTACGTATACCAGACTGCCAAACTTGTTTTAAAAAACCGGTGGTCAACGCTTTAGCTTCAAATACGCCGCCTTTGAATATTTGCTGTTCAATCATTGGGTTTCTAAAACGCATCACTGTTTCGCCGAGCACAGGTATGCGTGCCAAGGTGAATATTAACCAAGCAACAAAGTTACCGCGTTCAACACCACGACCGTTGCCATAGTCATAAGGGTTGATGGCCACCACATTTTTGACTCGTTGATTATGTTTGGCGGCGATTAGTAAGGGTATCGATCCGCCTATTGATATGCCTGCCAGTGTGGCATTGCTGATATCTAATTTATTCATAAATTGTTCAACGGCGTTCACAAACAGTTCTGGTTCATATTCGACGTCAGGTATGGAAGAAAAACCATGTCCAGGATGGTCAAGAGCATAAACGGTAAAGCTTTTACTTAGTTCTGGAATGACTTTTTCAAAAATATCGAGCTGGGTGCGCAAGGTGTGCAACAAAACCAGGTTAGGCCCTTGACCTGTTTTTATATAACGAAGTTTAGAATCATTTAATTGCACATATTCAATATCTAATGAGTTATCCCAATACAAGTTTTCTGGTATTGGTGGGGTTTTTCGTAACGCTTCCATCAACATTGAGATAAAGACGGGCGCGATAGTAAAAGCAAGTATGAACATGATGATTGTATTGGTTTCCATGACTGTCTCCTGTCATTAAATATAGTGACTTTAAAAATGCAAGTGACTATAATTATAGAAGGTTACTTTAAAATTGCAAGTTACTTAAGAAATAAATATAATTTGCCTATGAATAAAGAAATGAATCCCCTTAATGAAATGAGTTTTAAGCGCTCAGCATGTCCTATTGCATGCAGTCTCGATATAATAGGTGACAAGTGGACGTTGTTAGTTGTTCGCGATTTGTTTTTTGGTAAAACTAAATTCAAAGAGCTGCAAGAGTCGGCAGAAAATATTCCAACTAATATATTAGCGAATCGTTTAAAACAGTTAGAAAAAGCGGGCATGGTGGTTAAAACACCGTATCAAGATCGCCCAGTCAGATATCAATATCATTTAACTGAAACGGGAAAAAGTTTGGAAAGTGTTGTGAAAGCCATTGTGCAATGGGGAGAACAACAGTTTTTTAATACGAGTCGTTCTGGCGCATTCTAACGTTAAAACCGAACTAACAATAAGCTACAACACATACATATAATCGGGAAAAAAGAATGGTCGAACTAGGTAAACTCAATACATTAAAAGTCATTAAGTTCGTCGACTTTGGTCTTTATCTTGATGGCGGTGGTGATGGCGAGATCCTACTGCCCGTTCGTAATATCCCTGCGGGTATTAGGGTCGGTGATGAGCTAGAAGTATTTATCTATCTCGACTCAGAGGATATGATAATTGCCACTACTGAGACACCTAAAGCGATGGTCGGTGAATTTGCCGTTTTAAATGTGGTTGAAGTCAATCAGATCGGTGCATTTTTAGACTGGGGTTTGCCCAAAGATTTATTGGTACCATTTGGTGAACAACAAAAGCCTATGGAAAAAGGCCAGTCTTATGTGGTGTATCTTTATATTGATGCTGCTTCAGAGCGCATTGCTGCGACGACTAAGCTGGATAAACACTTAGCTGAATCATCGCCATATTTTAAGGAACAACAACAAGTCGATTTATTGATTTGTGGTCGCACGGACTTAGGTTATAAAGCAGTGGTGAATGGCTTTGCAACAGGACTAATCTTTAATACTGAAGTATTTAAGCCGATCAAATATGGTCAGCAAATGAAAGGCTATATCAAACGAATTCGTGAGGATAAGAAACTAGACTTATGTCTTCAATTAGCGAATCGTGAAGCGCTGGATGAATTATCACAAAAAATCATGCGTTTTCTTGAGAAACAGGGCGGTACATCAGCCTTAACTGATAAAAGTCGACCGGAAGATATTGCGGCACAATTTGCTGTAAGCAAGTCGAGTTATAAAAAAGCGATAGGCAAACTGTATAAACAACGTTTGATTGTCATTAATAAAGATAACATCAGTTTGGTGAAGTAAGATGGCGATACAGTGGTATCCGGGCCATATGCACAAGGCCAGTAAAGAACTTAAAAAGATCTTATCTCAAGTCGATATTTTTATCGAAGTGCTCGATGCTCGTCTCCCTTATAGTAGTGAAAATCCAATGTTGGCTGAGATACGTGGTGATAAGCCGTGCATCAAAATTCTCAATAAAAGTGATCTCGCTGATCCTGTTCTGACTCAAGAATGGCAAGATTATCTAGAGCAAGAGCAAAGTGTAAAAACCATTGCACTCACGGCGCAACAGCCCGATCGCACGATGGACATACTCGATCTGTGTCATAAAATGTTGCCGGGCAAGTCACAGAGTGTGAAAAACATTCAAGCGCTGATTATGGGTATTCCCAATGTTGGTAAGTCGACGTTGATTAATACCTTAGCTGGACGACAAATTGCCAGAACAGGCAATGAGCCGGCAGTGACTAAATTACAGCAGCGAATTAAGTTGGATAAAGGCATAGTCTTGGTTGATACACCGGGTATGTTGTGGCCCAATTTGGAAAATAGGCACACCGGTTATCGTTTGGCGGTGACGGGGGCGATTAAAGAAACAGCCGTGGATAATAGTGATATTGCATTTTATGCCATAGCTTATTTGAGCAAACACTATCCTGACTTTGTTAAAACACGTTATGAATTAACTGAGTTGCCTGAAGGTGAACTTGAAATACTGGAAACCATTGGTGCAAAACGGGGATGTTTACGTGCTGGCGGTCAGGTAGACCTTGAGCGGGTATCGAAAATTTTATTAACGGAATTCCGTTCAATGATGTTAGGGCGAATCACCTTAGAAACGCCAGCAATGATGGAACGAGAGCTCATCGAGTTGGAACAGAGCAGAGCAGATAAAGCAGCTAAAAAAGCAGCACGGAAGCAAAAGAGACATGGTTCACGTGCTTAAGTGACTCGCGTGAATATAATCATGCTGAAAAGTGAAGTGAAGGTACGAATTTTATATTGAAACTTAGGATTAAATCGTCTGAAACATTGACGCGTAGTAATAGTCTAGAAAGGTAACTATCTTGAATAGGCAGTAGGGGACAGTTATGAAATATTTATTTTATCTCAACCTTATATTCCTAGTGGCTTGTAGTTCACTTCCTCCTGCAATTTCAACGCCGCCGGCCGAAGATCTTCAGCTCAAACAAGTCATGGTAGATATTGAACGTTTCATAGGGACAACAGTCCGTTGGGGTGGGAAAATCATCAAAGTAAATAATGATGAAAACTTTTCTACGGTTCAAATGCTGCAGTATCCGTTGAATAGCTTTGGTACGCCCAAAACCAAAGAAACGAGTCAAGGACGGTTTTTTAGTCAGACTACAAAATTCTTAGATCCAGAGATTTATAAAGAAGGCACGTTAGCCACTTTTTCTGGCACGGTTCAATCAGCTGAAACGATTCAAGTCGATAAAAAGTCCCTGCTATTACCGGTAATCAATATTCAAGAAAGTCATATCTGGTCAAATAGATATAAAGGTCAGAGCTATTATTACGTAGGCCATCATCATGGTGGACGTTATTACGGCTATGGTTATTATCCTTATGGACGTTACCAAGATCATTATGGTGCTTATGGTAGAGGCCGGTATTACCCTTACTACTATTGATATTCATTCAAACTTTTTCTCAAAGCCTTAAGAGGACTTCATCTTAAGCTGTAATTTTATAGTGGTTTTTGAGTCTACTATATTAATAAGCCTTGATTAAAAGCTGAACCTAAAAGAGCGATATGGACATGATAGCGATAAGATTAGCGTTTCTATTTCCCCTTTTATTAACTGCGTGCAGTAATAATCTTCCTGCCAATATTAAAACAGCACCAAGCTCTGATCTGAAGTATCGACATGTTTTGGCTGAAGAAGTGGATACCTTTATGGGTAAACAGGTTCGTTGGGGAGGAAAAATCATCAAGGTTATGAAACATGGCAATGATTCTCTGATCGAAATACAAAACTATCCTGTCAATCGATATGGGCTGCCATTACTAAACTTACCCACTCGTGGAAAGTTTATTGCCAAAAGTGCTCACGTCTTTGAGCCAGATATTTACTTGGAAGGACTTTTGGTTACGTTTTCAGGCACGCTGGCCCCAGAAACAACTCGAGTTGAAAAAAGAAAGATACGGTTTTTACCAGTAGTTAATGTGATCGATTTTCATTTGTGGCCACATAAAAAATTAAATGCTAAAGAAGGCTACACATATACGGGAATGGAATCACGATTTCGAGGGTATGGTAAATATGGTTCAGGATATTATTAAGAGGCTAAGCCAACTAATCCATTACTCCTGAAGATCTAAATAAGAATGATTTGCATTTAGATAAAAAGGTATTTATAATCATTTCTAAACCAATACAGGGGAGGTGATGATTGTGAAACAAAGTGTTTCGATAGATAAAACGGACGTTATTCATTTAGCTTTTAACTCCAATACGCTCGAGTTACTCATTCGATCTGGCAAGCTGCACGCTTCAGATTTTAACTGTCTTAACCAATCTTCAAAGCGCGGTGTATGGTCAATGTTACGCGCTGCCGCAGCAGGCAAGATCACACTGTCATGAACGTTCAATTACAAAATACAACGTGGAGCCGGGAAGCGCTGATGACGGCAAATTTTCAGTTACAGACCCTGTATCAGCAAGATGGAAATCCATGTTTAGCCCTAATGATTTCACGAAATTATCATTTATTACTTGATCAAAGTCATAGCTTAAAAGAGCAGAAGGATTGGAGTGACAAAGCCAAGATTTGGCAAAAGCTATATAGCAAGTCGCGAATAAATAAAATACCTAACGTTTTTTATGATGAAAGTGGTTTGTACTACGACAGTGTTTAATGAACTAACAAAGGAAATGAAATGAGCACAACAAAATGCGAGCTAGACACTTTATACATGTCTTCAACATGTGATATTCAGCATTGCGCAGATTGTGGTTTGATCCATTTAACAATGGGCCCACTGACTCTGCGTTTGTCTGAGAAGCATTACAAAGACCTTGCTATAGATATAAACAAAGGTTTGATCCAAATGCAGTCACAACGAATTAGTGATGATACCGGTAAGAAAAATAACGTTAGAACTTTACATAGTTGAGGGGAAAGATATGAAAACTGAAACTAAATTAGAAATTAGCCCTGAGATCTCGGTAACAAAGTCGATAGATTTTAGTACTGAAAGTATGTTTATGGGCCGCAAGATGTTAGTGATCGAGCATCGGGGTGAACCGTATTACTTACGTGTTACGCGTAATAATAAGTTGATTTTAACTAAATAACATTCAGCTTTAATAGTTCTCCACGCATTGCCGGTAGGTCGGAAATGGACTTCTTATCCATGACCTGCTGGTAGTGCGTTTTTTTATGCTTAAAACATGGAATACATGAATGGAAAAGGAAATAACATGAGTTATCTAATAGATATTTTAATTTTTGTCAGAGAGGCAATTAAATTGATTACGGTGGTAGTGATGTCACCTTTTGGATTGCTAGCGACCGTTCTGATTTCTTGGCAATCTTGAGTGTATAGATGCAAATGTGGTGCTAAAACAACAATAATGCAGTTATGTTGTTTTTAATTGCAATCTAAATAGGAATGATTAGTATTAGTTACAAGTGTTACGTATAATTTCGCTCCATCTTATATGCAAGATATCCAATCAATTTATCCATAACAAAAAGGAATTCACGATGCAATTCAAACGTACCTTATTGGCGACCAGTTTATTGCTAGCGGGTGCAGTTCAAGCTGCCGCACCAACCAATGAAGAAATCTGGGAATTGTTGCAAGAAATGAAAGGCCAAATGGCTGACGTTCAGCAACAAAATCAAGAATTAAAAGCTGAGAATGCAACATTAAAAACAAAAGTAGATGCAACCCAACAAGTAGCTTTAGAAGCTAGTGAAGCGGTTGAAGCCGTGGCAGTTGCAACAGAAGAAGCGGTTAAATCAGCGAAGCTAATTTCTGATAAAACAACCATTGGTGGTTATGGTGAATTGCACTATAACAACTTGGAAGGTAAAAACGGTGCTTCTGATAAAGAAGAAGTTGATTTCCACCGTTTTGTTTTATTCTTTGGTCATGAGTTTACCGATAACTTACGTTTCTTCTCTGAGTTAGAGCTAGAACACAGCCTTGCTGGAGACGGTAAAGAAGGTGAAGTTGAATTAGAACAAGCGTATATTGAATACGATATTAATGATCAACATCAAGTTACCGGTGGTTTATTCTTAACGCCAGTGGGCATCATCAACGAAACTCACGAACCAAATACTTTCTATGGTACAGAGCGTAACTCAGTAGAAAAGAACATTATTCCTTCAACGTGGTGGGAAGCTGGGGTGATGTTTAGTGGTGAAATCGCTGAAGGCTTTAGTTATGACGTTGCAGCAACATCTGGCTTAAATACCTCAAGTGGAGATAGCTATAAAGTTCGTAGTGGCCGCCAAAAAGTCTCTAAAGCAGAAGCAGAAGATTACGCATACACCGGTCGTATTAAGTGGACTGGTCTTCCTGGTGTTGAATTAGCTGCAAGCCTACAATATCAAGAAGATATTACTCAAAGTAATGACAAGACTGCTGGTGGCGCTACCTTGTTTGAAACTCATGCTGTGATCCAACGTGGCGCATTTGGCTTACGTGCCTTATATGCAACATGGAATTTAGATGGAAACGGTCCTGAGTCAATCGGTGCAGATGAGCAAACCGGTTGGTATATTGAACCTTCGTTCCAAATCAATAATAACTTTGGTGTGTTCACTCGTTACAGTGAGTGGGATAATCAAGCTGGTAACTCTTCAGATAGCGAATACGAAGAGTGGGCGTTTGGTGTTAACTGGTGGCCGCATCAAGACGTAGTCGTGAAAGTTGATTACCAAGACCAAGATGCACCAGCAGGTAAAGAGCGTGATGGCTTTAACGCAGGATTGGGTTACCAATTCTAAGGTAAACTATCACCTAATTTTATGTGATTAGGAATTGGCGGTTGTGAACAGAGAGAAATTCAAAAAATACAGTCTAATAACTTTAGCTGTGGCTCTGTTTATGACCGCCTTTTCTGTTTCTGCCCGTGGTATTTATCAAACGGATGATGCGTTTCTAGCAGAAACATTTAACGAACAAACTCCTAGAAGCCAAGTTGTCTGGTTAAAAGGTGATTTACGAAAAACAGTCGCTAATATATTAGGCCATAATTATGCTGGCCTTAGAATTCGTTATTGGCATAAAGATGGGCGCAAAGCCTGGATATTAGAAGAAATTGGCAAAGAGCGACCTATCACTTTTGGCATTATTACCACTGAAGATAAAGTCGAAAAGGTAAAGGTATTAGCCTTTCGTGAAAGCCGAGGTGGTGAGATACGCTATCCCGCATTTACCCAACAGTTCGCAGATATTAAACTCTCTGACAATAAACTGGATCGCCATATAGACGGCATATCAGGCGCCACCCTATCGGTTAGGGCTATGACGGCGGTAGTAACACTGGCATTATATCTAGATAAATTTACCAGTCAGTCGAGTTAAAAAATGAATCGTCGAATGCGTAGTTTGCATCGCACTGTGGGTGCTATTGTGTCACTGATCGTGATGTTATTAGCCATAACGGGCGTACTACTTAATCACACCACCGAATTAGAACTGGATCAGCGTTATTTAACGTGGGATTGGCTATTGGAACATTATGGTGTGGCAACAGTTGAAGCCGACACCGTTTTTCACCTTGATCAAAAAGTGATTTCACAATTTTCTAGCCAAGTTTTTGTAGATGCTACGCCTGTCACTAATGTACAACGACCAATCTTAGGAGGTGTGGTATTAGATGATTTGATGGTGATTGCCACCGATGATGCCTTAATTTTACTTAGCCCAGAAGGTGAGTTTATAGAACGCATGGGCAGTGCCGCTGGAATACCCCCTGAAATTCAAAATATTGGCTTATTTCATGGTGATCCGGTTATTCAAACACGTGATGGTATGTGGCGCAGTGACTTTTTGTTGGATCAATGGGAGCGTATCTCCTTGCAGGGCATAGGATGGAGCTCGCCACAGCCGATGCCTGATTCTGTTGAAATGGAATTGGCGACTTATTTTCACGGTAATGGTATTACTGTAGAACAACTGATCTTAGATGTTCATAACGGCCATATAGTCGAACGTTTTGGTGTGTGGTTGTTAGATCTTTTTGCCGTAATGATGATATTCATTGCTTTAACTGGTTTGTGGATGTGGGGTCGTAGTACTCGTTAAGAGAATTCTTTCCTTACTGATGTATCGCCTATGAATATACGAGCTTCTGAGTTTCCTTTCTTACCTAAAGACTTCATCCAAACTAAGGAAGGTTTGATTTTTGCTGTGGTTAGTTATCATGACCATGGCAATAAAGTAGGCTGTTTCCTCCGTTATGTGCCTGATGAGAATGGCTGGCACAAGGTTAAAACTGAACAAGCCAATCAACTATTAGAAAATGAATTTCCACAATATCTTTTCCGATCACAACAAGTCGATGCTCATTATCATGCTGTTTCTGTAGATGACATCGTTGTACATCATCAACCAGAAAAACGCTTACAAGAAGTATTAACACGTGCAGCCCAGGATGAAATAGAGAGAAAACTACACACGCTTATTCCCATTCTGAATCAGTTTGGCGTGTCGACTGAATCTTTAGGTTTAACAGGATCGATGTTAATTAATCAGCAAAAATCAACGTCGGATATTGACCTGGCTGTTTATGGAAGAGATGCATTTCAAAAAAGCCGCTTAGCGGTTCGACAGGCCATAGAAGATGGTGTCATTCAGAAATTAGATTTGAGCTTGATGCAAGACAACTATGAGCGTCGAGACAGTGAATTACAATTTGATGAGTTTGCTTGGCATGAAGAACGGAAATTTAATAAAGCAGCCATTGAGAGCACTAAGTTTGATATTGGCATGGTCTGTTTAAACAATGAGATTGAAGTCGATCACGACATGTATCAGAAACTGGGACCAAGAACATTTAAAACCCAAATAATTGACGATCATCGCGCCTTCGATTTTCCAGCTAATTATTTGGTGGCGGACGAAGAAACGCCAGAAATCTTGTCATTTACCCATACTTATATCGGTCAGGCTCAACAAGGTGAGCTGGTAGAGGTTTCAGGCATGGTTGAGCGCAACATGACTACTGGACAATGTCGGTTGATTGTAGGCTCTAGCCGTGAAGCTGAAGGTGAGTATATAAAAGTCATTAATCGATAACATTTTTGATTAAGGGAACTTTATGATGTTGATGAGATTGAGAACCTTATAGAAGGTCGTAAGATAGGGGGACATATTATTTATTTTCATACATTAAGCTATCGGCTTGGCTCAATAATGAAGTGATGGACGTATCTTTATCAAAGTTAATTGAAACAATGCCTTCACTGTAGGAAATGTCATATCCTAACTGGACATTTTTATTGTATGAATCAATAGCTCCTCGGAAGTTATCGATTACTTTTTGTGTGTGGTTATCGGATAAGCCCGTGAGTAAGACGACAAACTCATCTCCGCCGAGTCGAGCAAATATATCACTATCACGAAAAGCATTTTTGAGCGTATCAGCAAAAGCAATTAAGGCACGATCGCCTTCGGCATGCCCAAAGTTATCATTAATTTGTTTAAATTTATTTAGATCAAAAAAGATAAGGGTCGCAGGTATTTGTTGGCGCCGGCATAGGCTAATACTTTTTTCTGCTAACGCAATAAAACCTCGACGGTTTGATATTTTGGTTAGATCATCCAACGTGGCTAATTGAATCGCCATCAGCTCTTGTTCGGCCATAGCGGCCAAGTCTTTAAGTGCAGTGATCTCATCCAGGCTAAACATTCTTGGCTTATCATCAATGATGCATAGCGTGCCTAACTTGCTGCCATCAAGTGAGCTTAATGGGCAACCGGCATAAAACCGGATATTAGGAGTCCCTGTGACTAAGGGGTTATCAGAAAAGCGTTGATCTTGAGAGGCATCTGGTACTAAGAAAATGTCATCGCCTAAAATTGCATGGCCACAAAATGAAATATCCCTATTTGTTTCCGTTGGACCCATACCGAGACAGGATTTAAACCACTGGCGATCAGTGTCAACTAAACTCACTACAGCAATGGGAACATTAAATAAGTGTTTGGCTAAACGTGTAAGGCGGTCAAAACGTTCTTCTGCAGGGGTATCCAGAATGTTCAGTGAATGCAGTGTACGAATGCGGTTGTGTTCATCTTCTGGAAAATTAGGCTCTTGCATAGCTCATATACCTATTTGAGTTATGTGTTGATTTAATTATAGTCATAGATTTAGATATTGGGCACTCTTTTTTATCTATGACTTTCTTTAAGTGAAAAATCAACAACAGCTACTTAGACTAAATGAGGTGGGAAATATTACAAAGTATTGCAAAATTTTTAGGCCCTCATTATCAGGGCCTAAAAGGGTGAGATATATAAAAAGTGAGACAGTAATTTGAACTTATTCTTCGATCTCGTCGACATCGACTTGGCCTGACATCTTTCTGCGAATATGTGACCAAGACATGCCAGTCGCTAAGATTGCAGTCAATAAAAATAGAATGATGTAGGTAAAAATAGAAACGCTATCAATACCAAGTAATCCGATATCAACTAACCACCAAACGATAATGGCAAAAAAGGCAAAGGCGAGGCTTAAACCGAAACCGCCTAGGGAACGCAAAGTGGCACGAATGTAGACTGTCCAACCGATCAGTAACAGCACAGCAGACATGGCAAAAGGAGGGGTGAGTGCTAAAGCTTCACTAAATACAGCCTCTTTAGCCCAATGATAAAAACTGTAGCCACTAGGATTGTAGGTGGCATAAACTAAAACTAATGCAAAACCAAAACGAATAAAGAAACTTGCCCAAGTAAAACGGTTTGCAGCCATAACAACAGATCCCTAAATTAACGAATATTAAAACGCTCAAATTCACCGGTCGCAGTCAATTCTTCAGTACTTACTTCAGAAACTTTTGCGTAATCGGGCCCTTTTTTAGCCCATGAAACAAACTGTTCCAATGTGGCTTTATCACTCTCAGCTAGCACTTCAACACTTCCGTCGTGCAGATTTTTCACCCAGCCGGTTATTCCTAAATCGATAGCAGCATCATAGGCGGACATTCGATAGCCCACGCCTTGCACTCTGCCTTTAATGATTAAGTGATAACGCGTTATTCCCATTCGATGGTGGCGGGTGGTTTACCTGAAATATCGTAGGTTACACGAGATATGCCTTCCACTTCATTAATAATCCGATTGGAAACTAATCCAAGGAAATCATAAGGTAAGTGAGCCCATTGTGCGGTCATAAAGTCGATGGTTTCCACTGCACGTAGTGAGACAACATAATCGTAACGACGACCATCTCCCATTACACCCACTGATTTAACGGGTAAGAAAACAGTAAATGCTTGGCTGGTTTTATCGTAAAGATCATGGTTATACAATTCATCAATAAAAATCTTGTCGGCTTTACGTAATAAGTCAGCAAATTCTTTTTTAACTTCACCTAAGATGCGAACACCAAGACCGGGGCCAGGGAAGGGATGGCGATAAACCATGTCACGTGGTAAACCAAGCTCAACACCTAATCTACGCACTTCATCTTTGAATAACTCACGTAAAGGTTCTAGCAATTCCAATTTCATATGGTCAGGTAAGCCACCCACATTATGGTGTGATTTAATGACCTGAGCTTTACCTGTTTTAGCGGCCGCTGATTCAATAACATCAGGGTAGATCGTACCTTGTGCTAACCATTTAACGTTATTAAGTTTGTTTGATTCTTCTTCGAATACTTCGACAAATACACGGCCAATAATTTTACGTTTAGCTTCTGGCTCATCTTCGCCTGCCAATTCATCCAGGAAGCGTTGTTCAGCATCAACGCGAATAACTTTAATGCCCATATGTTTGGCAAACATGGCCATCACTTGGTCGCCTTCATCTTGGCGTAGCAGGCCATTATCAACAAAGACACAGGTCAGTTGTTTACCAATAGCTCGGTCCAATAATGCGGCAACTACGGAAGAGTCAACGCCACCAGACAGGCCTAATAAAACATCGTCGGTACCGACTTGTTTACGAATTGTTGCAATACTGTCTTCAATGATTTGTGCGGATGTCCATAAGGTGTCACAGCCACAAATCTCCGTGAGGAAACGGTCAATCATGCGTTGACCTTGAACGGTGTGAGTGACTTCTGGGTGGAACTGTACGCCGTAGAACTTACGTGCTTCATCGGCCATACCAGCAAATGGGGCACTATCTGTGCTGGCAATCACTTTGAAACCATCAGGAAGTGCGGTGACTTTGTCACCATGACTCATCCACACATCAAGCAGGCCATAACCTTCTTCGGTCGTGTGATCTTCAATATCTCGTAACAGAGCAGAATGTCCACGAGCGCGGACTTGAGCGTAACCAAATTCACGATGTTCAGATGACTCAACTTGACCACCTAATTGCATCGCCATGGTTTGCATGCCGTAACAGATGCCTAAAACAGGAATGCCTAATTCGAATACCGCTTGTGGTGCAACCGGGGCTTCGCTGCCAATGGTGGAATCTGGACCGCCCGATAAGATAATGCCCTTTGGTGCAAACTCACGAATTTCGTCTGCTGAAATTTCCGGATCTCTCAACTCACAATAAACACCAGCCTCACGAATACGGCGGGCAATTAATTGAGTATATTGCGAGCCGAAGTCGAGGATTAAAATACGGTGGTCGTGAATATTGTTGCTCATGTTTTTCTCTTAACAAATGGTACAGATTAACCGTGTTATCACGCTTGGACTTCAAGCGTGATAACGAGATAGCAAAGTGATTAGCTCACTCGGTAGTTCGGCGCTTCTTTGGTAATGGTCACATCATGTACGTGACTTTCATTCATACCGGCTGAAGTTACTCGGACAAACTCAGGTTTAGTCCGCATTTCTTCAATATTTGCTGAACCGGTGTAACCCATGCTGGCACGAATACCACCTAATAATTGGTGAATCACAGGGCCTAGATTGCCTTTGAACGGCACGCGACCTTCGATGCCTTCAGGTACCAGTTTGTCAGCGTCACTTGATTCTTGGAAGTAACGGTCACTCGAACCTTGTTTTTGTTGCATGGCACCTAAAGAGCCCATGCCACGGTAAGATTTGTATGCGCGGCCTTGGAATAATTCAACTTCGCCTGGCGCTTCTTCGGTACCGGCAAACATACCACCGATCATAATAGTGTGAGCGCCAGCAACGATAGCTTTAGCAATATCACCCGAGTAGCGAATACCGCCATCAGCAATAAGAGGAACACCCGTGCCTTCCAGCGCTTTAGACACATTACTGATGGCAGAGATTTGAGGAGCACCGACACCAGCCACAATACGCGTTGTACAAATTGAACCTGGACCAATACCGACTTTAACCGCATCGGCTCCAGCTTCAACTAAGGCAGTAGCCGCAGCACCCGTGGCGATATTACCGCCGATAACTTGAACTTCTGGGTGAGTATTTTTTACCCAACGTACTTGATCTAATACACCTTGCGAATGGCCGTGAGCCGTATCTACGACGATAACATCCACGCCTGCTTCAACTAAAGCAGCAACACGTGCTTTGCTTTCATCGCCAATACCGGTGGCGGCACCAACACGTAACTGTCCTTGAGCATCTTTAGATGCTAATGGGTAATCAGTCGACTTTTGAATATCTTTAACGGTGATCATGCCTTGCAGATGGAAGTTATCATCAACAACCAAGACTTTTTCGATACGGTTGGTGTGAAGCAGGTTTAATACTTCTTCACGACCGGCTTCTTCTTTAACCGTAATTAATTGTTCTTTTGGTGTCATTACCGAAGACACTGGGTTATCTAAACGTGTTTCAAAACGTAAATCACGACTGGTCACAATACCGACTAAATCATTACCTTCAACAACAGGTACACCGGATATTTTGTTTGCATGTGTCAGCTCAACGACTTCACCAATAGTCGCTGTTGGACTGATAGTAATAGGATCACGAACAACACCGCTTTCGAATTTTTTAACTTTGCGAACTTCGTTAGCTTGTTCTTCAATCGTCATGTTTTTATGCAGTATGCCTAAGCCACCTTCTTGTGCCAAGGCGATCGCCAAACGACTTTCGGTAACGGTATCCATCGCTGCGGATAACAGCGGAATATTAATGGTGATATCGCGCGTCAGTTTGGTTGTCAGGCTAACATCACGTGGTAATACGTTAGAGTAGGCTGGCAGTAACAAAACGTCGTCAAAAGTAAGTGCTTCTTGAGCAATTCTCATCGGGCATGTTCCTGAAATTACTGTAATATGATCGGGTAATTATATAGGAAATTCAAAGGATTTTCAGGGTTTATGTCATCACTAAGTTCCCCAGATACTAACTCAACATTAGCCACGCGGCGGCTTAAAGATGTTTACGCCGTTTCACGCCTAGTCCGTGAAGCGCGTAGTGCACTGGAAGGCTCATTTCCATTGGTCTGGGTTGAAGGGGAAATTTCGAACTTGGCCATGCCTGCTTCCGGTCATATCTATTTTACCTTGAAAGACGAAGCGGCACAGGTACGTTGTGCCATGTTCCGTAATCGAAATCGACAACTACGCTTTACTCCCGAAAATGGCATGCAAGTATTGTTACGAGTACGCGTTACCTTGTATGAAGGTCGAGGCGAATTCCAACTTGTTGTAGAACATATGGAAGAGGCGGGCAGCGGTGCATTGCAACGCGCTTATGAAGCTTTAAAATATCGCTTGGGACAAGAAGGCTTGTTTGATCAAGAAAATAAGAAGTCGCTACCCAGCATGCCGAGTTCAATTGGTATCGTGTCATCACCAGATGGTGCTGCCGTTCACGATATTATCAGTGTATTAAATAGACGTTTCCCTGCGGTAAACATTATTTTATATCCGGTGGCTGTTCAAGGAGAAGGCTCAGCAAAAAAAATTGCTCAGGCAATAACAACAGCGGAAGAACGACAAGAATGTGATGTATTGATTATTGGTCGTGGTGGTGGTTCATTAGAAGACTTATGGAGTTTTAATGATGAACAACTGGCACGCACACTCTCTGCCTGCAAGATCCCGACAATAAGTGCGGTAGGGCATGAAGTAGATTTCACCATTGCTGATTTTGTGGCAGATGTTAGGGCGCCAACCCCCTCGGCGGCAGCAGAATTAGCGGTGCCTGATTCGGCAGAATTGTTGAATAAGGTTCAAGGTTTAGGTCGTCGACTAACATTTTTAGTTAGCCAGCAAGTACAAAATAAATCACGCCATCTACAGCATTTATTTCGCCGTCTTCCTCAACCCAAAACACAAATTAATCAACAGGCCCAACTTATAACAAGGCTGAAACAGCAGTTAAATCGTAGTTGGTTAAGGATTGTTGAAAACAAACAACAAAAACTAGATTTATTAACGGCACGTTTAACTCATCCACAAGCCAAGATTGATACGCAACAACAAAAAGTCGCAGGCCTAAAAACACGCTTACAACAGGCAATTAAACAGCAATCACAAGCGGTACAGCAGCAGCAACAAAACGTATTGCAGTTGCAGAAACAATTGCACAACGGCATGCAGCAGATCATCACTAAGAACAAAACAAAACTCAGTCAGCAGATGCGAACCTTAGCTGCGGTGAGTCCGTTAAATACCTTAGAACGTGGCTACAGTATTACCACGCTGGCTACATCAGGCCAGGTATTACAATCGAGCGATGATGTTGAACTTGGACAAGAGATAAATGTCCGTTTACAACAAGGCCAATTAATGTGTGAAGTAAAAGAAAAAAAACATGATTAAATTATTTTTAATATCGCTATTTTTTATTATTCCATCAGCTCAAGCTGCTGGCCTGCCACAGCAAGATGCTATCCCTGGCGGGGTAGTAATTGTGCCGATACATGTTGGTGTTACAACTAAACCACAGGTCACTTTTAACAAGCGAAAAGTGATGGTAGTGCAAGAAAAAGGGCAATGGCTAGCTGTAGTGGGAGTACCGTTATCAGCTAAAATTGGCACGCAAAAAATTACAATAAAATCCAATGGTGAAACTAGTTCAGCCTTATTTGAAATTGCAGATAAACAATATCCGACTCAACATATCACTATCACCGACAAACGAAAGGTGAATCCTAATAAATTAGATATGGACCGAATTGGTCCTGAGTCAGCCAAAATTAAAAAAGCGTTAAGACATTGGACTGAACAAGCAGAGATTCCATTTAACTTCATCTGGCCAATAGAAGGGCGAGTCAGTGGCTTATATGGTCGCCGTCGTGTATTTAATGGACAACCCAGAAGACCTCATAGTGGAATGGATATCGCAGCACCAACCGGTACTGAGATCATGAGCCCAGCCGATGGCATAGTTAGAGATACAGGTGACTATTTTTTCAATGGTAATACGGTGTTTATTGATCATGGGCAGGGCTTAGTCACCATGTTTTGCCACTTAGACAGCATTAGCGTAGAAGCGGGCCAAACGATTAAACAAGGTGAAATATTCGGCACGGTAGGCGCTACTGGTCGAGTCACAGGCCCTCATTTACATTTAGGTGTGAGTTTGAATGATGTGCGAGTTGAACCTAGATTGTTTTTCCCCGAGCGGGAAGCCGTTGAGGGCGAGGAGAAAGAATAATAAAACGCTATCTTTGCTGGCCATTGTTAGACTTTAATCTTGCTTTATGAGCAATTAAGACTTGATTTAATGCATGTGTTGCGTCGACCGGTTGAGGCCACCGCCAAAAGCGGTCATTCATTTTAAGGTGATGTCGAACAAAGTATAGGCTTATTCAGCATGAAACCATGCCGATTGTATTCGTTCTTCACTCAAACAACATTGTTATAACAATGTTTATGATTGCTGCTCTTTCACATTAATAGAACATAGGTTTTTGGGGTGTATTAGCATTGAAAAGGTGTATTTTTTATCCGCCTCAAAAAACAGGTTGAATGATCTTTCAGCAGAGGTGTTGTACTTTGATTGTATAGATGAACATCTGACTTTTACTTCATGTTGTCCCGGCTCAACATTTAATTGGAATGGGTATCCTTTCCAGTAATCACCTAATTTATTTCCATCTAACTCCTTAAACATCACTGTAGTTGATACACCAAAAAGGTGAAATGAATCATGGCCTTCAAGGAAAGCTTTGTTTGGAGTTGGCAATACTTGTTTAGTTGAACAACCAGACACTAATAGTAATATGAAAATAATTAGTAAATGTTTCACTTTTTCTCCAACGTTTATAACGATATAGGTAACGAGACCCTAGCTACCAACGTGAGTACACAGGACTCTTTTTTTAGGATAATTATTTTTCCGTCACCGATGTATCAAATTTTATTAATACAGAAGTACCTGACACATAGTGCACCGTGTAGAGTTCAGCTTGGTTGCTTTCACTTTCTCCATATACCGGACCTATTTCACCATTTTCTAGCGTTTTTAGAATCCAAAAATAATAATGCCCGGACTCAGTTAATGTAATCCATTGTGTTTCATTTTTTTGAAAATCACTTGCATCCCATTCACTGATTACCTTAGCGGTATTACATGGAACACCACATTTCTGAAAAATCAGTTCTTCTGTATTTTTTATATTGAGTGCAGTAAACCCAAGAACATCACCAACTTTTAGCGGAATTTGTGTATATGCTGAGGCTTTGAGATCTGGTTCAAGTTTAAATTTTGCAGTATTTCTGTCGACGCAACCGCTCAAAAACAGACTACTTAATAAACCTAATAGTAAAAACTTAAATGGTGTTCGGAAGTGTTTCATAAATAACCTGATGGCATTTTATCTGCCAAAATTAGGGGGGTAAATAAGTGGTTTTATGGCAAATAGGAGCCAGGATTTATTTCGATAATTTTCAGTATCAAGGATGAGGCTGTTTTCATGAATAAATTTCCCTTTCTTCAATCAATTTAGTCCTTTATACGAGTAAGGCGGTACAGTCGAAGAACTATATCCACCTATTTGCATTTGAACTAATATTCCATATTTTTTAACGATAAGCAATATCCAAGGGCATTGAATGATATTGATTCTTTATCAAAGAATCGAATGTCCGCTTTGGGTTGTGGATTCAACCGGTCGATGCAACACGTTAAAATTTTACGTAAGTGCGGGAACTAAGCGACTGCAACGCACTACAACAGCTTGTTATGTGCTCAAGAGTCAACTTCATCCCGTTCGGGGCGGTTTGCCTCGTTCTTAAGCTTTTTGGCGTTACTTCTATCTGTTTTTTCCACACGCTTTTTCTTCTTGCGCTCATTTTTCTCAGTTACGATCTTAATTGCGTCAAGTTTCGTTAAACTAGGATGTTTAGCGAGTAATTTTTCGACCTTATCATCAATTTTGGTCATTGGTGAACCTCATAATTTGTAAATTCAGATATTACATGTATGTGTCTACTATCGGTCGAAAGCAGACATATCACATTCTGAAATAGTTGGTTTTCTAAAGCCTAAAATCACGGCCCAAATAAACACTGAGCACTTGTTTATCTTCAAGGATATGTTCTGGTGTGCCACGGGCAATCACTTCACCTTCATTAAAGATATAAGCACGTTCACATACCTTTAACGTCTCACGAACATTATGGTCGGTGATTAATATGCCGATGCCGCGTTCGGCCAGTTCTTTGATTATGCCTTGAATATCCAATACTGAAATCGGATCAACACCAGCAAAGGGTTCATCCAATAAGATAAATTGTGGATCCATGGCTAAAGCACGGGCGATTTCAACACGGCGGCGTTCACCACCAGAGAGTGCCATACCCATAGACTTACGGATATGGTCGATATGAAAATCGGCCAATAATCGTTCTAATAAATCTTGTTTCGCATTTTCAGTTAATTCATCACGGGTTTCGATAATGGCATAGAGATTATCTTCAACGCTGAGTTTACGAAAGACCGAGGCTTCTTGTGGCAAGTAACCTATGCCGAGTTGAGCACGAAAATGAATCGGGTCATGGGTGAGCTCTTGTTGATCAAGGAAGATAGTGCCATGGTCAACCGGAATAAGACCTACGATCATATAAAACGTGGTGGTTTTACCTGCACCATTGGGGCCTAATAAACCGACAATTTCACCACTGTTTACTTCTAAAGAAATATCATTAACAACGGTGCGATCACCAAATTTTTTTGATAACTGCTGGGCAGATAAAATGCTCATGTAGCCGACTGTCCTTTTAGTTATTCAGTTCGATATAACGACGACTGACCCAGCCGATAACTGGTTTAGCGTTAATAGTGCCGCGCACTTGCACCCACTCTTTTTGATTGGTCAGTACGATGACTTCAGTGTTAGGTCTGAATGTACCGAGTTTTTCATATTGCGTTCCGGGGCCGGTACGTAAGTTTAAGTGTGTTGTGGTCGTAGCCGTAGGGTACTTTTCAGCTTCTTTAGTTTCTTGAACGTCACTTTTTTGTTCTAGTTCAGTAGTTGCAGCTGGCGCTTTTGGAGCGGCAGGCTTTGTTGCTTTTTTAGCCGGTTTCTTAGCTTTTTTACTGCCAGGTGGTTGAATAATGATATGAACACGGCCGGTACTCTGTTGGGTTTTATCACCTATTTGTACTGGTCCAGAATTAACGTGCACAATGTTTTTAGTGATGTCATATTCAATTCGGTTTCCGGTAACTTTATCTCCATCTTTCAATACATAACCATCACCCAGCAAGTATATTTTTTGGGTTTTAGCGTGATATTCCATTTGTATGGCTCGCGCCTTAACTGGATCTTCACCGGCTTTGTGAATTTGTTGATATGTAGCAAGATTACCTTCAGCAATCGTTTTGGTGATTTGCTGATCATCATCGTAATAAAAAGTAATGATGTCACCCGTAATACGTAAGGTACCTTGAGTAAGGATGGCGTTGCCTTTGTATTGAGTGACGCCACGTTCATCATCAAGTTGTGCATGATCGGCTTCGATATTTATCGGTTGCTCACGATCACTGGGCAGCGCCAAAGCTAAGGCTGGAATTAGACCTAAGGTAATGAATAAGAATTTAGTCAGGTGTTGGTGCATCGTATTGTCCCCTCACTTGGGAGTGTAGGTTAATTGCTTTGTCTTCCATGGCGGCATGTAAACCAACGGAGTCAGTTTCGCCATGAGCAGATTTAATTGAGACGGGAAGATCTGTGTAGGCCGTGTTATAGACGGTATCTAAATTAAGTTCTTCTGTCAGTAATTCGATTTCTTGGTTGTTTTCACGAGTAATCACTACATTACCAGAAAGTAATATATTTTCACCTTTACCTTGCGTTGAGCCTTTATTGGCTGTTACAACCCAGGTATCTTTCTCTGGTTCTAAAAAGCGAGCAATGGGATATATAATTTCGGTGCTGTCATCTTCTGGGTAGTGAGCCATTTCTTTGCCTTTAATAATACGAGAAGGCAGGCCTACCTCATCCATCACCGTTAAAGTGAAATCAGTCATCGCATAGTCGCTGCTGCGATGTATTTCTGGCTGAACCTCATCCTCATCAGCACCACTATTAAAGATCAGCCATAACGTGGCTAATGCAAAGAGTGCTAGATAAAACTTGGCTGCAGCAGATAGGTTAGAAATGGCGTTCAATTTGGTCCTGCAGGGTTCCCTGTCCTTCCATAATTAATTCACATACTTCACGGGCAGCACCTTTGCCACCTCTAGCGGGCGTGGTCCAATGAGCATGTTTTTTGACTACTGGATCGGCATCTTGCACTGCGATAGCCAGTCCGACACGACTCATAATAGCTAAATCTACCCAATCATCACCCACATAGGCACATTGTTCAGGCTTTAAATCTAATTGCTCAAGCAGTGCTTCGAAGGCGGGTAATTTTACTTTTTGCCCTTGGTAAACATGGTTAATGCCCAAGCTGGTCATGCGATGCTCTACTACTTGTGAGGTGCGACCGGTGATAATGCCGATTTCGACCCCAGTATATTGTAGGAGTTTCATCCCATGACCATCACGGGAATGAAAGGCTTTGTATTCTTCGCCATCGTCACCAATGATGATGCTGCCGTCAGTTAAGACGCCATCAACATCAAAAATAACGAGTTTGATATCTTTGGTGCGAGTTAATATATCTTGCATCTAAAAATCCTATTTTTAAACCACGCCGGCGCGTAATAAGTCATGCATATTCAGAGCGCCCACAAGTTGTTGTTCATTATTGAGAATTAATAATGCATTAATCTTATGACGTTGCATCAGTTCTAAGGCTTCAGCAGCCAACATGTCAGCTTGGCCCGTTTTACAGTCTTTAGTTATAAAGTCTGTCAGTTGTGCGGTATGTACATCTACCGTTTGAGCTAAGACCCGCCGTAAATCACCATCAGTGAAAATGCCGATAATTTTATTGTGTTCATCCATAACCGCAGTCATACCTAAACCTTTTTCAGTCATTTCAATCAAGGCATCACTGATTAAAGCATTTTGATCAACCAGTGGAATAGTGTCACCGGTATGCATAATATCACTGACATGCAGTAGTAAGCGCCGACCAAGATTGCCGCCGGGGTGTGACAAGGCAAAATCTTCGGCGGTAAAACCGCGTGCTTCTAATAAGGCAATGGCTAATGCATCGCCCATAACTAAGGTGGCTGTTGTGCTTGATGTTGGTGCTAGGCCCAATGGGCAAGCTTCTTTGTCGACACTGACATCAAGATGGGCATCGGCACTGTTAGCCAACGTTGACTGAGTTTTACCAGTCATGGTGATCAGAGGCACACCTAGACGTTTGATTAACGGCAAGATGGTTAGAATTTCACTGGTTTCGCCGGAGTTTGAGAGGGCTAAGACTACGTCTTTATCGGTAATCATGCCCAGATCGCCATGGCTGGCTTCACCAGGATGAACAAAAAATGCAGGGCTACCAGTGCTCGCCAATGTAGCCGCGATCTTGCCTCCGATATGACCTGACTTACCCATGCCAATCACCACAATTCGACCTTCACATTTCAACAGATATTGGCAAGCTGAAATGAAGTTGTCATCAATGCGATCACGTAGTGCTGAAATAGCCTCGAGCTCGGTATTGATTACCGCTAAACCGAGCGATTGTAGTTGCTGGGATTGAGTATTGGTCACGCAGTCATTCCTATCGTGCTTTGATAAGCTAATAAACCATTATAGGCAACATAGACCAGTAACAGGGATGAACCTGCAAGCCGCCCGATATGACCTTTTTTACCTGTGCGAGAAAATAAGTACAACATGACAAATAATGCCACCATAAATATAAAGTCTCGTTCGATCACCGCCGAATCTATTGTGGAAGGCTGAATCAGACCCGGCATGGCTAAGACGGCTAAAATATTAAAGATATTTGACCCTAAAATATTACCCACCGCAATATCATGTTCATTTTTCAATACTGAAATAATTGATGCAGCTAATTCTGGCAAGCTAGTGCCGATAGCGACAATTGTCAGACCAATAATTAGTTCGCTGACACCTAATAAATTGGCCACACCTACTGCGCCCCAGACTAAGGCTTTTGAGCCTATAAGTAATGCAGCTAGGCCAACAATGAAACTAAGGACGGATTGCTTGGTTGTCATCTTAGGCTGTGCGTATTCTTGCTCAAATTCTTGTTCAAGCGGATCTTCTTTACTACTACGAATTGCGAGATAGGCCATGCCAAATAAAGTAAAGATAAAACCGGCGAATAATATAAGCCCGTCGGAGTAACCTAAAAATTTATCCCAGAGCAGATACAAGGCTAATGCCATGACTAACGCTAACATTGGGAATTCGCGATTTAGCGTTTCTGAATTGACGGCGAGAGGCGTTACTAGAATAGTGATGCCGAGCACCATACCTATATTGGCAATATTGGAACCTAATGCATTACCTACGCCAAGCGCTGGAGCACCATCGATAGATGCTAAAGCTGATACCAGCATTTCAGGTGCTGAGGTACCAAAACCAACAATGGTTAAACCGACAATAAGAGGAGATACGCCAAAGTTAGTCGCAATATTGGCTGCACCATCGACAAAACGATCGGCACCCCAGATTAGAACAGCAAAGCCAGTAATAATAGCGAGAACAAAAAGCGCAGTAGTCATAAATATAAAATAATAATCAGTTAAATAAAAAAGCCGGGCTATAAGCCCGGCTGTTTATTATATGTTGCTAGGAACGTCTTGTCCCATCGATTATGACTTACTCAGAGAATACGTCAAAATCTTCTTCTGGTGGATTGCCATCATAAACTAAGTTTTGACGACGTTGCAGATAAGCATCACGCACATAACTGTACTCATCAAGTGCAGCCTCATCTAATACTTTTTCTGCTTTTAGCAAATTAGCACGTGTATCAACCGCTCGCACACCACGGAATGCATTTTGAGCACCAGGCCCTTTTACGTAAGTGACAGGATCTGTGTAGTAATCACCCACTAGGCCAACGGTATCCCTAAGGTCACGAGGACCAAAGATTGGTAACACAAGATATGGACCTGGGCCAACACCCCAAACACCTAATGTTTGGCCGAAGTCTTCGTCATGTTTTTCATAACCCGCATGGCCGGCCACATCAAATAGACCACCAATACCAACCGTACTATTTAATACAAAACGGCCTGTATCGTGGAATGCTTGACCAAACTTAAGTTGTAGCAAGTCATTCAAAATCACGGTAATTTCATTCAAGTTGCTGAAGAAGTTACTTACACCGTGACTGATTGGGTCAGGAAGTATGGCATCGTATACTTTAGCCGCTGGCTTGATGATGACTGTATCAGCTGCACTATTGATTTTGTACATGACACGGTTATAACCCTCAAGCGGGTCATTAGCGTTATTAGTCGTGGCACAACCACTGACGATTAGAAGACAGGCTAATAGCCCTGCTTTCATTAATGAGATGAGTGTAGTCATATACAAAAAAGTCCTAAAATATTTTTAAAATCCTTCCGAATAATCTCATGGACACCGATCGTAATCAAGTTATCTGTTGTATATAAGGTAATAGAATACGCTGAAGGTGTTGTATACGTCGCTAAATTACAACAAAAGTTAAAAGCTGTTGTTATAAACACCAAGAGGTCTGATTGGTGATGGCTGGTTAATACTTACTCTTTTCAGGGATCATTACTATGCATATGCTGAGCAAACACTTCCGTGCAGGCTTGCCAGCTATTGTACTGCGCATAGTTAATACAGGCCTTTGAGTCTAAAGTTAAAGCCTTATTTATGGCTATTTCAAGATTGTCATTCAAGCAGCCGGTGATGCCATCGTTAATAACATCTTTGGGGCCGGTGACTGGATAGGCGGCCACGGGAACGCCGCACGCCATTGCTTCGAGAAGTACTAAACCGAAGGTATCCGTTTTACTTGGGAAAACAAAAACATCGGCAGCCGCGACCCATGAGGCAAGATCTTTACCAAACTTGGCACCGGTGAACAGCACATCTGGATAACGTTTTTGGAACAATTCAATATCAGGTCCATCGCCAACGACAACCTTGCTGCCGGGTAACTCTAAGGATAGAAATGCATCAATATTTTTTTCAACTGCCACGCGACCCATATTAAGTAAGATAGGTTTAGCTAGTTTCAGCCGTTGAGGATGTTCAGGCGTAAAAAGATGGGTATCTACACCTCGGCCCCAAACGCAGACATTTTTAAAACCATGAGATTCTAGTCGTTGTTGTTGCGATGCAGTTGGCACTAAGATTCGCTCGGCTTTAGCATGAAAACGTCGAAACCAAGCATAGGACCACGATAAGGGCAGAGGGAGTCGTAAACGCAGATATTCTGGAAACTGAGTGTGGTAAGAGGTGGTGAATTTCACCTTATTGCGAAGACACCATCTTCTAGCCGCCATGCCTAACGGACCCTCGGTGGCAATATGAACTGCATCTGCGTTTAATGCCGATAATTCTTTCGATACTTTTCGGCCGGGCAGAATAGCCAGCCGAATAGACGGATAACTCGGACAGGGAAGTGTACGATAACCTTCCGGCGTTAACATGCTGACTTCATGGCCCATTTTAATGAGATGGTCACGAGTTTGTTTTAACGTGCGAACAACCCCATTAACTTGTGGCTCCCAAGCATCGCTAATAATGACTATTTTCATCTAAGCCGCCTTAGCAATGACAGAAGGGGCGTGGTTATTTACATCGGTCCATTTGATTATTTCCATCGAGCCGTCGGCACGTTCAATCAATGCCGTACAGCTTTCGACCCAATCTCCGCAATTGAAATAATCAATGCCATTAATCTGCGTGATCTCTGCTCGGTGAATGTGACCACACACTACGCCATCAACACCTTGTTGAGCAGCTTCGTGAGCCACCGCTTCTTCGAAGTTACTAATGTATTGCACGGCGTTTTTAACTTTGTGTTTTAAAAACGCAGCCAATGACCAATAAGAAAAACCCAATTTGCGGCGAACGAAATTGACTAAGCGGTTGGCGCGTAATAGATAGTCATAAAGGCGGCTGCCTACTTTAGCTATTAAAGGTGAAACTTTAACGATGCTGTCAAATTTATCGCCATGCAGAATAAGCAGTTTTTTACCATCGGCAGTGGTATGCACGGCTTCATTCCTTATTTCGACATTGCCAAAAACAGCACCATCAAAATCACGTAAGACTTCGTCATGATTGCCAGGGATATAAATAACTTTAGTATCGTGTTTAGCTTTGCCCAGAATCGTACGGATAACGTTGTTATGCGTTTGTGGCCAAAACATACGTTTTTTCATTTCCCAAACGTCAACAATATCCCCCACCAAATAGAGATAGTCACATTCCACCTGATGAAGAAAGTTAAGTAGGTAGTCAGCGCTACAACCGCGAAAACCTAAATGTATGTCTGAGATCCAGACGCTACGAACTTTTATTGTTTGATTCAAGCCAAGTTCTGTTTGCATAATGCACTCTTTGCTTAGTATGGTGAGTGCACAGTAACGAATAACTATTTCAAAAAGATGAACTTTTTATTGCAGTAATATGACGATTAAGCCTGTCTATTATGCTTAACGTATAATCAACCTAAATTTATAAACAGTGTGAAGATAATGACTAACCCTTTATTACAAGCCCATACCTTGCCCGCTTTTTCTGCCATCAAACCAGAATTTGTAGAGCCCGCGTTAAATCATGTTTTAGAACAGGCAAAAATCTTTATTGATGATTTATTACTAAAGATCGAAAAACCGACATGGCAAAGTTTAGCGGTGCCGATGGAAGAGTTGGATTTCAGCATCGATCAAGTGTGGTCGCCGGTCAGTCATTTAAACTCGGTGATGAATTCAGAAGAATTACGGGTAGCGTATAACGCATGTCTACCCAAACTCAGTGAGTTTGGTACCGAGCTTGGTCAAAACGAACACTTATATAAAGCCTATAAAACATTAGCCGATAGTGCAGCCTATGACGACTTGGATACCGCTCAGAAAAAAGTCATTGATAATGCCTTACGTGATTTTCGCTTGTCAGGGGTTGAGTTATCACAGGAAGATCGAGATCGTTATAAAAAGATCTCCCAATCACTCACAGAATTAACGGCCAAATTTGAAGAGAATCTATTAGATGCTACTCATGCTTGGAAAAAGCATATTACCGATGAAAATCTATTAGCGGGTTTACCTGAATCAACCAAGGCGATGGCGGCACAATTTGCTAAGCGTGATGAATTAGAAGGCTGGTTATTTACCTTAGATTTCCCCTCTTATATGCCGGTGATGTCTTATGCCGATGATCGTGATTTCCGTGAAGAAATGTATACCGCCTTTGCGACTAAGGCTTCGGATCAAGGCCCTAATGCGGGTGAGTGGGACAATACTCAAATCATGGCGGACATCTTAAAGTTACGTCATGAATTGGCTGAATTGATTGGTTTTGACAATCATGCAGAACGGTCACTAGCCACAAAAATGGCACAGTCACCTGAACAAGTTTTAGATTTTTTGACGGATTTAGCCACACGTTCGCGACCAATAGCCGAAAAAGAGTTCGAAGAACTCAAAGCGTTTACCCAAGAAATAGCCGGCATGAGCGAGTTAGAAGCGTGGGATGTGACCTATTTTGCTGAAAAATTACGTCAGCAACGTTATTCAATTTCACAAGAAGAACTCAAACCCTATTTTCCAGAAGATAAGGTAGTTGCAGGTTTATTTGCAGTGGTGAATCGTCTTTATGGTTTAGATATTAAAGAACGGAAAGATGTTGATGTCTGGCATAAAGATGTACGTTTCTTTGATATTTTTGATGGTGAAGGTGAGTTGCGAGGTCAGTTTTATTTAGACCTTTATGCGCGTAATCATAAACGTGGCGGTGCATGGATGGATGAATGTGCGGTGCGTCGTCAGACTAAATCTGGTATTCAAACACCAGTGGCATTTTTAACCTGTAACTTCTCAGAACCGGTGGGTGAGCAACCCGCTTTATTTACTCATGATGAAGTCACCACTTTATTCCATGAGTTTGGCCATGGTTTGCACCATATGCTGACAAAAATTCATTATGCCGGTGTATCAGGCATTAATGGTGTGCCATGGGATGCCGTTGAATTGCCAAGTCAATTTATGGAAAACTGGGCGTGGGAACGTGAAGCCTTAGATTTGATTTCAGGCCACTATGAAACCGGTGACGTATTGCCACAAGATCTGTTCGATAAAATGATTGCCGCGCGTAACTTTCAATCGGCCATGGTGATGGTGCGTCAGTTGGAGTTCTCGTTATTTGATTTCCGTCTTCATTTGGAATTTGATCCGACTCAAGACAAACAAGTAGAAAAAATATTAGCCGAAGTACGTGATCAAGTAGCGGTGGTTAAGCCACCTACATTTAATCGTTTTGCCCATAGTTTTTCCCATATTTTTGCTGGCGGTTATGCCGCAGGGTATTACAGCTATAAATGGGCAGAAGTATTATCGGCAGATGCGTTCTCCAAGTTTGAAGAAAAAGGCATATTTGATCGTAATACCGGCATCGAGTTTTTACAATCAATCCTAGAACAAGGTGGTTCACGTGAGCCGATGGATTTATTTATTGAGTTCCGAGGCCGTAAACCAGAAATAGATGCCTTACTTAGACATACTGGCATAGCAGCATAATTAAGGGCATCACTGACTGTGAAATATACAGATCTAAGGGATTTTATTGCCCATCTTGAAGAAAAGGGTGAATTGAAACGTATCACTGCTGAAGTTGATCCTGTTCTTGAGATGACCGAAATCAGTGATCGCGTATTACGCGCTGCCGGCCCCGCTTTATTATTCGAAAATCCCAAAGGTTATGACATGCCCGTTTTAGCCAATTTATTTGGTACACCGGATCGGGTAGCGATGGGCATGGGCGAAGAATCGGTTGAGGCCTTACGTGAAGTGGGCAAGTTATTAGCCTTTTTAAAAGAACCTGAACCACCTAAGGGCCTGAAAGATGCGTGGCAGAAAATGCCCATCTTCAAACAAGTGCTCAATATGGCACCCAAAGTAGTGAAGTCGGCAGCGTGTCAGCAACAAGTAATTGAGGGTGATGAAGTTGATTTAAGCCAATATCCGATTCAACTTTGCTGGCCAGAAGATGCGGCACCCTTGATCACATGGGGTTTAGTGGTCACCAAAGGACCACATAAAGAACGCCAGAATATGGGCATCTATCGTCAGCAAGTCATCGGCAAAAACCGACTGATTATGCGGTGGTTATCTCATCGTGGTGGCGCTTTAGACTTTAAAGAATGGCAACAAACACATCCGGGCGAACCGTTTCCGGTGAGTGTGGTTTTAGGGTGTGATCCAGCGACTATATTAGCGGCGGTAACGCCAATACCAGATAGTTTGTCTGAATATGCCTTTGCTGGTTTGTTGCGCGGTTCAAAAACTGAATTAGTAAAATGTATTGGTAATGACCTACAGGTGCCGGCCAGCGCTGAGATTGTATTGGAAGGTGTGATTTATCCGGATGATATGGCCGATGAAGGTCCCTATGGCGATCACACCGGTTATTACAATGAAGTTGATCAATTCCCCGTGTTTACCGTGGAACGCATTACCCAGAGAAAAAATCCGATTTATCACAGCACCTATACTGGCCGACCACCGGATGAACCCGCTATTTTAGGGGTGGCGTTAAACGAAGTATTTGTACCAATTTTGCAAAAACAATTCCCAGAAATTGTGGATTTTTATTTGCCGCCAGAAGGCTGCTCCTATCGTATGGCCGTGGTCAGCATGAAAAAACAATATCCTGGTCATGCTAAACGCGTGATGATGGGTATATGGTCATTCCTTCGACAGTTTATGTACACCAAATTTGTCATCGTAGTGGATGATGATGTCGATGTGCGTGATTGGAACGATGTGATCTGGGCGATCACCACCCGCATGGATCCTGCACGCGATACCACCATCATTGAAAATACGCCGATTGATTATCTTGATTTTGCTTCTCCTGTTTCTGGTTTAGGTTCTAAGATGGGTATGGATGCCACTAATAAAATGCCAGGTGAAACCGATCGTGAATGGGGGCGACCTATTGAACGTGATCCTGCTGTCGTGGCGCGAATCGATGAGATTTGGGATTCCTTAGAATTAGATTAATCAATCACTGTCGGAAATTTACAATACCGTATTCAAGTTAAATTCTATTATCACTCCGTAATCAAAATATTGATTTTATAGGAGTGATAACTATGACTACAAAACTCGCCATACTGACAAACATAGGATTACTGTTTTTCTCATCGATGCTGTCCCAGCAGATGTGACCCTGCTTATGCAACAAAATTTAGCTGACTTGAAGAATAAAGAAGGTTTAGTTTTAACGGTTGAATATGCCCCTGGAGCAAGTTCAACAGCACATAAACATGATGCACATACGTTTGTCTATGTGCTAGAAGGGGCAGTCATCATGCAGGTAGCTGGCGGAGATCCCGTTGAATTGAAAGCTGGCCAGACATTTTATGAATCACCCAAAGATGTGCATGTTGTTTCCAAAAATGCCAGTGATAGTCAAACTGCTAAATTTCTTGTGTTTAGCCTTAAAGAAAAAGGCGTAGCAGTAGTTATACCGATCCAATAATATAAAAAAGACAGATTTATTATTGTGGATTAAGTTTTAAATATTTGCTGATTCAAGTGAAGAGCTATTATTTTCTTACTCGGAAGTAAAACTATGAACTTCGCCATATGTTGAACTATCAGGGATAGAGCAGCCCTCATATTCTTTACCAGCAGAAACGATTAAGCCTCTAGTTTTGAAGTCGCTGGTCACAGTGGATAAAGTATAACTTTCTGTTTTTACGCGTTCTCCATTATCCAAATTAAAGTCTACGGAAACACTGATTTTCCTAGTTTTGTCATGTGCTTGATACAAAACATTTGAATGCAACCACGTTTGGTTATATTCGCGAGATTCTGGATGTACAGATAGTACATTTTTAATTCCATCCCAATAAACTATCGTAATAGATGGTGTTATTCCATCTTTTTTAGGAATGCAGATATCAAAACTATAATAGCTTTTCACGATTTCATAGATACTGAACTGCGTATCTGATTTATCATCTAAAGCCGCTGCGACACTGGATGTCGTTATCAAGAATGTGGTTAAAAATAGCTTAACTATATTTCTCATTGAGTCGCCTGCCTTTCATTAGAAGAGCTTTGGTTATTCAAAAAATATTGTTATCTAAAATCAGTTTTGGCCATATTTCCTGCCAACAACAACTATGTGATTGATCTGTTACAACTATGACTTTAGCAAACTTTGCTGAATCATAGTTGGCAATAAAGTCTTGAGCTAATTTTGGTGGAATATTTTGGTCATGTTCACCCACAAAATGAAGTTGTGGAATATCTTGTAATTGCTCTAAATAATCAACTGGGTTCAGCGAGTCAGCGAGTGGCGTAACATTATGAAACTCAGTCCATGCCTGATGATCAAGGTTACCTGCCACGGTTATTAACTTTTTTACATCATCGCGTTGAGCGGCTAATAAAGCTGCGACAGCTGCACCGCCGGAATAGCCTACTAAGATTAACTTATTAGCCTGATACTTGTTTTTAAGCTGTGTAAGTGCTTGCTCACTTGCTGAAATCACTTCTTCTGCATAGCGTTTTTTTGTCCAATAACTTTGATTGCATAGTCGAGTTTCGTTTAGCTCTTGGTGATACTGACATGGTCGGGCTAGGTATGCTGCAGCACCGTTTTGGTGTTTCAAAGCCAGCTTTAAAGCAACTGGGTTATGAGGCGTGGGATCTGAAGACGGTTGTCGCGATGTGCGCCAAGCAAAGCCATCCCCTTCGATGTAGACCGTTAACACGGTGTTAAGTATCGTGTTTTCTGGAACATAACTGACTAAGTCAAATAAACTTGTTTTGAAAATTATTTGATGCCATTCATTTTCATTCGCCAGCTGCTCTGCACTAGCCAGTCGCTTAGCTGGCGAGGAATGGCTACAGCCAACTAAAAACATTAACACTAAAAAGGTGGTGATGACTTTCATTATTTCATTATCAGTAATATCTACTAAGTCGTCAGTATAAATTTAAAAATTAATAAGGTGGCAGTTTACTGACGGTTAAAAAAATGGAAATAATACCTAGATTTAATGCTATAAGTTTTTGTTGTTAATGTCATTAATTACAATGGCTTGTGTTAATGTGTTCGCAGTTGGCTTAAAGTTTGCTACTTTGCCCCTATTCTTATTGTTAATAGTAATTGTTTGGGACCAATATTTATTCATGGGATTAACTGCTTCATCAACTCAGCATGGCTTTTGTAAAATGAACACCTTAACGGCGAACATTAAACGAGCCTTAATGTTTACTACAACAACCTTGTTGTCGGTAAATGTTGCTGTCGCTGATATTGTTATTGATAGCGATAACAGTGCGGCATCTCTGAATACTATTATTGCACCCGCAAACCATAGCCAAGGTGCTTTCAGTGATAATGCTGGTGATGCGATTGAGGTGAATGATACCAATGGTGCAAATGGTACATTGACTATAACTGGTACGGTTACTTCAGCTGGCCATGGATTGCATATATTAAACAATGCAGAGCTAACAGCGTTTAGCAATGGTAGTGTTGTTGAGTCCTCAGGTGGTGCTAGCGCAGCATTCTATTTGCAAGAAGACCAAGATAACGCACTTACGAATGCAGGTACCATACAAAACACCTCAACAGGTGACGGTCTTAGAATAGATACAGAAGCTCAAACGACTCAAGACTTTACAAATACAGGCACGATATCTTCTGCTTCGGGTACAGCAATCAATGCTGATGTAGCAATGACTGGCGCCGGTAATGGTTTTGTTAATAATGGCGGAACTGTAATCGGTGGAGGTGGTTCGGCAGTTGATGCCGAAGCAGACTTTACCTTAACAAACAGCGGAACCATAACTGGTAGAATTGATCATTCTACAGCAGGTGTATTAACCATTAGTCAAACAGCTGGTTCTATCGCAGGTGATATTTTTTCAACGGCTGATGGCGCACATAGCCTCACCCTCACCGGCGGTAGCATTACCGGTAACATCACTCTCAATGGCACCACCGCTAATACGTTTACTCTAGATGGCGCAACCATCAATGGCAACGTTGATTTAGGAGATGGCGCTGCACATTCAGTGACGTTAACAACTGGATCTTTGTTAGGCACTTTGGATCTTGGAGCAAATACAACAGCCGTCTCGATTAATACGGGCGGTGGTGACTCTGTGACAGTCACCACATTTGATAGCCTTATCGCGACAGTTAATATGACTGGAGCGGGTACATTTAACGCTACTACATTCAATAACAATAGTACGGTTAACCAGAGTGCGGGTACTGCGAATATCACCACTTTAAATATAGGCGATAGCGATACATACACTCAAACAGGTAGTGGTGTATTAAATACGACCACCACCAATGTTGGTAATGGCGCGACATTAACTCTGAACAATCAAGGCACCGGTATTATTCAAGGTACTGCTGATAATCAAGGTGCCTTGGTCTTCAGTGGCAATTACAATACGGATTCTGTGTTAGGTACAGCGGCTAATACCCTAGCATCAGTGACTGTTAATGGTGGTAGCACTTTAAGTTTAGATCAAAATGCAGATGTCACCACGTTTAATAACAATGGCACAGTCAATCAAAGTGCCGGTACTGCCAATATAACAACCTTAAATATCGGTGATGGCGATACTTATACGCAATCAGGTAGTGGTGTTTTAAATACGACGACTACCAATGTAGGAAACGCTGCAACGCTAACGTTGAACAATCAAGGTACCGGAACAATTCAAGGCACCAATGATGGTGATGGTGCTCTGATTTTCAGTGGAAACTACAATACCGATGCAGCATTGGGAACAGCAGCAAATACTTTGGCATCAGTGACGGTTAATGGTGGAAGCACTTTAATCTTAGATCAAAATTCAGATGTCACCACCTTTAATAATAATGGCACCGTTAATCAAAGTGCTGGCACATTGGCCGCCACTACTTTAAATGTAGGTGCTGGTGATACATTTACTCAAACGGGTACTGGTGTTATTAACATTACAACGACAAATATTGGTTTAGGCGGAACCTTAACCGTCTTAAATCAAGGTACAGGTGTTATTCAAGGCACATCTGATAATCAAGGTGCTGTAGTATTTTCTGGAAGTTACAACACGGATGCGGTATTAGGTACAGCAGCTAATACTTTGGCTTTTGTGACAATCAATGCAGGCCAAATTTTAACTCTAGATCAAAATGCTGACGTCACTACACTTAATAATAATGGAACAATTAACCAGAGTGCGGGCACGGCAAACATCACCACTTTAAATATTGCTGCTGGTGAAACGGTCACTCAAACAGGTACCGGTGTATTAAATACGACGACGACTAATATTGGTGCAGGAAGTACTTTAACCTTATTGAATCAAGGTACAGGAACTATTCGAGGTACATCTGATAATCAAGGCGCCTTAGTATTTAGTGGTAGTTACAACACGGATGCGGCTTTAGGAACGGCGGCTAATACATTAGCATCAATTACAGTCAATGCCGGTCAAACAATAACTTTAGATCAAAATGCTGACGTTACGACATTTAATAACAATGGCATCGTCAATCAAAGCGCTGGTACAGCAAACATCACCACCTTAAATATTGGAGCAGGTGATACGTTCACGCAAACTGGCACAGGTGTATTAAATACGACCACCACCAATGTTGGTAACGCCGCAACGCTAACGCTGAACAACCAGGGTAGCGGAACAATTCAAGGCACCAATGATGGTGATGGTGCTCTGATTTTCAGTGGAAACTACAATACCGATGCAGCATTGGGAACAGCAGCAAATACTTTGGCATCAGTGACGGTTAATGGCGGTAGCACTTTAACCTTAGATCAAAATAGTGACGTAACAACGTTTAATAATAATGGCGTTGTTAGTCAAAGTGCCGGCACTTTAGCGATCACCACCTTGAATATTGGTGCTGGTGACACGTTTACCCAATCTGGCTCAGGTGTAGTGAACGCAACTAATATTAATCTTGGCAATGCCTCGACGTTAACGCTCAATAATCAAGGTACAGGTGCTATCCAAGGTACTACAGATGGTGATGGAGCCTTAGTTTTCAGTGGTAATTACAATACCGATGCTGTTTTAGGTACAGCAGCTAATTCTCTTGCATCAATTACAGTCAATGCGGGACAAACATTAACCTTAGATCAATCAAGTGATGCGATTAGTGTTGTCTTGCCGGCGTGATAGATAAGTCCACAACCAGTGCCATGGTCGGTAACACAACGATCAATGATGGTGGTCGATTAAATATTGCCAATAACTTTACTCATACGGGCAACTTGACGGTAGGCCAAGCATCAAGTGCTGTTGTGAGTGTCGATGCAGGTGTTACATCAGCGTTAGTTGGTAACTATACACAGACTTCAGGCGGTATCTTCCAGCTTGGTGCTGATAGCGACACTAACTTTGGTCAGATGACGGTAACAGGCACAGCTTCTTTTGCGAGTAATGCTAAGTTTGATGTTGATGTAAATATGGTCAATACCCTAGTTATTGGCGAAACTTTATCTTCAGTAGTTTCTGCAGGCACCTTGGTTTCTGACGGTACATTTAAGGTCACGGATAACTCGGCTTTGTTTAACTTTACCGGTGCGATAAATGGCAATGCGATTGATATTTTTGTGGTGAATGCAGATACGGTTGTAGATATAGTCGGACGAACAGGTTCGCCAGCAGCTGTTGGCGCGGCAGCTGTATTTGATGATTGGGTACTTAATGGTGGTGATACGCCTGAGGTGGCTGATGTCTTAAACGTATTTGGTCCACTGGAAACAGAGCAAGAAGTGGCCGATGCGGTTGAGTCGGCTTTACCCGCATTGTCTGGCGCTATTGCACAGGCAACAAGTTTTGCGACGACTGCGATGACTAACTTGATTGGTTCACGTCAAGATCTTGTTAGAGGCCTATCGTCAGGCGATGACATAATGGCAGATAAAAATGTCTGGATAGCACCTTATGGACATTGGAATGAGCAAGACGATCGTCAGGGTGTTTCTGGTTATCAAATTGATAGTTATGGTCTTGCTGTTGGTGTGGATGAGGACTTATCACCAAGGTTTAACCTAGGACTTGCCTTTGCTTACACTCGCAGTGATATAGACAGCGATTTAGCGTTTGGCAAACACAGTGTTGATGTCGATACTTTTCAGGCCAAATTATATGCCACTGCAATGTTAGGTGAGACTACCGCGTTGAATCTCCAAATCGGTGCAGGACGCACAGACTATGATAGTAAGCGTCGCGTATTCACGCTTGATGTAGCCGAAGTTGAATATAATAGCTGGCATTCACAAGTTAATGCTGAGTTAGAACATAGCTTCCTTGTGTCTAATAATTTTATGGTGACGCCTTATATTTATGCTGATTACAGCTATGTTGCTGTTGATGGCTATGAAGAAGATCATGCCGCTGCGTTAAATCTAACCGTTGAAAAAGACAGTGATGAAACCTTGATCGTCGGTCTCGGTGCTAAAGCCGATTATGCAGCAACTTCTCGTGTATCAATATTGGCTGATGCAGCTGTCGGTTATGACTTTATGGCAAGACGCTCAAGTCTTACGTCTACGTTTGAAGGGGGCGGTGGCAAGTTTTCTACCGTTGGTATCAAACCTGATGAGCTGGTTTACAGTGCTGGTTTTGGTTTTCGATTCACAGGTGATAATGGCAGTGAAATTACCGCCCGCTATGATTTCTATGGTCGAGAGGATTATACCGATCAAGCTATAGGCATTAAGCTTAGTTTCTTATTTTAAATAATAAACCCTGTAAAGTATCACCACGGGGGAATAGTTGTTGTTCTGCTTCCCCTCGTGAAGATAGCCACTTTTATAGAATTTGTAGCCAATAGATATTTAAGGATAAACAATCATGAGAATGTTACACACTATGTTGCGTGTGGGTGATATGCAGCGATCAATACACTTCTATACTGAAGTGATGGGCATGAAAGTATTACGAGAGGAAGAATATCCTGAGGCTGAATTTTCTTTGGCGTTTGTAGGGTATGGCGATGAAGAATCAAATACCGTTATAGAGCTGACCTATAACTGGGGCACGGATAGTTATGATCTAGGCAATGGTTTTGGACATATTGCCATTGCTGTGCCTGATGCGGTTGCTGCATGTGAACAAATCAAACAACGTGGTGGCAAAGTCATTAGGGAAGCTGGACCGATGATGCACGGCACTATCGTATTGGCGTTTATTGAAGATCCAGATGGGTACAAAATAGAGTTGATAGAACGAGACTAAGTACCGTCGGTATTTTTTTCTACCCAACGCAGTCCATCTTCTCGTAGTTCCTGTTTCCAGAAGGGTGCGTTATGTTTGAGCTCTTCGATTAACCAGTCTGTGGCATCTAATGCCGCACGACGGTGTGCTGACCAGCAAGCAATAAGTACGATGGCATCGGCGGGTTGAATATGACCAACACGATGAATGATCAAACAATCTAATAAAGCCGGCCATTTTTTCTTGGCTTCAGCTTCTAATTTTTCTAGATAACGTTGGGTCATTTCAGGGTAATGCTCTAAGGTCATTTCACTGACATCAGCATCATCATTAAAATCTCGCATGCTGCCGATAAATGTGGCCGTAGCGCCAAATTTATTGTTTAAATTTGACTGTGCTTGGTGGTGTTGTATTTCTTGCCAAGGATCAAATGTTGTGTCGATGATCTTGCTGGTCATGATTAACCACCAGTAACGGGTGGGAAGAAGGCGACTTCATCTCCATCAAAAACAGCGGTATTTAATTGGGCATAATCAAGATTAACGGCAACTAATAAATTTGCAGGTGTTTCTGCATTATCCGTGGCAATATTCCATGCATCACCTGCAGTTTCAGCGGCATCAATAGCGATATCTGAAACGCCCACTTGTTCACGCAAACTGGCAAAGAATTTGACTTGAATACTCATCTGGTTAATTGTTTCTTACATTGAAAACTAAAAGGATAACATTGGATGTCAGATTTAACGCATTTTAATCAAGCTGGTGAAGCCCATATGGTCGATGTCGGTGATAAAGCAATCACTAAGCGTGTCGCTGTTGCGGAGGGGAAAATCAATATGCTTGAGAAGACATTAGATTTGATTAAACAAGGCAATCATAAAAAAGGTGATGTCTTAGGAATTGCACGTATAGCCGGCATTATGGCGGCAAAACGAACTTCAGATTTAATTCCTTTATGTCACCCATTAGCGTTAACAAAAGTGACGCTTGATTTTAAAATTTTAGAGGATGAAGTGGCCGTGCAGTGTCGTGCTCAGGTGGAGACCAGTGGTCAGACTGGCGTTGAGATGGAAGCATTGACCGCGATTCAAGTTGCGCTGCTGACTATCTACGATATGTGTAAAGCAGTCGATCGAGGCATGATCATGACTGATGTCAGGTTATTGGAAAAAGCAGGTGGAAAATCAGGTCATTGGGTCCGTGAACTTTAGGGAAACAGTTTTTTAAAGCCAATCGTATTTCCAGTCTGGGTTGTATCGTAACCAGCTGAACCGGCAAGCCCCTGTTTAAATTTATCACTTTGTAATAACTCAATGATTTTGGCGACACGACTGTCATGGGCAATTTTTCTTGGCACAGCTAAACAGTAGTGTTCCCAAATTAATGGTAAAAAGTCGAGCTTGAACTTTTCTGCCATCGGCGCAATGCCAAATCCGGCATCGGCAACACCACTAGCGATCATGGCTGCCACCGCCATATGGGTGAACTCTTCATGCTGATAACCAGTAACCTGAGAGGGCGTTATATTTTCTGCTTGTAATAACTGGTCAAACAGTAAGCGTGTGCCTGAGTCAGTTTGACGATTAATGAAACTAACATTGTCATTAGCCAATGATTTTAATGATGAGATGTTTTTAGGGTTTCCTGGCTGCATCATCAAACCTTGATTACGTTTAACTACGTAGATGAGTTGATGTTGCTCTTGATCAAGTAGCTCTAGATATCTAGGAGTGAGCGGTTTAGCCATTTTTCCATCAGGAATATGGAAGCCGGCTATATCACATTCACCATTAGCTAATGCGCGCAAGCTTTCTAAGCTGCCATGAAAATGTAAATCAAGTTGAAAGTTTTGTTGTTGGTTGATTAACTCACGCAAGTTGTCGATGGCAATGCCATGACTAGCAAAAATGTTCAAAGAAGATGATTCGTCGTTGATTAATACAGAATCAAATTCTTGTTTAAATTGAGTGGCAACGTTATCAAGCTCTGGTATGAAACGGGCCTGCAATTGCAAATTAGCGTTTAGAAGTTTGACGCCAATAGGCGAAAGGTTAGCACCGCGTCCTCGCTCAAGAATAACTAATGGTTGTTGCAAGAACTTTTCCCATTTTGTTAATAAACCCCATGCAAAACGATAAGATACATGTGTCTTGTCAGTCGCTTTTTTTAATGACCCTTGTTGCTGAATTTCTGCTAGTAATTTGAACAGCAGGGGATCAATACTTAGAGTTTCGCCATTGCTAAGCTGCCAGTTAATATTAAATTTAATATCCATAATATGCACATATAAACATATTTAAATATTCAATAGCAATGCTAGACTACTGATAATAAGTAGATATATATGATCTAATTAACCTATATTTTCTTTATATGATTTTAATTAAAGGAGTTCGGACAATGAACTTTAAAATAACAGCCATCGCCGCAGCCATGTTTTCGTTTACCGTTTTTCCCGCAAATGCAGGGTCTGAAATTGAAACCTTAATTAATATGCTGCATGAAAATGGCATGGTCAGTGATGAACAATATGGCCGCTTAGTTGCCGAGTTAAAACAAAACCAGACTCAAGCTACTGTAGAAAAAACTGAAGTTAAAAAACAATTAGCCGAAGCAACGAAGCCTTCTGATGTTGAAGTCAAAGTGAAAGGTGGCATAACTGTTAAAACCCGTGACGGTAAGTTCAGCACAAAAATAGGTGGCCGCGTACAAGCTGATGCCGCAAGCTACAGCGGTGAACCAGATATGGGTAACGGTACCGAAATTAGACGTGCGCGCCTATATCTACAAGGCAATATGTATTACGACTGGGGTTATAAATTGCAATATGACTTTGCTAATACCGGTGCAAATGGCAAGGGCATAGCCGATGCATTTATTAGTTATAACGGCTTTGATGATTTGCAGTTAAAAGTCGGTAATTTTAAAGACCCCTTTATGTTGCAAGAACAAACAAGCTCTAAATACACCTTGTTCACAGAGCGCGCTTTACCATCAGCATTTGCTGCGGGTCGTCATATTGGTGTGATGGCCAGTACAAAACATAAACATTGGACTTTGGCTGGTGGCTTGTTTGGCGAGTCTTTGACAACAAAAGGCAGTGCTGAAGATGAAGGCTGGGGAATAGGTACTCGAGCAACCTTTGCACCGATTAATGAGAAAACCAAATTAATCCATTTTGGAGTGGGCGTAAATTATCGTGATACCGGAGATAACGATGATTCCACTCAATTTAAACAAACACCAGAAAGTCATATTGCTGGCATTAACATTGTTGATACAGGCATGATTTTAGATGTTAGCGATTATTTAAAAGTGGGCGTTGAGGCGGCAGCTACATTTGGTTCTTTGCATGCTCAAGCTGAATATATAACTACTTCTGTCAATCGTAACAGTGGCAGTGATTTGGACTTTGATGGGTGGTATGTACAAACAGGTTATTTCTTTACCGGTGAGTCACGACTTTATAAAAAAGGTGCATTTGGTGGAGTAAAACCAAAAGGCATAGTCGGTGAAGGTGGGATCGGTGCGTGGGAGTTTGGCCTGCGCTATAGCAGCTTAGATTTGTCTGATTCGGATATCGATGGTGGTGAGGTTGATTCAATGACCGCTGCATTAAATTGGTATCCAACACCAACTTTACGATTCTCAGCAAACTACGTTGATGTACTTGATGTAGATGGCGGCACTAACGACGGTGATGAGCCAAGCATCGTTCAAGTGCGTAGTCAGTGGGCATTTTAAGCGTTATTAATAATTATTTTAATTAGGTACAAAAAATGAAGTTGGGTTTATCTCTAATCTCATCAATGATTATGGTGTTTAGTCTGACTGTGCAGGCTACTGAACTACTAAAGATATCAACCACGACAAGTACAGAAAACTCGGGTTTGTTATCGGTGTTACACCCTGCATTTGAAGCTAAGTTTGATGTGAAAGTCGCCGTTATTGCTGTTGGTACGGGCAAAGCCTTAAAAATAGGCAGCAATGGTGATGTCGATGTCGTGTTTGTGCATGCACCTGCGGCGGAGTTGGAATATGTAAAAAAAGGCGACTTCATCGATCGCATAGCCGTGATGCACAATGATTTTGTCATCGTGGGTCCAGAACACGATCCCGCTACGTTAAACAGCGCCAAGTCAGCTATGCAGGCTTTGCAGTTACTTGCTGATAGTCAGAGTGAGTTTGTTTCACGTGGTGATGATTCTGGTACTCATAAAAAAGAAAAAGCGTTATGGCAACAGATGGAAATAGAACCCGAAGGTGCTTGGTATATTCAAGCAGGACAAGGCATGGGTGCGGTATTAACGATTGCTGATGAAAAGCAGGCCTATGCATTAACTGATCGCGGAACTCAGATTGCCTATTCAGATAAGATGAGCTTGAAAGTGGTGTTTGAAGGCGATGAGGCCTTATTTAATCCTTATCATGTGATGGCGGTGAATCCAGAAAAGCATCAGCATGTGAAATACGACCTAGCTAAAAAATACATCGACTTTGTGACCAGTGAAGCAGGCCAAGCGATTATGAGTAATTTTCGTAAAGCGGATCAACAGCTGTTTTATCCAGATGCTGTGAAATAATCATAAAAAAAGCCGATAGAAAATATCTATCGGCTTTTTTGTATTTAAATCACTTTAAATTAGAAGTTCATTAAATCTGATGCGGCGTCTTTTAATTTATCTTCACCGGTATCTGGCATGGCTGGCTCTTCAACCATTTCAGGTGCCTTATCCATAGGTAACTCGCTTGATTCTGCAAGTTGTGCTTTAGCCTTTGCCATTATGTCATCACCAGAAATTTGATCGGCAGATTCCATTGCAGCATCTGCTGATAAATCAGACGATTTTTTATCCATCATGTCACTGGCTTTAGCCATGGCATCATCACTCGAAAGATCGCCCATTTCTGAGCCTAGCATTTCTTCTGCTTTATCCATGATCGCTTCTGAGTTTTGTTCGATGACATCAGCAGCTTGCTCCATCATATCGTCACTAGGCATTGTCTCTTCAGTCGCTGTTGTTGACACTTCTTCGGCAACGGCTTCCATCGTTTCAGCACTGCTGTCAGCTGTTGCAGCAGGCATGTCCATTTCAGCAGTATCTTTGGCCATCTCAGTAGCTGTTTTTTCTACTTGCGTGGTGGTTGGCATCGATTCTTCAACCATGGTTTTAGTCGTTTCTGGAGCGGCCTCTGAAGTCTCTGGTGCTTGATCGCATGCTGAGATTAATAAACTGGATGCGACTAAGACGGATAATGTTATTTTTTTCATTCTGAAATTCCTTATCGATAAGTTAAAAAAAGATTTTATTTAAAACTACGTTAACCTTGGTTGAGCAGACTTCGCAAATCAATTATGGCAGCGTTAGCGCGAGAAATATATGAGGCCATCACTAATGAATGATTAGCAACAAATCCAAAACCACTCCCATTTAAGATCACTGGGCTCCAGACACTTTCTTGAGTCGCTTCTAATTCACGAATAATTTGACGCAGGCTGATTAAGGCATTTTTCTTTTGCAGAATATCAACAAAGTCATGCTCCACGGCTTTTAATAAGTGAATTAACGCCCAGCTAGTACCGCGAGATTCATAAAATACATCATCGATTTGTGCCCATGGTGTTTTGATAATGATTTCAGCTGGCACGGGTGTGGATTGTATGGCTGCAGGTTCACCGGCTAAGTCAGTATTGATGCGAGCTTGTCCCACGCTAGCACTTAAACGTTGGGACAAGCTGCCTAAGCGTTTTTCAACAATTGCTAACCAGTCTGCCAAATTATCAGCTCGAGCATAGAACTGGGCACTGTCTTGTTCAGTACTGCTCAATCGAGTTAGATATGACTCCAAAGCCTCGATGCCTTTTTGATATTCACTCTCAGTAGGCGGGAACAGCCATGATTCCGAATTAAAGTTAAATTGAGGTTCCGCAATCGCCAGATCAGGATCTTCTAAGGATTGTGATTGTGAACGACTAATATCATTGCGAAGAGCACGGGAAAAGTCACGAATTTGGACTAAGACACCGAACTCCCAATTAGGAATGTTGTCCATCCATATTGATGGCGGCATGACATCGTTACTAAGATAGCCGCCGGATTTATTTAATAAGTTATCGGTAAGGGTGATCAGGGTGACAGTTGAAGTGTAGCCGGTGACAAATTTATGTTGTTTACTGCTCGCTACTTGTTGAGCAGTTTGTGTCGGATTAAATTCGTTTGGCGCCTTATCCCACCACAGCATGAGGATGACAAAGAATAAAATGATGATGCTGATACTAATGCTAGCGATCCTCAAAGCTTGGCGTCGAGTGCTAGGATTATTGAAGTTATCAATAATATCCCAGCTAAAATCACGGATGTTTTGAATAAGTCGGTTGAATTCCATATAAGCAGATCTTAAAAGTAAATGACGAATAGGTTATGCCCTTGGCTATGGAATGACAATAACTATATAAGCTAAAAGTAAATCAAACTTGACTTGTGGGGGCTAACCTCAGAATAATGTGCGATTTGCAAAAAAGATGGGGAGCGGAGAACGCTTTTAAATAATATGACATTGAGAATTGAGATCAAAGATCTGGCCAAACATTTTGGTGCGATCAAGGCCGTTGACGGCGTGTCATTTTCGGTCAATAAAGGTGAAGTTTTAGGCTTTCTAGGCCCTAATGGTGCCGGTAAGTCGACCACCATGAAAATGATCACTGGTTTTTTGACCCCAACACGCGGCACAGTCAGCGTTTGTGGTCATGATGTATTGACTGATCCAATTGCTGTTAAAGCTAGTTTGGGTTATCTGCCGGAAGGCGCACCGGCATACGCAGATATGACGCCACATAGCTTTTTAAAGTTTATTGCCGATATTCGTGGTTTGTCTGGTGCGGAAAAAACACGTGCAGTCGACTCTGCTGCTGAGCGAGCACAAATTAAAAATGTGATGTTTCAGCCGATTGAAACCTTATCAAAAGGGTATAAACGTCGTGTTGGTTTAGCGCAGGCGATTTTGCATAACCCACCCGTATTGATTTTGGATGAACCGACGGATGGTTTAGATCCGAACCAAAAACATGAAGTACGAAACTTGATTAATGATATGGCCGAAGATAAAGCGATCATTATTTCGACTCATATCTTGGAAGAAGTGCATGCCTTATGTACGCGCAATGTGGTTATCGCCAACGGTAAGGTTCAGTTTAATGGTACGCCGCATGAGCTCGAAGCAATGTCGCGTTATCACAACGCAGTGTGTGTTGCGGTTGATAATGCTGATGCTGATAAATTTACAGCATTTTTAAATGATCTTGAGTTTGTTGGTGAAGTAGAACTATTAGCTGCGGAACGAGGTTTTCGTGTTTATCCTACGAGTGGCCAACAAATTACGGCGGAGTTATCTCAAACTATCCGTGCTAACGGTTGGAATATTGATTCTTTATATGCTGAGAATGGTCGTTTGGATGAGGTTTTCCGTACCATTACTACTAACAGCACACAGGGCGGTATCTAATGAATTTACAGAATATTTGGTTCATTATGAAGCGGGAATTTAACGGCTATTTTGCAACGCCGGTCGCTTATGTTTTCCTAGTTATTTTCTTGTTACTCACCGGTTTTTCGACCTTTTTTGTAGGCAACTTTTTTGAACGTGGAGAAGCCGATTTATATCCGTTTTTCTCTTTACACCCATGGTTATATATCTTATTGATCCCTGCTATTTCGATGCGTTTATGGTCTGAAGAACGCAAAAGTGGCTCGATAGAGTTATTAATGACATTACCGATTTCAGTGTTTGATGCAGTATTAGGAAAGTTCCTCGCTGCTTGGGCTTTCACAGGCTTAGCCTTGATGTTGAACTTCCCGTTATGGATTACGGTGAACTATCTGGGCTCACCCGATAATGGGGTTATTTTTGCTGGGTTCTTAGGGAGTTTATTAATGGCGGGTGGCTTCTTGGCCATTGGCTCATGTATTTCTGCTGTAACAAAAAATCAGGTTATTGCCTTTGTTTTAAGTTTAGTTGCCAGCCTGGTTTTCGTATTAAGTGGTTATGGTATCGTCTTGGACTTTTTCAGCAGTTGGGCGCCGAGTGCATTGATTGATGCAATTAGCTCATTTAGTTTCTTGACACATTTTGATGCGATATCTAAGGGTGTCATTGATATGCGCGATATGTTGTATTTCGCTTCGGTCATAATGGTGTGGTTGTTTGCTAATGCCATTGTTATTAATGTCCGTAAGGCCGATTAGGAATTTTTTAAGATGAATAAACAACTATTATCGACCGCAGGTTTAGTGTTAGCCATTATCTTGTTTTTGTCGTTTAACATTGTGACCAATGGTAATTTTAAGGCATCACGAATTGATTTAACTGAGAGTCAGCTCTATACCTTATCTGATGGATCATTAAATATCATCGAAGCATTAAACGCTCCGCTGACGTTACGTTTTTATTATTCTGATCAGGTTGCGCAGGAGTTACCCAGCTTAAAAGCGTATGCTCAGCGAGTGCAGGAGTTGTTGGCGGAGTACCAGCGTGCATCGAACGGTATGATCAAGTTAGTGATCATCAATCCGGCACCATTTTCAGATAATGAGCAGCGTGCGAAACAGTATGGCTTGCAAGGTGTTCCGATTGAGGGTGAAACTGACTCTTTATACTTCGGTTTGGCCGGCAGTAACTTACTTGATGGCACTGAGAGCATTGCTTTTTTCCAACCAGAAAAAGAAGATGTACTTGAATATGATTTAACTAAAATCATTTACAAGTTGTCGAATTCTGAGAAAAAATCGGTGGCAGTGATTAGTGCCCTAGCGATTGATGGTGAAGAATATGATCCATTAAAAGGCGAGGTCGCTTCGTCAGATGGACCCGCACCGTGGGCGGTGATGGCTGAATTACGACAAATGTTCAATGTGACGGTATTACCAAAAGACATTCGTCGAATTCCATCAAGTATCGATGTACTAATGGTGGTTCATCCAAAGGACTTTGTTGAAAGTACTTTGTATGCTATCGATCAGTATGTATTACGGGGCGGTAAGTTAATCACCTATGTGGATCCCTATGCAGAAATTGATATCCCGGAGAAAGATCCAGATAACCCAATGGCGGCCATGGTTGCGTCACGTAGCTCAAATATGCCAGAACTATTTAAACAGTGGGGTATTGAGCGTGTTGGCACTGATGTTATTGCCGATCGAAAAACAGCGATCAAGGTTGATTTTGGTGCGCGCACTGATAATAAACCGATTGATTATGTTTTGTGGCAGGCGATTCCATCTGATCAACTTAATAAAGAACAAGTCATTACCAGCCAATTGAAGAAAGTTGAAGTGGCAACTGCCGGCCGATTTAAGGAACTTGATGGCGCTACCACGGTAGTCACACCGTTATTCTCATCCAGTAATGAAGCCATGTTGGTGGATAAGCGAGTGGTTCAGTTCCGTAATGACCCACTGGCTTTATTGACAAAATATCAGCCAGGTACCTTAAGTTACCCTATTGCGGTAAGAGTGACTGGTGCGGCTAAGTCAGCCTTTCCAAATGGCATTGTTGATAAGAAAGGAAAAAAAATGCCTGGACATGTGGCCGAATCAAAACAAGATATTGATGTGATCGCGATTGCTGATGTTGATATGTTGCAAGGTCGTTTTTGGGTGCAGTTACAAGACTTTTATGGTCAACAGATTGCGTATAACACCTCTGATAATATCAACTTTTTGATTAATGCTGTTGATGAAATGACGGGTAGTGATGGCCTGATTAGCGTGCGGTCTCGCGCTGGTTATTCACGTCCATTTGATCGAGTTTTGGCAATACAACGTGAAGCTGAAAACCGTTACCGTACTAAAGAGCGTGAGTTACAGAAAGAATTAAAAGAAGGTGAACAGCGCATTGCTCGAATGCAAGTCGAACGTAGTGGTAGTGGCGATGAAATTCTAAACCAAGAACAACAGAAAGAGATTGCTGAAGTTCGGTCGTTAGTGAATAAAACGCAAGCGCAATTACGTGACGTGCAAGGTAATTTGCGTAAAGACATCGATACACTCGATACGCAACTGAAGTTCTTCAATATCGGCCTCATTCCATTGGTGGTGATATTGATTGCCGTGATTAGTGGTTGGCTGCGTGTTCGTAAACGTACTCAAGGCCGGAATCAGCAGTAATAAGGAAACTAAAACGTAGTTTTAGTCTGATCCTCGAAATAGGTTTGTAAAAAGATGAAAAAAAAATTAAATAGCCTGACTATTTTGTTCATTGTCACCCTGGTGATGGTGGTATTGATGATGTTTACGCTTCAACGTCCAAATGAGGTTAGTGAAGATTATTCAATATTATTTCCTGAGTTGTTTGAACAGTTGAATGGCGTTGATACGATTAAATTCAAAAGTTCTCAAGATGAGTTCACCTTGTATAAACAAGATGAAGACTGGTTTGTTAAGGAACGCTGGAATTATTCTGCTGACTTTAATTTAGTTAAACGGGCGTTGATTGATATTGCCGAGGCGAAGATTCTCGAACGTAAAACGGCTAATGTCGAGCATCACATTCTATTGGGTGTCGAAGGCGTAGATGACGGAGGTGAATCAATTCAAGTCACCATGTTAAATGGTGAACAGCCAGTAGCCGGTTTGATTCTTGGTGCGGAGCGTGAAATTGCCAACAATATGGGCCCTCGACAGTTCTATGTTCGTCGCAGTAATGAAGATAGTGTTTGGTTGGCAGAAGGTTACCTGAACATCAATCCTTTAATGTTGAACTGGATTAAGAGTGACGTCACTAATATTGATCGCGCGCGCATCGCGCAGGTCAACATTATTCAACCCAATGGTGAAATGGCTACGATTGTTAATATTGGTATAAAAGATAAATTTGGTGTGCCCCCGATGCTGGAAAAAACCATCTTCAAATATGAGCAATTAGGTTATGACATTGCAGGTACGTTAAATCAGTTACGCATGGAAGATGTGCAGCCGTTAAGTGGTTTCTCACGTGGTGATAGCGAAGTGGTTACGGCTGAATTTATTACTTTTGATGGCTTGAAAGTGATTACTGAAACATCCTTTATTGATGGTTTCTATTACACAACGTTCAAGGCTGAATATGATGCATCTTCTGTTAAAGCCGCACCGGAAGATATCCAACAACTTGATGTATTAAAAACAGTGGAGCACGTTAAACAAGAAGCCAATACTATGACGGAAGAATTAAAACCTTGGGTTTATCGTTTTGGTGGTTTTGTTGGCACAAATATGATGCGTGCAGAAGCGGATATTGTGACTAAATCAGATAAGGTCATCCCAATGCCAGCAGATATTACAGGTGGGTTCGGGCGATAAGCAGTTTAAGCTAAATACTAAAAAGGCTCCTGAAGGAGCCTTTTTTATGCCAAATTATTGAGGGTGATCTTCTCTCCACTCTTCGATTAGGTCTTGTACTGCAACGGCCAATTCATCGGGTGAAAATTTAGGAATGAATTTATCTGCGCCTACTTGTTTTATCATGGTGTTATTGAAGGTGCCACTCATTGAAGAATGTAAGAGTATTTTGATATCTTTTAAGTCAGGATTCCTGCGAACTTCAGCGGTGAGTGTATAACCATCCATTTCGGGCATTTCTATATCTGAAATTAACATCGAGATGTGATTCTTAACATCAATGCCTTGTTCGACCCACGCATTTAATTGATCAAGAGCCTCTTTGCCATCACGTACGATAGTGGTATCAATACCAATTTGCTCCATGGCACGCTGGACTTGCTTACGAGCTACACTGGAATCATCGGCAACTAATATGTGAGGTCTGCGTTCAATATTTTGTGCGGAGAAACTCTCCACGAGTTCTTCTGACACTAATTCATCTGAACCGACTACTTCAGCCATCACTTTTTCTACGTCAATAATTTGAATCAGTTCGTCATCCAATCGAGTAATAGCTGTCATGTAGTTACTATTGCCCGATGCACTGGGTGGTGGCAGAATGTCTTCCCAGCTAGTGTTGATAATGCGAACGATTTCACTGACTAAAAAGCCTTGTATCGAACGGTTGTATTCGGTGATGATAACAAACGATTGTTTTATATCTTCTATAGGTTTACCGCCAATGCCTTGGGATAAGTCAAAAATACTGATGGCCTGGCCACGAATATGTGCTGCACCGGCTATCACGGGATGTGAGTGAGGTAGTTTGGTTAACTTTGGGCAAGGTGTTGCTTCTTTAACTTTAAAGACATTGATGCCGTACAGTTGATTAGAATCTAGTCTGAAGAGCAGTAATTCCAAACGATTATGACCAACTAGCTGGGTTCGTTGATCGACGCCATCGATAATACTTGCCATGATTCTGCCTCTCTAAATTATTACTGTACGAATTAGCGGCCAATGTTTAGCTATTCTTAATAGTATAAAACTACTCTCAGTGGATGTCAGGTTGAAGTGGGGTTAAATGTTAGGCATAGACTTTGCTTTATCTTGGATAAAAGAAGACGACTGTCATAAAGCTGACAGTGGTCGTTGAATGTTGAGATTTGGTTATGCTAATAAACTGGAAACACTTATTTTTAAGCTTATTATGCTCAGTCATGCCCGTAATGAATGGATATGCCGCAGAGTTGCAATCACGAGAAAGCATTGAGCATACCGCTTATATGTATGCATTTGAACAGGTGCAAATGAGCTATGACAATGCTCAAATTGTGATGGAACCTTTAGATCGCCGATTACGATTACAAGCATGTGAAAGCACATTAGTGGCTTTTTCTAACAATAGAAAAATAGGGCTTGGCAAGCAAACGATCGGTGTGAAATGTAATTCACCGGTTGCTTGGACGGTTTACATTCCCGCGAAAGTAAAATTGTTCCGGCCTGTAGTGGTGGTTGCACGTCCGTTAGCGATGAATCACATTATTTTGAAGTCAGATCTTAAGACTGTATCGCTTGATATTGGTAGTCTGCGTAAAGGCTATATTAAAAATCCACAACATATTATTGGCCAGCAGTTAAAATACCCCTTGGCTGTCGGAACGGTGATTAATCCTAACAGTCTAAAACCACAAAAAATTATCCAGCGTGGTGAGTTGATTATGTTGGTGGCAACGGCGGGTTTGATGGAAGTGAGAATGACTGGTACGGCATTGTCTGATGGCAGTCTGGGCCAGAGAGTACGAGTGAAAAATTTGTCTTCCAAACGTGTGGTCGAAGGCGTGGTTGATGGACCGGGTATTGTAAAGGTCACCATGTAATGGCAGCACAATAAAATGATCTTTTTATTCAAGTTTTTAGAAATTGTGCCGCTGTAATAGTCGGGAGCCTTAGGAGACATAAATATGTCTGAAATAAATAATTTAAAAGCGACAGGACAAGCGGAGTTAAATTCTACCCGCAATGTTACTGCACGTGATAATCGTGATGGCGCTAAGTCACAAGCCGTTCCTGGGTCGGAAGCACGATCTGATACTGTCAGTCTGACGAATACTGCAACGCAATTACAGTCATTACAACATACATTATTAGATGTATCCGTAGTGAATACTGAGAAGGTTGAAGCATTACGAGCAGCGATCGCTGACGGTTCTTATGGGATCGATGTAAATGAATTGGCACAAAACTTGATTGATTTTGAGCAACAACTCAATTAGGTGATTATGATGGCGACGACTTCTTCAAAACAGTTACATAGTATTTTACAAGCTGAGCAACATATTTCAGCTCAGCTATTAGAGATCATGATGGCTGAACGTAGTGCACTGATGGAGTCTGACATCGATGTTATCAATACAATGGCAGAAAAAAAACAACCTTTAGTGCTGCAACTGGAGCAACTAGGTCGTCAACGTGATGCTCTATTACAAGCGGACGGTTTTTCGGCAGATAAAGATGGCTTAGCTGCCTATATTGATAATCAAACACAACAAGATGCTGTGGCCTTAAATACTATTCTGGGTCAACTAAAGCAGACTGCTCAAGCTTGTAGAGAAAACAACCAAATTAATGGCGGAATCGTCAATGTTAACCGCCAACATATACAACGGGCGATGAATATTTTCCGTGGCCGAGATATGAATCCAAGTTCATACGGACCAGGTGGTGAATATACCAGTCAAGTTGTGCGCCAACCGTTATTAGGTCGCGTGTAAAACCACATTTAGATAAACCTTGTTCAATCCCAATAGTTTTTATTACTGACACCATGATGTCAGAGTGGCCACCCAGTCAGGATGATCATTCAAACAGGGTATCAATGTCAGTGATTCGCCCCCAGCCTCAGTAAAAACATCTTGCCCTCGAATGGCGATCTCTTCTAATGTCTCTAGGCAGTCAGTCACAAAAGCTGGACATATCACTAAGATGTTTTTCACCCCATTGTTTGCCAGTTCCCGCAACCGATCTTCGGTATTAGGTCCTAACCATTTAGCCCTGCCCAAACGCGATTGAAATGCGATGGAATATTGCTGTGGTAATAACTCGGCTTTTTTAGCAAAGCGTTGTGTGGTTTCAAATACTTGATGACGATAACAGCGAGCGTGACAATCATTAGCTTGCTGGCAGCAATCATTTTTTTGCAGACAATGATTGTCATCTAATTGGCTAAGGTGAGATTCAGGCAAACCATGATAACTGAACACAAGATGGTCATAATCTTGGCGAAGATAAGGCTGAGCACTGTTAACGAGTGATTGGATATAGTCGTTGTTATCGTAAAAAGGCGGAGCTATGGATAAGGTAATAGCCAGTTTATGTCGTTTTATCACTCGTTTTGCTTCTTCTATAGAAGTAGTCACCGTGCTATCAGCAAAATGAGGATACAAGGGAATAAACAAGACTTCGTCAATATTTTGTTTACTTAACTTGAGTAGTTCAGATTCGATGCTAGGCTGGCCATAACGCATTGCCAAACCAACCGGAATCGATAGTTGCGATTGAAGGGCTAGTTTTAACTTTTCCGATAAGACGATTAAGGGCGAACCTTCAGCTAGCCAAATTTTTTGATACGCTTCGGCAGATGCTTTAGGTCTAGTCGGTAAGACAAACAAGCTCACTAGTAGTCGTCTTAAAACCCAAGGAAGTTGGATAACATAGGGATCCATAAGAAACTGATTTAGATAGCTTCGAACAGCAGGTGTTTCTGCATTATCTGGTGAACCTAGATTAGCTAGTAATACAGCTTTTTTTGTCATAGTTATTTTTATTTATTTGGAGGACAAAATATCAGCTAAGGCTGAGTTAAGCTCAGTATAATCAAACTGGAATCCGAGTGCCTGTGCTTTTTCAGGTACTGCTCGCTGGCCAGTTAGCAATAGTCGTGACATTTCAGCCAATACCCCTTTTAGCAACCAAGCTGGAACAGGTAAAAAAGCCGGTCTATTTAATTGTTTAGCTAAGGCTTGGCTAAATACCTTGTTGCTTATTGGCGTAGGGGAGCACGCATTAAATATGCCGTTGGCATTTTGCTTCTCCAGCAAGAATAGAATGAGTTTTATCATGTCATTAATATGTATCCATGACATATATTGCAGACCATCACCTAAGTGGCCACCCAGACCCATTTTGAAGGGTAATAACATTTTTTGTAGGAAACCACCCTTCCTGGCCAGAACTAAACCTGTGCGAACGATGCAGACTCGTACATCTAAATCTTGAGCGAGTAGGGCTTGTTTCTCCCAGTTATCACAAAGTTGGTGGGTATACTCATCGTGAAAGTCACTGCTTTCAGTCAATATCTTGTTGCTGCCATCACCATACCAACCAACCGCTGAGCCACTGATTAAACAGTTTGGTTTTAGTTCTCGCTGTTTTATCCAAGTGACTAGGTCAGCAGTGATGCCTACTCGACTTTGTTCAAGTATCGCCTTACGTTTTTGAGTCCAATGTCGATCTGCAATCGACGCGCCTGCCAAATTAATGACACCATCAAATTTTATTTGATCATCAATATCTTCAAATGATGTGACAGCATAAACCTTGTCACCACAGAGTCTAGGAACATTGACAGGCTGACGACTAAGCACCGTGACATCATGATTCGAGTTTATTAAATGATGACATAAAGCTGAACCAATTAAACCTGTTCCACCCGTGATGAGGTAATGGGCCATTGATAACTACCTTTATGTTTAAAGTTTAATTTTTATCATACGCTTCTAGTCTAACGTAGATATACGTTTAGTAGAGGTGTGATTCATACACCTCATCATTATTAATGCTATGGTTATAGGTCGAAAATATTACAGTTAAATCTCGATTTAATATGGCTTATCGCGAAAAAGGTTATATGATGGAAAGACGACAATTTCTTGCTTTATCAACGCTGGCGGGCTTATCTACGGGCTTGAGTGCTAAGGCGGTAAAATCTCATACAGGACTGGTATTAGATGAGCGATTTATTGATCATCATATTAGTCCGGCCCACCCAGAATCTCCGGCTAGATATCAGGCGATAGCCGATAAATTAGTCGAATATGACCTATTATCTAAGCTCACAGTCCTTGAAGCTAAAAATGATGTTGAACCTTGGTTAGAGCTTGTTCATTCCAAAGAGCACATAGATTCCATAAAACAAAATGATTTAAAGAATCATCAGCATGCACTGCTTGCTACAGGAGCTGTATTGGCTGCCATTGATGCTGTGTGTAGTGGACCGCTCAATAATGCCTTTTGTGCTTCCCGTCCGCCCGGTCATCACGCCTTGAATACGGGAAAAGAAGAAGGCTTTTGTTATTACAATCATGCTGCGATAGCGGCTCGCTATGCTCAGAAAAATTATGGTTTAGACAGAGTATTAATAGTCGATTGGGACTATCACCATGGCAATGGCACCGAGTGGGCATTTTATTCTGATCCTTCAGTTTTATACTTTTCTACCCACGATACCTTTGCTTATCCTGGTACGGGCTTTCCTGAGCGGCGAGGCGAAGGTAAAGGCGAAGGCTTTAATATCAATGTGCATTTAGCTTGTGGGGCTGAGGATGCCGATATTATTGCTGCATTTGAGCAAGAATTGTTGCCAGCCGTTGAAACATTTAAACCTGACTTAATTATTATTTCTGCTGGCTTTGATAGTCGACAAGATGATTTATTAGGATGTCATGACATCACCGATAAAGGTTTTATGCAGCTCACTAAAATGGTTAAAAATTTGGCTGAAAAACACTGTGATGGAAGAGTTATTTCCCTCTTAGAAGGAGGCTATAACATTCAAGGCAATGCCAGTGCCGTCATTAGTCATTTGTCTGAATTAATGTGTACATGAAATTTCATTTCATACTCTAAGTAGTACCTTTTCCCTTACGTAACATAGCTTTACCTTAACGCTGTTTGGAATACTCTTTCAAATAGGCATGCTTCCTGCTATATCCCATTCGAATAGATTTTTAGTGACAATAATATGTCATTGTTATTTCCAGGACAGGATAGAAGTACATAAGGAAGGTAAATATGAACGCTTTAGCTCAGCTTAAAGAAATTAATCATGATCTAAATACAGATACTGATGAACAGTATTCACAAATTCGAACCTTTAGTGATGATAAATACAAAATAACATGGTGCTTGATGAATGGCGCACCAAGGTTATGTTTTAATCCGACTTTACTAAGGGATTTATCACTCTATGTGAAAAACGTTCAATCTGAAATGTTGTCTAGCAATGGTGAAAAGTATGACTTTCTTGTATTAGGCTCTGAGGTGGAAGGTACGTTCAATTTAGGTGGCGATTTAGATTTATTTTATAGTTCAATTCAATCAGGTGATCGAAAAGGTTTATATGATTATGCCGTTTCATGCATCGATGTGTTGTATCAAAATATCGTTCACTTAGAGTGTGAGTTAATCACTATTTCACTTGTGCAAGGCGATGCCTTAGGAGGCGGGTTTGAGACCGCACTGGCGAGTAATGTCTTAATAGCGGAGCGTGACACCAAGATGGGATTGCCAGAGGTGTTGTTTAATTTATTTCCAGGCATGGGGGCTTTTACACTTCTATCTAGAAAAATAGGCGTTGCTGCAGCAGAAAAAATGATTTTATCCGGAAAACTTTACTCCGCCGAGGAGTTATTCGAGATGGGGATTGTAGATATTTTAGCTGAGCCAGGTGAGGGTGAGTTAGCTGTTTATAAATACATTAAAAGAGCAAACAAGACACCAAACAGTTATAAAGCACTTGCTAAGGTAAAAGATATTTGTAACCAGATTACATATCAAGAGTTGTTAGATATAACAAATATTTGGGTTGATGCAGCATTTAAATTGGCAGATAAGGATTTAAAGATGATGACCCGATTAATTAAAAGACAAAACGCAAAATCATAAGTGAAGTTTTTGGTGTTAGGTCTCTGCTCTTGTAGCGCTGATTATTGTCGCCTGTACTGACAAGATCGTTTGTAGAAAAGCATTTTCAATTTCAGTGCTTAAAGCAATGACGTTTGAATTTCCTACATCATAGGGTTTGAACTCTTCTGCTTTGATACATAAGTCGACTAATTTTGTTGCCCCCATTTCGCTTGCTGAGCCTTTTAAAGCATGAAGGCTTTCTCGGTAAGCTAGATAGTCATCAAGTGCTGAAGTTTTGAGCGCCTTAATGTGTTTTTTACCATCAAATTCGAAACCTTGAATCAGCTTTTGTATGAAATGTTCACCACCGCCCAGTAAAGCAAGATCATTAATAACTGCTTCGTCTATCCATAATGCAGATGTATTAAGTTGATCAGACTCTTGCTCCTGTAACGAAACAGTAGTTATTGTTTGGGCTAATTTGGCAACGTGCTCTAGTAAGGCTCTGGAATCAATGGGCTTGGTTAAAAATACATTGGCACCAGCATCTAGACATTCTTCTTTTGCCTCTGGGGTTGCATCAGCAGTCAGCATAATGATGGGAATTGAACGTGCGGTATCCAGATATTGCAAAGCTTGAATAACCTCGATGCCGGTCATTTCTGGCATATTCATATCGAGGATTAACATATCGATGTCATCCATCTTCTCTGTAAGGATGTCCAGCGCTTTATCGCCTGTCCCTGCAATTAATGTCTTATGACCGGCATGCTGGAGTACACCTTCTAGCACCTGCTGGTTAACCCTGTTATCTTCGGCAATCAAAATAGTTAATGGTTGAGCATTGCTTTGTGCGGCGTAATGCTCCGCTAAGGTAACAACCTTCGTGTCAGTGGAGGAGATTGTTTGAGATGCGTGAATCGCGTTAAATAATAGTCTTCTGTCGCTTGGGTCGGCAATGGTGGAGATAAAGTTTTCGCGGATTTGAGGGTCGTGTAGGCTATATTCTGAGGTATTAATCAAAATCAAAGACAGCTGTTCTAAACTGTCTTCTGTTTTTATCATCTGAGCAAACTGAACCGGCGTAATATCAAGCATGCTTGCTTGATCAACAATTAACGTTTTATAGGCATCTTCATTTTCGATGGCTTTTAACAATTCAGAAAATGCACGGGCAGATGTACTTACCCAATCATATTTAGCATCCCAAGTGTCGAGCGCTGGACTGATGAGTGATGCCGTTTGTTCGGTTGTTAATAGTAATAAATGATTATCAGCTAAGCTCAAATTTTCATAAGGAATCGATGTAAAAGGTAGTTCAAACCAGAAGGTGGTGCCCTCTCCTTGTTTACTCTTTACGCCGATTTCTCCTCCCATTAATTCAACAAGTTCTTTAGATATAGTTGTTCCTAAGCCAGAGCCACCTACCCCTTGTTTGGGGGTGGATGAGGCTTGTGTAAAGTCATCAAAGATGGTTGGCAAAGATTCGGCTGGAATTCCAATACCGGTATCTTGTACTTCAAACCTGAGCCTAGGATTACTTAGATTGTTATCGGCAAGTGTGACATAAAGTTTAACGGAACCTTCGTTAGTAAACTTAATGGCGTTGCCAATCAAATTAATGAAAATTTGTTTTAAATGTTGCTCGTCCCCTTGTAATAAAAACGGTGTTGCAGCATCAATATTAAAGCTGATAGTAAGTCCCTTTGCTGTTCCCATTGGGCTTTGCATTTTAACGATGGTATTAATAAGTTGATGTAGATCGAAGGAATCATTAGCGATGATAATTTTACCGGCTTCAATTTTTGAAATATCGAGCACATTTTCTATCAAGCCTAATAAAGTATTAGCAGAGCTACGCATAATATTCACAAACTCAGATTGTTGTGGATCTAGCTTGGTTTCACCCATTAAATCAGCAATACCAATTACACCATTTAATGGTGTCCGTAGTTCATGAGACATATTAGCTAAGAATCGACTTTTGGCTTCGTTAGCATACTTGGCAGCCTCTATGGCTGCATGTAATTTTTTTATAAGGAATGCGGAATATAAAGGAATCAATATTAATAATAATAATAAACTTAATGCTACCGACGGTTGGTTATTGCTTTGCCAGTAATCTCCCCAGGTAATGGCACATATAAAACCAATGACTCCAACGCCTAATGAAAAATATAAATACTTAATGCCGTAGCGAAAGCCCATCCCTAAAATTACCCATAAATAAAATACGAATAAAAAGACGCTTTTATCACCTGCGGAGTACATCAAAATAGAGAGAGGGGTTAAATCAAGTAAAGTGCCTAATACACGTCTGAGAGGAGAAGGTTGAGGATTAATAACGATCGCGCTAGCTAGCATAAGAGCCAATGAAAAGTAACTTAACGCTAATAGGCTGGGAAGGCTTGAAAGGATATTAGAAAAGCTCTCACTGTCTTGCCATGGCAAGCAAAAGTAGAGAATTAAAACGGTGGCAATAGAAAGACGGACTTTTATCGCCTGCTCTGGTTCAGAGTCAGAGGTTTGTGCCAAACGATATTTTAGTTTGGCGAGTATTGTTGGGCGATTATTTTCTGAGGTTGCTGACATGGGCTCCTATTCTAGCGAATATTCAGGCGCATCGGCATAATCGAGTTGAATTTCTTTGATTGCATCTAAGCATTCGGTAAATGCTTGTACACAAGCGGGGTCGAATTGGGTGCCTGATTGCTGTTTGATATAACTAATGGCATCTTCCGTAGACCAGGCTGGTTTATAAGGCCTCGCAGATACTAATGCATCATAAACATCGGCGACGGAAACTACTCTAGCAATCAGGGGAATGTCTTCACCTTTCAAACCATTTGGGTAACCTTTGCCATCAAATCGTTCATGGTGATTTAACGCGATAATGGCACCAATTTGAATATAGGGAGATTGGCTATCAGACAAGATAGCGTGACCTATAGTGGTATGACGTTTCATCACCGCCCACTCATCGGGTTGAAATTTGCCTGGTTTCAACAAAACGCCATCTGGAATACCAATTTTTCCGATGTCATGCATAGGCGCCGCATATTCCAGATCTTCACATTCTTTTTCGGTAAACTTGCCGGTTGCTTCAGCAATTTGTCGTGCATACTTTGCCATTCGAATAACGTGATTTCCGGTGCCTTCGTCACGATATTCGCCTGCTTTGGCTAAACGGATAATCGTTTCTTTTTCTCGAGCAATGACTTGTTTCGTTGCAACCTCAACTTGGCGAGCAAGCCAATCAGCACGATCTTGAATGATTAGCTGTTGCTCATACAGTTGTAGTAAGTTTCTACAGCTAGTACGACATTCTATTTGATCAATCGGACGGGTTAAAAAGGCTGTTGCACCGGCTTCTAACGCTTCATAGCGTACTTCTTTTTCACTGACGACGGTAATCATCATGATAGGTACGTTTTGGCATTGTGTTTTTTGGCGCACGTGTTGGATAAACTCTACGCCATTCATATCCGGCATTCGGTAATCGGTAACGATTAAGTCAGGATCGTTATTATCCAGCCAAATAAGTGCTTCTTGCGGAGTTTCAAAGGCGGTGACAAGTATATTATCAGCAATTTGCTGAATAACTTGTCCGAGGATGGCTCTGCCGGTAGATTGATCATCTATGATCAAAACGTGTCTATTTTTTTTCATGATACTGCGTCGTCGGGCACTTTCGTATGGCTGTAGTAGCGTGTTGAAGTTGCCGTCGCTAGTCAAGAGACTATTCCCCATCTTACTTTGGCGTGGTTTTCCGCTCCTTTTGCAAACAACCCACGGTAGATAAAATAGAACTATAAATCCGTCGTTCTATGTGTAGTAGTTTGTCTTGAGTATCACAAACTACATCAGCTCGTCATTATGCTTACACAAAAGCACCCTGTCTAGCGTGACAATGACGAGATGTCTAGTTATGTGAAGTGAGTCAATGTTTTGGATTAGCTTGCCTGACGTAACGTTATGCTGACCCAACCCCGCCCAGATAACAACATCACCATTAGGAAACGGGATTTTGTTGGTTTGATCAACTGCCGTACATGAGTCCTATATATAAGAGGCGATAAATTTTGAGTTAGAAAAAAGAGAGCGTTAAATCCATTATATTTTAGATGGGTAAACGAATGATGAACCGCGTACCTTTACCAAACTCAGATTCGACACTCATTTCACCGCCGTGGTTTTCTACCACAATGAAGTAAGAAACACTTAGTCCCAACCCTGTGCCGATGCCAACAGGTTTTGTAGTGAAAAAGGGTTCAAATATACGTCGGCGAGTTGCTTCATCAATACCAGGACCGTTGTCTTCAATTTCGGTGCAGAGATGATTTCGTTCGGCGTCATGGTATGTACGAAAGATAAAGTGAGGATGTTTGATGTTAGCTTCTTGCATGGCTTCGGCGCCATTGCGAAAAATATTCATGAAAACTTGTTGGATTTTGGTGCTTTCACAGTCAACAGCTGGCAGGTCTTCCTGATATTCTCGGATGATTTCTATAGCCTTAAAGTCATATTGCTTTTTCAGGTCATAGTCGGTGGCCGCTAATTCATGAGCATCATCTAATAACTTGCCCATATTATGTGGCTGAGTTTCGGCATCACTTTTTCGAGCGAAACTTAGAATATTATCGACAATTTTGGCAACACGTTTGCCTGAGTCGGTGATTGAGTCCAGCATGCGAAACACTCCTCGTTCAGTCATGAATGCATGAATAACGGCCATATTTGTGCCTACCGACTCTGCTGCTTTCAAATTGGCTGGGATTTCGTCACCAGTTAGACGGTTTTTCATTACATTGGCCGTTTGCATCATGCCGGCTAAGGGGTTGTTAATTTCATGTGCCATGCCTGCTGCTAGTCCGCCGACGGATAACATTTTCTCAGATTGAATCATCATTTCTTCAATGTGAACTTTTTCGGTCACATCATCTATTCGAATAACCGCACCTTCCACCCCGTTAGTGACCAAGGGATAAATGGTGACATCCTCATATTTAATTTCACCATTTTCCTGGTAACTCCGTTTGGCATCATATTGTTCATGGCGGGTGATAATGGCCCTATGGACATGTGACATTTCAGCATAAAGACGCGGAAATACCTTCTCTAGGTTTTGTCCCTGTGCTTGAGCGGCTGATATTCCGGTCATTTTCTGAGCTTGGCTGTTCCATTGGGTGACTTCGCTATCAGCATTAACGCCGATTATGATCGAGGGCATTGAATCGATAATATTGGCTAAATAACGTCGCAGTTGCTGAAGTTGCTCTTCGGCCTGTTTACGCTCACTGATATCAAGACAGTTGCCAATAAAACCCATATATTGATTACGAGCCCCGATAAAAGGTACGCCTACTTCACGCACCCAACGATAGACTCCGTCAAAACGCCGCAGGCGAAACTCATGGTCAAAGGCAGATCTGTGACCGAAATGTTCTTTATAAATGGAGAAGCAGGCTTCTTTGTCATCAGGGTGTACTTCCTTGCCATCCCATGAATGGGTCAACTCTTCAGATAACGTTTTTCCGGTAAAGTTTAGCCAAGTTTCATTAAATAGTTTGGGTTGGCCATATTCATCCATCATCCACATCATAATGGGTGCACTATTAATAAACGTATTCAGTTCATTTTGACTTTCTTCGAGTCGATCAGACATTTGTTCAAAATGATTGTAGACATTAGCAGTGACAATGGTCACAGCAATTAGAATAATGACGATACTGGTGATTGATGCGATTAAAATATCAGTCGGAATTATCAAATCGGTTATAGCGTGGACTTCTTCCGGCAGATAAAATTGAGCTGAAGCCATTGCGGTGTAATGCATGCCACTAATCGCCGAGCCCATAACAATAGCGCTGATAGCATTATTAAATTTTGATAAAACTAGATATCGACTCGTTTTAATGAATTTGATAGCCAAAGCAAGGCTAGCCAAAATATGAGCAACGACATAGGATAAAATAAATAATCCAAAATCGTAGCGTAGGACAGCATCCATCTGCATGGCTTCCATACCGGTGTAATGCATCACCGCAATGCAGGTGGCAAGTAGAAATGCCGTTACCTGATTACGGTAAAAATTAATTTTATCCGTATTTAAGATAAATAAAGCAAGCCCACTACCTAAAATAGCAGGCAGTGCCGAGAGAAGGGTGATGGGAACTGAATAACTAATCGAACTACCCATGGAATAAGCAAGCATGCCGGTAAAATGCATGGCCCAGATCCCAGAACCCATGGCGATAGCACCCGTTGATAGCCAACCCCAATGAATAGTTTTGGACTGCAATCGAATGATGCGATAGGCCGTAGTTAGCGCAGCATAACAAGCAAAGCAGGCGATAACGATAGAAAGAATGACAATACTGATATCGTATTGTCCGGCCATCAGGCTGCCAGAGCCCTTTATCGAAGATTCAAATCGCCAAAATTCCATCAAGGTCTCCACTTAATATTATAGATGTGGTGTTGAGCATGCATGGATGTAGATTTTGTTATCAATACTATCTTGCCTCTCCCATTAAAAGAAAGGAGCAGAAGTTTAGATCACTTAATTAAACGACTAATATTGATAATACGTTAATGATCTCTAAAACAGCAAGCAGCGACTAAAAGAGTATTAGGTCGTCTTTTATAGAGATATAGTGCGCTACTGTTAGTCGATTACTCTTCTGCAGGGTTGTGAAAAGTGATTTATCTTTGATGGTGTGCCATTTTGACGCAATTCAACGGTTATTAACGCTAAAATTCGTCTTTTCCAATGTGATAAAGCGTTAATGAGCCAAAAAAATGGTCAAAAACATACAAAAAACGTGAACTAAATCACAAAAAAAATCAAATTAGTACCAAAGTACAATATATTTCGATATTACAAACACTTAATGTAGCGACTGTAAATCACCAGCCCGGTGAAACTTGAATAACAAACTCTTAGGAGAAAGCACAGTGGCTACAGAAATTGGAATTATCAAAACGCTAATTGGTTCAGCCGTCGCAACAGCAACAGACGGTTCTCAACGTACGTTGCAAGCAGGAGACCGTGTTTATCAAGATGAAGTGATTTCAACCGGTGCTGCTGGTGCTGTTGAAGTTGAGTTCGCCGACGGTTCAGTGATGACCTTAGGCCGTAGCTCACAAGCGATATTAGACCTTGATGTATATAACCCACAAGATGTAGCCCAAGCCCCTGAAGGTGTAGACAGTGATGTCGAAGCATTACAACAAGCATTATTAGACGGTGTCGATCCTAGCCAAGTTGCCGATGCAACCGCAGCCGGTGCAGGAACAGCTGGCGGCAACGAAGGTGCCGAATTTGTCCAAGTTATTCATGAAGCACCAGAAGTAACGCCTGAATCAGGTTTTGATACTACAGGTATTACTGTTGAGTTTGATGATGAGCGTGAAGAAGAAGGGTTCGATGACACACCAACAGCCGGTATTACCACTGTTTTATTAGATGAAGATGATATTTATGATTTTCGAAATGGTGGCAGTGAAGAAGATCACGAAGCATTAAAAGCTGCGTTTGATGATATTAAAGGTGATTTTGAATCAGCTGAAGACTTGACTGCGCATCCACACAAATTTAACGGCCCAGGCCTTAATGATGAGCAAGAAGGTGATGATCTTCCACCAGATGCAAAAGTCTTTATTACTAATATTTTGAATGCTGATTTTGGCAATGATGGCCCTGGGGATATTGTTTTTAATGCTGAAGTTACTCAGCCAGCAGGCCTAACCTCTGGTGGCGAAGACATTCAATACTGGGTATCGGATGATGGACATTCATTGGTTGCTTACATTGAATTTGAACATGAGCGTGGACGACCTTCACGTGGCCCTCAAGGTGAAGACGGCGGACAAGAGCCGCATGCTCATATTATTTTTACCGCTGAAATTACCGATGCAGCAACAGGTGAATTCCAAGTTATGTTATTGGGTCCAGTTGATCACCCAGATGGCACAACAGAAGATAATTTGTTTGTAAACTTAGGGTTCACAATTTCTGATTTTGATGGTGATACCGCTGCTGGCGTATTACGTTTAGACATCGATGATGATAGCCCTGTTATCCCAACCTATGGTGAAGATCAAGGTGAAGATGGTCCTGGCCCACGTGGTGAAGACCAAGGTGAAGACTTAACTGCTGATGAAGATGATATTTATGGCCGAGGCAATGATGATTATGCCTCCGGCGATGATGGCAGTAATTCTTACCAATGGTTACCATTAAACTTTGGTGCGGATGGTCCTGCTGCCGATGATCCAGTTGCACTGAGTCCAGAAGGTATTGTTGACCAATATGGCAATGCCTTAACGTCAAATGGTGTTGAGCTTCAATACACGTGGGATGCTGATAGCGATACATTAATTGGTTATACCGATGATGTCACATCGCCAGTGCTAACTATTTTAGTTGAAGAGGTCTATCAAGATGGTGCAGGGGTATATATCGATTTATTTGATAACCTTGACCACCCAATAAATAGTACTGAAGATAACTTAGAATTTAATATCGGCTATACCGTGACCGATTTTGATGGTGACAGTGTAATCAGCACCTTTGCTGTTGATATTGATGATGATATGCCAACGATTGCACCACAACGCGGCAGTGTTGATGAAGAAGGTATTGACGGTGGTAATGCCGGTGACTCATACAACACAGAAGTAGTTACTGGTGGTGTATTACTGATCCCTGAATTAGAAAAAGGTGATTTAAGTTCAGCCTTATCAGGTGAAGCCAAAGACACCATTCGCACGTTTGTTGAAAATGGCGGTAACTTGGTTATCAATGCTACAAGCGGCTCCAATGATGAAAGTTTAATAAATAGCATCTTTGGCTTTACAATTTCGGGTGGAAGCGGTGGTACTCCTTACGCTCAAACAGGCGATGCAGCAGGTACAGCCTTTGCTTCAGGCCCAGCATCATTAAGCTATGAAAATGGTACGTATCAGTGGTCTGCAAGTAGTTTACCGGCAGAAGCTAAAGTGATGTATGGCTCAGGTGATGGTGCGGCGGTTGTCGTTATTCCAGTTGGCAGTGGTCAAATCACTTTCTTAGCTTATGATTGGTATGATGCCGCTCCTGTTGGTTCTCAAGATGGCGGCTGGTTAGAAATTTTAGATATTGCCGTCACGCAAGATGGCTCTAGTCCTGCTGATGTTGCAGTATTTGATAATGGTAGCTTTGTAGATACCGAGGATGGCTACTCTGGTGCAGAGTCGGAGAATATTCAAGCGACCTTGAATGGCCAAGGCCATAACGTTACTACCTTTACCGGTATTACAGCCGCTGATTTTTCCGCTGCTTTACAAGTAACTTTAGGTGACTTAGCAGGTGAAGAGTTAACAGCACAAGGCAACTTGGGCATTAGCTGGGGTGCAGATGACCGTGATGTTGATGGCACTGACGCTGCAAACCCAGAATACGACCGTAGTGTAAATTTTGATGAGCAAAGCGCACCAGAAGGTTTAACTTCAAATGGCGTAGCTATTGTCTATAGTGTGAGCGAAGACGGTTTAACCTTAACAGCAACCGCCGGCGAAGGCGAAACAGTGGTATTTACCGTTGTTATTTCTGATGAAGGTGCAGGCACATATGACTTTACCTTATTAGGTAACTTAGATCATCCAGAAGGTGCTACAACAGGTGAAGACGCTTCTCCTGGAACAGAAGACGATATCAATCTGAGCTTTGACTTTACGGCCACTGATTCAGATGGTGATGCGGTAGGTAGTCACTTTACAATCACAGTTGATGATGATGCGCCAGTGATTGGCAATGGTGAAGATTCACCAGCACCAGAAGATAGCACTGTTGACGAAGAAGGTTTAGCAACTGCCGCGACACAAGATGATAGTTATGATGGTGATGTAGCAGGTATTGCATTAACAGCCGGTGGTGATTTAAATATCAGCTGGGGCAGTGATGATAACAATAGCGGTACTGCAAATCGCAGTGTTGCCTTTGATGCAGCACAACCTGGTCTATCCGGTTTAACATCAAATGGCGAAGACGTTGTCTTTAGTCTGAGTAATGACGGCACAGTGTTAACGGCAATAGCAGATGGTGTCACCGTCTTTACAGTGAGCTTGTCTGACTTAGAAAGCGGTTCATACGACTTTAGCTTATTGGATAATTTAGACCACCCAACAGCTGACACTGAAGATGACATTAACTTAACGTTTAACTTTACTGCCACGGATTCAGATGGTGATACAGCGGGCAGCAGCTTTACTATAACGGTTGATGATGATGCACCTGTAATTGGTGAAGCGTTATCTGAAAATGATGGCAACAGCATTTTATTGGGAGCTAAAGATGGTAGTGCTGATTTGGGGGACTGGGGTGTAACGCCAGGAGCATTAACTGGCGCAGTAACAATGAACGGTGTGACTGCAAATATTGCTTTCCAAGATAACGATTCTAACGCCAATAGTAAGCTACGCATTTACAACAATAATGCTGACCATATTGGTGGTGGTAGTTTGGCTGATAATGATGGTCAAGGCATTAATAATGGCGAAACATTAACTATTTCGTTTGACCAATTAATGCAACAAGCTGAAATTGGTGTTGATGGTCTAGGTAATCACTTCTTACCGGAATCGTCGCAGCAAGCACATGCGACATGGATCGCTTATAAAAATGGTGTTGAAGTGGGCAGTGGAGAAATAGACAACCCTGAAGGTCAAAATGAAGGCCCAGCAGGTTTATTAGAAGTATTCACCGTTTCAATTCCAGGCGGTTTTGATAGCATTGAGTTCGGTAACAGCTCAAATAACGCAGGTTCAAACTACGAAGTTCGTTACATACAAGCACAAACGCTTAACATCGTTGATGAAGAAGGTTTGCAGCCAGAAGGTAATCTTGGTGATAGTTACTCTGATAATGGTGATGTTGCCGGTGCAGCATTAACGACAGGTGCTGACTTAAATATTGTTTGGGGTGCTGATGATAATAATGCAGGTGACTCAAATCGTAGTGTGACATTTGATGACGTTCAGTCAGGGCTTGCAGGATTGGAATCAAATGGTGTGCCAATTACATTCGACCTTAGCGACGACGATACCGTGTTAACGGCAAAAGCCGGTGACGCAACAGTATTCACCGTGAGCTTGTCTGACCTAGAAAGTGGTTCATTTGACTTTAGCTTGTTAGATAACTTAGATCACCCAGAGGCAAAAACCGAAGATGACATCAACTTAACATTTGCATTTACTGCAACAGATTCAGATGGCGATACAGTAAATGGTAGCTTTAATGTAACTGTTGATGATGACGGCCCAACCGTAGACAGCAATGCTAAAGTTAAATTGGATGATGATGCATTAGAAGGTGGTAATGCCGGTGGCCCTAAAGACAATGCTGATGCTGTGAATGTGGAAGGTACGTTGTCACATAGTTACGGTGCAGATGGTGAAGGTACTGTTTTATTAAGTGATTCAGGCGCACCAGCTGGATTTGTCTATAGTTTGAATGTTGCAGGTACGGTCTTAACTGTTAGCCAAGAAGGTGTTGACGTATTACAAGTGAGTTTAGCTGATACGACATCGGGTGATTACACGGTGACACAATTGGCAGCAATTGCTCATGCAGATGATGCAGCTAATAAAGAAAATAACATCGAATTTCGAGTGAACTATCAAGTAACAGATGGCGATGGTGATACGAAGAATGGCAATATCAAAATCAATGTAGATGATGATACGCCAGTTATTGTTCTAGGTGAATCTAGTGATAGCGATTCTGAGTTTACCGTAGTTAACCATGATGAAGTGAGTTCAGCTGGATACCATAATAGCTACGGTTATTACATCAAAGGTGATGGTGGTATTCCAACCACTGGAGTTGTGCTTGAAGACGATGTGCACCTTCAACATGGTGGGTTTACAGATCCAATTACGGTAACTGGTTATAGTGAAGAAGAAATTGGATTTTTCATTATTCCTAACGGTGATGGAAACAATGGTAGTAGTTTAGAAGATGGGGAGCCTGTGACGTTCAAATTTGTCGATAATACAGGCATGGTAGTTCCTGTTGGTACTGCAGGCGCTCAATGGCAAGCATTTGCTGATGATGGTGCGACACCGTTGACAGGTAGTGGTTCACACGTTTTATTTGATGTTGATGGCCTGAATAACTTAAATAAAGATGGTCAGGACCATGTTCAGGATAATGACTTAATAGGTAACCAAAACTGGGAAGACTTACAAATTCCAAATGGTGATGGTGACTACAATGATGTTAACGTCAACGTTGATTGGACTGAGGTTACAGTTACTGGTGATGTTGTTGATGCCACGTCATATGGTGCTGATGGTCCAGGAAGTATTGACTTTTCCATTGGTGATGACGCGATCACAATTGGTGGTACGTTAACTTCAAATGGTGAAGACATTAGCTTCGAGGCTGTAGATCGCTTTCTGAGTGATGGCGTCACTGAGGGTAGTGATGGCGTTAACGATACAATCGTTGGTTCTGCTGGTGATGAGGAAATCTTAACCATTCAGGGTATTCTTGATGGTGACTATGACGTTAGCGTTCTTGGTCCAATCGATGATGATAATGGTGATGCGACTGTTGATATTGCAGCAAACGTTACTGTAACCGATGGTGATGGTGACAGCACAAGTGCAATATTAAACATTCATGTAAATGTTGATACTTCTGCTGTGTTAGATGTGCCACAGGACAACGTATTCTAGTTTAATTTCTAACTTTGTTTAATCAACAAGGCACCTTCGGGTGCCTTGTTTGTTTTGGCTGAGTGAAAAGTAAGTCGTTCCACTGCCGTTCATATTCATAGATCAAATATCCGATTACTAAACTTGTGCTGTGAAAACAACAGGTATTGCATAATTTAGCTTTATTTTTGTTCTGCTACCAAAGTACAATAGTGTGAACTGCGTCACACAATGGCAATTTTGCATGCTTATACAAACAAAAGGATTTATGACATGAAGACGGCTTTAAGGCTATTCAGCTTAGCTTTTCTTGCTTTGGTGGTAACGCTGCCCGCAGCTGCAGGCACGCTTCCTTACAATATCGGTAATGTTCAACAGTATTTAGATAGTTCTGGATATTTTAATGGGTACACCGAGCTTGATGCCATCGATTTTTCAGGTCAATGGCAATACACTGCCATCGCTTTTGAGTCAGGAAATATCAATACCGTATCTACCACTACTGAAGCATCGGACAGCTCAACTTTTTCCACGGCTAATAATGCTAACTTTGGCACATGGAAGAATATAAACTTCTCATCAGAACAACTTTATTTTGAAGACAACGATCCGACAGATATTGCATTAGACTCATTTTCTACTGCAAGTAATGGTTCGTTTTTTCGTGTTTTTCAACTGACAGCTGACTCTAATGCTTTAGACTATTTGGGTAGTAATCTAACACTGGCTTTAGGCACTATTATTGTAGGTTTTAATGATAATGGCTTGAGTTTAGGTGACGCGGATTATGATGACATTATAGTTGCCCTACAGCCTATTCCGGTTCCAGCAGCAGCGTTTTTGTTTGCACCCGCATTGTTAGGTTTTATGGGTTTACGTCGTAGAGTTAAATCAATCATCGCTTAAGCAAATTCTCAAAGCACAAACTTAAGAAGCCGTAGTGAGCAATCATTACGGCTTCTTTGTTTTGCGTGTGTAACTTAGTCGTTCCACTCCTTTCACACACTATCGAAGGTTCTGTCGCGTGAATCATGGTTGATTTGTAATCATGCTTATATAGGAAGCATAGATATAAGCGTTATGTTTTCAGACCCTATCACTTAGCCAGAAATACTAGCGGCATTGCTCAAATATACCTATGTTCGAAGTAGGAAGTTTTAAACATTTTGTGTTGTTTGTAATGTTTTTGAGGCTTAAATAACAAAAAGCTAAGCAGAAAGTGTTGATAAATGTGAACTGCCTCACATAACCGTTTAAGTTAGTACCAAAGTACAATATATTCCAATTTAACAAACACTTATATTGCCAACTGTAAATCACCAGAACAGTGAAACGTGAATAACTTACTCCTTGGAGAAGAACAGTGGCTATAGAAATTGGAATTATCAAAACGCTAATTGGAACCGCCGTCGCAACCGCAACAGACGGTTCGCAACGTACCTTGCAAGCAGGTGATCGTGTTTATCAGGATGAAGTGATTTCAACCGGTGCTGCTGGCGCTGTTGAAATTGAATTTGCTGATGGTGCAGCGATGACCTTAGGTCGTAGTTCACAAGCGATTTTAGATATTGAAGTATTTAACCCACAAGATGTAGCCCAAGCGCCTGCTGATGCAGATAGTGATGTTGAATCATTGCAACAAGCCTTATTAGATGGTGCCGATCCTAGTCAAATTACCGATGCAACGGCCGCTGGTGCAGGTACAACGGGTGGTGGTAACGAAGGTATCGACATTGTCCAAGTTATCCATGAATCTCAAGAAGTGACGCCTGAATCAGGTTTTGATACCACAGGTATTGCCGTTGAATTTGAAGCAGGTCGTGAAGAAGCCGCAATCTTTGATGATCTGCCCGTAGCCCAAGATGATGAAGTAAGTACCGATGAAGATGTAGCCATTACGGTTGATGTATTAAGCAATGATAGCGTTGGCACGGACGGTGACAGCATTACAGATTTTAACCAGCCTGCAAACGGTACGGTTGTATTAAACGGCGATGGAACCTTTACCTATACACCGGCGGCCAACTTCTCCGGTGAAGATTCATTTGACTATACCTTGACTGATGATGGTAATAGCGCAACCGCTACGGCCACTGTGAATGTGGTTGCAGTAGCTGACGCGCCAAACTTGATTATCAGTGTAGGGAATGAAGTCGATAATTCGGTGTCTGAAACGATTGATATTAATAATGTATCAACCACGGATAATGGTTTTGATGTCACTGCTTATAATCTCAAAGGTGAAGTGGCTAATATCAGCACGGTATCAGGTACGAATCATGATGGTTTTGGTGTGAGTGGTAAAGCATCAGGAGCGAGCACGGAGATAGGATCGAATAAGAACGGTTCTGAAAGACTGGAAGTTAAATTTGATAATACAGTAAGTTCAATCGACGTTAACTTTGCTTGGTTGAGTGGTGTTGAAACTGCGGCTTATACATTCTATTTAGATGGCGTTGCTGTAGGTAGTGGTACAACTGCTTTTCAATCGGATACTGTTGATGGGGTATTCACATTAACGCCAGGATCTGACTTTGATCGTGTTGATTTCACTGCGCCCCTGAATAACACGGATGATTATCTGGTTAATTCGATCACGTTTAATACAGTGACATCCTATTCATATGAGGTTGATGTTCAGGCTGGGTTGACTGATGTTGACGGAAGTGAATCATTAAGTGGTGTATCTATAACAGGCCTTCCAACCGGTGTGACGATTGCGGAAACACCAAACTCAGATGGTACTTATAATCCTGGTACATTAACCTTGGTATCTGATCATGAATTATCAGGTGCTGAAATTAATAGCATTCTAGGTTCGGTAACATCAACTGATGGTAGTGATACTGCGACAACAAATAGCAATGCTAAAGTCGAGACGGACCATATTGACTTCGCAGAGTTAAGCTTAGTGAGTTGGGGCGGTAGTTCACAAGATAGAGCACCAGATTCTGACACTATAGTGGGCGCAAATGTGCTTGCCTTGGCGGGCAATTCTTGGAAAGCTGTTTCGTTAACTGAGCTAGGTGTTACAAATAGTTTTGATTGGTCAAAAGGTACGTTGACATTTGAAGCTAAAGTAACAGCCGTAGGTGAGTTGCAAGGTATTTTATTTGAAAATAACCTGAGTAATAACTCAAGTGCAGATCAGCCTAACTTAATCAAGGTTTCAGGTACGCAGACTTGGGGAACGAATGCAGCTTTTGATTCTGAAAGTCTCGACGATGGTTGGGTGAGAATTGAAGTTGACTTAAGTGCTTTAAATCAAAGTACTGGCACATTCAGTCACATCGTTTTTGTTAATGATGATGATAATGCGGGCAATGGCACGGGTGAAATTGCATTTAGAAATTTAGAGATTTCAGACAATGCAATTGATTCAGATGCTGCTACGGATCAACTACTGGAAGGTACTTCCGGAAATGACTTTATATACGGTAGTGATGGCGATGACATTATCTTTGGTGGAACAGGAAGTGACTCATTAACGGGTGGTGCTGGTGCAGACATGTTTGTCTGGAATAAAGCAGATGCTGATTCATCACATGATACGGTTATAGACTTTAACGCTGCTGATGGTGATGTGTTGAACTTATCAGACTTATTATCGGATAGTTCGCATACCATTGAGGGTATGGATAATGGCTCTGGTGACTTACAAGTAAATATTAAGGACAATGGTGGTAACGTTGTTCAAGAAATTGAATTGACAGGTCTCGCATCGGGGCTTGATGTAAATCTAACGCTGCAATCATTACTAGACAGTGGTGCTATCAATGATGGTATCTAATTCATAACCTTGCGTTAATGACATAACAAGGCACCTTCGGGTGCCTTGTTTGTTTTGGCTGAGTGAAAAGTTAACCGTTCCACTGCCGTTCGCTCACCTTCTAAATCTCCATCTCCCCATTTATTTATCAACTGGTATAATTCGTTTCCACAATGCCCCCGTAGCTCAGCTGGATAGAGCGTCCCCCTCCTAAGGGGAAGGCCGTGCGTTCGAATCGCGCCGGGGGCGCCATCTGTGTTCATATTTGTTTTACTCAAATAACGTCTTGTGCCTATTACTAAGCTTCTCCAGCTTAAATATTGATTTAAGTTTTATCTCTTTTTAAATAAAACTTGGGTTACTATTCGCTAGTAACATTTTCCAACTTGTTCCTTATGTATATCATGCAGGAACAGGTGTTCCGTCATTTAATAATGGAAGAAACTGATTATGAGCGCCGATCTGTATGAACAAGTGAAACAAAACCCTAAGTTTCATCAACTTGTTAAACAACGTTCTCGCTGGGCCTGGAGTTTGGCCTCAGTTATTCTGACCATGTATTTTTCGTTTATCTTGCTGATTGCCTTTTTTCCTGAATGGTTAGGTCGCTCACTCACCGGAGGGGTAATAACGATAGGTATTCCCATTGGAGTGTTGATTATTGTGGTGGCGTTTATATTGACGGGTGTTTATGTGTACAAAGCCAATAAGGACTTTGATCGTATTAACCAAGAAATTATTAGTGAGCTAAAGCAGTGAAGGCCATGATGTTTTTAACGGCGTTGTTATATGGCTCACTAAGCTGGGCTACTGATGCGATGAGCGGTGCGGTGGAACAGCAGCCGTTGAACATGCCTGCAGTGGTGATGTTTTTACTATTTGTAGCGGCGACATTAGGCATTACTTATTGGGCTGCCAAAAGAATGCGTTCAACCTCTGATTATTATGCGGCGGGTGGAGGTATTACGGGCTTTCAGAATGGCTTAGCCATTGCTGGCGACTATATGTCTGCGGCTTCTTTTTTGGGTATTTCAGGGCTGGTGTATTTGTCCGGTTATGACGGTCTTATTTATTCCATCGGTTTTTTGATCGGTTGGCCACTTATTTTATTTCTGGTTGCTGAGCGACTGCGAAACCTTGGCCGTTATACCTTTGCCGATGTGGTCTCGTATCGTTTAGAACAGTTACCTATTCGGACCTTATCGGCCTTTGGTACATTGGCCGTGGTGGCCTTATATTTAATTGCTCAAATGGTGGGCGCCGGGAAATTAATCCAACTGTTATTTGGCTTGCCTTATCACTATGCGGTAGTGATGGTGGGCGTATTAATGGTTATGTATGTGATGTTTGGCGGCATGTTAGCAACCACCTGGGTACAAATTATCAAAGCGGTGTTACTGCTATTGGGGGCGAGCTTTATGGCCTTTATGGTGCTGCAATATGTTGATTTTGATCTGAATTTGTTATTCCAGCAAGCGGTGGCCGTGCATCCCAAAGGCCTTGATATCATGGCACCGGGTGGACTGGTATCTGATCCGATCTCAGCGATTTCATTGGGCGTTGCCTTGATTTTTGGCACGGCAGGTTTGCCACATATTTTAATGCGATTTTTTACTGTATCCAATGCTAAACAAGCTAGGCGATCAGTATTCTTTGCCACTGGTTTTATAGGCTACTTTTATATCCTCACCTTTGTAATTGGTTTTGGTGCGATAGTTTTAGTCTCAACTAATCCTGAATTTTTAGAAATTAACGGTCTATTGATGGGGGGTAATAATATGGCGGCGATCCATCTATCAAAAGCGGTAGGCGGCGATTTCTTTCTTGGTTTTATTTCTGCTGTTGCTTTTGCCACCATTTTGGCCGTGGTATCGGGTTTGACCTTGGCGGGGGCTTCCGCTATTTCACATGATCTCTATGCCAGTGTCATTAAAAATGGCAACAGTACGGCCAAACAAGAAATTCGTGTATCAAAAATAGCCACGGTTATTTTAGGTTCGGTAGCCATCTATCTAGGGATCTTATTTGAAGAGCAAAACATTGCTTTTATGGTCGGCTTGGCTTTTGCCATCGCTGCGAGTGCTAATTTTCCAACCTTAATCTTGTCAATGTATTGGAAAGGCTTGACCACACGTGGTGCGTTTATAGGTGGTTTTGCCGGATTATTAACAGCGGTGGTGCTGGTGATTGTCGGACCGATAGTGTGGGTGGATATTTTGGGTAATGAGGAGGCGTTATTTCCTTATAAATATCCGGCCTTATTTTCTGTCTCCATTGCCTTTCTGACTATCTGGGTTTTTTCAATTACTGACCGTAGCAAACGAGCAGAAAATGAACGGAAACAGTTTGAATATCAGTTTATTCGTTCTCAAACTGGTATCGGTGCTCATGAGGCAACAGAGCATTAAGAGGTAAAGAGATAGCTGTGTTCTATCCCTTTGGTTAGATCAATATATTAAAGAGTGGTGTTAGCTTCATCATAAAATTAATAGGTTCAATAGACTGGTGGTTAGTGATGAACTATTTTATGATGGGCATGACTGTTGTTGATTCTAATTATAAAAAGGAAAATATAATGTCAATTTCATCCGATCTAAATAACAATGCACTTGTTATACATATAGAAGAAGAGTTTAATTTTCACTGCCAAGCAGAGTTTCGGCAAGCATATGAAGAAAAGATTCAAAGCGATACCAGTGGGATCACGATTGATTTTCTACGGACCCGCTATATAGATAGTGCAAGTTTAGGAATGATGTTAATTCTCCGAGAATACGTTGGAAAGCACTGCCAGGCTCAGGAAAATCGCATTGAATTAGTCAATTGCACGCGTGATGTTATAGAAATATTACGAGTGACAAATTTTGAGAAGCTATTTTTACTTAAGTAACAAGGCACAGAACTATTGAAGCCGTGTTACTAAAAACAGTCAGTATTTTTTTCGGTATTGATATTTTTCAATCTAAATTATCACAATGACACTAGATGTATAGCGTGGTATCTGCATCACCTGAAAATTCAAGGAAAGTTGCCGCGCCACCAGGCGTAGTACCATCAATAAAGTCTTCTTCTTTAAAATCAAACAGATCTACTGTCATCTGACAGGCGATAAGTTCCACGCCTGATTCGATGCAGATAGCGCGTAATTCTTCTATGCTGGCCACACCTTTGGCTTTGAGCTTACGTTTCATCATCCAGGTTGCAAACCATTCTAGGCCTGGAATAACTTGTATTATGCTGGGTATTGGAACAGGCATCGGCATAGCGGGATTGCCTAACGGAGACACTTTTAAAGACAGATCTTTTTTTAATAATTGTAAGCCGTAAAAAGTAAAAAAGATTTTAACTTCAAAGCCTAATGCTGCTGCCGTTGAGGCTAAGATAAATGGTGGGTAACCACCGTCTAATGTGCCTCTGCTAGCAATTATTGCGAGTTTTTTTGCCATGATGAATTAGCCTTTTTCTAGGAAAAAATGTATTTTTCCATCTTGTTCGTTAGTATCAAGTAATGGGTTGTTGGTCATTTTGCAAAATGCCGGAATATCTTGCTTAGCACCGGGATCTGTTACGATCAGGTGCAAACGTTGGCCGGCTGACATTTCGGACAAAGCTTTACGAGCCTTAAGTACGGGTAAGGGGCAGTTCATACCCGAAGTGTCGAGTTCTACATCAAAATCTGACATTGTTATGAGTTCCAAATTAACGTGTCTATATGAATAAAGAAATAATAAACTAAAACAGAAAAGTATGCCTTGCTGGAACCCTTGGAAAGGGACGAGTGTCTACGGACTATTATGAATAAAACCATTACAACCGTGTTGTTAGCATTATTAGTGTGGCCAATGAATCAGATCGTGGCTGCAGATATCGCCTTGCCTGAAATTGGCGACAGCGCCGGCGCGTTGATTTCACCGCAGGAAGAATATCGTATTGGCCAAGCTTTCTATTGGCGTATCCAACAATCAACAGATTTGATTGATGACCCTGAAATCAATAGTTACCTGCAATCGATAGGTTATCGTCTGGTTGCTAATAGTAGTGCGCCTAACTTGCCCTTCACCTTTTTTATGGTACCGGCTTCATCAGTGAATGCCTTTGCAGCGCCTGGTGGCTTTATTGGAACTCATAGTGGCTTGCTTTTAACCAGCCAATCTGAAGATGAATTAGCATCAGTATTGGCGCATGAAATTGCTCATATTACCCAGCGACATTTATTACGTAGTTTTGAAAAACAGAAACGCATGAGTGTACCGCGGACAGCAGCATTGATTGCAGCCGTATTATTAGGTGCAGCAGATCCTAAGGCTGGCTCAGCTGCTGTTGCAGTTGTGCAAGCAGCAGGTGTGCAGCAGCAGCTTGATTTTACCCGTGCTCATGAAAAAGAAGCCGATAATTTGGGCATGGTGAACTTGGTGCGTTCAGGCTTCGATGCACATGCGATGCCGAGTTTTTTTGAACGACTAAATAAAGAAAGTCGGTTTTATACTGGCAATGCCGTGCCAGAATTCTTACGTACTCATCCGGTAACAACGTCTCGTATTGCTGATGCTAGAGGTCGTGCAGAGTCTTATTCGTTGCAACGGCAGTTGAGTGATACTTTGCAGTTTTATTTGATGCGCGAAAAACTTAGGGTAATGACAACAAATAATGTCAGAGAATTAGTGCAGCAATATGAGCAGGCCTTGAAAATAGGGAACAGCCGAAATTCAACCGCCACTCGATATGGTTATAGCTTGGCTTTATCCGCGATGGGTGAATATACAAAAGCAAGAAAGGCTTTACAGATCTTACTGGATCGAGATGATGACCGATTGAGTTATCAATTAGCCATGGCTGAAATAGAAATAACGGTAGGTCGTTTGCCTGCAGCCTTAGCTATTTATGAAGAAAATCAGCGTCTATATCCAGACGATCAAGCCTTATCTTTATTGCAAGTAACCGCGTTATTACAGGCTCATCTTCCTAATGAAGCCATAGCCGTATTGCAGCGCCAATTAGAATTGGGCAACCCATCACAACGCTTATATAAGCTCCTTGCCCAAGCAAGAGGCGATCTGGGAGACAAAAGTCAGTCACACAGTTGGTTGGCAGAGTATTATTACGCATCTGGTCGCCTGGCTCAGGCTGCCGATCAATTACGTTTAGCGGCACAATTTGCGAATAGAGATGAATATCTTTTAGCGAAAATCACCGCAAGGTTACGTGAGGTTGAAACTACTTTGGCACTGATGGAAGAAATATAATGGTTGATAGCGTTAATCAACAACGACGTTCGGTTATAAAAGGTGCTATATCAGCATCAACATTAGCACTGGTCGCTGCCAGTGGTTTATTGTTGCCACAACGTTTATTAGCCCATTGGCCCAGTGATGCGTTTAATGCTGAAACAGTAGAAGATGCGTTATTGGCCTTAGTTGGCCAAGCAGAAATAGCCGATGATACGGCCTTAAGATTCAAGGTGGGCTCACCTCCTAGTTATGCGGTGAATGGAGCATCGGTGCCGATAGAAGTTCAGAGTGACTTGGCTAATATAGAGAGGGTAGCGGTATTAGTTGCTAAAAACCCATCTCCCCTAGCCATGAGCATAGAACCAACAGCAGCCTTAAAATTACCCTTTAAAAGCATGATAAAAATTGCTGAAGACTCCGATGTTATCGCGGTGATTCGAGCGGATGGCAAATTGTATAAAACCACACGTTTTGTTGAAGTGGATATTGGAGGCTGTGCTTAATGGGCGTCATCACAAAAGATCGTATCCGTGCCAAGCTGAAATTAGGCGATACTACAGTGCGAGTATTACTTGCCCATCCAATGCACACTGGCCGTGGTGAGAATGAGGACGGTGATTTAATTCCTGCTGAGTTTGTACAAGATTTTCGTTGTTGGCGAAATGAGGTGGAAGTACTGACCATAAAATGTGGCACAGCAACAGCAAAAAATCCTTATTTTTCATTTCAATTAGTGGGCGGCGAACGTGGCGATCGTATTACCATACGTTGGGTTGATAATTTGGGTGCGAAAGGCACGGCGGAAACTACGGTCAAATGAGTCTAAAACTTAAAGTTAACCTGTTTTTTGCTGTATTGATGCTGGCTTCCTTGTTGGCAAGTACCGGCGTATTGATTTCAAATGCGCGGCAATCAGTACAATCTGAAGTTGAAAGTACCATGACGGCGTCGGCCAGATTAATTACAGTGACCTTGTCTGGCACCGCGTTGAGTCGAGATATGCGGGTGAGTGATCAAATCCATGACATGGTGCAGGCATTGAGTGAAATTCGCAGCCTACATATATTGATGTTTGATTCCCAAGGCCTGTTATTTGAAGGTGAACCGGAAACCAATTTATCAGTAAGACCCCCAGATTGGTTTATCAAAGTCTTATTTCCTAAAATACAACCGTTAACCAAACGTTTTGGCGGTGGCCATATGGTTATTTATGCCGCGCCATTACAAGAAATCAGTGAACGATGGTTGGATATTCGCGGCATTCTTGCTTTGGGCTTAAGTATTTTTATTTTTGTGGGTCTGTTTTTGTATTGGGGTATCGATAGGTTAATGCGGCCCTTACAACGTTTAGTGGATGCATTGGCTGGCTTTGAACGAGGTGACTTGCATTTACGTTTACCTCGTTTTGCCTTGGCTGAAATGGATCAGATCAGCCAAACTTTTAATCGTATGGGCCAAGCTCTGGAATTGAGCACCGAGGAAAATCGCCGTCTCGCGGTATTAGTGACACAATCGGGTGATGCTATTTTATCGCTAGATCATGCCAGTAATATTACTTTTTGTAATCCCGCGGCTGAAAAATTGTTTGTGCATCAAACGAAGTTATTAATAGGTGATTCATTAGCAAATATAGGCTTTACCGAGCATCAACAACACATCACTACCCTCATCGAAAATTGTCAGACAGTGGAAAACTTGGAAACAGGGTTGCTGCAACCGGATGGTGAAGTGGTCTCGATATTGTTTTCCACAGTGCCGTTATTTAATGCGGAACGAGAGGTGATTGGTGTTATCTGTACTTTGCGTGATATCACGGAACATAAACAAGCTGAAGCAGCAGAAAATCAGTTACGTGAAACGCGCTTATTAGCTCAGCATATGGCCGAAGTGCAAGAAGCTGAGCGTCGCCATTTAGCTAGAGAGTTGCATGATGAGTTAGGTCAATGTTTGACTGCTATTAAGACGGATGCGGTATTGATACGCAATAGAACACAAACATCGGAGCCAAAATTATTTACCAGTGCCCAAGCGATTATTGATGTGGCCAGTCATATTTATGATGTAGTGCATAATATGATCACCCGATTACGGCCCAGCCCACTGGATGACCTGGGTTTGTTACCAACCTTGCAAGAGAGCATTGCCGCTTGGCAGCAGCGACAGCCAGAAATTAACTTTAAGCTTGATGTTGCAGGTAAACTAGATCACTTGAATGAAGCGATGAATATGACGGTCTTTAGGGTTGTTCAAGAGTCGCTGACTAATGCAGTGCGTCATGCAGATGCCTCAGAAATATCAGTTATTGTGGCCAATAAACCGGATGAGCAGCAGCAAGAGCAGATTACTATTGATATTCGCGATGACGGTAAAGGAATGGAAGTGAATGACTTTCATTCAGATGTGGATTTTGGCTTATTAGGTATGCGAGAACGTGCACACAGTTTGGGGGGGCAGTTTAACCTAGAGAGTAGTCTAGGAAATGGCGTCAGAATACATATTACGATTCCTCTAGGAGCGGATAAAACAGTATGAGTGAAAATAAAACAACAGTATTACTGGTAGACGATCATGAACTGGTTCGTGCTGGTTTTCGTCGTTTACTTGAAGACGGTGAGCAGTTTAGCGTGATTGCCGAAGCCGGCAGTGGAGAGCAAGCCGTACAAGACTATGTCAAACATCATCCGCAAGTTGTGGTGATGGATATATCCATGCCTGGTATCGGCGGTATCGGCGCCATTGAACGTATCATTGCGCGTGATTCGTCTGCCCATATTTTAGTCTTGAGTGTGCATGAAGACAGCGTGTTTACTACCCGTGCCTTACAAGCAGGGGCCTTAGGCTTTATTCCAAAACGCAGTGCCCCTGAAGAAATGCTGAAGGCCGTGCACCAAGTGGCACAAGGTAAAATGTGCATTGATCCGGCGATTGCCCAACAAATTGCCATGCAGAAGTTGACAGGTTCGGACAATGTATTGGATGTTTTAAGTCAACGTGAGTTTGAGGTCTTTCGTTTGTTAGCTGAAGGCAAAACGGTCAATGACATTGCCGGGATTTTAAGCCTTAGCCCAAAAACAGTAGGCACGCATCATACTAATATCAAACAAAAATTAGACGTATCAAACTCAGCGGAATTAGCACGCTTGGCTATCCGCAGTGGTTTATTAGAAGCCTAACTGATTACCAAGGAAAATCCTGAGTTGTGACGAGGCTTTTCCTCTAACATAATATTTTTAACAGGCGTAAATTGTTATCCGAGTCAGCGAGAAAACTCTCGTTTATTAATTTTTATAGAGGTGATTACTATGTGGACTAAGCCAGAATATTCAGATATGCGTTTCGGTTTCGAAGTAACAATGTACATCTGCAACCGTTAATAGCAGTTAAGAACATCTAAAGCCCTGGTACGGTAACGTACCAGGGCTTTTTTATGCCTGAAATTTACGTATCCGAATAAGGAAAATCCTTACTGGTATGGCGGGTATTTCTGAAGTCATTAGCTGCAGTGAAGCGTAATATTACTTTCGCTGCTTGAAATGCTTCAAGCTGCTATTTTTATAATTTTAATTAAGAGAGGAATTTATTATGTGGACTACTCCAGAATATTCAGACATGCGTTTCGGTTTTGAAGTAACGATGTACATCTGCAACCGTTAATATCGGTTTTTGATGTGTGCTCGGAGCTTTGGCTCCGAGCATCTTTACCATTGTTAAATCAGATAGTTTTGATGTCAGAGTTATCCGATTTAGTTGTGTCTCAGCGGAATAATAAATTATGTTTGTACATGTATTAGGTTCGGGTGCCGGTGGTGGCTTCCCCCAATGGAATTGTAATTGTGAAAACTGTAAAGGGGTAAGAGCCGGTACGATAAAAGCAACAAAACGTACACAGTCGTCGATTGCCATCAGCGCCAATGGCACCGATTGGATTTTGTTTAATGCTTCACCCGATATCAAAAAGCAGTTAGATGATTTCCCTGCAATTCAACCTGCTCGTCAAGTACGTGATACGGCTATCTCGGCAATAGTCATTACTGATGCTCAAATTGATCATGTCACCGGTATGTTGACGTTGCGTGAGCATAATAAACCTTGGGAGGTTTATACCACGGAAGCTGTTCGCCAAGATTTAACAACGGGTTTCCCGGTTTTTAATATTCTGGGTCACTTCCGAGGCATTAATCATCATGAGATTGCTACTGATCAATCAGTGTTTACCATTCCAAGTGCTGAAGGTTTAGAGTTTACTGCGGTACCCTTATTGAGTGAGGCACCGCCGTACTCACCCCATCGTGGCAATACGGTGCCGGGTGATAATATTGGTATGCATATTAAAGATACTCGCTCAGGTAAGAGTTTGTTTTATGCGCCTGGTTTAGGTGTAGCTGAACCGCATGTGCTTGAATACATGAGCAATGCAGATTGTATTTTGATTGATGGTACCGTGTGGACAGATGATGAAATGTCACATGAAGGCATTAGTGATAAACGTGCCAGTGAAATGGGCCATTTAGACCAATCTAGTGATGGTGGTATTTTGAGTATCCTTAATGCGATGGATAAACCACGCAAGATATTGATCCATATCAACAATACCAACCCTATATTGAATGAAGAGTCACCTCAACGTGCTACATTAAACAGCGCTGGAATTGAGTTGGCTTACGACGGTATGGATATTGAACTGTGAGTCTAATTAAGTAGATATAGTCATATACGAAGGGTTTAGAAATGTCAGAAAAAACACCATGGACACGAGAAGAATTTGAGCAGCAATTGCGTGCTAAAGAAGAGTTTTATCATATTCGTCATCCGTTGCATGTGAAGATGCACTCAGGCGAAATGAATAAAGAACAAATTCAAGGTTGGGTAGCAAATCGTTTTTATTATCAAACTGCTATCCCGGTTAAAGATGCTGCGATTATGGCTAATTGCCCTGAACGCGATGTACGTAAACACTGGGTACAGCGCATCTTGGATCACGATGGTTATGAAGGTGATGTGGGCGGTATTGAAGCGTGGTTAACCTTAGGTGAATCTGTTGGCTTAACACGAGAAGAACTTTGGTCAGAAGAACATGTCTTACCGGGTGTACGTTTTGCTGTTGATGCATATATTAATTTTGCTCGTAAATCGCCGTGGCAAGAAGCGGCTAGTTCATCACTAACAGAAATGTTTGCGCCTAAGATTCATCAATCACGTCTAGATAATTGGCCTACAATGTATCCGTGGATTGATGAAAAAGGCTATGCCTATTTCCGTAAGCGTTTAACAGAAGCGCGTCGTGATGTGCAGCATGGCTTGGACATTACATTAGATTATTACAAAACACGCGAAGAACAAGAGCGTGCAGTGAGCATTTTACAGTTCAAATTGGATGTACTTTGGACCATGTGTGATGCTATGTGGATGGCGTATATAGAAAAACGGCCTCCATTTACGTTTGAGGTTGAGTTATGAGTGAACCAGTATTCACTGCCGAGAGCATCCCAGTGTTAGCGTTAGGCTATCGGTTTCAATGGGAACAAGCACAAAATTGTAATGTGTTGTTATACCCCGAGGGCATGGTGAAGTTAAACGGTGCTGCCGGTGAAATATTGAAACGCATTAGCGAAAAGAAACAATCAGTAGCCGATCTTATCTCTGAATTAAAAGTGGCCTTTGATGGGGCCGACTTAGATGATGACGTATATCGATTCTTAGAGGAGGCGTTTAACAATGACTGGATCAGACCAGAATAAAGCACCGGGAAGCATCGGTAGTTCTATTGGTAATGTACGCGATCAAATTCGCCAACCCTTATGGTTATTGGCAGAATTAACGTATGCCTGTCCCTTGCAATGTCCATATTGTTCAAACCCAATGGATTTTGCCAATGTTAAGAACGAATTAACGACCGAACAGTGGCTAGATGTTTTTCGTCAAGCTCGGGCAATGGGCGCAACGCAATTAGGACTTTCTGGCGGTGAACCGTTAACACGACCAGACTTAGTTGAGTTAGTTACTGAGGCTCGAAAAATGGGCTTTTATACCAACTTGATTACATCAGGTTTGGGTATGGATGCAAGCAAAGTCGCGGAGTTAAAAGAAGCCGGTCTAGATCATATTCAAGTTAGTTTCCAAGCAAGTTCAGAAGACCTCAATAATTTGATTGCGGGCACCGATGCGTTCCAACATAAGATTGAAATGGCCAAAGCGGTGAAAGCAAATGGTTATCCCATGGTCTTGTGTTTTGTAACCCATCGTCAAAACATCGAGCAAATGGATGAGATCCTTGAACTGGCTATCTCTTTAGAAGCAGATTATGTGGAGTTGGCGACTACCCAATATTATGGTTGGGCAATGCATAACCGTGATCAATTGTTACCATTGAAAGAACAGTTGGTTGAAGCAGAAGCCATTGCTCATCGATATCAGGAAGAACAGAAAGGTAAGATGAAAATCTACTATGTTGTACCTGATTATTATGAAGAGCGCCCGAAAGCCTGTATGAACGGGTGGGGTAATGTCTTTCTAACGGTAACCCCCGATGGTACAGCGTTACCTTGCCATGCTGCACGTGAATTGCCTGGCATGACGTTGCCGAATGTTAAAGACTTGTCGATTAATGAGATCTGGAATGGCTCAGAGGACTTTAATAAATTCCGGGGCTTTGATTGGATGACAGAACCTTGTCGTTCTTGTGATGAGAAGGAAAAAGACTTTGGTGGTTGTCGTTGTCAGGCCTTTATGTTGACTGGCGATCCTACTAATACTGATCCGGTATGTTCGAAATCACCTAAACACCATTTAATTGAAGATGCATTGGAACGTGGCCGGCTTGAAGCGGCTAAATCCGTTGTTGATCAACAACCATTGGTATTCCGAAACCCTAAAAATTCTAAACGAATCAGTGGCCTCTAATTCTGCGATACGCACCCAAGGCCTGACCAAGCAATATGGTCAGGCCTTGGCGGTTAATAAGCTTGACCTTGATATCGAATCGGGTCAGTTCTATGGTTTGTTAGGGCCTAATGGCGCCGGTAAAAGTACAACCATTCATATGTTGACCACGATGACCTCAGCGACGTCGGGTGAGGCATGGATTGCGGAGCAAAAAATAACTGATGATCCCGTGGCGATACGAGCGACGGTCGGTTTGGTCTTTCAAGACTCAGCGCTAGATCGCACGATGTCGATTGATGAAAACCTGCAGTTTGCCGCCGCCATGTATCACTTAAAGCCTCAACAAGCTGAGCAACGCATTGATGAGTTGCTCTCTGTTTTTGGCTTGCAAAAACAACGACACAAAAAGCTATTGGCATTATCAGGTGGTCAACGTCGTGCGGTGGATATTGCTCGTGGCGTTTTACATAAACCTAAAGTGTTATTTTTGGATGAACCGACGATTGGCTTAGATTTGCCCAACCGTCGTGCTATTTGGCGTTTTGTTGAACAGTTACGTCGGGAAGAAGGCATGACGGTATTCCTGACGACACATTATCTGGAAGAAGCTGCCGCCTGTGATCATGTCGACTTTATTCAACAAGGTGAGTTACAACAAGGTGGCACACCTAAAGCATTAATTGAGCAATTAGGCGCTTATATCTTGGAAATTGAGACACATGTGCCCGATGATATTAAAGCTCAGTTGTCCCCAGAATTTGGTATGCCAATACAAGAAGATCAACAATTAAGCTTTAAGATTGAAGCTAACGATGTGGATTTTCAGCAATTACAACAGAGCTTAGGCGAAGCCATTAGTGCGATGCAGTGGCGACGACCTAATCTTAACGATGTCTATTTGTGGACTTTTTGTGCCCCGGAACAAGGAGAGGCTGCATGAGTTGGCGTCCTGTAAAAGCGGTTGTCGGCCGTGAAATGAGTAAATTGTTTCGTCAACGTGCACGATTAATCAGCTCGATGGTTCGGCCGATGATTTGGTTATTAGTCATTGGTTCTGGTGTTGGCAGCATGATGCAAGGCGAACAACAAGAAGGTTATTTAACCTTCCTGGTACCAGGCATATTAGCGATGACTTTATTATTTGCATCGCTGTTGTCTGCATTAACGCTAGTCTATGACAAAGAGTTTGGTGTGATGCGCATGATGATGATTGCACCTATTGCTCACTATTGGATCGTGTTATCTAAATTGATAGCAGCAACGTTGACCGCAATGGTGCAAGCCATACTTCTATTATTACTGTTATTCGTTTTGGGTTTGATAAGCGTAAAAATTGCGTTTAGTTTAGTGCTGCCTGCAGTGTTAACGGCTATCTGTTGCGCAGCAATAGGCGGCTTGATTGCGGTCTGGTCAAAAAGCATCGATAACTTTGCGGTGATTATGAACTTTTTTATTTTCCCGGTGTTTTTCTTGAGTGGTGCCTTATATCCGGTGAATCAGTTGCCTGAAACTTTACGTTATATCGTGGTAATAAACCCATTTAGCTACGGCGTAGATTTGCTGAAACATGCAGTGCCTAATGTGCCCACGGATTTTTCAGTTCTCACCGATGTCGCCGTATTAGTTGGTTTTTCTACCGTTGCAATTTTAATTGCATGCTGGCAGTTTTCTCGTGAATCTGTGCATGAACCTTTATTTCATCGGGTAAGTGGCAAACGTTAGTGACAACTGCCGAGTCCTTTTTTCTCTAAATAACATTGGTGATAGTCTTCTGCTGGATAGAAAAGAGTGGCAGCGGTGATTTCTGTAACCACAGGATTGCCAAAGGTATTCGTCTCGTTTAAATTTTGTTTGGCCGTTAATGCCTGTTGTTGTTGTTCATCATTATGGTAAAAAATAGCGGAACGATATTGAGTGCCTCGATCTGGACCTTGGCGATTGAGTGTTGTTGGATTATGAAGATGCCAAAATACATTGAGCAATTCGTCAAAACTGATTTTAGCGGTATCGAAAGTAACTTCGATCGCTTCAGCATGGCCAGTAGTACCGGTGCAGACTTGTTTATAATCAGGATCGAGCGTTTCTCCACTGGTATAACCCACCCGTGTTGATTGAACGCCGACTATTTCTCGGAAACGGGCCTCAACGCCCCAGAAGCAACCGGCAGCAAACGTAGCAATAGCCATATTTTTTCTCCTTAAACTGAATGAAGTTGCACCTATATATGAAACCTTTTACCCTTGTTAGTTCTTGTAGCTCCTAACGCAAGTTTGAGGACGGTGAAATGGCAACAAATTTAGACTATGCCCATTCTAATATGGTGGCACAACAAGTGCGACCTAGTAATGTATTAAATCCACTCGTGTTGGCTGCATTGAAAGCCATTAAGCGGGATAAATTTATCACCGACGATTTAGTGGCTCTTGCCTATGCCGATACCCAATTAGCCATTGGTTTTGGTCAGTTTATGTTATCACCGGTATTAGAAGGTCGGTTTTTACAGGCATTAAATATTCAAAAGGATGAGCAAGTGCTTGAGTTAGGCACTGGCTCGGGTTATTTCACTGCCTTATTGGCGACCTTAGCGGAGCATGTGTGCTCAGTAGAAATTTCCCCTGAACTTTCGCAGCTGGCCCAGCAACGTTTAACGGACATGACGATTACAAATGTGACCTTAAATATTGGTGATGCGGCAAAGGAATGGCAGTTAAAAGATCGAGTAGATATTATTGTTGCCACCGCTGCATTTGTTAGTGTGCCAGATGCTTATTTGCAAGCATTAACGGTGGGAGGGCGGATGTTGGCCGTGGTGGGAAAAACGCCAGTGATGTCCGTGCAATTAATTCAACGAATAAGTGAACTGGAGTGGCATACTAATACCGTGTTTGAAACGTTGATCCCAGCGATGATCAATGCTGAGCCTAAGCCTGAGTTTAATTTTTAAGAAGAGATATTGTTATGAAACAAATGACCGTAACAGAGTTGCGTGACTATTTAGCGACGGGTGTAGCGCCTATCCTGATTGATGTACGTGAAACACATGAATTGCAGCATGGCATGCTAGAAGGTGCTATTCATATTCCTATGCAAACCGTGCCTGCCAAAATGGATGAATTTGATCAAGACAAAACTAAACCGGTGGTATTGATTTGTCGCTCAGGTAAACGTAGTGATCAAGTGGGCCAGTATTTAGAGCAAAATGGTTTTAGTGATGTGATTAATTTGGTTGGTGGCATGAATGCTTGGGCAGCTGAGATTGATACCAGTATGTCGGTTTATTAGGAAAAATAATGAAAAACTTTAGAATCAGCATGATGCTGATAGCGTCGTCGTTTTCAACAATGAGTTCTGCTGAGGATATACTGCAAGTCTATGCACTGTCATTAAACAGTGATCCACAATTATTGGCTGAAGCGGCATCAAGGCGTGCAATTTCGGAATTGGATAAACAAGCGCTGGCCAACTTTCTACCGCAAGTTGATTTATCAGCGAATAATGAGCGGGTGAAACAAGATACGTCTGCTCAATCCTTTGGCGGCAAGCAAGATTATAATAGCCATGGTTATAGTTTGAGCATAACTCAACCTGTTTTTCGTAAACAGAACTTTGTTCAGCAAGCACAAGCTGATATTGCCATAGAGAGTGCTGAAGCCAGCTACCGTTCGAAAGAACAGGATTTAATCGTTAGAGTTGCCGAAGATTATTTTGACTTGTTAGGTCAACAAGATGATTTATCTTTTTCACTTGCAGAGCGTGAAGCCATTGCCTTGCAACTGGAGCAAACTAATCTACGATTTGATGTAGGCATGGTGACCATTACCGATGTTGCCGAATCACAAGCGGCGTTTGATTTAGCGAATGCTTCGGTGATTGATGCGGAAAATGAGCTTGCCAATAGTAAAGAGCGATTGCGAGAAACATCAGGCAGTTATATCGATGAATTAGCAACATTACGCGCAGAAAGTCCATTAGTGAGTCCGGAGCCACAAGATATTGAGCAATGGACAGAAGTCGCTTTGACGCAAAATCCAAGTTTAATTGTGGCAAAAAGTAATATAGAGGATGCTCGTCAAGGTATAGCGCTACAGAAAAGCGGCCATTATCCGAGCCTAGATTTAGTTGGCCAAAAAATTTATAGCTCACAAAGTGAGACTAACTTTGGTGGTGGTAGTAAAACTCATCAAGACAGTATTAGTTTACAATTCAACCTGCCTATTTATGCGGGTGGCAGTGTAAGTTCACGTTCGCGTGAAGCAGGGCATAGATTAGATCAGGCTATGCAAAACGAAGAGCAAGAGCGTCGAGCAGTAAAAAGACAAACGCGTCAAGCATATAACAGTGTGATGTCTGGCATCAGCAGAGTTAAAGCGTTAAAGCAGGCAGTGGTATCGAGTGAAAAAGCCTTAGAGTCTACCGAGGCCGGTTATGAAGTGGGTACACGAACCACGGTCGACGTATTAAATGTTCGACGTGAGTTATTCAGTGCCCGTCGTGATTATGCTCAGTCACGTTATGATTATATGGTGAATATTCTTCGCTTAAAACAAGCAGCAGGCACAGTGAGTGTGGATGACTTATCACACATCAACCAATGGTTAGGAGGATAGACAGCAGGATGGAAAATAAGTCACTTATTGCTGATGCACAAAACAGTGTATTAGTTATCGTTGATGTACAAGAACGCTTAGCTGCTGCCATGCCCAAGGGTGTGTGTGATCGAGTAGTTGATCAAATATCAACCTTAGTTACTGCTGCAAAAACCTTATCCGTTCCTGTCGTTGTGACAGAGCAATATCCAAAAGGACTAGGCAATACCGTTATAGAACTGAAGTCACATTTGCCGAGTGAAACTAAGGTTATTGAGAAAACTACTTTTTCCAGTAGTCGGACTGCAAAATTTACTTTAGCCCTCGAGGACTCTGGCCGTAAGCAGGTTATCCTCATGGGAATGGAAACACATATTTGCGTATTACAAACTGCCTTGGAGCTACAAGAGCAAGGTTATCAAGTATTTGTGGTTGAGGACGGTGTTAGTTCACGATCCAAATCGAATCAATATAATGCTTTGCAGCGTTTGCGCCATGCCGGAGTGATTATTACTACGCTAGAGTCGATGATTTTTGAATGGTTAGGTGACTCTCAACATCCAGAATTTAGAACACTCGCACAGCTCATCGTATAATTAGCTATGTGATCGCTGACGTTTATTGGCCGTCCCTGTTCTAACTACTTTCTTCAATTGAACAACACGCTCATAGTCAGGAATACCTTTAATCTTGGCACGCGCATAATCTAAAGCTAGCCGTTGTTTTACTTGTTCCGAATCAAGATTAAAGTCTTTAGTTAAAGCCGTATAAACCAGTTCAAACAGACGTTTTAAGGCTATTTTCCACGTACTTCCCGCTTGTCGATATAACGCATCAGAGAGCTGTAAAAAACGTTCAAAAGCTTGGTCGGCCAGAATCAATGGCAAGGTCTCAGCAAAACGACCAGAGTTAGCAATCATGTCCCAGAAACGAGCAAAACGATTGATACGCTGCACACTGGAAAACTCAATATCTTTGGTGCTTAAGATGTTATACGGCGCATCAGGGTTAAACCTTAAGTCAAAGGTCTCGTTGTGACGATTAAGCGGTACTCCTCGTAGCCGTTTTAATATTCCAAGCTGAATTTCCTGAGGCTTAAGGGCGAGCAGCTGATCAAAGCTATGACCAAAATTTTCCAGAGTATCACCAGGCAAACCAAAAATAAGGTCGGTGTGCAAATGTGCCCCAGTGTTTTCACGTAACCATCGAATATTGGCTTTAGTTTTATCATTATTTTGTTTACGGCTGATACGAGTCTGAATTTCTGGATCAAATGTTTGCACGCCAATTTCAAATTGCAGGCGGTTTGATGGAAAGCGTATTAATACTTCCTTTAGTTTCTCCGGCAGGTTATCCGGCACCAGTTCAAAATGCAGATAGAGATCATCTGTCATACGTTCCAAAAAGAACTCTAAGATGGTGACTGTCGTACTGATTTTGAGATTAAATGTTCTATCGATAAACTTAAAGTTACGCACGCCTCGTTGCAGCAACTGCTCCATCTCTGCTAAAAAGTTTTCCAGTGGAAAAGCGGTAGACGTCTTATCTAACGCCGATAGACAAAATTCACACTTGAATGGACAACCACGTGAGGCTTCAACATAGATCAGGCGGTTTTTGATGTCATCATCACTGTAATACTCATACGGCAGTATTAATTCATCTAAAGGCAGCGCTTTGCCTTCAATAAACTTCTGTTCTGGTTTATCACCAGCCAAAAGTTGCTTGCATAAAGTCGGCACACTGTCTTCACCGGGGCCAGAAAGAACATAATCGGCCAGTGCTGCTACCTCAGGAAGATCGGGATGATGACTAACTTCAGGACCACCGAGAATAATGGTAATGTCAGGTGCGACTTGTTTTAGCATCGCCACCGTTTTTTTTATTTCGAGCACATTCCAGATATAAACACTAAAACCAATGATCTTGGGTTTATGCAATAACAGTTGCTCAACAATATTGATTGGCGACTCTTGAATGGTGAATTCTAGAATTTTCGTAGCTTGTTGCAAGTCGCCCATATTGGCATAGATATACCTTAAGCCAAATGCAGTATGCATATAACGGGCATTAAGGGTGCTAAGAATGATGGGGATGGAGGAGGTCATTTAAACCATTTTAACTGAACTGGATAAATCTGATAGTAGAAGTCGTAAACAACAGGCAATAAAAAGCCGTGAAGATTATCATCACGGCCTTATTATATTTCGACTAACTGTGTATGTAAATTAACTAGCGATTGTTGTCTTACGACGTAAACCCAACAAACCTAATAATGCAGGCGCAAACAAAAATGCTGCTGCTGGAATTGGAACGGCACTTACAGAAACAGCGTCTAGGCTACCACCTAAAGAGTCATTTGTTCCTGTGGCTGAAAATGTCAGTAGATCGTTACCTATGCCTGTGACAAGGTATTCAAATATTGTCCAATTATGAGTGCTTCCACCTGTAGCTGTAACTGAATCAAGTTCTAACCCATTCCAAAATACACTGATACCATTAGTTGTAGATGGTTGATTAATACGTGCCGAATATGCAAATGATAAAAGGTAAGACTGACCAATAATAGTATTGAGAGTTTGATGAATACTACTATTTGTATTGGTATTATTAGGCCATCTGTGAGAGTCAAGTTCTACAAATTGCTGACCATCATAAGCTGTGCCTGCAATATTATCTCTAACTTCTACACCAGCGCCAGTTGTTGACCAGCCATCAATAGCTGAGTGAACACTCCAGCTTCCGGTAGCAATATCAGGATCTTCAAATGAACCATTGACTACAAGATTAACGCCAGCAGCATTAGCTGATACTGTAAACAGCAGACTGGCCATAAAAAGCATTATTGTTCTCATGGTTTTAAATTCCTAGTTGAAGTAATAAATATCATCCCAAGCAATCCAGCCATCTTAGTTTAGGACCTATGATTTTCCGTGTTTTGGCTCACACCAAACGTGGGTTTTTTTCAAGAAAGCGCACTATATATTAAAAGCGAACGACGTGTATATTGTACTTTGGTACTAGATAGATAGTTTTTTAATGAAAACTAAAACTAAAACTAAAACTAAAACTAAAACTAAAACTAAAACTAAAACTAAAACTAAAACTAAAACTAAAACTTAAGAAAATTAAAGGGTTTTGGTCTGTCGCCGCAAGAACGCTATATTGGCATAGATATACCTTAAGCCAAATGCAGTATGCATATAACGGGCATTAAGGGTGCTGAGGATGATCGTCGGTTCGGAAGTCATTCCGACTATTTTAATATAGTGTGGAATAAAAAGCTGATGTCGTTATTCGGTAGCACTTCGTTTCCAGTCTCTATTGCTCTTTATCTAAACGTTGGTAATCACCGCTGATATTTAAGTTGATAGTAATAGGAGCTGCACTATCATTCTCCCAATACCAACCATGAGTGCCAGCAAACGGCGTGGTTAACGATCCCGTATCTTGGCTCGCAGTGCTTTTTTTATAACTTTTGAAATAACCACTGGTATCGTTTTCAGGTTCACCGTGGAAATCAAAAAGTAGCTCGGCGCTATCTGATTGCCATTGATAGTTAATTGTTGCTTCCTTAGCGACAAAAAGTTTGTATTCGATGTAATCATAAGCATCGATCGTAATAGTAATGGTGTCAGTCCACTCTGGTTGCGGTGGCACATCTTGCTTAATCATTGGCTCAATAGTTGTTTGCGTGACCGCAGATAGCTCTGCTGATCTTATGTTGTGTTCATATCCATGCATTTGCATCAGGAATAAAAAGCCTCCTAATAGAATTAGCCCAAAGTTTGTCAGTCGACTAAAAGCGGTAAAGAAGTGACTTTTTCGCCATGCAGAAATGATGATCAACATTAAAGCTAATGCACTGATTTGGCCTAACTCAATACCTAGGTTAAACGACAGAATATTGAGTAATAACTGATCAGTGCTTAACGGTAACTCTTGTAAGCGAGTGGATAAACCAAAACCATGAATGAGGCCGAGCCCAATAATCATCAACATCATATTAGGAGGATTCATATTGAGGTATTTACGGAAACCATCCAGATTTGAAAATGCGATATAACACACACTCAAGGCAATTACGGCGTCAATCAGAAAGTAATTAAGCTGAATTCCATTAAAGGTGGCGAAGATCAGGGTGATGCTATGGCCTACAGTAAATGCCGTTACGTATTTAGCAATATCGCGGAAAGTTTTCAGAAAAAAGATAATTCCGAAAACAAACGCTAAGTGATCATAGCCAGAGAGCATATGGGTCACACCTAACGAGAGATAGCGTAAATTTCCCCCTTCAATAATGGATAACTTTTCAGCATCTGACATGCCGTGTGCAAAGGCTATTTGAGAAAACAGGGCTAACGCTAATATGCCGACACTAACTACTAAAATACGGGCTAGACTATTTGTTGTAAACACCAGCTGTTATTCCTCTTGATATTCGTTTTTATTTTCTTGTTATATGTAGGCTTAAGTTTAAATTGCATTTCTAGTAGCTAAGCCTTCAATTAATAAAACACAAAATATAAACCACGTAGACATGAGAGTTAATAACAAACTACCAACAAATTTTATTAAAACTTTTCTTGTTTTAAATAGAATATAGCTTGCTGAAATAAACAAACAAAGCGCTAATATGAGGCTCGGGTAAAAACCAACCTTATCAGATAAAAAATTAGCGGCTAATAAGAATGATCCGAAAAACGTATCAGCTATATCTATTAATGTTTTATACATAATTGATTAGTCATATAACTAGGGTCTATGGGACACTTTGTCCGCTAATAGTTTATAGGTTCTGAAAGGTAACATCGTTGTAAACGTCCTTGTACCAATGAGTTAGATTGAAACCGGAATGGAGTCAGTATTTATGTCTAGTCACTAATTCCTTGCTGTAATTGTTGGCCATACGCTTCAATATCTAGCAAAACCTGTTGTTGTTTTTCATCAAGATCGTCGCTTTGAACCTCTTTGAGTGTTTCAAAAAATCGACTAAACGATAAAATTTTATCGTTATCTTCTTCTAACAAACGTTGCTGGCGATATTGTTGCCATTGTGTTTGTTCTTCATCAGATAAGCTCTCTGGCCAGTTACGAGCTCGATAACGAAATAACATTTCTGGCAGGCGATCATCATCAAAGGGAATGGATAATGTTTTTAGGTGTTCAGGTTCGGCGCTGCGAATTAAATCCATTTTACGTTTGTCACCTGAACTGAAAAAACCACCACCATAAAGACTGGCATCAGGATCATCGATTGTTTCATAATCAGGCTTGGTGAAGATGTCATTGATTTTCTGGCTAAGGTCGCCAGCTGCATTGAGCATTTCTAGATGTTTATAATGTTGCTCACGATCTATCTGTAACCGTTCGGCAGCCGCATCATTTAAGGTGTTTTCTGGCACTACTACCGGACACTTATTAATATGCAAAGTTTTTAACGCCGGCCTTGTGACACCTTCGGGCAATTCCGCGGTGGGGGTAAACAGCCACGTTCGTAAGGTGTCGGCATCTTCATTGATTAAGGCTTCAGGACTATGACGAAGGTCGTAGACAATAATGCCATTGTTATTGGTTGGATCCTTTGCGATAGGTACCACTAAAGCAGTGCCGCAGTAATCACTGGGATACATTCGAGAAACATGCACGACTGGAGTACGGTCACGCAGGTTTAATAATGGAGACACGGCATTTTTTTGCCGATGTTCAAATACAAAGTCATACAGTTTGGGTTGGGCGGTTTTAATCAGTTTTGCCAAGGCAATGGTGGCATAGACATCGACTAAAGCATCATGGGCACCCTGATGTTCGATATTGTTAGCCGCAGTTAATGCTTCCAACCTGAAACTGGGTTTGCCATCTTCACGATCGGGCCAGTTAATACCTTCAGGACGTAAGGCACGGGTTAATCGTGCCATATCAATAATATCCCAACGCGAATTACCATTTTGCCATTCACGCGCATAGGCATCATAGAAGTTACGATAGAGCGTAAAACGAGTGAATTCATCATCAAAACGTAAGCTGTTATAACCCACGCCACAAGTGCCCGGCTCAGCAAACTCCTCATGGATTTGACGAATAAACTCGGCTTCATTCACCCCTTTTTCATCAGCTTCTTGCGGTGTAATTCCTGTAACTAAACAAGCTTGCGGGCTAGGCAGACTGTCGCCTGCTGGTTTGCAATAAATCATCAAAGGATCACCGAGGATGTTTAAGTCTTCATCGGTGCGAATACCGGCAAACTGTGAAGGCCGATCATAACGAGGATCGAGGCCAAAGGTTTCATAGTCGTGCCAATATAAAGTGCTCATTTTTATCCCTGTATCTAATGATTGTCTTTGTGCTTATAAGGTAGCAAAAACCTGTTCAGCCGCATCTAAGGTGGCATTGATTTCATCTGCGCCATGAGCGGCAGAAACAAAGCCAGCTTCGAAGGCCGAAGGCGCAAGGTAAACCCCTTTATCCAACATGCCATGGAAGAATTTTTTGAATTTTTCTTGATCACTGTTAGCCACTTGGTCATAAAGCGTAACGTGTTTTTCATCAGTGAAAAACACACCAAACATGCCGCCAACTTGGTTGGTCGTTAATGCAACGCCAGCTGCATCAGCACGCTGTTGCAAGCCAGTGACTAATGTTGCCGCTGTGGCTGATAATTGTTTATGGAAGTCTGGTGCTTGGATGAGTTTCAGTGTGGCTAAACCTGCTGCCATGGCAACGGGGTTACCGGATAATGTACCTGCTTGGTAGACAGGGCCTAATGGTGCGATACATTCCATGACTTCGCGTTTACCACCAAAGGCACCTACTGGCAAGCCACCACCGACCACTTTACCTAAGGTGGTGAGGTCTGGTTTCACTGCATAATGTTGTTGTGCACCACCTAATGACACACGGAAACCAGTCATTACTTCATCAAAAATTAATACCACGCCATATTGGTCGCAAAGTTCACGCAATCCTTGTAAGAAACCAGGAACGGGTGGAATACAGTTCATATTACCGGCAACCGGTTCAACGATAATGCAGGCAACGTCATCACTTAAGTTAACTAAACACTCACGAACAGAGTCGAGATCGTTATAACGTAAAGTCAGGGTATGTTCTGCTAGAGATGCAGGCACACCAGCTGAAGAGGGCACGCCTAACGTTAAGGCTCCTGAGCCTGCTTTAACTAATAAAGAATCAGCATGACCGTGATAACAACCTTCAAACTTGATAATTTTGTCTCGGCCAGTAAAACCACGCGCTAACCGGATTGCACTCATGGTAGCTTCAGTACCTGAGCTGACCATGCGAACGAGATCCATAGAGGGAACCAACTTACAGACAAGATTGGCCATTTCGATTTCGATTTCAGTCGGTGCGCCGAACCCCAAACCATTGGCCGCTGCTTGCTGAACTGCTGTGATTACTTCGGGATGAGCATGACCCAAGATCATTGGTCCCCATGAACCGACATAATCAATATATTTTTTTCCTTCGACATCGGTTAACCATGCACCTTTGCCTTGTTGAAAGAAAACAGGATCACCACCCACACCATTAAAGGCGCGAACAGGTGAATTCACACCACCGGGAATATGTTGTTGGGCTTGTTCAAAGAGGTCGTGATTGGTGTGCATTACGGATTCCTAAAGGTCGATATCTAAACATGTGCGATAATTCTAGCCTATATATCTAAATTTACCGATGATTATGAGTTTAAAATTTCGCTTATTAGTGATTGTAACTATTATTTTGCTGATTAACTTTGTTGCTGCGGGCTATTTTATGGTCCATAACGCACGCCAAGCTTTAGGTGCAGAAATGGCCTCTAGTACCCAGCTTGCCAAAGGTTTGTTAATCAATGCCTTGCCCACCTTACGCTTTTCAAATGATTTGAGTGAACGTCTGACGTTGATTGTCGATAGTGTTCGCGATACGCGACATATTCGAGCATGGTTTGAAGATATGCATGGCCAGCCATTGATAGGTCATGAAGATTATGACGGTTTTATCAATAGGCCGGATGCACCTGATTGGTTTATTAAAATGATGGAGCCGGAAGCGGTGGCCTTTAGGCGTTTGATTACCAAAGGCAGTAAGTCTTACGGTTATTTGGTGGTAGAGGCTGACCCGAGTGATGAAGTGACTGAGGTATGGCGAGATGTACAAGTTTTGTTTTGGCTGGCTTGTTTCTTTTTAAGTTTGATTCTGATGTTGATCTACGTCGCTTTACGTCAGGGCTTAAGGCCTTTGCAAGAATTAGCGGATGCGTTGGGGAAACTGGAGAAAAGTGATTTTTCAGCCAGGGTAGATACCTCGGCGGTGAAAGAATTAAACCCGATTCAGATTCGTTTTAATCATGTGGCCAGTGTGCTTGAAACTACCATGGCTGAGAATCATGCCTTGGCCGGAAATATGTTAACGGTACAAGAGAGCGAACGCCGTGATTTAGCCAGAGAACTGCATGATGAAGTGGCCCCTTGTTTGTTTGGTATACGGGTGGATATGGCCGATATTAAACGTGTTGCCGATGAACATTCATTAACGGAAGTCAGTGATAAAGTTGATTCAGTAAAAACGATTACGACCCATATTCAAACCTTGGTTCGGAAAATGTTAAGTCGCCTGCGACCGATGACTTTGGACGATTTAGGTTTGGAAGATGCCTTACGTGATATGTTGCGCAACTGGCGAGATCGACAACCGGAAATAGACTGGGAATGGGATTTTGTTGGCAATATTTTAGATTTGCCCGATACCTTACAAGTGACGATTTATCGTTTGGTACAAGAATGTACAACTAACTGTGTGCGTCATGCACAGGCGAGTCATGTCAAAGTTGAAATACGCAGAGACAGTGAAACGGTAAAAGTAACGGTGACGGATGATGGTAAGGGCTTAGATGCTAATTTAGTAAGAGGTTTTGGCTTAATCGGCATGAGAGAGCGAGTATCCGCATTAGGTGGACGCATTGCGTTTGATACAGAAGAAGGACGTGGTTTACAGGTCCGTATATTGATTCCTTTAAAGGACGGCGATAAATAATGGCAAAAGCAACAACAATTTTAGTCGTGGATGACCACCCTATTGTACGAGCGGGTGTGCGACAGTTGATTCAACAGATCCCCTCGGCTTCAGTAGAAGAGGCTGAAACGGGCGAAGAAGGTTACCGTCTTTTTCAAGAGCTTTACCCTGATATGGTGTTATTGGATATTACGTTGCCAGGAATAGGTGGTTTGGAAGTATTACGACGGATCCGTGCCAATCGTGAAGATGCCAAGGTGTTGATGTTTAGTATGCATGAAGATCCGGTATTTGCATCACGAGCGATGCAGGCTGGAGCCAGAGGGTATATCACCAAAAATAATGCGGCGGACCATTTAGTTGAAGCCATTGAAAAAGTCTTGGAGGGTAAGATTTATTTAAGTGCTGATACGGCGCAGCAGTTGGCGATGTTGAATATTGGCGCTGGTACTAGTGCGTTGAGTGATTTGTCTCGTCGCGAGTTAGAAATATTACGCTTGGTGGGTGAAGGAAAAAGCATGAGTGATATTTCAGATATATTAGGAATTAGCTACAAAACGGTCGCAAATAACCTGACCCAGATAAAAAATAAACTCGATATCAGTAAAACAGCAGAGTTAATGCGTTTTGCGATCAGTCATGGACTGTCGGGCTAAGCCTTTGCAAGCAAATGGATGAGGTGAAGTTAGGAATAAATTCCTGATTTATCAGGAGAAGTCGCTCATTACTAAAGCAGTTGTCATCTGTATTCTAGTCAGTAAGTTTTAGGAATTCAGCTTCTGACAGACTTATATTTCTCTCTCCTTCTATGAAGGTTTAACCAGACATTTTTATGTCTGGTTTTTTTTTGCCTAGAATAACGTTTTCCCCAGCAAATTAGTTTCAGATTAGTTTGACCTAGCCCACCAAGTTAATGATAATAGTTCTCATTAACTAGTTACTTCCTCAACCACTCCGACAGACACACTTCAATGTTTACTTTGAGCATTTCTTTCTTGTTAGAATGCCCTTTCGGTTTTGGATTGTAGTTATATATCGCTCGATATAAAGTTAACCAGATCAAATGGAAACAGTATTTTATGCAAAATAACAGTAAGAACAAGTCATATTGGCTAATCGCCTTTGTGTTTAGCATGTTGCCGGTACTCTCTGCCTATGCAGGAAACTTAGAGCATGCGATTGAAACACAGGTAAATACTGATAAAGCATCCCAGAAATCACAGCAACAAGTTGATAGTTTGGATGATGAAACCACGCAGATGTTAGCTGAATATCGTGAGGTATTAAGCCAAACAGAAAGTCTCCGTGCCTATAACGAACAGTTAGATACCTTGGTTGCATCACAAAAAAAAGAACTAGGCTCAATTGATCAACAATTAAAGAATATCGAGACAACTCAGCGCGATATCGTGCCGTTGATGATTAAAATGATTGAGGTAATGACTCAGTTTGTTGAGCTGGATATTCCATTCTTAGCAGAAGAAAGACAAACAAGGGTGGTGCAGTTACAAACATTGATGAGCCGCGCCGATGTGACATTGGCTGAAAAATACCGCCGCATTCTTGAAGCTTATCAAGTGGAAACGGAATATGGTCGAACAATTGAAGCTTATCAAGATGAATTGACGATGGATGAAAGCACGCGAACAGTCGACTTCTTACGTATAGGTCGCGTCAGTTTGTATTATTTGACGTTAGATGGTTTGGAAGCAGGCATGTGGGAGTCAAAAACAGGCCAATGGCAGGTATTATCCAATGAGTACCTCCAGCCTATTTCTCAAGGACTAAAAGTAGCCTTAAAACAATTGCCACCTGATCTATTGGTCTTGCCGATCCACACAGTGGAGGCAGCACAATGAGAAGCATAATTATTTCTTTGTTGTTAGTTATGTTCTCGTCCGTTCATGCGGCGGATAAGCCGGCTAACCTTGATGACTTACTTAAACAGGTTAAACGTGAGCGAATTTTAGAGCAGCAGCAGAATAAACTACGTGAAGCAGAGTTTGTTACCGAACGTGATAATCAAGCGCGATTATTAGATGAGGCAAAAGCACAGTTGCTTTATGAAGAGCAACGAACAAACCGGCTGAATCAAACTTTTCAGAATCATGAGAAAGTCTTGGCTGAACAAGAAACATTATTACAAGACAAATCCGGTACCTTAGGTGAGTTGTTTGGTACGGTTCGTCAGATGGCTAATGATAGTCGCGGTGTGTTAGCTAGTTCAATGACATCGATTCAATTTCCAGATCGAGGTGAATTTTTATCCGGTCTGGCAGAACGCAAACAACAACCGACTATCGATGAATTAAGACAATTCTGGTTATTATTGCAAGAAGAAATGACCGAATCTGGCAAGGTGGTGACTTTGTCTCTGCCTATTATTTCCGCCTCAGGTGAAATAGAGCAACGTGATGTTACCCGCGTAGGTGTGTTTTCAGCATTTAGTGACGGTCAATTTTTACGCTATCTTCCAGAGACAGGAAATTTAGTGGAGTTAAGTCGACAACCGGTTGAGCGTTTACAACAGTTGGCGGCTGACTTTTCCTCAGCTGACTCGGCCAGCTTACAGCCGACCGTTATTGACCCCACTCGTGGCGCCATTATGGCTCTGTTAGTACAAGCACCAAATTTAAAAGAACGGATCCAGCAAGGTGGCTGGATAGGATTCATTATTCTTGGTTTAGGTGCTATCGGTTTATTAATCGCGTTAATACGATTTGTCTCGTTAACGATTGTCGGCCAAGGTGTCAGCAGCCAGCAAAAGCAAACTGAGGTCAGTTTAAACAATCCCTTAGGTCGAATTTTATCTGTTTACAGTGACGAGTTAGCTCAGGACGTTGAGACCTTATCGTTAAAACTGGATGAAGCGATCTTGCGTGAGATTCCTAAAATAGAACGAGGTTTAATTACCCTCGCAATATTGGCGGCAGTTGCACCCATGTTAGGTCTGTTAGGTACGGTGTCGGGCATGATTGAAACCTTCCAGTCGATCACCTTATTTGGCACCGGTGACCCGAAATTGATGTCAGGTGGTATTTCACAAGCATTGGTGACCACCGAGTTAGGTTTGGCGGTGGCAATCCCTATTTTGCTGATACATAGTGCTTTATCAAGCAAGAGTAATCGTCTCGTACAAATTCTGGATGAAGAAAGTGCATCTATCGTAGCTCGTAATGCGGAAAAACAAAGTGGAATCACTAACTAATAACGTTTTTCAAATTCAGCTACTGCTGGAAAGTGGTGGCACAGTATTATGGCTGATTTTGCTGGCATCATTGTTGATGTGGACCTTGCTCATTGAGCGATATGTCTTTATCTATTGGAAGCACCCACGTGAAATTAAAACGGTGATAGCACAATGGCATCAGCGTGCTGAACGTCGTAGTTGGTATGCACAACAAATCCGCCAAGGAATGATTACTGAGCACGCAGTGGCGCTTAATCGCTACTTATTGACGATTCGAACTCTAATTGTTGCTTTACCGATGTTGGGTTTATTAGGCACGGTGGGGGGCATGATTCAAACCTTTGATGTGATGACTGTGTTTGGCATGGGTAATGTCCGAGGGATGGCCGGAGGTATATCGGTGGCGTTGATTACTACCATGGGCGGGCTGTTAACTGCGTTATCTGGATTGTATTTCAGCACTCAACTGGAACAGCGTGTGAGTCGTGAAGTGCATAATGTAGCCGATGCGTTACGAAGAGATTAGAGGTTGTAAAGACTAATATGAGAAACCGACATTCACGCCGCCAAAGCGGTGCCGTTGCTGAAATTAATATGACACCGTTAGTTGATATGGTGTTTATTTTATTGATCTTCTTTATTGTCACCGCCTCGTTTGTTAAAGAAACCGGTGTTGATGTTAGTCGACCATCGGCGAAAACAGCTGTTAAAAAAGAATTGGCGAATATATTAATTTCAATTACGCCAAATGGTGAAGTGTGGATGGACAAACGGCAGGTAGATCGACGTGCAGTTCGAGCTAATGTTGAACGTATGCATGCCGAAAACCCAGAAGGTTCAGTTATTATTCTGGCGGATAAGGATGCCAAAACAGGATTGTTGATCGAAGTCATGGATCAAGCTCGCTTAGCCGGTGTCGCCAATGTTTCTATTGCCGCCCAACGAGATTAGGGCCAGATCTAGATGCGATTAACGGTAGGCCTATTGTTGGCGATATTGGTGAATTTGGGGTTATTCACTGTGATGCAACAAATGACATCAGCTAAAAGTATAGAGCGACGGGTAACGGAAGATATTCGTTTATTAGACTTTGTACGATTGAAACGCGAAACCACCACCGAGACTAAGAAACGAGAATTACCTAAAAAACCGCCACCACCGAAGAAACCACCGCCACCACCAAAGACGCCTGCACCACAGGCAACAAAACCTAAAGCACCGACACCTAAGTTGGATATTCCACACATTGACGTGCCGCTTAATATTGCTGGTGGACCTTATTTAGGTGATTTTTCTACGGCACCCAAAGCGGCGCCGGTTGCACCGCCTGTACCTGTTGTCGCACCGGTTATGGATGATGAAGTCATTCCCTTGGTTCGTATTCCACCGCGCTATCCTCGCAAGGCATCTAGGCGCGGTATTGAAGGTGTGGTCACCGTATCATTTATGATTACCAAAGATGGCCGGGTGCGAGATCCTGTCATTGTGAAAGCAACACCGGAAAAGGTATTTAATAAAGCGGCATTAACGGCCATATTAAAATGGAAATTTAAGCCAAAAATGGTGGCAGGTGAAGCCGTTGAGCGACAAGCGACTCAAGAAATTGAGTTTAAACTGACAAAGTAAACAATGAATATACTCAAATTTAAATTATTGTTATTTATGCTGCTAACCAGTTTCTCGGTGATTGCCGAAGAAAAAAATCAATATTTGCTGACAGAAAAAACCTATAAGGCATTGAGTGCTGCCCAAGAATTGATTGCGGCGGATAACTATACTCAAGCCGAAACACAGCTTGCTACATTATTGACCAAGGTGAAAGATAAATCCTATGAAATGGCGGTGGTTCAGCAAACGTTAGGCTATTTATATTCATCACAGGAAAATTATAAAAAGGCCGCGAAATATTTTCAGGCAGCCTTAGATTTAGGAGCCTTACCGGACAAAGTTCGTCATAACTTACGTTATAACTTAGCTCAGTTGCTGCTCGCGGATGAGCAATACAAAAAAGGCATTGCTGTGCTGGAAATATGGTTAAAATCCGATGCTTCTCCACCTAATAGCGCTTATGTATTATTAGCCAGTGCTTATTATCGTTTGAAAGAATTTAAGCAGGTTGTTAAACATATCTCTACGGCGATAAAGAATGATGTAACAGCCACAGAGTCTTGGTATCAACTATTGTTATCTGCGCACTTGGAATTAAAGCAATATAAGTCTGCGATCAAGGTTCTAGAAACCTTGATTACCTTGTATCCGTATCAGAAAAATTACTGGGATCAACTGACGGCGCTTTACCTGCAACAGAAGAAAGAATTTACTGCTTTGGCTGTTCGTATGTTGTCACAACGTTTAGAGCTGGGTAACGGTAAAACCTTGATTAGCTTGGCTGATATGTATCGCTATTTACATATTCCATATAAAGCTGCTCATTTACTAAATGGGGCATTAGAAAAAGGCATTATTCCTGCTGATTTTGATAATCTTACCCGCTTGGCCGACAGTTGGTTGGCCGCACGAGAAACAGAAAAGGCGGTGATGGTTTTGCAACAAGCAGCCGAACTTGATGACAGTGGTGAGTCTGATTTTAAATATGGCCGCGTTTTGATAGGCCTAGAGCAATGGAAGCAGGCGGTGCAACCCTTAACACGTGGTTTGCAAAAATTAGCAGGTGATAAAAAAGGCACAGCTAGTTTATTATTGGGCATGGCTTATTTTTATCTAGATGATCTAGCAGCAGCTAAAACCATGTTCACCCAAGCGGTAAATTATGAGAATGAACGTAATCAAGCAGGTCAGTGGTTACGCCATATAAATAAACAAATGGGCGATGCAGATGCAGCTTAGTCGAGAACAACTTAAACAGCAGTTGGTGGAACATTACCGTTGGTTACGTCAATACGGTTGTAATGATTCACATAGTGGCAATGCGTCATTTCGCTGGCACGATGAGGTTTGGGTTACGCCAACAGGTTGTTGTGCTGATACCTTAACCAGTAAGGATCTTATTCGTTGTCATATTGACGGCACGATGGAAGACGGTAGCTCTTTAGATGCCCCATTGCATATTGAAGTCTATCGGCAAAATGAACAGGCGCGAGCCGTGTTTCATAGTCACGGCCCTCATGTCGTTGCGATGACGCTTGATGGTTCAAACTTTGAGCCCGTCGATTTCGAAGGCCAATATTATTTCCCCTTTGTACCCGTTGTGGACATTCCTTATGATCAGTATGTTGAGTTGTCGCCAAAAGCCGTAGCAGCGCAATTAGCTGAGCATAAAGTCACCGTAGTAAAAGGGCATGGGGTCTATGCGTGTGCAGATAGCATTAACCTGGCTTATAAATGGAGCTGTTCAGTTGAACTGTCAGCAAAAACAGCTTGGATTGCAAAGCAGTTATAATTAAAAACTTGCAACAAATCGCTAGTTAAGTAGTCTACGTTTTTTTAGAGAAAAGGAATGATTCATGGCTACAGAAAATCAGTTGCGTACTCCCGTTCTTATCGGCAATGATATTGATGAGAAGCGCCAACAGATAGCCGAGTATTTTAATCAGACCTTTGAACAGTATGAATCGCTGTTTGAAACCTTGGTTAATGAACAATCGTTTTATCAAAAATCGATCCCTTTACGACATCCCTTAATTTTCTATTACGGTCATACCGCGACCTTTTTTATTAATAAACTCTTGTTAGCTGGCCTGATTGAACAACGGGTAAATCCTAAGTTTGAATCGATGTTTGCCATCGGTGTCGATGAAATGAGCTGGGATGATTTGAATGAGGCGCACTATGAGTGGCCGCCAGTGGCTGAAGTCAAAGCTTATCGCCAGCAGATTAAACACGTTATAAATAAAGTGATTGCTGAGGCACCATTGAGTTTGCCGATAGATTGGCAAAACCCATGGTGGACGATCTTGATGGGCATCGAACATGAACAAATTCATATCGAAACGTCATCAGTCTTAATTCGCCAACAACAATTGGACTTAGTGCAGAATCATGTTGCATGGCGTCCTTGGCAAGCCAAAACATTAGCCCCTGAAAATAAAATGATTGCCATACCTGAAGGTCGCGTCAACTTAGGTAAAAGTTATGACGATGCAATTTATGGTTGGGATAATGAATATGGCAACCGCCAAGTTGATGTGGCCGATTTTCAGGCCAGTAAGTTTTTGGTGAGTAATCAAGAGTTTTTAAGTTTTGTTGAAGCCGGTGGTTATGCCGCTGACTCATACTGGCAAGAAGAAGGTTTGGAATGGCGTGACTTTACCGAAGCAAGTCACCCTAGCTTCTGGATAAAAACAGCCGAGGGCTGGCAATTACGTTTAATGACAGAAGTAATGGTGATGCCATGGTCATGGCCGGTAGAGGTGAACTATCACGAAGCTAAGGCTTTTTGTAATTGGAAAGCTGAAAAAACCGGTCTGGCGATACGGTTACCTAGTGAAGATGAATGGTATCGCTTGTATGATCATGCCAAGGTTGAAGAATTAAATGGCCAGCAAGCCAATGCAAATCTGCATTTAGATCATGCTGCATCCCCATGCCCAGTGAATCAGTTTGCTCATGGTGATTTGTATGATGTGATTGGCAATGTATGGCAGTGGACGGAAACACCGATTTATCCTTTTGATGGGTTTAAAGTGCATCCGTTTTATGATGATTTCACCATGCCGACCTATGATGGCCGACATAACCTATTTAAAGGTGGTTCATGGATTTCATCTGGCAATGAAAGTCGTAGAGCATCACGTTATGCCTTTAGACGGCATTTTTTCCAACACGCAGGCTTTCGTTATGTGATTGCCGACTCTGAGGTCGAAACCGTGTCATCCAATTATGAAAATGACAAATTGTTGTCTGAATACGCTGAATTTCATTATGGCGATCGTTATTATGATGTCGCTAACTTCCCACAAACCTTAGCTCAATTAGCCATTGAAACCATGGGTGATAAACCGATGAATAAAGCCCTAGATTTGGGCTGTGCAGTCGGTAGAGCAAGTTTTGAATTGGCCAAATCATTTGAACACGTTACGGGCATTGATTTTTCTGCACGGCTCATTAATCTGGGTGTGCAATTAAAAGAACAAGGGGTCATACGCTATAGCATCGCGGATGAAGGTGACTTAGTGTTATATCGTGAGCGGCAACTGGCTCAACTTGGTTTAGCTGAGTCGGCAAATAAGGTTGAATTTTTACAGGGTGATGCCTGTAATTTAAAACCGCTATTCAGTGGTTATGACTTAGTGCTCGCGGCGAATTTGATTGATCGACTATACAAGCCCGGATTATTTTTAAGCACGATACATGAACGGATTAATGTCGGTGGCCTGTTATTGGTTACCTCGCCTTATACGTGGTTAGAAGAACATACCAATAAAGAAGATTGGCTGGGTGGATTTAAAAAAGATGGTGAAAATTTCACCACCCTAGATGGGTTAAAAGCGACGTTAGCGGAACATTTTGAGCTGAAAAAAGGCCCGGTTTCTGTGCCATTTGTGATTCGAGAAACCAGCCGAAAATTTCAACATACCTTATCTGAAGTAACTATTTGGGAACGTAAAGGGTGACAACATTGACTGGATCAATGTTGCACAGCCGGAGGCTGCCGTTTGACGGTAGCACACAGGGATGTGTGCGATGACCATTAACTTTGACCGAATGATTCAGCGTGAACAGACAGGTAGTTTGAAACACGATGGTCGCAAAGGTTATTTTGGCAAAGATGATGTGATTCCCTTGTGGGTGGCGGATATGGACTTTGCGGCACCTGAAGCGGTGACGCAAGCCTTAATTTCGCGGGCTGAACATCCTGTTTATGGTTATACCTTGTATCCGGATAGTATGTTTGAAGCTATGCAATCATGGTTTCAACAACGTCATAATTGGCAGATAGATCGCCGTTCAATCGTCATGTGCCCAGGCGTAGTACCATCACTTTATGCTGTGATTCAGGGACTGACCAAGCCTGGCGATAAAGTCATTATTCAGCCACCGGTCTATCATCCATTTTTTACTACCATCACGAAAAGTGAACGTGAGTTGGTTTTAAATCCTTTGCAGCTCAAGGATGGCGTTTATCAGATGGATTTGGTGCATTTTGAACAGTGCGCAGCGGATGGTGCTAAGTTACTTTTATTATGTTCGCCGCACAATCCAGCTGGACGTGTTTGGCAGCAAGATGAACTTGAATCACTGTTGGCGATTGCTGCTAAATATAATGTCACAATTGTGTCAGATGAGATCCATGCAGATTTGGTCTACCCGAATGAGCAACATATTCCTTTAGCTGCAATCGCGGGGGATGTTTCGGTGGTGAGCACGGTGTCTCCTAGTAAAAGTTTTAATATTCCTGGCTTAGGTTTATCAGCGATGGTGATTAATGATCCTGAGCAGCGGAGGTTGATAAACGGAGTGTTTGAAAGTTGGCACATTAGTGCCGCCAACCCTTTTAGTATTTCAGCCTTTGAAGCAGCATATTCTTCTGGAGCTGAATGGTTAGATCAGTTGATGATCTATCTTGATGAAACAAGAAATCAAGTCGTCGACTTCGTTAAAAATAATGTTCCTGCTATTAAAGTCATGCCATCTCAAGGTACGTACCTTTTATGGATAGACTGTCAGGAGCTAGGGTTAGCAGATGATGAACTTCGTCATTTTTTCATTAATGACGCCAAAGTGGGTATGAACCCAGGTGTGACGTTTGGTGAAATAGGGAGTGGCTTTATGCGTATGAATATTGCTGCACCAAGACAAGTTATCATGGAAGCATGTCAGCGTATCGCGGATGCTTGTAAGCAAAGATAATGTCTGCAGAAACTGAACAAACGGTGTTATTACGGCCCATAGTTACAAAAGTCATAACATTTGTAGCAGTAATCTGGCTGATCAAAGGTATCGAGTTATTTTCGACGATCGATGTGAGTAGCTACGGCGTCTTTCCGCGCGATCTAGGTGGCCTGATAGGTATTGTTTTTGCCCCTATGATTCATAGCTCATTTGAGCATTTAGTGTCCAATACTTTGGCTTTATTTATTCTTACAACAGCATTGTTTTATCAATATCCACGTTCGGCAAAACAAGTATTTATACTTATCTATCTTGGTTCTGGTTTGGGTGTTTGGTTATTTGCTCGAGAGGCGTTTCATATTGGTGCTAGCGGCTTAACGCATGGTTTGATGTTTTTTCTCTTTCTTATAGGTGTATTTAGGCGAGATAAACCGGCGATGGCTTTAGCGATGATGGTTTTTTTTCTATACGGCAGTATGGTGTGGGGAATATTGCCAACAGAAGAAAGAATTTCGTTTGAGTCACATTTATTTGGTGCTGTCATGGGTATTGTATGCGCAGTAGCCTTTCGAAATAAAGATCCAAAACGGCCAGAAAAAGTATATAGCTGGGAGCAGGACGGCTACCAAGAGGATGATTTTTTTGAGCAGAGTGACGCTAATCAGGACGACAGAGAAAGGTAGTTGTTTTTGCTATGATTTTCACCTGAACAATGAGTGGGAATTCATGTAATATAACTGTGCAGATTCTGGTTACCATAACCTAGATAAAGTAAAGTGAAAGATTGTTTTACCGTGACACAAATACGTAATACTTCGCCGTTAGGATATTGACGGTAATTTGGTATGCAAGATACCAAGACTATTTTGACTATATTAAGGAGAACAGTGATATGTCTGATTTAGTGGGTAATGCAGCGGGTGTTTTATGGAATTATCTCAATGCGGAAGGTGAGGCAAGCATAAGCCAGCTTACCAAAGCAACGGAGCTAGATAGCAAAACAATACACCGAGCAATCGGTTGGTTAGCCAAAGAAGATAAGTTAACTATTGCCTTAAAAGGGCGAACGGAAATGGTCGCACTGAAATAAGAGTGTCAACCCTCCCTCATTCCTACACCCAGCGTGTGGGGAGGTTAGTTGTCTAAAGCGTAGAGGTAACCTACCACACTAAAATAGTGTCGGATATGCTGGTTGTTCACGCTTATATCTTCCTGAAAGAAGATCTTATGAAGATGGTTCTTGTCGGATAGGGTTTTATCCTGCTACTCTGCGGACACGAATTATTAAGAATTTATTATCATGACAACTGCATACGATGCCTCAGCCATTGAGGTTTTAACAGGATTGGAACCGGTTCAAAAGCGACCGGGCATGTATACAGAAACCACGCGTCCGAATCATTTAGCACAAGAAGTTATCGATAATAGCGTTGATGAAGCCGTTGCCGGTTTTGCCAATCAAATCCAAGTAACGCTACATGCCGATAACTCCATTGAAGTGATAGACAATGGCCGAGGCATGCCGGTAGATATTCATCCCGAAGAAGGTGTTCCCGGTGTTGAAGTCATTCTGACTCGTCTCCATGCAGGTGGCAAATTTTCCAATAAAAACTACCAATTTTCAGGTGGACTTCACGGCGTTGGTGTTTCTGTTGTGAACGCCTTATCAACCCGTGTAGATGTGAAAATACGCCGCGATGGCAAAGAATATTCAATAGCGTTTGAGCATGGCCTGTTAGTTGAACCTTTAGCTGAAATTGGCACGGTCGGTAAACGAAATACGGGAACGAGCCTGCGATTTTTCCCTGATACTAAATACTTTGATGCACCTAAGTTTTTAGTGTCTAAGCTTCGACATGTTTTGCGAGCCAAAGCGGTATTGTGTCCCGGGTTAGTAGTAAATTTTACCGATTTAAGTGGAACTGAAAAAGTCGAAGATAGCTGGTGTTATGAGGATGGCATCCAATCCTATTTAGCTACTTCGATGACTGACCAGCCTTGTTTGCCCTCGACCCCTTTTGTTGGTCATATCGAAGGTGAAAAGGAACAAGTTGATTGGGCTTTGATGTGGCAACTGGAAAGTGGAGATGAAATTGCAGAAAGCTACGTTAACTTAATTCCGACGGCACAAGGCGGCACCCATGTAAATGGCTTACGCTCAGGTTTATTAGAAGCCTTACGTGAGTTTTGTGAGTTCCGTAGTTTATTGCCCCGAGGCGTCAAACTTTCTCCCGAAGACATATGGGAACGTTGTTGTTATGTCTTGTCGGTCAAACTAGATGATCCACAATTTTCGGGTCAAACTAAAGAACGTTTATCATCAAGACAATGTGCACCTTTTGTATCGAGTTCAGTTAAAGATGCCTTTAGCTTGTGGTTAAACCACCATGTTGAAGATGGTGAAAAAATCGCTGAATTGGCTATCAGTAATGCCCAATCACGCTTAAAACAAGCGAAGAAAGTAATACGTAAGCGAGTGCAGGCCGGACCCGCGCTACCTGGAAAACTATCTGATTGCAGCTCACAAGATGTGACTCGAACCGAGGTGTTTTTGGTCGAAGGGGACTCTGCTGGTGGTAGTGCTAAACAAGGTCGAGAACGAGAGTTTCAAGCGATCATGCCTCTGCGAGGAAAGATTTTAAATACGTGGGAAGTGGATTCTTCGCAGGTGTTGGCATCACAAGAAGTACATGATATTGCGGTTGCGATTGGGGTGGATCCAGGCTCTGATGATTTGTCCAGTTTACGTTATGGCAAGATTTGCATTTTAGCCGATGCCGATTCCGATGGTGCTCATATCGCCACCTTATTGTGTGCTTTATTTGTGCGTCACTTTAGACCTTTAGTAGAAGCCGGTCATATTTGTGTAGCCATGCCACCGTTATATCGTATTGATGTGGGCAAACAAGTGTTTTATGCTCTGGATGATGAAGAACGGCAAATGTATATTAATAAGATTGAAAAAGAGAAAATAAAAGGCAAAGTCAGTATCCAGCGTTTTAAAGGCCTGGGTGAGATGAACCCGTTACAATTACGTGAAACAACAATGGCACCGGATACCAGAAGATTGATCCGGCTCACTATTAGCACTGATGAAGATGATGACACGCTGATGATGATGGATATGTTACTGGCCAAAAAACGCGCAGCAGATCGTAAAGTCTGGTTACAGGGACAAGGCGATTTAGCGACTGTATGATATTTTTGAAGAGACTGCACCGATGAGCACCTTAGTTGACGATTTAGAACAATTGCCGGTACGTGATTTTACTGAAAAGGCCTATTTGGATTATTCCATGTATGTCATTTTGGATAGAGCATTGCCACACCTAGGTGACGGCCTAAAACCAGTTCAACGCCGTATTATCTATGCCATGTCTGAGTTGGGCTTAAGTGCATTATCCAAACATAAAAAATCTGCTCGTACGGTCGGTGATGTATTAGGTAAATATCATCCACATGGTGATTCCGCCTGTTATGAAGCGATGGTATTGATGGCACAACCTTTTTCCTATCGATATCCCTTAGTGGATGGTCAGGGTAATTGGGGTTCGATGGATGATCCTAAGTCGTTTGCTGCCATGCGTTATACCGAGTCACGTTTAGCTCCGTATGCCCAAAGTTTATTAGGTGAATTAGGCCAAGGAACGGTTGAGTGGGTACCGAACTTTGATGGCACGATGAATGAACCGTCATTATTACCAGCACGCTTGCCTAATATTTTGCTCAATGGTGGTACCGGTATTGCGGTGGGCATGGCCACCGATATTCCACCGCATAATTTACGTGAAGTAGTTAATGCGTGTTTGCAGTTATTAAAAAAACCTTCCACGACATTAGATGCCATATTGGAAGATATTCAAGGTCCCGACTTTCCGACCGGCGGTGAAATTGTTTCCTCACGTGAGGACTTACTGAAAATCTACACCACAGGGCATGGTAGCGTACGTCAGCGTGGTTGTTACACCGTAGAAGAGGGTGAGTTAATTATTAACCAGCTGCCATATCAGGTTTCTGGTGCCAAAGTTATCGAACAAATCGCCGCTCAAATGCACAATAAAAAGTTGCCAATGGTCGCAGATTTACGTGATGAATCTGATCATGAGCATCCGGTAAGGCTCGTGGTGATACCTCGCTCGAATCGCATTGATTTAGACGCCTTAATGTCACATTTATTTGCCACCACTGATTTGGAACGCAGCTACCGCGTCAATATGAATATGATCGGCCTCGACGGTCGACCACAAGTTAAAAATTTACGTGATTTATTGCTTGAGTGGTTAGTTTTTAGAACGGAAACCGTACGTCGTCGCTTGCAATATCGTTTGGATAAAATTATTGATCGCATGCATGTTTTAGAAGGTTTATTAGTTGCCTATCTAAACATCGATGAAGTCATTGCTATTATTCGAACAGAAGATGAGCCAAAAGCCATATTGATGGAGCGTTTTGGTGTTAGTGATCGTCAAGCCGAATCCATATTAGAATTAAAATTACGCCACTTAGCCAAATTAGAAGAAATGAAGCTCCGTGGCGAAATGGATGATCTTGCCAAAGAACGAAAATCTTTAGAGTTATTACTTAGCTCTGATACGCGTTTGAAAACGTTGATTCGCAAAGAATTGACGGCCGATGCTGAAAAGTTTGGTGATGATCGACGTTCGGCGATATTGCAACGTGATGCGGCAAAAGCACTAGATGAATCTGAATTGTTGCCGACCGAACCAGTGACGATAGTATTGTCTGAAAGTGGTTGGGTACGAGCAGCCAAAGGCCATGATGTTGATCCCGAAGCATTAAACTTCCGCACCGGTGATCGTTATGCGACCTCGGTCAAAGCGCGTAGTAATCAACAAATTGTATTCTTAGATACCACGGGACGAAGTTATTCTCTAGCGGCGCATACCTTGCCATCTGCACGCGGCCAAGGCGAACCTTTAAGTGGTCGTCTACAAGCGCCTGCCGATGCACGATTTGTTGCTGTGTTAGCTGGGGACATGGATAAACCGATGTTGTTATCAAATACGGCTGGTTATGGTTTTGTGACCAACTTGAATAATCTGCTAGCCAAAAATAAAGCAGGTAAAGCGGTATTTAATCTACCGGCAGGTGCTGAAATTTTACCGCCGATTTGGATCGATGATATTGAGACGGAACAATTAGCGGTAGCCGCTGGTGATGGTCGTTTATTGGTCTTTGCTGCTAGTGAAGTGCCTAACCTGAATAAAGGTAAAGGCGTCAGGTTGATTAATATTCCACAAGCTCGCTTTACTGCTGACCAAGAATGGTTACATTCAGTGACTTTAATTCCTGAGGCAAGTAGTGTCACCTTGCATGCAGGCAAGCGCCATTTAACGTTGAAACCGGCTGATTTAGCTCATTATCAAGGTGAGCGTGGTAAGCGTGGGCATAAGTTGCCGCGTGGGCTGCAGAAGGTTAGTAAGGTGGAGTTAGCGGAGTAATACTACTTGGATAAATTGCTAACTAAACTCTATTAGCTGAAAAAATATAGGAATGTGTCATAAATGGATGAGTTCAATTCGCATACTAAGATAACTAAACTGATTTCATTTTTTTTGTGTTTACAATGAATTATTGGTCTGGGACTCTTAACTTTCTTAATACTAGAACAAATAGGTTCGATGAATTTAGGAGGGGGTTTATTTTTAGGAGTTATTTCGCTACTTGGCCTACTTAGCTGTTATTTTTCAATCAAAAAAAAGGTTTTCGCATTTAACATTGCGATGCTTTTTTACTTCATTAGCCTGATTTCGATATCTTCAGAATATGCATCATGGTCATTTAGTATTGGAATTGATTCTACAATTTCAACAGCATTAGGTAATACCGAGTTCGGTATCGATATATTTTCTGCCGTGATGCTAGTCCTGTTAGTTTTGGCTAAGAAAAAAGTTAAAAATGATACTCAAGAAAGACTCAAAGAAGCTGTCAATTTAGTCTGAGAATCAAAATAAATCAAAGGGTCAGCCAGCTTGATTTAGCTTTATTTTTTTTGATTTAAAGCCTGAGTTTAATTTATACCGCTGCCGCGGGGGCGGTCATTTATTTTGTTTGCCCAAAATAAACGAACCAAACAAAAGGGCAGCCCATGCTTGCCCTGCGGGTTCCCTGTGCTTCTCAATCAGTTTGGACACGACGAAAACTCGCTAACGCTCAGACACTCGTCGTGTTTGATCCAAACTGATTTGCGATGCTCGGCTTCGCATCAAGGGCGTTTGGGTGCTGGCTCAAAGTTTTGAAAAGTAACCGAGCTTTTTAGCCCCGTTTATTGCCGCCACAAATTCAGCTAGTTTTATGGGTGAAGTGGTCGAGTGTTTGAGCGTAGCGAGTTTTCGACCACGCCATAAAAGTAGTTTAATTTGTGGAGATAAGGCAATATCGGGTGGATTTTTCTTTGGTTCTGTTTCTTTTGTCCACGCAAAAGAAATGAACGCCCCCGCGGCAGCGGAGTAGACTGACTCGTCATTTGGGCGATAACTAAGTTAATAGGCGAGAGCTAAACTTCATTAAGGAAAAAGCAAATAACGTAATTTGTTAAACTACCCCTAAATATTAATGACTTAACCCTAATGCTAGATACCCCATCAGATCACGTTGAAGTTTCAGCTGTAATGCTTAAACAAGCCAGTTCACATCCTTGGGGAAGTGATCTCTGGAGTTTATTGGGGCTTATTCCAGGCTTGTCTCAAACTGCATTGTCACAGGCGCAAGATAAGGGCGATATCCATTATCTTCCAAGTTTGAAAATACAGCTCTATCCTCAGCATTGTGAATCTTATTATCAGAACTTGATATCAGGTCAAGCTCAAGTTTATATGGTGTGCCCCCAGTCGGATGAAGCGCCACAACCATTATTAATAACGGTTGATTATGATGAAGCGGCCTCTTATATGGAAACTGGCGAACAAATATTTAATGCTGCTTTGCCAGAAGAGTTATGCCTGTGGTTAGAGCGATTTGTATTAGCTCATTACCAACCAGAAAAACCGAAAAAACGTCGCCGGAAAAAATGGCATGTTAATGAGGTGAAATCATGACCGCCAAATCAGATGATGAACAAGGTTTTTTATCTCGTTGGTCACATCGTAAGCTGGACGAACCTGAAGCAGAAGCTATCGAGCCAGAGGTAGAAGTTAAAGCTGAGCTAGTTGATGATAATCAGGATGTGGATCAAGTAGAACCTGACGAGCAAGACTTGCCTATATGGCAACAAAAAGACGCTGATCCGGATATGAAAAAACGAGCGTTAGCCGCATTGTTTAAACAGCCTGAGTTTAATGAGCGAGATGGCTTGAATGATTATGATGAAGACTATACCTCGTTTCCTAGCTTGGGCAATGTAGTGACAAAAGAAATGAAACGTATGCTTAAATTGGCTGAAGAAAAAACACGGTCAGACACAGACACTGCTTTGCAGCAGGATGAATCCCAGCAAGGGGGCGATGACGAAACGCCCAACGTTGCCGATAAAAATAATAATAACGATGAGGATAATGAGCTTGCATAAGGTAGTAGAACAAGCGGGTGAGATAGATGTTTTACCTATGGATTTGGTGGAATTTAATTCTACGGGTCATTTATTGATAATCGCCACAGCACAGCATATTAATGCGGTATTGCCACATTTGTCTGGCTTAACAATTAGTGCTGTATGCACCGATGATAACGCGAACAGTGTGTTGGATGGCGTGAATGTTATTACAACAGCAATACAGACGATTGAAGGTTGGCTGGGTGAGTTTTTGGTTGAATTTGAATCTCAGCAGCTAAAGGTTGATTTGGTCTTAGATCTGTCAGATAGCCCAATAGTAAAGTCAACCGTTTTACCCTTGGGCTATTTTGCACCTGGAGATAATGCACAAGCGTTGGCTGAAACTTTGCAGCAACTACCCGATTTAGTGGGCACGTTTGATAAACCGAAATATTTTGATTACAAAGCCTCGATCTGTGCGCACTCTCGTCGGGGTGTGAAAGGTTGTCAGCAATGTATGGATGCGTGTCCTGCCGACGCGATTAGCAGTGCAAATGAGCTGGTATTAGTCAATCCATCCCTTTGTCAGGGTTGTGGTAGTTGTGCGACGGTATGTCCATCGGGTGCAATGACTTATGCGTTGCCAACACTTGATGTCAGCTTAAATCGCTTGCGTAAAATGATGTTGGCTTATGCTGCGATAGATAACACTGCGCCACACATCGTGATTCATGATTTGGCCAAGGGGCAATTGTTGCTTGATGCCTTGGGCCATCAATTACCCGATGATATTATTCTATTTTCTATTGAAGAAATTGGTGCTGTGGGCATGGCCTTTTGGTTAAATGCATTGGCTTATGGTGCGGGTGGTGTGACTATTTGGGATGCAGGTAGTCATGATGATCATGATTGGTTGGAATTACAGCAAGAAATTGAGAAAACCAATGAGATGTTGGCGGGTTTGGCTTTTGCTGACGAGGTAGTGAATTGGTTTGCCGGAAACGATATTAATAAGTTAACGGAATTTTTAGCGAATACCAATAAGGCCTTAGCAATCGAAGCTGCAACTTACGCGGGCCTAGACGATAAACGTCGCATGATTAAATTGGCCATGCATCACTTACACCAGCACACTGAGTCCACGACGGAAGCATTGGTTTTAGCTAACAACTCGGCCTTTGGTGAAATCAAAGTAAATACACAAACGTGTACCTTGTGCATGTCTTGTGTTTCAGTCTGTCCTGTTGGCGCTGTATTAGATGGGGTTGATAAACCACAACTAAACTTTATTGAAGATCTTTGTGTGCAATGTGGTTTATGCGAACAAGCTTGCCCAGAAAATGCGATCGAACTTAATGGTCGATTTTTATTTGATACTGAAATTGTACGCAAACCTCGGTTATTACATGAAGAACCAGTTTTTCACTGCATTAGTTGTAATAAAGGCTTTGCCACCAAAACAATGATCGATACGATGACGGAAAAATTAAAAGACCATCACATGTTTCAGGGTGCAGCATTAGAGCGATTAAAAATGTGTGAGGATTGCCGAGTAAAAGCGATGGTTAAAGATGAACAAGGGCCGAGATAATGACTGAGGAAAATAGAGTGTGGCGGGCTCAAACCTATGCCTTATTAGCTCGATTATTATCAGCTGCACCGGATAAAAACCTATTAGAAAACTTGATTGCAATTGATGTTACCGAGCCTGATAGTCCAATGGGAAAACAGTGGGTCCAGCTAATCGCGACTGCAAAACAGGCAGATGTTGCAGCGGTAGACGACGAATACCAGCGTTTGTTTATTGGGGTTACTCATGGCGAGTTAATGCCCTATGGCTCTTATTACCAAACCGGTTTTTTAATGGAAGAACCTTTGGCGTTTTTACGTACAGATTTATCTCGATTAGGTCTGGAACGGCAAGAGGACACCGCTGAACCAGAGGATCATATTGCTGCTCAATGTGATGTGATGCGTTTGATCTTAACGGCAGAAGGAACGCCGGTAGTCACCGAAGATGAATTTTTTAATCAGCATTTAAAACCATGGGTATTACGTTTTTTCAGTGATTTGACGAAAGCTGACAATGCACAATTTTATCGTTCTATTGGTTTATTTGGTGAGCAATTTATGACCATGGAAATGGGATTGTTTGACTAGTTTAGTGGTCAAAGTAGATCTAGATGAATGAGATTTAGTTATACATCAATATAATTTATGAACTGAATCAAAATATTTGAGTTCTATTGATGTTTCTCATCCCCTACACTGCATTTAGCTATAAAGAGATATGCCGGCTTTAGATTCAGTTTCATGCTAAAATCAGCATTGATTTCCAGGTGAATTATTCACAATACATTGACTAGAATAGTATGACCCAAATGACCACTAAATCATCCACTGTTGAACGGCGAAATTTTCTTAACAAACTAACTTCCGTTATTGGTGGTAGTGCAGCTTTGGCGGTCGCAGCACCATTAGTGCATGCTGCTCCGGCACCTGCGCCTGAGAAAACGCCAGAAGTTAAGCCTAAAGCAAAGGGCTATCAACGTACCGAGCATATTGATACCTATTATCAGCTTGCCGATCTTTAAGCCCAAGAATTACGATCTATGAAACTAACAAAACGAGATACTGCGTCCCCAAAAAATAGTCAGTCCGGTGTTAATCGACGTATTTTTCTAAAAGGCTCTGGTATTGCTGTCAGTGGTGCTGCTTTCATGAGCATGTTATCGCCAGCGATGATTCAAAAAGCAGAAGCGTCAGAATCGAAACGCCAGACTTATGATGACGGTGAGATCACCAAAGTGCGTAGTGTCTGTAGCCATTGTAGTGTCGGTTGTGGTGTGGTTGCCGAAGTTCAAAATGGTGTCTGGACGGGCCAAGAACCTAGTTTTGAACATCCATTTAATTTGGGTTCACATTGTGCCAAAGGTGCATCGTTACGTGAACATGGCCATGGTGAAAAACGGCTGAAATACCCAATGAAAAAGGTTGGGGGTAAATGGCACCGTGTTTCTTGGCAGCAGGCAATTGATGAGATTGGCGACCAAATGTTGTCGATACGGGAACAATCAGGCCCTGATTCAGTTTACTGGTTAGGCTCTGCCAAACATAGCAATGAACAAGCCTATTTGTTCCGTAAGTTTGCCTCCTTATGGGGGACAAACAATGTTGATCATCAAGCTCGCATTTGTCACTCCACCACAGTCGCCGGAGTAGCCAACACTTGGGGTTATGGTGCAATGACCAACTCCTACAATGACATTCATAACTCAAAAGCAATATTTATCATTGGTGCCAATCCGGCTGAAGCACACCCTGTGGCGATGCAACATATTTTCCGCGGTAAAGAGCGAGGTGCACCGGTAATCGTTGTCGATCCACGCTTTACTCGTACAGCGGCTCATGCCGATCAGTTTATTTCAATTCGACCAGGGACGGATGTACCGTTTGTCTGGGGCATGTTATGGCACATTTTCAAAAATGGTTGGGAAGATAAAGAATTTATCCATCAACGTGTCTACGGCATGGATGAAATTCGTGAAGAAGTGGCCAAGTGGACACCGGATGAAGTTGAGCGTGTGTCTGGTGCAAAAGAAGCCGATGTATTAAAAGCTGCACAAACGATGGCTGAACATCGTCCAGGTACGTTTATCTGGTGTATGGGTGGCACTCAACACACAATCGGTAATAACAATACGCGTGCTTACTGCATCTTCCAGTTGGCTTTAGGCAATATGGGCGTATCCGGTGGTGGTACCAATATTTTCCGTGGCCATGACAATGTACAAGGCGCGACAGATTTAGGGGTCTTGTCACATACCTTGCCTGGCTACTATGGCTTGTCAGAAGGCGCATGGAAACATTGGGCTAAAGTGTGGGACCTGGATTATGAGTGGATTAAAAACCGCTTTGATCAAAACGCCTATGAAGAAGCCGGTGGCCAACCTATCAGTCCTATGCACACCAAAGGTATTCCGGTTTCACGTTGGATAGATGGTGTCTTAGAAGATAAAGAAGATATCGATCAAAACGATACCATTAGAGCGATGGTCTTATGGGGGCATGCACCTAACAGTCAAACTCGCGGTCCAGAAATGAAAGCGGCGATGGAAAAATTAGATCTTATGGTTGTGGTCGATCCCTACCCATCAGTTTCTGCTGTAATGAATGACCGTCAAGATGGTATTTATTTATTACCAGCATCAACCCAGTTTGAGACGTATGGTTCCCTAAGTTCATCAAATCGTTCGATGCAATGGCGTCATAAAATCATTGACCCCTTATTTGAGTCCTTACCTGATCATGTGATCATGTATAAGTTTGCCAAGAAATTTGGTTACGAAGACAAATTATGCAAACACATTCAGGTGAATGGTGAAGAGCCGTTAATTGAAGATATTACCCGTGAGTTTAATCGAGGCATGTGGACCATCGGTTATACAGGGCAAACGCCTGAACGAATGAAATTGCAGTCTGAAAACTTACATACCTTCAATAAAACCACGTTGAAAGCCGAAGGTGGCCCCTGTGATGGTGAATATTATGGCCTGCCATGGCCATGTTGGGGCACAGCTGAGATGAAACATCCAGGCACACCATTACTTTATGACACTAGTAAGTCGGTGGCTGAAGGTGGTTTAACCTTCCGTGCTCGATTTGGTGTTGAACATGATGGTGAAAATTTATTAGCGGAAGGTTCATTTTCAGCAGATTCAGATATTGAAGATGGTTATCCAGAATTTACCGGCGAGATGCTTAAAAAATTAGGCTGGTGGAACGAATTAACCGCAGCAGAAAAAACGGCCGCAGAAGGGAAAAATTGGAAAACAGATTTATCCGGTGGTATTCAACGCGTTGCCATTAAACATGGTTGTGCCCCTTTTGGTAACGCTAAGGCTCGTGCAGTGGTTTGGCAGTTCCCCGATCCTGTGCCTATCCATCGTGAAGCTTTATATACCAACCGCCGTGATTTGGTTGAAAAATACCCGACCTATGAAGATCGTAAGAGTTTTTATCGTCTTCCTACTCGTTATGCTTCGATTCAAAAACAAGACTTTAGCCAAGATTTCCCATTGCTTATGACCAGTGGTCGTTTGGTGGAATATGAAGGTGGCGGTGAAGAAACCCGTTCTAATCCTTGGCTGGCTGAATTGCAGCAAGATATGTTTATTGAGATTAACCCTGGCGATGCCAATGATGCTGGGGTGAAACATGGTGAACAAATCTGGGTAGATGGGCCAGAAGGTGGTTCCATTAGGGTGATGGCTTTTGTAACACCGAGAGTGGAACGTGGCGTGGTCTTTATGCCTTTCCATTTTGGTGGCCATTATCAAGGTAAAGATTTACTGGAAAACTATCCAGAAGGTACTGCACCTTATGTTCGAGGGGAGTCGTGTAATACCGTCTTTACCTATGGTTATGATTCTGTGACTGCGATGCAAGAGACCAAAGTGTCTCTGTGCCGTGTCCGTGCCGTATAAGAGGTTTTAGCAATGGCCCGTATGAAGTTTTTGTGTGATGACGAACGTTGCATTGAGTGTAATGCTTGTGTCACTGCGTGTAAAAATGAGCATGAAGTACCTTGGGGTATTAATCGTCGGCGTGTGGTCACGATTGATGATGGTGTACCCGGTGAAAAATCAATTTCCGTTGCTTGTATGCATTGTACGGATGCTCCCTGTCAGGCGGTATGTCCGGTAGACTGTTTTTATACCACCGATGACGGCTTGGTATTGCACGATAAAGATATTTGCATTGGTTGTGGTTACTGCTTTTATGCGTGTCCATTTGGTGCGCCACAATATCCTCAAGAGGGTGCTTTTGGTGCGCGTGGCAAGATGGATAAATGTACATTCTGTGCTGGTGGACCGGAAGAAGATCATTCACATGAAGAGTTAGATAAGTATGGTCGCAATCGCTTAGCTGAAGGCAAGTTACCCTTATGTGCTGAAATGTGCTCGACTAAATCCTTACTTGCTGGTGATGGTGACGTGGTCGCTGATTTATTCCGTAACCGTGTCGTGCGTCGCGAAGGCGATCGTGGTGAAGCATGGGGCTGGAATACAGCCTATCAAGATAAATAATGAAATTTTCTACGATATTAGTTGCACTATTATTTTTGGCCGGTTGTTATGAAGACACCGATGTGACCATGCACGAAGCTGGTGTGTATAAAGGCAGCGTTGACCAACATGCGTTAACTACGCAAGAGCGCGAAGCCGTGTTAAAAAAACGATTTAAGCAAGTTCAAACGGATCGATAATTGAGCATGGCTAATTCAAGTTCATTACAAAAACGTAAAAAAATGATGGCTTGGACAGCAGTTGTTATGTTGTTGGCGATTTTTTTATTGCCGATGACAGGATATATCTCAACGGGTTTTGCTGAAGTAGATACCGCTACGCAAGCTAAAGAAACAAATCCGCGAGCAGATTATTGGCGTATGGTTCGAGATAATACCAATGGTTACTCTGCGGTAAAAGGCCGTGAAACCAACGAATTGATTCAAGGTTCAGGACAAAACTGGCGGCAATTACGTAATGGTCCATTAGCGACCTATGGCAGTTGGTTGATTGGTTTTACTTTGGCAGTATTAGCCTTGTTTTACTTATGGCGAGGTCAAGTTGAAATGACTCATCCTCGCACAGGCCAGACTATTGAACGTTGGACTTTAAATGAACGCCGTCTACATTGGTTAACGGCAGGATTATTTGTGATCCTAGCGATCACGGGTCTGAGTTTGTTATATGGTCGAGCGGTATTAATTCCCGTATTTGGTCATCATGGCTTTTCTGCATATGCTGCCATTGCTAAATTTACCCACAATATTTTAGGCCCAGCATTTATGATTGGCCTGTTTATCATGATTATTAAATGGTTTAAGAATAACTTTCTAAATAAAGTCGATTTGGAATGGTTTAAAGCGTTTGGTGGCATGGTCGGCGATAAACATCCATCAGCTGAAAAACTCAATGGTGGTGAGAAATTATGGTTCTGGACTTTAGCCACTGCGGGCGTTGCCTTATGTATATCCGGTCTGGTATTAGATTTCCCCAACTTTGATCAAGAACGTGAAATCATTCAGTTATCACATCTGATTCACTTGTTAACTGCTTTGGTATTGATTGCCTTTGCTTTTGGTCATATTTATATCGGTACTGTCGGTACTGAAGGCGCATTGGAAGGCATGGTTACCGGCCAAGTTGATACCGCTTGGGCGCAGCAGCACCATGATCTATGGTTACAACAGGTTGAGCAGCAGGCTAAAGAAAAAACAGGGCTTTAATAATAGGCCTAAAACAGTTCAATATCCGTTTGTGTCGTTGAACTGGTTTCAAATTTCTCTTTTTCAGACACCATTTGGTCAACAAGTCGTACTAACTCGGAACTTGCCTCCTCAGCGTCGTTGAAATATTTAACGATATTTTGCTGGCTTGATGTTGAAGCTTGCCAGTCTTGATTTTTCATTTCATCAATCACAGCATGTACATTGACATGTAAGCGCTCATGCGGTGCAGCAATGGAGTTGTAAACAGGAAGGTGACCATATGATCCTCTACCTTCTTCATTGTAATACCACACACCAAAAGTACAATTAAGATGATCCTTGGATATTTTTTGGTTATCTTCATGCGAGGCATCATTTATTTCGACGGTACGATATGCGTTTTGCATATAAACCACATGGTCGACTTTTATTAACGCCGCATCACAGGTTATTTTAACTGATGCGACCTGTTCATTTGTTGATTGAGCAAGCTGGGCAAACTCACCAAAGCTGTGTTCAAAATCAGTAATAATATCTTTTGATTCTTGGGCAGCTACCGACACGGTTTCAGTGCTTTCAGCCATACCTGAACTAGCCGCAGTAAACCGTTTGATGATCTGTGCAATGTTGTTTGCTGCATCCTTAGTACTTTCAGCCAATATTTTGACTTCATCAGCAACAACGGCAAAGCCACGACCATGTTCACCGGCACGTGCAGCTTCGATAGCCGCATTTAAGGCCAGAAGGTTGGTTTGTTCAGCGACACCGGTAATCATTTGTACCATTTCTGAAATTTCGTGACTGCTGACCGTTAACTCTTCTGAATGTTGGCGTAAGTTGCCAGAACGATCGACCACATCAGCTAATTTAGTGACAACATTAGCCACTAGAGGCTGGTTAGTCATTGCTTTTTCAACGGCCTGATTTGATAAGTTTTGTACATGATCCATATCGTCTCTGATATCGTTGAGATCGCATTGATTGTCAGTGAGGTTATTTAACAAATTCGTGGTTTTCAATTGGCCTAATTCGGCAAACATCGAATCAATTTGTCTTTGTTTATAAGCTTGTTCCATTACCTGTAACGATTGATCTATTCTTTGTAAGCCAAGTTTGAAACGACCATCCATACCTATGGGTAAAGTACGTCGGTAATACTGTCCTTTTCTTGCTAGACGTAATACTGCATCAACTTCACGGATATAGGCTTCAATTTGGTCTAAGGCATCGTTTAATTGATGGGTTAAGGCATTTAACGGATGCTCCCATGCCACCCCCATAATTCGACATTCAAGATCACCATCACTGATTTTTTCTGCCATGCGTTGAATTTCTTTCACTACCGGATCTTGGCGAATGAGATAGGCTTTTTTAGTGAAAAATAAAACGAAGAGTGCTGGCCCTACAGCGAACAATAAAAGCTGAGGTGAGAGCACAATGATCGTATTAGAAGTGAGAACCGCTATGAGTAAACTTGTATTGATCCACAAAGCTTGTTTAACGGTAAAAGGAGCAAATAAATTCATTGTATCCCCCTTTATCTTGAACAGCATCATTCAAGATCTGAGTTGAAGCATCCATTGCTTCTTGGGTATTACTGGCTTCCACGTCACACATTTGTTGATATAAGCTTTGAAAGAAATCAATGCCTTCAGGCATAGGATAGCGTTGAACAGAGAAGTAACCGACTAATTCACTATCACCACTAAAGCTAGGGGTGATATTGGCGAAGGTCCAGAAAAAACCACCATTATTTCTTAAGTTTTTGATGAAACCGAAAAATTCATTTTCCTGCTGTATTGTTTGCCATAGCTGAGAGTAGATACCGCGTGGCATATCTGGATGTCTGATGATGTTGTGAGGTTGACCTAATAACTCTTCTTCATAGATGCCAGAAAACTCCATGAAGGCGTCATTGCAATAGGTGAGGTGTCCCTTGGTGTCTGTCTTGGAAACGATAAGATCCGTTTCCTTCATTTTTAATTCTTTATTATTTGGCGTCACCATACAATTTACCTCTCGGTATATTGAATCTCTGCTTGGCTATGAACAGAATAGGCGAAACTACCTGCCTTTCCATTAGTTCAACTATACTCCTTTCGTATAGATTTAATAAGAGATATACGGTTACCTACAGTGACATTAAACATATGAAAACAAGGAAGTTTGACTGAATATAAAGCTATGTTTTATCGCGATTAAATAGTGTGGAAATTAATATCAGATATGCTTAGCTTTGATCTTCGGCTAGGGGTACAATTAATAAAACTTAAAATACCTTGATAATACCCTTGCGCAAAACTAGGTTATTACGTTTTATAGTGCGATAAAATCAGTGCTTAGTGTTTAGGGCTGTCCAAGTAAAATTTAGATTTTTAATGAAAATAAAGAAGATAATTAAAAACCATACATTATCAATGACATAGGTGTTTTTGCCTGGTAGGTGATGCACCAAAACAGTGTCATCATTCGCATTTTGCCATGCTTTGGTGCGGACATTTTTTCTTAAATAAATTTTTACTAAGGACATTAGTTCCTAAACAACTTACTGCCGATTTTGTCTTTTACAGTCATTGCGTTATTTACTTCACAAGGGCTCTCTCACGTGGTAATTTTCGATGTTTATAGCTAAATAAAATGTCAGCAAGTGGCATAAATTGTAGAGAGGCAGTTTCATGAGTGAGCAGCAAATCAGTGCTCGAAAACAAGGTAATAAACTAAAATTACCTAGAGCTGTTGGGAAAGGTCGCCAGGTTGATCCCAAAGCATTGGCAGAAGTTCAAGCCTTATTAGGCGATGAATCTCGCCAAAAAGATTTATTAATTGAGCATTTACACAAGATCCAAGATGCGTATAAGCATATCTCGGCTCCTCATTTAGTCGCTTTAGCCCGTGAGATGAAACTCTCTAAAGCAGAAGTGTATGAAGTGGCAACGTTCTACCACCACTTTGATGTAATTAAAGAAAATGAAACACCGCCACCAGAGTTAACTGTACGTGTCTGTGAATCGTTAACGTGCGACATGATGGGCGCCCAAGATTTGGTCAGCTCATTAGAAAATGGCCTTGGTGAAGGGGTGCGGGTACAGCGTGTTCCATGCATAGGTCGTTGTGATAAAGCACCGGTTGCAGTGGTAGGTATGAACCCTATTGAACATGCTGACACAGAGAAAGTAACTCAAGCGGTTAACGTTAAAGCTGTAGAGCCTGAAGCGATAACACCAATTGAATATGACACTTATGTGCAACAAGGTGGCTATCAAACTTATCGTTCTTGCATGGATGGCACGCTCAAAGTAGATAAAGTATTAGATGCGATGGATGATTCGGGCCTACGTGGTCTGGGTGGCGCGGGTTTCCCAGCAGGTCGTAAATGGCGAATTGTGCGGGAACAACCTGAACCAAAATTGATGGCAGTTAATATTGATGAAGGTGAACCTGGTACATTCAAAGATAAATATTATTTGGATCGCGATCCTCATTGCTTCCTAGAGGGTGCCTTAATTGCTGCTTGGGCTGTAGGTATTAACGAGATCTATATTTATCTACGTGATGAATATGCTGCAATCAGAGAAAGTTTAGAAGCAGAGATTGCGAAGTTAGAAGCGAATCCACCAGTAGAAAATATGCCAACTTTATATTTACGCCGTGGGGCAGGTGCATATATTTGTGGTGAAGAATCAGCGATGATTGAGTCGATAGAAGGCAAACGTGGTATGCCACGTCTGCGTCCTCCTTTTGTTGCTCAAGTAGGTTTGTTTGGCAGGCCTACCTTAGAGCACAATATGGAATCACTGTATTGGGTGCGAGATATTTTAGAAAAAGGCCCGCAGTGTTTAACAGACCATGGTCGAAATGGTCGAGTTGGATTACGTTCTTTTTCAGTCAGTGGTCGTGTTAATAAGCCGGGTGTGCATTTAGCACCTGCAGGTATCACGATGAAAGAGTTGATTGATGAATATTGTGGTGGCATGCAAGATGGCCATGAGTTCTATGGTTACTTCCCCGGTGGTGCTTCTGGCGGTATTTTGCCGGCATCTATGGGAGATATTCCGCTTGATTTCGACACCTTGAATGAATACGGTTGCTTTATCGGTTCTGCTGCCGTTGTCGTATTTTCTGATCAAGATAAAGCACGTGATTTAGCGATCAATGCGATGAAGTTCTTTGAAGATGAATCTTGTGGCCAATGTACCCCATGTCGTGTTGGTACGGCGAAAGCGGTGACCTTGATGGAAAAACCAACATGGAATGAAGATCTACTGGAAGAGCTATCGGACGTAATGATCGATGCTTCTATTTGTGGTTTAGGCCAAGCCGCCCCTAATCCGATTCGCTCGGTGATGAAGTATTTTCCAGAGGAGCTGAAATAATGGCTATTAATCCTGTAGAAATCACTCAAACGGTTAATTTCACCTTAAATGGTGAAGCACTTTCAGCTGATGTAGATGAAACAATCCTAGATGTGGCTAAACGTAATGGCGTAGATATCCCACATTTATGTTATTCAGACCGAGAAGGCTCGGATGGTAATTGTCGTTCATGTATGGTCGAAATTGATGGTGAACGTGTATTAGCGCCGTCATGTTGTCGTCAACCCACTGAAGGCATGAATATCCAATCAAATAGTGAACGTGCGGTTAAGTCACAGAAGATGGTGTTGGAGTTACTGAAGTCAGATGTATCTGAACAACCTCATACACTTAATTCGGAGCTGGATTTTTGGGCGCAAAAACTTGATTTAGGTTTGCCACGGTTTGAAGCTCGAGAGCAACCACCTTGTGATGTGTCGCATCCCGGTATAGCCGTGAATATGGATGCTTGTATTCAGTGTACACGTTGTTTACGTGCCTGCCGTGACGAACAAAATAACGATGTTATTGGTTTAGCATCACGCGGTAAGCATACTAGTATCGTATTTGATCTTGATGACCCGATGGGCGAAAGCACCTGTGTAGCCTGTGGTGAGTGTGTTGAAGCTTGTCCGACCGGAGCATTAATGCCGGCTAATGATGTGGCAATGAATGAACCCGACAAGAAAGTTGACTCGGTGTGCCCTTATTGTGGTGTGGGTTGTCAGCTGACCTATAATGTCAAAGATGACAAGATCATCTATGTTGAAGGTCGTGACGGACCGGCCAATAAAGGTCGTTTATGTGTTAAAGGTCGTTATGGTTTTGACTATGTACAACATCCACATCGTTTAACTAAACCTTTGATTCGTCGAGAAGGCGCACCTAAATCAGCAGAGTTCTCAATGGATCCGAATGATGTTGATAAAATCTTCCGTGAAGCGACATGGGAAGAAGCCTTAGCGGTTGCTACCGGAGGTTTTAATAAAATTCGTGATGAAAAAGGGCCGAATGCTCTAGCTGGTTTTGGTAGTGCCAAAGGTAGTAATGAAGAAGCCTATTTATTCCAAAAACTGGTGAGAACAGGTTTTAAAACCAATAATGTTGATCACTGTACCCGACTTTGTCATGCGTCTTCCGTTGTTGCCTTATTAGAATGTTTAGGCTCTGGTGCGGTATCTAATCCGGTTTCGGATGTGGATAAAGCTGACGTTCTTGTCATTATCGGTGCTAACCCAACGGTAAATCATCCAGTGGGTGCGACATGGATGAAAAATGCCATGCGCCGAGGCACTAAATTGATTTTGATGGATCCTCGAACAACAGAATTATCGCGCCAAGCTACACATCACGTAGCCTTTAAACCCGGCAGTGATGTACCCATGTTAAATGCGATGATGCATACCATCATTGAAGAAAACTTGGTGGATCCTGAGTTTATTAAAGAGCGTACTGAAGGTTTTGAGGCGATGAAAGCGCATTTAAAAGCTTATACGCCAGAAATGATGGAACCAATCTGTGGTGTACCAGCTGAAACCTTGAAAGAGGTAGCCCGTTTATATGCAAGCTCTAAAGCGTCGATGATTTTATGGGGCATGGGGATTTCACAGCATGTTCACGGCACGGATAACGCACGTTGCTTGATTTCATTGTCCTTGATGACTGGTCAAATTGGTCGTCCAGGCACGGGTTTGCATCCATTGCGAGGTCAAAATAATGTACAAGGTGCATCAGATATGGGCTTGATCCCAATGGTGTTTCCTGATTACCAACCGGTCACTGATGAAAAAGCTCATGCTTATTTTGAAGAGTTGTGGGGTTGTGAACTAGATAATAATCCAGGTCTGACGGTAGTTGAAATCATGCAGGCTATTCATGCAGGTGATTTAAAAGGGCTCTATGTCATGGGTGAAAACCCCGCGATGTCGGATCCAGATGCTACCCATGCCCGTCAATCAATGGCTGAATTAGATCATATGGTGGTGCAAGATATTTTCTTGACCGAAACGGCATATCTGGCGGATGTAGTCTTACCTGCGTCGGCTTTTGCTGAAAAAACAGCTACCTTTACGAATACTGATCGCTTAGTTCAAATAGGCCGTCAGGCGGTGAATCCGCCGGGTGATGCGCGTCAAGATCTGTGGATTATTCAAGAAATGGCACGTGGTCTTGGTTTGGACTGGAATTATAAAGATTCAGCAGAGGTATTTGAGGAAATACGCAAAGCCGTACCTACCATGGCAGGTATGACGTGGGAGCGTTTAGAAAAAGAAGGTTCGATTGTTTATCCTTGTTTGAACGAAGGTGACCCAGGTGAAGATGTGATCTTTACCGAATCATTTGAACGTGAAAATGGTTTGGGTAAATTTGTTCCAGCTGATATCGTGCCGCCAGCAGAGCGTCCGGATGAAGAATATCCATTTGTATTAATTACTGGCCGAATGTTAGAGCATTGGCATACCGGTTCAATGACCCGACGTTCAAATGTATTAGATGCGTTGGAACCTGAAGCGGTTGCAACCATTAATCCGATTAGCTTGGATGAAATGGGTGTTTCTCCTGGAGAGATGATTACTTTATCTACCCGACGCGGAGAGATTTCAATGATAGCGCGTGCAGATGAATCTGTGCCAACGGGGGCGGTGTTTATGGCCTTCTGTTATTACGAAGCTGCGGTTAATAAGTTATCTAACGATGCACTTGACCCGGCGGCTAAGATCCCAGAGTTTAAATACTGTGCGGTCAAAGTTACACCAGGTGGAGAACCCATGCAGTTCCACAGTTATGGTGGTGGTCAATCTAAAAACGCTCTGGTTTAAGATGAGCAAGTAAAAAAAGGGCATCTGACAAGATGCCCTTTTTTTATGCATTCTTGCTAATATATGACGCGATGAGATAGTTGTGTAAGGCCAAAAAAGTAAACAATGAAAATCCTGATAAGTAATGATGATGGTTATATGGCTCAAGGAATTAAATCCTTAGCAGAAGCATTATCAAACCTTGGTGAAATTACCGTAGTTGCTCCGGATAGAAACCGTAGTGGTGCCAGTAATTCTCTCACGCTTGAAAATCCTTTACGCTTAAGTCAGTTAGATAATGGTGTCTACCGAGTTGAAGGTACGCCTACGGATTGTGTTCATCTAGCCATCACTGGTTTATTAGAAGATGAACCTGACATGGTGGTTTCAGGTATTAATGCCGGCGCTAATTTAGGTGATGACGTGTTGTATTCAGGCACTGTTGCCGCGGCGATGGAAGGTCGTTTCCTCGGTTTTCCTGCCATTGCGATTTCATTAGCGGGCAGTGACGGCACACATTATGAAACGGCCGCATGGGCAGCACAGAAATTGGTGGCACAGCTTAAAGAATCCTCCTTACCTGCTGATACAATTTTAAATGTGAACGTCCCTGATTTGCCAATAGCTGAGATTACCGGTTTCGAAAGCACTCGTCTTGGTCATCGGCATAAGGCAGAACCTGTTATTAAAGAGTTTGATCCTAGAGGTCGTGCAATGTATTGGGTGGGACCCGCGGGTGAAGAGCAAGATGCAGGTTTTGGTACTGACTTTGATGCTATTCGTCGAGGTGCAATATCAGTTACACCATTGCAAATTGATTTAACTCGCTATGATGCGATTGATGGTGTTGCCAATTGGTTGCAAGGAGTGTCTAAGTGATTGCTCAACATCAAGGCATCGGCATGACCTCTCAGCGAACCCGCGATCGTTTGATTGCGCGATTGAAAGAGCAGGGCATTCAAAATATCGATGTATTGACGGTGATGCGCGAGTTGCCTCGCCATATCTTTGTTGATGAAGCTTTAGCCAGTCGTGCTTACGAAGATACCGCCTTGCCGATAGGTCATGGCCAGACTATTTCTCAGCCTTTTATTGTGGCAAAAATGACTGAAATCTTGCTGGCGGGCTTACCCAAGAAAAAAGTATTGGAAGTGGGGACTGGTTCGGGATATCAAACGGCAGTGTTATCTCGCTTAGTGGATCGGGTCTTTAGTGTAGAACGGATTTCGCCGTTGCAAAACCAAGCCCGCGAACGTTTTTATCAGTTAAAACTCAACAATATCAAATTAAAACACAGTGATGGCAGTTGGGGCTGGGAAGATAATGCTCCCTACGATGGCATAATTGTGACCTGTGCACCGGAACAAGTGCCTGAAAGTTTGTTGACACAGTTAGCGCCGGGTGGACGTTTGGTTATACCGGTTGGCGGTGCTTCACAATCGTTACGACTCATTGAGCGTAATGGCAATAAATTTGATGAAACCGAATTGGATCCAGTGAGTTTTGTACCGCTATTAGGCGGTCAAATTTAATGCAATTGTTTTCCAAAATATATGTGCGCGTTTTACTGTGGTCGCGACATAAATATGCAACGTACTGGTTAGCCTTAGTTAGTTTTACTGAATCATCCTGCTTTTTGATTCCGCCCGACGTAATGTTAGCACCGATGGCGTTGGCTAAACCGGACAAAGCTTGGTTCTATGCTGGTTTGACTACGATAATGTCTGTTTTGGGTGGGTTGTTGGGCTATATGATAGGCTCATATGCTTTTCAGCTGATCGAGCCTTGGATCCAATCATTAGGCTATATGCATGCCTATCAACTTGCAGAAGTTTGGTTTGAACAATGGGGGTTTTGGGCCATTTTTCTGGCAGGATTCACCCCGATTCCCTATAAAATATTTACCATTGCATCAGGTGTGGCAGGTATGGCTTTAATTCCCTTTATCATTGGCTCGACCATTGGTAGAGGTTTACGCTTCTTTCTTGTGGCTGCGTTGATGTATTGGGGAGGCAAACGACTAGAGATGCAATTACTTAATTGGATTGATCGTATAGGCTGGGCAACGGTTGCTTTAGCGCTAACAGGTTATTTTATATTCGCATAAGTTATGAGAATTGTATTAATCCTGTTGGTATTGGCTTTAACTGCATGTGGTGGTGGTCAGGCCGTAGCTCCAGTAGGTACATATAAAAAACCAATAAAGACAAGCACTAAAGCCGTCACTGCACCGGCGATCTATACAGTTAAAAGAGGGGATACCTTATTTTCTATCAGTTGGCGTTATGGTTATGACCATAAAAGCTTAGCCAAAATTAATGATATTAAATCACCTTATACGATTTATGTTGGTCAAAAATTACGTTTTAAATCAACTAAAAGTGCTGTTACTAAGAAAAAATATACTAAGCTCACAACTAGCACTAAGAAAGTAACCACGACAACAAGCCCATCAAATAAGAGATTGACGTGGCGGTGGCCCACTTCAGGGAAAATCTTATCAACATACTCCAAGAGTGCTGCCGGTAGGAAAGGCATTGATATAGCCGGTAAATCAGGTCAAAGCATTATTGCGGCGGCATCAGGCAAAGTGGTCTATAGCGGCAATGGCCTGCCACGCTATGGCAATTTATTGATTATCAAACATAACGATGTGTATTTAAGTGCTTATGCCCATAATAAAACGCTGTTGGTAAAAGAAGGCCAATTAGTTAAAGCGGGACAAAAAATTGCCTTATTAGGCCGCTCAGGCACTCAGCAAAATCAGTTGCATTTTGAAATACGGCGAAATGGTAAACCTGTTGATCCAATGCGATTCTTACCTAAAAAATAAAAAGTCGGATGGATACGTTACAATACGTCGTTTTGTTGGCGAAATGCCAATGTTGAAATTCAAGAATAAGAGGGATTGGCCTTGGAATTAGGCGCGACAATGCAGCGAATCAAAGATCTTCGAGGTCGTAGTGACGATCTTAGGGGGTTTCTTTGACTATGATGGCAAGGCAGAACAGCTAGTAGAAGTCACCCGAGAATTGGAGTCACCATCGGTATGGGATGATCCTGAGCGCGCTCAAAAATTGGGTCAAGAACGTTCAAGTTTAGAGCGAATTGTATCAACCTTATCAGCGCACAGTGAAATCTTGGTAGATGCTAAAGATCTACTTGAGTTGGCTGCTGAAGAAGACGATCAAGATACCTTTGATGCCGTTATTGAAGATCTAGATGCTTTAGAAAAAGGTCTAGAGAAGCTTGAGTTCCAACGCATGTTCTCTGGCAAGATGGATGCGAATAATGCCTACCTAGATATTCAGTCTGGCTCAGGTGGTACTGAGGCCCAAGATTGGGCCAATATGATTCTACGCATGTACCTACGATGGGGCGATGCGCAAGGATTCAAAGTTGGATTAGTTGAGACTTCAGCAGGTGATGTGGCCGGAATAAAAAGCGCCACTATTCATTTTGAAGGAGATTATGCTTTTGGTTTATTGCGTACAGAAACAGGTGTCCATCGCCTAGTGCGAAAGTCACCATTTGATTCTAGTGCAAAGCGGCATACCTCTTTTTGTAGTGTATTTGTCTATCCTGAGGTAGATGATAATATTGATATTGAGATCAACAAGGCAGATTTAAGAGTCGACACTTATCGAGCCAGTGGTGCGGGTGGACAGCATATTAATAAAACTGATTCTGCGGTACGTATTACTCATATACCAACAAATACAGTCGTACAATGTCAGTCACAACGGTCTCAACATAAGAATAGAGACACTGCGATGAGCTTGTTGAAAGCGAAACTATATGAGCTTGAATTGCTCAAGCAAAATGAAGAGAAACAAGTGGCGGAAGACGGTAAGGCGGATATTGGCTGGGGCAGTCAAATTCGGTCTTATGTACTCGACCAATCGCGTATCAAAGATTTACGTACTAATGTTGAAACAGGAAATACCCAAGCCGTGTTAGATGGCAATTTAGACTTATTTATTGAAGCTTCCTTGAAATCAGGACTCTAAAAATAGAGATAATTTATGACAAACGAAATTGAACAAGACGAAAACAGACTTATTGCCCAACGCCGTGAAAAGTTGGCAGAAATACGTGAGCAAGGTAATGCATTTCCTAATGACTTTCGTCGTGATGTCGTCAATGCGAAGCTATTGGCTGAATATGAAAATACAACGGCTGAAGAATTAAAAGAACAGCCAAGACGTGTCAAAATTGCCGGTCGATTGATGACCAAGCGGGTCATGGGTAAAGCGAGCTTTGCCAATATTCGTGATATGTCGGGCGATATGCAGTTGTATGTTAAACGCGATAACTTGGCCGAAGGTATTTATGCCCAATTTAAGCGTTGGGACTTAGGCGATATTATTGCCGCAGAAGGGGTGATGTTTCGTACTCAAAAAGGCGAGTTATCAGTGTTAGTGGATAACATTCGTTTGTTGACTAAGTCGTTACGCCCATTGCCTGAAAAATTTCATGGTTTATCGGATCAAGAAACACGTTATCGTCAGCGTTATGTTGATTTGATTATGAATCAAGCAAGCCGCGATACTTTCATTATTCGAACCAAAGTAATTGATGGAATTCGTCGCTTCTTGATGGCGAAAGATTATCTAGAAGTCGAAACGCCGATGATGCAAGCCATTCCTGGCGGAGCAACAGCTAGACCGTTTACTACCTATCACAATGCTTTGGATATGAATTTGTTCTTGCGTATCGCACCAGAGCTTTATTTAAAGCGTTTGGTTGTTGGTGGTTTTGAACGCGTATTTGAAATCAACCGTAACTTCCGTAACGAAGGGTTATCAACACGTCATAACCCAGAGTTCACGATGGTTGAGTTCTATCAGGCTTATTCCGACTTTAATGATCTGATGGACTTAACAGAAGATATGTTACGTACGGTGACTCAAGATGTATTGGGAACCTCACAAGTGCATTATCAAGGCACGGATTTAGATTTCTCTAAACCATTCCATCGGATGACAGTGAATGAATCGATCTTACATTTCAATCCAGAGCTAAAAGCTGAACAGTTAGCCACAATTGAAGCAGCCAGTACCGTTGCTAAAGATTTAGGCATTCCATTGAAAGAGAGTTATGGCCTAGGTAAGGTTCAAATTGAGATTTTTGAGAAAACAGTTGAGCATCGCTTGATGGAACCTACCTTTATTACCGCTTATCCAACTGAAGTATCACCGTTGGCTCGACGCAGTGATAATGATCCATTTGTGACCGATAGATTTGAGTTCTTTGTCGGTGGTCGTGAAATTGCCAATGGATTTTCAGAGTTGAATGATGCTGAAGATCAGGCGGAACGTTTCCAAGCACAAGTGGCAGAAAAAGATGCCGGTGATGATGAAGCGATGCACTTTGATGCGGACTATATTCGTGCATTGGAATACGGCATGCCACCAACAGCGGGTGAAGGTATCGGTATTGACCGCTTGGTAATGTTATTAACCGATGCACCGTCAATTCGAGATGTATTGTTATTCCCGCATATGCGACCAGAAGTCGATTAGATTTTTCTGTCTAGAAGATTTTAAAAGGCTATTTCCTCTACAAGGAAATAGCCTTTTTTATTTACATGCCGCTAAATAAGGCTAAGGCCTCAGCGTATTCTTCACTGTCTTCATCAAGCTCAACTACAGATACATCGGTATCTATACCTAGTTTAGCAAAGGCAGGTACACCGTCTAAGCTACCAGGATCGTGTGCATTTGCAGTATTGATATAACTTTGCAATACGGCCACTTGAACGACATCAACCAAGTCAGGGCCATTGACACTATTTCTATTCAAGTTGGCATGTTCTGCCGGAACAGCCACTAACTCATCAGAGAACTTCCAACTCTTCAGAATGGCTTCACCAACACGTGGATGCAAATTTTTAATTATGCTGTCTAACATCGTCGTGTCTTGTAGTAACTCGGGACATTCTTCTGCTTTTAATAAGATGGGTAATACACCAATATTATGAATTAGGCCCGCTAACATGGCCTCATCCGTTTTTATACCCTTTTGTTTAGCGGCTAATACTTGGCTAATCGCAGCGACTTCAGTGCTTTGTTTCCATAAGTCATGCAGCCTTTTTTCCAAACGGTTGGATGTGGCTTGGAACATTTGTTCCATTACCAGACTGGTGACCAAGTTGCGTACCATTTTAAGCCCAAGTCGAGACACCGCCATTTGCACACTTTCGACCGCGATGCGACCACGATATAGCGCACTGTTGGCGACTTTTAATAATCGCGCAGATAAGGCTGCATCAGTGGTGATGATTTCGGCTAGGCCTTGAGCGGTAACATCAGGATCGTCAACCACATCTCGAACTTGTAAGGCGACCTCAGGTAAGGTTGGTAGTACCAAAGACCCGTCCTCGAGCTCTGCTACTATATTGTTGTAAAATGCTTCTTGCTCAATCATAGCTAATACTTTTATCCAATTGTATTTGAAGTGTTAATGATTTTCGGTTATTTTGCTCGGTTTGCCAACCGTTTTAACTATTTACAGGTATCCAGTTGAACGAAGACTTTCCTAGGATTAAACGCCTTCCTCCGTATGTATTCAATATCGTAAACGATTTGAAGGCACAAGCACGTGCGCGTGGTGAAGATATTATCGACTTTGGCATGGGAAATCCAGACCGTCCTGCGCCCGCACATATAATTGATAAGTTAACCGAAGCCGCGCAACGTCCCGATACGCACCGTTATTCGCTGTCGCGCGGGATTCCACGTTTACGTCAAGCAGTATGTAATTGGTATAAGCGTAAGTTTGATGTTGAATTAGATCACGAAACCGAAACCATCGTAACGATTGGTTCGAAAGAAGGTTTAGCGCATCTTGCTTTGGCAACTGTAGGGCCTGGAGACGCGATTTTAGTGCCAAACCCTGCTTATCCTATCCATCCCTATGGATTTGTGATTTCAGGCGCGGATATTCGCCATGTACCTTTAGTTGACGGTGGCGACTTTTTTGCTGAGTTAGAAAAGTCAGTGAAAGATTCGTGGCCTAAACCCAAAATGTTGGTATTGAACTTTCCTGGTAACCCAACAACGCAATGTGTTGATCTCGAGTTTTTCGAGCGCATCGTGGCTTTTGCCAAAGAACACGAAATTTGGGTGGTGCATGATTTAGCGTATGGCGAGATCACCTTTGATGGATATAAAGCGCCCTCTATCTTGCAGGTGCCAGGTGCGAAAGATGTCGCGGTAGAATTTTATACTCTATCAAAAACCTACAATATGCCCGGCTGGCGAGTTGGCTTTATGTCAGGCAATCCAACTTTGGTTGCGGCCTTGGCTAGAATGAAGTCCTATCTTGACTACGGTATGTTTACACCGATTCAAATCGCTGCGATTGCGGCACTCGATGGGCCACAAGAATGTGTGGCCGAGATTGTAGAAACATACAAAAAACGTCGTGATGTTTTATGTGATGGTTTGAACTCGATAGGCTGGGAAGTGGAAAAACCTAAGGCAACCATGTTTGTCTGGGCAAAAATTCCAGAAAAATTCCGTGAAATGGGCTCGTTAGAGTTCACTAAATTATTATTACAGGAAGCTAAAGTAGCAGTATCACCAGGCATCGGTTTTGGTGAATATGGCGATGACCATGTGCGCTTTGGTTTGATTGAAAATGAACATCGTACACGTCAGGCGATCCGTGGGATCCGTGACATGTTGAAAAAAGATTAGGGGACAATATCTTGCAGTCAGTAAAAATAGGCATTTTGGGTTTAGGCACAGTGGGCAGTGGTACAGTCAATGTACTGACACGAAACGCAATAGAAATTAGTCGTCGTGCGGGCAGAGAAATAGAGATTTTTCAGGCCGCCGATCGCGACTTTGATTCTCCAAAAGGCTGTAAAACCGACGGTATTAAGTTAACGACTGATGCGCTTGAGGTGGTTAATAATCCTGATATTCAAATTGTTGTAGAATTAATTGGCGGCACTGGTATTGCACGTGAATTGGTATTAAAAGCCATTGAAAGTGGCAAGCATGTGGTAACCGCAAATAAAGCCTTAATTGCTATGCATGGTAATGAGCTATTTGCTAAAGCGCAGGAAAAAGGCGTGACCATTGCCTTTGAAGCTGCGGTTGCTGGAGGCATACCTATTATTAAAGCCATGCGTGAAGGTTTGGCTGGCAATAAGATTGAATGGTTGGCCGGTATTATCAATGGTACGGGTAACTTCATTCTGACCGAAATGCGTGACAAAGCTCGTGACTTTGCTGATGTATTAGCCGAAGCGCAAGAGCTTGGTTATGCCGAAGCCGATCCGGAATTTGATGTTGAAGGCATTGACGCTGCTCATAAATTAACCATCATGGCATCGATTGCTTTTGGCATACCTTTGCAGTTTGAAAAAGCGTATACCGAAGGTATTAGCAAAATTGCGCAAGAAGATGTGCAGTGTGCGGCTGAACTGGGTTATCGCATTAAACACTTGGGCATTGCGAAAGAGACAGAACAAGGTGTTGAGTTACGTGTGCACCCAACCTTGATTCCCCACCGTCGTTTAATCGCCAATGTGGATGGGGTAATGAACGCGGTATTAGTACAAGGTGATGCAGTAGGCCCAACACTATATTATGGTGCGGGTGCAGGTTCTGATGCGACAGCATCGGCCGTTGTTGCTGATATTGTTGATATCGTTCGAGCACTAACCACCGATCCTGAAAATAGAGTGCCCCACTTAGCTTTCCAACCGGATGCATTAGTGGATACACCTATCTTGCCAATGTCTGAAGTAGTGACGTCATATTACTTGCGTATTCATACTGAAGATAAACCGGGTGTGTTGGCTAATATCACCGGTATTTTGAGTGAGCAAGGCATTAGCATCGAAGCCATTTTACAAAAGCAACCTGAAGATCATGATGGCATTGTGCCAATCATTATTTTGACTCAGGAAGTGGTTGAAAAGAATATGGATGCAGCGATTTCACAAATCGAAGCACTCTCCACTGTTAAAGAGTCGGTGATGCGTATTCGCATGGAATCGCTCGGTTAGGCTAAAATAACTCTTTTAGCGTTAACCAAGAACGAACGAACCAAACAAATATATTTAAAGAGGAATAAATCATGCCATTTCGACCACGTTATACAGGGCTGATTGAACGCTACCGTGACCGCTTACCGGTCAGCGATGACACGAAATTAATTAGTTTAGGTGAAGGTAATACACCGTTACTTAAATTGAACAACATTCCGAAAGTCTTAGGTAAAGATGTTGAAATCTACGTTAAATACGAAGGTTTAAACCCAACAGGTTCATTTAAAGACCGTGGCATGACCATGGCGGTGACCAAAGCGGTTGAAGAAGGTAGTAAAGCGATTATTTGTGCTTCTACGGGTAATACCTCAGCAGCAGCAGCAGCCTATGCGGCTCGTGCAGGTATTAAAGCATTTGTATTGATTCCTGAAGGCAAGATTGCTTTGGGTAAGTTGGCACAAGGCATGATGCATGGCGCGACTGTTATTCAAATCAAAGGCAACTTTGATGAAGGCATGCAATTAGTTAAAGACGTAGCCGAGCATGCACCGGTCACCATTGTTAACTCAATCAACCCATACCGCCTACAAGGTCAAAAAACAGCGGCCTTTGAGATTGTTGAAGAGCTTGGCTTTGCGCCAGACTTCCACTGCTTACCTGTGGGTAATGCCGGCAATATCACCGCACACTGGATGGGTTACAGCGAATACTTTGATGATGGCATCATTGACGCACGGCCTAAAATGTTAGGTTTCCAAGCCGCGGGCAGTGCGCCATTTATGCGTGGTCATATGGTTGATAATCCTGAAACGGTAGCCACGGCGATTCGCATTGGCCATCCACAAAGCTGGGACAAAGCGTGGAAAGTCAAAGAAGAATCAGAAGGTTGGTTTGATGAGTGTAGTGATGAACAAATCTTGGCGGCACAAAAATTATTGGCCGAACATGAAGGTATTTTCTGTGAGCCAGCATCTGCAACCTCATTAGCCGGCGCGATTAATGAGCTTAATGCTGGCAAGATCCCTGAAGGCAGCAAAATTGTGTGTACATTAACAGGCCATGGTTTGAAAGATCCTGATACTGCGATCAAACAAAGCACGTCACCATTAGTGACCGTTGATGCCACCTTAGATGCCGTTCGTGATGCAATATTAAACAATATCGCGGACTAACAAATCAAAATAAGCTGCCCTTTTTCATTGAAGAGGGCAGTGTTTGATATAGATAAAACCTAATTGATGGCAAACATGATGGCAGATCATTTTGACGTAACAGAACAAGAGATAGCGGCGGCTAAAAAGCCACATGACATCTTTATCAGCAATCTGATTATGAATCATATTTTGTTGTTTACAGGTTTTGCCGCCTTTGGTCAGTCATATATAAAATTTATGATTGTGGTGCCAATCATTTCTATCGCAACATTAAGTTATACCTTCTATCGTGCAGCCAAAGTTAAACGTGCAGACAGTGAGTTTGTTTATATTCACTGGCAAATTGCGCGGCGCTGGAGCAAGTTATTTGCCTTAGCATTAACGTTATTAACCACCGTGTCATTCTTAGGCTGGCTGGCTAATCAACAACTAGGATTAATGAAAGAAGCGGTTTATGCCTTGATAGGTGGCTTAGGTATTTTGCCTACCTTAGTGACTGTATTGGTATTGATTGTGATTGAATCTGACTCTTTGCATCATGCGCGGATCGGGACTTTACCTAAATGGGCGCAACGTCGATTTCTTGGTGTAGACGAAGAAGAAAATTAAACAATTTTTAATCAAGTTGGCTATTGACCGAAGCCTTTTTAAATACCAATCTCGTCCAGGTTACCGCTTCCTTTCCTGACATTAAACTTGGCTGATTTGGAATGTGTAATAGCGGTGTTAAACTACAAGCTTTAGCATTCTCAATAGTCTGTTGACCATTTGTCTGAAAAACATGAGTTCCCACACCTGCTGGACCATGACGAAGTGTTAAAGCAAAAATACCCCCTGAGATTAAAAGTTTGGCTATTCTTTTCATGGCCTGTTGTTGCTCATCTTGATTGAGATGATGCCAAATTGCGGATGCAAGGATAAAGTCGAACTGATTCGTTGTTGCAAGCTGGGATAGCATTGGCAAAGAATCATCGAGCCAGTCAATAGTTGATGAGTTGTAGCGTTCTTTTCCAGCACAGCGGAACGCTTTAGTGGGTTCAATGGCTACAACGGAGTGTCCCTTATCAGCAAGTGCAGCGGCATCTCTTCCACTGCCAGCTCCGACATCTAAGATACGGCTGGGTTTAATGGGTATGAATTCGATAAAAGCCTGATGCAATTCCCGGAACTCGATCTCATTGCTCGCTTCAATAAATAGTTCGGCTACTTCTGAGTAGCCTTTTGTTCCTGATATTTGATTCATGGGAGCATTATCTATGAGTTTAATCGCTGCCGTTGGGGAGTGAATTTTTCATTAATATTGTTACAGTCGAGACAATACTTTTTTCTGCCATTCGGTGGATAGTTGAGGTATCTCAGCCGCTTGTTGCATCACGGAATTTGCACCAACAAATGTTTTATCAAAATAGGCTTTGAATAACGTTTTTACTGCGAGTTGTTTGGGGTGTTGAAATATATTCTCTACGGTCATACCTGACTCGATTGTGCCAGCTTGCAAAATTCTAAAATAGATACCTGTGCTTGCGTGTTGGATAAATAGCTTTGGCATGGTGCGTAAATCCATAGCGATGCCTAGTTTAAAACAGGGCACACGTGGTTGGGTAATTTCAAGTACGCAGTCACCGATTTGAATTTGATCGCCGATGCACAATGTGGCTTCATTTAAATCGCTAATGCTTAGATTTTCACCAAATTGGCCATAGGTTAAATCAGGCCGTTCTAAAGTAGCACGCCAATAATCATAATGATTGGCTGAAAAACCATAGACGGCTTTATGTTCGCCACCATGGTTTTTTAAGTCGACTTGTTGATCGCCGTCTACATGAGTTTCAGTGATAGTCACCGATCCATCGATCGGCTTTTTGAAAATACCCGTTCGTATTAGCTGGCCGTTATAGTCCACTTCTCTCGGTGAAGAGACATTGACGGAAACTAATTCCATGTTTAATGCGGGACAACAGAATGTATAACGGTATTGTGCTCAAAATAGACAACAAAATCGGGGTACTCCCAACGGGTGATCGGTGGTTCACCGACCGCACTAGATGTCTGTTCAGCTTCACCAAACTTTTGTTCGACATTGGCCATAGACATGCCACGAGTTGGACGGGTAACACCTTCAGCACTATTTGCTACTTCAAATCTAGGATCTGCAATGGATATCACTTCGGCTTGGCTAATGGAAGTTGTTGATAACAACAAGCTGCCAGCGATGATTAGGCTAGTTTTAAACATAATTTGATCCTTAATATAGATGATGTTCACAGCATACTATTAAGGCAGGAATAGCTCAATGAGGTTGTTTAGATAGCGTTGTCCTTTTTCTGTTGGGCGAATGAAATGAATATCTCTTTCCAACAAGCCCTGTTGTTGTGCTTGTTCTAAGGCTTGGTCGATATGTGAAATAGGTACGCCAGCATGTTGGTAAAACAATGGGGTGGGAAAACCATCAGTCAAACGTAAAGCATTCAACATAAATTCAAAACCGATATCTTTAGTACTAATTGTTTCATCGGTCAAAATCACGGACGCTTGGCCTGCCGACTCCATAAATGCTTGCGGTTGTTTTTGTTTCGACCTGCGAGTGATTGATTGTTGGGCTGCATCCGTAATCTTGCCATGAGCACCGGCACCTATGCCTAGGTAATCACCAAACTGCCAATAGTTAAGGTTGTGCTGACATTGTTTATTGTCTTTGGCATAGGCCGATACTTCATATTGTTGATAACCGGCGTTAGCTAAGCGTTCTTGGCTATCAATTTGCCAATCAATAATCGGATCATCATCCGGTAAGGTTGGTGGCTGTTGATAAAACAAGGTATTTGGTTCAATAGTCAGTTGATAATAGGAAATATGCGTCGGTTCAAGAGCAATAGCGGTGTCGATATCATATTGTGCAGTTCTTGCTGTTTGATGGGGCAGGCCAAACATGAGATCAAGATTGAAATTTTCAAAGCCGACTTTATGGGCTGTTTCTACGGCTTTTATAGCTTGATTTTTATCATGTATGCGACCTAATGCTTCCAGTGATTGATCATTAAAACTCTGAATGCCGATGGATAAACGATTTATGCCTAGGGATAAATAATCGGCAAAGCGACCTTGTTCAAAAGTACCAGGATTGGCTTCTAAGGTAATTTCGGCGTGAGGACTCAGCGGCAATAAAGCACGAATCGAAGAAAATAAACGATCGTAGGCTTCGGCAGAAAATAGGCTCGGGGTACCACCACCGATAAAGATGCTATTGACTGTTCTTCCCCACACATGGGGTACTTCTTGCTCTAGATCGTGAATAAGCGCATCTATATAGTCATTTTCAGGAATGTGATCAGGCGACTTGTGAGAGTTGAAGTCACAGTAGGGGCATTTACGCACACACCAAGGCACATGAATGTACAGGCTAAGTGGTGGCAGACTGGTGAAGTTATACATGGTTATTGTTGAGGCTCCCAGCCGGCTTTCCACTCGGCTAATGGCACGATATGAGGTGATTCACCATTGGCTTCGAACCAAGAATCAACAGCAAATCGTTGCTGTGTTTTTAATTCAAGGATGGTCGCCGTATTATGCGGTGAAGTTAAAAATCCGCGAGATGTCCGCGAGGATTGTGTATGCCATGTCAGTAGCTTGGCATTTTGTAATAAACGTAAATATACGGTGCTATTGGTGGCTTCATCGATGCAGTCCATTTGACCTTGTATGCCCTGACTTAAGTCGTTTTTTGCACGGTCTAAGAACGTACCCGTTTGCTGACCGGTATAACGTTCAAGTAATGCGATCGCTAGTTTTATCTGTTGTCGTTCTTGTTGTGCAGAACTGCTTTTGGGAAAAAATAAGCTTTCAATATTCTGCCATTGCACATCAGATAAGCTGACAAAGGCAATCTCACTACAAGTATTGTGTAGGCAAATCGAATAATTATCGGGTTGAGGCTGCGTAATAAAGGGTTTATTAGAATTAGCAGTTAGGCTTTGTAAATTAGAATGGTTGGAAATAGGTGTGATCGCTTGTTCTGAATAAGGTTGAGCAGTACAGGCGCTTAAACAAAAAACAAAACTTAAGCTTATTAATAACGGCGAAATAAATGTGGGGTTACCGTTCATATCTATTGATGATGCGATAAGTTATTTTGTTTTTTGAAATTGTTCAGCAAAAATCCGTAATGCTTTACCACGATGACTAATGGCATGTTTTTGGTCAGCAGTAAGTTCGGCAGCACTACATTGTGTTTCATCTACCCAGAAAATCGGATCATAACCAAAGCCGCCATTGCCGACAGACTCAGTCAAAATTCGGCCTTCCCAACTTGCCTGACTGATTAACGGGGTAGGATCGTTCTCATGTTCCATATAAACCAAAAGACATTGGTAACGTGCTGCACGTTCAGCTTCAGCTTTATCCTGTAAGGATGTTAATAAGAAGTCGAGGTTATCTTCATCACTAGCATTAGCCCCAGCAAAGCGAGCAGAATAAATGCCCGGTTTTCCTTCTAGGGCATCAACTTCAATGCCTGAGTCATCAGCGATAGCCGGCAAGCCAGTATGCTTGGCAGCATTGCGGGCTTTGATAATGGCATTTTCAATAAATGTCAGTCCGGTTTCTTCTGCTTCAGGCACATCGAAATCAGACTGTGGTACAACTTCAATATCGAGTGTTGCAAATAACTGGGCAAACTCTCGGAGTTTGCCCTTGTTACCACTTGCTAAGACGATTTTCTTCATCTTTGAAGTTAAGACGCCAAAGCTTCGCGTTGTTTAGCAAGCAAGTTATCAATCCCTTCTTTAGCTAATCCCAACATAGCGGTTAGTTCTTCAGGGCGAAAGGCATGACCTTCGGCAGTGCCTTGTATTTCGATATAAGCACCTGCTTCGTTCATCACTACATTCATATCTGTTTCGGCACTTGAGTCTTCAGCATAATCCAGATCAAGTACTGGTATACCGTTATAGATGCCAACCGAGATAGCGGCAAGTTGGCCATAAAGAGGATTTTTCTTGATTTTTTTATTCTTGATTAAGTGATTAATCGCATCTTGCAAAGCAACAAACGCACCGGTAATAGACGCAGTTCGGGTGCCACCATCAGCCTGAATAACATCACAATCAATAGTGATACTACGTTCACCTAGGGCTTTTAAGTCGATGGCTGCACGTAATGAACGTCCAATTAAACGTTGAATTTCCATGGTGCGACCACTTTGTTTGCCTCTAGCGGCTTCACGTGCCATGCGGCTACCTGTTGAGCGCGGTAACATGCCATATTCTGCTGTGACCCAACCTTCACCTGATCCTCGTAAGAAGTTAGGAATACGTTCTTCGACCGAAGCCGTACATAAAACCTTGGTATCACCAAATTCAACTAAGACAGAACCTTCAGCATGTTTAGTGTAGTTGCGAGTAATTGTAACGTTGCGTAATTCATTTGGTTGACGACCACTAGGACGCATAGCGAATTCCTTCAAAATAAATAATCGAACTATTATACGTTGGTCTGAATAAAGACTGATGCTTTTTAGTGGTAGTTTTAGTTAATATGTCTATTTATTTGATGTTTTAGGAATTTAAATTGACTCGAAGCATGACGGCATTTGCTCGCCAAGAAAAGCAGACCGAACAAGGTAGTTTGACTTGGGAAATTCGATCGGTAAATCACCGTTATCTCGAAGTGGCCTTACGTCTGGAGGAGAGTTTTCGTCCTTTAGAAATGAAGATACGAAAGATGTTTACTGATCGTTTAGGGCGAGGAAAAGTTGATGCTGTATTGCGTTATAAAGCACCCGAACAACAGCAAACTTCCTTAGAAATCGACCGCAATTTAGCTCAATCAGTGGTTAATAGCTGTGAACAGTTGGCAGCATTTTCTGAACAAGCAGCGCCGGTTGATATGTTGAGAGTGTTGCAATGGCCGGGCGTTATTATCTCCGATAGCTTGGATCAAGCAGCGTTAAATAAAGTGGTTTTAGCTTCGTTAAAAACAGCGGTTGATGAGTTGATTGTTACGCGCGAAACGGAAGGTGCAGCACTGCAAACAATGATTGAACAGCGCTGTGGAGAAATTAACACTATTGCTATCGATGTTCGTCAACGTATGCCCGAGATTCTTGAGCAGCATCGCCAACGATTATTAGAACGGGTCACTGAATTACACGTTAACCTTGATGCTGAACGACTTGAACAAGAAATGGTGTTGTTAGCTCAAAAAAGTGATGTAGCCGAAGAATTAGATCGCCTGCAAAGTCATATTGTAGAAGTCGAAAACGTATTAAAACGTGATGAGCCTATCGGTCGCCGCCTAGACTTTTTAATGCAAGAGTTAAATCGTGAGGCCAATACATTAGGCTCAAAATCTATCGATACTGATACCACTCGCCATTCTGTGGATTTGAAGGTCTTAATTGAGCAAATGCGTGAGCAGATCCAGAATATTGAATAGGTTTTCAAATTGAACAAAGCAACATATTCAGCTGAAACAAAAAAGCCGCGACGTTAGTCACGGCTTTTTTATTGATTTGCTTTTGTGTTTTTATATATTTATGCAGTATAACGTTTTCGTATGCCAATCAAGCCCATTAACACTGGACCAAACAACCAGATTGCTGCTGGTAGCGGTACGTGCGAAATACTGTCAGTGGTATAGATAGAAATATGTGAAATATCATGGCGCTTACCATCGTCTGTTACACCGATGGTATCAAATGATCCGATGCCACTCGTTGTGAAGTCAAACAAATAAGCGGCAAAGTTGTTAGTCGCTTTTAATACAATAATAAACGGGTTGGATATTGACGCGGCTAAAGATGCAAAGTCCCACGTCCCGATACTTTGGCTACCAATAGCTTCTTTTTTAGCCCGTTGTGACCAGTTACCACTTAGCGTCGTACTGTGCTCGGTATTAAACAGTGAGTTAATGTTAGCCGAGAAAGCAATACCGTTGCCGTCGTTTCCACTTTGGTTGATACAGTAAATAGCAGAGGCAGGGCCTCCAACGCCGTTTGCGGTGACATCTGAGTTTGAACAGGTTCCGGGGCCGACAGGGCCAGCAGTAGCGATAGACATACTTAACAATGTCATGACTGCAAAAAGCAGGGTTGTCGTTATTTTTGTTGTGGTTGTCATTGTCAAACTCCTAGTCGAGGCCTTAGGTTTGAATGTGAGTCAGTTCACATTGTCGCCGTATATATTATGGGTAGGCAGTATATCTGTACATAGTACTTTGGTACTAATGTCGTTAAATTTGTAGTTTTTTTGATCGAGATATCTAGATTTTAAAGTCTTTTCTGAATAGCTTACATTCATTGTTCAGGGTAGAATTCGCCTATTCAATATAAGTTTTAAGCAATTCAAACTTTCACACCAATTCAGGAATAATGATGATTGGAAGCCTTTTTATAGTTGCTGCACCTTCGGGCGCAGGCAAAACCAGCCTAGTAAATGCACTGGTTGCCAAGCATCAAAACATTAAATTATCGGTATCTCACACAACGCGAAAAGCACGTGATGGTGAAGTTGATGGTCAAGATTATTTTTTTGTCAGTCAGGAAAAGTTTGCGCAAATGCGAGATGACGGTAGCTTTTTAGAATCTGCTACGGTATTTGATAATTCTTACGGAACCTCGAGTGATGCGGTCATGTCTCAGCTAACACAAGGTAATGACGTGATCCTAGAAATTGATTGGCAGGGCGCTGAGCAGGTAAGAAAAAATCACGCTGATTGCACCAGTATCTTTATTCTGCCGCCATCTAAAGCTGCATTAGTAGAACGTTTACGCGGCCGTGGTCAGGATGATGAAGAGACTATAGCGCGGCGTATGCGTGACGCTGAAAATGAAATGTCACACTATGTCGACTTTGATTATTTGATTATTAATGATGATTTTGAGTTGGCATTAGTAGAGTTAGAGGCCATCATTACAGCTAAAGGTAAATCCTTGGCAGTTCAAAAACAGGCTCAAGCAAATTTATTGATGGAACTTCTGGCGTAAGTGCTGGATATTTCGTAGAATTACTCGTTTTTTTGGGGAAGAATATGGCTCGTACAACAGTAGAAGATTGTTTAGAAAATGTAGATAACCGTTTCCAATTGGTGTTAGTTGCATCAAAGCGTGCACGTGAGCTCTCATTTGGTGCTGAGGCAATGGTTGAAATTGATAATGATAAACCTACCGTATTAGCCTTACGTGAAATTGCAGAAGGTTTGGTTGACGCCAGTATTTTGGATAAAACCACTGCTCGTGAACACGCAGAAGAAAGTATTGTTGCTGAAGAAGAATTACCAACGGGGCAATAAAACCTGTGAGTGCAAAACCAACGGTTGCCGGAGAACTGGTCCAAATCCAGGAGGCCGAGCCGAAGTTAACAATTGACGATCTGTGTTTTGCCACTTCAAATTATTTAGAAACAAAACAGGTTGATGATATTCGCCGCGCCTACTTCTATGCAGAACAGGCGCACGAAGGTCAAATGCGTCGTTCTGGCGATCCTTATATCACTCACCCTTTAGCCGTTGCTCATGTATTGGCCATTATGCATATGGATCATGAATGCATCATGGCGGGCTTGTTACACGATGTAATTGAAGATACTGAGGTTAGCAGTGAAGAATTAGCTGCTGAGTTCAGTGATGAAGTCGCCTTGTTGGTCAATGGGGTGAGTAAACTGGCCCAAGCTGCGTTTGAAACGCGGCAACATGCTCAGGCTGAAAATCTAAGAAAAATGTTATTGGCGATGTCACAGGATATTCGAGTGATCATCGTGAAGCTCGCCGATCGCCTCCATAATATGCGAACTTTGGTGCATTTACGTCCAGAAAAGCGTCGCCGTATTGCTCATGAAACGCTCGAAATCTACGCGCCAATTGCCCAACGCTTGGGCATGAACTTGATGCGTTGTGAGTTGGAAGATTTAGGTTTTCACGTTTTATATCCTATTCGATATCGCGTGTTAGCTGATGCAGTACGAAAATCTCGTGGTAATCGTAAAGAAATCGTCAATCAGATCACTAACTCTATTCTGAATAGAATGGAACAAGAAGAGATCAGCGCTGATATTCAAGGACGAGAGAAAAACCTGTATAGCTTGTATAAGAAAATGGTGAATAAGCAATTATCCTTTTCTGAAGTTATGGATATGTATGCTTTTCGCATTATCGTTGATGATGTTGATACTTGTTATCGTATGTTGGGTGTCGTACATAACCTTTATAAACCGGTACAAGGTAAGTTTAAAGACTATGTTGCCATCCCGAAGGCAAATGGCTATCAATCTTTGCATACGGTGTTATTTGGCCCTTACGGTTTACCGATAGAGGTGCAAGTTCGTTCTCGGAATATGGATCAAATGGCCGAGGCGGGTGTAGCAGCACATTGGTTATATAAAACCGGTGACAGTGAAGGCAGTAATCAGGCTCACCGACGTGCGAGACAATGGTTGCAAGGCATTTTAGAGATGCAGAAGGATTCTGGCGACTCCATCGAGTTCTTAGAAAATTTACGTATCGATTTATTTCCGGAAGAAATTTATGTATTTACACCGAAGGGCCAGATCATGTCTCTGCCACGAGGTGCAACAACGGTAGATTTCGCTTATGCCGTGCATTCAGATATTGGGGATGCCTGTGTCGCCGCTCGAGTAGGTCGACATTTAGTGCCGCTCAGCACGCAGCTTGAAAACGGTCAGTCAGTTGATATTATCACTTCGCCGTCGACACATCCGAATCCTGCCTGGCTGAACTTTGTGATCACGGCCAAAGCACGATCAAATATTCGACATTACCTAAAACAGTTACGCAATGACGAAGCGGTGATGTTAGGACGACGCTTGTTAAATAAACATTTACAAGCCTTTTCGGTTCAAATTAAAGATATTTCTCATCAGCGTATTCATGATTTATTGGACGAGTTGGAATTAGAAAGTCTAGACCATTTATTAGACGATATAGGCCTTGGTAATCGTTCGGTATTTTTGGTCGCTCAGAAATTATTACAAGATGATCTTTCACCTGAGCATGAGCAACAACCCTTACTCATTGCTGGTACAGAAGGCATGGTGGTGAATTTTGCTCGTTGTTGTCATCCGATACCGGGCGATCCTATTAGTGGGTTTGTCAGTGCGGGTCGCGGCATTATTATTCATCAGCTAGGCTGTAAAACGATAATTAACTTACGTGACCAACAAGAAAAATGGCTGGATGTGGCATGGTCTCCCGATGTTAACCGTGAGTTCCCCGTAGATATTGTGATACATGCTAAAAATAAGCGCGGTGTATTAGCCACAATTGCCGTGGCAGTATCAGAAACCGATTCTAATATTGAAAATGTGATGGTCGATGAACGGGACAGCGAGTATTCGGATCTGCGTTTGACTATCGAAGTGATCAATAGACAACATTTAGCGAGAGTGATTCGTCGTTTACGCCGTATAGATGTCGTTGAACGGATCGCGCGCATAAATCAATAATCTTATTATTTGAATTTAATTACATCGTCTATTAGACGATAACAATGGAGAAAAAAATGGCACGCGAAATTATTCACACTTCAAATGCGCCTGAAGCAATCGGTACCTATTCTCAGGCAGTAAAAGTAGGAGATACAGTGTATCTATCAGGACAAATACCATTGGTTCCTGAAACGATGACGGTGATCGAAGGTGATTTTGCTACCCAAGTACGCCGTGTGTTTGATAATTTATCAGCAGTAGCAGAAGCTGCCGGTGGAAACTTGCAAGATATCGTCAAGTTGAACATTTTCTTAACAGATTTAAGCTATTTCGGCACCGTTAATGAAATTATGGCGGAATATTTCCATCAACCTTATCCTGCGCGTGCAGCGATTGGCGTGGCATCTTTACCTAAAGAAGTGCCGGTTGAAATGGATGCTGTTATGTATTTAGGCGCGTAAAGAACAGAACAAAGGTAACGGGCTGTGATCGACAAGGAGGCTTTATCGCAGCCGGTTACCCAGTTAAAAGGCGTGGGTGCCAAAGTAGCCGAACGTCTGCAAAAAATTGGCATTCAACACATCCAAGATTTATTGTTTCACCTGCCTTTACGTTATCAAGATAGAACCCGCCTTTTTCCTTTAGGCAGTCTCCGGCTTCAGCAAGAATGTTTGATTGAAGGCATGATAAAGCTGAGCCAAGTTAAGTTTGGTCGCCGCCGTTCTTTGTTATGTCACATCGAAGATGGAACGGGTTCTTTGGTGCTACGTTTTTTCCATTTTTCCAAAGTTCAGCAACAGCAATTAGCGAAAGGTGCGCGAATACGTTGTTTCGGCGAGGTACGTAACGGCCCGTCTTCATTAGAAATGGTTCATCCTGAATACCAGCTGATTGCTGCTGAAGGACTCGTTCCAGTCGATACCGAGCTGACGCCGATATACCCTACAACAGAAGGTTTGCACCAACTGAGTTTAAGAAAGTTACTTAAACAGGCCTTAGCGTATTTGGATAACAACACGTTACCAGAGTTGTTAACGGATCACGATCGTTTACATCCTGTGGCGAATTATTCATTAACTGAAGCCTTATGTTACGTGCACCAGCCACCACCTGATGTCGACGTACATCAACTATTAGAACGTACTCATCCTACGCAACGACGATTGGCGTATGAAGAGTTATTGGCTCATCAAGTCAGTATGCGGCAATTACGCCAACGGACTTTGCATCATAAAGCTCCTGTGCTTGCAGGTGTAGATGAGCATAGTCAGCAATTCTTAGCGCAATTACCGTTTCCGTTAACCACGGCGCAACAACGGGTGATAGATGAAATCTTGTTTGATATTCGCCAACCGCAACCGATGCAACGTCTGGTTCAGGGTGATGTCGGTTCGGGGAAAACGGTGGTGGCTGCGATGGCTGTGGTTGCCGCGGTATCAGCAGGTTATCAAGCGGTGATGATGGCACCGACTGAATTGTTAGCCGAGCAGCATTTTCAAACGTTTAAAACTTGGTTAGAGCCATTGGGGATGAATGTCGGCTGGTGTGCGGGCAAGCAAACGGCCTCAGAAAGAAAGCAAGTGTTAGCTGAGCTGAAATCCGGTGAAATTCGAGTTGCCCTTGGCACTCATGCTCTATTCCAAGATGAGGTTATATTTAATAATCTTGGGTTAGTGGTTATCGATGAACAACATCGATTTGGTGTGCATCAACGTTTAGCGTTGAGAGATAAAGGGCGTCAGTTGGATCATATGCCTCATCAATTAGTGATGACGGCGACACCTATTCCAAGAACATTAGCAATGACGGCTTATGCTGATCTCAATGTGTCTGTTATTGATGAATTGCCGCCAGGACGGAGCCCGGTGACCACCGTGGTAATGCCTGATGTTCGGCGTGATGACATTGTTGCTCGGGTGGCGGTAGCTGGCCAAGAGAAACGGCAGGTTTATTGGGTGTGTACCTTAATTGAAGAGTCTGAACATTTGCAATGTCAGGCAGCTGAAGATAGTGCCATAGCATTACAGCAAGCGTTACCAGACTTACGAATAGCCTTGGTACATGGCAGGATGAAATCCGCGGATAAAGAGCTCATCATGCAGCAATTTAAAGCGGGCGAGATTGATTTATTAGTTGCAACCACCGTGATTGAAGTAGGCGTTGATGTACCGAATGCCAGCTTGATGGTGATTGAAAATGCAGAACGTTTAGGTTTGGCACAGTTGCATCAATTAAGGGGCCGGGTTGGACGAGGCAGCGTGCAAAGTCATTGTGTATTGATGTACCACCCACCGCTATCGGACAATGGTCAAGCCCGGTTAAAATGTTTGCGTGAAACTAATGATGGTTTTGTTATTGCCCAGCGGGATCTTGAATTACGGGGTCCAGGTGAATTATTAGGCACACGACAAACAGGCTTGCCACAATTTCGCGTGGCAGATTTAGTTGAAGATCAGGATCTTGTTGCTGTGATACAAGACGCCGCTGATCATTTTTTACAATCGACACCTGAACGTGCCGATGCGTTAATTACACGATGGTTTGGACACAAAATTGATTTTGGACAAGTATAGAATGTTAAAAGATATGCACGGATGAAAAATTGGACTCGATGGCATACTCCACAACGTCGCTTAATGCCGACAGAACTTAGATCTTGGTTGACCGATACAGGTTCGTTAACTCGCCGCTTACAACAATCTAATACACATGGTTTTTCAGTGCAGTTATTGGGCAATCATTGGATAAGACCTTTAGCCGATGAATGTTTAGATATGGGCATTCCGTTTACTCAAATGGCCATGCAGCGAGAAGTACGCTTACTAGATGGTCGTGATGCCAATGTTTATGCGAGAACCGTGATTCCACTAGCCACCTATCAGGCCATGAAGCAGCGTTTTAGTGGTTTGGGTAATAAATCCTTAGGTGAGTTATTGTTTACTGAAACCTCAGTAAGACGTGGACCGCTCGAAGTGGCCTGTTTAAAACCGGGCGAATGGTTGTACGAAATGGCAGTATTGGAAGAAGACTATCGACCAGAAGAACTGTGGGCTAGGCGTTCTCACTTCTACATTGGCGGCAAGGTTCTGTTGGTGAATGAGATATTTTTGCCGACTTTAGACTGGAGTAACTAGTGGATTCATTGCAGCAGAAAGTAATGCCCTATGTGCAATTGATGCGTTTGGACAAACCCATAGGCATTTTATTACTGCTTTGGCCTACCTTGTCCGCGTTATGGATTGCAGCGGAAGGTGTGCCCGATTTAGATGTTTTAACCGTGTTTGTATTGGGTGTAATCGCCATGCGTTCGGCGGGCTGTGTGATCAATGATTATGCCGATCGAGATATTGACGGCTTAGTAGCTAGAACCGTCAACCGACCTTTGGCCACCGGTGTATTGCAAGCTAAACATGCCTTGATTACTTTTGCCGGACTCGCTCTTTTTGCCTTTGTATTAGTCCTGTTTTTAAATAAGATGACAATCTTATTGTCATTAGTCGCCTTATTCCTAGCGGCAACGTATCCCTTTATGAAACGTTATACCTACTTGCCTCAGGTTTATTTGGGAGCAGCTTTTGGTTGGGCAATTCCGATGGCCTTTGCCGCTCAAACTCAGACCTTACCTGTGGTCGCGTGGTTATTGTTTTTAGCTAACATTTTGTGGGCAACGGCGTATGATACATTTTATGCCATGGCAGATCGTGAGGATGATTTATTAGCCGGAATAAAATCAACTGCTATTTTATTTGGTGATGATGACCACATTATTATCGGCATATTACAAATTTGTTTTCTACTAGTAATGATATTGATTGGCGCCCAATTGGGTATGGGCTTTGAATATTATTTAGGAGTATTGCTGGCTTCCTTTCTTTTTGTTTATCAGCAAAGATTGGCGAAAGAAAGACAAGCGGCACAGTGCTTGCAGGCCTTTCTCAATAATAACTGGGTAGGTGCTGCAATATTTGTTGGTATTACCGTCCATTACGGATTAAGTTGACACTGTAGACAAATTGACGAGGTCGCACGTGAGCGAAAACATTTTTAACCGTAAGATGGGTGAGGAGTACGATACGGTCTTCCGTCAGTGCGTAAGCCTGAATACTGAATTACATAAGTTAGTGCCTTTAGCTAAACAAATGCATTTACTGTCATCAAATGCGGTAAGCTCTGCGGCAAGAGCGGGTACGGAAGGGGATGCCTTTCGTGTTTTAACACAAGATATCCAACTGCTCGGTGACGAAGTCTCACATTGTATTTCTGATACTCAAAAAATTATTAAGGAAGTCGTGACCTTAGCATCAGATCTGGCACGTTCATTTTCTAGTTATATCACCTACCTTGATTTATTTAACCGCCTTGATACCGAGGCGATGAAAACGTCGCCAAAATATTTTGAGCGTGGTCAGAAAACGGTGGTTGATGACATCAGAGACAATAATAATAAATTAAGTCGGAGTTTGGGTACGTTAAATACGTTACTGTCACCGGTTGCAACCTTGGTCAAAAAAGGTGAATACCTTGCTGTTTGTTCTTCGGTAGAAGCAGCGAGCGCCGGAGAGCATGGGGTTAGCTTTGAAGCAGTTGCTGCTATGTTACGAGAATTAGTAGGCCAATTAGGCACTCAGTCAGCTCGACAACGGTCACTGTTACGTGATTTGTCAGACGCGATGGAAAAACAACAACAAAATCAGAGGAATTTGATGTATGCGCGTTGAACATCTATTTAATAAAAGTTCTCATAGTTGGACGGTGATGGGGCGAGATGACGACCGCCGCAAAGAAGTTATCGATACCAATCAATATTTAATTCAGCATAATGGCCGCGGTTTATTATTGGACCCCGGTGGTGTGGAGAGTTTTTCTGCTGTTGCTGCTGAATTTTCCAAGCACATTGACCTGGCGGATGTTGAGGCTGTATTTGCATCACATCAAGATCCAGATGTGATTTCATCGCTTTCTTTGTGGATACAGACCAACCCCGATTTACTGGTGTATGTGCCAAAGATTTGGGTCAATTTTATTACCCATTATGGTGTCAAAATAGAGAATATTCGTCCGATCCCAGATGAAGGTGGTTCGATTACCGTCGGTGGACATGATTTGGAAGTAGTGCCTGCCCATTATTTACACTCGCCGGGTAATTTCTCACTTTATGACCCAAAAACGAAAATTTTCTATTCAGGTGATATTGGCTCTGCGATGTTATCTGATGAGTACAGCGATTTATTTGTTGGCGACTTTGGCGAATATACGAAAAGCATGGAATATTTTCATCGCCGTTGGATGCCGTCAAATAAGGCAAAAACACGCTGGATTGCTGAAGTACGTAAACGTGATGTTGAAATGTTGTGTCCACATCATGGTGCAATCTTTAAAGGCGAAGATGTCGAGAAATTCTTAGCTTGGTTTGACAACCTTGATGTTGGTTCAGCCTTGGGTAGCGTAAGTTAAACTAAACAAGATTTATTTTATGAGAGAATAATCTCATGAAGTCATGGATGAAAAAAATGTTATTTATTGGCCTGCTATTGCAGGCCAATTTGTTATCAGCAGATATTTTCCGCAGTGAGAATTCTCAGGGTCTAGTTACATTCTCAGATCAACCTTCTAAAAATTCACAAAAGATAGAACCCCAACTCCAGTCAAATCGTTATTTACATGCCGTTGCCAAGGTTTATGACGGTGATACCATAATTTTAGAAAATGGTGAACGTGTACGATTGCTTGGCATTAATACCCCAGAGGTTGATAGTCACTTTCGTCAAGGCGAGCAAGGTGGGCAGGCGGCTAAGCGTTGGTTGCAGGATAAGTTGAAAGACGGACAGGTTTATCTTGAATATGATCAGCAACAACGAGATAAATATAAACGTATATTAGCCCACTGCTTTTTGCCTAATGACGAACACCTTAATAAATCAATAATAGAAGTCGGCTTGGCAAGTTTAAGCATTTTGCCACCCAATATCAGTTATAGCGAAACATTAATATCAGCTCAGCAGCGAGCAGAGCAAGCTAAGCGTGGGATATGGTCACAGTCACAATATAAACCACGGTCTGCTTCTAGCTTATCAAAAGAAAATTCACAGGGCTGGCAACGCTTTTTGGCTACTGCAACTGCGATAAAACAAAGTCGAAAATATGTGCGCCTAACGGTGAGTAAAAATGTAGATATACGTATTCCTATCGTAAATTTAGACTTATTTCCTGACTTGGAAACATATATAGGAAAGCCACTAGAAATCAGGGGCTGGGCATCACGCTCAAAAAATAATTTTTCAATTTTAGTGAGTCATCCCAGTATGATTGTTTTTCTTTAGCAACGGGTGGTCACTGAAGGTGTAACTTATTTTTTAGGCCAATATTTCTGCATTTCTAAAAACAAGAACGAGGCAGACCAAGTGATCATCACTAAGCCAGTAAGCGACTCCAGGCCTGTTAAAAACCGGATATGACCTGATGGTTCAATATCACCAAAACCTAGCGTGGTATAGCTGGTAAAAGAAAAGTAAGTGCAGTCGAGGAAACTTTGGTTAAAGTTGCCGACTAAGGCACCAAAGCCATCAACATTGATCATTAAATAATAGCCTAGGGCAAATACCCAAATCTCCACGATATGAGCTAATAAAATAATAAATACACCTAATAAAATCCGGAAACGTGGCCGAACTGTCACGCTTGGTAATTTTACTGCAAGCCGATATAGCACTTCATAATGAATAATTACCGTGGCACCACTGAGTAAGGTATTAACAATGAAGGTGTAAAGCATGGCGCTACTTGGCCTTGTGCACGCGGTTACGCCCCGATATCTTGGCTGCATATACCGCTTGGTCTGCAGCATGGATAAGTTGCTTGCTATTGCGAATAGCTGAGTTTGTTTCTAAGGTGGCTAGACCGACAGATAAGGTCATATTAAGTGTTGTTGATGGTGTGATTTGGAAATTGGTGTCAGCAATTTTTTCACGAATACGGTTGGCAAAGTCTTCGGCATCAGCATTGGTAGTATCGGCAAGTAAGCAGACAAATTCTTCGCCACCATAACGAGCCAATACGTCACTGGTACGCATGCTGTCATCAAGAATATGGGCAGTCTGTTTGAGTACCGCATCACCGGCTTGGTGGCCATGGTTATCATTAACACGTTTGAAGTGATCGAGGTCAATGAATAAGCAGGATAAAGGTGTTTTACTTCGCTGTGCGCGATTGACCTCTTCTTCAATTCGTTGGTCAAAAAAGCGGCGGTTATTCACCCCTGTTAATGGGTCACGCAAACCGACTTGTTTAATCTGTTCTTGTAAGCGAGCATTTTCTATACAGGCAGAGACAACTGCCGCTAAATGCTGAAGAAATTGAGTGCCAATATTTGCTTGAAAGCGATCGGGTTTCCGGCTACCGAGGTTCAAACTGCCAATTAATCGGTTCTGACGAACTAAAGGTAATAAGGCAACGGAACGCAAGGTATCGTTATCGAGAAAAAGGTGTTGGTGTTGATGTAATGAAAACTCAGATAAGCGCGGTTTGCGTTGAATCGTAAAATATTGGTTAATTGACTGTAGGTTTTCTTTGAATAACAGTCGCTTTCGCCATGGAGGAGGCGTAGTCCGAGATTCAACTAAACGGCGAAATTCATATTCAGGATCATGTAGTAACAAGGTGACTTCAGTCAGCTGAAACTTTTCTTTGTGTTGCTCTAGAATGATGGTGAACAACTCAAATAAATCAGAACAATTGAGTAAACTTAACTCATATTTTTGAAAGTTGGCTTGTTTAGCCTCATTGTTTTTGGCAATTTGAATGAGACCATCAAGCTGGGCTTGCAACTTCCTAACATCTTGTGACATCAACAGACTTTGTGATCTTAAATGGTTGTCCATGGGTGCTAATCATGGCGTATTGTACGTGCAATTGTCCATAGTTCGATCGAGCTAACTCCTTCTTGGCGTAATAATTTTACCGCAGCATTGGCGGTATGGCCGGTGGTCAGTACATCATCAATCAATGCAACATGCTGTGGTAAAGATGAAGGATTAACGTTGAATGCGCGCCGCATATTATGTTTGCGCTGATCATAGGGCAAAGATGCTTGCGGTACGGTATCACGACTTCGAACAAGTGTGTCCTTGCTGATCGGGATACCTAGCTTACGCGACAGACTCTTTGCTAGCTCTAAAGCTTGATTGTAACCTCGTTGTCTTAAGCGACGTCGATGTAATGGAATGGGTATTAACAATTCTGGCAACGTTTTGTGTTTGAGTTGCTCAACCATCAAATCAGCAAAAACGTCCGTTAGATAAAGCTTGTCATGATATTTAAAGTCAGCAATCAGTCGATCTATCGGGCTTAAATAGGCAAATACACTGAAACTTTTATCTTGTTCTGGTGGCTGGTTTAGGCAATGACCACACTGAACAGCTACAGTCAGAGGTGTAGCACAACGTGGACAACAATCGCCGAGTTTAGGGAAATCGTTAATACAATCAGCACATAAAGGCTGAGTTTTACAATGAACACCACAGAGTAAACACGGTATAGGCAGCAGATTACTGTATAATCGCGCTACACGATGAGCCAATTTTGATAAACCATCCATTGCCATCAAGACTTAATCCATTTAAATCTATTGAAATAACATAATGCCTGAAAATCTAGTAAATACCGACCAAATTATTCGTCACAATTGGCAAGTTGAAGAGGTTGAAGCCTTATATGCATTGCCTTTTGCTGACTTGATGTATCAAGCACAAACTGTCCATCGCGCTAACTTTGACCCTAATGCTGTGCAAATTAGCACTTTATTAAGCATTAAAACAGGTGGTTGTGCTGAAGATTGTGGTTACTGCCCTCAAAGTGCACATCATGAATCAGCCGTTAAAGCTGAACCGTTAATGCCCTTAGATAAAGTATTGGAAAATGCGACTGAGGCAAAAGAATCCGGCGCCAGTCGTTTTTGCATGGGAGCAGCATGGCGTAACCTGAAAGATCGCGATCTGGAACGGGTTGCAGCTATGGTGTCGGGTGTGAAAGATTTAGGTTTAGAAACATGTGTAACCTTGGGCATGTTGGAAAAACATCAGGCAGAACGCTTAAAAGAAGCAGGCTTGGATTATTACAATCATAACTTGGATACCTCACCGGAATTTTATGGTGACATCATCTCTACTCGTACTTATCAAGATCGCTTGGATACGTTAAGTTATGTTCGTGATGCCGATATTCATGTCTGTAGTGGTGGCATCGTTGGCATGGGTGAAGGCCGTAAAGATCGCGCTGGTTTATTAATCAGTTTGGCCAATATGCCAAGTCACCCGGAAAGTGTGCCCATTAATTTATTGGTACAAGTTGAAGGTACACCGTTGAACGGCACTGAAAATCTTGATGCGTTTGAATTTGTTCGCACGATTGCTGTTAGTCGCATCATCATGCCAAAATCATTTGTACGTTTATCCGCTGGCCGTGAACATATGAGTGATGAGTTACAAGCAATGAGTTTCCTTGCTGGTGCAAACTCCATCTTCTATGGTGATAAATTACTGACGACTGATAATCCTGATACCAATCATGATCAACAATTATTTAATCGTTTAGGCATTTCACCGCTAGTAGAAAAACATTCTTCTGCTGCGTAAGTGACCAGTCTGCCTTGGAATGATGAATTAAACGCTGCTTTAGTTGAACGTAAAGCAGTCGGACGTTATCGTTTTTCTCGTACTCGCACGGGAGCCCAAGGTACCAATATTGTTGTTGATGACAAATCTGTGTTGTCATTTTGTAGCAATGATTATCTGGGCCTTGCTGCCAATGAAGAAATCACACAAGCCTTTGTAAGGGCTGCCGAAACAGAGGGTGTTGGCAGTGGTGCTGCCCATTTATTAACGGGGCACAGCCAATATCATCACGAACTAGAACTCGCATTAGCTGACTTTCTAGGGCAACAACGGGTATTGTTATTCTCCACCGGCTATATGGCCAACCTTGCGGTGATTGATGGTTTATTGCAACGTGGTGATACGGTTATTCAAGATAAGTTAAACCATGCATCGCTATTAGATGGTGGTCGTATTAGTGCGGCAGAACAACTGCGCTACCCACATTTAGATATGGCATCTTTATCTCGTCGATTAGAGTCCGCAGCTACCGCTGAGCATAAACTTATTGTCAGTGATGGTGTCTTTAGCATGGATGGGGACTTAGCGCCTTTGCCTGAATTGATGACATTAAGCCAACAACATAATGCCGGTCTATTTATTGATGATGCTCATGGACTAGGCGTGTTGGGTAAAACGGGGCGAGGCCTAACAGAACATTTCCAGATTGCTGATGATGAACAACCCATCGTTATGGGCACCTTTGGCAAAGCCTTTGGCACAGCTGGTGCCTTTATCGCTGCTGATGAGGTCGTCATTGAAACATTGGTTCAACAAGCCCGCAGTTATGTCTACACCACCGCACAACCAGCAGCAGTGGCAGCGGCCACTCTGGCGAGTCTAAAAATAGTCCAAGAGCAAAGCTGGCGGCGGGAGAAGTTGCAAGCCTTAATCGCTCAATTCAGACTAGGGGCTAAGCAATTAGGTTTAACATTGATGGAATCATTCACGCCCATTCAACCGGTCATTATTGGTGATGACCAACAGGCATTAAAGATTGGCCAAGCGTTAGAAAAACAGAACATTTTAGTGGGTGTGATTCGCCCACCCACCGTGCCGAAAAATAGTGCCCGCTTACGTATTACCTTGTCAGCAGAGCACTCAGAAACCCAAGTAAATCAGTTGTTAGCTGCCTTGGAGTCTGTAAGTGCACATTAAGACAATGGGGCAAGGGCCTGACTTAGTGATGTTGCATGGATGGAGCATGCACAGTGCTGTTTGGCATGAGTTAGCTGAAGGTTTGTCGAAAAACTTTACCTTGCATTTGGTAGACCTGCCCGGTCATGGCCAAAGCCACTGGCAAGAGGGTGATCTGCAATTGGATACGCTGATAGCTAAGTTAGCAGCACAATTACCCGAACAAGCTCATTACCTAGGATGGTCTTTAGGAGGCTTGATCAGCATTGCCTTTGCAAAGCAATATCCACAACGGGTCAATAAACTAATCTTAATGGCTGCCACTCCACGATTTGTCCAAGATAAGAATTGGTCTTGTGCTGTTCAGCAGCAAGTATTTGAACAGTTTGCTGAAAACCTGGATGAAAACCAAAGTGAAACCTTGCAGCGGTTTTTATTATTGCAAGCGCGTGGTTCTAAACATAGTAAACAGACAATAAAACAGTTGGCTCAACAATTAGCACAAGCAACCCCGCCTGTCGCCTCGGCATTACAAGATGGTTTAAGCTTGTTGATAAACACTGATATGCGTCAGCAATTACAAGACTTAACATGCCCAGTTCAATGCATCTTGGGTGATAGAGATACATTAATCCCTACAGCGATGATAGATACTGTAAAACAGTTTAAGCCTGATGTTGATGATGTGTTATTGGCTGGTGCAGGTCATGCCCCTTTTATATCTCAGCCTGTAGAATGCCAACAAGCAATAGAACGATTTATCAATGACTAATCAGTACACACCCGACAAGCATCAAGTAGCACAATCATTTGCTCATGCTGCTCAGCAATATGATGATGTGGCGATCTTGCAACGTCAAACGGCTGATGAATTATTGGATCGCTTGTCGTTGGTAAAAATACAGCCAAACCGAATCTTAGATCTTGGCGCTGGAACTGGGCGAAATTTAAGTCTATTAGCAGCAAAATATCCCAAAGCAGAACTGATTGCCTTAGATATTGCGCCTGCCATGTTAAAGCAGGCACAACATCGGTTTCAAAGTGATGCAGGTTTAAAACGCTGGTTACCTACTCATCAACAACCTGCTTATATGGCTGGTGATGCTGAGGCGTTGCCACTGGCTGATAATAGTGTCGATATGGTTTATGCCAACTTGTCCTTGCAGTGGTGTGATCCAACAAAATGCTTTGCTGAAATCCAACGAGTTTTACGTCCTGGTGGTTTACTAAGTTTTACCAGCTTAGGCCCAGATACGTTGAATGAGTTACGTCAAGCATGGGCTGCAGTGGATGACTATCCTCATGTGAATATTTTTTATGACCCACATGATATTGGTGAAGCGATGATGAATAGTCGCTTAGCTGAACCAGTATTAGATGTTGATCGCCTCACTCTCACCTATGAAACAGCAATAGCGTTGATGAAAGACTTAAAAGAGCTCGGTGCCCATAATGTCAATGAAGGCCGACGTCGAGGTTTAACTGGCAAGCAGGCGTTTGAAAAAGTGATTAATGCCTATGAACCCTTTAGAAAAGACGGTTTATTACCGGCCAGCTATGAAGTGATATATGGACATGCATGGTGTGCAGAAGAAACGCAAAAACAAGAAAAAGATGGCACGGTAAAAATACCCGTTAGTCAGATCGCTAGGCGAACAGCATCATGACCAGTGTATTTGTTACTGGCACCGATACCGAAGTGGGTAAAACTTTTATTAGTATTGGACTGATTGAATTGTTCAAACAACAAGGTTTAAACGTTGCAGGCATGAAACCGATTGCCAGTGGTTGCGAACAAACAGCAGAAGGTTTGCGTAATGAAGATGCTCTGGCCCTACAACAACATGCCAATGTTGAATTGGATTATGAGTTGATAAACCCCTATACCTTTGAGCCGGCTATTGCCCCTCATATTGCAGCACAACAAACAGCAACAAACATTGATATCAATGTACTCAAAAACAACTATGAAAAAATTCAATCTCAAGCGGATGTTGTGGTGGTTGAAGGGGCTGGCGGTTGGTTAGTGCCTTTGAATGAAAAGCAAACCCTCGCCGACTTGGCGGTTGAGTTAAATCTTCCTGTAATTTTAGTGGTAGGTATGCGTCTAGGTTGTATTAATCACGCATTATTATCGGTAGCTAACATTCAACAATCTGGTTTGCCTCTACTAGGTTGGATAGCCAACGATTTGGAAAGTAGCCCACAAACAGAAGCAATGGTTCAAACACTTCAACAGTATATTAATGCGCCATGTTTAGGTGTGGTGCCGCAATTAAACTCAGATCAACAAGCAATGCCATTTTTAAATTTAGCTACATCGAATTAGCTGAAAATTACTCGTTTTATCGTTAATACAACCATAATTTACATATCACAATGAATTTAAACATCACTGACCCCGCCATTATGTTTTCGGGTATATCACTATTATTTCTTGCCTACACCAATCGTTATTTAGCGTTAGCGAGTGTTATTCGCACACTGAATAAAGATCTACAAACGCAGGATGAGAAAAATAGAATTAGTCAGATACAGAACTTGAATCTGCGTGTGAACCTTATTAAATATATGCAAGCCTTCGGTGTGATATCGTTTTTATTCTGCGTGTTTGCAATGATGATGTTATTTTGGCAACAACAGTTTTGGGGAGAGGTGTGCTTTGTTATCAGTTTGATGATGATGGTGATTTCACTACTGATTTCGCTCACAGAGATATTCAAATCTGAACAATCACTCAAAATAGAATTAGATAGAACCAAAATAAGAGAACGGTGGGAGAAATAAACTCGTGAAATCTGTGATTATCGTACTTATCAGCGTATTAACTTTAGCTGCTAACCCAGCATTTTCTGACGCTGAAATCAGTGACGAAAAACGAAGCTTAATTGATAATTTACTGCAACAAACCGGTCACTCACCAGATGAGGTCAGTAATCAAATTATTACTAGTTATATACAGCAAATAACCTCAGTCATAAAACAATCAGAACCTGATATTCGTCCTTCAACACTGCAAGAAATTGCAGTCATGGTATCAATGACAGTGAAGCAACAAATCGTCGAACAAGATAAGTATAAGACGATGATTTACCCGATCTACGATCGCCATTTCACTGAGAAAGAGTTACAAACAATCATTGAGTTTAACCAAACTAAACTTGGTAAAAAGTTACTGCAGACCATGCCATTAATTAACGACCAGCATCAGTATATCTTCGGTGAACTTTCACTAGACCTGGCGCCAGAAGTGAATAAACGTATTTTAGAAACGATTAGCCAAGCTAATAAGCCGCAATAAACGCTCTGTTATAGGGATGGCGGTCCCTCAGCATTTGATTGGAAAAAGAAGGTCTGCATTAATCGTGCTGTTTCTGGCGTGTAACCAAAACCATGCCCCGCACGATGCAACACATTTTCACGAAATAAAACGAGTCGATTGAATTTGTTTTCAATTGACAGCATTAGTTCGAATTGGGAAATATCAGCATCATATTTATTCCCTTTTGATGCAATGCAGCGACTTGTCTTTTTATCTCTCCAAATGGTTGTGCCATATTGCTTCGGTGCATTTGGTGATAAATACACTAAACCACTCCAACCGCGAGGAGAAATATCACCTTCTCGGTAATGATGATGAATAACTCGGTGAACGTTTTCTCCAGCCTCGTATTGCAGATGGAATGCACCATTCCACCAATCTCCCATTGCATGCCATGTGTCGGTAACGATATGTTCGTTAATTACATTAGCAAGAGCTTCACGTACTTCTGATGTGGCATGACGATAACCTGGCTCAGGTTCAGCAACGGTTTTGCCTAAGTAGCGTAATAACGATGATGATTCCCAAACCATCTTAGAAGCATCATATTCGGCAGCGATGTCATCACCTACTTGTGCTGCAAGGGGCGGTTTGTACTGGAAAAAAATTTGAGCAAGAGCGAGTTGGCGTACAGCTAATGGGTCGTCGTAAAAATCATCACAGATAATAATAAATGGGCCGGTATTATCTGAATCTAGTCTTTTTGGATCGTAGAATAAGCTTGTCTTTGAATTGAGAGCATTGATGGATGTAAAGATAGGTTTCATGCTGCTTATCCAATGCACAATATAGATTGTGATGAGTTATTTGGCCATCGTTCGAGTGAGCAGCGTGCTAACTGTTTCCTCATATAAACCATTTATTAATCACAACAATTATTCTGGTGGAAATAACGTAACTTTAATTCCTGACTGCCATTGCTTAAATTTCGGCATGATGGTGATGAACAAGTCTGACTCAATAAACTCATCCAACCAAGCCTGAATCAATGGATAAGGACTTTGATCGAACCAAGCCTTATCAGTAAACACAAATTGCCGAATAAAAGGCAAAATTGCCATGTCCGCTAATGTTAAGTGTGAGCAGATTAAATAACCATTATGCTGCAATTGTTGTTCTAACATGGCTAAGGTTTTTACTGCCTGCTGGCGATAATAGTCTTGGGTAAATTCCGGATAACGATCCGCGTATTTATAACGGTCGAGGTAATATTTAAAATCACCATCATTATTGGCAATCAGCTGTAGGCTAAGCTGTCGTTGCGATTGTGTTAAAGAGTTATACCAGTTATTCGGATCGTTTTGGTCTAACACCCATCGCATAATATCTAAGCTTTCATCGATAACGGTATCATCAGATGTGATAAGCACCGGGACTGTTGCTTTGGGTGAAATATCGATAAGTTGTTGAGGCTTGTTTCGTAGAACGATTTCACGAAGTTCAACTTGGATCTGACTATTTGCAATAGCTAGTCGGGCTCGCATCGCATAGGGACAACGCCGAAAACTGTATAAAACGGGCAGGGGAGTGGCAGTCATGCGGATTATTTAGAGAATAAAGCCTTAAGCAAATTGACTATCAGCATTGTGACGGATGGTTTCTGCTTGTCTGTTTAATATGTGCTTGACTAGGATACTGCGGTCAATTTCGCTCATAAAGCTAAAGGCCAGTCTAAGAAAGTAAGGGGCTTGGCTTGAGCTATCTTGTGTTTTAGCACATGAAATTACATTAGCAATCGTATGAATAAGTGTGCCATAGGGTTGTAATTCGATTTTTAGTTCAACGGCATTCTTTGCATCGAAATTGTCTGCAGTCATAAATGCGATGCCACCACCACTTAAGTTCGCTTCTATCTTTAAGTTATCGTCAGATCTATTTTGCTGACGTTGCACAGCATGGTGAACCAAGTTGATTTTCTCATCAAGCAAACGTAATGCTCGTGCGATCTCACGATCATGTTGAATGATTTGATCAGTGATGTGGTTAAACGCTGTTTGCAATGTTCGAAGCTGACTTTTTTCTTGGCTATTACCACTATGTAAGGGATCTTTTAAGATCTGACCAAGCTTTTCGGCTTCTTCGGCATTGATAGGCTGTAATTCAATAAGTACAGTATCGTTGATACGAAAGAATTCGCGTCGATCAGCCGGCGATGAAACTTCGGTAACCATTTCATAAACTCCACGTTATGTTCAGCTCTAATTAGCAGCACCTTATGTCAATAAAGTGTCCTGCCAGCATTTAAATTGAAAATATAATCAGTAATTATGCCAGATTTAGAGATGTTCGGAAGCAAAGTCTGCCAGACGAGAGCGTTCGCCGCGTAATAAGGTGATATGGCCACTATGTTGCCAGTCTTTAAAACGGTCTACCACATAGGTTAAACCCGAGGTAGTTTCACTTAGATAAGGCGTATCAATTTGAGCAATATTACCCAGACAAACTATCTTACTGCCGGGGCCTGCACGTGTGACCAATGTTTTCATTTGTTTTGAGGTCAAGTTCTGTGCTTCATCAAGAATAATGAAGCGATTTAAGAAGGTACGACCACGCATAAAATTTATCGAGCGAATTTTGATCCGGCTTTGTAATAAATCATTGGTGGCTTGCCGCCCCCATTCATCGCCGACATCGGTTTTATTTAATACTTCCATATTGTCCATTAAGGCACCCATCCAAGGTGTCATTTTTTCTTCTTCGGTACCAGGCAAGAAACCAATATCGTCACCCACCGGCACAGTAACGCGAGTCATCACTATTTCTACATATCGTTTATGTTCGATGGTTTGGGTTAAGGCAGCCGCTAAGGTTAATAAGGTTTTGCCTGTGCCAGCCTGACCTAACAAACTGACAAAATCTACGGAAGGGTCCATCAGCAGGTTCAAAGCAAAGTTCTGTTCACGATTTCGAGCGGTGATTCCCCAAACTGCATGACTATCTTTGCGATAATCATGGATTAACTCAACATCGGCGCTGGTTTCAGTCTTATTTCTGACGATGGCTTCAATGGAATTTGAGTCACTAGGGGAATAAATGAGCTGATTACAATACCAATCTTTGACGATGTCACCTTCGATGCCATAGAAAGTACGACCATCTTTTGACCATGATTCCAGCCGGTTAAGATCATCCCAAAAGTCGGCCGCCAATTCGGTTGCGCCGTGATAGAGCAGGTCAACATCATCTAAGACTTTATCGTTGTAATAATCTTCGGCGTGGATACCCATCACGGTGGCTTTAATGCGTAGGTTGATATCTTTAGAAACGAGGGTGACAGTGGTATCGGCTGTGGCTTTTTGCAAGTTTATGGCGATGGCTAAGATGGCATTATCAGCTTGATGGCCGGGTAAATCTTTAGGTAAGTCTTGTTCCATATGAGTAGTTTGGAAAAACAAGCGGCCATTGGCAGGAGATTCATCTTCAATTCTGATGTCTGGAAGTGGGATACCGTTAGCGATAGCTTCGTTATCACCGATTTTCAATATTAACTCGTCCAGAAAGCGACTTACTTGGCGAACATTTTGTGACACTTCGGAGAGGCCTTTTTTACCCCTATCTAACTCCTCTAAAACTACCATCGGTAGGAATATGTCATGTTCATCAAAGCGAAATATAGCGGTGGGGTCGTGCATTAAAACATTGGTATCAAGTACAAACAGGCGTTTTCCGGCGATGACTTTTTTGATCATAAGCAAATATCCCTTGGTGATTTAAAAAGTGTACATCTTGATTATGGTCCAAGTTTTCCCTTGTGTGAAGGGTGTTTTTACTAAGTTTTTTATGTCATAAAAGTAACACGGTTGTTCTGATATAATATGCTGTTATTTTTTATGTTTTTCCTCTCTAGGTACGCCGATTTTGACCGCTTCGATCCACCAAATTAAACAGCTTCTACAACAACGCATTCTCATTCTTGATGGTGCTATGGGTACGATGATTCAGAGTTATCAGTTGGAAGAAGAAGATTTTCGTGCTGAACGTTTTATCGATCACCCTTGTGATGTCAAAGGTAATAACGATCTCCTATCGATTACGCAGCCTAAAATTATCAGCGATATCCATCGGGCTTATTTTGAAGCAGGTGCAGATATTGTTGAGACCAATACATTCAATGGCACATCCATTGCGATGGCTGATTATCAAATGGAAGATTTGGCCTATGAGTTAAACTTTGAGTCAGCAAAATTAGCGCGCGCGGTAGCGGATGATATTACCGCACAAAACCCAGATAAGCCCCGCTTTGTTGCTGGTGTATTAGGTCCGACAAACCGTACAGCTAGTATTTCACCGGATGTCAATAATCCCGGTTATCGAAATGTGACTTACGATGAGTTAGTTGAAGCTTATCTAGTATCTATTGCAGGTTTGGTTGATGGTGGCTCTGACTTTATCTTGGTCGAAACCATTTTTGATACCTTAAATGCCAAAGCGGCCTTGTTTGCTGTCGAACAGTATTTTGATGAACATAATATTCAGTTACCAGTAATGATTTCAGGCACCATTACCGATGCCAGTGGCCGTACTTTATCGGGGCAAACAGCAGAAGCATTCTGGAACTCTTTATCTCATGTTGATCCCATCAGTATCGGTTTGAACTGTGCTTTGGGTGCAGCAGAATTACGCCAATACGTGGAAGAGTTATCCAATGTGGTGACTTGTCATGTCAGTGCTCACCCCAATGCGGGCTTGCCTAATGAATTTGGTGAATATGATGAATCACCCGAAGTCATGGCCGTACACATCAAAGAATGGGCACAAAGCGGATTTTTAAATATTGTCGGAGGTTGTTGTGGTACTTCGCCGGCACATATTAAAGCTATTGCCGATGCGGTGGCGGATCAAGCGCCACATAAATTATTAGAAAATAATCATCATTGTCGTTTAAGTGGTTTAGAGCCATTTAATATCACACCAGATAGCTTATATGTAAACGTGGGTGAACGAACCAACGTCACCGGTTCAGCCCGTTTTGCTCGCTTGATAAAAGAGGGCGACTACGACACTGCCTTGGATGTTGCAAGACAGCAAGTTCAAAGTGGTGCGCCGATCATCGATATCAACATGGATGAAGGCATGTTGGATTCGAAAGAGGCGATGACCACCTTTTTGAATCTGATCGCTTCTGAGCCCGATATTAGTCGGGTGCCAATCATGATCGATTCCTCCAAGTGGGAGGTAATTGAAGCCGGTCTGAAGTGTGTTCAAGGTAAAGGCATCGTTAACTCAATCAGCATGAAGGAAGGTGAAGAAAAATTCATCGAACAGGCTAAATTAGTCCGACGTTATGGTGCGGCGGTGATAGTCATGGCCTTCGATGAAGTGGGTCAAGCTGATACTCGTGAACGCAAGCGTGAGATATGTGCTCGATCTTATAAAATCCTGACGGAACAAGTTGGCTTTCCACCAGAAGATATTATCTTTGATCCAAATATTTTTGCGGTCGCCACCGGTATCGATGAGCATAACAATTATGCTGTTGATTTTATCGAAGCGGTACAAGACATTAAACAAAGCCTGCCACATGCCATGATCAGTGGTGGTGTCAGTAATGTATCGTTTTCCTTCCGAGGCAATAATCCGCTTCGTGAAGCGATCCATGCGGTATTTCTCTACCATGCGATAAAAGCCGGTATGGATATGGGGATTGTGAATGCGGGTCAACTCGCGATTTACGATGATTTACCAGAAGAATTACGTGAACGTGTTGAAGACGTGATTCTTAATCGTCGGGATGATGGTACTGAACGATTATTGGATATAGCCGATAAATATCGCGCTGATGGCAGTCGCAGTGTAGAGAAAAAAGAAGATCTATCATGGCGTGAGTTGCCTGTTGAAAAACGCTTGGAGCACGCCTTAGTCAAAGGTGTGACTGACTTTATTGAGGAAGATACCGAAGCGGTTCGTCAAAATGCGGAGCGCCCCATACATGTGATTGAAGGTCCATTGATGGATGGCATGAACGTGGTTGGCGATCTATTTGGCGCCGGAAAAATGTTTCTACCGCAAGTGGTGAAGTCTGCTCGGGTAATGAAAAAAGCCGTGGCCTATTTGATGCCTTATATCGAGGAAGAAAAAGGCGAAGATGACGGCGGCGTAAGCTATAACGGTAAAATTTTGATGGCGACCGTTAAGGGTGATGTGCACGATATAGGTAAAAATATTGTTGGTGTAGTACTGCAATGTAATAATTTCGAGATTATTGATCTGGGCGTGATGGTTTCGGCAACAACAATTCTGGAAACGGCTAAAAAAGAAAATGTGGATATTATCGGTTTATCAGGACTAATCACTCCATCGTTGGATGAAATGGTGCATGTTGCCAAAGAAATGGAACGTTTAGGTTATGAGATTCCATTGATGATCGGTGGTGCCACTACGTCATTAATTCATACGGCGGTTAAGATTGAACACAATTATCATGGTTGCAGCGTTTATGTGAAAGATGCCTCGCGTGCAGTAGGTGTGGCACAGAGCTTATTAAGTGATGATCTACGCGATGATTTTGTCAGCAAAACCAAAGCCGATTATGTTGATAAACGAGCGCGGCATAAAGGCCGTAAGAGCAGCCGTCGACAGCTGAAAATAGCAGACGCGCGAGCCAATAAAACCAAAATTGACTGGCCTGCTTACACGCCACCCGTACCGAAAAAATTAGGTTTGGAAATCTTTGATGATTATCCTTTGGAAGAGTTAGTTGATCGTATTGATTGGACACCATTTTTCCAATCATGGGAGTTGGCTGGCAAATTCCCGCGTATTTTAGAAGATGAAATCGTCGGCGAACATGCTACTCAGTTATTTAATGATGCCAAGAAGATGTTGAAACAAATCGTTGATGAGAAATGGTTAAAAGCCAAAGCGGTATTTGGTTTATTCCCAGCCAATAGTGTGAACGATGACGATATTGAAGTGTATACCGATGAAAGTCGCAGCGAAGTGCGTATGACGCTACGCAGCTTACGGCAACAAACGGAACGTCCGCCAGGCAGGCCTAATGCGGCACTAGCAGATTTTATTGCGCCTAAAGATAGTGGTGTGAAGGATTACATCGGTGCTTTCGCGGTAACAGCTGGAATCGGCATTGACGAGCATGTAGAACGCTTTGAAGCCGATCATGATGATTATCAAAGCATTATGATAAAAGCGCTAGCGGATCGTTTTGCTGAAGCCTTTGCTGAAGTAATGCATGAACGTGTACGTAAAGAATTTTGGGGATATGTACCAGATGAAAGTTTTGCTAACGAAGATTTGATAGATGAGAAATATCAAGGTATTCGTCCTGCGCCCGGCTATCCTGCTTGTCCGGAACATACCGAAAAGGCCTTGCTGTGGGAGTTAATAGATCCTGAGACTAATGCCGGCATGACGATTACGGAAAGTTTCGCTATGTTGCCAACGGCTGCGGTCAGTGGTTTTTATTATTCGCATCCAGAGTCACGTTATTTTGGTTTGGGCAAGATTGATAAAGATCAAGTGGAAGACTATGCAGAGCGTAAAGGATGGACTATGGATATCGCTGAACGCTGGTTATCGCCAGCCTTGTCTTATGATGGTGATGACTAATGAATGATGAGATTATCGACTTACAAACTCGTATTGCTTTTCAGGATGGTTTGTTAGAGGAGTTAAACCAAGTAATCACCAGCCAACAGCAACAAATCACACGTTTAGAAATGGCGATGGGTGTGATGAAATCACAAATCCAGACCATGCAGTCGGCACAATCAGAAGGGGAGCAAGTCGAGCCCCCGCCGCCACATTATTAGCGCAAGGGAACAGGTCTAAAGCCTATTATGCAACGGCAATGTGTCTTTATTCAGGGTGAAGCTGATTGGTGCCAAAAAAGTGCTGAATCTTTATGGCATAAAATTGATACAGAAAATTCACTCTGGTTAGCAGCAAACACGGACAGTTCACAAACAATTCTTGCTCATAAACAAGCCCAATCTCAACTAGGTAAAGAGTTTGAGCTGATTGTCTTTGATGCGACTGAACAGTTTTCCCCCGATAGTTTTGGTGCAATCGTTGGCACATTAACAGCGGGGGGAATTATGCTGGTTTTGTTGGCTAAAGAAACAACAAGCCTCTGGCAGCAACGATTTCAGCAAATAGCGGCTCAATACTCTCAAGAAAATGATCATTTTTATTTTGTTCAACAAGATGAATCACTATCAACATTATCATTGTCTAAACAACAAAAAATCAGCAATGACAAGCAATACAAAAGCCTAGATCAAGAGCAGGCAGTTGAAGCTATCCTTAAAGTAGTACATGGCCATCGACGTAGACCTTTAGTGATTTCATCTGATCGTGGTCGTGGTAAATCAGCCGCACTGGGTATTGCAGCTGCTGAGCTGATCAAACAAGGCAAACAAAAAATCATTGTTACTGCACCAAGCATGGCAACGACAGATACTTTATTTGAACACGCCGGTCGCTTATTACCCCAAGCCAAATACACACAAGGTCATATTCAGCAGGAACAAGCTGAAATTAAATTTGTGGCACCGGATGCCCTGTTAGATTCAGCAATAACAGCAGATTTATTGTTGGTGGATGAAGCCGCCGCCATTCCAACCTCAATGTTGGAAAAACTATTAAACAAATTCTCACGCATTGTATTTGCCACTACTCTCCATGGTTATGAAGGTACCGGGCGTGGTTTTGTCATTCGTTTCCAAAAAATATTAGATCAAACCACACCCAGCTGGCGCACTCTGCAGATGTCTACGCCAATACGCTGGGCTGAAGATGATCAACTAGAAGCGTTTAGCTTTCAGTCTTTGTTATTAAATGCCAGTCCTGTTGATGATGAGCTTATTACTGCTGCAAATGCTGATGCTTGCGAGTTTGAGCATGTTGACCGCACAGAGCTAGTCAATGATGAACAAAGTTTAAAAGAACTCTTTGGCCTGATGGTATTGGCCCATTACCGAACGCGACCTTCTGACTTACAGATGATGCTAGATAGAGAAGATGTGTCGGTGTATGTCTTACGTTATCAAGGTCATATTGTGGCAAGTGCATGGCTGGTGGCCGAGGGTGGAATAGATGAATCTATATCATCAGCTGTTTATGCAGGTAATCGACGTTTAAAAGGCCATTTGTTACCCCAATCCTTATTGGCACATGTGGGTATTCCAACGGCGGGTGCTTTGAGCTACCAACGCATTATTCGAATTGCTGTACATCCAGCCATTCAAAGTCGAGGCATAGGACAAAAATTATTACGCGATATTGAGCAACATCTAGAGACAAAACAATGCGATCTTCTAGGTGCTAGTTTTGCTGTGAGTATCGAATTATTAAATTTCTGGCACCGGTCTGACTTTATTCCAGTACGTTTGGGATTGCACCAAGATGATGTCAGTGGTAGCCATGCAGTGATGATGTTAAAAGCCAACTCTGAACAAGGACATAAGCTCGTCGAGCAAGCACAAGAACGATTATCTGAACAATGGTCATATTCGCTGAGTTCGCATTTAAAACAAGTAGAGGCAAAGCTGTTAATTGCCGTATCACAGTTGATTTCTGCAAGCCGGTTGCAGCTTTCGCCGATGGCTAAACAAGAGATCAGTGCGTTTGCATTTGAACAGCGCGGTTTTGAGTTTAGTCAGTACAGCTTAGCGTTATGGTTGCGAGAGCAACTTAATAAGTCTCTCTTTCTACAGTTGGGTGAAGAGTTACAAGCCTTATGTTTAAAAACTATTCTGCAACAACAAGACTGGGCTGAGATCTGCGAAACCTTGCCATATACGGGTAAAAAACAAGCGTTATCAGCGCTGCGTGAAGCCGTCAGAATTTTATTAGAACTTAATAAATTTCACGACGAAAAACAATATTGACTGAACCTTTAAACAAACCAAAGCTGGCTCGGCCTGATGCTTCATCATCATAGCCACCGTCATTATCAAAATCCCCCAGCAACCAATCATAATTAGCCGCGATATTACTGCGAATTTCAACATAGCCGGAGTTATCTTTGCCCGGAGCTGACAAGGTTAACGAAGCACTACCTGCAACGAGTGGATTGTTACTGCTCAACGTTCCCGTGGTCGAGCCAGAGGCAATAGTCATCGTTGAATTACCAGCTTGCCACGCATTACTGACTGTTTCAGTATTTCTTAGTCGAATATCGTTACTAAGGTTTAGTGCAGTACATTGATCAGCTGAATTTATCTGCCAATTAGCGCCATTAAAATATTCAGCTTGAATCGTAACGGGCATGGGAACAAGTTCTGAATCATGAGCATTGTTAATAGCTAAGCGACCAAAACGGATAGGCTCACCGCTAGGTTGTAATGACACAGGCAAGGACTGTGTTTGCACACCATCATCATCCGTTATTACCGTGAACTCAAGATCAACTGCATTATTAAATGGGGCTATTTGACTATTAGCTTGGTGTAGATAGCTGTAGCTATCATTGCCAAATGCCAACGTTAAACTGCCATTGGCATTATCAGTGAGCGATGCCACAGCAGCTGTCCAGTTGAGAGTTACTAAATTGGTATTATCAGCACCTAGCTGATTCGTATCGGTAGTCGGTGAGGTCACAACAAAATAACTGGCGACTAATTTAACAAAATCCCCGGTATAGTTTTGCGTGACAGCAGGCGTACCAGATGCGTTATATGCTGTGATGGTCAGAGAGGGACTGCTGGTATAGGTAAAGTTTTGACCACTATAAGTAAACGTGCCACAGGCATTATCACCAAATGCACCATTCGATTGGCTACTTACTTGAAAGTGATCAGGAAAAAAACGGCCAATATTAGGACTATTTTGAGTGATTAAAGATTCACCAAAATAGTTGGAGGGACTGATAGCAAAAGTAAATACACCGACTTCTGAAATAGCCTGGTTCATAGTGTGCGTGCCATTATCTGAAAGTGAAAAGTTAAAACTGCTTACATCAAGACTGCCACTTGAGCCACCAGATGGCGCAACTAAAGCGGGGATAACGGCAATTGAACTTAATTCGAAGTTGGGCGTGACCGGATTATCTCTGAAATCAGTGTCGGCATCGTCTTCCCAACAGGCGGCATTAACTTTGAGAGCAAAATTTTCGCCAGCTTTTTTAAAGCTACTACAACTGGCATCACCACTGACACATTCGTAGTTATTATCATCGGTATAGACGGTTAACATGACAGGGGTACTAACAAACTGATCATTGCCTGTAAGTACCAAGCCGCTGCCTGTTGTATGTGATGCATCAATTTGAACTCGACCGGCATCATCGTATTGCACAGAAAATGTCGCCAGACCATCATTATCAAAATTTAAAGCCACGCCAGTGCCTGAAGAGGTGTTGGCAATAGCATTAGTATCAACAAGTAAGCTTGTATTTCCAGTATTTGGGTTGATATAGGTAGACCAGAAGTTAACAGTTTGGTTGCCGGTAAACGCAGCACCACAAGTATTGCTTGGTGTATCTGTTTGCACGGCTTTAATGGTGGCAGTCGCATCGGGTTTGCATGCTGTGAGTGTAGGTACCTCAATCACAAAACCGCTATCTGCAAACGTCATTTCACAATCCGCATCTGCCACGTTGTTCACATAACAGTCGACAGCACCAGCCTCAGACAAATTGCTTAAGCTGATAGCAATAGTGCCTGCACTGGTGTAATTAACATTTGGGGTAATCTCGCCGCTGGTGATTGTGATCGCTTGGCCGATAGCCCCAAGGTTTAATGTGCCGGTGATATCGTCAGTGGCTAATGTTGAACAGTCTGCATTGGTACACGCTTTGATGTTGATATCTTCACTTAGACAGGTGATGCCGCTGCCATCATGATAAATTTCATAATGGTCAATATTAGTAGGAGGTTGAGAATTAGTTGTGCCTTTAGTGGACTCACTATCATTATCAACAAGCGCACCGGTTCCATCAGGAATACGGGCAATATCTTTATTATCTGCAGCATGTCCTGGATAAAGGCTGCCACAGCTGGCGTTGACTTGCCAGTCGGCCGAAGGTGTTAAGTTGCCATAGCCAAGATAGTCAATGACAACTGAATCACCATTAACGAAAGAGGCATTGGTATCAACCAATAACACCTCATCGTTAGATGGGTTGACGGCAGCGTCACAGCTAATAAATGTGCCTGCTGGAAATGCAGTATTGGTGGCACCTGTGCCAGAATTATCTAATGCTGCCGAACCATTAATTTCACAATTACCAAGGCCAAGTGTGGCAACTTTACTCGTGTCGACATACAAAGCCCAATTCAGGATGTCCGCGCTATTAAGCAGATAGATTTCGATAAAGTTGTCGGTAGTCTGAATTTCATTGATAACCGCATTGGAAGACTCAGCTGAACAAAGCAGTTCTGGAACGCCGCCGCCAACTATCACAGCATTAGATAACTCAAACTCAGCACTAGGGCCTCCAGTACAATTATCATTCTGATAAGCCTGCAGATAAAGGTTGTAGGTATCGTCAGAGTTTGGAGCAGTAATATTAAAGGTTTGAGTTGTTGTACTCGAGCTTGTCACATCAGCATGATCTTCGCAGGAGCTGAAAGGGCCGCTTGAAGTGTCAATTCGCCAACCAGTGGATTCCCAATCATCATTAGCGCCATTACCATCAGTCGTAACTTCTAGTTCCAGGATGATTGTCGCGATAGTGGCAACCGATGTGCTGGATGAACCATCCACGGTTGCAGAGTTTATTGTTCTACCAGCAACGGCATGCTGACTGAAAAATAAAGCTATAAAAAATAATAACATTGATCCTTTCATTGCTATTAGCCTTTTACTAACTGGTATTAACAATAGTTATTTTTTTTCAGATAATCAATTATTTACAGTATGTTAATAGTGAAGGATTAGTACTGATAATAATGATATGTACGTTTTAAAAGAAAAATAATTCCATAATTAATAGATGCTTAGGCTATAGATACTGTGCCCTTGTGGAATTTAATCATTATGGTGCTTTCGGATATGGCTGTATGGCATGAAGGAGGAGTTTTCACCTATAGAGATCTAGTAGGCTTAGGTGGATAGTGCGCAAAAGTTGGTGAGGTTAGTGGTTTGCCATCAATTATAAGGTTAACGGCCAGAAAAAATTAGTCATTAGAATTAAGTTTTGTTGTCGCTTAATGTGTTCAGCTGCTTATATAAATACTGACTGTTGTACAGAAATATGATTGAGCTTAATACGCTTCTCGCCGGAAAATAATATTGTCGGAACCCCTAAATAAACCAAAGCTAGCTCGCCCGGTTGCTTCGTCATCATAACCACCATCATTATCATAATCACCTAATAACCAATCATAATTAGCAGCAAGCTGACTTTGAATATCGACAAAACCTTGGTTATCTTCACCGGGTGCTGAAAAAGTGATAATAGAACTACCGCTAATCATTGGGTTATGGTTGCTCAGCGTAGGGATCGTTGTTCCGGTACCAATATTCATGGTACTGGTGAAACTGCCACCAGACGTTTCGTTATTAGTGAACTCCAAATGTGTCACTTTATTTAAAGCTGTGCATTGATCTGCGGTATTTTGTTGCCAATTGGCGCCATTGAAATATTCAGCTTGAATGGTAATGGCTAAAGGCAAAAGTTCGGAACCATGAGCATTGTTAATGGCTAGGCGACCAAAACGGATAGGTTCACCGCTGGAACGTAGAGATACCGGTAGACCCTGAGTTGGCACATCATCACTGTCTTTAATTTGGCTGAAAACTAAGTCGGCGACATTGGTAAAGGGTGCTATACGGTTATTAGCTACGTGTTCATAGTTGTAGATATCATTACCAGATGTAAAGGTGATACTGCCATTATTATTGTCTGTCAATGAAGCAACAGCAGCCGTCCAATCAAGCTGGACGAGATTGTTGTCCAACCCAGGCTGAAGTGCATCAGTTGTCGGACCGGCGATTAAAAAATTACTAGCCATTAATTTTATAAAATCACCTCTATAATTTTGAGTGACGCTAGCTGTGTTCGCTGCATTATAAGCCGTGATAGTCAGCTGTGGATTAGTGGTATAGGTAAAGTTTTGACCACTATAAGTAAAAGTCCCACAGGCATTATCGCCAAAAGCACCATTCGATTGGCCGCTTACTTGAAAATGATCGGGATAAAAACGACCAATATTAGGACTATTTTGAGTGATTAAGGACTCACCAAAATAGTTAGATGGACTGATAGAAAAATTAAATACGCCGACTTCAGATATGGCCTGCTCCATTGTGTGTGTGCCGTTATCTGATGCAGTAAAGTTAAAACTAGATACATCTAAGCTGCCATTAGAACCACCTGATGGCGCAACGAGTAAAGGAATGACGGCAATTGAGTTTAATTCGAAGTTTGGCGTAACGGCGTTATCTCTAAAATCGGTATCACTGTCGTCTTCCCAGCAAGCAGCATTCACTTTAAGGTCAAAACTTTCACCAGCTCTTTTAAATCGATTACAACTAGCATCACCACTGACACATTCGTAGTTATTTTCATCGGTATAGACGGTTAACATGACAGGGGTACTAACAAACTGATCATTGCCCGTGAGTACTAAGCCACTACCTGCTGTATGTGAGGCATCAATTTGAACTTGACCAGCATCATCATAGTGAACGGTAAAGGTCGCTTCACCATTGATGTCAAAGTCGAGGTCGACAGGGGTGCCCGGTGAGGAGGTATCAATGGTTGTGCTGCTAATATCTACGGTATTGGTCCCCGTGGCTGGGTTTAAGTAAGTCGACCAGAAATTGACTGATTGAGTACCGGTCAGAGCCCCTACACATTGATCCGTAATATTACTTTTTTTGACGGCAGCAATGGTGACGTCAATGGAAGGTTTACAGGCTGTTTGTGTTGGAATATCAAATACAAAGCCTGCTTCAGCAAAGTTAATGGTACACGTTGCATCAGCCACATTATCTGCAAAACATTGCAATGCGCCAGTAGGCGTTACTGAGCTTGCAGTAATATCAACAACAACATCTTCTGCTGTTGTATGTTGTAATTCCAGTGATGCAGTGCCTGATGAAACAGTGACAGGGTTGCTCACCCAGCCCGATGCAGGATCTAGCGTGACATTCACATTTTCGGTATACAAGGCACTGCAATCTGCATTTGCACAGGCTTTTAGGGTGATTGGCGAAGCAAGGCAAGTTATACCGTTGGCGGCATAGGATAATTCAAAATGATCGAGGGCTGAGTCACAACTACCTAAGGCCTCGATGGCAGCCACATCGTCATCTGTAAAAGTTAAAGAAAAGTTTTCTTTCATGACCTTGATCGCTCCACCCCCTATAGCAATTAAACCGTGAAAATTAACGCCCTCCTTTTCGAATTTTACTTCACTAACATTAGGGCCATAGATGACGCCGGTAAAGTCTAGGTTTTCTTTCTTAGCTTTGAATTTTGAACCAGTGTGCAAATAAACAATAAAGTCAGCGATATTCCCCTCTTTATTGATATCAACATTTTCTTTTTCGATTTCAAATTTTGTACCGATATGAATGGTGACGGGCTCACTGGTAATGTTAATAACGGAATCTTCTTTTTTTAACTTAAGCTCGTTAATGTAGTAGGTCCCACTTGCAAAATTAATAATAGAACCTTCTTTCTGTGTTTCCAGTTTATCTATGTGGAGTGTTCCACCACCAGTGAACGTGACAGTAGTGTTTTTTTTGGTTAGTTTAATTTCATCGTAATATGCTTCCGAAGTTTGGTTGATAGTGATATCCGAGTTGGATATTTCATCATTGGTTTCGGAATTTGTAGGAAATGTAGCAGGGTCTAAAGCGGGTAATGTGAGGTTAGCATTGGTTGTCACATTGCCATTTTTATCAATCGCGGCTTCAGGTGAATAACTGCCTGAACTAACGGTTTGACCGTTAATTTTTATGCTTTGTGACAAATTAATTGATGAAGCACTATATAGAGCATAGTCACTTGGGATAGCACTGCATGAAGAAGGAGGTGACGAACTAGTGGAGCAATCTGTTGCAAACCCAGATTTCCCGGCATAGTATGCTTTCTCTGAATCAGAGACCCAAACTGCTTTTAAGTCTACGGTAGTCTGCGTAGTCTCAGCCCACGAACCAGAGCTATTAGTTGCAATTAAGCCTTTTTTACCTGCGGCGTAGACAATACTTCCAGAGCCATAGATTCCCTCAAATTTATCCTCTGTACTACTAGAAAAAAGTTTTGAACAATTATTTGAGTTTTCATTATAGAGCCAGACACTGGCTTCGTTTGGAGTTTTATCTTTACCAGCGATGTAGACATTACCGGCACCATCGCTCCATAATGCTTTAGCTTCCATATCAAAATTAGTATTACAGGCAGTAAATTTGTCCCATACTCCAGATGACTGTGTATAACGGTAGAGATCTCCGTCTTTTTCTGAAGTAAAAAAGCTAGACGAACCTGCCCAACTGCTAGATAGTTCTTCGCCTGAATCAATGTTGGCTTCACCCGCTCCAGACATATCTGTCCAAGCGGCTCCATCCCAGTGATATAGTGTATTTTCCTTACCTACAATCCATATGTCAGAGTTAGATTCAGCCCAGACACTGGTTAAATACTCAGTAGTGGGGGAAGAGAAAGTTGCCCAGTTAGTACCATCAAACTGCATAATCCAACCGTCATGACCAACGGCATAAGCTAGATTAGTATTAACAACAGATACATCGTGTAATTGTTTATCTGCTGTATCGGAGTGTTTAGTCCATGATGAGCCATCAAAGTGATAGAAGCTAGCCGGAGTATTATGTCCCACAGCAATTACATTACTGTCACTGCTTCCACCGATACCTCGAAATTCTTCTCCATCAGAGCCAACTTGAGATATGCTGCAACTTTCAGCTAAGACGAGTTCACTGGAGAACAAAAAGACAAAAAATAATAACCAACAGTTTTTCATTTTATTTTCTTAAAGTAGGTTTGGATAATAGAGGTGCTAGTCAGAAGATAAGCTGTGAAACTCACTTAATCATGAACGATAGTTTCCAACTCACGTGAGACATAGCCGATTTGACCGTAACTTCCATACTCACTTTCGCTTGTGATTCTATAAATGGTAAATTCTGTTCCATCTTCGTTGTACGTGCCCACGGTATTGCAGCTGACCGTGGTAGTGAAATTGGCAATATTGGGTGTCAATGTTGTATTGGCTACACAGCTCGCGCTGTTGATAATACGATCTACCCCCCATTCTACGCCTGCTCTAGCAGCTTGATAAGCACGCGCGCTTTGCAACGTTAATAGAGTGGTTTGGCGTTGTACTCCAGTAATATTGATCAGGTATTGGCCAAGTAGGCTGACGATAACTAATACAAAAATTGCCCCAACTAAGGTAATGCCTTTTTGCTGATTCATGGTTGGTTGTCCACATGCACTTGGTGCACGAGTCGTACGGATTCATTCTTATCATCGGTTAGCGTTAATTCAATCGTGATCAAGCCAGCGCGACTACTAGAGCCAGAGTTATAGCTAAACTGACAACTACTTAGGAAGTTGGCTTGAATGGCATCACCGGATGCTGGTGGTTCAGGTTGAGTGGTTTGAATGGCATAACCTTGATAACGAAGTAATACACGATCTTGTCGAGCCGCAGCACTAGTATCGCAGCGATAAGTAACAGGCGTATCAATGACAAAAAAGCGTTGTTGGGGTGATGCTAGGGGAAACTGGATGGCATTAAAATCAAGGTTATCCGCGGTTGATGTATTCGCGATCACGGATGAATTACTAGCCGTGTAGGCATTTGCTCCAGAAGCATCGACGGGATAAATCACAATACGGTCACTGCCGGTGGTGATATTGCCAAAGTTTTGTAAGGTGCCTAAAACATCAAAACTTGCATCGCTAGCGGTGAAATCTAGGATATCACCACTGCTGAGGCCGGTACTGGCATCGATAGCAAGTTTGGCTCGATAGCGACCACCATCAACAAGGTGTAATAACTCTAAGGTTTGTCCATCTGATGAAATGCGAATGCTATTAGGTAAGGCACGGCGTATATCTCGTTGTAAACGTCGTAGAGATGACTCTGCGACATCGGTTAAGGTGGCGCGACGGGAACTGTCAATATAGGCATTGATGGGTAAGGTCAGGATAGAAGCTGTCATCGCGGCAATGATGCCACCGACAACAATGACGATGATCATTTCGATCAAGGTGAAGCCACGTTGAACCTTAGGAACCATCAGTAATTAGCCCTATAACCGCCTAAAGAAATAGTATCAGTTCCTGGTCGAATGACAGAAACGGTGACTTCTTTCATAGTCACTGCTGAGATACTTTGATCACTGACGGATACTGAGATTGTATAGTTTTCTAGACCACTAATCGCATTGCCATTTTGATCGGTAGCGCCGGTATCACTCAAACCATCATAATCTTCTACATTATCAAAGGTAGCACGCGATTCACCGGTATTACTGCCATCGGGATCGATGACGGGCAGGAGAAGGATTTCTTCTAAATAAGATTCAGCAATAGCAATGGCTTGTTGTTGTACTAAGGGATCTGCACTGTGTTTTATCGAAAGATTTACTATACTTAATATGCCAACCAAAGCGATGCTGATAATTACGATGGTAATCACCAACTCAATTAAGGTTGCGCCCACTTGTTGCTGTTTATTACGGCGTGCTGTCATAACTGAATCCGGTTGCAGCGATGATAGAGATCTGTCTGCTGCCAACAGTAATAGTGTTATCAGCATCGGCTTGACCTAAGGCATTAAACGTAGTTGTTGAGTTTATTGCGGTTAACGAAACATTTCCTTGGGAACCGGTATAACCCGCTTCGCCAGTAGTTGGATGATGCGCAGCTAACGCACTACTAAATGAACCACTGCCACAGGTGTTTTCACGTAATACGGCATAGCTATTAGCGCTAATGGCAATTTGGGTAGCACAGCCAGAAGCAACGGCAAGTTTTTGGCTATAACGCACGGCATTTAAGGTATCGGTAAATAGCGCATGGTCTTCAAAACCAGATCGGTTAAAAAAACGGGGTAGGGCTATGGCCGAAATAATGCCTAGTAAGACAATGACCATGACTAATTCGACCAAGGTGAAGCCGGAAGAATTTTTATTTTTAATTGTTGAAATCTCCATGTAGATATTAAAGCTATGGAGGAAATATCTACCTACAGAAGTCTGTAGGTAGATATTTTTGATGTTAACGTATAAATTGCGAGAAGAGCAGTCTGTGCTTGCTGCTTAACATCCGCCAGTATCTGCAGTTACCGTTGCAACAGTTGATGACGTTGCATCTGCAAATACAGCATGACAATTACCAGTTGCAGGAGTATATCCAACAATCGTGACAGTACCGCTGCTATTTAAATAATCTGCAGAGCCAAGACCTGCTGCATCATCAATACTGCCAGTAGTTGGATAGCCATATTTAATGGCAATAGTTGTGCCTTCTAGAGCTACACTAGAATCTGCCAAGGCCTCGATGCTACTAATAAGTGCTTGTGCGTGCACAATCGCCATCGCTGATTTCATTGCTCCGGCAGCAGCATCAATTGAGGCTGAGCGAGCATCACCTTGCAGGCTGGCAAATTTAGGTAAAGCAGTTGCTGCTAAAATTCCTAGAATTACAATCACCATGATTAATTCAATTAAAGTAAAACCTTGTTGCTTTTTCATCAAAATGTCCTTGGATAAATGGTATTAATTAAGATCGAACAAATATACGAATTAACGACCAAATGCGGCACCAGCGAGGTCCCACATCGGCAGAAATACACCCAGCGCTAAGATTAACACCATCACCCCGATAACGGCAATCATAATGGGCTCAATCGCACTGCTGAGTTGTTTGGTATCGTAGTCCACTTCTCGTTCATAGAAGTTGGCGACTTCATCTAACATGTCATCAACTGCACCCGTATCTTCTCCCACTGAAATCATTTGCAGGACTAAAGGTGTAAATAAGTTACTGGCAATCGCTGTTTGGGTTAACGATTCGCCATGTTCTAAGCCATCACGCATCGATAAGATACGTTTTTCGATAAACGTATTGTCCACGGCTCGACTGACAATGACGAGAGTTTGGGTAATCGGCACACCAGCACGAAAGGCCATAGAAAATGCACGTGCAAAGCGTGATAACGTCGCCCGCTCGATGATACTACCGACAAGCGGTATTTTAAGTTTGTAGCGATCCCATTGATATTGACCTTTCTCGGAGTTGAGATAATGTTTGCCGCTGACGATCAAGATGACTAATGCCACGAGGATATAGTGCCAGTAGTTAATGCTAAATTCCGATGTGGTCATCAGAATTTTAGTAGCCCAAGGTAAGTCACTGCCAAAACCGGCAAACACGCTGGCAAAAGCAGGAATAACAAACAAATTGATCACACCCATGGCAATGGCCATGGCGATAAAGACAAAGATAGGATAACGAGTAGCTGCTTTTATACGGTCTTTAGTTTCTTTATCGATCTCTAAATATTGGTGAATTTGCAGGAAGGCTTGATCTAATTGACCGGTATTTTCACCGACATTCACCATGCTGGCAAACAAGGTTGAAAAAATGCGTGGATGTTGTTGCATGCTGGCAGCAAGTGTATGACCACTTTCAAGATCATTGGCAATGTCTTCTAGCGCATTGGCCATACCTGCATGGGTCATATGCGAGGTTAAACCACGCAGTGCTGGCAAGATAGAGATGCCCGCTTTTAATAAGGTTGCCATTTGGCGGCTGAACATGAGCAGCTCGTTAATATCGGGTGCTCGGTTAAATAACGCTTGTTGTAAATTTTGTAGGGCATCGGTTTGCTGGACCACTAATTCATGAATATCTATCGGCGTAATGCCGGTATTCATCAAATGTGATGCAATTTCACTGGTGGATGTGCCTTCTAATTGGCCTTTAACAACTTCACCTTGGGGGTTACGACCTTTGTATTCGTATATAGGCATAATGGGTGCAGTGATTTAAACTTCAGCTGCTAGGCTAGAGGCTGGAAGCACGGTTTGCTCATGACTTATATCGATGTCTCCAGCAATACGTAATACTTCTTCTAAGGTTGTCACACCTTGTTTGGCTAACTCAATTGCATTTTCAGTCAAGCTAATAAATCCGGCTTGCTGTTTGGCTAGTTCAATAAAGCTAGCGTTATCATCTTTGTGTAAACTTGCTGACAATTCAGCTGTCATTACCAATAACTCGTAGACACCAATTCGTCCGTGATAACCGGTGTTATGACATTTATTACAGCCTTTGTGTTCATAGAAGTCCGGCCACGATGCTTGTGGACCTACGACTTGCTCTAACAGCAGTTTCTCTTGAGGCTCTAAAGTTTTGAGTGTTTTACAATCTGCACAGAGGCGTCGAATTAAGCGTTGAGCGAGCACAGCCTGTAAAGACGAGGCAACCAAGAAACCTTCTGCGCCCATATCAAGCAAGCGACTCACGGTACTGACAGCATCATTAGTGTGTAAGGTAGAAAAAACTAAGTGGCCCGTCATGGCGGCTCGTAGGCCAATTTCAACCGTTTCTTGATCGCGCATTTCACCGATTAAAATGACATCGGGATCTTGACGTAATGCAGTACGCAATACAGTCGGGAAGCTTAAGCCGATTTTTTCATGGATCTGAACCTGATTGATTCTTGGAAGTTGATATTCCACTGGATCTTCAGCAGTAATAATTTTGCTGCTAGGAGAATTGATTTCGTTGAGTGCGGCATAGAGCGTTGTGGTTTTACCGCTACCTGTTGGCCCAGTGACCAAAACTAAACCATGGGGCTTATTAATGATGCTTTGTAGGGGTTGAAGGATCGAGCTTGGTATGCCAAGTTTAGTAAAGTTCAATAAACCTTGTGAATGGTCAAGTAACCGCATCACTACCGATTCACCGTGCACCATCGGCATGGTCGACAGGCGAACATCAATGTTTTTATTTTTAACTTTGATATTAAAACGCCCATCTTGAGGTAAGCGTCTTTCTGAAATGTTCAAGCCCGCCATCAATTTCAGGCGTGAGGTTAATGCGGTTGCGATTCTAGTTTCATCAACAATCTGTTCTTGCAATAAACCATCAACGCGTTGGCGTATGCGTAGCACATTACTGTCTGGTTCAATATGAATATCAGAGGCCTTCATACCCACCGCATCTTCAAGAATAGCTTGCAATAACCTGACAACAGGCGCGTCAGCAGTACTGGTTGATTCTGTTATTGCACTGAGATCAAAGTCATGTTCTGACAGCTGAACGTCTAACACTTCTGCTAGTGAGTCGATCTCGTCAGTTTTTCGGTAGCCCGTTTCGAGCTGGTGTAATAAGTCCGCTTCACTGATCGCAGCAAGATCGATGGAACGTTTGAGCACTTTGCTGATTTCATCATAAGCATAGATATCGGTTGGATCGGTCATGCCGACCAATATCTTGCCATTATCTTCTTTTAACGCAATAGCTCGAAAACGGCGGGCAAGTATTTCGGGTAATTGTTTTAATACCTCATGATCAATAGGGTAGTGTTGCAGTTCGAGATAAGGAATTTTGAGCTGCTGTGATAATAAGGTAAGGAGTTGGGACTCTTGTATATAAGCTAAATCGATCAGCGTTTTACCCAGCTTACGACGGGTCTTTTTCTGCTCTGCAAGTGCGGTAGTTAATTGCGTTTCGGAGATGACTTTATTTTCTATCAGTAAGTCACCGATGCGAATTCGTTTTTTGAGATCCATTAAGGCAGTCGTTCCGTCAAAAAGACAATAATGTGAATTCTGTCACATCAAGGCTGTTGATGCGAATCAGACTTATGTTGCAGCACTATTTTTCCGTCATCTTGTTGTTCAATTGTTAAGGGTGTGAGGCTTTGTCCTGTACATGGTCCCGCGATGCAATGACCTTCTTCCATGGTAAATAAGGCACCATGGGTGGAACATTGAATATGAGTACCTTCGAGTGATAAAAATTCATCAGGCTGCCAATTGAGAGGAATACTAAGGTGAGGGCAATTGTTTAGGTAAGCTCGAATTCGACGGTCTTGTCGGACTAAAAATAGCTCAATGGCACCTTGTGCCGTTTCCACACTGAAGCTACGGGCCTGATAGTTAGGTAGTTCAGTTTCATTACATAAAAAATAATTGGCCATTGGACTATCTTTGGTTATCCGTTTATTAAGTTGGCAAAGCCTAGCTGACCACATTTATGTCCAGCCAGTTGGCAAGCTTGGGTTAATGCTTGTTTAATGGTTTTCTGCTGTAGTAATGCAGAGATTAAACCCGCGTTAAAGGTATCGCCGGCACCTAGCGTATCAACGATGTTTGCTGGTGGATATGCAGGACTGCTAACAATATTAGCATTATTTATTGCCCAAGCGCCTAGCTCCCCCCAAGTACAGCTTGCTGAAATAGTCGTTGGTAGAGCTTGTAATAATGCGCTGGCCGTTTCATAGCCTTTAGCCAGTGCATATTGTTGAGAAAACATTAAAAAATGTGGGTAGTCGAATAATGATTCGATATTGGCCCGTGGTTTTTCAACTTCTAAGGAAAAGGGCAAGTCGGGATAATGTTGCTTAAGCCATTTGAACATGTTCAATGTTTCGTCTACATTTCGACCTTCAAAATGAACCCAATCAAATGGCTGGAGATCAATTTTCTGAAAGTCGGTAAATGAAAACTCCGGGCAATCACGGTGATGCACGATAGTGCGACTGCCGCTTTCTTTGCTGAGGCTGATATAGGATGTTGGCATTTTGCCGGAGTTCAGCACTGTGCAGGCTGAAAAATCGATATTAAATGAGGCTAAGTCTTGTTTAATGAGTTGGACATCGGGCTCATCAATGATTACGCCTGCCCAACAGCCGTGATGACCAAGCTGGCTTAATACGACGAGGGTATTAGTTGCATTGCCTCCACGTGCTTGCCGTTGTGATAATGCACGAACTTCCTCATCTTCAGCTGGATATGACTCAACGGTATTAATGATATCTAACGTTGCTATGCCTACCGCGAGAATATTAGCCATGGAAGTGGGATAAAAGTTGGAATGTTTTAAGTGGAAACCAGCCCTTCGTGTGTCACTAAGGGCTGGTTTTATATATTAAAGGGTATCGAAAATCGCACCAACGGCGGTAGTGATGTCATCGATATTACCGGTTCCAGCAATCGAATGAAGTTTATCTTGATCACCGTAATAACCGATTAAGGGTGCTGTTTGGTCTTGGTATACGTTTAGCCGATTACCAATTGTTTCTTCATTATCATCCGCGCGTTGAAATAACTCACCGTTACAAGCGTCACAATGATCGGCAGTTTTCGGTGGTGAAAGGTGCACATTATAGATAGCACCGCAGTCTTTACAGGTGCGACGACCGGTTAAACGTTGCATTAATTCTTCAAAAGCAACATCAAGTAAGACCACGCCTTGTAATGGCTGATCAAGTTCTTCCAACATGGCATCCAAGGCTTCGGCTTGGACAATATTACGAGGAAAGCCATCAAGAATGTAGCCGTTTTTGGCGTCGTTATCAGATATACGTTCACGAATTAAGCCAATAACAATGTCATCAGAGACTAAGGCTCCAGCATCCATAGCCGTTTTGGCTTTTTTGCCCAGTTCAGAGCCAGCACTGACAGCGGCACGTAATAAATCACCAGTAGAAATTTGTGGGATATTGTATTTTTTTGATAATACAACGCCTTGTGTGCCTTTACCGGATCCAGGTGCACCTAATAATACTGTTCTCATGAATTGCCTCTTTCAAATATGTGTATGTTTGCTAAGTTGAGTTATTGTTATTTTACTTAGGTCAGTAACTTGGCCAGCTCATCAAGTTGCTGAACCAGTTCTTTTACAAGATCTGGGATGACTTTTTCATCTAAGCCAAGTAGTTCCCAAGCATCAGGATCAAGTGGTGGCACATGGCTATCACCGCTATGACCAAGCTGAGCGGAGCTGACGATAATATCAGCGATGTGCACCACGGCGACTTCTAACGGGAAGTTAACCGATTGTGATGGTGTGTGGTGACATTTGACTACTTCTTCTAGGGAATGTGGTAAACGCCATGCTTTGACTAAGGCTTGACCCACATCGGTGTGATCAAAACCAAGTATGCGTTGTTCGGCTTTATAGATAACTTCATTACCAAACTTGGCACTATTGATTGCTTCTCTGGCAAGTTCAGGCACAGACTGGTAAATAACCAAAGAACCAATGTTTTGCAGTAGACCAGAAATAAAGTAACGTTCAGTGGCACGTTGACCACATTCTTTAGCGAGATATTTTGCGGCAATGGCACAAGCGAGACTGTGACGCCAGAACTCCGTCATATTTATTAATGAACTCGGTATACCTTTAAATGCATCAATGACCGAGGTGGCTAATACCAAGTGAGTGAGTTCTCGGGTGCCTATGATGGTAATTGCACGAGAAATAGTATTGATTTGCGATGGAAATCCGTAAAAAGGGCTATTCACAACTTTAAGTAGCCGAGTAACCAATGCTGGATCGGTGTTTATCACTTCACTAATATCTTCAGCGGAGCTATTGGGATCTTTGACTAACGCATCGAGTTGAGCGTAAGTACTTGGTGGTGAAACCAACTTAAGCGATTTGTTGACTAGTGTTTCTGGAGTAAGAGCCATAAGTTATTCTGCTTCTGAAGGAGCGTTAAGTTGCAAATTAAACAAGACTTGCATTAAGGGATGCGCCAAGTCGGTATAACGAAATAACTCTTTGCGTTCAGCTTGTTCCTGTTCGCTCATTTGTTGGAATGTATCGTTATCATTCATATCAGTGCATCCCTAAAGTTGATGATTGCAACATCATTTGGCTTAAACTTGCGCCTAATTTACCAGCAAAACGATCAAGATAGTTAGGCCGAGGAGTATAGTCAACGATCTCTTCAGCGCCAATAATCTCACGGGCAACATGGCTGCTATTGGCTAGACCATCAATTAAACCTAAGGGTAAGGCTTGTTCTCCAGACCAAACCAGTCCAGTGAATAATTTAGGATCATTGCCTAGTCGGTCACCACGGCCAGTTTTAACGACATTAATAAATTGCTGGTGAATATTATCAAGCATAGATGTCACGTGATCGACATCGGCTTGTTGCACTGGCAAGAAAGGATCGAGAAAACCTTTATGTTCGCCGGCAGTGAGTAGACGGCGTTCCACGCCTAACTTTTCCATAGTGCCAGTAAAACCGAAGCTGTCCATACGCACACCGATTGAACCAACAATACTAGCTTTGTCTGCATATATCTCATCGGCAGCAGCAGCAATGTAATAACCACCAGAAGCACAAATATCTTGTATTACCGCATAGACAGGAAAGTCAGGGCGTGTGGCTTGTAACCGTTTGATTTCATCATTGATAACACCAGCCTGAACTGGACTACCACCTGGGGTATTTAACCTTAGGATGAGGCCTTTAGCTTGATCACTGTCGAAAGCGTTTCGAATTCCCGTTACGATGGTATCGGCATTGGCATCGGCATTGGCTGCAATAACACCTTGAATATCGACGAGTGCAGTATGTTCCATTTTACTGGCAGGCAGATCGCCAGATGGAATCATCAACATCATAATCGCAACTAAATACAGCAGGATTAAACCTTTAAAAACATAACCCCAACGACGACTATTACGTTGTTCTTTTAAAGCGGCAAAGGCTAAATCTTCAATGACTTGACGCTCCCATGAATCAGACGTTGGTTGGGAGTTACTCCCATTGCTATTTGGTGGAAAGTCGCCGAATGTAGCCATATAGTCTTATCCCAGAAAATTATAAATTATTGCGACATGATAGCAAATGTCTGACTACAAGTTATTTAGCCATTGTTCAACTTGATGAAGATCATCAACAATCGCTTTTGGTTGACATGCTTGTAGAGTTTCAATGCTATGAGCACCGTGGCTGATGGCAAGGCTGTGAGCGCCGGCATTATGAGCCATTTGTAAGTCGAATTCGGTATCACCGATCATTAAGGTATGCTGTTTTTCAACGCCGAGGTGACCCATCAATTCTTCAAGCATCTGAGGATGTGGTTTTGAGTGACATTCATCCGCACAACGAGTGGCATGAAAATAATCAGTCAAACCTGTTGCTGTTAATACCTTATCTAATCCTCGTCGACTTTTCCCGGTGGCGACAGCGAGCAAATAATCGTTGTCAGCTAATTGTTGAATCAACTCGCGGGCATTCTCAAATAAAGGTGTTTCATGGGGACTATTTAGCCAAACTTGGCGATATTTATCGGCCAGTGTTGTGATTAAGTTTTGGTCAGCATCTGGGTATAGGGTCAAAACAGCTTCATCCAGACCTAGTCCGATAATGTGACTAATGGCGCTGTCCGTTAAGCTTGGTAATTCAAGTGCGCTGATCGCTTGCTGCATACAGTTAACAATATGGGCCGTTGAATCCATCAGTGTGCCATCCCAATCAAAGACGATTAATTGATAGGGCTTCATGTTTGCTCTCCAAGTTTATTCAGTACATTTTCTAATGTTGCGGGTAGTGGGGCTTCAAGTTCTATTGGTTCGCCAGTGCCAGGGTGCGTAATGCCGAGTTTCCACGCATGCAGGAATAAACGTTTTAAACCAAATTTTTTCATTTCTTTATTAAATGTGCGTTGACCATATTTATCATCACCCGCTAAAGGATGATTAATGTGGTCAGCATGAACACGAATCTGATGGGTTCGGCCGGTATATAACACTACCTCAGTTAATTGTGCTTGGTGGAATTTTTTTCGTGGAATAAAGACGGTTTTAGCATATTTGCCTTCAGGGTCCACCCTAACCATGCGCTCACCAGAAGAAACGGTATTTTTTCTTAGTGGCTGTTCAACCAACATTTCTTGTTTATCCCAGCCACCTTTTAATAAGGTCAAGTAACGTTTGTTCATATCGTGATCGAGCAGTTGCTGTTGGAGATTCAACAGTGCAGCGCGACTTTTTGCTAATAATAAAACGCCGGAAGTATCACGATCCAGACGGTGGACCAGTTCGAGATAAGGCAATTCAGCACGAATGATTCGTAATGCTTCAATGACTCCTTGCTGAATATTACTGCCGGCATGTACGGCTAAGCCCGCCGGTTTGTTCAATACGAGTAAATCATCATCCTCAAGTAGTACACTGTCGTTTAACAGTTGTCTCATTGAATTACTAACAGAAGTGAGTGCCGTCTTTTCAGCAGTTCGAAGTGGTGGAACACGAATGCTGTCACCTTCTTTAATTCGATAGGTTTGTTTGATTCGTCCCTTATTTACTCTAACTTCGCCCTTACGAATAGCGCGATAAATTCGGCTTTTAGGGACACCTTTCTCCAGTGTAAGGAGGAAGTTATCTATACGTTGTCCAGCTTGCGCTGCTGAGATATCAAGAAATTGCACTTGATTGGATGTTGATTGCTTGGAAATCATAAAATGTTCAAATTTTTATTGCTGATATAGTAACAGACTGTTATATTCAGAAGTTGGTCTAATAGGGAATGGTGTGAGTATACCGGCTTTTATTCTCTGTGATCTGAAAATGGCATAGTTCGCTCCCTGAAAATATGGTTGATGCGGCATAAGCCTAACAAGTTTTTAAGTGACCAATATTGAACACCGGTTTGATATTGAAATTGGGGCCAAGAAACGGGCCAAAATGAAAAGATATAAGTGGTTCCTACGTCTAGGATGCGATATAAATCGCAGAAAAATATGCACCAGACAGGACGACAAGCAATATTATAAAAGTGATTAATAATTTGTAGGTATCTGGCCAGCTTTGCACAGCGTAAAGCGCCGATATTATAAGACTCGCAGAACATTATTGCGACAAAGTGGTTCACAATTTTTTACAAATTAAAGAGGTAAAACCACAGCTCATTTTTTGAGCGCTAGTGTAACAGTGACAAACACATAGCCAAAACTACGATTATTAGCAGTGTCGATCTGTTAACGCCACAATACGGTGGCGGTGTATAGGCCCAAATTTGGGTTGTACTGGATGTGCGAACCTCAATTAGAGGTTATGCATGAAACGAATTTTGATTAACGCAATTCATGAAGAAGAATTACGTGTAGCAATGGTCGATGGACAGCGTCTATTCGACTTAGATATAGATACGCCCTCCCGGGAACAAAAGAAAGGCAATATATACAAGGGTAAAATTACTCGCGTTGAACCTAGTTTGGAAGCAGTATTTGTTGAATACGGCTCAGAACGACAAGGATTTCTACCCTTAAAAGAAATTTCTAAAAGTTATTTCAAAGACGTGTCTAGTGGTGAAACTAGTGGTCGAATTAACGTTCAAGATGTCTTAAGAGTTGGCCAAGAACTGGTCATTCAAATAGAAAAAGAAGAACGTGGTAACAAAGGTGCAGCGTTAACTACGTTTATCAGCCTTGCTGGACGATACTTAGTTCTAATGCCAAACAGTCCTCGTGCGGGTGGTATTTCCCGTCGCATAGAAGGAGAAGAGCGCGCAGAACTGCAAGAAGCATTACGTTCATTGGAAGTGCCGGAAGACATGGGCATGATTGTTCGCACCGCGGGTGTTGGCAAACAAGCCGAAGAACTGCAGTGGGATTTAGAATACTTAGTTCAACTGTGGACAGCCATAGATAAAGCAACGACAGAACGATCTGCACCGTTTTTAATCTATCAGGAAAGCAATATCATTATCCGTGCTTTACGTGATTACTTACGTAAAGATATTGGTGAGATTTTGGTTGATTCGCCTGAAGTTTATCAAACGGGTTATGACTTTATGCGCATGGTCATGCCGCATGAATTAAGTAAATTCAAGCTGTATAAAGATAAAGTCCCCTTGTTTACGCGCTACCAGATTGAAAGTCAGATTGAGACCGCTTTCCGTCATGAAGTGCGCCTACCATCAGGTGGAGCACTGGTCATTGACCCTACTGAAGCGTTGATCTCTATCGATGTTAACTCTGCTCGTGCTAATAAAGGCGGTGATATCGAAGAAACCGCCTTCAATACCAACTTGGAAGCAGCAGAAGAAATTGCTCGTCAATTACGTATACGTGACTTGGGTGGTTTAGTGGTTATTGATTTCATTGATATGGGACCAAGCCGTCATCAACGTGAGGTAGAAAACCGCTTACGTGATCACTTGAAGGTGGATCGCGCACGTGTTCAAGTCGGACGAATTTCTCGTTTTGGCCTGTTAGAAATGTCTCGCCAACGTATACGTCCATCGTTAGGTGATGCACATCAGGAAGTATGTCCGCGCTGCGCCGGTTTAGGTCATGTTCGTGGTGTCCAATCTTTGGGTCTTGCTGTGTTAAGACTGGTGGAAGAAGAAGCTAACAAAGAAAATGTTTCTCAACTTGTTGTGCAGTTACCCGTTCCGGTAGCGACATTTATGTTGAATGAGAAGCGCGCACAATTGGATGCGATTGAACGTCGCCATGATGTAAAACTGTTATTGATTCCAAACCCACATTTTGAAACACCGCATTACGATATTGAGCGAATTAAAGACGGCAGTGAGCGTTCAGAGGTAAGTCATCACTTAATGGTGACACCGGAAACGGAAACACCAGAAGCATTGAAAGATAAGCCAGCGGTTGAGCAGCCTGCGGTGACGGGCGTATCACCATCTGCACCAGCACCAGTGATTTCAGAAGATAAGGATCAAAAGGCACCGCCGGTAGCCGCTAAGCCTAGTTTATTAAAACGTTTATTAAATGTGCTAACAGGCAAGCCTGCTGAAAGTGAAGTTGAAGAACCAGCACAAGAAATAGAAGAGAAGCCAAAGCGCGAACAAAATCGTCGTCCTCCTCGTACGCGTAATACTAATCGTCGTGGTCCGCGTAACCGTCGTCCAGCTAAACCGGTGAGTGAGACTACAGAGACGGATGACAAGTCTAAGTCTTCAACTCAGCCAACTGTGGACAAAGAAAATACTGCTACAGATGCTAATGAAGAGAACAAAGGCCGTAGTAACCAAGCGCGCCGTTCACGTCGTGGTGGTAGACGTCGTCGTCCTCGTACTGAGAATGATAGTCAGGCTGACGGTGAAGGTTATTCTGCGAATAAAGCCATACCTGAAAAGCAAGCTGTTGAGGGCAATGCTGTTGTTCAGGCAGCACCAGAAGTTGATGGTAATACCGTGCCTTCAGACAAAGCAAAAGAAGTGGACGGCAATACACCTGCAGCACCAGCGAAAAAACCGGCACCACGGAAACCTAGAACGAGTACTGGCCCACGTCGACGTCGTCCACAGGCTAATAAAGATAAAGGTGAGAATCAAACAGGAGTAGATAAAAAATCAACTTCGTCAGATAATAGCGCTAACAAAGTTGAAAAAGCCACTCCTGACAAGGTCGAGCCAAAAGCTGATGCCAACAAATAACATTGTTACTATCGAACACCTGTTGACCTTAATTGGTCAGCAGGTTGTTTTTCAACAACAACAATGTGAAATAATCGAATTGTTAGATGGTCGTGAATTTGTATTACAGGTATTGAAAGACAATACTAATATACAGGCGACTCAATATGGTGAGGGGCATAGGGATGTGCCGGTCACTTATGTTTTGCCAATATTTGATGGCGAAGGTGATCTACATGCGGAATTGGTCGCAGCCGGTCTCGATCAGTTATTGACTCAGTAGTTTACGCACTTCAATTAAATCATCTTCTGTGTCAACGCCATGGCCAGAATCAATCTTTGCCGCCGTTAGGTGGATTTTCTTGCCATAAAACATGGCGCGTAATTGTTCTAATGATTCTTCTTGCTCCAATACACATGGCGTTAACTCTGAGTAATGTTTTAAGAAGCTAGCGCGATAGCCATATAAACCAATATGTCGATAGTGAGGCAATTCGGGCGGTAACGACGAGTCCCTGTTGAAGTGGTCACGCATCCAAGGAATTGGTGCGCGGCTAAAATACATTGCATAGCCGCCTTTATCCATCACCACTTTGACTACATTTGGGTCAAATATCTGCTTTTCTTGAGTGATTTGACTGTACAAACTAGCAATATCAGCATCGTGATGTTGACTGAGATCATCTGCAACTTGATCGATTAAAGCCGCGGGCAAACAGGGTTCATCGCCCTGTACGTTGATAATAATATCGTGGTCATTAAAAGCGCGAATGCTCGCAACTTCAGCTAACCTATCTGTACCAGATGGATGATCTGCACGAGTTATGCAAACATCAGCACCAAAGTCACGAGCTACTTGCTCAATGCGAGCATCATCGGTCGCAATAATGACTTCCTCAGCCAGACTTTCTTGAGCTCGCTCAAACACATGTTGGATCATGGGTTTACCAACGATATCAATTAATGGTTTACCAGGTAGTCGGCTGGAAGCATAACGTGCTGGGATAACAATTTTAAATGACATTTACAGTTCTTCGTCAGCGGCTAGTTCACGGGCTTCGTCACTAAGCATCACCGGAATATCATCACGAATAGGGTAGGCAAGACGACAGGTAGGACAGACTAGCTCTTGTTGAGCTTTCATGTAGTCTAAGCTGCCTTTGCAACTTGGACAGGCCAAAATTTCTAATAATGTTTTATCCATTAGGATTGTTTCCTGCTAATTTTTGAATTATTAATTGGTCTAAATTTCCACTCATCGTTGCTTCAATGGGGACATACCACATATTGTTACTCGATAAGTGTTGGCATTTTACCGCATCTTTCTCCGTCATCAGAACTGTCTTATTGTCACTGAAGTGAATATCTTCTTGTTGATAGGGGTGATGATCATTAAATTCATGCGGTATGACATCAATGTTGAAGGTTCTAAGCTGGTTAAAAAAGCGCTGAGGATTGCCAATTCCAGCTACGGCATGAACCTGTTGCCCACTAAATTCGGTTAACTCTCTATTGATATTAGTATCAGATAAATTTATGGCTGACTTGGTTGAGAGAGTCATATTGAATGAGTCAGGCGAATGGTTTCTTTTGCCATTGTAGACAATAAAGTCAACATTTTTCAGTCGTGTAAGAGGTTCGCGTAACGGTCCAGCTGGTAAACAAAACTGATTGCCAAACTGTCGCTCTGCATCGACGATGACTATTTCAATATTTCTGGCTAGGGCGTAGTGCTGCAAGCCATCATCAGCAATAATAATGTCGCAATGGTGATACTCAAGCAAATAGTTTGCTGCTTCAATACGCTTGGGTGACACAACCATAGGCAATGATGTTTGGCGGGCAATAAGAAGGGGTTCATCACCGACGATAGCTGGATCACTATCTTTGGTGACGTCTAGTGGGTAGTTACTTGCGTTGCCACCGTAACCACGACTGATAATGCCAGGCTTAAAACCTTGCTGTTGCAATTGCTGTGCTAGCCAGATGACAAAAGGGGTTTTTCCGGTGCCGCCGACACTGATATTGCCTACAATGATAACGGGCACCGGTACGCGGTGTTGTTTAAAAACACCTAGCTGATAACACAGTTTTCTTAATGTGATAACCAGTCGATATAAAGCAGAAAACGGGGATAAAAACCATCGTATAGGCCGTGGTTTATACCAACTGTCTATCAGCCATTTCATCGTATAACAGACTTATTTTTCCTGGAACTGTAAGCGATATAACTCGGCATAGTGTTGGCCTTTTTCTAGTAACTCGCTGTGAGTACCGGTTTCAATAATTTGACCTGCATGCATGACAATGATTTGATCCGCTTTTTCTATGGTTGATAAACGGTGAGCAATAACAAGCGTAGTACGTTTTTTCATCAAGGCTTCTAAAGCGGCTTGAATATGGCGTTCTGCTTCAGTGTCTAATGATGCGGTGGCTTCATCTAAAATGAGAATAGGCGCATCACGTAATAAGGCCCGAGCAATGGCAATACGTTGGCGTTGACCACCAGACAATAACACGCCATTTTGACCAACCTTTGTCGCTAGGCCTTCAGGCAATCGTTCAATAAAGTCCCAAGCATGCGCTGCTTTGGCTGCAGCAATGATCTGTTCATTGCTGACATGCTTAGCGTGACCATAGGCAATATTATTGGCGATGGAATCATTAAATAAAACAATTTGTTGATTCACTAAGGACATTTGCCTACGCAGATCAGTTAATTTAAGTTCATTAATATTGATACCATCTACGGTTATTTGGCCACTACTCAGATTATAAAATCGAGCCAATAAACTGACGAGTGTGGTCTTGCCACTACCCGAGTGACCGACAAAGGCAATAGTTTGGCCGGGTTTAGCGTCAAAGGATATCTCTTCTAACACTCGACCTTTATCAGCATCGTAAGTGAAATTGACCTGCTTATAACTAATCTCACCTCGGGCACGGCCCATGGTGGTTGTGCCTTCATCTAGTTCTGGCTTTTGATCCAGTAAGGTGAAGATACTGTCGGCGGCGGCAATACCGCCTTGTAATTTCGCATTTACTTTTGTCAGTCTTTTGAGCGGCGTTAAGATCATAAACATCGCAGTAACAAAGGAGATGAAACTACCCGGTGTAATGGCTTCCAACATTTCAGGCAAGGTCGCCAAATAAATAACCACCGATAAGCCTATTACCGTGATTAATTGGATGATGGGTTGGCTAATCGCTTCAGTAGCCAGCTTTTTCATGCGTTGACGACGATTTCTCTGGTTCACCTTATCAAAGCGTTTAAGCTCATAGGTTTGAGCACCAAATGTTTTTACTTCGCGCTGACCATCAATGATTTCAGTGGATATATGACTGACGTCGCCCATGGAGTCTTGAATTATCTTACTGAGTTTTCGAAAACGAGTGCTGAGCTTGAATACGATGATGGAAATCAACGGCACCGTTAATAAAATAATGAGTGCCAAGGTACCACTGATGTAAATCATCCATGCCAGTAGAGCAACGATGGTTAGGCTGTCACGAATTAAGGTTAAAATAGCATCCGTTGCCGCGTTGGCGACTTGTTCTACGTCATAGATCAACTTAGACATTAACTGGCCAGAGTTATGTTGATCATAAAAACTGGAGGGTAGCGTGATAAGACGTTCAAACATCTCAGTACGTAAATTCATAATGACATTACGTGCTATCCAACCTAAACCATAGGTGGTAAAAAAGTTGGCTGTGCCTCTGACGATAAATAAGCTGATCAGAAAGAGGGGGATCAGTCTAATGATATCACTGTCTTTCTCGACAAAACTACCATCCAACAATGGTTTCATTAGTGCTGCTAATCCTGCTTCGGTCGCCGCATAGACAACCATCGCTATGATCGCTGCCATAAAGGCAAACCAATAGGGACGGACATAAGTAAGTAAACGCCGATAAAGTTGCTTGGCGTTCATCGTTTGAACATTTGAACTCATTATTTCTCAGTCATCTTTTGGCGGGTTGCCAAGGTTAATCGGGTGTAGCCCAACTGTTGGGCGGTGTCCATTGCTGTGACAATATTTTGATACTCAGTATCAGCATCGGCGCTGATAATTACATGAGGATCATCATTATCACCGGCGATTTTTTTGAGTACTTCGGCTATGTTTTCACGGCTAGTATCCAATAATGTGACGTCATTAATAATAAAGTCACCATTAGTATTAATGACAATATCTATGGATATTTCTTGTTCTACTAAGGCTTCTCCCGTTGCTTCAGGCAAAGCTACTTTAAGTGAACTTTCCCGTATGAAGCTGGTGGAGACCATAAAAAATAGTAACAGCAGGAAGACAACGTCAATCATAGGGGTGAGATTAACGTCTGGTTCCTCAGGCTTTTGTGGCGACAGGTTCACTGGCCATTTTCCTCATCAGGATTAAACTCACGATCACCATGTAATAACTCGATGAGTTTGAGTGCTTGGACTTCCATATCGACCACCAAGCGACTTATCTTTCCACGAAAATATCGATAGAAAATGAGACTAGGAATTGCGACCAGCAAGCCGGTAGCCGTAGTAATCAGTGCTTCAGAAATACCACCCGCTAATGTTTCAGGATTACCGACACCTTCGGTGGTGATCACGGCAAACACTTTAATCATGCCAATAACTGTGCCGAGCAAGCCAAGTAGCGGAGTAATGGCGGCAATGGTGCCTAAGGTATTAAGGTTACGTTCCAGTGATAAGGTGACATGGCGACCTACGTCTTCAATGCCTTCTTTAGTGATTTCACGAGTACAAGTTCGATTTACTAAACCTGCTGCCAGCACTTGTCCTAAAGGTGAATTTTGTTCTAGGGCGCTGATACGGTTTTTATCCACTTGGTCGTATTGTAGCCATTGCCATATTTGAGTAATGAGTTCAGGTGGGGCGATACGTTTGCTTTGTAGACTCCAAAATCGTTCAGCAATAATAGCGATAGCAATAACAGAGCAGGCAAATAATGGCAGCATAAGCCAACCACCTGCTTTAAATAGCTCTAACATGGTATTTCATCTCATAATTACTCAAAAACAGCGTCAATCATACGTTAAAAATGATTTAGTCAGTAGTAGCAGATGTCCAAATCTTACGGCCATGTTGTCGCCAGGTTATTGGACCCGTAAGATTGTCTAAACCAAAGGCATAGCTAATGGCACCATGCTGGGCTGTATTCAACATTGTAGTATCACGATTTAGGTATCGCTTTACCACTTTAGCATTGGGGTGATGGTATCGATTTCGATAACCAACAGGAAATAACACGATATCAGGATTAACCGTGTCGATGAAATAGGCCTTTGATGAGGTATTACTGCCGTGATGAGGTGCAACTAAAATGGTTGATTTTAGAGCCTGACCATAGTGTTCGGTCAACTGTAACTCGGTTTGTTTTTCTATATCACCGGTGAGTAATACACTGCCAGTTGCATTTTCAATATGTAATACACAAGATTGATTGTTGGCACTGGCTGTATTCAATGGTTCAGGCATAAGCATCGTGAATTGAACCTTATCCCATTGCCATGATTGGTTCGGTTGACAATAACTAGCGTCTAATAACTTATCGGGCGTACTGGTGAATATCGTGTTGACCGCCATGGCCTTGATCAGTGGATCTGCACCACCAATATGATCGTTATCACCATGGCTAATAATAAGACTGTCGATATGATTAATACCTTGAGATTGCAGAAATGGCTGGATAATAGCGGTACCAGTATTAAATTTATCACTGAATTTTGGCCCAGCATCAAATACTAAGGTGTGTTGCTCCGTTTGAATAACCGCTGCTAAGCCTTGTCCTACATCTAATAAGGTAAACCAAAATTCGCCTTTATCCGGCCGCTCGGCTGAATAGAAGAGTAGGGGTAAGATACCTAAAAGACCTAGATATTTGGCGGGAAAGCCTTTTGGCGATAATAACAAGACAATTCCCAGGGTGATCGGCACGCTATAAAACCAAGGTAGGCGAGTGCTAGTCCAATGTGAAAAAGGCAGTGATACAACATACTCTAGGAATGGCCAGAATAGCGTTAACAATAAATCGACCAAGGTTAATAACATATTGCCAACAGGCTCAATTAGCCATAACAACAGACTGGCTAATAATGATAATGGCACAATGACTAGACTAATAAACGGGACCGCAATCATATTAGCAATGGGAGCGATCAGTGAGACTTGAGAAAAAAACACTAATAACAAAGGTGTTAAGCCAAAAGCAATAAGCAGATGAATTTTGGCCCACTGCCACTTAGGCCTAGGAAAGCGGGACTGGCTGGTAAACAAAATGATGGCGACCGCTGAAAAGGATAACCATAAACCTGGCGATAACACCGCAAGGGGATCCCAAATTAAAATAACAAAAAGACTAAAGGCAAGCGTTGAAGCAATGGAGGTAGGTCGTTTGATTAGCAATGAAACCATCACGATAGCAACCATGAACAAGGCGCGTTGAGTCGGAATTGAAAACCCAGCTAAGGCGGCGTAAAACAAAGCGGTACTAAACCCGCCAAGAGCACCGACTTGTTTGGCAGGAAAAATAAGCAAGTTTTTGGCTCGTCGTGACCATAACCACCGAAAGCTAAAAAAGCCGATAGCAGCCGCTAAACCTATATGTAAACCTGAAATTGCCAATAAGTGACTGGTGCCGGATAAACGTAATAACTGCCACTGTTGTTGGCTAATGTTTTGTCGGATACCTGTTGTCAGTCCTTGAATAACGCCTTGGTTTTCACTATTCATAAGCTGAATATTTATCTTGCTGAATAAATCCTGTCTTAATGAATTAATGGATAATTCAGGAGGAGGTGCTAAGCGAATATTGGCATCACTGCTTCTAACATAACCGGTCGCCCCAATTCCTTGTTGAAATAACCAAGACTCATAATCAAAGGTGCCAGGGTTTTTCATGCCATAGGGTTGTTTCAATCGCACGGTTAACTGCCAACGTTCATCAGCATGTATACGTTTAGGTAAAGGTTGATACCAGTTCAGTAATAGCTTTTTTGGTAGTGCTATTTTCAAGTCTTGGTCTGGCCTAAACTCAAAGCGAATTCGTCGCTGGTAAAACTCTGGAATAGAACTGATTTTTCCTGAAATAACGATGTCTTGGCCTTGCAAATCAAGTGCTAGGCGATCGTTAAGTTGCAGGCTAGCTTGATAAGCTGACCAGATAAAACCGAGTGCTATAAATGCGAGCCAATATTTTTTAGAAAATACCAGTAAGATAAAGGCAGCAAATATCAGCCAAAGGGTCTGACTATCAGGTAGACTGGGCAGTTGAATTAGTAGCACGCAACCAAATAGAAATGAAATGGCAGATTTAATCATATATCCCTATAATGTCGGCCGACTTAGTAAGTAAGAGACACGATGCCTCGTAAACTCCTTAAGCGTTTCATGCCTGATCATAAAGCAATGCAGGAACACCCGCACCTGCAAAAGTTTGGTCAGCGACTGACAGAACCAAAATTGTGGCACCTTAATCGTAAATCTATTGCGGGGGGCGCTGCTTTGGGTTTGTTTATTGGTTTTATGCCGATAGTAGGCCAAATGTTTGTGGCTGCAGCATTAGCTATATTCTTCCGTGTAAATTTACCGTTCTCCGTATCAGCAGTCTGGATCAGCAACCCTTTGACGGTGGCTCCGATGTATTTCTATGCTTATAAAATTGGGGCATGGGTACTGCAAGTACCGGTTGGTCAGTATAGTTTTGAGCTAACGTGGGAATGGTTTAGCCATGAGTTTCTAGCGATCTGGCAACCGCTATTATTGGGCAGTTTTATTTGTGGAATTATTGCTGCTGTTATTGGCGTGATTGTCGTCAGAATAGTGTGGCGTTTAATCGTAATTCGGAATTGGTTGCAACGTCGCCATAAAAACAAAAACAGCTGACGCTAATCGCTAAGCTGACCATCGATTAAGGTTAATGTTCTATCCATTTGTGCAGCAAGCCCGACATCATGAGTCACAATGACTAATGCTGTGCCCATTGACTCATTGAGTTCCATAATCAACTCAAAAATTGACTGAGCAGTACGGTGGTCTAAATTCCCAGTGGGCTCATCCGCCAATAAACAAGCAGGTTTAGTAATTAAAGCGCGTGCTAACGCTGTACGTTGACGTTCTCCACCCGATAACTCGCTAGGTTTATGTAACAACCGATGGTCTAGTCCAACTTTAATTAATAATTCTTCCGCCTGAATTTGAGCTTGTTTGGGATGTTCGCCACCAATAAGCAGGGGCATAGCCACATTTTCTACTGCAGTGAATTCTGGTAATAAATGGTGAAACTGATAAACAAAACCAAGACTTTGGTTGCGTAAGGTGCTCAATGCATTAACTGATAATGCATTGAGATCTTGGCCTTGCACCGTAACGTGACCTGCAGTTGGATTATCTAAACCACCGAGTAGATGCAGCAGAGTACTTTTTCCGGAACCTGAACTGCCGACAATCGCTAAGCGATCCCCTTTATTTACGGTCAGGTTGATATCCGTCAAAACATGGGTTTCAAGATCGCCATCCGCATAATATTTTGCTAAGTTCTGGCATTGAAGAATAGCTTGATTAGTCATAACGCAAGGCCTCAGCAGGTTTGACTTGAGCTGCACGCCAAGACGGGTAAATCGTGGATAATAATGACAAAACGAATGAGGTTATGCCTATTATCGTCACATCATTCCAATTTAAATCTGAAGGTAGGCTGCTGATGTAATACACATCGGCTGATAAGAATTGATAACCGAGGAAGGTTTCAAGGTTAGCAATAAGCGTTTCGACATTTAATGCTAAGGTCACACCGCAAACCACCCCTAATAAGGTGCCAAATAAACCGATCAACGTTCCTTGCACCATAAATATGCCCATAATGTCTCTGGGTTTCATGCCTAAGGTTCGTAAAATAGCGATATCAGCCTGTTTGTCTGTCACCATCATGATTAACGTGGATACGATATTAAATGCAGCAACAGCGACGATTAATAGCAAGATCACAAACATCACTGTTTTTTCTGTTTTTAGTGCTTTGAAAAAATTAGCATGTTGATAAGTCCAGTCTGCTGCTCGATAGTTGCTAGGTAGGCTATAGAGTAATTCGCGGGTAATTTGTGGCGCTTGATAAACATCATCAAGTTTTAATCGAAGCCCTGTCACCTTGCCCTTAATTTTAAATAACTTAGCGGCGTCTTCGATATTCATGATTGCTAAGGCACTGTCGTACTCATACATGCCAATTTCGAACACACCAACAACATTTAAGCGTTTTAGTCTAGGCAGAACACCTGCAGGCGTTGGGCTTACATGAGGGGTAATCAAGGTGATTTTGTCACCAGTACGAACACCCATGGCAATGGCTAGGTCCTTACCTAAAATAATGCCAAAGCTACCTGGTTGCAGCGCATCAAATTGGCCTTGTACTATTTTTTCACCAATGCTGGAAACGCGCCCTTCCAGTTGTGGGTCAACGCCCCTAACCAAGGTACCGCGAACACGACTGCCCTGACTGAGCATTGCTTGGCCTTCAACAAAAGGCGCTGAATCAATCACATGTGGTTGATCTGTGATTAGGCTCTGTAGGCTATGCCAATCTTTAAGTGTGCCATCTGTCCCAGTCACAAAGGCATGGGAAGTCATGCCAAGGATCCGTTCACGTAACTCTTTCTCAAAGCCGTTCATGACCGACAACACAACGATTAATGCCATCACGCCTAAGGCCACACCAAACATAGATGTTAATGAGATAAATGAAATGAAGTGATTACGGCGTTTGGCGCCGGTATAGCGCAGACCGATGTAGACACTTAAAGGTTTAAACATAGGGTTTTAATTCTGATTGCATGGAAAAATGCCACACCTCGATTGAGGTGTGGCAAAAATTCTTATTTTTTCGCAAGAACAGTTTTAGTGCCGCTTTCACTGCCTAATAACAATACATCGGCAGGACGCATCGCAAACAGACCGTTCGTTACGACACCTACGATATTGTTTAATGCTTTTTCTAAGGCAATTGGTTCCATGATTTCTAAGCCATGTACGTCAAGAATTACATTGCTGTTATCGGTAATAAAACCATCACGGTACACAGGTTGGCCACCCATTTTTACAATTTCACGAGCAACGTAGCTACGTGACATTGGTACCACTTCAACCGGTAATGGGAAACTACCTAGAATGTCGACTAGTTTGCTTTCATCAGCAATACATACAAATTTGTCACTGGCTGCGGCAATGATTTTTTCACGAGTGAGCGCGCCACCACCACCTTTAATAAGTTGCAAGTTGTGGTTTGATTCATCTGCGCCATCAACATAAACAGCAATTTGACCCACATTGTTTAAATCAAGAACAGGAATGCCATGTTCTTCTAAACGCTTTGCTGAAACGATGGAGCTAGAGACTGCACCTTCGATGCGGCCCTTGATAGTAGCTAAAGCATCAATAAAGTGATTGACCGTAGAACCGGTACCAACACCAACAACACCATCAGTATTAATATGCTCTAAAGCAGCCCAGGCGGCTTGTTTTTTCATCTCATCAGCAGTCATTGCTTTTCCTTCTATAAATTTGCTTGTGTAAATTAACCGCGAATTATATACCCAAATAGCCCTAAGATGCAGGTTTCAGAGTTTAGTGAATGTGTCAGATCAAGGAACAAGACGCAGGGAATGGCTAGTCCTTTTCAAGTATTGTAACGCTGAACTGGCGCATTCACTAAGCTCCCTGAGGGCTAAGTGATAAGCGCACATCTTCGTTGTTAGAAAACCTTGAACTAGACAAAAAATTGCTCCTGCATTTTTTGCATATCGTCTATCCTTAGACATAAATGACTAGTCATTTAGTTTTATGCATAGAACATGCACGCTTATCGCTTAGCTGAGACCTGCATCTTAGGGCTATTTGGGTATGGAGATAAATCAGTGTCAATGGTAACGTAAGCGTTATATTGATAATTTTGAGCACAAATTGAGTAGTCATGCTGACTGATTATGTAGAGAAAATTCTTAAAGCGCGCGTGTATGACGTTGCCATTGAGACACCCCTGGATCTTATGCCACGGCTTTCACAGCGGTTAAATAATACCTTGCTACTAAAGCGTGAAGATCTGCAGCCTGTTTTTTCGTTCAAACTCCGTGGTGCTTATAATCGTATGCAACACTTAAGTGCGGATGAACGAACTCATGGTGTTATCGCCGCTTCTGCTGGTAATCATGCTCAAGGTGTCGCCTTAGCAGCAAATAAAATGGGCATTTCATCCTTAATTGTGATGCCTAAAACCACACCTGCGATTAAGGTTGAAGCGGTTAAATCCTTTGGTGCAGAAATTATCTTGCATGGTAATAGTTACGATGAAGCCTATAGTCATGCCTTAGCCATTGCGCAGCAGCAGGGAAGGACGTTTATTCATCCTTATGACGACCCAGAAGTGATCGCTGGTCAAGGCACGATTGCTATGGAGATCATGCGTCAACATTCAGAACCGTTGCATGCTGTATTTGTACCTGTAGGCGGTGGCGGCTTGATTGCCGGAGTGGCCGCCTATATCAAAGCCTTTTGGCCTGAGATTAAAGTCATTGGGGTCGAGCCTGCCGATGCCGCTTGTTTAAAAGCAGCACTGGACGCAGGTGAACGAGTGGTATTGGACCAAGTAGGCCTGTTTGCGGATGGCACGGCTGTATCTCAAATTGGTGAAGAACCATTTAGAATCGCTCGTGAAACGGTTGATGAAGTGGTTGTGGTTGATAGTGACGAGCTGTGCGCTGCAATTATGGATATCTTCGATGATACTCGTTCCATTGCCGAACCATCAGGAGCATTGGCGGTAGCAGGAGCTAAAAAATATATCGCTCGTGAAAACCTACAAGATGAAAACATTGTGGTTATCGATAGTGGCGCCAATATTAACTTTGATCGCCTGCGACATGTAGCTGAACGAGCAGAATTAGGTGAACGTCGAGAAGTGTTGTTTGCAACAAAAATTGATGAACAGCCGGGAAGTTTTCAAAAGTTCTGTCAGACCTTAGAAGACAAAGGCATTACCGAATTTAATTATCGTTATGCAGATAATCAGCAAGCACATATTTTTGTTGGCGTTAGTATCTCAGGCGGCGATGAGGAACGTGCAGCGCTATTTAACAACCTTGATGATGCTGGTTATCAATGGATAGACTTTAGTGATAATGAAATGGCGAAATTACATGTTCGTTATATGGTGGGTGGGCATGCGGCTCAAGTTGATAATGAGCAATTGTATCGGTTCGAATTTCCAGAACGGCCAGGTGCTTTATTACGTTTTCTTACCCACCTTGGCCAGCGTTGGAATATCAGCTTATTTCATTATCGCAACCATGGCGCAGCATATGGACGTGTCTTGATCGGCGTACAAGTTTTGGATGACGAACAAGATGAATTCCAAGGTTTCCTAGATGCTTTGGGCTATGTCTATTGGCATGAAACTAAAAATCCGGCTTATGATTTGTTTTTGAAATAAGGCACATATCTTTGTTTTATACGGTATAAGCAAGTTTGATTAATGTTGGTTGATATGATTATCTGATGTAAATAGATAGCTAACACAGGAAGGGTAAGAATGGAGGAACTGTCAGTAGCCTTTACAGAGTTTGTGATGACATCGCTGCAAGTGATAGCAGCATTGTTTATCTTTGCTATGGGCTTGTTAGTATTATGGGTCGTGGTTTCCTATGTGTTAGATGTCACCCAGACCCAGCAAGCCATACGGCGAAACTACCCGGTTATCGGCCGATTTCGTTATCTGTTTGAACATATGGGCGAATTTTTTCGCCAATACTTTTTTGCAATGGATCGTGAGGAGTTACCTTTTAATCGTGCTCAGCGTTCTTGGGTGTATCGGGCGGCAAAGAATGTAGATAGTACGGTTGCCTTTGGTTCTACTGATAATATCAGTGGCACAGGTCGAACACTTTTTGTGAACTGTACCTTTCCAACCTTAGGTGAAGATGCAGTGCCAGCACGTCCAGTGACCATTGGACCGCACTGTAAATATCCCTATGTTACCGCTTCAATTTTTAATATTTCAGGCATGAGTTTTGGCGCCATTTCTAAACCCGCAGTATTAGCGTTATCAGCAGGTGCAAAAGCAGCGGGTTGCTGGATGAATACGGGAGAAGGTGGATTGTCACCCTATCATCTGGAAGGTGGCGCTGACATCGTTTTTCAGATCGGTACAGCTAAAAATGGTGTACGTGATCTGGAGGGCAAGCTTAATGATGACAAACTGATTGAAGTAGCGGCTCATCCAGAAGTGAAAATGTTTGAAATTAAGATGAGTCAGGGAGCCAAACCGGGTAAAGGCGGGATTTTACCGGGTGAAAAAATCACGGCAGAAATATCTGCAATTCGTGGAGTAGAAATAGGTGAAGACGCCATTAGTCCTAACCGGCATGTAGACATTACCAGTTTTGATGATTTACTCGACATGATAAATCGTATCCGTGATGTTACGGGCAAGCCTGTCGGTTTTAAGATGGTGGTGGGTGCCCCGTTCCAAATTGATGATCTGCTCAAGACTATTATTAAACGTGATGTAACTGCAGCACCTGATTTTATTACCGTTGATGGTGCTGAAGGTGGAACTGGCGCAGCACCGATGGCTTTGATTGATTCTGTGGGTATGTCATTAAGAGAAAGCCTACCGATAATGGTGGATAAATTAAAACAATATGGTTTGCGAGAACGGGTAAAAGTGATCGCATCAGGTAAATTAGTCACGCCATCGTCTGTGGCTTGGGCTTTATGTTCAGGCGCTGATTTTATTGTTTCAGCACGTGGATTTATGTTCTCCTTAGGTTGCATTCAAGCGCTACAATGCAACAAAAATACGTGTCCAACAGGTATAACTACGCACGATATAAAATTGCAACGTGGGCTGAACCCTCAGGCTAAATCTGTACGTGTGACTAGTTATGTCAACAATATGGTGAAGGAGGTAGGCATTATTGCCCACTCCTGTGGTGTTAAAAATCCTCGAGCTTTGAACAGGACTCATGCACGCGTCGTGGTAGGCAGTGGTCGTACAATAGGATTAGACGAATTATTTCCAGAGCCCGAATCACTTGTAAAATAACTTAAGGAGTAAGTCATGGCGATTAGTACCAGCGTGTTGTTGTTAGCGTTTTTGTTGCTACTTGCCTTGTTACTAAAACCCCTAGCTGCAAAACTTCATATTCCTTTTGCAGGATTATTAGTCGTTACAGGTTTTGTAGGCAGTGAACTCATGGTTGGCCTAGGTTATGACACCGGCATACGTTATGACTCTTTCCATGATTTGATCTTAATTGTTTTTTTACCATTACTCATTTTTGAGGCGGCATTTAAAATTGATGCCGCGATGTTATTTAAACATCTGCTGGTCATCTTATTTTTTGCCATTCCGGTAATGTTGTTATCTACCTTTGTTGCTGCAATAGCCGTTTATTATGGTATTGGCCATCCGACGGGATTCCCATGGATAGCCGCATTAATAACGGGGGCCTTATTATCGGCGACTGACCCAGTGGCAGTGATTGAGGTAATGCGAAAACTGGGTGCGCCCAAACGTTTATGCATGTTGCTTGACGGTGAAGCTTTATTTAATGATGCTACCGCGATCGTAACCTTCAGTATCTTCCTTTATATCGCTCAACATCCCATGGAAGAAATTACCGTAATGTTGGCGGCCACTCGCTTTGCGATTGTCTTCTTCGGAGGCATTATTATCGGTTTATTTATCGGTTTGGGATTTTTGATCCTATCGCGATTATTGAAAGACTATGTGCAACAAGCCATCGTGACGCTCATAGCCGCCTATTTTTCTTATATTTTGGCGGAGCAATGGTTACATGTGTCGGGTGTGATGGCAGTATTAGTGACCGGTTTAGTATTAGGTCGGGTGATACATCACGACTTTCAATATCATGAAAAACAATCCTTCGTTGACGATTTTTGGACCTTTAATGTCTATGTCGCAGAAGCATTGATGTTCTTATTAATGGGGGTGACCATTACCGTCGGCATGTTTACCGACAATTGGTTAGCAATGTTAATAGGCATAGCAGCTGTATTAATAGCACGTGCTATCGGGGTGTTTGGTGGTTCACGGCTAATTTCATTATGGCCAAGTGTTGAGCCTATTTCACAAGGCTATCAACGCATTATGTTTGTTGGCGGTCTGCGAGGCGCAGTGACATTGGCATTAGCATTGGCCCTGCCGCTTGAGCTGGATTATTGGTGGACAGTGCAATCCATTGCCTTTGGGGTGGTGTTATTTACCTTACTGGTGCAAGCCCCCATCATTACGCCGTTATTGAAAAAAGAAGGTTTAGACGAAACCAGTGAATAAGTTTATTCATCCTCTAATTCTATCGTCCCATTTATATTAACCGTAACCTTATTCGTGCCTGCCGAGACAGCTGGTGGTGCAGCCATTGCCGTATCAGCCATCCTCATGCGTTCCATACGCATGGGTTGTGGGCTTGAATGATTGCCACCTACAGAGACATGAACAAGTTGATAAGCTGTTTTGCCAAACTGTTCAGTAACTAACAAGGCTTTGGCTTTGAATTTGGCAATCGCCGTTTTGGTTAATGCTTCTTTAGTTTCTTCGATACGTTGATCTGATACTTTAAACGTCATCGACTGCACTCTAGCTAGTTTATTAACATCAGCAATCAATTTACCAAGTTGTTCAAAATCTTGGCTGGTGAGCTTGATTTGCTGACTCACTTGCCATGAATTTATCTTGCCATTTTTATATAATGGTTGGCTGTTATAGCTAGTGGTATGGCTATCTACAGACTGCACTCGCTCAGATATTTCTAATACTTCAGCCATTTTTTTATTCACCCGTTCAGCTAATGTTGCTGCTTGATGGCCATTTTCTTGTACGATTAATATGGCAACCAACACATCATTAGCAACATCTTCTGAGGCTGAGGTTTGCAGGCTAATCTGGTTGTAGGTGGCATCGTTTGCCGATAATGTGAATGGGACGCTTATTAGCAGAAAAAATGCAACAAGACGAGTCAGCATGGTCATGGTTTAAGTCCTTATTAATGAAGGTTGAGTTGTCAGACCTGATTATTGCCAAAAAGTTGTGCTATGCTTTTGATATGGAAGATAATAAATCGGTGTTTTCTAGAGGTCCGGCGATTAATTACACAACTGCTTTGGGCATTATCCTTGGCATAGGTTTATTGTATTTTATTAGTTCGTTTACTGCGAACGGTTCTGATAGCTTTGTTAATTACCCCGGCCTGATTATTGTTATCGGCGGTACATTGGCGGCGATATTCCTTAGTTATTCCCTGCATGACATCAAACAAGCCATCAAATCATTTCGATTAATCTTTTTATACGAAAGCCTTAATCCACAACAAGAAGCGAATGAAATCATCGCCGTGTCAAAAATGTGGTTTAAACACGATACCAAAGGCATCGAAGATGTTATTGAAAACATCAATAATCCCTATTTAAAAACCAGCTTCCAACTGATTGTTGATAACACCGAGTTAGATGATATTTTGGCGTTATTACGCTGGCGTATCTTGCGACTGCGAGCTAAAGAAAAAGCCGAAGCTAGCATTTTCCACAGCATGGCCTCATTTGCACCCGCCTTTGGCATGCTGGGTACATTAGTAGGATTGATCAGCATGTTACAGTTTTTGGAAACAAAAGATCTTAGTGTCATTATGCCTACTATGGCCGTCGCTTTGACCACCACCTTTTATGGTTTGATCTTGGCAAATTTGTTATTCCATCCCATTGCGATCAAGTTAGAACGTCGCACAGAACAACGCGTCATGATTATGGGCATGGTGATGGAAGGCGTGGCGTTAATTGCAGAAGGGCGTAGTCCATCCTTTGTTGATGTCACCCTAAACTCATTTATTGCTCAATATGATAATGAGTTAAAAACCTCCATGTTTTCGTCAGTTAAAGATGAGTAAGCCAAGTCTCGACAAACATGCTTCATTCCTTTCTTCAGAAGACTTATTGATTCTGCCTGACAGGCGTTCAGTGCAAAATTGGTTACTGACTTATATTGATGTATTTGTCTTAATCGTGATGATTTTTGCTGTTTTAGTTGCGATCAGTAATTTTCAAACTGATAGCCCTATAGAAGACATAACTAAAACAGATCTTCCTCAACAAACCACTGAGGACCTCACGGAAACAGATATTAATTCTGAAGAAGAGCTTTTACTCGAACAAGCACTTAAGCAGCAAACCATTGAACAAGAGATTCAAGAGCAGCTTACTAGCCAACTTGAATTTTTAGGTTTAGCGGACAGTATCGATATGACGGTCACTAAAGGTTATGCCCAACTAACTATCGATGACCGAATCCTCTATGAATCATCGCAAGCTGAATTAACAGAGTTGGGCCAAGCAGTATTAATGCAGTTAACCCCCTTATTACAAGAGGCGGTTGGCTTGATTTACATTGAAGGCCACACTGACGACAGACCGATCAATACGTCTAAGTACCCATCAAATTGGGAGTTAGGTGCTGCTCGTGCCACCAGTGTATTGCATTTCTTAACAACACAGAACATTGAAGCGGCCAGTATGAGAGCAGTGAGTTATGCCCATACTCAGCCGATCGCCGACAATCAAACAGACCTAGGGCGACAGGAAAATCGACGCGTTAATATAGTGATTAAGGTATCGGATAGGATTGATTGAAAAAATCCGAACCTAGTTAATTTCAATATAACGAGTTAATAAATTATTTGGCTATACCGTCAAGTAGCTCTCTGCTCAAAGCAGACATGGATTAATTCGTGAAAAATTGAGAAATACAACCATCCACGTCTGATGAGGAAAATTATAAACTTTATCTACTGACTTTTATGATTGAGGCGGTATGTGATACATTTGTTTTGGAATTCATTTAACCAAGCCAAACTCGGTGTGAACCAAGGACGGAAAGTTACAGATCTTTATTATTAAGATGGCTGTGCTGCATTAAACTTAAGGACTAGATTAATGAAAAAAGGGTTTGTTATTGGCTTAGTTGCACTTCTCGGTTTTTCAAATGCTGCTTTAGCAGCGATAACCTCACTTTCGACAACGGGAACTTGGCAAACAGCCACTGGTGATCTAAGCCATTTGCAGGGCCAATCAGCCCCAGCCACTTGGACATACGATACGGAACTATCCAATGCATCATTTCGTCATGATGGTGCCCCTGGTGGGATGCTCAGCGGAGGTACTTTTAGTGCCGGTGCATTTTTGGCACCAACCTATTCACTTTCTGGTACAGCAGCTCCAAGTATCTTTGATGGAAGCAGTTTTGGGTATGAAGTATCCGATAATGGTATTGTTGCCATTGATCTTCACCCCTCTTTAGGTCCGCAGGCGCAGATGATTCGTGACGGATTGGACCCAAATAAGGTTGTTGATATACTGCTGTTTGGTACTCAGGAGTACGCATCTCCAACAGAATTCTTAGCGCTTGCCGGGATAATGGTTTTTGATAAAGACTTTTTGTCAGGGCCAATTACTACACTGCCTACCGGAGAAGAACTGCTTAATAACGCCTTATACACATATGCGTACCTTAGTCTTCATAGTGCTGGAATAGGCGGACAATTAGGTTTTGCTACTTATGGTTATGCAAAAAGTCCATCTGCAGTGCCTGTGCCAGCAGCAGCCTTTATGTTTGCACCTGCATTATTGGGTTTCTTAGGTTTGCGTAGGAAGGCTAAACTGGCTCACGTTTAGCTAGAAAAAAAATAATCATATAAATCAAGCCGTGATGGGTATCTGTCACGGCTTTTTTATTGCTTGCTAATCACTAATCCGAAGCGAACTTTAGATAAGTTCACACAGATTATGTCGAAACTATATTTGCACCCCAAAATGTTTTACCCTAGCGGAACGTTTAATCACGAAGCTGGGATGGCGATATGAAGATTATTGGATGGGTCTGTTTGTTATGGTTAAGTGCTATCAGCAGCGTCAATGCTGTTCCAATTCAGCAGAATGAAATTCCTCCAGCATTACAAGAGTGGGTGCCGTGGGTTTTACATGATGAACAAGAACAACTATGTCCGTTTGCCTACCAACAGTTTGATAAGAAACGCTGCCGTTGGCCCGTAAAGACATCATTAGACGTCACAAATAGTGGCGGCAGTTTTACTCAACAATGGACTATTGCCACATCTCAGTGGGTGCCTTTAGTGGGGCGCAATGACCAATGGCCAGAACAGGTTCGTGTCGATGGTCGAATTCAAGCTGTTATACGTCAAGGCAATAAACCTCATGTTTATCTAAGCGCTGGTGAATATTTTGTTTCTGGAGAGTTCAGTTGGTCTAAGCTTCCTAAAACCATAGCGCTGCCAGCCGATAATGCCCTATTAACCCTAACTGTTAATGGTCAGATTCAAGCCTTTCCTAAAATAGATAAAAAGGGCCAGTTATGGCTACAAAAGAATACAGTCTCTAATCAAAAACCAGAAAATGACAGTTTGACCATCACGGTACATCGTCATTTAAATGATGCCATTCCATTTGAAGTCACAACACAGATTGAATTAAATATCTCAGGCAGTGAACGTGAAATCCAATTAAGCGGTGCCTTGTTAGATGGATTTATTGCCAAGCAATTAACGAGTCCTTTACCTGCTCGCATGGAAGCTGATGGTTTGTTACGTGTGCAAGCTAAAGCAGGGCAGTGGGGGTTGAGCTTAACAAGTCGTGCTCCAGTACAAGTCAATCAATTGCAATTGTCACAAGCTGTAGCTCCTTGGCCTGAACAGGAAGTATGGGTATTTCAATCTCAGCCTAACTTCAGGCAGGTGAATGTGTCTGGCGCGGTTGCTATAGATCCTAAAAATACGCGTTTGCCCCAACAATGGCAGCATTGGCCTGCATATCAAATAGATAGCACCACTGTATTAGCCTTTGAACAAAAACAACGTGGTGATGCCACACAACAACAAGATCAACTTAATCTTAAACGTACTTGGTGGTTAGACTTCGATGGCCAAGGTTTTAGTTTACAAGATCACATCACGGGGCAAGTGCATGGTCGTTATCGCCTGCCGATGAATGCGGCTATTCAGTTAGGTCGTGTTGCCGTCAATGGTGAAGATCAATTTATTACCAAATTGGCTGACGATGACAAACAAGGGGTGGAGTTACGCTTAGGCAATATTGATGTGGTGGCGGATAGTCAGTGGCAAGGTGGTTTTACATTGCCTGCTACGGGTTGGGATGCTGACTTTCAGAATGTATCTGCCGAGTTAAATATGCCACCGGGTTGGCGTTTATTAGCGGTGTCGGGTGTCGATAAATCTTCAGGCAGTTGGTTATCACGTTGGACCTTATTAGATTTGTTTTTGGTGTTTATTATCGCGGCCAGTTTTTCTCATCTTTGGGGTAAAGCATGGGGTGGGGTGGCTTTGGTATCGATGGTGGTTTTGTATCATGAACAAGGTGCACCGGTCGCTGTTTGGTTAAATGTCTTAGCGGCATCGGCCTTATTAAAAGTCTTGCCTACCGGTAAGTTTAAAGTTTGGATACAACGTTATTTTTTCTTGTCTGTGGCTGCGGTGGTATTGATTTCTTTGCCATTTATGGTTCAACAAGCACGGCAGGGCATTTATCCCCAGTTGGAATATCCGACGTATAAAGTTGCGCCAGCATCTATTAATAAGAACCGTCAGTTAGAAGAAGCAGATTACGAGCGAGAGGAACGACAAGAAAAAGCTATGTCGGCAATGATGATGGATGAGGTGGCAAGTTATGCCGAGTTAGCATCGCCAGCTCCAACTGGGCCGTCTAGTTATAAACGCGCTTTGGCTACTTATGATCCTAATACTAAAGTGCAAACGGGGCCCGGTTTACCGAGTTGGCAGTGGCGTAATAGTCATTTAAGTTTCAGTGGTCCAGTGGCCAAAGATCAGATGATTGATTTGTGGCTATTATCACCACTAGAAAATCGTCTATTAGCCTTTGCACGCATAGCCTTGTTGTTAGCCTTGATTGCCTGTGTGCTTGGGTGGCGCAAGGGCATAGATCTCAAATCAATGTTGCCCATGTTAGCGACTGTGATATTGATGACAACAGCGCTGCCACAGCCCGCAATGGCAGATATGACCGTGCCAGATGAAAGTGTATTACAGCAGTTAAAACAACGTTTATTGTCAGCGCCAGATTGTGTGCCTGAGTGTGCGGCCAGTTCTGCGATGCAAGTTAAATTAGAATCCGATCAGCTGGTTATTTGGCAAACGATTGATGTGGCCCATGATGTATTAGTTCCGTTGCCGGGACAACGCGATCATTGGACTCCTCAGTTTGTTTCAGTGGATGGTTTGGAAGCTGCAGCTTTGCATCATGACAAACAAGGACGATTATGGATTTTATTAGCTGAGGGGCAGCATGAAATATTACTGACAGGACTCGTGCCTCAACAAGTGGTGGTGCAATTGATGTTGCCAATGAAGCCTCACCACCTTTCTACAATCACGGGTGCCGATTGGTTGATTGAAGGCAATTTACGTTCCGGTCATGTCAGTGACTTATTGTTAAAACGACAAGATAGCAGTCAACAAGTAGCTGAAAAAACAGTGTTAACACCAACAAGCTTGCCAGCCTTTGTCAAAGTCGAACGTCGATTTGATTTTAATCAACAATGGACCTTAGAAACACGCGTCACGCGATTAACACCGGCAGATAGTGTGGTTAGACTTAAAATCCCACTGATAGACGGTGAGCAGGTATTACGAGAGGGTTTAGAAGTAAGTAACAATGAAATGCAGGTGCAGTTACGTCAAGGCCAACAACATTTTCAGTGGCGCTCTGTATTAACTCAGACGGACATTTTAGTGCTGCAAGCCAAAGAGACGGATGAGTGGGTGGAATATTGGAATTTGAGCTGGGGGCCAATCTGGCATGTGCAATGGAAAGGTTTGCCGCTTATCAATAGTGGGCAAGCAGGCAGTGTTTTATGGCGACCTTGGCCGGGTGAGCAATTAAGCCTAGCGGTTCAAAGACCTGCCGGAGAACAAGGTCAAACATTAACCTTAGATCAAAGCGTATTAAAAGTAAGACCGGGGCAACGGAGTAGTGACATTGAATTAAATCTATCTTTGCGTAGTAGCCTCGGTCAACAGCAAATAATTACGTTACCAGAGGGCTCCCAATTAACGCAGGTGACGTTGCAAGGTAAAAAGCTACCGTTACAGCTGGTAGAGAATGAATTGACCTTGCCTATCAACCCTGGTGCGCAACAGGCAGTGATTAAATGGCGGCAACCATCCGCTGTTGAAGCGGTATTACAGACGCCGTTTGTGTTGTTGGGCTTGAACGGGGTCAATCATGAAATTGAATTGTTTATGCCTAAGGATCGTTGGATTTTGGCTGTTGGTGGCCCTCAGTTAGGGCCCGCTGTATTAATGTGGGGTGTACTGTTGGTGTTAGTATTGGTTGCTATTGCTTTAGGGCGAGTACCTATCACGCCACTTAAAGCGCAGCACTGGGTTTTATTATTTTTGGGTTTAACGCAGGCATCAATGTTGACGCTAGCAATTGTTGTTGGATGGTTGATGGCCTTAGGTCTACGTGAAAAGAGAGCTTGGACTGAGAGTCGAATGGGTTTTAATTTTGTCCAAATTGGATTAGGATTCTTGACCTTGGTCGCATTATCATCACTGTTTTTTGCTATTGAGCAGGGCTTACTAGGCCAACCTGATATGCAAATTGTAGGTAATGGCTCATACCGTCAATATTTACATTGGTATCAGGATCACAGTGGTGAAGTACTACCGCAAGCTTGGGTAGTATCTGTACCGTTATTTATTTATCGCGCATTGATGCTGTTATGGTCATTGTGGTTAGCCTTTGCATTACTAGGATGGTTACGTTGGGGGTGGCAATGTTTCAGCAGAGATGGAATTTGGCGACAGGTGAAATTGGACTTGTCTTCAAAGAGCTGGGGCAATATTAAAAAGAATACTGAGGAAAAAGATGAAAGCTGAACAAAAAATCCTACCTGACGCGCCGAGCCTAATCGAAGCGGCCACTGAGCAGTTTGTGCATGCAGCGAGAGCAGCCATTGCTAAACGAGGTGTTTTTCATGTCGCTCTAGCAGGTGGATCGACACCTAAAGGTTTGTATCAAAAGTTGACGACGTCGCCTTATGTTGAACAAATTGACTGGTCACGTGTGCATTTGTTTTTTGGTGATGAGCGCTGTGTTTTGCCAACGCATGACGATAGCAATTTTAAAATGGCCAGAGAGGCAATGATCGATCATGTGCCGATTCCAGCAGAAAATGTGCACCGTATGCCAACAGAAGAAGGTGTCGCGCCGGAAGTGGCTATTCGATATAGTCGAACCATGCTTGAGACCTTAGGTGAACACCCTCTAGACTTAGTTTTATTAGGCTTGGGTCCGGATGGTCATATCGCATCGTTATTTCCTGACAGCGAAGCTTTAGGTGTTACTGACCGTTCGACAACGAGCTTGTATGTTGAAAAGTTCGAATCATGGCGTGTCACCATGACCTATCCAACGATTAACGCTGCAAGACAAGTCATTGTCTTTATTGCGGGTGAAGCAAAAGCCGCTATCGTTAAAGATATTACGACGGATGCTGTTCAAGGTTTACCAGTACAACGCTTAGCACCGCAAGGTGATTATTACTGGTATATGGATGCTGCAGCTGCAGGTCAGTAATAAGTGAACACACTGCTGGCGGTTGATATTGGCGGCACTAAAACTCTGTTGGAACTTAGTTCTTTGCAGGGCGAGGTGATTGTTGAACAGAAATTTGACAGCCAGCAGTATGCCTCCTTCGATTTACTCTTAGGTGAGTTCCTCGCTCAAAAAGAAATAAAACAGCATACGATTGTTAGTGCCTGTATTGGCGTTGCAGGCCCTGTCGTCGGCAAACAAGCGGTTGTTACCAACTTACCTTGGGTGCTTGATGCAGATGAACTCACACAAGAATTTTCTATAGAACACGTTCACCTTTGTAATGACTTTGAAGCCGTAGGTCATGGTATTGCTTGTTTGAAAGATGATGAGATTGAAGTGTTGCAAGAAGGTGAGCCTGATCTGTCCACGCCACGAGCAGTGATAGGTGCTGGTACAGGCTTAGGACAAGCTTTAATGTTCCCTGAAAAGGATGACTGGAAAGTAGTGGCTACGGAAGGTGGCAATGTTGATTTTGCTCCTACAGATCAAAAACAAATTCTATTACTTGAACATATGATGCAGCGATTTGGTCATGTGTCTTATGAGCGCATTGTTTCGGGTGTGGGTTTAGTAACAATTTATGATTTTTTGCGTGCTTACCAGCAGCGAGACGAAGATGCTGATTTAAGACAGGCGATGATTGATGGTGACCCGGCGGCGGCAATTAGTCAGTTTGCGCTAAAGCAGGGTAATGAGCTGGCAATTGAAGCATTGGATATGTTTATTAAGATTTATGGCGCACAGGCTGGCAACTTGGCATTGAGTGTTATACCAATGGCAGGCTTGTATATTGCTGGCGGTATTGCAGCAAAAAATATTGAACGTTTTCAAGAAGCTGGATTTATAGAGGCCTTCCGATCAAAAGGTAAAATGCAGAATTTGGTTGAAAAAATTCCGGTCTATGTCATCTTGCAACCGAAGGTCGGGTTGTTGGGAGCTAGGTTATTAGCCCAGCAAAGCGTTGTATAATAATTGAATGAACGATAAAAATAACTCTATTCATGTTGATGTTGAAACAACATATTTAGTTCAGGAATCACAACCTGAAAAATCCCGATATTTATTTTCTTATACCATCACCATTAAAAATCAAGGTGATAATCCGGCTAGACTCTTATCTCGCTATTGGAAAATCACTGGCGGTGACGGTCATGAACAGGAAGTCGAAGGCGATGGTGTCATAGGTTTACACCCACATCTCGGACCGGAGCAGAGCTTTACTTATACCAGTGCTGCTATGTTGGATACGCCAGTAGGCATGATGCAAGGTCATTATTTGATGTTAGGTGATGATGGAGAACGTTTTGATGTCGATATTCCGGCATTTACCTTAGCGGTCCCGCAAACCTTACACTAAGATTACAGCCACGATTAGTAGCCCTTACGGTTGTTCTACAACGATACATCGGCCGATTGAGCCTAAGGCACAGGTTTCGCCATCTGGCCAGATGGCATAATCAAAAATAGCATTATCCAGTTTGCTGCCACCTAAATTTGCTGCAGTGAGATCAGCAAAAGATAAGTCTGCATTAGTTAAATCAGCATAGGATAGATCAGCCTTTTGTAGATTGGCACCTATCAATGTACTGTTTTGTAATTGACTGTAACTCATATTGGTAAAACGTAGATCAGCATAAGCAAGGTCAGCATCGATAAATGATGTATTCCATAGATTGGAGCCGATTAATTTACTATTGCGCAGCTGAGCGCCAGTTAAGTCCTGATTATGTAGGTCGAGTTTCAGTTTTGAACAGTTGTTCCAGTTGATATCGGGGCCAATAGGCGTCATGCAATTAGGTAGCGGTATAGGAAGCTTTGTTGGGAATACCACGGCTAGAGTTAAGCTGAACAACATCACAAAAAATAATGCTACCAGAGGCCAATAGAGACGTTCTTTATGTTGGCGGTATCGTTTTAATAATAGCGTACGCAATTGACGGTATTCAATATCACTATCAGTTTCAGTTGTGCGTCTTTCCTGTTTACGTTTTTGTAGGATTTCTTCAGGCGGCGGCTCTTGTAATTTCCTGCGATCAAAGCCATCTCGTTCATCTAGGTTTCTTTGGGCGCGATCGACTTCTTCGGCATTAACGATGTTGCTGAGTTCAGGAATATTGAGCAGTAATTGCCATGTTTGCTGATCTGCACTGACTTCATCATGCAAAGATAAACGTCCAACTAATAAGTTATTGCTGACAACTGCGTTAGAAAATGGCCCGGTAACAGTGCCATTTCTGCGAGTGTACCACTTGCTTATTTTCTTATTCATCATGCAATGTTTCCAGAAGGATTGCGCTTGATTGACTGATGTAGTGTAGCAAACTATTTCCCGGCCAAAGAGTGGCGTTCAAAGACTCAATTTTTACTAAGAAATAACCATTGATTGCTGGTTGTACCTTGTCTTGTGGCCTTTACGAGCCTCTGACATCATTAAATAGTTTGATACACTACACTAGCATTGTGTCAGTAAAAGATGGTTGTTGTAATGTTGATTCCGCAAACCCCTCAAAACCAAGTTGGATTGGTTAAGGATATTCCCCCCAATTTGTTAGCCAACATCGCGGTTGGACAACGAGTTGATGCGGTCGTCCTGATAGCAGCGTTGGCGTCGGAAGTTGTGAAACTTCGGGTAGCAGATACGATTATAGAATTAAAAACTCCGGTGTCATTGACGCAAGGGCAAGCAGTGCAATTGGAGTTAGTAAAGGTAGATGGAAAGTTAGTTTTGCAATTAGTGCCGGCTGAAAAAACTGACTTATTAGCTAAGCTTAATAGTCCGTTATTGTCAGCAGCACAAAAAACAGAGCCGCAAGCACTGGTAGGCGTTAGTAAAGCACTTGAAAACCCAGTCTTACCCTCAGCATTAAAAGTAGGTCAGCAGGCATCAGTAGAGGTAATAAAGGTACTTGCCAATAACCGATTATTGCTTGCGACAACTGAATTGACCAAACAACAAACTCAACAGGCTCCCAATAAGCTAGTCGCGAGTATGCCTGTTGCCGTTAAACAACAATTTGAGATTGATATTTCTCGGCTTAATTCAACCTTTAAACCTAGTGATAAATTAGTGCTGGAAATTGTCAGCCTTAAGCCGTTAGCGATAAAACTAAAGGCGGATCATAGTGAACGCAATAACCTTATTTTAGAGAAAATTCGCCAATTGTTACCTCAACAACCGGTGGCGAAAGCAAACTTGGATGGTCTAGTTACTGCCCAACAAAAACAGACATTACCTCAACCTGTGGTTAAAGAATTTAGCCAGCTATTGCAGCATGTATTAGATAAGCCTGCGATAGTTAAACCGGATGCCTTCAGACAGGCAGTACAAAATTCAGGTGTTTTTCTTGAGCGCCAGCTGTTAACTAACCCAACCAGCAATAATAACGATTTTAAGGCCAATTTATTACGGATGATTACTGTTTTGGAAACGGTAATAACAAAAAGTAATCAAAGTATTTCGTCAGAAGCAAAAGTGGATATGAAAACCTTGCCAATTCAAGTTCAATCGGCCTTGGCGGTATTAACAAAAATGCCGCAAGATTTATCGAAATTACCTGCGCAAATACAAGCGGCGCTGGCAGCAATTGGAAAGACACCTACACAGTTATTATCACTTTTAATGGCCAGCTTCAGTAGTAGCGCCGGATCGACAGCGGAAATGAAACCTCAGGCGGAGACACTGGGTCTGCCAATTAGTAAACCGCTTATACAAACCGAAAAGCTTCAAGTGCAAACAAAGGCAGTGGCGGCTGAATTATTGGTACTACGAGAGTTATTGAGAGAAGTTGAGGGGGTGCATGCCAAGTTGCAGTTTAATCAACTATCAATGCTGAAAGATCCAGATTCACCTGCTAGCCCGAATGTTTGGTTAATGGATTTACCATTGAAAGATAGAGATAGGCTGGATATGTTGCAGCTTCGTATGGAGCAATATACTCGTAAAAGTGAAGAAGAGGAGGATACATGGAATGTTCAATTGACGTTGGATACCAGAAATTTAGGTCCATTACAGGCCACAATCAATATGTGTGGTGACGATATCAAAGTAATGTTATGTGCTGAGTGGCCTGAAAGTGCAGCTTTACTAGAAGAAAATATGGATATGTTAAATGCTGATTTAGCGAAATTGGGTGTCAACATACATCATTTAAGTTGCCGTTGTGGTGAGGTCACCCCCGTCACAATTTCAGCGTCAAATTTTCATCAATCTGACGCATTAGTAGATATATCTGTATGAGCAGAGCAAGCGAACCTTTAAAAGCTATTGCATTGCAATATGACGGAGAGAACGCACCTACAATTACCGCATCAGGAGAGGGAACAATTGCGGAAGAGATCATTCGCATTGCTGAAGAGCATGGCGTGCCCTTGCGGGAAGATGCCATCTTAGCTGCATTTTTAAGTGAATTAGATCTGGGTGATGAAATTCCACCGTTACTCTATCGTGTTATTGCTGAAGTGATTGCCTATGCCTACCTAGTTGCTGGCAAAGTTCCTGAAATAAAAGATAAAAATCTAGCTGATTAAGTCATTTTTTTGTATTGAAGTGAAATCTTCACTGCAGTAAAAATGAAAATACTTTACAAACAGCATTACATAAATACGGTTAAGTGTTGATTTTTATAAATAAAAAGGATATTGTCATTACCGTTACTTACAGATGGTCTACATAATGCGGCAAAAACGTAGCTGATGGATACGGAGATCGACAGCAATTTTAAGCTCGATGAAGAGCTAGCGATACAACAACAGATAGCGCCTATTACGGCATCTGATGTTGCTGATTTGCTTGACTCTAAAATTGTTATAGCTGGTGCAAATATCTCAGACGTTGCTTTTATGGAAACCATGCTGAAAATCAGTGGTTTTTCTGACATTACCGGCGTACACGACGGTGAAGGCGTGCTTGCTAACCTTCGCCAGGGTATTCGTGATGATATATGCGATGTCGATTTAATTGTATTAGATAATAATCTTAGCGATATGACCGCCCATGATCTTCGTTTGATCATGGATCAATTTAGTGAATGGCGACTTATCCCAATCATTGCTTTGACTAAAGAGTCACAGTGGGATGCTGCACAGTTGCTCACTGACCTCGGTCATGGTGTTACCTCCTTACATTATCGTCCGTTAACAGCCGAGTCCTTTCCGCCGGCTGTGACGACGGCTCTAGCCGTTAAAAAAGAGCGTGATCTAGTTTCACAGCGTCAGATGCAGTTAGAAGATGAGCTTGCTACCTTAAAAGTAATGGAAGCACGTTTACAGTTTTCTGTGACACATGATGATTTAACGGGATTATCAAATCGTCGCCGCTTGGAGCAGGCCTTGGAGTTGAGTTTAACGCAGACGTTAAATTTTAATACTAGTAGCGCTTTGTTTTATATAGATTTGGATAGTTTTAAAGTTTTAAATGATGCAGAGGGCCATGAAGCAGGCGACACATTATTAGTCCAAGTGGCGGATTCCTTACGCAGCTATTTTTCAACGGATGATACTTTAGTACGGATCGGTTCCGATGAATATGCGGTATTAGTGGATAATATTGATGAACATTCAGCCATGGATCATGCTGAAGGTTTGCGATCACTGTTTGACGGTTATCATTTTGAGTTTAACGAGCATTATTATCATTTATCGGTGAGCATTGGCGTCAAAATTATTGAAGGTAAGAATGAATCATCTTCTGGTGAAGTCTTATCTCAGGCTAATCAAGCTTGTTTTACCGCTAAAAAGCGCGGTCGGAACCGGGTTCATTTATTTAGTTTAGATGATAAAGAAATGCATGTCCTACGTCATAGTGTGAAGTGGGCGCCACGCATTAGAGCAGCATTAAAACAAGAAAACTTCCTGTTAGAGCTCCAACCTATTTACGCTTTGGCATCTAATAGTATTACGCATTATGAATGTTTAATTCGGATGCGCGGTAGTGATGATACCTTGTATTACCCTGATGATTTTATTCCGGTAGCTGAGGCTATGGGACTGATACATCAGATTGATTTGTGGGTGGTAAATAAAGCATTTGATTTGATGAGTCAGATGCCGTCAGATATTTCAATTTCGATCAATTTATCAGGTAATATATTTCTTGACCGTAATCTATTTCCATTAGTAGAGAAAAAACTGGCACAGACAGGTATTGAACCAAATCGAATTGTATTTGAAATCACTGAAACATCAGCAATTTCTAATTTTGAGCAAACAAAAGAAATGGTTGAGCGTTTACGTTCTTTAGGCTGTCGTTTTGCATTAGATGATTTTGGTGCGGGCTTTAATTCGTATAGTTATTTGAAGCACTTTCCCGTGGATATTTTAAAAATAGATGGTGGTTTTATCACTAACTTAATCAATGATCCGGTTGATCAATTATTGGTTAAATCTATGATAGATATTGCTCACAGCCTAGGTAAGACAACGGTAGCTGAGTTTGTTGAGAATCAAAGCACGATGGATTTATTAAAAAGCTATGGTGTTGATTTTGTGCAAGGTTATCTTATTGGTAAACCACAGGTTTATTTGCCTAATCCTTAAGCTCAGCCCAGAGATTTAAGTTGAGAATCAGCATTGCTTATCCATTTCTGTAGAACAAATACAGATTAATCTAGATGGCGGCACGATTGAAATTTTACAGACTTAACACATCCTAGTGCATTTCATGCACGTTTTGAACGTCCGTTCCATGAAGTCGGCTAATCAAGTGCGCCTCTTCATCACTCAAATTACAGCTATCTATTAATTGGTTGATACCTACGCCTTTACGAGCTAAGCGAATAGCATGATCGTAACTATGGTGAGAACCCATACCTAGGTCTAAGGTATTTTGATGCTCTCTTACTTTATTCAAGGTTTGTTCAAATCGTAAAATTCGTTCGTCGGTACCGACTGCACCAATACAGAGTACGGACAACTGGTTCTGTAAACCGGCAATTTTTTCTGCTTGTACTCGATTTGTTTTAAATAAACGGGCACCAATACCCGTGATGATTAGACCGAGAAAAGCAAGTGCAGCAACAATAAGATAAGTTGTCATAGTGTTGTCTCCTGTAAGGGATGTTTTGAATTACACATATTCATCAAACAATCCATGGTGTGGAGGAGTATGGGGTTTATCATCGTTATCATGTTCGTGCTCAGTTTCTTCCTGCTGTTGTTTTTTCTGCTTCTCCCGTCGTTTATCTTCCGGTGGATGAATGACCGGTAGTGACGGTGCTGTGGGTTGAGTGGGTCTAATCTCGTCAGCCATTTCAGCAAGAATCTATAAAGTAGAGTAATCCGAAATTTCTTCTTCGGTTAATAATTTATTCACATCAATTAAAATTAACAGTTGCTCATCACGACTACAGACACCTTGAATAAAGCGAGAACTGTCGTCGTTACTCACACTAGGCGCTGTATCGATTTCAGATTGATGTAAATAAACTACTTCAGCGACACTATCTACTAACATGCCAATCACATTACCATTGGCTTCAATAATGATAATACGAGATGAGTCGTCGTTGTCTGTCGGTCCAAGACCAAAACGCCGGCGAGTATCAATAACTGTGACAACATTACCCCGTAAATTGATGATGCCAATAACATAGTCTGGTGATCCTGGCACAGGTGCAATTTCGGTTAAACGAAGCACCTCTTGTACCTGCATTACATTAATGCCATACACTTCATTTTCAAGTTGGCAAGTCACCCACTGTAAAACAGGATCTTTTTCGGCACTGTCTTTTTGGCTCATTGTTTATCTGTCCTTCACATCATGTACAAAAATATTGGTTGCCAATTAGATGGCAGCCTATATTGTTACCAAACTATAAGCACTGTTTGTGCCACTTTATTTGTCATTGCAATTATATTCATAACTTGGTGTAGATACATTAATGTAGTTAAATCATTAGTATAGTACTGAATAGTGTAACGTTTTTAGCTATATATCTATAGAAGGCAATATAACAATAAGCTATTGTTTTAAAATCAGCCGTTCAGTACTTAATATAGTGTTCAGGCTGCATTTTCAGTGCTTATTGGAGTAATAACTGCAGGGCTATTAGGAGCTACGGGTGCAGCTGTCGGCTGGCTGAGTGGAGTGCTAGGTACAATTTCTTTACTTGATGGGTCAAAAATATCTAAGGAGCGGCGACTTTGATCATGCCCTAATACCACTAACACTACTCGACGATTCTTTTTACGTCCTTCTTCCGTCGTATTATCAGCGATCGGCTTAAATTCACCATAGCCGATAGCGCTCATTCTGCTTGGATTAAGTCCATAGCGTTCTAATAAATGGACGACTGAAGCAGAGCGAGCTGCAGATAGTTCCCAGTTTGAAGGAAAGCGGGGTGTATTGATGGGGTTATTATCGGTGAAACCCTCTACATGAATAGGATTAGCAGAAGTCTGTAATATAGCAGCAATTTTGCCAATAATGGGTACAGCCTTAGTTTCCAGACGTGCTTCACCACTGCCAAACAGCACTTTTGAATTCATTTCAAGCTCTAACCAGTCATCGCCTTTTTTTATTGTTACATCATCACTATCGATAAGATCGGACAAGGCGGTACTTAATTGCTGTGATAAATCGTTAATCGTGCGGATGGTTTCTTCTGGAACAGGCGGTGGAGTATAGTCTGGTAGAGCTGGTAACTCGATGCTAAATACTGGAACATCAGGTAAACCTGGTTGTGCAGACAGCTCACCTTCACCTCTACTTAACTCCCCAATTTGAACCGGCTCTTCACTTCGAGGACTATCAGAAAATACTGATTCTAAGCTATTAGATAAAACACGATATTTACCTTCATTGACGGATGAAATGGAATACATCACCACAAAAAAAGCAAACAATAGCGTGATAAAGTCAGCATAAGAAACTAACCAACGTTCGTGGTTTTCATGCTCCTCAACTTTTCTTCTGCGTGCCATGATGAACTTTAGTGAAGATAGGCCTGTAAGCGGCTTTCAATATTGCGAGGGTTATCACCATTAGCAACGCCAACAAGTCCTTCAATTAACATCATTTGGTTTGTACTCACTCTACCGACCAGTGTTTTTAATTTGTTCCCTATAGGCAGGAATAATAAGTTGGCCAAGCCAACACCATATATGGTTGCGATAAAGGCGACAGCGATACCTGAGCCTAATGATGACGGATCGGCCAGGTTCCCCATTACGTGAATTAAACCCAGAACCGCCCCGATAATACCTATCGTAGGAGAATAGCCACCCATGGCTTCATATACTTTGGCTGCTTGTATTGCATTCGCTTCTTGTATATCTAGATCTGTTTCTAATACTTCGCGAATGACCTCTGGCTCAGCACCGTCAGAAATAAGCTGTAGTCCTTTTTGAGTAAAAACATCTTCCTCATCCATAGCGATGGATTCCAAAACGATTAAACCTTCTTTCCGCGCTATTTGATTCCATTCGAGGATTTTATCTAAGGTTTGAGCAGCAGAACTGTGAGGTGGTTTAATTACCCAGACCAGCATTTTTAGTGATTTTATAAAGGTATCAAGGGGAGTCTGTAACATTACCGCACCGACAGTGCCACCAAGCACAATCAGTAAGGCAACGGAGTTCATAATGGTGTCAAGGTGGCCGCCTTCTAAAACTTGACCAGCTAGGATTGCACCAAAACCAACAATAAGACCTATTATGCTTAGAATATCCATCGTTTATGAGATTTCCGCTAACTGTTGTCCAATGTCTACTAGACTGAGAATTCTATCAGCAATACCTGCCGAGGCAATAGCCATAGGCATGCCATAAACAGTACAACTTTGTTCATCTTGTGACCAAATTGTGCCGCCGTGATGATGAATTTTTTTACAGCCATCTCGGCCATCGGACCCCATCCCGGTTAATACAACAGCCAAGGTTTCTGCAGGACAAATTCGTGCCACTGACTCAAGCGTAATATCAACACAAGGTTTATAAGTTTGCTCTTCCGGACCATCTTCAATAGCAATATATTGCCGATTTCGATTGCCCTTAATCAACATTTGTTTACCACCTGGTGCTAAATAGGCGGTGCCAGATACCAGTACATCGCCGTCATCAGCGTGTTTAATGTTAATGGCACACAGATTATTTAGCCTTTCTGCAAAAGAGGGGGTGAAGGTGGCCGGCATATGTTGAATCAGTATAATTGGATAAGGGAAAGTAGCGGGTAACTGTGTTAACACCTTTTGTAGTGCTACCGGCCCACCGGTTGACGTAGCCAATGCAACAAGTTTGATTTTCTTTGATACCGATGGCACTTGTTTGTTTGGTTTAATCGTTGTATTAGGTGCGGTTCTCAGTGAGGGACTAACATGCGCTTTTCCACGGAAATTTTTGGCTAAGTGGTGGAGCCGATGGCAAAGCTGTTGATGAGCAATACTTTGATCTTCGGAAAGATCTTCAAAGCGCTTAGGGAGAAAATCTGCTGCCCCCGCTTCGAGCGCATCTAAGGTTGATTTTGCCCCTTCTGTTGTCCATGTGGATAACATTAATATAGGAATTGGATGTCGTTCCATTATTTTTCGAACAGCGCTAATGCCATCCATGACGGGCATTTCCATATCCATAGTAATGACATCGGGTGATAGCTTGATTACTTGATCAATAGCTTCTTGGCCGTTGTTTGCTGTACCAGCAACTTCTAGCCCAGGATCAGTAGCAATTATTTCAGAAAGTCGTTTTCGAAAGAAAGCAGAATCATCAACTATTAATACTCGCGTAGCCACATTTTTCCTTAGTAGCCTCTATTAGCATAGGCATTCATAAGTTCAGGAAAGTCTAAAATTAAGGAAATGCGACCATCACCCGTGATCGTTGCTCCTGCTAGACCCTTTGTACCATGAAGCATAGCACCTAATGGTTTAATAACAACCTCTTCTTGACCGAGAAGTTGGTCAACCACAAAACCGACACGTTGCGTACCAACATTAACAATGACCACATGCTCAATATCAGGTTTTTCTGTTTCATGAAAGCTGCTTGCTAACCATTTGCGTAGATAGAACAGTGGTAAGGCTTTTTTGCGGACGATAATTGTCTCTTGACCATCAACAATATTAGTTTTTGATAAATCTAAGTGGAATATCTCATTAACATTCACCAGAGGCAGGGCAAAAATTTGGTCACCTAACATCACCATTAATGTTGGCATAATAGCTAAGGTTAGAGGTACTTTTATGGATAAGGTCGTTCCTTTGCCAACTTCGGAATCAATCTCTATAACACCATTAAGTTTGGTGATACTAGTTTTAACCACATCCATGCCAACACCACGGCCTGAAATATCTGAAATTTCTTGCTTCATCGAAAATCCAGGGGCAAAAATAAGTGCATAACATTCAGATGCAGTAAGCCGAGAGGCTGATTCTTCATCCATCATGCCTTTCTCTACGGCTTTTTGGCGTAAGATATCTGAATCCATGCCTGCACCATCATCTGAGATGGTGAGCAGAATATGATCACCTTCCTGTGCGGCACCTAGAATAACGTTACCCTGACGAGGCTTGCCTGCAGCTTCACGTATATCCGGCATTTCTATGCCATGGTCGACAGCATTTCTAACCAAATGAACTAATGGATCGGCGAGGGCTTCAACTAAGTTTTTATCTAAATCAGTTTCTTCGCCTTGCAACTCTAAGTTAATATCTTTTTTCAAGTTTCTGGCAAGATCTCGAACAACGCGAGGGAAGCGGCCAAAGACTTTTTTGATTGGCTGCATGCGCGTTCTCATTACCGATGTTTGCAGATCGGCAGTTACAACCGCCAGGTTGTTCACTGCTTTTGACATTTCTTCATCTTCAAATGCAGCTTCTAAGGTACTGATACGGTTACGGACCAATACTAATTCACCCACCATATTCATGATTTCATCAAGACGGCTGGTATCAACACGCACACTGGTTTCTACTTGTTTAGCAGTAGGCGCAGCTTTTGCTTCAGACTCTTTAGATTGAGCCTTAGCTTTGGCTGGTTCTGGAACTTTTTTAGGCTCGACTTTTTTTGCTTGTTCAGGTTTCTTAGCGTCGATTTTTTCTTCTGCGGGCGGTGCTGCTTTTTTCTTCCCTTGTAACTCATCCAATAATGCTTCAAATTCATCTTCAGAAATATCATCACTTTGTGGAGCTGAGGCCGGCGAGGCTGGCGGAGAAGTATTAACTACTCCAGGTGTAGCATTGCCATGTAGTTGATCTAATAAATTCTCAAACTCATCTTCAGTGATTTCATCACTATTTGTGGCAGGAGGTGCACTGCCAGATTCAGATTTTTCAGCTCCAGGTGAGGTGCTGCCATGGAGTTCGTCTAATAAGTTTTCAAATTCATCCTCAGTGATTTCATCACTGGCTGCTGGGGCGTCAATTTCAAGTGTTATTTCAGGTTCTGGCTCAGCGACGGGAGCTGCACCAGGATTAAGGAAATAGGCTAACTGCCTCATCACGCTGTCATCTGCTGGAGAAGGATATTCACCGCTTTTTGTTTCTTCAAACATGGTATGCAGTATGTCTAATACCTTGAGAAAGGTATCCATCATATCCGCGTCAACGATACGATCACCTTGACGCAAAATATTAAATAAATCTTCACATTGATGACACAGGTTAACCATGGCATCCAAACTTAAGAAACCAGCCCCACCTTTGATGGTGTGGAAACCTCGGAAGATCGCGTTGAGTAGCTCACTATCTTCTGGCTGAGATTCCAATTCTACAAGTTGTTCATTTAGTCCTTCTAATATTTCAGCAGCTTCAACTAAAAAGTCCTGCAGAATTTCATCATCAGTGTCTAACGCCATCATTTGTTTCCTTTAGAAGCCTAAACTTGATAATAAATCATCGACCTCGTCTTGGTTATTAACAACATTGGGCTTATCTTTATTGATTTGAGGTCCTTCCGCCTTAATCAAATCCACCTCATTGCCGTCTTTTGGTCTCTTTGTTTGGTGCTTACCGGCAATTTTTACCAGTCCTACCAATTTATCTTCTACTTCTCCGACTAGGCTAATTACCTGTCGAATCACTTGTCCGGTGAGATCTTGAAAGCCCTGAGCCTGCGTCATCTCTAACAAGTTTTCATGGATCTGCTCAGAATGTTTTTTTACATTGGGCAGATAACTCTCAATTTCTTCACTCAGGGAACGAAATTCATCCACCCCCATTTCTCTCATGCGAAAACGGTGCCAACTCTCTTCGATATTTTGGGCGGTGAGCTTAAGTGAATCAGACAGTGGTAATGTGTTATCGATCAGCTCAAGCGTCTTATGTGCGGCTTCTTCCGTCGTCGTAATGACATAATTCAAGCGTTCGCGGGTATCAGGAATATCATGTTCGGCTAAATCAACTAGCCGAGAGTCAACATTAAAATTACTGAGGGACTGGTGAAGTTCACGAGTAAGCGTACCGACATCATGAAATAGCTCACTTTCTTGTGCCAGTGTGAGATTAGCTAAATGTATCTGAGCTTGTTGCTCATCATCTGCTTCTAATGCTGTGACTAGGGCACGAGCAGCCTCAAGTAATTCAATGTTGTTTTGGGTTTCCATAATAAACCTTATTTAAGATGCATCAATACGTTCGAAGATTTTATCAATTTTATCCTTTAGTGTAGCAGCTGTGAACGGTTTTACTATATATCCGTTTACCCCCGCTTGTGCAGCTTCAATAATTTGCTCACGTTTGGTTTCAGCCGTCACCATTAGAACGGGCATGGAAGAAAGAGTTTCATCTGCACGCACGGTTTTGAGCAGATCGATCCCTTGCATTCCTGGCATATTCCAATCTGTTACCAAGAAATCTATACCCCCTGCTTTTAAGATTGGCAGTGCAGTTAGACCGTCATCGGCTTCTGTCGTATTGTTAAAACCCAAATCTCTTAATAAGTTTTTTATAATCCGTCTCATTGTAGAAAAGTCATCCACAATTAGGATTTTCATGTCTTTATCCAAAACATACCTCCATTTTCAATTTAACCAGTCACATAATTTAGAGCGAAGCCGAATAATGGTTTGACTATGAATCTGACTTACGCGCGATTCACTGACTCCAAGAACTTCGCCAATTTCTTTTAAATTTAATTCTTCATTATAGTATAGGCCCATCATTAAACATTCGCGTTCAGGCAATGTTGAGATCGCGTTTGCTAATGCAGCCTTAAACCCTGTTGATTGTAATTCTTCTACCGGGCCTGATAAAACATTAGATATGGGCTTAGCCTGAGTTTCATCGTTATCAGAAAACTCACTAAGACTGAAGACCTGATGACCAGCAGAGTCAAATAATTGCTGGTGATACTCATCCACACTAATACCTAATGCTGTTGCTATTTCCTTATCTTTAGCATGTCGTCCTTGTTGTTGTTCTATCTCATGCATAACTGCAGAGATTTCACGAGCTTTTCGGTGTACTGAACGTGGCGCCCAATCATTACGGCGAATTTCATCTAGCATAGAACCACGAATACGAATGCCTGCGTAAGTCTCAAAACTTGCACCTTGACTTGCATTATATTGTTGCGATGCATCTAATAGGCCGATCATGCCTGCTTGAATAAGGTCATCAACCTCGACGGTATGGGGCAGACGAGCGATTAAGTGGTAGGCAATACGTTTAACCAATGAGGCATGCTTTTCCAGCAGCGCCTCTCGGGACTGGCTCGATGCATCATCATTGGTATACATCGTCACCTTATTCATGTCATGCGATTTCCAGACTTGATTGGATCAAACGTTCGACAAAAAATTCCATGTGGCCTTTGGGTTGTTTCTGTACTGGCCAGTATTCAACTTTCTTAGCAAGGTGCATAAATGCCGTTGCAGATTTACTTCGAGGAATATATTCAACAACAGCACGTTGTTTTTTGACTGCACGACGTAAATCATCATCAAATGGCACAATACCCATAAAGTCGAGATTTACCTCTAGGAAACGGTCACACACCATTGAAATTTTATTAAACAGCTCACGACCTTCAGATACGCTACGCGTCATATTGGCAATAATATGAAAGTGTTCAACGTTATATTGTCTACTCAGTAATTTTATCAGGGCATAGGCATCAGTGATAGAGGCAGGTTCATCACAAACAACAATAATGACTTCTTGAGCTGCGCGGGTAAAACTGATCACGCTATCTGCGATGCCAGCAGCGCTATCTATCAGTAATACATCAATATGCTGTTCTAATTCACTAAATGCTTGAATCATGCCTGCATGTTCAGCAGGGCTGAGCTCGGCCATTTTTTGTACACCGGAAGCTGCGGGAATGATTTTTAGGCCAGCGGGGCCTTCAACAATGATTTCTTGTAATGTTTTACTGCCGTCTAATACATGCTGCAAGCTAAATTGAGGATGCAGACCTAACATGACATCAATATTGGCAAGGCCGAGATCGGCATCAAGCAATAAGACATCTTTTCCTTGTGAAGCGAGGGCAACACCAATGTTAACTGTTACGTTGGTTTTGCCCACACCACCTTTACCACTAGCAATCGCGATTACTTTTACTGGCCGAGGTGATGTTGTCATTTTTCTAAGACCGTTTGCCTGGTCATTGGGTGTGTCAGCCATAGGCGGCAAAACCTCCATAACTGGATAAGGTTTGTGGATCCAGTTGTTGTTGATCATTAATCATTAAATCACTCGCTTGTCTGACAAGTGTATTGGGTCTTGCCAAGGTCAAATCTTCTGGTACTTGCTGACCATTGCAGATGAAAGCTAAAGGTAAGTTATGGTTGATCAGCGCTGAAATTGCGCCGCCTAAACTATTTGATTCATCCGTCTTAGTCAAAATACAACCGCTTAAGTCAAGGTGTGAGAAAGCACTAATAATATCATTCAGGCCACTGGTTTGGGTGGTCGCTGACAAAGTTAAATAATTTTTTATTGGTTGTGACTGTTGTTTAAGCAGAGCAAACTTTTCGGTTAACTGTATATCACGTTGATTCATTCCAGCAGTATCGATCAGGATAAAGCGACGATCAAGCAGTTCATTAAGGGAATCACTCAATTCTTGATGGGTTTTTGCTACTCGCACAGGAACGCCTAGAATACGAGCATAAGTGCGCAGCTGTTCTTGGCCTCCGATACGATAACAATCGGTGGTAATGAGAGCGACATTTTTTGCACCATGTTTCAGTGCACAGCGGGCTGCAAGCTTAGCAATGGTCGTAGTTTTACCCACACCGGTTGGGCCGATCAAAGCATAGATGCCACCGGTATTGATAATGTCATCTTGTTGAACCTTTATTTGGCTGGCCAGTACACCAAGAGACTGACGCCAAGCCGTTTCTAAATCACTTACTTCGCCCATTTTAGTGGTAATTTGTTTGGCTAAATCAATTTGCACCCCCATTTGCAAATGACGTTGTAATAACTGCACCTGCATTGGACTTTGACGTTCCATATCTTTCCAGGTTAAGTCTGATAGTTGATTTTGCAACATATCTTTTAAACCTGAAATCTCTTTACGCATTTGAATTAATGTTGGTTCTTGCGACCAGATATTAGCTTGTGGCGAAATCGGTGCACGTTCAGGCTCCTTGGCGGGATTAATTTCTACCTTAGGTGTTTCATTAACGCGATCTCGTTCAGCGGGTGCCGGTGCACTGCGTTTAAATTGATTCTCGTCATAATCGGTAGCGGCCACTATTTCAACACCACCATCAACGCGAGTATTAGAAAGGATAACAGCATCGGGACCAAGCACTTCGCGAACTTCACGAATGGCTTGACGTACATCTGCAGCTTGGAAACGTTTAATTTTCATAACTCAACCTCATAGACTAACGACCAACGTTAGCAACGATTTTTATTTGTTTATCATCGGGGATTTCATTGTAAGACAGCACATTTAAGCCCGGAATCGAATGGCGAATAAAGCGAGAAATCCAAGAACGTAAACCAGCTTGAACAACAAGAATAGAAGATTCTCCTTTCATTTCCTGACGTTGTGCTGCTTCTTGTAAATTCTTATGCATATTCTCAGCGAGTCCTGGTTCTAAACTAGCGCTACCATCATCTGTAGCATGTAAAGCTTGAAGCAATAACTGTTCCATTTCAGGGTCTAAAGTAATAATTGGTAGGTCCGCTTGGGTACCATTCAAATGTTGGACAATTGAATTGCTTAGCGCAACGCGGGTCGAGGCGGTAATTGTTTCTGGATCCGGGTTGCGGCCCGCTTGTTCTGAGATAGCTTCGGTAATTGTGCGAATATCGCGAATTGGAATGTTTTCTTCCAATAGATTCTGTAATACTTTTTGTACTGTTCCCAATGGCACAATGTCTGGAACTAGGCCTTCTACCAACTTTGGCGCACTCTTAGCTAAGTTGTCGAGTATGTGCTGAACTTCTTCTCGGCCCAGTAAGTCATGAGCATGGTTTTGTAAGATTTTGCTTAGATGAGTGGCAATAACAGTGTCTACATCAACCACCGTGTAACCCTGCGCTTGGGCTTGTTCGCGTTGACTTGGCTCTATCCAAACCGCGTCTAAACCAAATGCTGGGTCTTTGCTTTTTATGCCGTCTAACTCGCCAAAAACTTGACCAGGGTTAATGGCCATCATTCTTTCAGGATGAATTTCAGCTTCACCAAACGTGACACCAAAAAGTGTAATTTGGTAGGCGGTGGGTGCTAAATCCAGATTGTCACGAATATGTACTGGCGGTATTAAGAAACCTAATTCCTGAGATATCTTTTTCCTTATTCCCTTGATTCTATTCATTAACTGGCCGCCCTGATTTTTGTCGACCAATGGGATAAGACGGTAGCCCACTTCTAAACCGATAGGATCAACGGGGCTAAGATCGTCCCAGCTAAGATCACGTTGTTCGCGAGGTGTTTCCGTTTGAGTGCTTGTTTGAATTATCTCTGCCGCTGTGGCAGCTTTTTGACGTTGCATTAACAGCCAGGCGCCAGCTCCACCTGCCGTGGCTAATAGTAGAAATGGCACATTAGGCATGCCTGGTATTATCCCCATGCCACCGATGATGGCAGAGGTAGCCGCTAATGTTTTGGGCTCTTTAAATAACTGGCCGACAATTTGATCGCCCATATCTTCTTCTTTGGTAGAACGAGTCACTAATAAGCCAGCTGCAGCAGCGAGTAATAAAGAAGGAATTTGGGCAACAAGACCATCACCAATAGTCAGTAAGGCATAGTTACGAGCAGCCTCGGCGAAAGTTAAGTCATGCTGAGCAACACCAATGATAAAACCACCGATGAGATTGATAAATAGAATTAAGATACCGGCAACCGCATCACCACGAACAAACTTACTGGCACCATCCATAGACCCATAAAAATCGGCCTCTTGCATTATTTCGCTTCGGCGGCTGCGGGCTTCATCCTGATCAATTAGACCTGCGTTTAGATCGGCATCAATTGCCATTTGTTTACCAGGCATGGAATCTAAGGTAAATCGAGCGCTTACTTCAGCGATACGAGTGGCACCTTTGGTGACAACTACAAAGTTGATGATGACCAGAATTGCAAATACAACAAAACCGACCGTGTAGTTACCACCGATAACAAACTCACCAAAGGCCTCAATGACATTACCTGCGGCGGCAGTACCAGTATGCCCCTCAAGTAATACGATACGTGTGGAAGCTACATTTAAGGCTAAACGAAGTAGGGTAGCGATAAGTAAAATACTGGGGAAAGCAGCAAAATGTAATGGTTTCAATACATAGATGCTGGCCAGCATGATGGTAAGGGAGAGCGCGATATTAAAGCTAAATAACATATCGAGCATGAAAGGGGGAAGTGGCAAAACGATCATGGCTAATAATGCAACCAGCATCATGGGCGCCGCTATCTTTCCGCTTAATAAAGGTTTTAAACGGGCAAAAAGGTCGTTGTTTTCCATCTAGGTTTAATCTCGTTTTAATTCATCTGGTATATCTAAGCCCTCCGCGTCTATGTGTGGTTTATTGCCACCACGAGTGTTATAGCGACGTAATTGGAAGACAAACGCTAACACTTGAGCTACTGCAATATATAGACCAGCTGGTATCTCATCGCCTATTTCAGTGCTGTAATAAATGGCCCTAGTTAGCGGAGGTGCTTCTAGAATAGGGACTTCATTCGCATCGCCAACCATACGAATTTGTTGCGCAATCAGATCTGCACCTTTAGCGACGACGACCGGGGCCCCTGGACTAGCCTGGTCATATCGTAAGGCAACTGCATAGTGGCTAGGGTTAGTAATAACAACATCAGCCTGTGGTATATCTTGCATCATGCGTTGTTGTGATAACTCAATTTGTAGACGACGAATACGGCCTTTAATTTCTGGATTACCATCGGTATTTTTACTTTCGTCTTTGACCTCTTGCTTGGTCATTTTGAGTTGTCGATTATGATTCCAATGTTGAAATGGCACATCAATTAAGGCAATTAAAATCAGACTCGACGAAAGGGCTAAAAATACCCATACAACTAAATAACCAAGATCAGTCATGGCGACCTCCACTTCTTGTTTACCCAGTGTCAATAATTGGTCGCGAAGGTTCCATAAGATCAGAGTGGCGATAGTACCGATAAGAAAGAACTTGCCGAGTGCTTTGGCCAGTTCGATCAAACCTTGTGGACCAAAGATCTTTTTCATACCTTTGATTGGGTCCATCTTTTCAGGTTTGAATCCCATCGCTTGAGTTGAAAAGTTCCAACCGCCGATACTCGCCGGTGCAACCAATGCGGCTAATACAGTAACAGCAAGGAAGGCGCCTAGGTCAAAGGCAATTGTTTCCAATGAGGATAGAAAATGAAGTGGTAATTCGACCGGATTAAATATTTCTTTACGACTGAAGGTGAAGGAGTCTTTCATTACTTCGGCGATACTACGAATCAGGCGTTCACCAAGAAATAGCATCCCTACCGCACTGGCAATGAGTATCATGACAGTAGTAAATTCTTTTGAACGTGGAACTTGCCCTTTTTCTCGAGCCTCAATGAGACGCTTAGCCGTGGGTTGCTCCGTTTTTTCTTGACCTGTTTGTTCAGCCATTGGGGTGCACCAGCGCGCGTGTCATTTGTAACATTTGATCGGTCATGGTGACGAAATGTGATGAAATATTGGGCAAGGTCACAAATATAATGGCAAATCCCAGAATAATGGTCATGGGGAAGCCGATTGAGAAGGGACTGATTTGTGGTGCGGCACGAGATAATATGCCAAATGATAAGTTAACCATCATCAATGAACCGATGGCCGGCAAGGCGATAATGACGCCAGCCGCATACATCCAGCTCGCTTGGGCAACAATGTCACGAAAGCTGTTAACAGGTATCCCTGTGGGTAATACGGGCAATGTAACAAAGCTTTCGCTGAGTACTTGAATTAACACTAAATGACCATTCAGACTAATGAAAATTAAGGTGACAAAAATTAAATAAAATTGACTGATCACGGGAACGGTAACGCCATTTTGAGGATCTATCATGGAAGCAAAACCGAGTCCCATTTGCATAGCGATAATTTGGCCAGCAATGATGAAAGCGTTAATCAGTAATTGCAACATAAAGCCCATGCAGACACCAATCAGAATTTGATGGGCTACGATCAACAAACCTGCTCCACTAAGCGGTTCTACAGCAGGGGCTACATCAGGAATTGTGGGCACAATCACAATACTCAACGCCAAGGCAATAAGTAAACGACTACGTACTGAAACAAAGTTACTACTGAAAATCGGTGCAGCCATAACTAAAGCGGCAATTCGAAAAAATGGCCAAATATAACTACCAATCAGGCCGGTAATTTCAGCACTAGTAAATTGCATGGTTAGCCGATCAGAAAAGGAATGTCTTCAAAGATGCGTTGAGCATATCCGGTTATTAACGTTAACATCCATGGCCCCGCAAATATTAGCACGAAGATAGTGACCAAAAGTTTGGGAATAAAGCTCAAGGTCTGTTCATTAATCGATGTGGCGGCTTGAAACATGGCGACTAATAAACCGACACACAAGGCCGGCAACAAGATAACCGCAATTAACATGGTAATAACCTGTAAGGTTTGTTGCATGATGGTTAAAACGGTTTCAGGCGTCATGGGACTTAGACGTAAAAACTAGAGGCTAATGTACCCATCAATAAGGCCCAGCCATCAATAAGAACAAACAACATTAATTTGAAAGGCAATGAAATTAACATCGGCGATAACATCATCATACCCATGGCCATTAATACACTAGCCACCACTAAATCGATGATGAGGAATGGAATAAATATTAAGAAACCAATCTGAAAGGCAGTTTTTAATTCGCTGGTGACAAAAGCAGGCAACAGCAAACTAAACGGTACATCTTGTGCTGATTCTAACTCTTGGTGGCCGGCAATGCTGGCAAATAACTCGATATCACTTTCTCGTGTTTGAGCCAGCATAAAGTCTTTAAACGGTTGGCTCACATCTTCAATGGCTTTAGTCACAGAGACCTCGCCATCCATATACGGTTGTACCCCATTTTGATAAGCGGTATCAAACACTGGATGCATGATAAAAAAAGTTAGAAATAACGATAAGCCAACTAAGATTTGGTTTGAGGGTGTGGACTGTACGCCCATTGCTTGGCGAAGAATGGATAACACAATGATGATTCGGGTGAATGAAGTCATCATCATTAACGCGGCGGGTAGCAACGTTAAGACGGTCATTAACGCTAGGATTTGCAAGGTGACCGTGTAATTTTGCCCGCCATCGGCAGCGGTCGTCACCGTTAACGCCGGTACGCCGGGCTCGGCCAGAGTAATTAAAGGTGAAAATAATAGACTGAATAATATCAACCAACGGATCATGATTTACTCCGTTGCTTCAAAATTTGTTGAAATTTATCTGCAAAATCAATAGGAGTTCGTTTTGTTTGTTCAGTGTTAATGGGTGTTTCAAGTATGTGCAATGTTTGAACATGCTGAGCGGTGACACCGACTAAAATTTGTTGCTCGCCGACTTGTAATAATATTGCTCGTTCGCGAGGGCCAAGGGGCAGTCCAGCGATAATTTTCATTTCACCATTTGCCGTTGCTTGAAAACGGTTAGTCCGTTTTATTAACCATGCAAGTAGAATAATAATAGCTAAGACTAAGGTTAATCCTAGCAGTGTTTCTACTATGGCACCTGATGAAAGCGTTGGAGTTGTTAATGTTTTGGCGGTAATGGCATCGCTAGTCTCAGCGGCGGAAATACCAGCAGCCCAAATCACCATCAAACCAGAAAAAATTGCACGAAAACTCATGGTCATTGTAATTTTTTAATGCGTTCAGCGGTACTAATGACATCGGTCAAACGAATACCGAACTTATCATTAACGACCACGACTTCACCATGAGCAATTAGAGTCTCATTGACCAATACATCCATAGGTTCGCCGGCAAGGCGATCTAGTTCAACAACTGAGCCCTGACTGAGTTGCAGTAAATTACGGATATTAATTTTAGTCCGGCCAATTTCCATAGAAATGGTGACAGGAATATCCAACACCATATCCAAATCAATATCAGATTTTGGTGTTGAGTCATCTGCTAGCTGAGCAACAGGTGCTTGAGCTGCTTCTTCAGCCTCACTGTCGGCTTGTTCTTCTAACGCTGCTGCCCATGGATCTTCTTCAGCTTCACTGTCTGCTGGCCCTTGTTCATCTAATGCTGCTGCCCATTCATCGGCAACATCTTGATCTGCTTGAGGGGTATCTTCACTCATAGTTACTACCCTTTCTGAAGTTGAATAAATAGTGGAGAAGTATCTTTTGGATGTTCAATGACATCGACAATTTTTAATGCGGCATTGCTTTTGTGTTCGCCAAAAGTAGCACGGAACAGCGGGATGTCTTCAACCTTAGCGATAATATTTTTAGGCATCTCAATCGGTATAATATCGCCTGGCTTAAGATCTAAAACTTTTTTTAGACTTAATGATGTTTCAGTGAGATTAGCGGCTAGTGTTACATCGGCGACCATAATTTCTTCCCGCATGGATTTTGTCCAGCGGCCATCATCTTGAGAACGATCACTTTGCAAGCCGGTATCAAGTAACTCGCGAATAGGCTCAAGCATGGAGTAAGGATAGGAAACATGAATGTCTCCGCCGCCGCCATCTAACTCAATATGAAAGGTGGAGATAACAACCACTTCACTCGGAGTAACAATATTGGCAAACTGCGGATTGACTTCATGATGAACAAATTCAAACTCCATATCCATCACCGGTGACCATGCATCAGTCATATCCTTAAAGACTAATTCTAAAACCATATGAATGACGCGTAGCTCAGTACCGGTAAATTCACGGCCTTCGATTCTGGCTTGAAAACGACCTTCACCACCAAAGTAATTATCTAGAACAGTAAAAACGAGTTTAGGTTCAAATACGACCAGTCCGGTACCACGCAACGGATGCATATGAATTAAATTTAAGCTGGTGGGAACAAATAGAGTATGAATGTACTCGGAGAATTTCATGACCTGAATTCCGGCTACTGAAATCTCAGCAGATCTACGGAGCATATTGAACAGGCTAATACGGAAATGACGACTAAAACGTTCATTGATCATTTCCAAGGTTGGCATGCGACCGCGAATGATGCGATCTTCATTGCCAAAATCATAGTCACGTGCATCGCCGTCATCTATAGATTCATCGGTTTCTAACGCCTCATCAGCGCCGCCTCCTAATAGGGCATCAACTTCGTCTTGTGAAAGTATGTCGTGAACGGCCATATTGTTACTGCATAATTAAACTAGTGAAATAAACGGCTTCTAAGTTACCGTCAAGCATCGGATCAGTACTTAATACCTCATTAATTCTAGTGAGTGTTGCTAGCTGAAGCGCTTTGGTACCTGCACTGGTATTAAGTTCGTCATAATTTTGACCATAAAATAACAGTAATAATTCATGCTGAATAGCAGGGTCATGTAATGTAAACGCATCAATAACAGCTTGAGAACGCGCCATGACTTTAAGTTTAATCTGCAGGTAACGTACAGCGCCTTGGCTTTGATCAGTAAAATTGATAACAAAAGGCGTGTCTACGGCATGATAAATAGGTGCTTGCTTAGGGGCTGTGACCTCTTCGGCTGTATCATCGGTTGAACTTGGTTTATCGTCACCCCCTAAAAACATCATTGCTCCCACACCGATAAGTACGATGACTACTACGGCAATGATAATTAATAGCTTGGGTTTACTTTTCTGTTCTTCAACAACGTCGATATCGTCTTTTTGTTCTTGTTCAGCCATTTAAGATGTTCCGTTTATAGTTTATCGATTAGCAAGCAATTACTGTGCCCGTTTATTGTAAGATGAAGCTTGTGAAATAGACGGCTTTAAGATCGCCCTTGCCCGTTTCATCTTTTAAAATTGCATTGATAGTATCAAGCGTAGACGTTTGCAGCGTTTTCCTACCTTCAACACTGCTAATACTTTCCATTGACTGCTCAGAAAATAAGCTGCGTAATGAATCCTGAATCATAGGCAAATTCATATCAGCGCTATCTAATATGCTTTGTTCATGGGCCATTAATGCGACTTTTATTTGAAGATAACGAACCTGTTGCTGACTTTGTTTTAGAAAGTTAATGGTGAATGGTTCAGTGATTTTGTAATAAATAGCTTGCTGAGCTGGTGCTGCTTCTTCGTCTTCAGCCCATGTTGGTATTGCAAACAGTGAAAACCAAACTAGAAAGAGAGTGATGAGTGATTTGTGCATAGCTTGATATACTCCTGTTATATTTTAGCGGCAGTGCCAAAGTTAATAGTAAAATTATGACAAGGTTATGCTTTGGGCGAAAGGGGTATATACCCAAAGTCATTGGAATTGCATGTTTCAGAGCGAAGGTGGAAAGTCAGAGCAAGACGCAGCGCGCAGTGAATGACTGGTCCTTCATAAGCGTTGCAACGTAGCACTGGTTTTTCACCTTCGCTCCCATAGGGCGGGTTTAAAATCGCCACTGACTGTGTTATTTTTTTGAGTCCTAGAATGACTAGGTCTACAAATAAATGCCTTGTCACTGACGATTTTAATTCCCGCTGAAATCACGCAGTTTCAAGGATTTTGGGTATAAAACAATTGGTAACAGATAATATGGATAATAAGAACGATCTTGAGGTCACTTTATGGGATCGATTAGTCACTTTGCCGCAATACCTTATTCCACAACACGCATTATCCTTATTGATGCATAAATTGACACGTAGTGAGCTGACATGGTTCAAAAATAGCTTTACTCGTTTTATCATCAAAAAATATAAGGTCAATGTAGCAGAAGCAAAAATAACGGACTTAGCTGCATACCCTAGCTTTAATGCTTTTTTCACTCGGCAGCTGCGAGAGGCTGTTAGACCCGTTGCGAAAGGTGACGATATTGTTGTTTCCCCAGTTGATGGTGCGATAAGTCAGATTGGCCAGATCAAACAAGGTCAAATAATTCAGGCGAAAGGACGGCAATATAGTGTGATGGAATTATTAGCGGGCGACCAACAGTTGGCTCAGCAATTTGACCAGAGCCAATTTGCGACCATTTATTTATCACCGCGGGATTATCATCGTATTCATATGCCGTTAACCGGTAAATTGAAAAGCATGAGCTATATTCCGGGGAAATTATTTTCAGTCAGCCCGAGAACGGCCAGAACCGTACCCAATCTATTTGCTCGCAATGAACGCGTGGTCACGGTATTTGAGACCGAGTTTGGTCCGATGGTCTTAGTGTTAGTTGGGGCCATTTTTGTTGGCAGCATGGAAACTGTTTGGCAAGGACAGATAACGCCAGCCTACGGTAAGAAAGTGGAACATTGGGCGTATCAGGACGAGCAAGCAATTACCATACAAAAAGGCGAAGAAATGGGCCGATTTAATATGGGCTCAACAGTCGTCATGTTGATGCCGCAGCAGTGTAAGCAGTTTCTAGCTGACTTTAACGCAGGATCCACCGTTAATATGGGCCAAGCGATAACTTAACGATGCAAGGCTTATCGTCTTCAGAGAGCGTATGGACCTCGCCTCTTAGCTGAAAATGCATCATCTTCTCTGACGTTTTAACGTTCATTAGGCCGTTAATAAAGTGATAAACGACTGAACGCTGAATATTTAATTGAATATTCAGCGTTCACTGTGTATGGTATCTGTCATGACTGAAATAGATATCCACACTCAAATCCTCGAAGCGGCGGAAGCACGCTTTCAGCAATATGGTTATAACAAAACTACCATGGCAGAAATTTCACGTGATTGTGATATGTCTGCGGCAAATTTATATCGTTATTTTGAAAATAAGTTGGATATCGCTGCAGCAATTTCTCAGCAATGCCTTGATGAAAAAGAACTAGTGCTAGCATCAGTTGTCCACGATGCATCTTTATCGGCCAGTGAAAAACTCGAAGGCTTTGTTTTAGAGGTATTGCATTACACTTACAACCATTTTGATGTATCACCTAAATTAAGTGAGTTAGTTGAAGCGATGTCTGCACATCGACCTGATATGGTGGCAAAGCATATTGGAAGTAAACTCAAATTATTATCTGAATTAGTCGAGCAAGGACAAAAGTCAGGTGAGTTTCAGTTAGAAAGTGTCAGCGAAACAGCAGATGGGATTCTTACTGCCATTATGCTGTTCTATTACCCCTTAACCTTAAAAATGTTCCCGTTAGAAGTATTGGAAGTAAAAGCGACAAACCTCTGTCGATTGTTGCTTGCAGGATTAACCGCGCGTTAAAAAAATTTCTTTGTTAGCTAAATATTAATCAAAAAATTCAGGATTTAGATATGAAAGGATCGTTTACAAATCGTTATGCCCAGTTCGTTGTTAGTCATCCTTGGCGGATGTTGTTATTTGCCTTAATTTTAGTGCTTGGCGCGGGCAGTGGTGGGCGACTAATCGAATTCAGTAATGATTACAGGGTGTTTTTTAGTGAAGATAATCCTGAGTTACTGGCTTTTGAGGCCATGCAGGATGTATATACCAAGACAGATAATGTGTTGTTTGTTATCGAGCCTAAAGATGGCAATGTGTTTACCCATGAAACCTTGGGCTTGATCGAGAAGCTGACCGAAGCGTCATGGCAAGTACCGTATTCAAGCCGCGTAGATTCCATTACCAATTTTCAACATACCATCGCGGAGGGTGATGACTTACGTGTCAGCCATCTGATTTATGATTCTCAATCTTTCACTGAAGACAAGATCGATTATGTTCGTGATGTAGCATTAAATGAACCGTTGTTAGTAAAACGGCTGGTTTCACCACAAGGTCATGTGGCAGGGGTAAATATTACGGTACAACTTCCTGGCAAGGCATTAACGGAAGTGCCTGAGGTTGCTCAGTTTGCTCGTGAACTAGCGGCAGAAATTGGCGAGGCTTACCCAGAGCATAATATTTATATCACTGGCCTAGCCATGATGAATAATGCCTTTGGTGAAGCTTCTCAGGAGGATATGCAGTCTTTAGTTCCACTGATGTTCTTAGTCATTATTATTACCTTAGGTATATTACTGCGCTCCGTGTCGGCAACGTTTGCTGTGGTCGTCATGATTCTCAGTACCATCATGTTTGCGATGGGGATATTTGGCTGGTTAGGCTGGAAATTAACACCACCATCAGCGTCGGCTCCTACCATTATTATGACCATGGCCGTCGCGGATACGGTGCATTTATTGGTGACGTTCTTCCATAACCTGCGTCAAGGACAAGAGCGTGGTCATGCGATGAGAGATAGTTTACGTATCAACTTGCAGCCTATCTTTATTACCAGTATTACGACAGCGATTGGTTTCTTGAGCATGAACTTTAGTGATGTGCCACCGTTCCATGATTTAGGTAATGTTGTGGCGATAGGGGTGATGTTTGCCTTTGTATTATCAGTAACTGCGTTACCAGCCGTGATGATGTTATTGCCACTCAGAATTAAACCGGCAAAAGAAAAAGATGATCATCCGATGAGTTTCTTTGCTGATTTTGTTATTGGAAATCGTCGGAAATTACTATGGGGTATGGGATTATTTGGTTTAGTGGTAATTTCATTCTTACCAAAGAATACTTTAGATGATCAGTTTGTTGAATATTTTGATGAGACCGTTGACTTTAGAACTCATACCGATTTTGCTGTTGAGAACTTGTCGGGTATTTATACCATACAGTATTCATTAGGAACCGGTGAAAGTGGTGGCATCAGTGATCCTGCTTTTCTAAAAGATGTCGATAACTTTTCTGAATGGTTACGAACACAGCCTAAAGTAAAACATGTACAAACAATTTCAGATACTTTCAAACGTCTAAACAAGAATATGCATGGCGATGACCCTGAATTCTATAAATTACCAGAATCACGGGAGTTGGCCGCACAATATTTGTTGTTATATGAGTTGTCACTCCCTTATGGTTTGGATCTAAATGATCAAATTGATATTGATAAAGCACAAACACGGATCATTATCACGCTTGAGAATTTACATACTGAAGAGATGCTTGAGATGGAAAAGAGAGTCTCTGGCTGGTTACAACAAAATGCACCACAAGTTGAGTTCTCAGCTGCAAGCCCGAACTTGATGTTTGCTCATATTGGTAAACGTAATGTAAATAGCATGTTATTGGGAACAGCCTTAGCCTTAGTATTGATTTCATTTATTCTTATTGGCGCTTTACGTTCTCGTCGCATAGGGATAATTAGTTTGGCACCAAACTTAATACCAGCAGGCATGGCCTTTGGTTTTTGGGGGCTAATGGTCGGTCAGGTAGGGATGTCGCTTTCGGTAGTCGCGGGTATGACCTTAGGCATCGTGGTCGATGATACCGTACATTTCCTGAGTAAATACCTACGGGCTCGTAGAGAAAATAATATGAATGAAATTGAAGCGGTCAGATATGCCTTTAATACCGTGGGTGTGGCTTTATGGGTGACCTCACTAGTGTTAGTGGCAGGTTTTATTGTATTAGCTCAATCAAACTTTGCATTAAATTCAGATATGGGTGCGATGGCGGCGATTACCATCGGTGTTGCTCTGGTAATGGACTTCTTATTCTTGCCACCATTGTTGATGAAATTGGAGAAAAACAAACATGCGTAATTATATTTTTTTATTGGCATTCATTGCCGTAATGCCATTTGCACAGGCTGAGACAGCTGAAGAAAAAGGATTGGCAATTGCAGTTGAATCGGATAACCGTGACAAAGGATGGAGCGATAGCTCTGCCGAAATGAAGATGGTTTTACGTAATCGTCACGGTAAAGAAAGTACCCGAAAAATCCGAGTCACTAATCTGGAAATGGACGGAGATGGCGATAAGGGTTTAACGGTTTTTGATACCCCTCGTGATGTGAAAGGCACGGCCTTTTTAAGTTATTCTCATTCTTTGGTGCCGGATGAGCAGTGGATATTTTTACCAGCATTGAAACGTGTAAAACGAATTTCATCGAGTAATAAATCAGGGCCGTTTATGGGCAGTGAGTTTGCTTATGAAGATATCAGTTCGTTTGAAGTGCCAAAATACAGCTACAAGTATTTACGTGATGAAACAATCGGTGGTATTGAATGTTTTGTGTCGGAACTACGCCCACAATATAAACATTCGGGTTATACCAAAACGCATGTTTGGATCGATAAAGCAGAATATCGTGTACAGAAAATTGATTTTTATGATCGCAAAGACAGCTTGCTTAAAATCCAACGATTTACCGACTATAAACTGTATTTAGATCAATATTGGCGTGCACATACTCAAACGATGGAAAACCAACAAAATGGTAAGTCCACCACTCTGTATTGGGATAACTTCCAGTTTAAAACTGGTTTAACGGAAAAAGATTTTGAGAAGAATGATCTTAAACGTCAGCGTTAAACATTGGGTAAAAATATCATGGCTGTTTGGTGCAGCCATGATGTTATCTGCAACCGCAACAGCCAATGAATGGTCTGGCTATATGGCGGGTGAATATCGCTACTTTCAGCACGAATCGCCGTTTGCTGATCCTGGGCAATATGATCCGTCTTTTGTCTTATCCCCCGAGTATTACCATGAGTGGGATGAGGGGCAGCAAAGTTTAATTATCGCGCCTTTTCTGCGAATTGATCAGCAAGATGCCGAACGTACGCATGTCGATTTACGTGAATTGCAATGGCTATATGTAGAGGATGATTGGGAGTTACGTTTAGGTCTGGGCAAAGTGTTCTGGGGCGTGACTGAGTCTCAACATCTGGTTGATGTGATTAATCAAACTGATTTGGTTGAAAACAGTGATACTGAAGATAAGTTAGGTCAGCCGATGATTAATCTCAGTTTTTTCCAAGACTGGGGCACCGTCGATTTATTTGTGATGCCTTATTTTCGTGAGCGTACCTTTGCTGGCAAAGACGGTCGTTTGCGTAGTTCGCTGGTGGTGGATACTGACAAAGCAAGCTATGAATCAGGCGCTGGCCGCCAACATTTGGATGTAGCATTACGCTGGTCCCAAACTTTTGGTGATTGGGATGTAGGTTTATCGCATTTCTACGGCACCAACCGTGAACCTTTATTACAACTCAATGCGACTTTTGATGCTTTAATTCCATATTATGAAATCATGCATCAGACGGGTTTGGATATTCAGCAGACGACAGAATCCTGGTTATGGAAGCTGGAAGTGATTCGTCGTGAAACAACGTCGGACACCTTTACCGCATTAACTGGAGGTGTTGAATATACCTTCTATGGCGTGTTTGAAAGTAATATGGATGTGGGCTTGATTGCCGAGTATTTGTTTGATGATCGTAATGATGAATTGGCTACACCATTTGAAGATGATGTATTGATTGGGACTCGTTTAGCTTGGAATGATGAGCAGTCTACTGAATTACTAGTTGGCATGATCCAAGATGTGGAGAGCAGTGATGTGAGTTGGAATATTGAAGCAAGTAGACGAATAGGAGATCGCTGGAAACTATCAGCTGAAGCACGACTCTTTAGTGTTCGAAACAATGATACGGCGTTATATTCTTTCCGTGATGATGATTACTTTCAGCTTGAATTAGCACGCTACTTTTAATCCCGAACACAGTCATAAAAAAAGCCCGATTATGAATCATCATAATCGGGCTTTTTTGTTTTAACTTAGAAACAACTTAGATGTTATTACGCCATGCATGGCAAGGGTCATCCTGAATTTTGTTCACTTCTTCTGGGCCCCAAGTACCTGCAGCATATTTATGTACAAAGTCTTTTTCTTTTGACCATTTTTCAATGATTGGATCAACTGCTTTCCATGCTAAGTCCACTTCGTCAGAGCGTAGGAACAATGAACGGTCACCTAGGATAGCATTCAAGATCATTGCTTCATAAGCATCTAATTTGTGAGCCGGATCTTCTTGTTCATTAGTTTCTAGGGCAACAGTGTGAGCATTGATTTCTAGACCAGGTTGCTTAGCTTGTAACTCAATGCGAAGTGTATTATCTGGTTGTAACCCCATAGTAATCCAGTTGGCATGGCTTGCACCGATATCCGTACCTTTAAATAATTCTAATGGTGGTTTTTTAAAGCGAATGGCAATCATTGCTTTAGACTCCGGCATACATTTACCTGTACGTAGGTAGAAAGGAACACCACGCCAGCGCCAGTTATCAATGTAGACTTTCATTGCAGCATAAGTTTCAGTCACACTATTTGCGGGTGCATCATCTTCTTCAAGGTAACCGTTCTGCTGCTCACCATTGACGGTACCTGCAGCATATTGGCCACGGAATGCATGATCATCAACTATATCTTCAGTAATAGGGCGGATAGATTTTAGAACCTTAACTTTTTCATCACGCAAGGATTCATCATTTAAATCTGCTGGTGGTTCCATTGCAACCAATGTCATTACTTGTAAAAGGTGACTTTGGATCATGTCTCGCATCGCACCTGAACCATCATAGTAGCCAGCACGACCGCCTACGCCTTGCTGTTCGGCATGCGTAATTTGTATGTGATCGATGTACTTATGATTCCATAACGGCTCTAATAATAGATTGGCAAAACGGAATACTAAAATGTTTTGTACCGTACCTTTACCAAGGTAGTGATCGATGCGGTAGGTTTGTTTCTCTGTAAAGTTCTTACTTAATACCTGTTCTAATTCAGCAGCACTTTTTCGGTCATAGCCAAACGGTTTTTCTACCACTAAGTGACGATATCCGTTATCTTCTTTGTTCAAACCTACTGCTGCTAGTTGGTCGCCTACCGTGCCAAATAACGCTGGGCTGATGGATAAATAGAAAACAATATTGGATGAAAATCCATTACTAGGATCAGTTAACTGCGCGTTGAGTTGTTGATAGCTTTCAGCTTCGTTAAGGTCACATTTAAAATAGCTCACTTTTTCTAAGAAGCTAGATAAAACACTATCATCAACACCACCACGTGCTTTAGGTGATACATACTCAGTTACATTTGCTAACCAATCTTCTTGTGATGATTCACGACGGCCCATACAAATAATGCGGGTATCTTTCGATAGTCTATTTTCTGCATCTAGGTGATAGAGCGCAGGTAATAATTTCTTTTTGGAAAGATCGCCCGTGGCGCCAAAGATAATAATTGTACAAGCTTGCATGTTTTCTCCGTTGCGGGCTACGACGATGCCCCTGAGCGTATATAATTGTGCGATTGTACATTTTTTTGGAGTTTTAAGTGCGAAAAATTCTGTTTGCCAGCAGTGAAGTTCACCCTTTAATTAAGACTGGTGGCTTAGCGGATGTATCGGGTAGTTTACCGCTTGCCTTACATAAACATGGTCAAGATATTCGCATTATCATTCCGGCATATCGTCAATGTTTAGAAGCACTTGAAGATATTAATTGTGTGGCAACCATTAAACTCGACGGCGTTTATGAACCTGTTGAGATTTTGCAATCAACGTTACCCAATAGTGACGTGCCATTATGGTTAGTACATTCTCCGCAACATTATGATCGCCAAGGTGGTCCCTACTGTAAGGAAGAGGGGGGAGATTGGGATGATAACGCTGCGCGTTTTGCCTTATTTTCTAGAGCGATTGCTGCTTTAGCACTAAATCAAGCTGGGCTGAACTGGCAGCCAGAAGTATTACATTGTAATGATTGGCAAACAGGGCTTGCAGTGGCTTTTGTATCTGAATATGCCAACAGACCAAAAACAGTCTTTACTATTCACAACTTGGCCTACCAGGGTTTGTATTCTAAAGATGTATTTGATGTTTTGGATATTCCTAATCATTTCTGGCATAGCAACGGCTTAGAGTTCTATGATCAACTGTCATTTATCAAGGGCGGTTTGATCTATGCAGATCACATTACGACAGTAAGCCCAACTTACGCAGATGAAATTTGCACCTATGAGTTTGGTTATGGTTTAGAAGGGTTATTATCATATAGAGCCGGACAGGGCCGATTATCCGGCATACTGAATGGCATTGATGAGCAAGAGTGGGATCCTGCGATTGATGACAATATTGCCAAGAATTTTTCAATAAAAAATTTACGTAATAAAAGACAAAATAAAATTGCCATACAAGAATACTTTCATCTACCTGTAAAAGAAGACGTGTTGGTGATTGGTCTGATCAGCCGCTTGGTCTCTCAAAAAGGCATCGATCTGTCCTTAGAGGTAATCGATAGACTACTGGAATCAGAGCTAGCGATTCAGTTTGTTTGTTTAGGCAGTGGTGAGGAAGAGTACGAACACAATTTACGTATATTAAGGGCCAGCTTCCCTGATAAAGTAGCGATACATATTGGCTACGATGAAGCATTGGCACATCAGATTGAAGCAGGTGCTGATGTTTTTCTAATGCCATCACGATTTGAACCTTGTGGCCTAAATCAGATGTATAGCCTGCAATATGGCACATTACCGATTGTACGTAGTACCGGTGGTTTAGAAGACACTGTCGTTGATGCAACAGAAGAAAACCGCAAGAATGAAACAGCAAATGGTTTTAAATTTGGGCCAGCTTCGTCAGAGGCTTTGGAAAATACCCTTTATCGCGTGATTGACCTATTTCAACATCCACGTATCTGGCGCAAGATGATGATTACCGCGATGAAGCATGACTTTAGTTGGGAAAATAGTGCGAAACAATATGACGCACTTTATGAAAAAATAAATTAAATATTATTTATCCTAACGTGCATATAGCAACTGGGATTTAAGGAGAAAAAATGTCAAAAATTATATATACCAAAGTAGATGAAGCCCCCGCTTTGGCAAGTTATTCTTTGTTGCCGATTATTCAAGCATTTTCAAAAAGTTCAGGCATTGAATTTGAAAGCAGAGATATATCTTTAGCTGCTCGTATCATTGCTAATTTCCCTGACAAGCTTAAAGAAGAGCAAAAAATCGCTGATCACCTATCTCAACTAGGTGAGATGACTCAGGACCCATCGACAAATATTATTAAGTTGCCCAATGTGTCGGCTTCTATCCCACAGTTAAAAGCGGCAATTGTAGAATTACAAGGCAAAGGCTATGACCTTCCTGACTTCCCTGATAGTCCACAAAATGATCAGCAACAGGCCATTAAAGAGCGTTATTCCAAAGTATTAGGATCAGCGGTAAATCCAGTATTACGTGAAGGTAACTCAGATCGTCGTGCACCTGCTGCTGTCAAAAACTTCGCCCGTAACAATCCCCATTCAATGGGCGCATGGGCAGCAGATTCTGCTACTGAAGTCGTGCATATGGATGCAGATGATTTCTATGGTTCTGAGCAATCTAAGACGTTTGTTTCTACCAATGATCTTAAAATTAGTTTTGTTGACGAGACCGGCAATAAAACAGTGTTGAAACAATCGATTCCTGTGCTAGCAGGCGAAGTGATTGATGCGACTAGAATGAGTGCTAAAAGCTTACAAGCGTTTTATGCTGACTCAATGGTGAAGGCAAAACAAAATAATGTTTTACTGTCTTTGCATCTAAAAGCGACGATGATGAAGGTGTCTGACCCAATCATGTTCGGTTTTGCAGTAAATGTGTTTTTCAAAGATGTAATCGCCAAACATGGTGAGTTATTTGAAACACTAGGCGTTAACTTCAATAATGGCTTAGGTGATCTATATAGCAAACTTGATCAATGTGATGCAGCAACCAGATCGCAAATTGAAACAGACATCGCCATTACTTATGAATCTCAAGCTGATTTGGCCATGGTGGACTCGGATAAAGGCATTACCAACTTACATGTACCTTCTGATGTGATCATCGATGCCTCGATGCCAGCGATGATTCGTGCTGGCGGCAAGATGTGGAATAAAGAAGGCAAAACACAAGATACGCTAGCCATGATTCCCGATCGTTGTTATGCCCGTGTTTATAAAACAATGGTAGAAGACTGTAAACAAAATGGTGCCTTAGATCCGGTCACTATGGGGAGTGTTGCCAATGTTGGCTTGATGGCTCAAAAAGCAGAAGAATACGGCTCACACGATAAAACCTTCCAAGCATCGGCTACAGGTTCAATTGTGGTGGTCGATCAAAACGGCGAACAAGTGTTTGAGTTTGCCGTTGAAGAGGGCGATATATTCCGTATGTGTCAAACCAAAGATGCACCGATTAGAGACTGGGTGAAGCTGGCGGTCAATCGTGCTCGTTTATCGGCTACACCAACGATATTTTGGTTAGATCCAAGCCGTGCCCATGATGCTGAGTTGATCAAGAAGATAGATTTGTACCTACAAGATCACGATACCACCGGTTTAGATATTCAAACCATGACACCGGTTGATGCCACGGTGTTTTCTGTGAAACGCATGCGTGAAGGTTTAGACACGATTTCAGTCACCGGTAATGTTTTACGTGATTACAACACGGATTTATTCCCCATTTTAGAAGTGGGCACCTCAGCTAAAATGCTGTCTATCGTGCCTCTGATGCAAGGTGGCGGATTGTTTGAAACAGGTGCTGGTGGTTCAGCGCCAAAACACGTTCAACAGTTGGTGGCAGAAAATCACCTACGTTGGGATTCATTGGGTGAGTTTATGGCCTTATCAGCCTCATTAGAGCATCTAGCGTTAACGCAAGATAATAAAAAAGCCCAAGTGTTAGCTGATACCTTGGAAGCAGCGACAGGGAAATTATTATTAGAAAATAAATCACCCGCTAGGAAGTCTGGTCAACTTGATAATCGTGGCAGTCATTTCTACCTTGCTATGTATTGGGCACAAGCTTTGGCAGCACAGTCCGACAATGCAGAACTGAGAATTGAGTTTAATCCTATCGCTCAAGCCTTATCGTACAGTGAAACAACCATTATTGATGAGCTAGAAACGGCTCAAGGGCAGGCAATCGATATGGGCGGCTATTATCTGCCTAATGCCGATGTATTAAATCGAGTGATGAGACCGAGTGCTACCTTAAATAGCATTTTGAATGGTTAACGTTTAGCTTGTCACCAAGGCCAGATTACTTATCTGGCCTTGGTGTCTCATTTCAAAATCAAGTATTCAAGCATTACAAGGGACGTAATTTACTAATTTATTGGTCATGGTTTAGTGAGTCAAAATCTCGATTAACTAATTCAACATCACCTAGGTTATATTCAACCAGCCTGCGAAGATGAGTCATGCTGATATCATCAATTTCTTCACAATAGATACCGACACGGTTTTCTATTTTGTGGGCGATGCTGCCATGCATAATGATTTGCACCGTACCGGCTTCGTCGAGCTTGATGATGAGTTTACAAGGCGTACCTGCTCCAGGTGTTGCACCTGAACAGGCACCAATAAGCGCACCCTGTAATGATATATCGTAGAGTTCACAAACGTGTTGGCATTCGCCAGATTCAAACTCGACTAGAGAGTCAAAAGTAACACGATGAGCGTTTCTGCTTTCAGCCATAAGAATAATAATCCATGTTGGCTTGATACTAGCACTGATTAATGGAGCTGTGAATTTTTAAGCTTACTCAGCGTGCTTAACGACTTGTTGAGTAATCAACATAATCAAGATTACTGCTGCTGAAAAAATATATAAGCCTGCGTGGATGTGAATGCTAGCAATAGCACCAAGTTTAACTGACATGATTAATAAGGCTACGACCATCACATCGAGCATGGCCCAGCGACCGTAATCATGCATTAGGTGCAATAGTCTTTTTCGATATTCTGGATGGTGGCTATTGGGGCTAAGCAGGTTGAATAACACAAGGATCTTGGCCAAAGGCAAGACCACGCTGAAACAACCAATCACGATAAACAAAAAGAATTGTTGGTCACGCCACAGTTGGCCGATGCCCGATAGGATGGAAAAGGAATGATCAAAAAATACTAGCTTGGTAATAGTCAGCATTGGCGTCACGAAGCCTGCGATCAACAACAATGTTGTTAATAATAATACCCAACGTAAATAAATAGGCGAGATGATTGGCATGAGCTTGAATCAGTCTTTGCTATCCGTAGCACGATCTTTTTTTGATACATATCGTGCTTTACCTTTCTTTTTTTCTTTTTTAGCTGACTTAGTTTTTAAACCTTTGAGATGTGCAACGGGTAATTTTGTTTCTAGATGATATTCGATCCGTTCCAAGTTTTTAGTGTCATGATTCTCAACAAGGTTAATGGCGGTACCCACCTGATCGGCTCGACCAGTTCGACCTATTCGATGAATATAGATATCCCCTCTAAATGGGAGGTCATAATTAATCACGTGGCTGATGTTGGTGAGATCTAGGCCTCGTGCTGCCACATCAGTTGCCACCATGACTTTGATAATGCCATTACGGAATTTTCGAGTTTTATCTTGGCGTACGGCTTGGTTGAAATCACCATGCATGACTTGGGCTGAGATATTTTGTGATTGCAGGTATTCAGCCACTTCAGCGGCGCGTTCTTTCTTATTACAAAAGACGATGGCACTTTGGCAGCTTTCATCATTAATAACAGCCGTTAATAAGGCCTGTTTATGTTCTTTGCTATCGGCAAAATAGACATACTGTGAGACTTGGTCAGACTTTTGGTTGGCCGCATCAATCTGAATCACTTCAGCATCATGCAATAACTCTTCAGCAAAGATTTCCACGCCGCTGCCTGCCAAGGTTGCTGAGAATAAACACGCTTGAAAACCATTGGCAATGGTACCCAATAATGACATTACATCAGGGCCTTGACCCATATCCAACATACGATCGGCTTCATCAATGATGACCATATCGATATCAGATAAATCGATAGCATCTTCAGCAACGAGGTTTAAAAGACGACCCGGTGTAGCAATAACAATGTCACATTCTTGTTCAAGAAACTGGGCTTGTTTACCTTGCGAAAAACCGCCGGTAATAATGGCCACTTTTGGGTTTATCTTTTTGCTCAGCTGATTGACGACATGCTGAATTTGATAAGCCAATTCGCGAGTTGGAGCAAGCATTAAAATGCGTGGGTTTTCACGTGTCTCTGGCTCATCAATAAGCAACTGCAAAGCAGGCAAAACAAACGCTGCTGTTTTACCTGTGCCAGTAGCGGCACCTGCTAAAACATCCTTACCTTCAAGAATAAACGGTATAGCCGCTTCTTGAATAGCGGTAGGTGTTTCAAAGTTTAATTTTTGTAATGCATCGAGTAATTTATCATCGAGCATAAGATCATCAAAGTTCATAAAGGGTACTTATTGTTTAATTTGAAAGGCAGAAACGTTGCCACTTAACATCATCGGAATAATAACGAGGCCCTGTTCAAGTAATACAGTTTGATCTGCACTGCCTTGATCAAGTTTTAATAAGGTTGTGCTAATCCCTGTTGGTTGGATATGTAGTAACTTGCCGTTCAACCAGTCGGTGACATAATAGTTACCTTCACCATCAGGTTCGACACCATCAAGGTTACCGGCAGGAGTTTGGTCACCAAGGCTAGTGATTTTTTTACTGGCAATATCGACTGTTTTTAAGTGACCTGAAAAGTCAGTAGCAAAGCCATCAGTCATCACCCCCCAACTACCAATAAGGAGTTGATCGCCTTCGACAAGTAAACCATTAGGCACTTCTAGTTGTTCATTTTTTAACCAAATATTAAAGGAGCTGCCTTTTAAGCGATAAATGCTATTAGTCAAAAAGCCAGATACATACACATTACCTTCTTTATCTGCGGCCACATCATTAAGAAATTTAGCATCAATGGCAAAATAACGTTGTTTGATTGTCTTTGTTGGAATATCAATCACTACTAATGTTTTGATGTCAGCAACATATAAGTTGTTGCCTACTATTGTCATGCCTTTAGGAGCATCTAGGCCTGTGAGCCAATGTTGTTCTATCACTTCACCGCTGAGAGAAAGAGTAGAGATATAACCATTGCCATCGGCGGTCATGCCATCGCCATTTACATTGGAAACATACAGCATCTCATTTTGAGTGTCATAAACAACGGATTCAGGTTGTTCAAACGGTGTTGCTTGCCATGCAGGTAGTAAAACCGGCTGAGCTGCCATGGTTAAAGTAGTAAATAAAGACATGCTAAGGGTGAATAACAAACGAGTAACTAAATTCATGATTGGTCCCATTATTAATGTTATTAAATTTGTAGATTTATGAGTCCTGTCCGGTGGATTCAATTTGAAGATAACTTGCAGTATTGTACTTACTTTTTTCTTTTGCTATCTAACTAATAGTTGAGTCAAAAAAAGTGGTGAAAAAATCACATTTGGTAACATTTGGTGGATTAATATAAACTTGCTAATAAGCTAAGATGTTGAGTATTGATTTAGTCAAAACCATGTAAGTCATGGCAATGAAGTCCTGAGAAAACGTGATTAGCCAAACATATCAATGGAGAGGTAAAACATTGAAATTAACCAGCGTAGTACTTTTCTCTATGTTTTCGGTAGCGGCTCATGCAGACGTTGATTTTTTAGCGTTTACAGAGGTAAGAGCTGATCACGTAGAAGGCGCAAACTTTTCAGAAAAAAATATCAAACCATCCATCGACCTTTTTCTGTCTGGTGAGTTTGAACATGCCATTTTTCTGATTGAAGCCTTTGGTTCAGAAGATGTACAACATGCGGAGAGGTTTCAATTAGGCCTAAAAGTAGCTGAGTCATCGAGAATTTGGCTAGGTCGATATCATAATCCGTTTGGCTATTGGCATACCGAATATCATCATGGTAATTATTTACAAACTTCAATTAGTCGCCCAGGCCTGGTTGATTTTGGTGGTGGTGGAGGCATCGTTCCCAGTCACTTTACCGGAGGGCTGGTAGAAGGTGAAATAGATCAAGGTGAAAGTGTCTGGCATTACAGTTTGGCTGCAGGAATGACATCCCAGTTAACAACGGGAGGAGGGCATCATGGTGGTGGAACAGGAGCGGCTGGGTCATCATTAACAGATTTTGATGTGTTTAATCCTAAGGCGGGTAATCATGATTATGGCTACACAGCACGTTTAGCTTATCAGCCCAATCTTTTAGATGAAACCCAATTTGGTGCATTTATCTCACATAATACTATCAAGACTGATGATTCACCCAAAGATGAAATTACGCTGGATGTAGCAGGGATATTTGTCAATTATCAGCAAGAGCAACTGCGATTAATCGGTGAGGTTTATTATTTCAATACTGAGGTTCCGAGTCATCATGGTGGTGACCAGGATGATGATTTTATCGCTGCCTATGTTCAGGCTGAATATGCTGTTAATAATAAATGGACGCCGTATATTAATTATGGCGATACTTTTTCCAACGACGGCAATGAGTACCTTGAATTATTAGGAAACTATGCTGAAAAAGCTACAACGGTGGGTGTACGTTGGGATGTCTTTGATCATCACGCCTTAAAGCTAGAGTTCACCCAACGTGAGTTTGAACATGAGCACAATGGTCGTTGGCTGCTCAATTGGAGCGCTGTTTGGCCATGATCATCAATAGAGCGCTACGGCTGACTTTTATTATGCTTATCTTTGGGCTAAGCATGCCTAGTGTGGCGAGTGCGAGAGAGTTAGTGGTGGTAAGTTCTAATGCGACGGATTATTCACCTATTTCACGCTTTGAATTACGTAAGCTTTTCCTCGGTTATCCGGTAAAACAAAATGGCAAAGTTATTTCTGCCATCCGAAATACTAGCGATGATCGTGCTTACAGTATTTTCCTGCAAAAACTCATTCGGCTGTCTGCAAAAAACTATGAACGACGATTGATGGCTAAAACCTTTAAAACGGGCGCTGCAAATGTACCTATTGCTGATTCATTTAATATGTTGATTGATGATCTGATAGAAACAGATTCGGCACTTTCATTTATGTGGATGGATGAAGTTGAGGCACAACCGGGTGTTAAATTTATAGAATCAATTGGAGATGACACCGTTAACTAGTCAAAAATTGAATGTGATGAAAAAGTGTAAAAAAAAGCCTCGTGATAACGAGGCTTTTTTATTGAAATATGTTGTTTGAAATTAGTCGTCTGCTTTTTTAACGATTTGAGCTTGAATGTAGTTTTGAATGCCCATTTTATCGACAAGTTCTAGTTGAGTTTCTAACCAGTCAATATGTTCTTCTTCGGATTCTAAAATATCTTGGAATAAGTCACGGCTGACATAATCGCCGATTGATTCACTGTATTTAATACCTTCTTTAAGATCTGGTACCGCATCTAACTCTAATGCCAGATCGGATTCCAGCATTTCTTTGACATTTTCGCCGATTCGTAACGCGCCTAAATCTTGTAAGTTTGGTAAGCCTTCGAGAAATAAAATGCGTTCTGTCAGGATATCAGCATGTTTCATTTCATCGATAGATTCGTGATATTCATGCTCGGCTAGATTGGTCATGCCCCAGTCTTTATACATTTTGGCATGTAGAAAATATTGGTTAATGGCTATCAATTCATTACCCAATGCTTTGTTCAAAAATACTATGACTTTTTTGTCACCTTTCATTATCATTCCCTCCCTATGAATTATTATTAATTCTTATTTGATGATTATGAGCTTATCTGATGCCAAGTCAAATGTAACTCTATGATTTTAAAGGTAAATAGCAACGATTCCTATTTGCCTTTAGTTCAGTAAGAGTGATTGATTTCAAGGTGAAGCTTTGTAGTATCATTAAATTTATTCAAAATTAGGCACTTAAGACCAGTCTGAAAATAGGAGGTCTTATTGTCTTAGATGGAATGGGGGAATATTGGAGAATTTGAGCAGGTTTTGTGACTTGAATAATACTGAACTAAGGAAAGTTAAAACTGAATTTCGTTGAAAGGTGCGCAAAAAAGTAAGTTGAAATTAACTTAGTTTTGGAGGGGGGGATTTTAACTTGTGGCTTGTTTTAAACAACCAGTTTCACCAAGTGAGTCTTGAACTAGGCGATTAACTTGGAACTGACATTTGCCACAGCATGACGCTGCACCAGTATCTTCACGCACAGCATCGACCGTTGTTGCTCCCATCTCTATCGAAGCTTCGATAGTGGCGACATTCACATTGTTACAAACACATACAATCATAATTTCACGGATTAAGTTTATTAACGTTGATGTAAATAATAATGATTATCATTTGTCATGTCAACAACGATCAACAGAAATTGTGATAAAAGTCTAAGTTTAGAATATAGAGCTAGGCATTAAGTACCAGTAAGCTGCCTGCTACCATGACTAAACATGCTCCCATCCTACGTAGAACGTGTTGTTCATTGAATATGCGATAGCCGAGAAAGACTTGTAATACCATACTGAGTTGGAACAAGGCTAAGGTATAGGCGATAAAGAATTTTGATAACACTAGCATGGAGGTGTATTGCATTACGAACATTAATACACCTAAAAAAAAGAACTGAGGCAGGTACTGCTTAGCCTCACTTGTATTTTGGGTGAAACTACCTCTTATAAACATCACATAGGCTAAAATGGCTAATGGAAAGCCGATTAGACACCAAAAAACAGCCGTAGCTAATGGGGAAGCAATAATGACTGCACTTTTTAGCGGTAATGTGCCAATGGAAAATAATAAAATCGATAAAAATCGATATCGCACACCTTTTATTGTGAAGAGTTGAAGCAAGCGGTTGCCATTAACCTTTTCTGAGCTTGGAAAAAGGAAAAAACTGCCAACAAGAATCACTGCAACACCTAAGAAACCTTGTGAATTAGGAATTTCACCGAGGAATATCATGGCCAATATCATTGATATAACCACTTTATACGCATTGAGTGGGCCAAATATAGACAGGTCAGTTTTGGATAAGGACATGACTAAAAACAATGTGCCGGCCATATCGAGCAAAGCAGCAAAAAAGATATTTAGCCAAAATATAGTGCTGAGCTCATCATAGTTAAACGTCCATATCAATGGGAGACAGATCAAACTAAGCACTAAGTACGACACCATGACGATGAAGAATGGATGTAGATCTTGATGAGTTAATTTTTTTTGGAATACATTGGCAAACGATGCCGATAATATCCGGGCGAGAACGATAAGTAATTCCAATGTGGGGCTGACCTGTCTAGAAAAATTTAGAGATTATAAAACGCAGGTTTGATTTCTGCCGGAATGTTTTGCTTCGTACAATGCTTGATCAGCACGACTGATTAGCGAGTTTAACTTCATTTCTTTATCTGGAATAAGCGTTGCACAACCGAGGCTTACGGTGATGTGGTCGGCTACTTTTGAACGTTCATGTGCAATATTGGCCTTTTCTATATTTTCGCGGCAGAGTTCAGCCAAAACATAAGCATCTTCGATATTAGGGAGGATGATTGCAAATTCTTCACCGCCAAATCGAGCGACAAGATCACTTGCTCGTTGTACGGTGTCTTCTACCGTGGATGCGACAATTTTTAAACAACTGTCTCCTGGTAGATGACCATAGTGATCATTAAATTGCTTGAAATAATCAATATCAATCATGATTAGAGATATTGGCTGTTTATAGCGTGTTGCTCTAGCCCATTCTTGTTCAAGGTAGGAGTCAAAGTGCCGTCTATTAGCAACGCCAGTTAAACCATCAACTAAGGTCATTCGTTCAAGTTCGTTTTTAGCGTTATTTAATTCTAGTGTTCTTTCAAGCACTGCCTTTTCAATAGAAGCTGAGTGTTGAGTTAGTAGAAATATGTATGCGATGCCAAAGAAGATGAACACGGATACCAATAAAAAGATAGTGAATGGTGTTGAACTTCGATGTTCATAAAAGTACTTTGTTGTTGGGGATGCCAATATATTCCATTGTCTATCGCCAAGAGGGGTCAGACCAGTTTGATATTGGATTGTAGATGTCTCTGTTACATCGGTGAGAGGCACATCATAACGATATAGTTCTTCAGGTGGTGATGTTTCTACATCAATGAGCGTGAAGTTAATATCTCTTTGAGAGGAATGTGATACTGAGTTTTTAACTAAGTCCCCAATTCGAAAAACACCTAAGACAAAGCCAAGCAAACTCTCTGCTCTTTGATCGAGGGTTGTTGGTCGACCTTGATAGACAGGAAGAAAAGCTAGGAATCCTTTTTGATTAGAAGTCTCTTGTACTAAGGTTATACTCGCTGTGGAGACAAGTTTTCCAGATTTTTGTGATGCAATTAAAGCCTCTAAACGTCTCGGGTTGGAAGCTAAATCAAAGCCTAATGCTGATTCGTTGCCTAAGAATGGTTCGACATAATAAACAGGGAAGTACTCAGCTCGATCATTTGCAATGACCATTTTTCCTTGTCGGCTTCGTTCAGTAACTGAAAACTCCGGAAAGTCGTTTTTACGTTGAGTTTCGTATGTGGATCGATCGTTATGGCTTATTTTAGGGATCCATTCCAGTGCCTGAATATTTGGATGTCTTGCTAAAATTGCTGAAGAGAAGCGAGTAAATTCAGCTGCAGTAACGTATTCAGAACTATCGTATAAACCTTTTAATGCGTAGACAGCTTCAAAATTAAGGTTGATTTCACGCTCTATAGACGAGATTTGGTCATCAACATCTTGCTTAAACTGAGCGGTGATTGAACGTGTTTCGAGATCATAAAATGACCAAGCAAGAATGAATGAAAAAGTCAGTCCTATGACTAAAGCTAATATCAATACAAGGTTAGAATAGGTTTTCATGCCGATCTTTCGCCCTTATAGAGTTTCATCCTTAAGCACATTGTAGGTAAGTTTTGTTAGACCGTATAGTTTTAGACTTTTTCTAAGGTATTGGGGATTGATATTGATTAAATATTTCTACCTTACCTGTTTTGGAAAAAGAAAATACGACAAAATCTTCTTTTCTCTCTCCCATTTCCATTCCTGGGGTGCCGATAGGCATTTTGGGAACGGATAAACCGGCAATATCAGGTCTGTTCATTAATAACCGTTTAATGTCATCGGCTGGTACATGACCTTCGATAATGTAACCATCAATAATCGCGGTATGGCATGAGCTCATTGTCTTAGGAAGATCAACCGCTTCCTTAACACTCGCCATATCATGAGAGAGCATATCTATGACATTAAACTCATGTTTTTCTAGATGTTGGATCCACTTATGACAACAGTTACAGTTGGGGTTGCGATAGACCTTGATATCTTTGCTGCCATGATGCGTTTCAATGGCGGTATCCCAGTCATAGTCAGCTGCTGATAGAGGAGGGCTAATCAGTAAAAACAAAGCGGTAAAAAATGAAATAAATTTCATTAGAGGTACTCAACAAATATTTCTGTTTTTGGCACTTGTTGTTCTACATGCTTAAGGGCCGACAAGACAGACTTTTCATTTTTAGGATTGGCATTTTCAGGCAAAATATTTACATTTATATTTGCTGCTGATAGTTCATCTCGCTGAGCATTAGATAACACATCATCATTCACCCATAAGTCAGCTTCATCTTCCAAGATAATTGCTTTGGCCTCGTTAAACCCTTCAGTAGTGAAAATGAGATAGATCATGCTGTTAGTCTTTGTCTATGGCTAGATAAGCATTTTCTGAAATCGCTGACCAGTCATCATTTTGTTGACGGAATTGTTGGTAAGCATCAAAGACGCGTTTGAATTTAGGATCTTTTTCGGCTTCTTCCTGCAATGTTTCATCGGTCAGCGTCTTAAGTTTAGCTAATACATCATCGGGAAAGTGGTGTATTTGCACGTTTTTACGATCACGCAATTCTTGTAGGGCAGACATATTCTTCTGCTCCATTTCGGATAACATACGAACGTTTTCAGCTTGAGCTGCATTGCTCACTATTGCCTGAAGATCTTCCGGAAGGCTCATCCATGCACGTTCATTGATCGTGAGCTCTAATACGGTACCGGGTTCGTGCCAGCCGGGATAATAATAATGGTCAGCGGCACGATATAAACCTAACCGTTGATCATGATAGGGTCCTATCCACTCAGTTGCATCAATAGTATTACGCTCAAGGGCCGTATAAACCTCACTACCCGCAAGCAATACTGGATTACCACCTGCTTTGGCGAATACTTTGCCACCAAGGCCTGGAATACGCATTTTTAGACCTTTAATATCATCAAGTGAATTGATTTCTTTATTAAACCAGCCTCCCATTTGCACACCGGTATTGCCGAGAGGAAAGGGCACGACATGAAAGGGTTTATATATTTCACGCCATAACTCTAGGCCACCACCATCGTATAACCAGGCATTCATGCCACGAGCCGTCATGCCAAAAGGTACGGTGGAGAAGAATTGTGCTTCAGGTACTTTTCCTGCCCAGTAATAGGCACTGCCGTGGCCCATTTCAACGGTACCTTGAGAAACGGCATCAAAGGTTTGTAAAGGCGGAATTAACTCACCGCCGGCGTAAACTTTGATCTCAAGGCGGCCATTAGACATGGCTTTTATATTGTCGGCAAACCGTTCTGCACCTTCTTGTAAAACAGGAAAGCCCGGTGGCCAAGTGGTGACCATTTTCCATTGAAAGGTTTTGTTATTGTCGATGGTTGAAGATTGGGTATTTATTGCTGAGTCTTCAGGGCCACAAGCGACCAATAACAAGGCAACCATGCTGATGATAAATGTACGGGAAAAATCTGACATGAGCATAAATACTTCCTGAATTAAATAGTTTCTAACTTGGCATACGCCAACACCAGCCATTTACTGCCAGCATGTTTAAAGTTAACTTGTACACGAGCACTCTTGCCTGAGCCTTCGGTATCAATAACAACGCCACCACCAAATTTTTGATGGTGGACTTGTTGACCAGGCTTGAAGCCGGTTTCATTTACCGTTTTAGTATGTTTTGGTGCCATTGGCGAATAGCCGCTACTCACGGTGTTTTTTCTAGCCCGTACTTCTTCAACGCGATCTGTCGGTAACTCTCTTAAAAAGCGTGACGGGCTGGGCGACATTTCTTGGCCATATAAATAGCGCGATTCTGTATGCAGGAGGTAAAGTATTTTTCTTGCTCGAGTCATGCCGACATAACAAAGGCGACGTTCCTCGGCAAGACGAACCGGATCATCGCTAGAGCGTTGCCCGGGAAATAAACCTTCTTCCATGCCGACCATAAATACAGCTGGAAACTCCAAACCTTTGGCTGAATGCAAGGTCATTAATTGCACACAGTCTTCCCACTTATCGCCCTGGTTTTCTCCAGATTCTAATGCGGCATGAGAAAGAAAGGCAGTTAATAACGACATGTCCTCGGTGTCTTCAGGGCGGTCAAACTGGCGGGTGGCATTAATCAGTTCATCTAAGTTTTCTATGCGACCCTGACCTTTTTCAGTTTTGTCTTTAGAAAAATGAGCGCGCAAGGTACTTTCATCGATAACTAAAGCCGTCAATTCATTCAGTGGCATGCTGTCGTCTTCGGGCGTTAATGAATCAACTAAGGTAAGAAAGGCCGTTAATGCGTTACTGGCACGAGGTGTAAAAAACTTCGCTGCGATTAAATCAGCTGCGGCTTGCCATAAGGTCAGGTTTTGCTCGCGTGCATATTGGCGTAGCTGGGTTAATGTTGCGGCACCAATGCCTCGAGTGGGTGTATTAACCACACGTTCAAAGGCGGCGTCATCATTGCGATTGGCGACCAGTCTCAAATAAGCTAAGACGTCTTTAATTTCTGCACGTTCAAAAAAGCGTAAACCACCATAAACTCGATAGGGCATATTGGCTTGTAACAACGCTTCTTCAATGACCCTGGATTGGGCATTGGAGCGATACAAAATAGCGTTATCGGCGCGTTCACCACCTTTATCTACGCTATTACGAATTTGCTCAACCACATAGGTAGCTTCATCTCGCTCATTGTAGGCATGGTATAACTGAATCAGCTCGCCATCCTCATCTTCAGTCCATAACTCCTTACCTAAACGTTCACTATTATTAGCAATAACGGCATTCGCTGCGGCCAGAATATTGCCCGTAGAGCGATAGTTTTGTTCAAGTCGAATTGATGACGCATCTTCGTAGTCTTGATGGAATTTTTGAATGTTTTCGATTTTAGCGCCGCGCCAACCATAAATTGATTGGTCATCATCACCGACGATAAATAAATGTCCTGTGTTTCCCGCCAGTAGACGTAACCAGGCATATTGAATGGTGTTGGTATCTTGAAACTCATCAACCAATATGTGTTGAAAGCGTTGTTGATAGGTCGCTAAAATATCAGGACGTTTTAACCACAGTTCATGACTGCGAAGTAAAATCTCACCGAAATCGATAACGCCTGCACGCTGGCAAGCATCTTCGTATGCTTGATAGATCGCCACCATTTTTTGAGAATAGGCATCATTGCCAGCTTGAATATGTTTGGCACGTAGGCCTTCATCTTTTTGCTCATTGATGTACCACTGAGCTTGCTTGGCTGGCCATTGTGCGTCATCTAATTCCATGCCACGAATAATGCGTTTCAACATGCGTTGTTGATCGTCACTATCTAGAATTTGAAAGCTTTGCGGTAAATCGACATCTTTCCAATGTGCACGCAATAGGCGATGAGCTAAACCATGGAAGGTGCCAACCCACATACCTCCAAGAGGGTAACCCAGCATTTCTTCAATGCGTATACGCATTTCTGCGGCGGCCTTATTGGTAAAGGTGACTGCGATAATATTGGCAGGAGAAAACCCTTCCGCTTGTATCAGCCAAGCAATGCGGTGTACTAAAACACGCGTTTTACCACTGCCTGCACCAGCAAGGATGCGAGTATGACCTAAGGGAGCCGCAACGGCTTCACGTTGAGGCTTGTTGAGATCATTAAGTAATTCGGAAACATCCATCTAGGTGTTAAGTCGCTGTAATAATGTGGTGAAAATCGAAAGTGATTTTGAATTGACTGTATTGGGAGCTAAAGCTAGCTGAGATAGCGCTAGTGAAAGCAATATCCCCACACAGCTTCTGTGGGGATATTTAAAATAATTTTAGATATTACTATCTAAAAATGCAGTCAATTGTGACTTAGTTAGCGCACCTACTTTGGTCGCTTCAACTTCACCATCTTTAAACAACATCAATGTTGGGATACCGCGGATGCCATAACGAGGAGGTGTTTCTGGGTTTTCATCGATATTGAGTTTACAGACAGTTAGTTTGCCAGCATATTCCGCACCAATTTCTTGCAGAATTGGAGCAATCATTTTGCATGGGCCACACCATTCCGCCCAGTAATCAACTAAGACCGGTAAATCAGACTTCAGTACTTGGCTTTCAAAGTAGCCATCAGTCACATTGGTGACATTTTCACTCATGTTCTTTCTCCAGTGGTATATAAAGTATCGGAAGGCTATACTCATCTATTCCGATATTGACTCACATTTTTTCCTATCATCAAAGGTAATGCAAGTATTTCTATGAGCGCACATTTAACTGAACAGGCTTTTTCGTCATTGCCGCTACATCAAGATCTGCAGAATGGTTTACGTGATGCGGGTTTTGAGTTCTGTACCCCGATACAAGCACAAGCATTACCCGTATTGCTGGCAGGCCATGATGTGGCCGGTCAAGCGCAAACAGGAACAGGAAAAACGATTGCATTTTTATTGGCGACATTTCAACGTTTGTTGCTAGAAGAGCCTGCGGAAAATTGGGATGGAAAACAACCACGCGCTTTGATTCTTGCGCCAACGCGAGAGCTGGCAATTCAGATTGCTAAAGATGCGATTTTGTTAAACAGTCATACCAATTTGCGCATAGTTATTGCCCACGGTGGTAAAGATTACGAAAAGCAACGAGACAATATTAAAGCGGGTGTCGATATTTTAATTGGCACACCGGGCCGCTTACTTGATTATCAAAAGCAGCGGGTATTTAGTTTGCGACATGTTCAAGTCGTTGTTTTGGATGAAGCCGATCGCATGTTTGATCTTGGTTTTATCAAAGATGTGCGCTATTTCATGAGAAGAGTTCCAAAACCGACTGATCGTCAAGGAATGCTGTTCTCAGCGACATTAAGTTACAAGGTCATTGAGCTTGCGTATGAACATATGAACAACCCTGAGAAAGTGCAAATCGAGCCTGAGAAGGTGATGGGTGACCGTATTGAGGAAAAAGTGTATTACCCAGCGAATGAAGAGAAAATTCCTTTATTACTTGCTTTGATAATGCGTTTACAACCTCAGCGAGGCATCATCTTTGTTAATACCAAACGTGTGGCCGATCGTGTGTGGGGTTTTCTGGAAGGGAACGGACATAAATCCGCACTATTATCAGGAGATGTGCCACAGAAAAAACGGGAAAGTTTATTAAAGCACTTCCAAGAGGGCGATTTTCCTTTCTTGGTCGCTACGGATGTCGCCGCTCGCGGTTTGCATATCCCAGAAGTTAGCCATGTCTTTAATTATGATTTGCCACAAGAGTCTGAAGACTATGTTCACCGTATCGGACGTACAGCTAGAGCAGGGGCGAGTGGTGTTGCTATCAGCTTTGCATGTGAAGATTATGCGTTTTCCTTGCCGGAAATAGAACAATATATAAAACATAAACTACCTGTTTCCGCGACGTCAGATGAGGTATTGTTGACTCCCTCACCGGCAAAAAAACATGAGAAAAGACTCGCGCCACAACACAGAAAACAGGATGAAGGTGCCAAACGCCGACGTCCACGCCGACCCCGTAATGATTCAAATGAAGGGCGGAAAACGGTGAAAACAGGCTAATGCAAATTAATGGCGGACAGGTAACGTCAGCCTTTTCTCCCAAAACATTTGGTTTGGAGGATAAGGCGCGTCCGCCAGTTGTCATTGATGCACCATCTACATTTAACGTATCGCAAAGTAAAAGCCTTGTTAATACATCAGCAATTGTTACTCCAGCATCTAATGTTCAATCACAGCAACAGTCGCGGTTTGTACGTACGTTTGCCACGCAATCGGAGCCGTCAACATCAACGGATGAAGGTCTGCGCAAATTGCCAGTAGGTGTACAACAATACCTACAAGTTTCACAGCTTAGTTCAGAAGTGAGTCAAAGGTTATTGGATGAGACGGTATAGCGTTTTTTGTATTGTAATAATCGGTTTGTGTTTGTCAGCTTGTACAAATGTTCAACCCCAACAGAAAGTCGTCGCCAGTGACCCGGATGATTCCACTTTTTCACGCCTAGCTAAAAGTGATATTGATGAAGTTATTGAGCTACATCAACGTACGGTGATGAAGCATCTCGAACAGTTGATGATAAAACTCTATAAACGTAATCCTTCCGCTAGATATGATAAAGCGCAGCGAAATATCGAAGACAGCGTTAACTTGGTGTTTTCTCGACCACACGATTTTAAATACACACAGTTGAATAATCGTTCATCCACAGACTTAATCTATTTAGCCTTAGATCCTGAGTATCAGGGGGGTGATCGTGTATTACCTTTTATTGTAGGTCTTCGTTCCATGCTAATGGCATCATATGACCTCCATACGGAATTTTATTATTTAACTAGCATTGATGAACAAAAGCTATATAACAGTGCTAGAAATATTGAAATTGCTGCTTGGTTATTGGCAGAAAGTCGTAATGAACAGGATGATCTCTATTTATTAAGTGATAGTTTAGAAAATGAGCGACGCAACCTGAGCTACCAACGATTACTAGGACAAATGATTGCAACCCAAGATAATTTGGCTGATATCGTATCCCACAAAACAGGCCGATTAATAAAGACGGTAGTGGTTAAAGCAGCCTCTATGATGTTCCTTCCTATCTAAGTGAGCATTTAAGTCATTGTTAAATAAAAGTTAGTCTCTAGTACCAAAGTACAATATACAGCGTGTTATTGACTTCTATATAATCCGCAGCTATTGATATTAATATCTAGGGAAAGCACAGTGAAAGCGATAACTTTTTTAACAACAGTATTATTTAGTTTGATTTCATTAAACAGCGTTGCTGCCACAGTAGACGGTAGTATCACTGGTGGTGAGTACCAATGGAATACCGATGGTGTAGAAGGTTCAAGCAAATGGAAAACATTTGATAGAAAAAATGATGACCGTGAATACAATGATGCCAGTGGCGGTGACCGTTGGGATATTAATTATCTAGGTACCAGCGTTAACAATGGTCAATTTCAGTTTGGTCTGATTGGTGGTGAAATCCTAGATGGAGGGATAACTGGATATGGAAATAGACGTCGGCAGACTAACCCTATCTATCTAAGTGATATTGCAATTGGCGTCACTGGTTTTGGCGTACCTGCATCTGACCCCACAACTGATTCTTCTAGCTTTCAATATGCTATTCGCCTTTTAGGCGTAGATGACAACACTGGTGTTGCCAACTTTGCCTTGTTAGAAGGCGGAACATGGGAAGGCGCTAACATCTATGATAGAGCTCCTGGTTCAAAGCATACTACTGAAACCTATAAAATGAACAAAGCGAATACATTGACCACCTTTAATGGTATATGGAACAGTTATGGTGGCGATGGCAATGTATTGGAAGGTGGCTTTGATTTAAGCCTACTTAGTATTTTCGATCCAAGTGTTGGCGGAACATTGAGCACATACATAACAATGGCCTGTGTAAATGACGAAGCTTTCGTCACTGCTGACGTTGCAGCGGTACCAGTACCGGCAGCCTTATGGTTATTAACGCCAGCTTTAATTGGTTTCATGGGGTTACGTAGACGTATCAAATCCTAAAAAACAGTTAAACGTTCAATAAAAAAGCAGCTAATAGCTGCTTTTTTTATGTCTGAAATTAGGACTATACTGATAATGTTGATATTTAACTTTTGAGAGGGAAAGATGATTAAAGTTTTATTTCTATTTTTTACACTGTTGTTTATTGCTGCATGCTCAGATGAAACACAAAAAGTTGAAGACCATGTGTGGAAAGAGCAAACCGATATGATCGATAAAGCCAAAGACGTAGAGCTGCTAATCAATGATGCTGCATTACAGCAACGCGAGTTGATAGAACAAAATACACAATAAGCTTTCCCATTGAGTTAGCTTATTGTGATTTAAACTCAGTATTTAATAGAGCTAATTTGTTGGCGAAGGTTATCTGCAAGCACGCCCAGTTCATCGGAAGCTTGTTGTAAAGCCGAAATATTACTGGTTGTTGTCCCCGATTGTAATTGCACACTTTCCATGTGCACTTTGATTTCATTCACTTGGCCTTGATGGGTATGAGCAATAGTATCTATTTCACTATTGGCCGCAAGGATTTGCTGACTAGTATCTTGAATTGATTGCAGTTTGTTTTCAGCTTCAATGGCCACCGAAACACTGGCATCAGCTTGCTCACGTGCTTGGCCCATCAAGCGATTGGCATTTTGCACTACCGTACGTAAGTTATTCATAATCTCATTAATATCGGCAGTCGCATTACTGGTACTTTGAGATAGTTGGCGAACTTCATCGGCCACAACCGCAAAGCCACGTCCTGCTTCACCTGCACGTGCTGCTTCTATCGCGGCATTGAGCGCCAATAAATTGGTTTGTTCGGCGATGCCTTTGATGATATCAAGCACACTAATAACACGTTCTGAATCTTTTCCTAGTTTGGCTATTACGGTTGCACTATCTTCCACTTCTCGCGCTAGTGCATCAATGGCCACTCGATTCGAGGTAACAACTTTTTGACCCTCAGCTGAGGTTTGAGCGGAAATAGTGGCTTCTTGAGAGGCTACTTCAGCTTTCAGAGTAATCGTTGTCACTTGATCGGAAATCTGGTTACTAAGTAAATCTGCCGCGTTTAATTGTTGGTTTTGTTGGTCGATACTATCGCGAGTTTGGTTGGATACAGAGGTTAATGTCTCCACCGTACTGCTTAGATTATTTGCTGTCTCATCCAGCGTTTTTGTTAAGCTTTGGAACTCTTCTAGCAGACCATTTATTGCTTTAGCAATGCCGCCAATTTCATCGTCAGTTTCAACTTTAAGGCGTTGACTTATATCGCGATTTTTCGTTAACGATTTTAGTTTGTTACTGATGTTAGTCAGTGGGGAAATGATATTACGACGGGTGTAGATAGTCATAATATATAGGCCGACTATTACTAGGGCGGTAATTGCAAAACTCACATTAATTAACTGACTGATCAGGTGGCGAGACCATTCAGCTTGATTTAAAGTGGCGAGTTCAGCCTCATCGGAAAGTGTGTTTAATACTGCGGAGGTGTTTTCTGCTGAACGACTAAACGTGGCTAAGGTTTCACGAGCATTATCCCAGTCGACAGATTGCATGGTCATTTCGCCCACAAAGCGATTTGCTGTTTTTTCTTGAGTGATTAATAGCTCGGAAATTTGTGAGTCGTAGGTTCGATATTCTGGAAGTTCACTTACTTTTTGCAGTAAAGTTTGCATTAACTCGGTTTCTTGATTGTAATGTTTGCGAAACATCGAGCTGTCGGCTGTAGCATACAGCTCATACAGCGCTATCTTCTGACTTTGAATATTACTTTTTAAATCGGCAATGGCAACAAGCCCGGGCAGTTTATTTTCAGCTAAAGATTGGGTGACGGTATTAATACGTTGACCGTTAAATAGCGTTAGACCAGAAAAAATTAAGAATAAGACAAGTCCAGCAATGTAACCAATAAAAATTTTGTAGGATATTTTTGAATTCATTTAGGCGCCTTCATTAAACATGTTTTAGTCTGTCGTAAATATCGGTAATTGCCGGTAATGCTCTAAACATAGCGGCAATAACTTCCGGGTCAAAATGTTTCCCCGCATCTTCTTGCATGACATCCAACGTCTTTTTAATGGGCCAAGCTTCTTTATATGGACGCTTCGAAGTTAAGGCGTCAAACACATCTGCGACCGCTACAATGCGTGCAGATAACGGAATATCCTGTTGCTTTAACTGTTTGGGATAACCGCTGCCATCAAACTTCTCATGGTGACATTCAGCAATTTCAATGCCAATGGAAAAAATACTATGGCCCATGGCCTGCATTTGTTGTTCTGCTTTTCTAAGAACTTCGCCCCCGATGGTTGGGTGACGTTCCATTTCTTGTCGTTCTTCAGGATCAAGACGACCAGGTTTAAGTAATATGCTGTCACTAATGCCAACCTTGCCAATATCATGCATCGGTGCAAAGTTATAGACATCGCGTACATATTGAGGCGTGATGAGAGCAGTATATTCTCCCTCTAGTGCTAATTCTTCGGCAATAATGGCTGAATATAAGGCCATGCGAGTTAAATGATCGCCTGTTTCTGGGTCGCGGCTTTCAGCGAGCTTGGCTAATCCACTGATAGCGGCGGAGACTAAGTTTTCTACCACGACCGTTTTTTCTAAGACGTGAGAGACGGTAGCGGCAATATTATTTAAGAATTCGATATGTTCATTTGAGTAACTTTGTTTGGCACTAGCAAATACCATCACTACAGGATCGCTATTTACAATATTGAGTGGCAAATAAAGAGCTGACTGCAGTCCTTCAGTTGCAAATTTTTCTTCTATAGTGGCATGAGTAATGTCACCAAAATCAGCTGATATTGGCAGGTTATTTTCCAGAACTTGTTCAAAGCTAGTGCCTTTAATAATAAAAGTATCCCCATCTTTTAATGGAGGAGTGGCTTCACAATAACAGCGCTCTAACACCATGCGTTTGCCATCCGCAGAGGTAAAAAAGACACCCACCCAGTCTAAGGGTACAAAGGTTTGAAATTCTTCATTGATAAATGCCAGCATTTCATCGAGCTTTGTGCCTTGATTAATCCGGTCTGTAAGTCGAAAAATACTATTTAAACGGTCGAGTAAATGATTTAAGGCGATAGCCATTTGACCAAGTTCATTATGAGCGAGAACTGGAACTTGATGATTAAAATTACCTTGAGCTACTTTTTTAAAGCCTGTAACAGCTGCACTTAAAGGACGTATAACACGACGTTGAATTATAAAAAACACAATAAATAATGAGAATAATCCAACAGCTACTGTGATCCATTGAAATAAACGTATTTTATCGAGTTTCGCTTCCATCATGCGTTGGAAAGCAATAGATAATAGTTGGGTTGACTCAACCAAATCATCACCATGTTTGACAACAAACTCAGCACCCCATGTTAGTCTGGGGTTTTTTAGATCATTACCTAACTGTTGACCCAAATTACTGTTGAATATAATCCAATACTTCAGTGAATCTTTGAGTTGGTTCTGGGAGTGGTCATCATAATTACAATAGATAGTTTCTTCTTCACCGGTGAGACCAGAACTGAGTTCACGGGAATTTAACTCTGTGATGATCGTATTAAATTTATTGGTTTGTTTTTGTAAAGTCAGCCAATACGTTTCAAGATCACGGTTGTATTTATCGTAGCTATCAGGGGCTTGTTTGACGTAGTTACGAGACTGTTCCGTAAGATTATTGGCAATGACTTGTAATTGGCCAATGTGATTTAAAATCAGGTAGTCATGCTGACGAAGTTTGAGAGAATAAATGGTGAACCCCAGAGACCCCGCTAAAATTATAAATAGAAATAGCAGTGGTATTCCTATTTGATATTTAAGAGAGTTCAATCTTGATAAGACCATAAGTTGTATTTCACCTGTTTAGTTACAGTATTTCAAATCACTAATAGTGACCTTTAACACATCAAATTGTTACAACTAAATTAAGAACTAGGGATATTAAACCTATTTATATTCTTTCCTGAAGAGGCTACGGTGGGGAGGACTTCTTTCTTAGGTGCCAAGAACAAGTGGCCGTAGACGCCAATTCGAGGCCAAGGAATAGCGACTAGAGCGCTGTTGTTATAGTTTCTGCTCAGTTAAGTCTGGGTTAGCAAAACGGTGACCGGAAGCTTGTTGCATAAACAGGTTTTTTAACAAGGTACTTTGATTGACGGTTTTAAGCCCTAGGCGTCGTGCCCATCGAACCGGTTCGAGCTCAGAACCAAATACACGTTTAAAGGCATCCATTGTGAGTTGCATAACTAAGTTGTCACCTTTTCTACGCCGTTGATATTTCTTTAATGTATGCAAGCTGCCAATATCTCGCCCTTTGATATGTGCGGCAATGACGGTTTCAGCTAAGGTGGCTGCGTCAAGGAGACCGATATTTACACCTTGTCCTGCCAATGGATGAATAGTGTGGGCAGCATCGCCGACTAAAGCAAAACCGTGCTCAATGTAATGATCAGCATGGCGGAGTTTTAATGGGAATGAGGCTCGCTCACTGACATCAATAATGTCACCCAAGGTATGTTCAAATGCTTTGCCTAACGTGGTTTTAAAATGCTCATCATCAAGCTCGGATAATAACTCGGCTTCTTCGCTAGAATTTGACCAGACAATGGAGCATTGATGTTCATCGGCTAAAGGCAAAAAGGCTAATGGCCCTTCAGGTAAGAAACGTTGCCACGCTGTTTTTTGGTGTGACTTTTCAGTGGTAACAGTGCAGACCACGGCAGATTGCTGATAATCCCAACCACGTAATTTAATATCTTTCCAATCACGTAACGGTGACTGGGCGCCATCAGCAGCAACAATTAAATCAGCAGTGATCGTACGTCCATTGTCTAAAACTAAGCTATTCTCGGTCAAAGAAATGGGCTTTGCTGGACAGAGAAAATCAATATTGTCTTGTTGCTGGCAACGTTCAAGACTGGCCAACTGTAGGTTTTTGTTTTCGACGATATTACCTAAGATGGCTTCACCGATTTCTGCACAGTCAAAATGTAATAAGCTGGATTGTGTTTCCCACACTTTCATATCAGAAAATGGGCTGATTCTATTTGCCTTTAATAAAGGCCAAATAGCTAAGTTTTTCAGCAACATTTCACTAGCATGCGTTAATGCACTCACCCGTAATTCTGCTTTGTCATCGTCAGCCAAAGGACTAGGTGCATGCGCTTCTATTAAGGCAATATTTAATGACGCTTGCTCACTCAACGCTGCGGCTAAAGTGGCCCCCACCATACCTGCGCCTACAATGATGACATCATAATGTTGGCTCATAATGAAATGCCTCTCGCTAAACGGGGCTGCTTGCCATTCAGGCCCATGCTTTTTTTAGCTAACCAATGTTTGAGTGGCGGCAATGATTCCATCATGCTTAAACCTGCCCCGCGGAAATGTCCTAATAGTGGATTATCATTGCTAAATAAAGTGACTAAGTTATTAGTGGCTTGAATGACATTATCCTGATCACTTAAACGCCATTGTTTATAGTCCAATAATAAACGAGCATCACCACAATCTTTATCAACCGGAGTGAGCACATCAGCAAGCACAGCGACATCTCTTAGGCCAAGGTTAAAACCTTGTCCGGCAATAGGATGCAAACTATGGGCTGCATTACCGATTAAAACTACACGATGTTGCACTGGTTGATCGGCTTGGATTAAACGTAAGGGATAACTATTACGTTGACCTACCTGTGTTAATTTACCAAGGCGATAACCAAAACGCGCTTGTAGCTGCTTTAAGAAGTCTTGTTCTGACAAATTGAGTAAGGCAGCCTCATCTCCTGATTTTACCGTCCAGACGAGGCTACAGCGGTTCTCAGACATGGGTAATAAGGCAATCGGCCCCGTATCGGTAAAACGTTCATAGGCCCAGTTTTGATGTGCGCGTTCAGGAGTAATGTTGGCCGTTACAGCGGCTTGATGGTAATCATGTTCCAATGCACCTAGTTGTAGCAGTTGACGAATGGTCGATTGTCCCCCATCTGCAGCAACCAATAATTGTGCAGTGATCAGACGTTGATCATCCAATTTCAGTTCGACTAAATCATTATGTTGTTGCAGTGCAATGACGCTGGCAGGGCTAATGATTGTCAGATTGTCTTGTGATTTGATGGCTTGATTGAGCACGTGCCCCATCGCTCTGGCGGTGAGCACTTGCCCTAGGGCAGGTACCTGTTCTTGTTGAGCTGAAAGACGCGTTACACCAAAGTGACCTCGGTCTGATATATGGATATGTTTAATAGCGGTGCTATGTGAGCTTAAAGCATCCCATAAACCCAGCGATTCAAAGATGCGCTGTGAGCCATAAGACAAGGCAATGCCGCGATCATCATAACTGGGTTGCTGGTCTGATTTAGCTGAAACGGCTTCAATGACGGCAATACGTAAGGCACTATTTGCTAAGGCAATCGCAAGGCTGGCACCGACCATGCCGCCGCCAACAATGATTAAGTCATAGTCTGTAGAGACGGCCATCGTTAGAGTTTAACTGCCGCCATTAATGCTTCAATTTCATCCACTTCTTTTGGTGCGCCTTGCGTTAAAACTTCGTTGCCAGTTTTGGTCACCAACACATCATCTTCTATGCGAATGCCTATGAAATGCCATTTCTTGGCGATATTTTCAGGATTACGCACATATAAACCAGGTTCTACCGTTAAGACCATGCCCGGTTCTAATAAGCGCCATTCACCACCGATTTTATAGTCGCCAACATCGTGTACATCCATGCCTAACCAATGTCCGGTACGGTGCATATAAAACTTACGATATTGTTCTTTCTCAATCAAGGTTTCGAGTTTACCGTTGAGCAAACCTAACTCTAGTAACCCTTCGGTTAATACTCTTACCGCCGCTTCATGTGGTTGATTCCAATGGTTACCCGGTTTGACCTCAGCGATCGCGGCTTTTTGTGAATCAAGCACTAGGTTGTATAGCGCCTTTTGTGCTGGTGTGTATTTACCATTCACTGGAAAGGTACGGGTGATATCAGCAGCGTAATAATCATACTCAGCACCGGCATCAATTAATAACAGATCATTGTTTTTCAACTTATGGTCATTTTCAATATAGTGCAAGATGCAGCCGTTTTCACCACCACCAACAATGGATGGATAAGCAGGAGAGCGACAATCATTTTTCATGAACTCATGAATGATTTCAGCTTCAACTTGATATTCCCATTTCCCGACTTGAGTAAACTGCATGGCCCGAATATGAGCGTGAACTGATATTTCAGCTGCGGTACGCATGGCTTTTATTTCAGCGCTGCTTTTAAATAAACGCAGTTCATTTAACACATGATCGAGTTCAACAATTTCAGTGGGTGAATGCATACCTTGGCGTGATGCATTACGTAGGTGATTCAGCCAACCTACCATGCGATGGTCAAAGGTTGGCACGTTGCCCATGGTGTAATAGACTTTTTCTTTGCCTTCTAATAAGCCGGGCAAAATATCGTTGAGGTCAGAATAGGGGTAAGAATCATCAGCACCATATTTTTCAATAGCACCTTCTTGACCGGCACGGTAACCATCCCAAATTTCTTTGTCTAAATCACGTTCACGACAAAAGATAAGAAATTCACCGTGAGGACGACCGGGCACAATGACAAGTACAGATTCAGGCTCATCGAAGCCGCTCAGATAGTGAAAGTTACTATCACTGCGGAAAATATAATCGACATCGCGATTACGGGTTGAAACCTTGGCATTAGGCAAAACAGCAATACTGTCTTCACCCATAATGTCGATGAGTCGTTGCCGGCGTCTGGCAAATTCTTTTTTGTTCATTAGTGCTCAGTTGTGTCGTTGTCTTCTGGTTCTATAGGTTGTAGTTCACCATACAATAAAAATAGACCCATACGTAAATATTCAACTAACTCTTCAAAATTAGTATCTTCATCATCATTCTCTTCAAGATCACTATCACTAATTTGCCCAATTTTAACGACATCAGCGATATATTCTTGGGTGTCGCCAGAAAGTTCGGTGTCTTCAGTAAGACCAGAAACACCTAAACCAAAAATTAAGCCTTGGCACCAATCCGATAGAGCGGTTAAGCGGGAAGATATCGGTGCATCATCCTCTGGCAATTCAAGTTGTAAATCAAAATCCAAACTATTTAAGCCTTGCACGGTTTGATCAAATAAGGCTGTTAAGTCGAGTATTTCATCTTCATCAGGGTGAATATCGTCAAATAAGCTTTTATACCAAGTGATGCGATTTGCATGTGAGTCCAAGCACAATAAACCACATAATGCGCCTTGTAATTCGGCAGCACTGGCAGGGCCATCGCCGGTAGCTTTGCCAGCGTCAAGAGAAGGAAAATATAATTGAGACATGATGATACGACCTGAATTTAAAAAACATATTATGACAGTTGTTGACCGAGTCGGTTGGGCGCGACTATAGTTAGGCATTATTTTCGCATAGCCAAGAACTCAATATTAATGGAAAAAGACGCGATTCAACAGTTAGAGCAGCAAGTCGACGACCTACTTCGTGCTAGTCGTCGGATCCGTGATGAGAATATGCTACTCAAATCTCAACAGACTGCTTGGCTAACCGAACGTACGCAATTGGTTGAAAAAACCGATCTGGCGCGAAGCCGTATAGATACTATGGTTAGTCGCTTAAAAGAACTGGATGATGAACTATGATTTCCCCCGTTAATGTCAATATATTGGGTAAGGAATATCAGATTGCTTGTCCGGATGAAGAGAAAGATTCACTGATTGCTTCTGCGCAAATGTTACATCAAAATATGGAAAAAATTAGGGGCACAGGCAAGGTCGTTGGTTTAGACCGTATTGCGGTGATGGCAGCCCTGAATTTAGCGCATGACCTTATTAGTTTGCAGAATGATGATGGTCATGACATGGACGAGGTGAATAAAAAGATTTTCCAAATGAAAGATAGAGTTAGCGCCTTTTTAGAAGAAGAACGTCAACTAGACCTATAAAAAAGCAGTTGTATTTAGTTGATTCGGGTTATTATATAGACACGTCCCTGCGGTGCTCGCGACTGACACGTGTGTCTTGAGCCGATAAGCAAATTGCATGGATATCAAAACAAAGTTGGCGTGCAAGCCCGCTAGACGGGAAGCCCGATGCTTTGATGAGATAACCACTTGAACCCCATGGTTCGAGAACCCCGTCACAACGACACTGTGGGGACTATTATCCACTTCACCATATCGGTGAAACGAACTAACTCAAATTTGATAGAGAGTGAAACGCTAGCGTTTTACCGGGTTAATGCGTCTTCATCATTCGTTTTCGGATTCATAAAGTCATTAACCTTGCTTTCATAGGTATCAGATCCATCTAACAGCGCACCAGCACGTTCAGGTAATACACGTTTATCAGAAAGGTTGCCGAGTTGTTCATAGCCGGTAGATAAATGGTCAAACATTTTTTTGTATGAGCCAGCCATATTCTTGAATAAATCGGCAGTAGTATCGTAGTGCTCATGTACTAGTTCTTTATAGCCTTCAAGTTCTTCTTGTTGTTGACTGAGCTGTTTTTCGTATTCTTGCGTCAGATTATCAATTTCATTTTGCCCACCTGGTGCTTTACGCCGACCAAAGACAAAGCCCATAAGACCTGAAAAAATGACAGCAAGGATCAAAACGCCCCAAATTTCAGCTGTTGACATGAGTTACTCCTAAACGAAACTGTTATCAGCATAACGTGGAGCAAGTGTGCTTGGCAAAGCCTGATTGTAGATTTTTTTCTGATAGTGATCACCTGCCTTATTATGTGGTTAAATATGCAGCCTAAAAATATTATTACCACTTAAACAGAAACTGTTTTAATAAAATTAATGTGATTGGATAACTGGATTATATGTGTGATGTCTAAACTTAAAGCGTTCTTGTTTTTGATGTTGATTGCCGCAATGGCGATGGCAGGTGAACCTGGCAGTACTATTGAAACCGAACCTGTCTCATTTTCGTTAAATGAAATTGATGAGCTTTATCACTCTTCGGGAATTGAGGGTGTGTTATTGATTTCCTCTTTAGATGGAGATGTTGAATATCAGCATAATGCCGATAAAGTGACATGGACGAATATACCTGCCTCAACCTTCAAAATTCCCAATACCTTGATGGCTTTAGAAGAGGAAGTCATTAAGGATCAGTTTGAAATTATAAAATGGGATGGTGTTAACAGAGCGTATGTTCCATGGAATTAAGACCAAACATTGGCAACGGCTTTTGCTCGCTCATGTGTTTGGTGTTATCAACATTTTGCTGCAAAGATAGGCAATAGGAAATATCTGCATTACCTTGATGAATTCGACTATGGCAATAAAAAAACAGGTAAAGATGTCACTAGCTTTTGGTTAGAAGGTGATTTACGTATTTCACCCAGACAGCAAATCGATTTTTTGCGTAAAGTTTATTTTGAAGATTTACCGATCCAGTCGAGAAACTTCAAAATATTAAAAGAGATTATGCTTACTGAAGAAACGCCGGATTATAAAATTTGGGCCAAAACAGGTTGGCAAGGTGAGCATGGTTGGTATGTAGGTTATGTTGAGTCGCCGGATGACGTATGGTTTTTTGCCAATTATATTAAGGTTCGAGAAAAATCTGATTTGGTTTTTCGAAAACAGTTAACACTAGAAGCATTAAAGCTTAAAGGCATTATTAACGTAGCTAAACCATAACAAATTGTTATAAATGACAATATTGAAAGGTAACTATACCTCGATAAGCTCAACGATTAGAATGGTCTATATGAAGTAAGAGTAGGGGGCGAATCTAAGTATGTACATAAAAATAAAAAAATTAGCTACAATTCGTTTTTCTGTACTCTTTTTTGTGGTGAGCAACTGCCTTGCATCACCAACCGCCGATGAATTTATTCCCTGTGGGAAAATGGCTGTTGAAGTACTTAAACAGTGTTTGCTAGAAAACCCCTATTATGAAAATGATGTTTGCTGGCAACGATCAAAAGATGCTTATGAGCTATGCTCTAAAAGTGTATTCCAAGATTATAATTCTGATGAAATTCAGGCTCGAAGAGAGCGTGCAGAACAGCTGAAACAATCATTAGATAGATAGAAAGAAACGTTGAGTGCCCGTTCAAATAAGTTATCGAACCTGCAGGTTTAACCTGCATGATTCTTAGTCAAGTTAGAGCTGAGATATTTAGCTTAAAATACCTATATGTTGCTATCTTTGTTATAAATTTTAACAATGTTCTTGTAGGTGAATAAGTCTTGAATGTTGACTTAAATTATTTTAAAGTCAGTGTAAACAAAGAAAAATTTATATTTTGTAGTTTTCCTCTCCCTCGTTAGTAACCGTTCTCTAACTTCTACAGGGCCGATATGCAAAATGATACGAATATAAAATTCACTCATAGTTTGCTTGGTAAGATGCTGATTCTTGGTGTTGTACCTACCGTCCTGATTCTGCTTGTCATAATAATCTTCACCACCTCTCAGAACTATTCTTCAGCTCTTGTTGCTAATGAAAACCAACTTCGAAGCATTGCTGGTATTGTTTCTAGAGAAATAGAGCGAGGTAATACACGTTCGATTGTGGCAGCAAAAACAATGGCGTATGCACAGCAAAATGGCTTATTTGGCGATCGCATTGCGTCGACAGCTTATGCAAAAGAAATTTTGATCGCTTTCCCTGAATTCACCGGAGCGTATTTTGGCTATGACCCTAATGCAGATCAGAATGATCAGGATTATCTTCAAGTTAGTGAGATAGTTGATATTCCAACAGGCGCGCTTGATGAGAATGGTCGTTTTATACCTTATTGGTACCGAGGTAAAACGGAAGAAGATAAAAGCAATATTTATCTAGAAAACTTGGTTGATATGGAAACCAGCCTTTATTACCAGGGCAATAAAGAGCAGTTTCTAGAATATAAAACAGCCATGCCGATGGTCACAGAGCCTTATGTATATGAAGGCAAACTGATTATGGAATATACCTATCCCATAGTGATTGACGATGAGTTTAAAGGCGTTGCTGGCGTTGACCGATCATTAAGTGCAATTTTGGAATTTATTCAACAAATAAAAGACCGTGAAGATATTGATATCTTCTTGATCAGCCGCTTGGGTAATTTTATTTCTTCTACTTCAAATTATCGGGATCAACTGATCACAAAAGCGGTTGCTGATACTGACTACAGAGATATATTTGGCAAATATTATGCAGATATGGATTCGGGCGTGTTGGAGCTAGTAGAAGACCCGCTTGATAATAAAAAGTACTACTTTGTTACAGCGCCGGTGCCAACAGGTAGCTGGGGCGTTATCGTTAGAAAGTCTGAGGATGCGATCATCTCACCGATAAGAAACGCGGTGTATTTACAATTAGGTTTTGCTTCTATTGGCTTGCTGATTATTAGTTTTTTATCATTTCGAACTGCACGTTCAATTTCACGACGTGTTGGTAACTCTGCTCAAGCCGCAGATGCATTAGCATCCGGTGGTTTATCTGAAAATGTGGCGTTAAAAAACGATGTAAATGATGAAATTGATCAAATGAATGTCAGCTTTAATAAAGTAATGGCACTTTTTAGAGAGCTGACAAATGTTTGTGTCAGTATTTCAGAAGGTGACTTTAGTAAACGAGTCGAAGTGAAGAGTGAGCGCGATATTCTATCTGAAGCCATTAATAGCATGAGCATGAAACGCAAACAGGCTGAAGAAGATCTTAAAGCGGCGCAACAAAAAGCAGAATCAGCTAATAAAGCCAAGAGTGTATTTATTTCGAGTATGAGCCATGAGATTCGAACACCGCTCAATGCCATTATGGGCTATAGCCAGATCTTGGCTAGAACGGAAGGCCTAAGCGAACAGCAAAAGGATGATATCGAGGCGATTCATCGCGCAGGTAAACATTTGCTAAGTATTATTAACGATATCTTAGACTTTTCTAAAATCGAAGCCGGCAAGATGGAGGTGCATGAAAGTAACTTTGACTTAGAAAGCCTAACAAAAGATTTGTATACTATTTTTTCCATGCGATGTAAGGAAAAAGGACTTGCTCTCAAGTTGGAGGGTATTACTAAAGGCGACAAGATTTTTGTTCGTAGTGATTCGGTAAAATTACGCCAAATCTTGGTTAACCTGATTGGTAATGCTGTTAAGTTTACCTCTGAGGGCAGCATAACCCTGACCATTAATCCGTTGGAAAATAATGATTATTATTTTGAGGTGAAGGATACCGGCCAAGGTATTCCGTTGGAAAAACAATCATCAATATTTAAAGCGTTTCAACAAGATGAAGAAGGCATTAAACAAGGTGGCACTGGGTTGGGACTTTCTATTTCAAAAACATTGTTGCAATTATTAGGTTCAGATTTAGCAATGGAGTCGGTGCCGGGTGAGAGTAGCTGTTTCTTTTTTACGCTGCATTTACCCGCGGTAGATGAGTCCGACCAAACAGAAAAAAATCCATACATTAATGTGACGCAGTTGGCTCAAGGACAAAGCGTTAAAGCGGTGTTGATAGATGATATCCAAGAGAACCTCGATGTATTAACTCGCGTGCTAGATGATATTGGTGTCGAAGTTAAATGTGCTGATAACGGAGCAGAAGGTATAGAAATAGTGGGTAAGTTTGTTCCTGATATTGTCTTTTCTGATTATCACATGCAAGGCGTGGATGGTTTGGAAGTGACTCGCCAAATCAGAAAAAACCATGGTGATAAGGACATAAAAATTGTGATGATTTCTGCTTCAGTGTTTGAACATCACCAAGAAATGTATCGGCGGGAAGGCGTTGATGGATTTATTGGTAAGCCATTTGTGCGGGAAAAACTATTTGAGCTTTTGGCTCAACTGCTAGATATAAATTATGATTACACCATTGATAACAGTCAGAGTAGCGAACAAAGAACGACGGAGTTGGATTATGCAGCAGTCACATTGCCAGAGGCATTGCTAAATGATATCGCAGCAGCAGTGCAGTCTGGCCAGATAACTAAAATTAATGCTCTGATAGATTTTCTGGAGTCAGAGCAGTTTATTGGTTTAGATTTGGCCCAACACTTAAGATATCTGGCAGACGATTTTGATTTTGAGGCTGTGTTAGATGTTGTAAAAGAGTTTAGTTTGAGCGAGACTTAAGTAGCAGAACTTTGATCTTGAAGGATAAAGCTTGATGTTCGATATTGACAAATTACTGAACAAGAAGGTTTTGATTGTCGATGATCAGTCTGACAACCTTAAAGTTTTATACAATACGCTGAAAAATGCGGGCTATGAGATCTCTTTGGCCAAAACAGGCCAGCAAGCATTAAACCATGTATTTGAACATCAACCCGATCTTATTCTGCTAGATATTTCTTTGCCAGATATTAACGGCCTCGAAATCTGTCGTAAACTCAAAGAAAATGAAGCTACACAGCAGATCCCCATCGTATTTATCTCTGCCAGCATTGATAGTGCTGATGTTATTAACGGTTTTGAGGCAGGTTGTGTTGATTATGTTCGCAAACCCTTTGTTGAATCGGAAGTCATCGTTCGGGTTAGAAATCATTTAACGCTTAAATGTTTGCATGAAGATTTAGAACGTCGCGTAGCAGAACGCACAGGAGAATTAGCAAGAGCTAAACATCTTGCTGAAATGGCGAATCAAGCAAAAACACAGTTTCTTTCTCGCATGAGCCACGAATTTAAAACGCCATTGAACGCGATTATGGGCTTTTCTCAACTGCAAGAGCAGCAGATCATTGATGGCGAGACTGATAAATTATTAGCTGGGCGTGAGTTTATTATTGATGCAGGTAAACATCTTTTAAGTTTGATTGATGATGTGCTAGATATCGCTCATATGGAAAATAAACTGTTGAAATTACTGCTCGAGCACGTAGATCTTAATAATGTGATTATGGTCGCGATAACTACGCTTAAAAAGCAGGCTGATGATGCAAGTATATCGATAAATTATAACGGGACTGACCTAAATGTAAAGGCCAATAATGAACGTCTTAAACAGGTATTTATCAACCTATTAAGCAATGCCATAAAGTTTAACTCAGAGCGGGGTTTGATCAATATTGAGGTAAATACAATAGAAGGATATCAAGTAGAAGTCAGCATTATGGATACTGGTGTAGGCATTTCGCCAGAGGATAAGGACAAGATATTTATGCCTTTTACTCGATTAGATTATGCTGAAAAGAATGAAATACCCGGTGTTGGTATTGGTCTAGCCAAGTCAAAATATTTAGTAGAAGAAATGAAAGGTAGTATTCATTTCGAAAGTCAACCCGAGCAGGGTTGTATATTTTTTATTCGTCTTCCTTTAGTTTAGTAAAAAATAAAAACTGACGGGCAATTCGATGCCCGCCAGCTTGTTTATAAAATTACCCTTCTGATAAATCTGCTTCAACAATCCCTGCTGCATAACCTTGATATGCGGCCCAAAATTGTTGCGCCATTGTGTCCGGGAATAGGTGAAAGTCACCGGCTGAAAGTGCTTTAACTATCCCTTCAGATACCACAGATGTCGGTTCACCCATTTCACCCATGCCTGCTTCATTGGCCATATCGGTGGCAATGGGACCGGGATGCACACTTAAGACCTGAATGTTTTTGTCAGCTACTTGATCTCTTAAACCTTGGGTAAGCGAATAGGCTGCGGCTTTTGAGGCTGAGTAGGTGGAGAAACCGGCAAAGTTCTTTATAGATGCCACTGAGTTTAGCTGCACAAAGGCGCCCCCCCCATTTTGTTCTAGCACCGGTATGAATGCTTTGGCCATGCGTATCAACCCAAAGGTATTGACTGTTAATTCTTGGTTAAATGCTTCTTCAACATCGTCATTAAGTGGATCTGCGAGCTTTAATATACCTGCATTATTGACAACAAGTTGTGTATCGCTAGCTGTTTTAGCGAGTGACTTAATAGATTTTGTCACAGATAAGTCAACATATAGCGGGGCCACTAAGTCTCCAAATTCAGCCACTAAAGTATTGGTTGATTTTACATCGCGTACGGCGAGATACACCTTCTTTGCTCCATGCTGAATCAATGACTCAACAATCGCTTTGCCTATTCCTCGGTTTGCACCGGTTACTAATGCAATTTTGTCTTTAACATCAAAACTCATTTTATTTACCTCAATAATTAACTAAAAATAATTCTGTACCGATTGGTAAGATTGATATAAGTGTACCGATCGGTATAATTGTGTCAAGGTTATTTTTAAAATTTGTTAAGGCTCAATATGGCTGGCGGAAGACAACTTCAGTTTGATAAAGAAAAAGCACTTGAACAGGCAATGTTTGTCTTTTGGAAAAAAGGCTTTTTAGGCGCCTCATTGTCTGGGTTAACAACAGCAATGGGCATCAATAAACCAAGTCTTTATAGCGCCTTTGGAAATAAAGAAGATTTGTTTGTTAGTGCGACCGAGCATTATTTAGCTAAACATGCGTCACCGCATGTGGACTGCCTGAACGAAGATGGGCAGCCATTAAATGAGCGAATCAAAAGCTACTTATTGTCTGTTGCTACGATGTTGTGCAGCTCTTCTACACCCAATGGTTGTTTCATTGCTGTGGCTGCCAATGAGTTGGCGGGTGAGTCCTTACCTGAAAAAGCCACTCAGATAATAGTCTATGCAGGTAATTATGCAGAAACATATTTAGCAGAATTTTTTACTGCTGAGAAAGCTAAAGGTAATCTAACGACAGATATTGATGTTAATGAATTAACGTTGATGGTTATTACTTTGATGCATGGCCTTTCATCTGTGTCTCGCACAGGTAAGTCTCAACAACAACTTAAATCAATCATCGATTTTTTTGTCAGTAAGCTGGGCATATAAAATCATAAATATCGTCCAGTGAATAAAAAGCTGGCGGGCTGCACAAATACAGCCGCCAACGTCCTATTATTTTTAATCACTTACAAATTTCACCGCTGTATCTGATCACTCCTTGAAGATTTTCCATGTCCACTAAACCGTAACTATTAAATGTTCCTGTGTAACCTTCAAGCTGACCTGATGTTGAACCTGCTTGGACCTGGTAGGTAATTTCAATCATATAACGATCTTTTTTACCGGGTACTTTGGTTAGAATAGCCAGATCGTTAGTGTTCATAAAACCACCTTTGTCTGTCATAAAGAAGTGCTGCATATCCATTTCGAGTCCAGTTTCAGTTTGTCTTTCAGCAACAACTCTTGCCGTTGCGGCAGAAACACTTCCAGACAGAGTGGCAACCGCAGACATGACTCCTTCTTGTTGAGAGAAGAAGTTCGGCATACCTGTGCCACCAATCGGCATGCAGCTTTCATTTGCATAAGCACTAGCCATGGCTGCTAAAAGTAAAGTTAACGTTATAATTTTTTTAAACATGAGTTATTTCCTTTAAATAAATGTAAAACTACTTATGAAATGGCTTGAACTATTTGCTCATTGGTCATAGCAATCCCATCAAAATTCCAGGCGCCATCGACGGCGTGAACAACATTTACATAGATGTTGTCTCGAGGATGGCTATAACCTGAAAGCTTCTCGATGATGTCCGTTGCTTTTTTGAAATATTGCAATTGAATATCTCGATCTGAAAAAGCAAACGAAGGTACTTTCCACTCTACCCAAACACCTGAAAATGGTTTGCCACCAGAGAAGGTGTGGTTCTTATTCAAGATATGTAAGTTAGCGGTGATGTTAGGTGTCATCACGGAATTACCCGCTAACCCATGTGATTCCAACATAGCGTCGGTCAACTCTTGAATAGCTTGTGCTTCGCTACCTTCAGTTAATACACCTTCAGTAATCGTTAATGTTAATGGCATTGTTATGTCCTCATAGTTAGTTAAATGTTCATGATTAAGTGTTTTAGGCCCTTAAGATAACGACCGTGATTCAATAATAGATATCGATCGTTATCTTGTAAAGGGTAACGACCGTTATTTTATGATAAAATGTTTCTTAACTAGAGTTTGAAAGAAACTGAGTTTATTTCAAACTGTTGAAAGTAAAGATATATATGAGGTTTTAGATGCGATACAAGCCAGAACAAAAAAAAGAGACACATGAGAAAATAATTGCTGCTGCAGGACGAAGTTTCCGCAAAAATGGCTTTAGTGGCATTGGTGTAGATGGGCTCGCAAAAGAAGCGGGGGTAACATCAGGGGCATTTTATAAACACTTTCCTTCTAAAAAGGCGGCGTTTGAAACAATCGTTGTAGAAGGCTTACAAGAAGTGCAGCAAGCGATACTTGGTCAGCAACAAGCATATGGTGACGACTGGTGGAAAGCATTGGCGGAGTTTTATGTCACCGAAAAACGAACCTGTGATGCTAAAAATAGCTGTGGTTTGCAAAGCCTGACTTCAGAAGTGAGTCGTGGTGATGACGATTTAAAATTAGCCTATGAACAAGAGTTGCTTAAAATAGCGAGCATAGCAACGGAAGGTGATGATGGAGCAATTTCTGCTGACACATGGGAAAAACTAGCATTATTGATTGGCGGTGTGACGATGGCTAGAGCAGTTAATGATGCTGAGTTATCTGAACAGATAGGGCTGGCAGTTCAAAACAGTGTTTTATTTAAATAGATCATAAGCTAAGTAAAGGGAGCTGTAAGTGGTGCAATTAGGAAAAGATGACTTAGAGAAAATCCAAAACTATAAAGGTTTTGTGATGAGCGGTAGTGATATGTCTCCTGCGATTAATGAAGGTGATCATCTTGTTGTAGATCTAGCTCAAACATTCATTATCAGCGGTGATATGTATATCGTTGAATATAAAGAGTCGATCGTGGTTTGTAGGTTGTTGCTGGATAGGGATAAAGTGACTTTGATTTTCGATGGGGCAGCACATACGTTTGAAGAATGGTTAAAAAATATAACTATAATAGGCCGCATCATTGAAGTTAAAAGTTTAGTCGAATAAAAAATACTAGTTAAATTTACCTCAATTTATATGAAGGAATCATCATGGGTAAAGTGATAAAAATAATCGCTGGTTTGTTTGTAGTAGTCATGATCACCGTGGTAGTGCTGGTCAGTACCGTTGATATTAATCAATATAAACCTGAGTTGATTAAGGTGGTTGAAGAGGCAACAGGTCGAAAATTACAGATAGGCGGCGAGTTAGCATTTGGATTATCTTTGGTTCCAACAGTGCTGGTTGAAGACGTTAAATTTAGCAATGCCAGTTGGGGTTCAAAACCTGAAATGCTGAGCTTGAATAAATTTGAGGTGGAAGTCGCATTACTGCCATTGCTAAGTGGCAATATTCAGGTGAACAGAGTGATTTTATTAGATCCTGAAATTTTGCTTGAGACTAATAAAAAAGGGTTGGGTAACTGGGTTTTCGCAGCCAAAAAATCAGAAAATAAATCAGAGTCTTCGGATTCTGAAAGCAGCTCAACGCTTGGTATTGTAGTGAATGAAGTGCATATTGAGAATGCGACCATTACCTATAACGATGGGATGACAGGACAACAAACGGTGCTTGTTATTGATGAAATAACTGCCGAATCAGATAGCGTTAATGATCCATTGTCATTGATTATGAAGGTGGCCTATAACGCGATCCCCATATCAGTAGAAGGACAATTAGGCTCTGTTAATAAATTGGCAAATAATGATGTGTATCCAGTGGATCTAGCGATTGAAGTTGCTGATGCCAAGCTGGAGATTAATGGACAGATTAAAAAACCTATGAAAGGCCAAGGGCTTGATATTGGCATTCAGTTTACGGTTGATTCATTGTCGAGTTTATCCGGATTGACTGGTGGTGATTTACCAGATTTTGGTCCCATTACACTCAAAGCAAAACTCATTGATGGCGCTGGTGCTTATTCACTTAAAGCACTGGAAGTGAAAGCAGGCAATACTGATCTTTCAGGCGATGTCACCGTTGCTGTTTTAGCTAAACAACCAGCAATCACGGTTACGCTCAAGTCTAATTTAATTGACTTAGCCGAGTTAGTAGGCGATGAAGAACAAGCAGAAGCAGAGAAAAAACAGCGGTTATTCTCACAAGAGCCGTTACCTTTAGCTGCATTGAAATCAATCAATGCCAATGTATCGATCAATGCTAAACAAATTAAAACCAGTAGTTTGGTATTGGCAGATACCACTGTGAACGTGTCTCTTAAAGATGGCAATTTATCAGTGAAACCATTGAGTACACTTGTGGCTGGAGGAAAGCTGGCTGGTAATATAGCTTTAAATGCTCAGGGTAAAACAGCGACCTTATCTACAACCCTTAATATTGCAGGGCTAGAACCTAATCAGTTGACAGATTTAGATGACAAGCTGACCGGTGCAAAAACAGATGTAAATATCAACGTTAAAGGTAGCGGTGAGAGTGTTAGCCAAATTATGGCTGGCTTGAATGGCAAGCTATTAGTCAAAGTGGGCGAAGGTAAGATCACTGATTCAGTGATGGGTGCTTTAGGTGCGGATGTGTTGGCAGAAACACTGAGCATGTTGAACCCCTTCTCGAAGAGTAGCGATGGCTCCGTTCTAAATTGTGCAGTAGTCAATTTTGATATTAAAAATGGTGTAGCAACTACTGATCAAGGTATTGCCATTTCCACCGATCAAATGAATATCATTGGTAGCGGAACCATTAACTTGAAGACCGAAGCTTTGGATATTGGCATCAAACCAGAAGCAAAAGAAGGCTTGGGCATTAGCGCTGGTCAACTGGCAGCATTAGTTCGAGTTAGCGGAACGTTGGCGAATCCAAAACCTACGGCGGATGCGACTGCTGTACTTTCTACAGGTTTATCAGTAGGTACTGCGGTTGCAACAGGTGGCCTATCTATTTTGGCTCAAGGTTTATTGGATCGTGGCACAGCTGATGCTGATCCCTGTGCAACAGCATTAGGTCAAAAGCCAGCGACAACAGCTAAGCAAGCACCAGAAAAAACGACCACCACTAAAGCCGTGGATGCGGTTAAAGATGCAGGCAGTGCTGTGACTGATACCTTAAAAGGCTTTTTTAATTAAGACATAAAGTGAAAAGCCATTCCTAAATACTAGGAATGGCTTTCAGTATTTTATGCCGGACTAAGTTGTTGCCCTAGCGTTGGATAATCAAGATAACCTTTTGCATCACCACCGTAGAAGGTATTAGGATCGGCTACGTTCAAGTCTGCACCTTGTTTAATACGCTCAGGTAAATCAGGGTTAGAAATAAACGGCACGCCAAACGCAATAAAATCACTTTGACCATTGCTCAAACTTTGTTCAGCTGTTTCACCGGTATAGCCACCATTTGCCATATAGGCACCGTTAAACATTTTTCGCAGTATATTAAAGTCAAAACTATCCGAGGATTCTTCACTGAGCCCAAGTTCTTCTACGACATGCAAGTAAGATAAATTAAATTGGTTTAACTTTTCGACTAAGTAGTTATATAAAGCTTGTGGGTTTGAATCAGACATCGCATTGAATGTACCGGTCGGAGATATGCGAATGCCTACACGATCGCCACCCCATACATCAGTGACCGCTTGGGTAACATCTAGAACCAAACGACTACGATTTTCTATTCTGCCACCATAAATATCAGTACGTTTATTGGTACCATCCTTCAAGAATTGATCGAGCAAGTAGCCATTAGCCGCGTGAATTTCGACACCATCAAAGCCAGCTTCTTTGGCATTCTTAGCAGCCTGTCGATATTGCTCAACGATGGCTGGCATTTCATTAAAGTCGAGTTCTCTTGGTGTTTCAAAGTCCTGCATGCCTTCATAGGTAAATGCCTGACCTTCTGATACTGCGATAGCAGAGGGAGCAACAGGCAAGAAATTACCCGGTTGCAATGATGAATGTGAAACACGACCTACATGCCAAAGCTGCATAAAAATTCGACTACCTTGGGCATGAACCTCATCAGTGATTTTCTGCCAACCAGCAATTTGATCCTTGGAGTAAATACCAGGCGTAAAGGCATAACCTTTACCTTGTGGTGAAATCTGTGTGGCTTCAGAAATAATCATGGCAGCCGAGGAACGCTGTTTGTAATATTCCACATTCATATCGTTGGGGATATCACCGGGTTGGCTTGAACGAGAGCGTGTTAACGGTGCCATTACGATACGATGTGGCAATGTTAAGTCGCCCAATTTTTCTTCACTAAAAAGTGTATTTAAAGTCATTGTTATAACCTCATGATTACTGTGTTAAATTAAAGTTTAAAAACTATCCCATGTTTATAAAGTATATTTGGTATACTAAAGTAACTATAGGGTTTGGCTTAACGCTAAACAAGTACGCACGAATTTGTTAGCTAGTTTCTTCGAGGTGCCCAATGGCGGAATTAAAGGCTCAGAGCGAAAAAAATAATTCGGAAGAAATTTCATCTTTTGAAAATATTGATGCATCACAATGTCCCGTTGTGACCGCGATTGATGTGATTGGTGGTAAATGGACGATTATTATTCTCTATCAGCTGCGAGGTAAAACCTTACGTTTTGGTGAGCTAAAAAAGTTGATACCTAAAATCACTCAGAAGATGCTGACACATCAATTACGTGATTTAGAATCCAATAAACTGGTGACACGAAAGGTTTATGCCGAAGTCCCACCACGGGTTGAATATACTTCGACTGAGTTAGCTGAAAAGCTAAACCCTGCCTTGGATTTATTATGTGAATGGGGTGCTGAGTTTCAGCAAGCACATCTAAGCTAGCCTGATTGTTCTGAATAGTAATGGCACAACAACGAAAAATTATTCATGTTGATATGGATGCTTTTTTTGCATCGGTAGAGCAACGAGATCAACCAGAATATAAAGGCAAGCCACTCATTGTTGGTGGCCAGCCCAATAGCCGTGGTGTAGTCGCCGCCTGTAGTTATGAGGCTCGTCAATTTGGTATCCACTCGGCCATGCCGTGTTCACAAGCTTATCGTCTATGTCCACAGGCGATCTTTGTCCCGCCTCGGTTTGAAGCTTATAAAGAAGTATCCGGTCAAATTAGAGAAGTCTTTTGGCGTTACGCCTCAGAAGTGGAACCACTCTCTTTGGATGAAGCCTATCTAGATGTAACTTTTACGGCGGAATATGATGGCTCGGCCACCTTAATTGCCAAAGCGATTAAACGTGAGATTTTTGAAGTGACTAAGCTCATTGCTTCAGCCGGCATTTCCTATAATAAGTTTCTCGCTAAAGTCGCCTCTGATATGGATAAACCCGATGGCTTATACGTGATCAAACCCGAGCAAGGCCAAGCGTTTGTATCCAAACTGCCGATTGGCAAGTTTCATGGTATTGGCCCTGCGACTGAAGCCAAGATGAACAAGTTAGGCATTGAGACAGGGCGAGACTTACGATTATTGACCCAAGATGAACTTACCGAGAAATTTGGTAAGTCTGGCCAGTATTACTACAACATTGTGCGAGGCATTGATCATCGACCAGTACGTAGTCAGCGTATTCGTAAATCCTTAGGCAAGGAAACGACCTTTGCTGAAGATGTGTTATCCGTGGAGTTGTTGCTCGAAAAATGTCATGCCTTAGCCGAACATGTTTTAGCTAGTCTGGCTACGCAAAAGTTGGAAGCCTATACGCTGACTTTGAAAGTGAAATATGCTAATTTTAAACAGGTGACACGGGCGCATACGGCTGATGAGGTGTTGGATTTTGAGTCTATTAAAGGTTTGTTACCGGTGTTGATGGATAAGACTGATGCTGGGAAACAAGCTGTTCGTTTGGTGGGATTGTCTTTGAGTGGGTTTGACCGCTCTAAGGTTGAAGAAAAACAGTCGCAGTTGGATTTAGAGCTAGGTGGTGAGTTTTAGTTTTTTGGCTTGAGGCTAGAGTTTATTTATATACCGCTGCCGCGGGGCGTTCATTTATTTTGTGTGCCCAAAATAAACGGAACCAAACAAAAGGGCAGCCCATGCTTGCCCTACGGGTTCCCTGTGCTTCTCAATCAATTTGGACACGACGAAAACTCGCTACGCTCAAACACTCGTCGTGTTTAACCCAAACTGATTTGCGATGCTCGGCTACGCATAAGGGCGAAAGGGAGTAAACCGAACTGACCACATATCCCCCTTTTGTGCTGGCGAGTAGCGGAGTTTTGTCAGGAGTATGGTCGGGCAGTGTCTGAGCGGTAGCGAGTTTTGGCCGACCACCTGACAAAACGAGCAACGCAGCGAAGTCGTAGACCAGCACAAGGGGTGCCCTAGGGTTGTTAGGGAAATGGGCACGCATTTCCCTGACTCGCCATTAAGGCGAAAGTTAACTAAAAACCAAATATATTTGAGGTGAAATTAGTTAGCATTCCAATTACAAATCCCCATAAAGTGGCCAGAATTAACGATTTAACAGGATGTTTTGATATCCAATCAGAGGTTCGGTAATAAAGCTTCTTCTTAATTTTTGTTAGCTCATTTTTTACTTGAGTAATTTTTGATGTTGAAACACCGTGAGAGGCTAATCTATGCGAGCAGGCATCGCATATTATTGGCTGATCACATGAATGGATAATGTCATATTTATGGCCATTCATATCATAGATACAGCCTTTGGTTTCATCGTGTGTAAAGTTGGTGTTTTCGGTAGACGCTGGGATTCTATTCTTACCTTCCAAGTACACTAAGGAATATGCATAAAGCAAACGGTAAACTACATTTTCTATAGGAATATTATTCAAGTATAAATATTCTGCAATTTCATGAAAAGTAAAGACAACACAATTGTCTTTGAGTCGGCGTGAATACCAATTTAATTCAAGTTGAACATTTGTAAGAGCTATTAAAAAATCTTCACCATCGTGTTCTGGAAGCTGTTTGCTAAGGTTACTATCAGTGAATGACCAGTTCTCACCATCAGCGTTGGAGTTAAGATTAAAGTTTTCGACAGGGGAAATAAATTCAAAAATGGAAGAGTTTTTGTTAGATATTTGAGTTAAATCTAAGCTATAAGGTACTGCGCCAAGTGTCACAATGCGTATTTTTATTTTCTTAGCCATTTATTAACCTCGAATTTGTTTGATAACAGTTGTTGTTTCAGGCTTAACCCCTCGCCATATCCGAAATGCCTCCGCCGCTTGCTCAGCTAACATCCCCAATCCATCAACCGTATTAGCAGCCCCATGTTGCTTAGCCCAAGTAATAAACGCCGTATCTTCATTGCTATACATCATGTCATAACAACTCGCACCACCATTCAAAATATCATCCGCTAATGGCGGTACTTCACCATGCAGGCTGGCAGCAGTGGCATTGATAATGACATCAAACGAGCCAGAGACATCATCATAACCACCACCTGAAACTTGGCCAAATTCAGCAAACAGTTCAGCTAAGTCTTGCGCTTTGCTGGCTGTACGGTTGGCAATAACAAGCTCTGCTGGTTGATAACTTAATAAGGGTTCAATTACACCTCGAGCAGCGCCACCGGCACCGAGTAGTAATAGCCGTTTGTCTTTTAGTTCAATACCGTTGTTATCTACCAGATCACGACAAAGACCAATGCCATCGGTGTTGTCACCATATAAAGTGCCATCATCATTAAACACAACCGTATTCACTGCACCGGCACGAGAGGCATGGTCACTTTTAGTATCGACAGCTTGCCAGACTTGTTCTTTGAAAGGCACGGTGACATTGATGCCTTTAAAGCCTGCTTGTTGTAATTGTTTTAAGCCTTCAACCAGCCCATCGAGTGGAATTTCTTTGGTTATGTAATCCAAGTCTTGGTCAGTTTGTTTGGCAAACGCGGTATGGATTAACGGTGACTTGCTGTGTTTTATCGGGTTGCCAATAACGGCGTAATGATCGGTCATGTTGTCTTTTTTATTTCGCTAATTGTTGGGCCAGGTCTTTGGCAAAGTAGGTCAAGATGCCATCAGCACCGGCACGTTTAAAGGCGATCATACTTTCCATCACCGTGGCCTGTTCATCTAGCCAACCATTTTGGGCGGCAGCTTTGAGCATGGCGTATTCGCCACTGACTTGGTAAACAAAAGTCGGTTTTTTGAAGGTGTCTTTTACGCGTCGTAAAATATCTAAATACGGCATGCCGGGTTTCACCATCACCATGTCAGCACCTTCATTAATATCAAGTTCGACTTCGTGCAAGGCTTCATCACTATTAGCAGGATCCATTTGATAACTGTATTTATTACTCGAGCCTAAGTTGCCCGCTGAGCCAACCGCATCGCGAAATGGGCCATAGAAACTGGATGCATATTTAGCGGAGTAGGCCATGATGCGAGTATGGATATGGCCTGCGTTTTCTAGTGCTTGTCTGACAGCACCGATGCGGCCATCCATCATATCGGATGGAGCAACGATATCAGCACCCGCTTCGGCATGTGATAAGGCTTGTTTTACTAATATGTCGACTGTTTCATCATTGATGATGTAACCGCTGTCATCAATCAGACCATCTTGACCATGGGTGGTGAAGGGATCTAAAGCGACGTCGGTCATGATGCCGAGTTCTGGAAATTCTTGTTTTAATGCGCGTACCGCACGTTGAGCTAAACCATCAGGGTTAAACGCTTCTTTGGCATCTAAAGATTTAGCTTCTAGCGGTGTGACTGGAAATAAGGCCATCAATGGCACACCAAGCTTATGGATGATTTCAGCTTCTTTTAATAATAAATCAATGCTTAATCGATCAACGCCGGGCATGGATGCAACGGCTTCACGTTGGTTTGTACCTTCTAATACAAAACAGGGATAGATCAGATCATGCACGCTCAGCTGGTTTTCACGCACCAGGTTTCTTGAAAAACTGTCTTTTCTAAGACGGCGAGGTCGTTGAAATGGAAAGCCAGAAGAATTAGTCACTGTAAATCCTTAGTTATAACGTATTTAGGGTGAATATTACCGATTGCGAACTGGATTGTCTGCTTTATAGAGTGTGAAGTGGCAAACCGTTCTGTGAATTGCATCACAATTAATATGCCAATAGGCCCAGACTTTGTTATATTTTAGGTGTGTAGCTAGTGTAATAAGAGAGTTTAGATTGTTATGACGAGTCATATTGGTGTTGTGCAAATGCGATCCTCGGACAAGCTTGAGGATAACCTTGATTGTGCACATAAAAAGATACAACAAGCGGCAGATAAAGGCGTTGACCTAATTGCATTCCCTGAAACCTTCCTTTATGTAGGGCGAGATAACGCAGAAAAACATCGCGTGGCTCAATCACTTGATGGTGAAATAGTACAAACGTTTCGTGAATATGCGGATAAATATGATTTGTCCATTTTAATGGGCAGTATTTACGAAAAAACCCCTGATGAGCCAGAACGTTTATATAACACCTCGGTGTTGATTAATCGTCAAGGCGAGGTCAGTGGCGTCTATCGTAAGATCCATATGTGTGACGCGCCGGCTTTAGGCTATAACGAATCGGCTGGTATTAAGCCGGGTAATATCCCCGTTGTTGTTGACCATGAGATTGGTAAAATTGGTTTAACTATCTGTTATGACTTACGATTTCCAGAGTTGTTTCGCGAGCTGACGGCTAGAGGCGCAGAGATCATTTTTGTACCTGCAGCTTTTTTCCTTTATACCGGCAAACATCATTGGTTGCCGTTATTGATTGCTAGAGCAATTGAAAATCAAGTGTATATTGTGGCGCCAAACCAATGGGGTGAACATCATGAAGGTCGAACATCTTACGGTAGTAGTGTGGTGATCGATCCATGGGGCAGCATCGTGTGTTGTGCTTCGGAACGTCCCGAGGTAGTGTCAACGGAAATCGATTTAGCTTACTTAAAAGAAGTGAGACAAAATATGCCAATACTTTCCCATCGACGACCTGAACTTTACCAGCAAGATTAAACATTAGTTAACTGAGCATAGTTTTGTGTTTATTTAAAGAGCATAATTCATAAAACTCACCATCTTTTACGTGGACGAAAGGTCCTGTTTTAAGCTAAAATTCACAAGGTTTTGTCTGGGGCTAACGATAAGTTTGTCCCATTTTTTCTATCTGGTGGAGGTTCCCCTTGCGAACTAGTGCATTACTTGCTCTTGAAGATGGTTCGGTCTATCACGGCGAATCGATTGGTGCTATTGGGCAGTCGGTCGGTGAGGTTGTATTTAATACGTCGATGACGGGGTATCAGGAAATCCTGACGGATCCGTCATACTGTCGCCAAATTGTCACACTAACTTATCCGCATATCGGTAATGTCGGTGTGAATTCTGAAGATGAAGAATCAAATAATATCTTTGCCAGCGGTTTGATTATTCGTGACTTATCGCCAGTGGTTAGTAGCTGGCGTAGTGAAGAAGCGCTTGATGCATATCTTGAACGCCACAATATAGTGGGTTTAGCTGGAATAGATACCCGCAGTCTGACTCGTCGCTTGCGTGAAAAGGGTTCTTTGAAAGGCTGTATTGTTGCTGGTGACAACATTAATGTTGATGACGCTATTAAAGCAGCACAAGGTTTTGATGGCTTAAAAGGCATGGACCTTGCCAAGGTGGTTTCGACTAAAGAAACATACCAGTGGCAAAATGGTGGTTGCTGGCATTTGTCTGGTGAATCGCAAGCTGCTGAAGAACGTTTCCATGTTGTAGCGTATGACTTCGGTGCTAAGAATAATATCTTACGCATGTTGGTAGAACGTGGCTGTCGTTTGACGGTTGTACCTGCTGAGACTTCAGCAGAAGATGTTCTCGCGTTAAATCCGGATGGTGTGTTTTTATCAAATGGTCCTGGTGATCCAGAACCTTGTACCTATGCGATCGAAGCAGTGCAAATCCTATTAGAAAAAGAATTACCTATTTTTGGTATTTGTCTTGGTCACCAAATTCTTGCTTTAGCTTGTGGTGCGAACACAGTTAAAATGAAATTTGGCCATCATGGTGCTAACCATCCCGTGCAAGAAATGACCGGTGGTTTGGTGATGATTACTAGCCAGAATCACGGTTTTTCTGTGGATAAGGATTCCCTACCTGAAACCTTAAATGCAACCCATTTCTCATTGTTTGATGGCAGCTTGCAAGGTTTACATCACACAACGAAACCCGCATTTAGTTTCCAAGGACACCCAGAGGCGAGCCCAGGCCCACAAGATGCGGCTCCTTTATTTGATCATTTCATCGATCTACTTGAACAATCGACAGGTAAATAAAACACGATGGCAAAACGTACTGATATTAAAAGTATTTTAATTCTGGGTGCTGGTCCGATTGTAATCGGTCAGGCTTGTGAATTTGATTATTCTGGCGCACAGGCATGTAAAGCCTTACGTGAAGAAGGTTATCGCGTTATTTTGGTGAACTCTAATCCTGCAACGATTATGACTGATCCCAATATGGCTGATGCCACATATATTGAGCCAGTCACATGGCAGGCGGTAAGTAAGGTTATTGAGACAGAACGTCCTGATGCCATCTTACCTACTATGGGCGGCCAAACAGCATTGAACTGTGCTTTAGATTTAGAACGTGAAGGCGTTTTAAAAGAGTTTGGTGTGGAAATGATCGGTGCTGATAGTGAAGCTATCAATAAAGCTGAAGATCGTGATTTATTCGATGAAGCATTAGAACTTCAAAAAGAACTCGGTTACCCAACTATTATTCGTCCATCGTTTACGATGGGTGGTAGTGGTGGTGGTATTGCTTACAATAAGCAAGATTTTATTGAAATTTGTCAGCGCGGCTTATACATGAGCCCAACCTCTGAGTTACTGCTTGATGAATCTATCATCGGTTGGAAAGAGTATGAAATGGAAGTGGTGCGTGATCGTAAAGATAACTGCATCATTATCTGTTCAATTGAAAACTTTGATCCGATGGGTGTACATACGGGTGATTCAATCACAGTTGCGCCAGCTCAAACATTAACGGACAAAGAATACCAAATCATGCGTAACGCTTCATTAGACGTTTTACGTGAGATTGGTGTTGATACCGGTGGTTCTAACGTACAGTTTGCTGTGCAACCTGATACCGGTCGTTTGATCATTATTGAAATGAATCCGCGTGTATCACGCTCATCAGCATTGGCTTCTAAAGCAACCGGTTTTCCGATTGCGAAAGTGGCTGCGAAATTAGCGGTAGGTTACACCTTAGATGAGTTATCAAATGAAATTACTGGCAATGCAACGCCAGCATCATTTGAACCAACTATTGATTATGTTGTAACGAAAATCCCTCGTTTTACCTTTGAAAAATTCCCACAAGCAGATAATCGTTTAAGTACTCAAATGAAGTCTGTCGGTGAAGTCATGGCGATTGGCCGTAGTTTCCAAGAGTCATTGCAAAAAGCATTACGTGGTTTAGAAATTGATCGTGACGGTTTGACTGAAATCACCGATTTATCTGCAGATGATGTTGATGAAACATTACGCCGTGAATTACGTTTACCTGGCTCTGATCGTCTTTGGTATGTGGCAGATGCTTTACGTCATGGTTTTAGTTTTGAAGAGGTTCAAAATCTAACTCATCTTGACCCGTGGTTTTTAATTCAAGTTGAAGAATTAGTTAATATTGAAAATGGCTTAAAAGATAAATCATTAAGTGAAATCAATGCCAAAGAAATGTTTGCCTTAAAACAGAAAGGCTTCTCTGATTCACGTTTAGCTAAGTTATTGCAAAAAACAGAAAAACAAGTACGTAGTCACCGTCATAATTTGGAAGTACGTCCGGTTTATAAACGTGTTGATACGTGTGCAGCTGAGTTTGCTAGTGACACAGCTTATATGTATTCAACCTATGAACAAGAGTGTGAAGCTGAACCTACAGATCGTGAAAAAATCATGATTTTGGGTGGTGGGCCTAACCGTATCGGTCAAGGTATTGAGTTTGATTATTGTTGTGTTCATGCGGCTTTAGCATTGCGTGAAGATGGCTATGAAACCATTATGGTTAACTGTAATCCTGAAACGGTTTCTACCGATTACGACACGTCAGATCGTTTGTATTTCGAATCATTAACACTTGAAGATGTATTAGAGATTGTTGCCTTAGAAAAACCAAAAGGTGTGATCGTGCAATATGGTGGTCAAACACCATTGAAACTAGCTCGTGCTTTAGAAGCGGCAGGCGTACCAATCATTGGTACATCACCTGATGCCATTGATCATGCAGAAGATCGCGAACGTTTCCAACAAATGGTTGAAAAACTGAATTTATTACAGCCGCCTAACCGTTTAGCATTCTCGATTGATACTGCGGTTTCTTTAGCGTCTGAAATTGGTTACCCGCTGGTTGTTCGCCCATCTTATGTATTAGGTGGCCGAGGCATGGAAATTGTTTATAACGAAGAAGAATTAAGTCGTTATATGAAAACGGCTATTTCGGTTTCAAATGATTCGCCAGTATTATTAGATCGTTTCCTCGATGATGCGATTGAAGTGGATGTTGATGCTATTTGTGATGGCAAAGACGTGCTTATTGGCGGCATCATGGAGCATATTGAACAAGCAGGTGTTCACTCTGGTGATTCTGCATGTGCATTACCAAGTTATAGCTTAAGCGATGAAATCCAAGATCGTATGCGTGAGCAAGTACGCCAAATGGCCCTTGAGCTTGGCGTGGTCGGTTTGATGAATACTCAGTTTGCGATTCAAGGCGATAAAATCTTCATTTTAGAAGTGAACCCTCGTGCATCACGTACTGTGCCTTATGTTTCAAAAGCGATTGGCGTGCCATTGGCTAAAGTTGCCGCACGTTGTATGGCCGGTAAAAGCTTGGTAGAGCAAGGAGTGACGGAAGAAGTTATTCCTGAATATTACTCAGTCAAAGAAGCGGTGTTCCCATTTATTAAATTCCAAGGTGTGGATCCTATCCTCGGCCCAGAAATGAAATCGACCGGTGAAGTAATGGGTGTAGGCCGTACATTTGGTGAGGCCTTTGCTAAATCACAATTAGCTGCAAGTGTCGTACTACCAACAGGTGGTAAGGCATTTATTAGTGTTCGTGGTGTTGATAAAGTAAGCGTGGTTGATATTGCAAAAGACTTAGCTGAACTCGGTTTTGAATTATTAGCGACACGTGGCACCCAGAAAATATTGCAAGATGCAGGTGTGGATTGTGAATTCGTCAATAAAGTGGCTGAAGGCCAACCGCATATTGTTGATATGATTAAAAACGATGAGATTGATTTGATCGTAAATACTACTGAAGGTCGTCAGGCTGTTGCCGATTCACGTGAGATTCGTCGTGCAGCTCTACAACATCAAGTGAATTACACCACCACATTGGCAGCCGCTCGAGCAACTGTCCTAGCGTTAAATAGTGTGGATACGGGTTCAGTAAATCGTCTTCAAGACTTACATGGAGAATTAAACTAATGGCAGTACCAATTACCTTACATGGCTCAGATGAACTTAAAGATGAGTTACAACAACTTAAGTTTACTGCTAGGCCTGAAGTGGTAGCAGCGATTTCAGAAGCGCGTGCTCATGGCGATCTAAAAGAAAACGCTGAATACCATGCCGCCAAAGAGCAGCAAAGTTTTATCGAAGGCAGAATTCAAGAGTTGGAAGGCGTATTATCAAATGCTCAAATTATCGACCCTACTGATTTGCCGAAAGATGGCCGAGTTGTGTTTGGTGTGACCGTTGATTTGCTCAATATTGATAATGAAGCGGAAGTGACATATCAGATTGTGGGAGATTATGAGTCAGATATTAAACGTAACCGTATCTCTGTATCTTCTCCCATAGCGAGAGCGATGATAGGTAAAGAAGTCGATGATATTGCAACGGTGCAAGCACCGAATGGTGCAATTGAATATGAAATTGTTGCTATTCGCTATGATGGGTGAGTAATTTGGTGTTATCTAGTTATGCCAGTGAGAAGCTATTATTGACCTTATGGGTAGGTGGCTTATGGGCGATAGGCTTTATTGCCGTACCAATGGCCTTTGTCAATTTAGGTGATGTTAGTTTGGCCGGGAATTATGCTGGTCAGCTGTTTACCGCAATCAATCTTTTAGGGCTTGGCTGTGGTGGCGTATTGATTTTTACCAAAATAATTCAACATAAACTTAAGGTAAAACAGTTATGGCGTTTTTGGGTATTAGTCTTGATGGTAGCGATGACATTAGTATTTAGTATGTATTTGCAACCAGAAATTGCTGAACTTAAACAATTAGCTTGGCAGACAGAACAGTCATTAACAGATCGGTTTTCCTTATTGCATGACTTGAGTAAAAATCTCTACTTGCTATTAAGCTTATTTGGCCTAGCATTGGTTTTATCTACGGATAAACAAATTCAATTATTAAAGACGTCGTGATTTATGGCAAAAAGTAAATCCAGCCATAATTGGTTAAAAGAGCATTTTGATGATCCCTATGTGAAAAAAGCACAAAAAGAGGGGCTGCGTTCTCGTGCAACATATAAGCTGGATGAGATAGATAAAAAAGATAAATTAATGCGTCCCGGTATGGCCGTGGTTGATTTAGGCTCAGCACCTGGCGGTTGGTCTGATTACGCACTTCGCAGAGTGGGCGATAAAGGCACGGTCGTCGCATTAGATATTTTGCCAATGACGCCGTTGACCGGTGTGCACTTTATAGAAGGTGATTTTCGGGAAGATTCCGTGTTGGATGAACTCAATGCTGTATTAAATGGTCAACAAATAGACCTTGTTTTATCTGATATGGCCCCCAATATTACTGGTGTGGACTCGATTGATCAGCCTAGCAGTATGTATTTGGTCGAGCTGGCATTGGATTTTGCGTTAACAAACTTGAGTAAACAAGGTTGTTTTTTGGTCAAAGTATTCCAAGGCGAAGGTTTTGAGGCCTATCTTAAAGCCATGCGAGCCGGCTTTAATAAAGTAGTTACACGGAAACCTGATGCGTCACGGGCGCGAAGCCGAGAAGTTTATCTACTCGGTCGTGGTTTAAAGTAAAACAGAATAATTAAACGTTACTAGAGGTAACAAACATTGAATGACATGATGAAAAACATCGTTTTATGGGTAGTCATCGCTATGGTGCTGATGTCGGTGTTCAACAATTTTGGCCCACAACAAAGCCAACAAGATGAAATTGATTATTCCAGCTTTATCACTAATGTGAAAAATGGTGCGGTTGCAAAAGTTGATATACAAGGTCGGACTATTTCCGGCAGCTTGACTGATGGCAGTGAATTTACAACCTATAGCCCAGACTATGATCCGGGCTTGATAGGTGACTTGCTTAATAACGGTGTGACGATTCAATCAAAACCTGCTGAACAATCCAGCTTACTGATGCAGATCTTTATTTCATGGTTCCCAATGTTGTTATTAATTGGTGTATGGATTTTCTTTATGCGTCAGATGCAAGGTGGCGGTGGTAAAAACCCAATGTCATTTGGTAAAAGCAAAGCCAGAATGTTAAATGAAGACCAAGTCAAAGTAACATTTAAAGATGTGGCGGGTGTTGATGAAGCAAAAGAAGATGTTGAAGAATTAGTTGATTTTTTAAGTGATCCAGGAAAATTCCAGAAATTAGGTGGCCGTATTCCTCGTGGCATCTTGATGGTTGGTTCTCCCGGTACAGGTAAAACATTATTAGCAAAAGCCATTGCTGGCGAAGCCAAAGTTCCTTTTTTCACAATCTCAGGTTCTGACTTTGTAGAAATGTTTGTCGGTGTCGGTGCCTCACGTGTGCGTGATATGTTTGAACAAGCTAAAAAACATGCACCATGCATTATCTTTATTGACGAGATTGATGCAGTAGGTCGTCACCGTGGTGCGGGCATGGGTGGTGGTAATGATGAACGTGAACAAACATTAAACCAATTACTCGTTGAAATGGATGGGTTTGAAGCGAATGACGGTGTCATTGTTATTGCGGCAACTAACCGTCCAGATGTATTAGATCCGGCTTTATTACGTCCCGGCCGGTTTGATCGTCAGGTTGTGGTGTCATTGCCAGATATTCGTGGTCGTGAACAGATATTAAATGTACATTTGAAAAAAGTGCCAGCAGCCGATGATCTTGAGGCCAGTGTGATTGCCCGTGGTACCCCTGGTTTTTCAGGTGCTGATCTCGCTAACTTGGTCAATGAAGCGGCATTATTCGCAGCGAGAACGAGTAAACGTCTTGTTTCTATGGAAGATATGGAAAAGGCAAAAGATAAGATCATGATGGGTGCGGAAAGAAAATCCATGGTGATGAATGAAAAAGAAAAAGAAATGACGGCATACCATGAATCTGGTCATGCCATTGTGGGTCGTTTAGTTCCTGGCCATGATCCTGTATATAAAGTCAGTATTATTCCTCGTGGACGTGCGTTGGGTGTCACTATGTTTTTACCGACAGAAGATAAATACAGTTACAGTAAGGAACAATTAGAGAGCCAAATTTCTAGCCTTTATGGTGGCCGTATTGCAGAAGAATTGATCTTTGGTGCTGCAGCGGTGACCACCGGTGCGTCAAATGATATTCAGCGTGCAACGGAACTGGCTCATAATATGGTGACCAAATGGGGCTTGTCTGACAATATGGGACCCATGTCTTATGGCGAAGATGAAGGTGAGATCTTTCTGGGGCGCTCTGTTACACAGCATAAGGCAGTATCGGATTTAACTGCGAAAAAGATTGATGAAGATGTACGTGCCTTGATTAACCGTAATTATCAACGTGCTGAGCAGCTATTAACTGACAATATTGATAAGTTGCATGCCATGACAAAATTATTAATGAAGTATGAAACGATTGATAGTGACCAAATTGACGCCATCATGGAAGATCGTGAGCCTGGTGAACCAAAAGATTGGTCGAATAATACGGATAAGTCAGATACGCCACCGTCTTCGGAAGCTAAATCATCGGATTCAGAGACAACAAGTAAACCTGCCGACCAATTGCATTAGGACACAACTGTGATCTTGGATTGTGCGGGTAAACCGTTAGATTTAAGTCATCCTCAGGTAATGGGGATATTAAATGTTACACCGGACTCTTTTTCTGATGGCGGTGACTTTCTAGCTGCCGATGCTGCGCTGGCTCAAGCTAAGAAGATGGTCGATGATGGTGCTGCTATTATCGATGTGGGGGGGGAATCAACTCGTCCTGGTGCAGCGATAGTGTCGGTAGAAGAGGAAATTTCCCGTGTCGTTCCAGTGATTGAAGCGATTCAAGCAGAAATAGGTATCCCGATTTCAATTGATACCAGCAAACCTGAGGTTATGCGCGCTGCAGTGAAAGCAGGTGCAGGGCTGATCAATGATGTGCAAGCGTTACAGGTTGATGGTGCATTACAAGCAGCAGTAGAGTTAGATGTACCCGTGTGTTTAATGCATGCACAAGGCACGCCGCAAAATATGCAAGATGCCCCGCAGTATGAAAATGTTGTGGATGAAGTATCTCAGTTTCTATTGCAACGGGTGACTATGTGCGAACAAGCAGGTATTTCACGAGATAAACTTATTCTAGATCCAGGATTTGGTTTTGGTAAAAGAGCCCGGCATAATCTACGCTTAATGAAAAATTTACATTTTTTGATTAATCAAGGATTACCCGTATTAGTTGGAGTATCACGTAAATCAATCATTGGTGCTTTATTGAATGTAACAGTAGAAGAACGATTAGCCGGTAGTTTATCTCTGGCAACCATCGCAGTCTGGCAAGGAGCGAAAATAATTCGCAGTCATGATGTGCGCGAAACAGTGCAGGCGATTAGCTTGTGCAATCATGTAATGCAGGTGGAAGATTTTGACTGAAAAAAAACGACGTTATTTTGGCACGGATGGAATTCGCGGCCGAGTTGGTGATGGTGTAATCACACCTGATTTTGTCTTGAAACTTGGCTGGGCAGTTGGTCGTGTATTGGCCAATGGTGGTCAAAATAAAGTGCTGATTGGTAAAGATACCCGTATTTCAGGCTATATGTTTGAATCAGCCTTACAAGCAGGTTTATCTGCTGCTGGTGTAGATATATATTTGTTAGGTCCTATGCCTACCCCTGCCATTGCTTATTTAACTCGTACTTTCCATGCACAAGCCGGTATTGTGATTAGTGCATCACATAATCCATATCATGATAATGGCATCAAGTTTTTCTCCAGTCAGGGTACTAAATTGCCTGATGATGTCGAGTTGCAAATTGAAGCAATGTTAGAGCAACCGCTGGTAACGGTTGATTCAGCGATGTTAGGTAAAGCCCATCGCGTTGACGATGCAGCGGGTCGGTATATCGAGTTTTGTAAAAGTACAATTCCATCTGGTGTTGATCTAACCAACTTAAAAATTGTGCTCGACTGTGCTCATGGCGCTACCTACCATGTTGCACCAGAAGTATTTAAAGAGTTGGGCGCTGATGTCATTGTCATGGGGGCAGAGCCGGATGGTTTAAACATCAACCAAAATTGCGGTTCTACAGAACCTCGTTTATTACAAGCGGCGGTATTAGAACATCAAGCTGATTTAGGGGTGGCGCTGGATGGTGATGGCGATCGACTTATTATGGTTGATCATCAGGGTGAACTTGTTGATGGCGATGAAATATTATTCATTATTGCACGTGCTCAACAGCGAAAAGGTATTGGCCATACCGAAGTAGTTGGTACGCTTATGTCTAACCTTGGATTAGAGCACGCATTAGCTAAATACGATATGAATCTACATCGAGCTAATGTGGGGGATCGCTATGTCATCGAAAAAATGAAAGAGACAGGTGGCAGGGTCGGCGGTGAATCTTCGGGTCATATAATTTGTTTAGATAAGACCACGACGGGTGATGGCACAGTGGCAGCGCTGCAAGTACTCGCTGAAATAAAAGAAACGTCTAATAGCCTGCATGAATTACGCTCTGTGGTAACTAAATATCCACAACGTTTGATTAATGTCAAAGCTAAAAAAAGGGTTGATTTAGCCAACAACGATGAGGTTGTTAGCGCCGTTCAGAAGATCGAAGAAAAGTTAGGTGACGAGGGGCGTGTATTACTGCGAGCATCGGGTACAGAGCCAGTTGTACGGGTAATGGTAGAAGGTAGAGATGCTGCTGTAACAAACGAGCTGGCGAAAGAACTCGCCAGCATGATAGAAACGATCTTACAAACTTAGTCTTTAACTTCGAGCTTAGGTAAAGATTTTTGCAGGCCTAATTTATCTTTAGTGTTCACTATAAGTGGTGCTTTAACGATTGCTTTAAGATCAATATCACTGGCACCTTTATTTTCTTCATATTGTTTGTACACAATAAGTAGGACAATAGCATCGTCGGCATTATCAAGCTTTAGCAACTCCGCCTCATCATCGCTAAGTTCAATTTCGTAGTCTATTCCTAACGCTGCTGGTGGAATTATCGACATAAGAAAGTCGGCATCAGTAGTGGACTGCAGCCAATGAACGGTTGGATTCTCACTTTCTTCATGAAAAAGTGTAAATTGAGTATGGTCTTCTAAACCAATCAAACCCTTTGGAAACAAAAGGATGTCATCAGAACTGATTGTTTGAGTACCAAAACTTGATGTTTGTATTTCCATGTGTATCTGTCCAATTTAAATAGTTAAATGAGAAATGCAAGGCTAACACGAACTAGCTAAAACGATAAAGTTTTTGTATGCAAGACCAGCGCCAACATTGCTATAAAAGCCTAAAAAAGGTAATCTGGAGACTTATTCATTTCAAGAGTACTTCCCGTGCGTAAACCGCTCGTAGCTGGAAACTGGAAAATGAACGGCTCTAGCGCGAGCAGTAAATTGCTTTTGGATGGTATCCTTGCCCAGGCAAAGACTTTCCCGTCAATAGATGTCGCTTTGTTTCCTCCCGCAGTATATCTGCCCCAAGTTCAACAAGCCATGCAACATTCTCACATACGGTGGGGAACGCAGAATGTATCTTCCTATCATAAAGGTGCATATACCGGTGAAATATCAGCAACAATGCTACATGACTTCAATTGTAACTATGTTCTGATTGGTCATTCTGAACGACGCTGTCTTTATGCTGAATTGGATTTAGATCAATTAGTTTTAGATCGTATTATTGCTGAAAAATATCATATGGCGATCACCGAGGGATTAACGCCCATCGTGTGTATAGGTGAAAGCCCAGAGGAACATGCGGTTGGTAAAACAGAAGATGTTATTGGCCGTCATTTAGATATTCTGATTGAGCATCAAGGAGTCAAAGCGCTGTCGCAAGCAGTGCTTGCTTACGAACCTGTTTGGGCAATTGGCACAGGACGAACAGCATCACCGGAATGGGCCCAAGAGGTGCATTCTTTCATGCGTGAACGTGTAGCGAAACATGATCCTGTCATTGCACAATCATTAAGAATACTTTACGGGGGAAGCGTTAAAGGTAATAATGCTGCCCCTTTATTCTCACAGCCAGATATAGATGGTGGACTCATCGGTGGCGCGTCGTTGGACGCGGATGAGTTTGTAAAAATCTGTCAGGCCGCTCAAGCAAAAATTTAGGTTAATTTAAGATGGATGCAATAATTTTAGTAGTACATGTAATGGTTTCACTATTACTCGTAGGTCTGATCCTTATTCAGCATGGCAAAGGTGCCGACGCTGGTGCGGCTGCACTTGGCGGCGGTGGTGGCGGTGGTGGCGGAGCGTCATCAAGCTTATTTGGTAGCCAAGGTTCAGCCTCTTTCTTAAGTAGAACCAGTGCAATATTAGCAGCAGTATTTTTTGCTACTAGCCTTAGCTTGGCATACTTTTCTGGTAAAGCAGAACGGATTGAAAGTGTGACACAACAAGCAGTAACAACGACTGTGACTGATCCAGTTGAGTCTTTACCTGCGGATCTTCCAGAGATACCGTAAATAAAAAATTAAATATTGCCGATGTGGTGAAATTGGTAGACACGCCAGCTTGAGGGGCTGGTTGGCGCAAGCCAGTAGCAGTTCGACTCTGCTCATCGGCACCATAGATAAATTAAAAAAAGCTCGAAATCTAGTTAAATAGGTTTCGGGCTTTTTTTATATCAATTTTTACTATAGGTGATATTGATAGGAACTGCTTTCAGCAATAAAAATATTGATGTAAGATTCATCTCAGGGTTTAAATAATAATAAAAAGAATAGGACTCAATGATCAAACTAATTATGGGAATGATACTCCTTAGTGCAACAGCAGTTGTTAATGCTACAGAGCACGATCGTATGACTCGGTATTGCTCGGCTCACGCTGATATGACTTCTACTGTGTTTGAACTAAGGAAGGTGGAGGGCGTTAGTCTTTCTTCATTTATTTCCCAGGTTGAAGGGTCAGGAAAAAAGCTGAATTCAAACACGCGATATTTCTTCACGTATGCCTATAACCTTCCAATTAAATATAGTAAAAAACAGGTTTTTGACAGTGCCTATGCACTTTGTTCTTCCACTTACGATAGTTTAGTTGCGAAGAAATAAACTCCTTAGCTAGTTTATTGTTTTTTTTCGATTATACGGTGAGCGGTCAAATCCAATAAAAATAAAAACTATCGAAGTTACAATGTGTTAACCATTGAGTAAGCAATGATTACGCTGAAAACAGTGATTTATCGCATCAAATGCTAAAATTAAAATCGGGCGTTAAATATGTTTATTGGGCTTCTATTTGGCTTGTAGAATGTGTAGTATCGTAGACTAGTTATTCGGAGCTGGGATGTGATGATCCTAGTTTTTGTAGCCAAAAGCATACCCAATAATGGAGGGTGTGCAAAATGATAGAGCCAAGAAGATGCTGGAGAATTACCTCCCTATTTTGTTGTTCGTGGTCATTGGAGTCGGCTTTGGTGTCATGCCATTGCTGGCTGGTTATATTCTTGGTCCTCGTCGTCCTGACGATGAAAAGCGTTCTGCTTACGAATGTGGTTTTGAACCCTTCGAAGATGCACATATGAAATTTGATGTGCGTTATTACCTTGTTGCCATCCTATTTATTATTTTTGATTTAGAAATCGCCTTTTTATTTCCATGGGCTGTGGTGCTTGATGAGATCGGTGTGTTTGGCTTGTTAGCGATGTTCCTATTCTTGGGCATATTAGTTGTCGGTTTCATTTATGAATGGAAGAAGGGAGCGCTGGAGTGGGAATAGAAGGCGTACTTGAACAAGGCGTAGTTACAACCTCAGCAGACAAATTGATTAATTGGGCCAGAACAGGGTCATTATGGCCGATGACATTTGGTTTAGCGTGTTGTGCTGTTGAGATGATGCAAGCCGGTGCTTCTCGTTATGATTTAGATCGCTTTGGGGTAGTCTTTCGTCCTAGCCCTCGTCAGTCTGATGTGATGATCGTGGCAGGTACCTTAGTCAATAAGATGGCGCCTGCACTGCGTAAAGTCTATGATCAAATGTCCGAGCCTCGTTGGGTGATCTCGATGGGATCGTGTGCCAATGGCGGCGGCTATTATCATTATTCTTATTCTGTCGTGCGTGGCTGTGATCGTATTGTGCCAGTCGATATTTATGTGCCAGGTTGTCCGCCTACAGCAGAAGCCTTGTTATACGGCATCATTCAGTTACAGAAAAAAATACGTCGTACCAATACCATTGCGAAAACGCAGGGTGAGGGTAGCGAGACAAGATAATGGACGTACTAAAAGCGAAACTAGAACAGCATTTTGACGATGTATTACTGGATTGTGAGTTGGATCGAGGTGAGTTAACCCTTCATCTGCCAGCTGAAGTGTTGTTATCTACATGCATACAATTACGTGATCAGTTTGAGTTTGAACAATTGATCGATGTTTGCGGTGTGGATTATTCAGAATATGGTGGTTCTTCGTGGGAAACCAAAGCGTCTTCTGGCCATGGTTTTAGTCGAGCTGTTGATGGTGAAGGCCATACAGAACCTGTTTCTGAAGGCTATCGTTTTGCTGTGGTTTACCATCTGTTATCAGTCAAGCATAATCAGCGTTTGCGAATTAAAGTTCGATTGGATGCGGATCACCCCATTGTGGATAGCGTTACGCCGATATGGAATGGGGCTGACTGGTTTGAACGAGAAGCCTTTGATTTATTTGGCATCTTGTTCACCGGTCATGAAGATTTACGCCGTATTTTGACGGACTATGGTTTTGTTGGTCATCCATTTAGAAAAGATTTCCCTTTGATTGGCAATGTAGAAATGCGCTATGACCCAGAGAAAAAACGGGTGGTGTATGAGCCGGTAAGCATTGTGGAAAGAACGCTGGTGCCACGTGTGATCCGTGATGATAATCGTTATCAGGATGAGCATTAACGATGGCTGACATTAAGAATTACACCTTAAATTTTGGCCCACAGCATCCTGCTGCGCATGGTGTTTTACGTCTCATTCTTGAAATGGATGGTGAGGTGATTGAACATGCTGATCCACATATCGGTTTATTGCATCGCGGCACGGAGAAGTTGGCTGAAAGCAAACCCTATAATCAAAGCATAGGTTATATGGATCGTCTCGATTATGTATCGATGATGTGTAATGAACATGCGTATGTCATGGCCATAGAAAAAATGATTGGGGTGCAAGTGCCTGAGCGTGCTCAATACATCCGAGTGATGTTTGATGAGATTACTCGGATATTGAATCACCTAATGTGGTTAGGCGCTCATGGACTTGATATAGGTGCCATGACCGTATTTCTATATTGTTTCCGTGAACGCGAAGATTTAATGGATGTCTATGAGGCTGTGTCTGGCGCACGATTGCATGCGACCTACTATCGTCCCGGTGGTGTTTATCGAGATCTACCGGATTCGATGCCACAATATGAAGCATCTAAATGGCATAGTGAAAAAGAAGTTAAGCAAAAAAACACCAATCGAGAAGGCAGTGTACTTGATTTTATTGAAGATTTTACTCAGCGCTTCCCTAAATGTGTGGATGAGTATGAGACCTTATTAACCGATAATCGTATCTGGAAGCAACGTACTGTTGGTATAGGTGTGGTCAGCCCTGAACGCGCAATGCAACTCGGTTTCACTGGCCCGATGTTACGCGGTTCAGGCATCGAATGGGATTTGCGTAAAAAACAGCCTTACGAAGTATATGACCGAATGGATTTTGATATTCCTGTTGGAGTAGAAGGGGATTGTTACGATCGTTATCTGGTCCGTATTGAAGAAATGAGGCAGTCAAACCATATTGTTAAACAGTGTATCGACTGGTTACGAATAAACCCGGGACCGGTTATTAGTGATAATGCCAAAGTTGCTCCGCCGAAACGGGCCGAGATGAAAGATGATATGGAAGCCTTGGTGCATCATTTTAAATTGTTTACCGAAGGTTATTGCGTGCCTGAAGGCGAGGTCTATTCAGCCGTTGAACACCCTAAAGGTGAGTTTGGCATTTATATGATTTCTGATGGTGCAAATAAACCCTATCGCGTTAAAATTAGAGCTCCAGGTTTTGCCCATTTATCAGCGATGAATGAAATGGTAAAAGGCCATATGTTGGCGGATGTGGTGGCGATAATAGGTACGATGGATATCGTCTTTGGTGAGGTCGACCGATGAATGATATCCACCTTACAGGCGATAAATTACCTTTGTTCAATAGCGATCTTCGCCAACAAATTGATGATTGGATGGCAAAATATCCCATAGATCAAAAACAATCAGCGTTGATTCCGAGTTTGCATATATTGCAAGAAGCCAATGAGGGTTGGCTATCAGAAGATGTGATGAGAGCCTTAGCCGCTTATTTGGATATTCCTGCAATCAGTGTATTTGAAGTAGCCACGTTTTATTCGATGTTTGAACTTAGCCCTGTTGGTAAAAACAAAATCAATATCTGTACGAATATTTCCTGTCAGTTAAATGGATCGGAAGAAATTGTGGCTCACTTTAAACAACGACTTGGCATTGGCTTGGGTGAAACCACCGATGATGGCAAAATTATGTTGAAAGAGGTCGAGTGTTTAGGTGCTTGTTGTGGCGCACCGATGATGCAAGTTAACCGTGATTACCATGAGAATTTAACAGCCGATAAAGTGGACCAGATATTGGGAGAATTAGAATAATGCTCTTAGATCAGGTTTGTTTCCGTACTCGACATCTATACCAGCCATGGACCATGGAGTCATATCGTAGTGTGGGTGGTTATGACGTTTTGGAAAAAATCCTGAAGGAAAAAACTCGGCCCGAAGACATTATTGAAGAGCTTAAAACATCCGCCTTACGAGGGCGTGGTGGTGCTGGATTTCCTACCGGCTTGAAGTGGAGTTTTATGCCAAGGCGCTTGCCGGGTGCAAAGTATATTGTATGTAATTCAGATGAAGGCGAACCCGGCACCTGTAAAGATCGCGATATTTTGCGGTACAACCCTCATCAATTAATTGAAGGCATGATCATTGCCGGGTATACCATCGGTGCTCAAACAGGATACAACTACATTCGCGGCGAGTTTACTGAGCCTCTAGATCGCTTTGACACTGCATTACAGGAAGCACGAGAGGCGGGTTATCTTGGTAAAGGTATTCTGGGAACCAAGTTTAACTTTGAGTTGTATTCTCATCCTGGTGCCGGAGCCTATATCTGTGGTGAAGAAACGGCCTTATTAGAATCGCTAGAAGGTAAAAAAGGGCAACCACGATATAAACCTCCATTTCCAGCAGGTTATGGTCTTTATGGCCGTCCGACAACCATTAACAATACTGAGAGTTTGGCTTCGGTGCCCGTTATTTTACAAAAAGGGGGCGATTGGTTCCATGAACTCGGCACGCCAAATAATGGCGGAAGTAAAATTTTCAGTGTATCTGGCCATGTTAATAAACCAGGAAATTTTGAAGTGCCTTTAGGCACTCCTTTTTCTGAGTTATTAGCGTTGGCTGGCGGTGTGCGAAATGGCAATAAATTAAAAGCGGTTATTCCTGGCGGTAGTTCAACGCCGATCATTCCTGGTGATGCCATGATGGATGTGCCAATGAGTTATGACGGCATCAGTAAAGCGGGATCCATGTTAGGTGCAGGATCAGTGATCGTGATGGATGAAACAACCTGCATGGTTAAGGCTTTGGAACGAATTGCAGAGTTTTATTATGAAGAATCATGTGGTCAATGCACGCCTTGTCGAGAAGGCACCGGTTGGTTATATCGTGTCGTAAAACGTATCGAGCATGGTGAAGGTAGGCAAGAAGATTTGGATCGCCTGATTGATGTGGCACGTAATATTAATGGCAATACTATCTGTGCGTTGGGTGATGCCGCTGCTGCTCCGGTGATGAGCTTTATTAAACATTTTAGAGATGAATTTCAGTACCACATCGATCACGGTCGATGCCTAGTGAAACAAGAGAAATGACTGAATAACAAGCTATGGTAAATATAGAAATTGATGGCATTCCACTAAAAGTGGATTCAACGAAAATGATTATTCAAGCCGCTGATGAGGCAGGCATTGATATTCCTCGTTTTTGTTACCATAAAAAGCTATCAATTGCGGCTAACTGTCGCATGTGTTTGATTGAAGTAGATAGTGCTCGCAAGGCGTTACCCGCTTGTGCCACACCGGTTACCGAAGGCATGAAAGTGTTTACCCACTCCAAAATAGCGATGGCAGCTCAGCGGGGGGTAATGGAGTTCTTATTGATTAACCACCCCTTAGATTGTCCAATTTGTGATCAAGGCGGCGAGTGCGAATTGCAAGATTTGTCGATGGGCTATGGCGCAGGTATTAGCCGTTTTAATGAAGGCAAACGGGTAGTTCAAGATAAAAATATTGGTCCGCTAATTCAAACGGATATGACCCGCTGTATTCAATGCACACGCTGTGTTCGTTTTGGTGAAGAAGTTGCTGGTATCAAAGAGTTAGGCTCGACCGGTCGAGGTGAAACGATGGAGATCGGCACTTATATTGAAAGTAGCCTGATTTCTGAATTATCGGGCAATATCATCGATCTCTGTCCTGTTGGCGCCTTAACATCTAAACCTTTCCGCTATCGTGCTCGTGCTTGGGAATTAACAGCTCATCCTTCAATTGCCCCACATGATGCCGCGGGATCTCATATCGAGTTTCATACCCGAGGTAATGAAGTGATGCGTGTGGTGCCTAGAGACAATGACAGCATTAACGAGTCGTGGATTTCCGATCGGGATCGGTTTAGTTATTCCGCTTTAACTCATGAACAGCGTGTTACCACGCCAATGATTAAACAGGATGGCCAGTGGCAAGAAACGGATTGGCAAACCGCTCTGCAGGCTGCGATAGATGGTTTAAATACGGTTAAAGCCAAATATGGTACCGAACAAATTGCAGGATTGATTTCGCCGACAGCGACATTGGAAGAAGCTTATTTATTCCAGAAGTTATTACGTGGCATGGACATTAACAATATCGATCATCGCCTGCGTGAGCAGAGCTTTGCTGATCAAGGCTGTGACTATAACTCTGAAGATTGGTGTTTAGGTGATATTGATCACAGTGATGATATTGTATTGGTCGGTTGTAATATTCGAGCAGAGCAACCCATTATTGCTCATCGGATCAGGCAAGCGGCATATCATGGTGCCACTGTGACTAATATTAACTTCTTTGCTACTGATTTGTTGATGCCAGTAGATAAAGAGGTGACAGTGAATGCTAAAGTTATGCTGGAGACTTTGGCAGGTATTGCCACTGCATTACATGGATTAGCACAAGATGAAGACAGTAAATGGACAGAATTATTAGCTGATATCGTACCAACAGCATTGGAACAAACCATTGCTATGCAATTAGCTAATGCAGTGCAAGCAACTTTGTTTGTTGGCGCATTGGCTAATCATCATCCACAAGCAGCGAAAATTCGGGCCCTTACGCATTTGATTGCTCAACTGAGTAATAGTCATATTATTGTATTACCCGAGGCAAACTCTAAGGCTGTTTCGTTGGCTGGTGCCATGCCTGAACAACAGCTCAGTGCAAACGGTGATGAAGATGTACAAGCAGCATTAAATAGTCAGCAAATGTGGCAACAATGTTTAAGAGCCTATGTGTTATTTGGTATAGAACCAGAGTGGGATGTTGCTGATCCTGCCCAAGCTCAATATGCTTTGCATGACGCGAGCTTTGTCTTGTCTATGAATAGCTATGTCACCGATAGCATGCTGGCTTATGCAGATGTGATTCTGCCCATTGCAAGTTTTGCTGAAACTTCTGGCACGTTTATCGGCATAGATGGGCAATGGCAGAGTTTTACCGGCGCGGTAGCGCCAAGAGGAGAAAGCAGACCTGGTTGGAAGGTACTACGTGTATTAGCGAATTTAGCCGAAATTGCAGGTATTGATTTTGTTGCATCTGAAGATGTGCGTGATGAAGTCAAAGATCAGTTGAACTTGCAGTCAGCGCGTTCACCGTCTTTTTATGTGCCAGACGATTTATTGTTTGAAATGGATCTGATGGCGATATCTGAAGTACCGATGTATCAGATCGATGGTGTGGTGCGACGTAGTGAGGCGCTACAACAAACACCGGCTAATTTACTGAGCAAGAAAGCGCGGATGAATACTCAAGAAGCGGCACGCTATAGCTTGAGCGATGTAGAAAGTGTAAGCATCAAGCAGAATAATAAAACGAGCACCGTGCCGTTTGAAATTGATGATGCCATTGCGGATGGCTGTATTTATTTAGCTGCAGGTTTAAATGAAACGGCACAACTTGCGGCTGGTTTTTCTGCGGTGACAATAACTGCCAAGCAAGTAGAGGTGGCTGACTAATTATGTATGATTTAATTGTTCACACCTTATTACCCAACATCGGCAAGATATTATTGATTGTCGTACCGTTGATGTTGGCTGTGGCCTATTTAACCTATGCCGAACGTAAGATCATTGGTTATATTCAAGTACGTATTGGTCCAAACCGGGTGGGCCCCTATGGTTTATTGCAGCCGATTGCCGATGGGCTCAAGCTGGCATTAAAAGAAGTTATCTTTCCTGCAAAATCGAATTTATATTTGTTTTTAATTGCACCTGTTTTAGCGATTGGCCCGGCCTTGGCTGCATGGGCAGTGATGCCATTTGATGCAACTTTAATCTTGGCTGATATTGATGCAGGATTATTGTATATATTGGCTATCACCTCTATGGGCGTCTATGGCATTGTCATTGCTGGTTGGGCTTCCAATTCACGTTACGCTTTTTTAGGTGCCTTACGTTCTGCCGCGCAAGTTGTCTCCTATGAAATAGCCATGGGCTTTGCCTTGGTTGGCGTATTAATAGCCGCCGGCAGTTTAAATTTAGGTGAAATAGTATTAGCGCAGCAGGGAGGGATATTAAGCTGGTTCTGGTTACCGTTATTTCCTTTGTTTGTGGTCTATTTTGTATCTGGCGTAGCCGAAACTAACCGAGCTCCCTTTGATGTGTCTGAGGGTGAATCAGAGATTGTCGCTGGTTTCCATGTTGAATATTCAGGTATGGCCTTTGCGGTATTTTTCCTCGCTGAATATGCCGATATGATTTTGATTTCTATGTTGGCTGCCGTTATGTTTTGTGGTGGCTGGTTATCGCCATTCCAAGGTACCTTTATGGAATCTTGGTTCGTATGGATACCTGGACTGGTTTGGTTATTAATGAAAACGGCCTGGTTTTTATTTATCTATTTATGGATACGGGCGACGTTTCCTCGTTATCGTTATGATCAGATCATGCGTTTAGGTTGGAAAATATTTATCCCAGTGACCTTGGTTTGGTTAGTGGTGGTCTCTACTGCACAAGTGTTTGATATTGGCCCTTGGTTCACTGAAGTAGAGTCGGTAGTGGAGCTGGCACAGGTAATTCAGTCATGAAAGCACTACGTCACTTCTTGAAGAGTTTCTTTCTATGGGAGTTATTGTTAGGACTGAAATTGACAGGACGTTATTTATTTGCCAAAAAAATAACGGTGCAATATCCAGAGGAAAAAACACCCCAATCACCACGCTTTAGAGGATTGCATGCGTTGCGTCGTTACCCCAATGGCGAAGAACGTTGCATCGGCTGTAAACTCTGTGAGGCTGTTTGTCCTGCTCTGGCGATCACGATAGAGACCGAACCACGTGAAGATGGCACTCGCCGTACTACGCGCTATGACATAGATTTATTTAAATGCATTTACTGTGGTTTTTGTGAAGAATCATGCCCAGTTGATTCAATCGTAGAAACACGAATATTTGATTATCATTTTGAAAATCGCGGTGAAAATATTATGGATAAGCAGAAATTGTTAGCGATTGGTGACAAATATGAAACGCAGATTGCCGCTGATCGAGCCGCTGACGCACCGTATCGATAATAGGGAGACGCTATATAAATCATGAATGAACATAGTAAAACTAAACTCTTTTACAGCCAGATTCATCCAGAGGCTCGCTGATGGAACAAGTGCTCTTTTATTGTTTTTCCTTGGTGTTGATATTCGCCGCTACAATGGTGGTGACGGTGCGAAATCCGGTGCGAGCAGCCTTGTTTTTGGTATTAGCTTTTTTTACCAGTGCCGCAATTTGGTTGTTCTTGGAAGCCGAGTTCTTGGCTATCACCTTAGTATTGGTTTATGTCGGTGCGGTAATGGTGTTGTTTTTGTTTGTGGTGATGATGTTAGATATTAATCTCACCCCATTACAAGAAGGTTTTACCAAATATTTGCCCCTAGGGATATTGGTAGCCATTTTAATCACAATTGAGATGGTCGCAGTATTAGGCGCATCACATTTTGGTTTAGATGTGGTCGCTGCGCCGCTGCCTCATGCGGAAGGTTATAGCAATACTAAAGAGCTCGGTCGCCTGTTATATACCGTTTATGTCTATCCGTTTGAAATTGCTTCTGTGATTTTAACAGTCGCCATTGTTGCTGCGATCACATTGACCCTACGTAAACAGAAACGTAAAACACAAAATCCTGCCGAGCAAGTGAAAGTACGTCGAGAAGATCGTGTAAGGCTAGTTAAGATGGAAGCGGTTAAAAAACATGATGAAGTAAACACAGATGAGGAGTCATCATGATCGCTTTATCGGATTATTTAATTTTGGGCGCATTGTTATTTAGCCTATCGGTCGCCGGCATTTTTATTAATCGTAAAAACATTATTATTTTGCTGATGTGCATAGAGTTGATGTTGTTGGCTGTGAACTTGAACTTTATTGCTTTTTCACATTTTTCTGGCGATATGGCTGGACAAGTATTTGTCTTCTTTATTTTGACAGTGGCGGCAGCAGAGGCTGCTATTGGTCTAGCAATATTGGTGGTGTTATTCCGAAACTTAAATACCATCAATGTGGCTGATTTGGATGAGCTGAAGGGCTAGATGATGAATCAAAGCATACTCCTCGTCATTGTTTTAGCACCGCTATTGGGCAGTATTATTGCTGGCTTGTTTGCTAAACAAGTAGGGAGAGTCGGAGCACATCGTGCTGCAATAGCCGGAGTGAGCATAGCGTTTACCGTGTCGTTATGGGTATTTAAGCTAGTGGTGGTTGATGGTGAAACATATAACCAGCAAGTTTACCAATGGTTGCAGGCTGGTTCCCTCAGTTTAGAAATAGGGTTTTTGATCGATAGCCTGACAGCAATGATGATGGTGGTGGTGACCTTTGTATCCTTGATGGTACATATCTATACAATCGGCTATATGCATGATGATGAGGGGTATGCCCGTTTCTTTAGTTATATCTCGTTATTCACCTTCTCCATGTTGATGCTGGTGATGGCCAATAACTTTATGCAGTTATTTTTTGGCTGGGAAGCGGTGGGACTGGTGTCCTATTTATTAATCGGCTTTTGGTATAAAAAACCAACAGCCATTTATGCCAATTTAAAAGCATTTCTAGTTAATCGGGTGGGGGATTTTGGTTTTCTATTAGGAATAGCGGCGGTATTGATGTATGCCGGCAGTCTGGATTATGTACAGGTATTTGCGCAGGCACCGTCTATCGCCGAACAAACCATGGTTGTATTTTCTGGCACACAGTGGTCAGTGATGTCGGTTATTTGTATTTTGTTATTTATCGGGGCAATGGGTAAATCAGCGCAAGTACCGTTACATGTATGGTTGCCTGATTCGATGGAGGGTCCAACGCCTATTTCTGCTTTGATTCATGCTGCCACCATGGTGACTGCTGGCATCTTTATGGTGGCACGAATGTCACCCTTATTTGAGTTCTCTGAAACCGCCTTATCCGTTGTGTTGGTGATTGGCGCTATTACTGCGCTGTTTATGGGTTTTTTAGGGTTGATTCAAAATGATATCAAACGAGTTATTGCCTACTCTACCTTGTCTCAGCTGGGGTATATGACGGTGGCATTAGGTGCCTCTGCTTATGCCGCAGGTATTTTCCACCTGATGACTCATGCCTTTTTTAAAGCCTTACTATTTCTGGCGGCGGGAGCAGTGATTATTGCTTTGCATCATGAGCAGGATATACGCAAGATGGGTGGTTTGAAAAATTATCTCCCGATCACCTACTGGACTAGTTTGGTCGGCTCATTGGCATTGATTGGTTTTCCTGGCATGTCAGGTTTCTTTTCCAAAGATTCGATTATTGAAGCGGTACATGCATCAACGATTGCCGGTAGTGATTTTGCTTATTACGCCGTATTAAGCGGTGTTTTTATTACCGCTCTGTATAGTTTTAGATTGTTCTTCTTGGTTTTTCATGGTCAAGAACGTTTTGAGGTTAGTGACGGCCATGTGCCTCATGAGCCCGCTGCCGTGATTACTGCTCCGTTGATTCTCTTAGCTATTCCATCAGTAGTTGCTGGCCTGTTTGTGGGCAATATGGTGTTTGGCGACTTCTTTGATGGTGCCATTTTTGTATTGGCAGAACATGATGTATTAGCTCATCACGCTGAGTCTTATCATGGCCTTATTGCTTTTATTTTACATGGCTTGATGGCACCACCATTTTGGTTGGCAATATCAGGTGTTGCTACGGCGTATTTTCTGTATATAAAACGTCCAGATATTCCAGCCAAACTTCAACAACGTTTTTTATGGATTTATCAGATCTTAGATAATAAATATGGCTTTGATAATTTTAATGACAAAGTGTTTGCAGGGGGCTCACGTTTGATAGGGCGTATTTTTTGGCGACTAGGCGATCAAGTTTTAATTGATGGTGCGATGGTTAATGGAACTGCAAAAACAGTAGGTTTGGTGGCTAAAGTGGCTCGGAAAATTCAGTCCGGCTATTTGTATCATTATGCATTTGCAATGATTTTAGGGGTGTGGTTATTACTCACACTGTTTGTGGCCTGATAATGAGGAGTAGCCTTAGACAATGATTGCTGATTTACCCTTATTAAGCTTAGTGATTTGGTTGCCTATTTTAGGTGGGCTCACCGTTTTAATAAATGGCGATAATAATATCTGGGTAAGACCGTTAGCGTTATTAGTGTCATTACTAACCTTGGTGGCGACGCTTGCGTTATATGTTGGTTTTGATATCAGCACACACCAAATGCAATTTGTTGAACAGGCAACGTGGATTGCAAGCTACAACATTAACTATCATCTAGGAATAGATGGCTTTGCTTTGCCATTGATTATTCTAACTGCATTTTCAACAGTGATCGTTGTTGTAGCAGGTTGGGAAGTCATTCAATACCGTATCAGTCAATATATGGCAGCATTTTTGATCATGGAAGGATTGATGATCGCCGTGTTTACTGCATTAGATGCCATCTTGTTTTATGTGTTTTTTGAAGCAATGCTGATCCCGTTATTTTTGGTGATTGGAATCTGGGGTGGGCCGAACCGTGTTTATGCCACTTTGAAATTCTTTTTATACACCTTCTTTGGTTCAGTGTTTTTATTATTGGCGTTGTTATATCTGAATCACGTCGTCGGTAGTTTCTCGATTCTTGCATATCAGCAAGCCGCGTTAACCATGCAAGAACAAATCTGGTTATTTTGTGCCTTTTTAATCGCTTTTGCAGTGAAAGTGCCGATGTGGCCAGTGCATACCTGGCTACCCGATGCCCATGTTGAAGCGCCAACAGGCGGTTCAGTTATTTTAGCGGCGATTACCTTGAAGATTGGTGGTTATGGTTTATTACGGTTTGCCTTACCAATAGCACCAGATGCAAGTATGTACTTAGATGGCTTGGTGATTAGCTTGTCGTTGATAGCCGTGGTTTATATTGGCTTTGTTGCCTTGGCACAAACTGATCTTAAAAAGTTGATTGCCTATTCTAGTATTGCTCATATGGGCTTTGTGACTTTGGGCCTGTTCATTGTATTTAGAATTTTTGCCAATTCTGCAACGGGCAGTGGGGCCATCTTGGCAGTAGAAGGTGCAGTGATACAAATGATTTCTCATGGCTTTATTGCAGCAGCCATGTTCCTATCGGTGGGCGTATTGTATGACCGCATGCATACACGAGAAATCGGTGATTATGGTGGTGTGATTAATACCATGCCGATGTTTGCTGGCTTTGCCGTATTTTTTGCCATGGCTAATGCCGGCTTGCCCGGTACGTCAGGTTTTGTTGGTGAGTTTATGGTTATATTGGCTGCTTTCCAAGCTAACTTTTGGTTTGCTTTCTTAGCGGCAACAACCTTGATCTTGGGTGCTGCTTATACCTTATGGATGATTAAGCGGGTAATATTTGGTGAAGTGACCAACGATAATGTGGCGGCGTTAACGGATATCAACCGTCGTGAGTTTGCCATGCTCGCCAGCTTAGCGGGCATCGTATTAGTGATAGGTGTGTGGCCCGCGCCGATCATCGATGTCTTACACGCATCGGTGGAACATTTATTAACCCAAGTTTCACAATCTAAATTGTAAAGGTGGCTAAAACAAAATGATGTTTGAAGTGATAAATATGTCGTTTGCCCTACCTGAAATATTTATGATGGTGATGGCGTGTATTATCTTGTTAGTTGTCGCTTTTATCGGCGAAAGCAGTGGTGCGGCCAGCTATTGGTTAAGTCAGTTCACCTTAGTCGTAACGTCGATTATTGTGTATCAATCCCTTGCTTCAGCGGGTGTGACCTTTGACGGTAGTTATATCAAAGATGCGTTAAGTGATGTATTAAAGCTGGCCATTTGTATCATCAATGTCGTTGTATTGTTGTATTCTGCCAGCTATCTACGGGCGAGGAATCTATTTAAAGGTGAATATTACGCTTTAGCTATCTTTGCCACCTTGGGCATGTTAATCATGGTGTCGTCCTCCCATTTTCTTACCTTGTATCTCGGTTTGGAATTACTGTCATTATGTTTGTACGCGATGGTGGCGATGCATCGTGATTCAACCATGGCGACGGAAGCGGCGATGAAATTTTTTATTCTGGGTGCCTTGGCGTCAGGCATGCTGTTGTATGGCATGTCGATAATTTACGGTGCAACGGGCAGTCTGGCATTAGCATCAATTGCCACAGCAATACAGACGGGTGATTTGAATAATACGGTATTAAGTTTTGGCTTGGTCTTTTTAATCATAGGCATTGGTTTTAAATTTGGTGCAGTACCTTTCCATATGTGGTTGCCCGATGTATATCACGGTGCACCGACTGCAGTAACCTTATTTATTGCCACCGCACCTAAAATTGCTGCTTTTGCCATGATCATCAGGCTGCTTGTGGATGGCTTGGGTGACTTACATCAACATTGGCAGGGCATGCTGATTATATTGGCCGTGTTGTCGATGATTATTGGTAATGTGGTGGCTATTGCTCAGACTAACCTCAAAAGAATGTTGGCCTATTCAACTATTTCCCATGTTGGCTTTTTATTATTAGGGGTATTGTCTGGCACGAGTGAAGCTTATGCGGCATCAATGTTTTATGTGCTCGTTTATGCCTTAACTACCCTAGGTGCTTTTGGCATGATCATATTAATGAGTCGCCAAGGTTTTGAGGCCGAAAATATTGAAGACTATAAAGGTTTAAGTGAACATAGTCCTTGGTTCGCATTTATGATGCTGATATTGATGTTCTCCATGGCGGGTATACCACCGATGGTTGGTTTTTATGCCAAGTTAGCCGTGATTAAAGCGGTGATAAGTGTGGATCTAATATCAGTGGCTATCATCGCGGTATTAATGTCAGTTATTGGTGCCTTCTATTATTTAAGGCTGATTAAAGTCATGTATTTTGATAGCCCGGAAAAACAACATGAAATACATGCGCCGAAAGAGATGTGTATCATGCTTAGCTCGAATGCTCTACTTGTGCTGGCTTTAGGAATATTCCCAGGCTCGTTGATGGCAATTTGTATTACCGTATTTTCATAAAGTCTGGTTTCATGTCTGCAACAACACTTATATTATTATTTTTTATCATCGCCAATTTACCTTGGCTTAGCGACCGCTTATTTTGTATTTATCCACTAAAAACAACCAAGCGAGTATCGATCAGATTGGCTGAGATGTTAGTGTTCTATATCGTTAGCTTATTGATAGCGATTGCGTTTGAATTGAAATTTTCTGGTGAAATATATCCTCAAGCTTGGGAGTTTTTTACGGTTACCTTTTGTCTATTTTTAGTATTGGCCGTTCCAGGTGTGGTTTACCGCTATCAGTGGTTGGCCATGAAAAAATAAACCGAAAAAAGAACGACACGTTGCGCACCAATCACAAAAGTGAAAGAGTTGCTAATGATGATTTGTCTATGAATTAGCCATTTTTAGGCAATTGATAGTTAAATCCTTATTCTAATACGTGCATATAAACTAAATCTAGTTTAAAATTGGCGGGTTTTCCTAGTGCAAAATGCACTAAATTAATTGACTATTCATCTTTAGAGACAGAAAAATGGCTGCAGATTTATCCAAATATAGAAATATTGGTATCTTCGCTCACGTTGATGCGGGTAAGACCACTACTACAGAGCGTATCTTGAAATTGACCGGTAAAATTCACAAAATCGGTGAGGTTCATGATGGCGAATCAACAATGGATTTCATGGATCAGGAAGCTGAACGTGGAATAACCATTCAATCTGCGGCAACGACCTGTGAGTGGGATGGTCACCGCTTAAACGTTATCGATACACCGGGTCACGTGGATTTCACCATTGAAGTTTACCGTTCTCTTAAAGTATTAGATGGTGGTGTAGGCGTATTCTGTGGCAGTGGTGGTGTTGAACCACAATCAGAAACTAACTGGCGTTATGCCAATGAATCTGAAGTATCTCGTATCATCTTTGTTAATAAACTAGATCGTATGGGTGCTGACTTCTTCCGTGTTGTTAAACAAGTTGAAGACGTGTTAGGTGCTCATCCTTTAGTGATGGTATTGCCAATTGGCATAGAAGATGACTTTAAAGGCTGTGTTGACCTATTAACACGTAAAGCATGGATATGGGATAACGAAGCAGATACTACTGCATTCCGTCTTGAAGATGCGCCAGCCGAGATGGCAGACCAAATCGAAGAATACCGTGAATTGTTAATCGAAACTGCACTTGAGCAAGACGATGATTTGATGGAAAAATATCTTGAAGGTGAAGAGCCATCAATGGAAGATATTCAAAAGTGTATCCGTAAAGGTACATTGAACATGGACTTCTTCCCTACATACTGTGGTAGTGCCTTTAAAGATAAAGGTGTTCAAATGGTATTGGATGCGGTTGTTTCATACTTACCTAACCCAACTGAAGTTAAACCACAACCAGAAGTTGATGAAGAAGGTACTGAAACAGGGGACTTTGCCATTGTTAAAACAGATGGCCCATTCCGTGCCTTAGCCTTCAAAATCATGGATGACCGTTTTGGCGCATTAACCTTTATTCGTATCTACTCAGGTATTTTGAACAAGGGTGACACGGTTCTTAACTCGTTTACGGGTAAAACAGAACGTGTTGGTCGTATGGTAGAAATGCATGCTGATGATCGTAATGAATTAAATACTGCACAAGCGGGTGATATTATCGCGGTTGTGGGTATGAAAGATGTGCAAACAGGTCATACATTATGTGATCCTAAAAATCCAACAACATTAGAGCCAATGGTCTTCCCCGATCCTGTTATCTCTATTGCGATTTCACCTATTGATAAAGCAAGCACAGAAAAAATGGGTATCGCTATCGGTAAAATGATTAAAGAAGATCCTTCTTTCCGTGTTGAAACCGACCAAGAAAGTGGCGAAACCATCATCAAAGGCATGGGTGAATTACATTTGGATATCAAAGTTGATATCTTAAAACGTACCCATGGTGTTGAAGTAACAGTAGGTGCACCTCAAGTAGCCTACCGTGAAACCATCACAAAACGTATTGAAGATAGTTACACGCATAAGAAACAATCTGGTGGTTCAGGCCAGTTTGGTAAGATTGAATACATCATCGAGCCAGGTGAGCCTGGTACTGGTTTTGAATTTGAATCTACCGTTACTGGTGGTTCAGTTCCACGTGAATTCTGGTCAGCAGTTGAAGCTGGTTTCGGAAAAATGAAAGATCGTGGTGTATTAGCCGGCTTCCCATGTTTAGATTTTAAAGTGACATTATTTGATGGTGCTTTCCACGCCGTGGATTCATCAGCAGTTGCTTTTGAATTGGCTGCCATGGCAGCTTATCGTCAATCTATGCCTACAGCGGGTCCACAATTAATGGAACCTATCATGAAGGTGGATGTATATACACCTGAAGATCATGTAGGTGATGTTATTGGTGATCTTAACCGTCGTCGTGGCATGATCAAATCACAAGATGCAACACCAACCGGTGTACGTATCAATGGTGAAGTACCATTGAGTGAAATGTTTGGTTATATCGGTTCATTACGTACAATGACATCGGGTCGTGGTCAGTTCTCTATGGAGTTCTTACAATACAATCCTTGTCCGCGTAATGTTGCTGAAGATGTAATTAAAGAAACAAAAGAGCGTGAAGAAGCTAAAAAGAAATAAGCTACGTAAGTAGTTAAACAAAAAAAGGGGCTGATGTTAATCAGCCCCTTTTTTTATGGGTGAAACTTAAATGGCTTAATTTAGTTTTCTGTATTTTTGGCCAATAGAGCCAACATGTTTTGCATATCTTCAGGCATATCAATTCGCCACGAAACTTCTTGGCCAGTTTTAGGATGAATAAAACCTAACAAGCCAGCATGCAAAGCCTGGCGGTTAAATGTCTTGATCTCTTCACGACATTGCTCGGTCAGTCCCTTAGGGAATTTAAAGCGGCCACCATAAACAGAGTCACCTAAAAGCGGATGGCGAATATGTGCCATATGGACGCGGATTTGATGGGTTCTACCTGTTTCCAAATTACAGCGGATATGGGTATGGGCTTGAAAGCGCTGTTCAACCCGGTAATGGGTGATAGAGGGTTTACCTGAATTAGACACTGTCATGCGTTTACGATCAATATGATGCCGACCAATTGGTTCATCAATAGTGCCGCCGGCGGTTAACACCCCAACAGCAATTGCTTGATACTCACGTAAAACAGTATGTTCTTGTAATTGAGACACGAGTGAATTATGCGCCTGCAATGTTTTAGCGATCATTAACAGGCCTGTTGTGCCTTTGTCGATACGATGCACAATACCAGCACGTGGAATGGTTTCAAGTTGCGGTGCATGATTTAACAAAGCATTCACCAAGGTACCGTTGTGATTACCAGCGCCGGGGTGAACCACCATGCCTGCTGGTTTATTGATAATCATCACGTCATCATCTTCATGAATGATATTCAACTCAATGGCCTCTGCAGTCCATGACTCGTCAACCACTTCAATAATGGCCGAAATAAGGATGCGTTCACCACCGTTAACTGAATCTCGGGGGCGGGTGGCAGATTGGTTATTAACGGAGACATAACCTGCTTTTATCCACTTAGTTAATTGTCCACGAGAGTAGTCGGGAAAGAGTTGAGCAAGAGCCTGATCTAAGCGCAATCCGATAGATTCATCAGGAATTAAGCCATCAAGTTGTAGTGTTTCTGCCATGGGAGTCGTTTATTATTATGCTGAAACGACTATTATAGCGTAGGCTGTGTTTATTGCTTAGAAATAAGGAAATAATGAGATGGATAGGAAGAGGTTTCTACTGGGTTTAGCATTTTTTTTGATGGCACAGTCAGTGTTTGCTGAAGAAATCAGAAATGTTGAACTATTAGCCGCTTCATGTGCTTCATGCCATGGAACACGAGGCCATAGTGTAGCTGGGACACCGAGCTTAGCGGGTTTAGATAAATTATATTTTCTAGAACAAATGGAGCAATTCATCACAAATGGTCGCATTTCGACAGTTATGCATCATCATGCCAGTGGATACACAGAAAAAGAGATTGAACTTCTGGCAAGCTTTTTTTCAAAACAAAAAAAACCATAGTGTTACTGTGCTTTCTCACTATTTCATTGTGATAACTTGTTTTTAATACAATTTTTCCAGTAAAAAAATCTATTTCAGACCGTTGCCATCCTTTTAATATCCTGTTAGGGTTTGAATTATCGGTACTGTAACTGATGAACGGATTCAGGGTGTACCGATAGATATACCAGCATTTTAATTGCCATTTATAATAAGAAGAGAGAAATAAAATGTCAGAAAAAGTAACAGGAAGTGTAAAGTGGTTTGATACAGCGAAAGGCTATGGTTTTTTAGAGCGTGAGGATGGTGATGATGTTTTTGTTCACTTTCGAGCAATTCAAGGAGATGGATTTAAGACTCTTGATGAAGGCCCGCAAGTAGAATTTACCGTTACAAAAGGTGAAAAAGGCTGGCAAGCTGAAGATGTTGTTGCTCTTGCTTAATTAGTTCGGTTTCTGACACAGAGGGCAGAAGAATGTTGCCCTCTGTGATTCCTTAAACAGTTGTATATTGCTGCCGCAATGGTAGCAAGCTTGGTCATTACGGCCATAAACGTTTAATTGTTGAGAAAAATATCCCGGTTTTCCATCACTTTTCCTGAAATCCTTTAAGGTGGTACCGCCGGCTATAATCGCTTTTTCAAGTACTTGTTTAATGCTGTTTACTAATTGTTTCCCTTCAGTTTTTGATAGTTCACCAGCCAGCTTTTTAGGATGAATACCTGCCAAAAATAATGCCTCGTTTGCATAGATATTACCTACACCTACTACGATCTTGCCATTCATAATAAAGGTCTTGATGCTCGATTTCCGCCCCTTAGCTTTACCCATCAGATAATCAGTAGTAAATGAGTCAGATAAAGGCTCAGGACCTAGGTGGTTAAGTAGTTTGTGCTCAGTAATATTTTTTTCGGTCCACAAAATAGCACCAAAACGCCGGGGGTCGGTATAACGGAGAAGATAGCCATTATCAAAGTTAATATCCACATGATCGTGCTTAGCGACATCTTCAGGCTTATCTAAAATACGCAGGCTGCCTGACATGCCAAGGTGAATCAGTAAGGTGCCAGAATCACAGTGAAACAATAGATACTTTGCACGTCGAGTGATTTTATTAACCTGTTGTTGGGCTAAAATTTCAGTAAGAGTAGCTGGAATGGGCCACCTCAAACTGTGGTTTCTGACTATCACTTTAGTAATCGTCTGACCTTCTAGATAAGGGCTTATCCCACGGCGAGTGGTTTCAACTTCGGGTAATTCAGGCATTAGTTAGTTTCACTATCAGGTAAGAAGAGCTGCTGCGCTAAAGCAGCGGGGAATTGATAGGTGAGTCTCTTGTTATTATTGAACATAAAGAGGTTTCGACTATCCATTTGAATCATAAATTCAGTTGGAATACTTTGATCCTTTAACCATAGCAAGACAGGTATATCGGTATTGGCTGTCGAATTGGATGGACTTACTTGCTTGTTGCCAGCTAGCTACTAAAGCAGCTAATTTATCAGCTGAATAAGATTGTGGGCTACTGCTCCAACGGTCATCATTTTTGGCAATAGTTAGCGGTGTAGAAGCAGCTAACTGACCATTGAGTAACTGAGGTAACTGAATCTTAGTGATTTGGGCTGTTGCAGATAATAGCCGGTTATCAATAAAACTTGCGACATTAGTGTTGAGTAAAGGACTAACCTGATCATCAATTAGATAAACGTTATTGTTATGTAAAACATAACGCCGCTTACTCAAGGGCTCAACATCACCAAATGCAAACATGTGTTCATTGAGCTGTAGGCTGACTTGGATAGGCTTAAGGCCAAGCTTTTCTAATGATGTATCATCAACATCGTGTAATTGATTATGTATTGGTGCGCTCAGTAGGCTTAATAACAGTCTTATTCGGGTGTGGTTACCATCGGCGACGATGGGGTGGACAATTTTCCAACCCGAAGTGTGTTTGTGCAATTTTATATCTTCGCCTTGCTTACGATTGATAGTGATATCTGTGATGATACCGGCGCTGATGTCACTGAGTTTATTATAAGTATCGTTAGGTGAGGAAGCTTGTTGGTTAAACCAAAATAAGCTGGCGATTACGATTACGATTACGATGACTAAGACGAGGTTGGTGAGATAACTACTTTTCATTGTCTTCGACGGTACCACCATAGACCAAAACCTACGCTAAGCAGGATGCTAGGGATGACAAGTAAGAAACCAAGACCAATAATTAACGATTCGCTGCGTGATAAATCTAATTGACTATCCAGTGTAGTTTTAACAGGAATGGCAATTAACTCATCGTCTTGAACGAGCCAATTGATCAGCGCGATAGAAAAATCTAGATTAGCTGCATTGCCAATATAGGTATTCGAGACAAAATCACCATCACCGATAATAGCAATACGTTGTTCTTTGTCGTCATCATTTGCATGAAGACGAGTGAGCAAATAACCTAAAACCAAGGGCCCCGATGTATCTTCGTTTACATCGTAGTTGAAATCTGCTGATGTTTGTTGTGGCTCCACCGTTGTCTCTGACCACGTATTATCTTGTGTCGTTAACAGAGCGGTGTGTTGCCAATCAGACGCTACATTGGTATGTTCCATGGCGACTGCTTGGGGAAATAGGGTCACGCTATTAGTGGCTGAGCCAATAGGGTGGTTGGCATAATCTGTTACTAAGATAAATTGTGGATCAGTAATGCCTAATAATTCAGCATTAGGGTCCATAACGGTGCCGGCAACAAATTCAATATCTAACTGTTCAGCTAGTGCAATTAAAAATTGATTAGTATTTGGTTCTGTTAGCCATAATAAGTTGCCACCGTGATCGATATAATTTCTGATGAGTTCAATTTCACCGGGTAGCCAAGCTGTTTCTGGACTTGCAATAATGACTGCAGCAGCATTAGTTGGAATTTGGCTATGTTCGACTAGGTTGAGCGCCTGAAACTGAAACCCCTTTTGTTTGAGCTGGGCTCCCCAGGTACTTAAGTTGAAATTTGCTTGGTTTAAAGGTGTACGCTCGCCATGGCCCTCTATAAATACCAGCCATTGCTCTTGTTCACGAGAAACACTAATTAACGCATTAGTGAGTGATTGCTCTGATAAGTCAAACAGGTGTTCAAGCTTTTCAGCTTTGGATACGACGATTTCACCCTGCTGTTGAATTTTGAGTTCGCGGACCAGATCTGGAGAAAAATCAGGGTTGATAAAACTAATATTTAAGTGGTTTGTCTGCTCTTGATAACGATTGATTAAGGCTTCAACAACAGCACGATATTCATTATTAGGGCTGATAAATATCTGAATATCTATTGTAGTATTAAGCTGCTGTAAAAAGTCTCGTGAGGTATTGGATAAGGTGTGACGACTATTTTGTGTCCAATCCCAACTATTATTTGTTTGTAGAGAGAATTTTGCCAGCAACAGAATAGCCAGGCTAAGCAGGATATAAAAAATGACTTGTTGTAAGCGATACAAGCGGTGAGTTTTTGAACTTATTTTCATTAGTTAATACGCTCAGAATCAAGACGACGAATTGTGAGCAATAAAAAAGTACCGATAACAATCAGGTAGTAACTGATATCACTGCTATGTACCTCACCTTGCAACATCGGTTCGAAATGCCTAAGCAAGGATAGCCAAGCAAACAAGGATGTTTGTTCACCCACTTGGCTACTGCCAGCCCAGTCAATAATCCATAATAAAAACAAGATGGTGAATGTAGTGATGCCAGCAATTGCTGGTTGTTTGGTCAGTGATGATAGAAATAAGCCAATAGCAGTAAAGCTTGCTAATAATAAAACGAGGCCCAGAAAGCCGGCAGCGAGGAGCGATAAGTCTATGGGACTAGCTACCAGCAATGACAAAGGCATTAACATAATCAATATCAACAGCACGAGAAAGAAAGCAAAGGTGCCTAGGTATTTACCTAAGACGATTTGATTAACGGATAAAGGCGCTGAAATCAGTAATGGGAAACTTTCATTGCGCCGTTCTTCAGCAATAAGACGCATCGTCACTAAGGGTGCAATTAATAGTAAGACGGTAGCGGCATTATTTAACAGTGGAATAGCGACTAATTCGGTGACACCTGGCGCGCCAGGAATAGCAGAAATCTTTGGCTGTATTTGCACAAAATAGTCGATATGGGTCAAAAACAAGTAGGCAAGAATTAGTTGGCTTAATGCTAAAATAATCCACGCAAGCGGTGATAAGAATAGGCGATAAAGTTCATAGCGGGCTAGAGTGAACATTATGCTACTTGCTCAGTAGATGGCTTCTCATTTTTAATGATTTTCATAAATACATCTTCTAATGAATGGTGTTCAGGCGTTAATTGTTGTAGTTGCCAATGTTGGGATACCGATTGATTTAACAACGACTCGGTAGGATTGTTATCGGGATGATAATGTAATCTAAATTGAGTGGTGGACAAAGCCTCTACTGCTAGCACACCAGTTAGCTGTTTGAGCTGTTCTACGACTGGCGGCTTGGATAACTCCAGTAATAAGCTAGACGTTTTCATTTGCTGGCTGAGGTGTTCGATAGTGTCATTGAATAGTAGTTGACCCTGATGAATAATCTGCACACGGTCACACAAGGTTTGTACTTCTGGCAAAATATGAGTGGACAGAATGACACTGTGTTCAGTGGCAATATCGCGTATTAATTGTCTGATTTCAATTATTTGTATTGGATCAAGGCCAGCCGTCGGTTCATCCAAGATCACCACTGAGGGCGTATGAATGATGGCTTGAGCTATTCCTACGCGCTGTTGATAGCCTTTGGATAAATGACCAATAAGGCGTTTAGTCACATCACTTAGACCACAGCGCTGAATGACGGTATCGACTGCAGCGTTAATTTTGGTTCGTGGAACTTGATTAATGCGAGCACAAAAATTTAGAAATTCGACTACCGATAACTCTTTATATAAAGGTGGTTGTTCCGGTAAAAAACCAATTTGTGCTTTGGCTTGTTTGGGATTTTCAATTAAATCATAACCATTAATCGTGATCTCACCGTGATGGGGAGCAAGGTTGCCACTGAGCATTTTCATCGTGGTGCTTTTACCGGCACCATTGGGCCCTAGAAAGCCCAAAACTTCCCCTTTATTGACAGAAAAGCTTACATTGCTGACGGCAAGGTGATTGCCGTAAGATCGCGACAGTGAGTGAGCAGAAAGTAAGGGGGGATTCATGGAATTAAATGAGCGCTTCTAATTGGTTGGCCCACTCTGTGGCAGTTACATAGGTCTGATTAAGTTCAGCTATAGTAATATTCTTTGGCACTACTGCCAAATCCCCTTGTTCATACGAAACGACAAATAACAATAACTTGCCTAGGTCACCTTCAAAGTCTTGTAACGCACCTTTGATAGTGTCATCCATAGGTAGACTTTGAAGTAGTTCTGGCATCGGTTTATTTAACATGGCATCTAGTGGTGAGAACAAACCAGCCATAAACCCTGTTTCACTATCACAATTAAACGCAGGGGCAAGCTCTTCAGCCATCTTTGCTCTGATTAAAGTGGTGGTCATTACTTCATTTGATGATGCCTCGATACTCGAAAAGGCAATAATTGTCGCCCATGATTTAATGGTTTTCAAGCCTAAATAGACTACTGCTTGGCGCAGTGATTCGACTTTTTTAGGTAATGAAAATGCGGCTGAATTTAAACAGCGTAAAAGTTTAAAGCTAAGAGATAGGTCCTGACTAACCAAGGATTCAATTTCATCGATTGAAATATTTGGATTTTGTAGACTATGGAGTAAGCGTAAAGCTACTACTTTATTGTCAGGCAACGGTTTATCGTCAATGATAGACGGTTTGCAGAAAAAATAGCCTTGGTAATAATCAAAACCAAGTTTTTTACACAGTTGAAACTGCTCTTCTGTTTCAACCTTTTCGGCTAAAAGTTTTACATTTTCTTGTTTTAATATTTCGACATGTTCAATGAGCTCTTGCTCAGTCAACGCGAGCAAATCGATTTTAATGATATCTGCCAATGCAATTATCGGTTTTAGCTCTTCATGGTAGATAAAATCATCCAGCGCAATAGTAAAACCTTGTGAGGAGAATTTTTTTACTGCGTTGATAATCTCATCATCAATGACAATGTCTTCCAAAATTTCCAATACAAATTGTTTATTATCAAACGGAAGAGGAATTTCACCGGTGAGAAAGGCGCGAGTCAGATTAATAAAGCCGAGTTTATTGCCAATTACACGGTCTATGCCAAACTCCATAAATGTGTGATTAATAACTTGGCTGGTCGCTAAATCACCATTAAATTCGGTGACGCCGGATTCGTTGGCAAGATCACCGCGAAATAACAATTCGTAAGCGTAGGTATTTAGGTCGTTGTCAAAAATGGGTTGTCGAGCTAGGGCTATGGAGTTAGAGATAATATCTGATGACATATATCATTCCTTATAAAGGTGAATGAAGGGCGATGCCATGAAGCGGTGAAGTCTCTTGCGGGCAGTAGTGATATGGTAGCAAGATAAGTAAAAAAAAACCCGCTAAAAGCGGGTTTTTTTATTTGTAGTGAAGCTATTATTTAATCTTAGCTTCTTTATACATCACGTGTTTACGTACAACTGGATCAAATTTTTTCATTTCCAGTTTTTCTGGCATAGTACGTTTATTTTTGTCTGTGGTGTAGTAGTGACCTGTACCAGCAGATGAAACTAATTTAATTTTTTCGCGCATGATTTAACTCCTAAACTTTTTCGCCACGAGCACGGATGTCAGTTAAAACTGCATCAATACCTTTTTTGTCGATAATGCGTAAACCATGGTTACTTACACGTAATTTAACCCAACGGTTTTCTGATTCTACCCAAATGCGGTGTGGGTGAAGGTTTGGAAGAAACCGACGTCTTGTTTTGTTGTGGGCGTGAGAAACATTGTTCCCAGCCATTGGGCGTTTACCCGTTACCTGACATACTCGTGCCATATTAAATCGCTCCTGTTGAACATTAATGCAGGGAAGATAATACATCCCCAAAAAACCCAACTTTATACCATAATCATAGTGCGATAGATAGTGAGGTCAGACTTATTCTGGTGATAGCCCCATATTATATAACTTCTCATGTAGGCGGTTCAAATTAAGTCCGCCTATTTTGCGCATGACAATTTCGCCATTTGGCGCAATTAAAAAGTGGGTGGGGGTGACTCTGACATTATCAAAAGCACGAGCAATGTCTGCTTTATTATCCCAAGTGATCAAATAGGGTAGTTTTTTGTGTGCCCGCATCGCTTTGATATGTTTCGGTGTGTCGTGCGCCATGGCGACCGCGATCATAGTCAAGCCCTGCGAGGAAAATTCTTGGTGCAATTTAATTAGTTCAGGCATTTCCTGGATGCAACCGGGACAGTCTGTTGCCCAAAATGTAAGCAATATCGGTTTACCTTGATATTGGGCGAGTTCATGTTGAACTCCATCAATATCAATAAATGAAAGTTCTGGGGCGAGTGTCTGTGTGTCGTTATTAACCCAGTTGATAATAAATAGGACTAGAACTAGACCAACTGCAAAGAGTGAATGGCGTGACTGTGATTTCATATTTTAGATGGGAGAGGTAAGCTGACCCAAGGCCTCGGTTAGTTTCAAGTTTTCACGATAATCAACAGGGCAATCAATGATTGTAACTGTATCGCGGGCTAAGGCATCACGTAAAGCAGGCATTAATTGTTCTGTATATTCAATTCTGACACCTTCAGCACCAAAAGAGTGGGCATATTGAACAAAATCAGGATTAGTAAATTTAACATTACTGCTCCGACCAAATTGAGTTTGTTGTTTCCATTCAATCAAACCGTAACTGGCATCATTCCAAACTAAAATAACTATCGGAATATTGAGCCGCATTGCGGTTTCAATTTCCTGCGAGTTCATTAAAAACCCGGCATCGCCAGTGACAGCCACCACTTTTCGTTCAGGATTAGCTAATTTAGCTGCGATAGCGCCGGGTACGGCAATACCCATGCTGGCAAAACCATTAGAGATAATGCAAGTATTGGGATGTTCACAACGAAACATGCGTGACATCCACATTTTATGCGCACCGACATCACAGATCACGATATCTTCCAGATCCATTGCAGTACGCAGATCCCAGATTATTTTTTGCGGTTTAACTGGAAATTCGACATCGTCTCGATGTTGATTCATCTCATCAATCAAACTATCTCGTAGTGTTCGCATGGTCTTGTTGTGATGAGGGGTAGTCAACGCTGCAATACGGTCCAGACTATGATTGATATTACCGATCACCCCCAATACCACACTGTAATAGGCATCGACTTCAGCATGCGTAGTATCAATATGAATAATCGTGCGGTCACGCGAGGGATGCCATAAATAAGGATGATATTCGACCATGTCATAGCCGATACAGATAATGACATCCGCACTGGCAAAACCGCAATTAGCATAATCATTAGATTGCAGGCCAACACTGCCTAATGCCATAGGATGACGGAAGGGAATGACACCTTTTGCCATAAAAGTATTGGCAACAGGGATACCTAAGTTTTCACTAAAATCGGCTAAGGCTGATGAAGCCTTAGCGCGTACGATGCCATTCCCCGCAAGGATGATAGGATTTTGTGCATTAGAAATAATTTCAGCCGCACGTTTAACCTGCTCAGCGGCCGGTTCTGGCGGTGTGGCATGTTTAACTCGCAAAGGTGCATCTTCGATGTCCATTTCTGCGATATTTTCTGGAAACTCAATAAAACAGGCCCCCATTTTTTCTGTTTGGGCGACTTTAAACGCTTTTCGCACAATCTCGGGAATAACATCGGGACTTAATATACGTGTGGCATATTTAGTGATGGGCAGAAACATTGCCTCTAAATCCAATACTTGATGAGATTCTTTATGTAAACGAGATGTAGAAGCTTGCCCGGCTATCGCAACTAAAGGCGCATGATCCATATTGGCATCAGCGACGCCAGTGATTAAGTTGGTAGCGCCAGGGCCAAGGGTTGCAAGGCATACACCTGCGCGTCCAGTGAGGCGGCCATAAACATCAGCCATAAAAGCGGCGCCTTGTTCATGGCGGGTAGTAATAAAACGGATTTTGGAGTCAAGCAGGGCATCCATGACATCGAGGTTTTCCTCGCCTGGTATACCAAAGATATACTCCACACCTTCATTTTCAAGGCTACGAATAAACAATTCAGCTGCTTTCATCTGTTGAAGCCCTTAGTTCATTGTGAAATGTGCGCCACTCAGTTGAGTGGCGCAGTGCTACGTTTTTATTTGAATGCGTCAGGGGTTTGTTTATGCCAATCCGTGTTTTGTTGGTAACGATTAGCAATATTTAACAAACGTGCTTCATCAAAATAATTACCTATAAGTTGCAGACCTACTGGTAGACCTTTAACAAATCCTGCTGGAATAGACATACCAGGTAAACCCGCTAGATTAGTACTGATGGTATAGATATCGGCAAGGTACATCGCAACGGGGTCATCCGTCTTGTCACCTAGATTAAACGCAGTTGTTGGTGCTGTCGGCCCCATAATGACATCAACATCATTAAATGCTTGTTGGAAGTCATTACTAATTAAACGGCGACATTGTTGTGCTTTTAAGTAATAAGCATCGTAATAACCAGCTGATAAAGCATAAGCACCGGTCATGATGCGGCGTTTAACTTCGACACCAAAACCTTCACCACGTGAACGTTCATATAAGTCGGTTAGATCTTTAGGATCGTCACAACGGTGACCAAAACGAACCCCATCCATACGAGATAAGTTAGATGAACATTCAGCAGGAGCAACCACATAATAAGTAGGCACAGCTAAGCCCGTATTAGGCAGTGTAATCTCTTTGATGGTTGCACCAAGAGATTCATAAGTTTTGATAGCGGCTTCAACAGTCGCTTCTACATCTGAATCTAAGCCTTCACCAAAGAATTCTTTTGGTAAGCCAATTTTTAAGCCTTCTAATGAATCGTTTATGTTGGCAGTGTAATCAGGAACATCACGCTCAACACTGGTTGAATCACGTTGATCAAATCCTGCCATGGCATTAAGTAACATAGCTGCATCTTCAGCATTGTTAGCCATTGGTCCTGCTTGATCTAAGCTAGATGCAAAAGCAATCATACCGTAGCGAGAAATACGACCATAGGTAGGTTTCAAACCAGTTAAGTTACATAGTGATGCTGGCTGACGGATTGAGCCACCTGTATCAGTACCCGTTGCAATAGGGGCAAGTTTAGCTGCAACAGCAGCAGCCGAGCCGCCAGATGAACCACCAGGTACACGATTGGTATCCCAAGGGTTTTTTACTGGGCCATAGAAGCTGGTTTCATTTGATGAACCCATCGCGAATTCATCCATATTGGTTTTACCCAATGTAACCATGCCGGCGGTATTTATTTTCTCGACGACAGTTGCGTTATACGGTGCGATAAAGTTATCAAGCATTTTAGATGCACAGCTGGTGCGAACACCTTCAGTACAAAAAATGTCTTTGTGCGCCAAAGGAATACCCGTCAGCGCGCCAGCAGTTTTTTGTTGTAACAGTTGATCAGCTGCTTTTGCTTGTTCTAACGCTTTATCTTCGGTGACGGTAATGAACGCATTCAGCTCCGCATTGTGCGTATTAATGCGGTCTAAATAATGTTGAGTTAATTCAACACTGCTAATGTCGCCATTGTGCAGAGATGCTGAAAGTTCAGAAAGTGTTTTATTATGCATGTGGTTGCCTGTCTTGCGATGTGTTATTCAATAACTTGTGGGACGAGATATACGCCAGCTTCAGTTTTCGGTGCAATTGCTTGAAATGTTTCGCGTTGATCGACTTCTGTAACCACATCTGCGCGTAAACGTTGGTTTGCATCAAGAGGGTGAGCCATCGGCGTAATGTCGCTGGTATCGGCTTCGCTCAGTTGTTCGACTAGGCCAAAAATATTGTTTAAATCCCGCGCATAGTCAGGAATATCACCTTCATCTATTGCTAAACGCGCCAAATGCGCGATTTTTTCTACATCGGTTTTATCTAAACTCATCGAAGTTCCAGTGGTTATTTTTTTGTACAAAGTGAGCAGTTTAAATGATTCGTCGCTTGCTCAACAGCCCACAGCATTGATAAAGTACCCCCTTTACATATTTTAGCTGTGGTTTCTTCAATGTTTGAACGATTACGTGGATTGTTTTCGAATGACCTTTCTATCGACTTGGGTACAGCCAATACGCTGATCTATGTGCGGGGACAAGGCATTGTTTTAGATGAACCTTCGGTAGTGGCAATTCGCCAAGAAAAAGGACCTGGTGGGCCTCGCTCCATTGCGGCAGTAGGTGCCGAAGCAAAACGAATGTTAGGTAGAACGCCGGGAAATATTACCGCGATAAGGCCATTAAAAGATGGTGTGATTGCAGACTTTACGGTGACAGAAAAAATGCTACAGCATTTTATTCGAAAAGTGCATGAGGGTCGTTTTTTCAAACCAAGTCCGCGCGTTTTAGTGTGCGTGCCTTGTGGTTCAACGCAAGTTGAGCGACGCGCAATTCGTGAATCAGCAGCGGGTGCAGGTGCTCGCGATGTCTATCTTATTGAAGAACCGATGGCGGCAGCGATTGGTGCTGGCATGCCTGTAGAGGAAGCCAGTGGCTCGATGGTATTGGATATCGGTGGTGGCACCACCGAAGTCGCGATTATTTCATTAAACGGAATTGTTTACTCCGCATCAGTTCGCATTGGTGGTGATTTATTTGATGAGGCGATAATTAATTATGTGCGCCGTAACTACGGCACCTTAATTGGTGAAGCGACCGCAGAAAAAATCAAAAAAGAAATTGGTTCGGCATACCCAGGTAACGAAGTAAGAGAAATGGAAGTGCGCGGACGTAATTTGGCAGAAGGTATTCCTCGCAGCTTCACCTTAAATAGCAATGAAATATTAGAAGCCTTACAAGATCCTTTATCCGGTATTGTTGCCGCAGTAAAAACAGCTTTAGAACAAACACCTCCTGAATTAGGGGCCGATGTCGCTGAACGTGGAATCGTATTGACGGGTGGTGGTGCTTTATTACGTGACTTGGACCGATTACTGGTGGAAGAAACCGGCTTGCCAGCGTTAATCGCTGAAGACCCGTTGACTTGTGTTGCGCGTGGTGGTGGCCGAGCACTGGAACTGATCGATGAACGAGGCACAGACGTCTTTACGTTTGAATAAACTATTTGTGTGATATTAAGGACCTTTGCAGATGATAAAGCGCTGCAGAGGTCTTTTTGTTTTTAGGGTTTAGACTATCAAATCATTATTTACTCATCATCCCTCTCTAAATACACGCATGTTATTAGCGGTAATAGCATCATTGATGCTGTTTGTTCTTGATTCGCGGTTAAATTATTTTTCGTCGGTACGAACTATCTTGTCGACAGTGGTCTATCCCATTCAAACATTAGCTTCTATGCCGAATGATATTGGCCATTGGTTCAGTGAGTATTTTCAGGACCGTAAACAGTTACAAGAAAAAAATTCCGCATTAGAAATCACTAATTTACTTAATCATGTCCGTATCCAAAAGATGCAAGCCTTAGAGCGCGAGAATATGCGTTTACGTGAATTGTTAGGCTCATCTTTTCGCTTGCAAGAGCATGTTTTGGTTGCCGAATTGTTAACTATCGATTTAGACCCGTTTTCACAGCAAGTATTGATTGATAAAGGTCAACGATCAGGTGTATTTGAGGGGCAGCCGGTATTAGATGCAACCGGTGTTATGGGCCAAGTAACAGAAGTTACGCCTTTCTCTAGCCGCGTTGTACTGTTGACAGATCCTGGGCATGGTATTCCTGTCCAGTTAAATAGAAATGGTTTAAGAGCGGTAGCAACAGGGCGTGGTTTAGGTGGAATCCTCCAGCTTGAATATTTACCCCATAATGCGGATGTACGTGAAGGAGACCTACTAGTTACCTCTGGTTTGGGTGGTAGGTTCCCCGCAGGCTATCCAGTTGGTACCGTGATATCAGTTGACTTTCCCCAAGGTAAAGCCTTTGCGGATATTGCGGTCAAACCGGCAGCAAAACTAGATTCGAGTCGGGAAGTTTTATTAGTTTTACCCACAGAAAAACCGCAGAAGATGAATAAGCCTGAGACCTTATCTGGAGAGAAAATGCCATGATAAGCACAAAACCAGCAAGTGGAAGGGGAATTATTATTATCACCATCATGATCGCCATGATCTTGATGATGTTGCCATTGCCAGAACAACTCAGACTATTTAGACCAGAATTTGTATTAATGGTCCTCATGTATTGGGTCATGGCGCTACCTCGAAGAGTTAGTGTGGGCTTTGCGTGGGTCGTAGGTGTTTTAATGGATATTATGATGGGGGGCGCGCTCGGAGTAACCGCTTTTTCATACGCCTTAGTGATATTTTTGACCGCACGTTTTCATTTGCAGTTACGTCAATATCCGGTATGGCAGCAAGCATTGATTATTTTGTCCTTAGTATTATTAATTCATATTATTGCCGTTATCATGTCTCCTCAGAGTGCAAGTTGGTATATGTGGTTACCAGCCGTGACCAGCATGATTCTTTGGCCAATTAACTATGCTTTATTACGAAATATCAGACGTTCTTTTCATGTTAGTTGAACCCTAAATGGCCTTACGGTTAACGCTGACAGACCATTTTCGAGAAAGCCGTCTCGTCAATGATCGTTTAATCTTTGCTGCTTTATTCGCTGTGATTTTGTTTACGATTGTGATGGTTAGACTTGTGGTATTGCAAGTCATGGAATATGAACATTTTGATTCCTTATCCGCTAAAAATCGTGTCGATATAGAAGCTTTGCCGCCACAACGAGGGCTTATTTTTGATCGTAACGGGGTGGTTTTAGCTGAGAATATTCCTACTTTTAGTCTAGAAATGATCCCTGAACAGGTCACAGACATTGATTCAACCTTACACAATATCGCTGAGTTGTTAGCCATAACAGAAGAAGATATGGACGATATAAAACAACACATTAAGAAACAACGCCGATTTAATCGTGTGGTGATACGTCAACGACTAACTGAAAAAGAAGTGGCCATCTTATCGGTGAATCGTCATCGCTTTGCTGGTGTTGATGTTGTTGGTCGGCTAATTCGATACTATCCACATGGCAGTCTATTTTCACATGCCGTGGGTTATGTGGGCCGAATTAACGAACGTGATCAGAAAAAAATCGATGCATTAAACTACAAAGGCACCTTGCAAATAGGAAAAACGGGTGTCGAAAAACGTTATGAGGATATTCTTCACGGAACGGTGGGCCACCAAAAAGTTGAGACCAATGTACAAGGTCGAGTCGTCCGGGAGTTAGAAAGTGTCGCTTCACAAGCCGGTGATGATTTATTTCTACATTTAGATATCAATTTACAGCGAGTGGCGGCTACTGCACTAGGGGACTATAACGGCGCTATTGTTGCTTTAGATCCCCGCACCGGTGGTTTGTTAGCGATGGTAAGTAAACCAGATTTTGATCCAAATGAATTTGTGACGGGGATCAGCAGAAAAAACTACGCAGTATTAAGGGATTCACTTGAGAGACCCTTGTTTGACCGGGCCTTACGTGGGCACTATCCACCAGGATCCACCTTAAAGCCTTTTGTAGCGCTTGCAGGCTTGGAACTTGGCGTAGTGGATGAACATAGCAAAACATTTGATCCCGGTTGGTATAGTCTGTCAGGACAAGATCACCGTTATCGCTGTTGGAAAAAACATGGCCATGGTCATGTTGATTTAAAAACATCAATTGCACAATCGTGTGATGTTTATTTTTACGATCTTGCTCATGCCTTAGGCATAGATCGCATGCATAACTTTTTAGACTTATTTGGCTTTGGTCAGCGTACGGGCATAGATTTGCCAAGTGAAAGTAAAGGTTTATCACCCTCACGACAGTGGAAACGTGATAATCGAAATCAGGCTTGGTACCCAGGGGAAACACTAATATCAGGCATTGGCCAAGGCTTCAATCAAACTACACCGATACAACTTGCACAGGCAACAGCAACATTGGCAATGCGAGGCGTTAATAAGCCGCCACAGGCCGTACGTGCTCGACGACACGTAGGACAGGATGATATGCAGTTACAAAGTGTATTGACCGCGGACAGCTTACCGATGGTGGATAGTAAAAATTGGGAAATAGTAATTGATTCTATGATCGAGGTGGTGCATGGCCAGCGAGGTACCGCAAGGCATATAGGGAAAAACTTACCGTTTAAGGTGGCAGGGAAAACTGGTACGGCACAAGTCTTTGGTATTAAGCAGGATGAAAAATATGATGCAGACACCTTAGCGAAGAAATTACATGATCATGCGTTATTTATTGCATTCGCACCGGCTGAGAAACCAGAGTTTGTCGTGGCGATAGTTGTGGAGAATGGAGGCAGTGGTAGTAAAACTGCTGCGCCCATCGCTCGTAAGATGATCGAACAATATTTTGGAATCGCAGCTGATGAGTAGTTTGCTCAACGAAAGACAGCAGACACATAGCTTTGGTCTTAGTGGTGTATTAAGTCGGGTACATTTAGATGCTTTGTTGTTACTCGGCTTAGTGGTGTTGTTGGCTGTGGGTTTGATGGTGTTATACAGTGCTGGTGGCCAAGACTCGGGATTAATAATTAGGCAATTAATTCGCATGGGCACCGCCTTTGTCGTTCTATTGCTTCTGGCCCAGATTCACCCTGACCGTATGCGTGATGGGGCTTATTGGTTATATGGACTAGGTTTGATTTTACTCGTCGCTGTACTTGTATTTGGCCATGAAGGTAAGGGAGCACAGCGATGGTTAGATTTGGGTTTTTTTCGTTTCCAGCCCTCTGAATTAATGAAATTGGCGGTGCCATTATTAGTGGCCTCATTTTTAGCTGAACGTCCGTTACCGCCGACAGCGTGGCGGTTAATTATTGGTTTAATGATCATTGTGCTGCCTTCATTGCTGATAGCTAAACAACCAGATTTAGGCACCTCGTTATTGATAGCCAGTTCCGGTCTGATAGTCTTATTTTTATCGGGCATACGATGGCGTATTATTCTTGGCTTTATCACCTTATGTGCCTCGGCATTACCGGTGTTGTGGTATGTCATGCACGCTTATCAACGGCAACGTGTATTAACCTTCCTTAATCCAGAAAGTGATCCATTAGGTTCCGGCTATCATATTATTCAATCTAAAATTGCCATAGGTTCAGGTGGTTTATTTGGTCGCGGTTGGTTAGAAGGAACACAATCTCATCTTGAGTTTTTACCAGAGCGCTCAACCGATTTTATTTTTGCCGTGCTCGCCGAAGAGTTTGGTTTAGTGGGCGTAGGATTATTATTGTTTTGGTATTTATTAGTGGCTGGCCGCGGGTTATTTATCGCTAGTCAGGCGCAAACGAGTTTTGCACGTTTATTAGCCGGGAGTATATCTGCTACTTTCCTGGTCTATGTGTTTGTTAATGTCGGGATGGTGACAGGTTTATTGCCTGTAGTCGGTGTGCCATTGCCATTAGTCAGTTATGGGGGCACGTCAATGGTGACCTTATTAGCTGGCTTCGGTATCCTGATGTCAATTCATACCCACCGAAGGATGATGTCACCATGAAGCAATTGATTATAGTCGCCACATTGATGTGCATATCAATGACAAATGTATATGCAAATCCGGCATTGCCAGATATCACTGTGTTTATTGATGAAATGGTGACAAAGCATGACTTTGATAAAGACGTCCTGTCTCAGATATTTAATGAAGTTGAAGTTAAAGATAGTATTTTAAAAGCGATATCGCGCCCGGCAGAAAAGAGCAAACCTTGGTATGACTACCGCAAAATATTTATTACCGAAAAGCGTATTAATGGTGGCGTCAAGTTTTGGAAAAACCATACTGCAACCTTAGCTGCAGCTGAACAAAAATATGGTGTGCCTGCGGAAATTATTATTGCTATATTGGGCGTAGAAACACGATATGGCGGAAATGTAGGCGGGTATCGTGTTGTTGATGCCTTATCAACCTTAGCGTTTCGCTATCCTCCACGGAGCCCATTTTTCCGCAGTGAATTAGAACATTTCTTATTGTTAACGCGCGAAGAGAATATGTCGCGTCTAACACCTGTTGGTTCTTATGCCGGAGCCATGGGTTTAGGTCAGTTTATGCCAAGCAGTTATCGTGAATATGCTGTTGATTTTGATAATGATGGCAAACGAGATATTTGGACTAATCCGGTTGATGCCATAGGTAGTATAGCTAATTATCTAAAACGTCATGGCTGGGTAGCAGGCAAAAGCATTGTTCATAAAACATTTATCAGTGGTGAAACCCCAACAGTGTTATTGAAAAAAGGCTTAAAGCCATCAATTAACAGGGCTGAACTCACCATTGCTGGTATTTCCTTACACCACTTGCCCATGGGTAATGACGATGTTTCGCTGATCTCGTTAACTCAAACAAGTGGTGAAGAATATTGGTTGGCACGCCAAAATTTTTATGCGGTGACTCGCTATAATCACAGCAGGATGTATGCAATGGCCGTAACTCAACTTGCTCAAGCTATTCGTGAGCAATATGGAAAATAAAATGTTTATTTCTAAATTGAAACAACTCGGTAGCTTAAGCCTATTTTTGTTCTTAACGGCTTGCGGTGGTATTACTGATAGGCAGGATAGTGCACCATCAGAAGTACCGGATGTCGCTAATATTCCCAATGCAGTACCGCGTGATGAGCCTCGTAGTAAATATGGTAATCCTGCCCATTATAATGTGTTTGGCAAACGTTATTACACCCTGACGTCAAGTCGTGGTTACCATGAAAAAGGCATTGCTTCTTGGTATGGCACCAAGTTTCATGGCAAGCGAACGTCGAGCGGGGAGCCTTATGATATGTATGCAATGACTGCCGCCCATAAAACATTACCATTACCTACTTATGTTGAAGTAACAAACTTAAATAATGGTCGAAAAGTGATTGTGAAGGTCAATGATCGTGGTCCGTTTCATGATAATCGTTTGATCGATTTGTCCTATAGTGCAGCAACAAAATTAGGTATCGTGGCTAAAGGCACGGGGTTAGTCGATGTTCGTGTCATTACGCTAGGCGAAGCCCCAGTTTCTATCGCAGCTGAAGTTGAACAAGCGCCTGTCACACGGGGTTCGGTTGGCATGTACTTGCAAGTAGGCGCCTTTAGTACAGAAAATAGAGCTGAGCAATTAAAAAGTAAAATTCAGCAGGAAATTGGTGATGCCGTACTTGTTGTGCCGTTCCTAAAACCTGATGGTAATGTTTATCGTGTGAGGGTCGGGCCGTTAGCTAGTGTGGAGTACGGTGACTCCCTTGCTAGTCGACTACTTGATTTGGGCTTCACTGATGCCCATATAGTGATTGAATAAAAATTCTTCTTTTGAGAGTAAATAATGTTTAAAACAATTAAATTTGTCTTGTTGTCGTCTTTGGTATTGTTTTATACCGCAGCCGAAGCTGTTGTAACGCCTAACCCCTCAGCACCTACTGTTGTAGCCAAATCTTATATTTTGCAAGACTTTGATAGTGGTCGAATAGTTGCAGAGTTAAACTCAGATCAGCGTTTGCCACCGGCCAGTATTACCAAGTTAATGACGGCCTATGTGGTATCACATGAATTGCAGATGGGTAATATCAGCCTTGCAGACGAAGTGTTAATTAGTGAAAAAGCATGGCGCATGGTTGGTTCTCGTAGTTTTATTGAAGTAAATACCAAAGTACCTGTTGAAGTATTATTACGAGGCATGATTATTCAATCGGGTAATGACGCTGCTGTTGCTTTAGCAGAACATATTGCGGGTAGCGAAGAAACCTTTGCTCAAATGATGAACCAATATGCTCAGCAGTTAGGCATGGTTAATACTAATTATCGTAACTCTACAGGCCTACCTGATCCCGATCATTTCACCACGGCGCGTGATATAGCGACCTTATCGGCAGCGATTATTCGGGATTTTCCGGATCACTATAAATGGTATGCAGAGAAAGAGTACACCTATAACAACATTACCCAACATAACCGGAATAAATTGTTATGGCGTGATAATAGTGTGGATGGTTTGAAAACGGGACATACCGAAGAAGCAGGATATTGCCTAGCTGCTTCAGCTAAGCGTGGTGATATGCGATTGATTTCTGTTGTCTTAGGCACACGCAGTGAAAATGCCCGTGCTCAGGAAACTCAAAAATTGATGAATTATGGGTTTCGCTTTTTTGAAACGCATGCCCTTTACCAAGCACAAACCCAAGTAACAGAGACAAAAATCTGGAAGGGTACCGATAAACAACTGACTTTAGGCTTAGAGCAAACCTTATCAGTGACCGTACCTAGAGGTCGGTATAAAGAACTAGTTGTGACAACTAACATCCAGCAGCCAGTCATCGCTCCCATTATGACTGGAACACAATTAGGCGAAGTTGAAATTCGCTTAGGCGATGAGTTGATCGCGACACAAGCACTAATCGCGTTGCAGACTGTTGAGCAGGGTAGCTGGTGGCGCCGATTGATTGATTCTTTGTTGATGTTGATTTGGGGTTAATCAGTGAACGACGTTTTTCTTAATGGTGATTTTATTGCCGCTGAACATGCAAAAGTATCGGTTTTTGATCGTGGTTTTTTATTGGGTGATGGGGTTTATGAAGTTATTCCGGTATATGCCAGCCAGTGCTTTAGATTAGAAAGTCATTTAAACCGCCTGCAACGTAGTCTTGATGCTGTCAGAATGACAAATCCGCTATCGGGTTCACAGTGGCGGACCATGATCGAGCAGTTGATTGAACGTAATGGTGGGGGTGATCAATCGGTATATTTACAGGTAACACGAGGCGTTGCTCCTCGTGATCATGTATTTCCTGAAGGCGTTGAACCAACCGCTTTTGCGATGAGTAACCCGTTACAAGCAGTACCTGAAGATTATAAAAGTAAAGGCATTGCTGCTATTACCGTACCAGATATTCGCTGGCAAAATTGTCATATTAAAGCCATTACTTTGTTGCCGAATAGCTTGTTAAAACAGCAGGCACAAGATGTCGGCGCCCAAGAAGCATTATTGATTCGAGATGGTTATTTGACCGAAGGTTCGGCCAGTAATGCCTATGCAGTTATTGATGGCAAGATTTATACTGCACCGAAAGATGAAAAAGTATTGCCGGGGATTACTCGTGAGTTAATCCTTGAACTTGCAGCGTCAGCAAATATTACTGTAAAAGAACAAGCTGTGACTGAGCAGCAATTACGTGATGCTGATGAGATTTGGGTGAGCAGTTCAACTAAAGAAGTATTGCCGGTCACAACGTTGGATGGCGTTGCTGTCAGTTCAGGCAAGCCCGGCGAAGTTTGGAAAAAAATAGATGTTCTTTATCAACAGTATAAACAACAGGGAGGCTTCTGATGGCAGAAGAAAATGACACCTTAATGGAGTTCCCCTGTGACTATGATATTAAAGCGATGGGGCCTGCTAGTGATGACTTTGATGCCATTGTTGTAGATATTATTCGTCGCCATGTGAGTGATATTAAAGAAGGTGCGGTATCAAGCAAGCACAGTTCGGGGGGTAAATTTACCTCGGTAACCGTTAATATCTATGTGACAAGCAAATCGCAGTTAGATGCTATTTACAAAGACTTAATCAGTCATGAACAAGTTAAATATTTGTTGTAGATATAGCCAGCGATGATTGTTAAAGATCTAGGTTTAGTTGATTATCAGCCAACGTGTGAAGCGATGCGCAAGTTGACTGCTGAGCGTGATAAAAATACCGAAGATGAACTGTGGTTATTAGAGCACCCACCGGTATTTACCCTAGGTTTGAACGGCAAAGATGAACACGTTTTAAATACGCATGACATCCCATTAGTCAATACTGACCGTGGTGGACAGGTCACTTTTCATGGGCCTGGACAGTTGGTTGTTTACACCTTGATTGATTTGAAACGCCAAAAAATTGGGGTGAGGGAAATGATCTCGCGCATAGAAAATAGTGTGATAGCTATGCTTGCGAAGCTTGATATTAAGGCTCAATCTCGTGCTGACGCCCCGGGTGTGTATGTTGACGGACGAAAAGTTGCGTCTTTAGGTTTAAGAGTGAAACAAGGTGCTTGTTACCATGGCCTAAGTTTGAATGTGGCAATGGACTTAACACCCTTTAGTTATATCAACCCTTGTGGTTTTCAGGGGTTGGAAGTGATTGATTTAAAGAGCCTAGCATGTGATATCAGCATGGATGAGGCAAAAGAAAAATTTGTATCTGAATTTAATCAACAGATGCGTAAGAGTATATAAATGAGCGAAACAGTAAAAATAAAACGTGATGTATCTGCACTGAGAGGTGAGTCCAAGGTATCACGGATTCCGATAAAAATTGTGCCGAGTGATCCTAAACGTAAACCAGCATGGATCCGTGCTAAAGCCCCGAGTAATCCAGAAGTAATACGGCTAAAAAAATTATTGCGAGAAAACGATCTTCATACCGTGTGTGAAGAAGCGGCATGCCCGAATTTAGGTGAATGTTTTACCCACGGCACCGCCACTTTTTTGATTATGGGCAATATCTGTACTCGCCGATGTCCATTTTGTGATATCGCTCATGGTAGACCGGATGCCTTAGATCAAAATGAACCTGAACATTTGGCTAAAACGATTGCCACGATGAATTTAAAACATGTAGTGGTAACCTCGGTCGATCGTGATGATTTACGTGATGGAGGAGCCACGCATTTTGGACGATGCATTGATGAAATTCGTCGCCAGTCGCCAGCAACACGAATAGAGATTTTAGTACCTGATTTTCGCGGACGAATGGACAAAGCCTTAGAAGAATTAGCTAAAAACCCTCCTGATATTTTTAATCATAATTTGGAAAGCATTCCTCGGCTTTATAAAGCAGTGAGACCGGGTTCTGATTATCAGTGGTCATTAGACTTGATAAAAAACTTTCAAGAAATGCATCCGGCTGTGCCAACCAAGTCTGGCTTGATGTTAGGCTTAGGCGAAAGTTTAGAAGAAGTTCAACAGGTTATGCAGGACTTGCGTGATCATAACTGCAGAATGTTAACATTGGGCCAGTATTTACAACCGAGCCGCCATCATCTGGCAGTAGAACGGTTTGTAACACCGGCAGAGTTTGATCAGTTAGCGGAAATAGGCAAAAAAATGGGCTTTGATCATGTTGCCAGTGGACCCATGGTGAGATCGTCGTACCATGCCGATCTACAAGCACAAGGTGAACATGTTTCATAAGTAAAGTTTTCTTTAGAGGGAGTGTCATGGCGTTAAAACGACGAAGTTTTATTAAAACAGCAGTAGCAGCTGGTTCCGTGGCAATGCTACCCAAAGTAGCTTTTGCAGTGCCTAGCAAGTGTATAAAACGTCGAGTTGTGGTGATCGGTGGTGGTTTTGCTGGTGCAACTGCTGCAAAGTATATGAAACTCTGGGATGCTGACCTTGACGTTACTTTAATTGAGCGTAATGCCCAATTTGTCTCCTGTCCTCAAAGTAACTTAGTTCTAGGTGGCAACCGCAGCCTGCAACAGCTCACCCATGACTATCAAGGTTTGAACAAACAGGGCGTCACTACGGTTCAGGCTGAAGTGGTTGCTATTGATACCGACAAGCAAAAAGTACGTTTGCATGATGATGTTGACGTTGGTTATGATCGGTTAGTTATCGCACCGGGTATAGATTTTATCTATGATGACTTACCTATGCTTGCCAGTTATGAGGCGCAACAAAAAGTACCTCATGCATGGAAAGCAGGCCCTCAAACAACATTATTAAAACAACAATTACATACCATGAAACAAGGCGGCACGATGGTAATGACCGTGCCAATGGGGCCTTTACGTTGTCCTCCTGGCCCCTATGAACGTGCCTGCCAAGTTGCCTATTATCTGAAGCATAATAATCCAACGGCTAAACTGATCGTACTGGATGCTAATGCTGACATTATGTCGAAAAAGGGCTTGTTCAGAACTGCGTGGCAGCAGCATTATGCCGATCTAATCGAATATATTCCGAGTAGTGCCATTGAAGATGTCGATGTAAATATACTTCAGGTCGAGAGTGAGTTTGATAGTTATACAGCCGATGTATTAAATGTAATTCCTCCTCAACGTGCTGGCAAAGTTGCTGAGATGGCCGGTGTAATTAACGTGGACGAGCGGTGGTGCAAGGTTGATTTTTTGACCTACGAATCGACTGATAAAAAGAACGTACATATCATTGGTGATGCGATAGCTGCAAAGTTGCCAAAATCAGGCCATATGGCAAACGCACAAGCAAAAGTGTGTGCAGCCGCCGTAGTTTCTTTATTAAAAGAGCAACTTCCAGAACAAGAACCCGTTATTAATAATACCTGTTATAGCTTTGTCGATGATAAGCAAGCGGTGCATGTTGCTGCTGTTTATCGATACGACAAAGAACAAGCAGCAATGATTGCTATGCCTGGTGGCGGGGTTTCGAAGGAAGCAAGTGAGCTTGAAGGTGCTTATGCCGATGCGTGGGCTCAAAACATCTGGGCCGATTCTTTAAAGTGAGAAAATAGGATGATAGGTTGAGATGAACATGGATGATCAGCAGAAATTAGTATTTAAGTTCAAGAAAAAAGCAGCCATTGATGGCTCACCGATTTTACCTCTAACTGAGAAGCAACTTGAAACGTGGTTGCTGAATTTACCCATGATGAATGTCATGGATGCTGGTGTGAGACTTGAACGGTATCTACACCACTTAAACCTTATTGATATATCAGATAAATTAAGGTTTAAATTATTAGAGTGCATCAAACCAACTATCCACGTCTTTATGAAACTGTTTTATAAAGGTATGCATGGTCGCTTAATTGATTTAACTGATGAAGGTAAAGATATACACCGGTTAGTCTTAACAATCAATAAAGGCATGGCCGAAGCTTATATGTTTTTATTACAACAATTGGCCAACAAAGAACCGGGTTTATTGTCCCGCAAAAAATATGTCGAACTGATAAACAAAAGCTTATTTTACTTAGGTGCACAACTACATCTTTCATATTTGATTTATGCCCCTCAACCTAAGGGAATCTGGAAGGCAATGCATCAGATTTATGTATATGCTTTGCAGCGAAAGCTTCACCATATAAAAATGACCGATAAGGACATATATAAATATGGTTCAGTAACGCCTGAGCAGATATACAAACGACTGCTTTTACAATCGATGATTTCACCCAATAGCATAAAAAGCGCTCAACTTGTGCAAGTGTATCTTGGCATGATGCCGTGGTTAGATGGAATTAAAATTATCGCAGATACTAATGTTGAGGCACATGGTGTTGGGCACTACATAGATGTTATGTCCGATATAGGACCGGTCAATCTTCAGGACTATAAGCAAGAAGATCATAAGTTTAATTGGAAGATTGATAATAATAACTTGATCGAGCAGTTAGAACGGTGGTTTTCAGAAGGTGGATACTCAGATCCTGAAACACATGTCTCTTTATCGAAAGATTTAATAACGTACTTGATCTTAATGTTAAAAGCACATTTTGTGGCCAAGTCAAAACGTACTGCTAGTAGTGGGATCTTAAAAACGATCATTGGCTTAACTCAAACTCTTGCAGAGTTAAAGCTGGAAGAACACGAAGAGCCGGTTGATGAATTAGCCTTGCAAGAGGTGATGGAAAATACCAACAGCGATATTAATTGGGCGATAAAAGATACATCGGGTGATGTTTGGGAATTAAGTCACTACACAATCGTTGATGAGACTACTACTGAGGAAGAAGAACCAGAATCGGAACCAGAAACTCCTAAGAAGTCAGAGCAACAGATAGATATTTTCCCCTGGAATATTCTGGATACCAGTCCTCGTGGATATCGTATATCTTGTCAGTTAGATGAAGAAACGGTTATGTCTATAGGCGAATTGTTATTAGTTAAACCGATAGATGAATGTACGGACGAACAACAGCCAAAATGGAAACTCGCAACGGTGTGTTGGATGGACGTGTCACCACAAAGCCATGAGGTTAATATGGGGCTGCATATATTAGGTCAACATGTGCAAAGGATTCATGTGGCAAAACAAATCAGCGAGAAAACCAAATATGAAGACTGTTTGTTGATTGATGATACACAACTGCTCGAGCCTTCTACTCTTTTAATGTCACGCCATTATGCCAATACGGGTGATGAGTTATTGGTCAAAGCACAACAAAAAGTGTATAAAATTCGTATAGATGATGTAGTTTGGTACAGTGATGGTTTCTCTCAATTTCATTTTCATTTACTGAGTGAACCAGAAGATAGTGATAAAATCGTAAGTAATATAGCTGTTCACAACTAAAGCTTTAAGTATAATGAGCCGCTATTTTCATTCTAAATACACCGTTAAACAGTGAGGTTGCTATGAGCGATTTTTTACCAGGGTTGGAAGGCGTTGCTGCAACAAAGTCTGCTATTTCATATATTGATGGCGAGAAAGGCTTATTATCCTATCGAGGTTATTCTTTAGAAACATTAGCTGAAAACAGTACGTTTGAAGAAACAACACTGCTGTTGCTGGAAGGCGAATTGCCAACAGCAAAGAAACTGGCGGGTTTTACTAAACAACTACGTAAGCACTACCGAATTAAATATCATATTCGCGAAATGATGCGTCATTTCCCGGCAACCGGTCATCCGATGGATATGTTGCAAACAGCCGTTGCGAGTCTGGGCATGTTTTATCCCGGTACCGAATGTTTGACCAATGCCGATGTGTGTGAAGATACCAACTATATTCGCAATATGACCGTAAATATTATTGCTCAGATGGCACCATTAGTTGCCATGTGGGAGCATATGAGCCAGGGTTACGATCCGATAGAAGCCCGCGATGACCTTTCAGTAGCTGAAAACCTGCTATATATGTTCACTGGCAAAGAACCTGAGCCAATCATGGCCAGAATCATGGATGTATGTTTGATTTTACATGCCGAACATACCTTAAATGCCTCTACATTCTCAGCCTTAGTGACAGGTTCAACTTTAGCAACCCCATATAGCGTTATTTCAGCAGCAATTGGAACATTGTCAGGTCCCTTACATGGTGGTGCCAACCAACAAGTACTGACGATGCTTAAAGAAATTGGCTCGGTAGATAAAGTTGAAAAATGGGTTGATGGTCGTTTGGCCAATAAAGAGGTCATTTGGGGTATGGGCCATCGTGAATACAAAGTAAAAGATCCTCGAGCCACTATCCTGAGCAAATTATTTACCCAATTAATTGAAGAACGTGGTGGCAGTCTAGACTCAACTTTTGAGATAGCGATGAAAGTGGAAGAAGTCTGTGTCGATAGACTTGGCCATAAAGGTGTTTATCCGAATGTAGATTTCTACTCGGGTATTTTGTATTCAGAAATGGGGATCCCAGCCGATCAGTTTACCGCCATATTTGCAGTTGCACGTTCTGCTGGTTGGTTAGCTCACTGGCGTGAGCAAATCTCTGATAACCGTATCTATCGTCCAACGCAGATCTATACAGGTAGTGAGTTGCGTGATTACCAACCTGTTGCAGACCGGGGTTGATTGTTAACTGATCACCGTCTTACTGGCTTCACCTTGCTGTTCTCGCACCAAACGAGGCACAAGGTAGCCAGGAAGTGATTTCCTTAATTGAGCAATAAGTTCAACACCTTGTTGTTCTGCTACGTCAAAATGACTGGCACCTGCTACTTTGTCCAGCAAATGCAAATAATAAGGCATCACACCTACTTCAGATAAACGCTCACTTAAGTCATGCAAACTATCAGCAGTATCATTAATGCCTTTTAATAACACGGCTTGATTGAGCAATTGGCAACCCGCTAAGCGTAACTTTTCAAGGGCATCAGCCACATCTTGATCAATCTCATTGGCATGATTAGCATGAATGACCATCACCACGTTTAATCTCGTTGCTGACATCCACTGTAATAAATGCTCGTCGATACGTTCCGGTAATACTATCGGCAGGCGGGTATGTATGCGTAATCGTTTGATGTGTTTTATATTTTCAATGTCGCTGACCAGTTGTTTCAATTTGTTGTCAGTCAAAGCAAGTGGATCACCACCACTCAAAATGACTTCATTAATGCTGCTGTCATCAGCAATTGAAATTAATGTCTGTTGCCACTGGCTCGCTAGAGGATTGCTATCCCCATAAGGAAAATGTCGGCGGAAGCAATAACGACAATGAATAGCACATGCACCCGTGGTCAATAACAAAGCGCGGCCATGGTATTTTTGCAATATTCCGGGGGCGGTGACGGCCAAATGATCGCCAACCGGATCTGCAACAAAGTTTTCTACATCAATGTTCTCATCGATTAAAGGAAAGACCTGACGCAACAAGGGATCTTCCGGATCGCCATAGCGCATTTTATTGATATAACTTTGGGTGACACGCAATGGAAACTGCTTGATGATATCGCTATTCACTAAGCGTAATTTTCCAGATAAGCCTAGCTGTGCCAGCAATTCATCTGGATCTTTAATTGCATTAGCTAAGGCCACTTGCCAAGCTTGTTTTCTCACCCGAGTGTTGGTTTGCGGTATCATGATGCGCTTTAATTTTTAAACAGATGTAGATCGTCCCCTAAAAGAGGTTGCCATGGCAAATTTTAGTACAAATGAATTCAAATCCGGACTCAAATTTATGTTGGATGGTGATCCATGCAGCATTATCGAAAATGAGTTGGTTAAGCCAGGTAAGGGACAAGCATTTAACCGTGTTAAATTTCGTAATTTAAAAACAGGCCGTGTAAACGAGAAAACCTTTAAATCTGGCGACAAAGTAGAAGGCGCTGACGTAATGGAAGTGGAATTAGAATATTCCTACACCGACGGTGAGTTTTGGTATTTCATGGATGCAGTTACCTTTGAACAGCACGCCGCCGATGCCAATGCGATAGAAGATTGCAAAAAATGGTTAAAAGAACAGTATGTCTACACTGTTACTCAATGGAACGGAACGCCGTTATTAGTGACAGCTCCAAACTTCGTTAATTTAGCTGTGACAGAAACTGATCCTGGTTTAAAAGGGGATACGGCGGGAACAGGTGGTAAACCTGCAACATTAGAAACTGGTGCAGTAGTTCGAGTACCTTTATTTATGAATATTGGCGATCTTTTACGTATTGATACACGTAGTGGTGAATATGTAGAGCGCGCAAAATCTTAATTAAATAAGCTGATAGTGCTATGAAAATTGATTGGCAACCATCAGCGAGTGTAGAAACCTTAAAAAGGCGGGCACAGCTATTGGCTGATGTCCGCCTTTTTTTTGCTGAACATGAGGTATTGGAGGTGGAGACGCCAGTTTTGTCTTCAGCAGCCCCTACAGCGCCATATTTAGATAGCTTCCAAACAGATTTCATCCCTCTAGGTTCACAAGACAAACATACTTTTTATCTTCAGACATCCCCTGAGTTTGCAATGAAACGTTTATTAGCCGCAGGTTCAGGCTCGATCTATCAAATTGCCAAAGTATTTAGAAACGGTGAAAGCGGCCGCCAACATTCCCCCGAATTTACCATGTTGGAGTGGTATCGTCCTGAATTGACACTGTTTCAATTGATGGATGAAGTGAATGACTTAGTTCAACAAGTATTTAATTTACCTGCAGCCTTACGATTTAGCTATAGAGGTATATTTGAATTATTTTGTAAATTCAATGTATTTAACTGTTCCGATGATGAGATTCGGTCTTTTGCTATAAAGCGAATTATTGGTTTACCGGAAGATTTAGAGGTGAAGCGTGATGGTTGGCTTGAACTTATTATGAGTTATGTTATCGAACCACGACTAGCAGCAATGAATATGTCAGTATTTATCTATGATTTTCCAGCATCACAGGCCCAACTCGCCAAAGTGACTCAAGATAATAGTGGTAATAAAGTGGCGAAACGTTTTGAACTCTATGCTGGTGGCATGGAGCTAGCTAATGGTTATGATGAGCTTTTAGACGCAGAAGAATTACGACAACGATTTGAAGATGATAATCAACAGCGTGAGTTGCAAAATAAACCTAGAATGCCGATAGATGAAAACTTATTAGCCGCTATGGAATCAGGCTTACCTCAATGCACCGGTGTGGCGTTAGGTTTAGATAGATTAATGATGCTGATGTTGAACAAACAGAATATTAATGCAGTGAAAACATTCAAATTCGAACAGTCTTGAGAGACTGTTGGTATGGTCAAAATTTAATTTCACCATCACCTTATTAATTTAGTTTTAATTAGACTATTACCCTTAAAATGGGACAAAAGTCTGCAAAATCTCAGTTTTTAGTAGTATCGTGATTAATAAATGATATGACAGTGGAGACTGAATAACTTCAGCAGTGGTGGCTTATGAGCGAACACACCTTCTTTATTACTCTTTTGACCATAGAAATGATCATCCCACATGCCCAGTCACTTAAAGACAAACGTAGCGTGATAAGAGGCTTAAAAGATCGTATTAGTAGTAAGTTCAATGCCTCAGTAGCGGAGGTGGGTTATCAGGATAAGTGGCAACGTGCTGTGCTTGCCGTAAGTCTTGTTGGAGGTGATAAGCGCCAGCTGGAATCAAACTCTGATCGAATCAACTGCCTTTGTGCAGAATTTTCCAACCTAGAAATCGTGTCTATTGTTCAGGAATGGCTATAAAAAGTTGATTGTGAGATAAGCCTTAATTCCATTCTAAACAGTTAATCCATGTTATTAGAATAATAGTGATTTTGTACGATAATTAACCATTCACGGACCGGTGAAAATAAAGAGTGAGAACTGCATCACAAAAGTAAAAACTTACCTAGCTTGAGAGCTTGAACGTCACGAAATATCAGGTAACGTGTGTGCAAAGTTTATTGTTTAGGTATAAACGTTATGGTCGTAGATTCGACAAACAAGGTTATGAATGCAGCAAAGGAAAGCATTGCTTTGGATGAATCTTTATTTAGTTCAAAAGCCGACACGGCCCAGTTTTATTTGGAAAACGTCAACCTCACACCCACAACACATCAAGTTTTTGAAGTTGCCCACATCATTAAAATTGTCACTGGGATTAATTGCGATACTTCATTAGCAAAGATCATCTTAACGTTATATCCAACGGCCAAAATCCAAGTTGCAGTCTACGGTACAGAAAGTGACGCAAAAGATGAGATCCTCTGGGCTGTATCTCATTTCTTTCTGGGTTGTCCATGGCCTACTTTTGAAGATAATGTGGAGCTGACAGATTTCATATTATTATTACAACAGCAAGCAAGCTCCTTGGGTTTTAATATCTGCCGGCCACTGAACGGTTAGCTGAAAAGAGGCTGACTTGATCCAAATTACTGGATGGCGCAGGATAAAGTTATAAGTAACGTGCCAAGGGATAGCAAAATGGATCAAGTGGTGACGGATGAACAATGGAAATCTGGTGAGATGGTTGCTCATGACCATATCAAAACATTACTTGAGCAACGTGCAAAAACCTCCAAACCTATGACAAGGTTCAGTCTATCCAAGGCTGACTTATCTGGCATTAACCTTGTTAATAAAGGTTCAAAGACCGGATATCAGTTGACCGATTGTGACTTATATCATTCTGACTTTAGTGATGCACACTGTTTCATGCTTGATTTATCTGGCAGTTCATTGATGAAGGCCAATTTCAGTTTTGCCAATTTACATTGTGCCAATCTATCTAATTGCAATTTGTTGGGAGCCAATTTTAAAGGCGCCAAGATTGAAAACGTTACATGGGGTGATGAAATACTCCAACAACGACGTGCAGCTGAAACTAAAGATCCAAAAGAAGCTAAAGACTACTATGAGCAGGCCGAAGAGGTTTACCGTAACTTGAGAATGGTGACTGAAAAGCAGGGCCTATTTGAACAGGCTGGCCAGTTTTTTCAAAATGAAATGGCAATGCGACGTAAACAAATGCCTATGTATTCCTTGAAACGTTGGATATCAAAATTTGTCGATTTATTCTGTGGTTATGGTGAAAGACCAATACGAGTAGTGGGCTTTACTTCAACGGTGATCGGTGTGTTTTCAATATTGTTTTTTTATTCAGGCATTAACTATGGCGATCAAGTTATCGCCTTTGATAGTAGTCTGACTGTTGGTGAAAACATTAATCACTTTCTAAGCAGTCTTTATTTTAGCGTAGTGACCTATACCACCTTGGGCTATGGAGATATAACGCCCACTTTAGGGATTTCACGTTTTTTAGCGGCATTTGAAGCCCTAATCGGCGGTTTTACCCTAGCTTTGTTTGTAGTTGTTTTTGTTAAGAAGATGACTCGATAACTGTAATGTCACCTTCCTAACAAATGTGGGGGCAAACCAGCATTACTCAGTTTAGTGGACTGTACCGGTTTGGGCATATTCCCATTTTTTGTTATTCACGGCGCTAGCAACGTTAGGCATTTCTGGTATCTCTTGCCAATGACTAATGGCGACTGGCAAAACTTCGTAGATAGATAGTTTACCTTCTTCGTTGGCGGCAGCCAGAACATAATGTTCACCGTTCCACCAAGCTTGATATACGGCTTCGTCCATCCATAAGAATACGACGACTTTTTGGCCGACTTCGGGCATTTGGTCTTTAGTTTCTGTCCATTCAAGTTTCTCAGTAGTAGTCTTCATGATAATTCTCCCAAGCTAGTCGCTTAATTGAGCATCAAGATCGCTATTAGTTTATTTTTCCTTTTTATAAAATTATAACGCTTACAGAGGGTATCGACGAATAAAAGATGTGCTTTAGAAGGGGAAATTAGAAAACTGTGACGGGATTATCAAAACCGATAGGATTACCGAGTCTTAGTGTTCTTCTTTTTTCTCTTGTTTTCCCGACGTTTGGCTTTGTTTGATTTTTTACGGTTAAGACGATGTTTTAGCTTGTCACGTTGCTTGAAAATAATAAAAAATATAATAATCAGAAGGATAGTGGCTGTTAAAACAGCAGAGATATTAAGACTGGGTTCGCAAGCTGTATCTACTGAGCAAGCAGTAGTACGAAAGAAAATTTTGAATACTAGCTTTGCGATAAGATCGATAAAAATGTCAACGAAGCCGGAAATAAACTCGCCTTTAATTGAAAAATTGATTAACTCACTCCATTGAATCATAACTATCTTCTATAGTTTCAGGGTTATTCCATCAGGCCTGGTAGCCACAGGGTTAAAGATGGAAAGGAAATAATTAAAGCTAATACAATGACTTGAATAACAATGAAGGGCACCACACCACGATAGATATCTTGTAGTTTTAAGTTTGGTGCGCTGGCTTTTAGATAAAACAAAGAAAAACCAAAAGGTGGGGTTAAAAATGAGGTTTGCAGGTTAAGTGCAATTAATAGAGCAAACCACAGCGGATCAAGGCCCATATGAATAGCAATAGGGGCGATGATAGGTACCACGATAAAACAAATTTCGATAAAGTCTAAGAAGAAACCCAAGACAAAAATCAGCACCATACTGAGAATCAAGAAACCCCACTTGCCACCCGGCAGGCCACTGAAGATATCAAAGATCAGGTTGTCACCACCCATGCCAACAAATACCAAACCAAAGGCAGTGGCACCAATCAAAATCAAAAACACCATGCTGGTTAACCGTGTGGTTTGTTGCATAGCCTTGTTGATATTATCTAAGTTTAATTTTTTATGAAGAGCCGCTAGTAATATTGCGCCTAAAGCACCTACAGCAGCCGATTCAGTCGGTGAGGCAATACCAAAGAAAATAGAGCCTAATACCGCGATGATTAAGGCTAATGGTGGCAATAGGCTCCTGAATACTTTAGATGCCAGTTGCCCTTCATTTTCTGGTGCGATAGATATAGCAGGAGCAAGTTCAGGATTTTTCCAAGCAATAAAGGCGATGTAGGCAATATAGGCAATGACTAACATCAGGCCGGGGATAGCCGCACCAATAAAGAGTTGGCCAACCGGTACACCAATGACATCACCTAATAAAATCAAAATGATACTTGGCGGTATGATCTGACCTAAGGTACCTGATGTGGCAATCGTGCCGCCGGCTAAACTGGGCGCATAACCATTTTTTAACATGACAGGCAGGGCAATCACCGCCATGGTGACCACGGAGGCACCCACCACACCGGTGGTGGCCGCTAATAAGGCACCAACAATAACAACAGAGATTGCTAAACCACCACGAATTCGGCCAAAGAGTTGGCCCATAGTTTCAAGTAACTCTTCTGCAATGCCAGACTTTTCTAGCACCACGCCCATAAATACAAATAAGGGTACGGCCAACAAGGTGAAGTTGGTCATAATGCCCCAGATTCGAAGGGGTAAGAGGTTAAAGAAGTCTAAACCGAGAAATACACTGCCAAAACCTAAAGCAACCGCCCCCAGAGTAAAAGCCACCGGAAAACCTGCTAATAATAAGACAAACAACACCGCAAACATCACTAATGCCCAAATTTCCATTAGCTTGCCTCGGTGTCTTGTAGTTTGAGAATATTACGCAGTAATTCGGCGAGACCTTGCACCATTAACATGAAAAATCCGAGGAGGATGCCGGCTTTTAATAGATAGCGATAAGGCAGACCACCGGGATCGGGCGAACCTTCATGATAAAAATAGGCATTTTCGACAAAGGGCCAAGCAGAGACTAATATCAAGGTACAAAAGGGGAATAGGAATAAAATAATGCCGACGATATTGATGATGGCACGTTGCTTATCGGATACACGCCGACTTTGATAAATAATATCAACACGAACATGTTCATCGTGTTTTAAGGTGTAGGCAGAACCGAGGAGGAAAATAAGGGCAAATAAATGCCACTCGAGTTCTTGTAATGCCACAGAACCTTGTTGAAACAAGTAGCGCATGGCAACGTCATAACAAATCAACAATACCATCGCTAAAACTAACCATGCGACGCTGCGACCGCTCCACTCAGTGAATGTATCTATCGCAGTGATGGTTTTAGAAATAACGTTGTTCATTTAAGCTCAGTTGATAATAATTGTTTTGCTTTGATCGCCGCTTCCGTACGGTTTGAGACTTCTAAAGCACTTAATATGGCTCGCACATGCAACTTCACGGTGCTTTCGCTTAAGTCCATATCTAAGGCGATACGTTTGTTAGACGCGCCTTCACACAGTTGTTGTAATACTTCGAACTGACGTGGAGTCAACGCCTTTAAAATATCGTCTTCAGATAAGGGCTTATTTTGAGGATCGTTGGCGGCAACAGGATGTATTGAAATGCCACTTTCTAACATGAGTCTTAAGGCATTTAGCATGTCGTTGCTTTTCATCGACTTGATCATATAGCCAAGAGCACCGGCCTCTAACGCACGTTGGGTATCATTCGGGTCTTCTGAAGAGGTCACCACAATAATCGGTGTATCGGGATAGTCTTTGGTTAGTTGGCTGATGCCATCATAAAAATTTAGATCGGGCATGTTTAAGTCTATCAAGATGGCATCCCAACCTGTTTGTGCTTGCATTAAGTCTAGTAACTCTCTGAAATTGCAAGCTAAATGCACATCGGTATCTTGTCCTAAGCGATGAACAAGAATAGATAAGGCATCGCGGTAGAGTTCGTGATCGTCAGCAATCAAAATTTTCATGGCATGAATAATAGTGTAATTAGCGCTATAAAGGTAATTATTAAGCCAACGGATCAGTAAAACTAACGTATTTCACCCAATTATGTGCTTTACTGTTTTGGGCCGTTTATCGCTGCGGATGATATGAATTTAATATAAGGCAACAGTTTAGCTCGTGATTACAGAGACACCTTTATTCGAACGTTTATTCAAACAAAAGAACACTCGCTTTGAGGCGATATTGGCTCTGTCTGTATTGGCCTTAGGTCTGGTTTTATCGATTATTGGGTTTTCTGAGTTACAAGCAATATCGAAAGAACGATTGTATTTAGAAACAGAGAAATACGCTCGAGCTCAGGTAGAACAGATTCAAACCAAACTAAATATTTCTTTAGACTCTTTAAAAAATGTAGCGTCGTTGCATTCCACAACAGGTGAAATCTCCAAAAGTCAGTTGGCCGAGTTTATAGCAACAGATACCCAATATCATGATGGTACGCTTGGTCTGGCCTGGGTAGCCCGAGTGAGTGATGAACAAAAAGAACAGTTTGAAAAAGATGTACAAGAACAAGAAGATCTAAGCTTCCATATCCATGAAGTGACAGCACATGGATTGCCAGTGTCAGCATCTGGTAAACAAGAATACTTTCCTATCCGGTCTTTATTCCCAAGTAGTGTAGGAGAACTTTCGCTTGGTTTAAACATGGCGTCAATTCCATCGCGGTTAAAAGTCATTAATAACGCTAAAAAAAGTCAGCAAACTGCGATCACCCAACGATTATCCATTTTTAATAAAGATCAACATTTATTGGGATTTCAGGCTTTTCATCCTATCTTTACTGGCGATGAGCCTTGGCAGAAACAACTAGTTGGTTTTGTTGTTGGCGTTTATGATTTTTCGGCCTTATTTTCGGGAAGTTTTGAGCAAGAAAATAGTCAGCTCACTATTGCACTCTACGATGGAAATAGTACGAGTCAACAATTGCTGTATGCCTCAAGTGATGAAATTAATACCGTCAACGATATTAAATTTAACAAAAATGACCACTGGACTTTTCCAATTGTCGTGGCAGATAAACAATGGTTATTGGCTGTTTTTCCGCAAACGTCGCTGGCGGGTTCTGCTCAAACATGGTGGCCATATATTGGGTTACTGGCGGGGAGTTTAATCACCTTATTATTAACTGTGTATTTGTTTATCTCATTAGTAAAAAGCAGACAAGTTTCAGAGCTATCAACAGATCTAGCGGGTACAACAACTCAACTTGAAGTTCAGCGTCAGCTTAAAGCAGAAGCTGATCGAGCTAATCTTGCTAAATCACAGTTACTACGTGCAGCTAGCCATGATCTACGCCAACCCTTACATACGATTGGTCTTTTAACCGGCTTGCTTAAAGACAGTACTGATCAAAAAGAGCAGCAGCATTTAACGCATCGCATCACCCAAGCTGTGGATGGCATGAATACTATGTTTGGGGCTTTGCTCGATATTAGCTTGCTTGAGTCCGGTAGTTTGCAAGCCAAAGCTAGTCATTTTTATTTACAAACCGTGTTAGAAAAATTGATCATCGAGTTTGAAATTCAGGCCAAACAAAAAGAACTGAAATTAGATCTGGTCAATACGAGTACCTGTGTCTTTACCGATCCAAGCTTATTAGAGCAGATTTTACGCAATTTTTTATCTAATGCGATTCGATATACCAAGCAGGGTAAAGTGGTAATAGGTTGTCGACGCATTAATGATGCCGTTCGTATCTGTGTGATTGATACCGGCATTGGCATGAGTGCTGAAAGCCAAACAAAACTCTTTGATGAGTTCTATCGCGACGAACAAGCACGTCAATTATCAGATAAAGGCCTAGGATTAGGTTTATCTATCGTTGCAAAAACCGTTGATGTATTGGGCTTGAACTCTGGTTTTAAATCGCAGTTATCCAAGGGCTCGACATTTTATGTTGATGTGCCCTATGGCGATGAACAGTGGGTTAAAGAGCCAATGGCTGAAGTTGATGTTTTAGCATCCCTCCATAAAAACATTTGGCTCATTGAAGATGATGAAGATACCCGTTTTGGCATGGAACAATTATTAAACCATTGGGGCTGCACGGTGACTGCTATAGCATCTGGGACAGAGTTAGATGTCGTTTTACAACAATCACCAACACCGCCAGATAAGATTGTTGCTGATTACCAGCTAATTAACGAAACAGGAATAAGCTTAGTTCAACAGATTCAAGATCATTTCCAAACCACAATTCCAACGCTGGTTGTGACGGGTACAACCAATGCTCACGTTAGTGATGAGGTTGAAACAGCCAATGGTGAATTAATGATTAAGCCGGTTAAATCCAGTGATTTATATTTGTGGTTGTCACGTTGAAAATAGTCGAACTAATCCTTAAGGACTAGTCCGTCAGAGGTATTTATTTTGTCTTGCCTCAATCAGATAATGAAACTCCCTTTTATTTGATCTGGACGGAGAACAAAATGAAACTCGTTACAACAACTAAGCTTCTTGCTTCTGCAATTTTATTAACCGCTTCGATGACCAGCTTTGCTGGTGCACTTGAGGTGCAAAAAGAAATCACTGTCAATGCCAGCCCAGCAACAACATGGAAAATGATTGGAGACTTTAATCATCTTGATGTTTGGCATCCAGTAGTCGTGGCCAGCGAGTTAACACAAGGCAGCAACGACACTGTTCGTGTTTTAACATTAGGCAACGGCGCAGCAATTACTGAAAAATTACTTGCTCATAACGATAACAGCTATAGCTACGCGATTACTGAATCACCGTTACCTGTTTCTGGGTATGTATCAGAAATCAGTGTATCTGGTACGGAAGATGGCAAATCTGTTGTACGTTGGACTTCGAGCTTTGATGCAAAAGAAGGATTTGCAGATGAAGAAGCGGTTAACACGATTTCAGGTGTTTATGATGCGGGTTTAACAAGTCTTCAAAAACACTTTCAATAAGTCTTTATATGCCCTTTATGCAAGGGAGCAACGACACTGAAATTTAACCTGTGAGCGTGTTATTATCTGGCGATAAATTAATTGTTTCTGGATAAAACATGCTCACTGTTATTTCACCTGCTAAAACGCTGGATTTTGATTCGGAACCTCATACTCAAACACATAGTCAGCCCGCTTTTTTAAAGCAATCACAACAACTCATCAATGAACTGAAAAAGTTAACTACCGCTGATATAGCAAGTTTAATGAAACTCAGTGATAAATTGTCTGGCCTCAATGCTGCACGCTTTCATCAATGGCAAACACCGTTTAATTTAGACAATGCAAAACAAGCCGTTTTAGCCTTTAAAGGCGATGTATACACGGGTTTGGATGCGGAGAGTTTAGATGACAAAGGGCTTGAGTTTTCTCAACATCATTTACGCATTTTGTCGGGACTTTATGGTGTATTAAAACCGTTAGATTTGATGCAAGCCTATCGCCTTGAAATGGGCACTAAGTTTGCCAATAAAAAAGGCACAAATCTCTATCAGTTTTGGGGTAGTCAATTACGTGAGTTTTTAGAAGCTGATCCTGCAATGGCAGATGGCATATTGATTAACTTGGCTTCTAACGAATATTTTAAAGCGACTGAAGCAAAAAAACTGACTGCCAGAATAATCACGCCGGTGTTTAAAGATTGGAAAAATGGTCAATATAAGATCATCAGTTTCTACGCAAAGAAAGCGAGGGGCTTGATGTCGCGTTATATGATTGATCATCAAATCGATCAGCCGGAACAACTCAAAGACTTTGATACCGATGGTTATCGTTATAGTGAAGACATGTCAGAAGGCGATAATTGGGTGTTTATACGAGATCATGACTAGCCTAATTGATACATTTCGGGGATGAAACGTCTATTTTTTGCTTTATGGCCAGACGATGCCACACGGCAAAAGATAATTCAGTTTGATAATTCGTTAACAGATCCTAGACTGAAAAAAGTTCGATCAAAAAACTTACATGTCACCTTAGTTTTCATTGGCAATATTGAAAGCGAGCAAGAAGACAATATCATCAAGGCAGTAGATGATGTATTTGCACCGGTGATTGATATGCAGTTTGACCAACTCACCTTATGGCTGCAAAAACGTGGCATATTAAGTCTGACTAGTTCGTTTCAGCCATCAGCCTTATTAAATTTGGTTGAGCAATTGAAAAATATTGTTTTGGCGCAAGATGTTGAAATTGAAAATCGGCCATATACTGCCCATATCACCTTGGCTAGAAACATCAAAAAACAGCCTGAACTAGAAGTGGATCCTCCGATACAGTGGCAATCAGATAACTTTGTCTTAGTACACTCAGTGTCGACAGGGCGAGGCGTGGATTATCAAGTGATCAATACCTGGCCATTAGTGGCGAAGTAGATGCCAGAGCGAAGGGATATCTGACTGTATTTCATCAGAACTAAAGCTGATGGCAATTTCTTCGATGGCGGCGAGCGCACAAACCAATGCGGCAACATGAAATGGCCAAGCCAGATCAAAGATAAATAAAATAAAGAAGCTGAGACCTAATAACACCACGGCTAATTTCACTAGCCAAGTATGGTAGCTGGTTAGAGTATGGAATTTGATAAAGCCGATAAGGATCGGTGAGATATAACTACCGATAACGAGTAATACATAAGTTATTTCACGTTGAATGATATCTGGCCATAACCACCAGACTGAAATCGCCAATATCGTGTAAACAACTAGATCAGCTAAGGTATCTAAACGAGCTCCAAGTTCAGAGCTTTGATTTAATAATCTGGCGGTAAAACCGTCTAACACATCAGTTAAAAATGTAATGGCCAATACAATGAAAAATGCAGTTTCATATCCCTGCCATGCCAACCATAACAAGATCGGTGCAAGTATAAACCGCGAGCAGGTTAATAAATTAGGTAACGTGTTTAACTGTTTTAAAACTGAAGATTCCATCGTTAAACTTTGAATGTAGCTAACAACGGTGAATGATCCGATAAACGTTTCCAGATGGGTTGTGATGGCCGTTCACAAAATAACGGTTTGATGCCGCGATAATAAATACGATCCATTTGTAGCATTGGTAACCAAGCAGGCCATGTTCGTGCATAACGGTTATGCAATGTTTGATAGGCTTCTTTTAGCTCGAGATGGCGGTAGAGACGTTTTTCAGCTTGGCCGGTCCAATCATTAAAATCACCGGCAACGATTAATGGATCATCTGGAGAAATGTGTTCATCGATACGATCACAGAGTTGTTTAAATTGTTGTCTACGTTCATAACCGGTTAGACCTAGGTGTATGCAAATTATATGTAGGTTTTTATCACTGTTTGGCAACGTGATCACGCCATGCAACAAACTTCGACTGGCCCATGAAACTGGCGATACATTAATGTTTTCACAGTGTGTTAACGCAAATTTACTGAGAATGGCATTGCCGTGATGACCTACTTTGTATACTGCATTTTTGCCATAAGCTGCGTGTGACCAGACATCCTTAGCGAGGAATTCCATTTGAGAACAGTCAGGCCAATTTTTTTGGCGCTGTTTATGGCCACTGTGTTCCCCCTGCATTTCTTGTAAAAATAAAATGTCAGCATTGGATTGAATTAAGGCGTCACGTAGCTGATGTAAGATAAAACGCCGGTTGCCAGCGCTAAAACCTTTATGGATATTGTAAGTCAGAATGTGTAAGCGATTTTCAGGCATAAAAATCAAACACTTCAAGAACGATGATTTGTCTAATGTAGCAGACAAACCCAATTAGCGGGGTGTTTAATTCTTATAGTTCTTTGGTGATAATAAAAGGTGTAAACGGTTAGTTAATATGGTTTTCAACGAACGCGGCTAAACCACTTTGAACAAGGTCATACGTCTTATCTATATTGCTAGCGATATTACCTTCAAGCACTTGCAAACCATTTAATATTTCACGTGCTTCAGCAAAACCTTGGTCAATGCCGCCGCTGATTACTTCAGTAAATTTAACTAAGGCTTCTTCCAAAGATAATTCTGGATTTTGTTCTTGATAAGCGCCGAAAAATGCGGTGCTTTGAGAAACGATACGTTCTGCGGTAGCTTCAGGGCTAACATCTAAACCAGAGTCATAAGCTTCTTGGATGGCATTGTCACCAAGCGTTTCTTTTAGCGCATCATTAATGCCATCTATAGCCGTTTTATATAGCAGCGCTAACGACTCATTGCCTGCGCTCAGACTTACATTGGCGTTAGCTTGCAATATCGAGGCATTCAACTGATTTTTATTATGAGCTAAGTCTGATACGGTTTGGCCAAACGGACCATCGGTTTTTTTGTCGTCAGCTTTTGCGAGTTCTTGTACTTGCTGACCGAAGTTGTGAATTTCCATGTTGCCTCTCCCATAGAAATAATGGTTTATACAATGATAGCGACCTCAATGAGGTGAACTTAAACATTTATTTAAGTTTCATTAGAAAACACAATGGGAGTTGGTAATGAAAGGAAGTGTTATGCACCAATTTTCCAAGTTGGTGTAGTGGCAAACCAGAATTCTCTTTTCAATCCGATAAGACGATACAGGCCTCTAGGCATATCTTGACGTGAATAATCCGTATCACCACAGAGTTGAGAAAAACTCATTACACCATGAATAAATTGATAAATTAATCTAGCTAATAGTTCGGGGTCTTCTTTGTCGACTAAATAATCGCCAGCTTGCAATGCTTTGACTAGAGCGAAGTCATACTGAATTGCTTTTTCAGAGATATCGCGAAGGGCTATTTGTACTTCTTTTTCATCAATACCTATTTGAGCTCCAGCGGTAAAAAAGGGGCAGCCATGGATTTCATCGGCATCTTTGTCACCAAGTTTGGCTGTAAGTAAGAAAGCAATTAAATTTTCGAGCTGTTGGATAGGGGTGTTTAAAGGAGAGAAGATGGCATCAAGATCGTGTTTTATGGCCGTCCAGTAATAACGCGTTGCCTCGCAGAATAGACTAGCCTTCGATTCGAAGTGATGATAAAAAGCGCCTTTACTGACACCCGTTTGTTTACAGATTTCATTCACGCCGACAGAGTTGTAATTGCTTTGCCATATCAACTCTAAAGCGGTTTCTAGTATGCGCTCGCGTGTTTCCAGTTCTGCCATTATTTAATTTCTGTGATAACTAATAATGTAATAGATTATAAATACCATTCGGTTTGTCGGCAAGTTAATGGCCGTATCAATGCTTAAAGTCGATAAATATTCTTTTTAAACAGTTAGGTGAGTTAATTTGAATTATTTTTTAAATCTTAAATAAAACCGAATAGATAGATGTAACTTGTTGACATACAAACCGATCGGTATGTATATTGTCTCCGGATATATAGATATAGCTGAATACGGACTTAAATTTAGTTTAGTGAATGACCGCAAAGATATTGGAGTATATAGATGAGTGAAGTAGCCTCAAAAAAAAACCTACCTTTCATTAAAATTATTCTCATCGTGGTAGTGCTGGGTTTTGGCAGCATGCAATATTTTAGTGGTGTTGCAAATACGGCCGAGTCAGTCCCAGAAGCTGCCGCAATGATGGCGCCACCTACCCCTGAGGTTGATGTTACTAAATTAGAACTTGAAACAGTCCGCTTCTGGTCGCATTTTTCTGGGAGGCTAGTTCCTGTTGATATGGCAGAAATCAAGCCTTTGATTGGCGGTGAGATTCAAAAAGTATATTTTGACGATGGTCAACGAGTTAAAAAGAATGAGCTCTTATTTTTAATCGATCCTCGCCCTCACCAAGCAAAAGTGAAACGAGTTGAAGCACAGTTGGCCTCAGCTAAATCCCATGGCAGATTGGCCAAAGACGAATTAGCTCGCACCAAAAAACTGGTTGAAAAAAAACTGATATCAGACAGTATTTTCGATGCAGCTAACAATGAATATGCCGTTGCGATTGCTGCGATTGAAGAGGCAAATAGTACATTACGAGAAGCACGGTTGAAGCTCAACTATGCTTATATCCGAGCGCCGTTTGATGGCCGTATGAGCCATGCGGCGATAACGGTAGGTAACGTTATCGAGTCTGAAATGAATGCGCCCGTATTGGCGACATTAATAGCAGATAAACAACTCTATGCTGAGTTCGATGTCGATGAGAAAACATATATTCGTTCACTACGAAGTACATTAGATGTGGATGAGATGCCGGTAGAAATGATCTTGGCTATGGATGAGAGTGTGGTGTACCAAGGACATGTTCATTCGTTTGATAATCAATTGGATAGCTCAAGTGGCACCATTCGTACTCGTGCAATTTTTGATAATACCGATGGTGTGCTCACATCAGGAATGTATGTTGATATTCGTTTAGGAGCCGCAGCAGAAACAGACGTTTTGTTAATTGATCAGCGTGCAATTGGCACTAATCAAAATAAGAAGTTTGTTTATGTAATTGATGACAAACAAACGGTTGTTTACCGTGAAGTCACCTTAGGTAAACAACACGATAGACATCGTGTTGTTTTGAGTGGCGTAGTACAAGGTGAGCACGTTGTGATCAATGGCTTGTCTCATATTCGACCGAATATGATTGTCACCGCCAAACTGGAATCAGTTGATGCTGAGTTAGTTAACTAACTCACTAAATATCAGGCTGAGTGTTGATAGTGAATCGACTATCAATAATGGATTAACTTCTTTATATAAAACAATAATATGAATATATCTAAATTCTTTGTAGATCGCCCGATATTTGCTGGCGTATTGTCTTTACTAATATTTATTGCCGGTTTACTGGCGATGTTTCAATTACCGGTTTCAGAATATCCTGAGGTGGCTCCGCCATCCATTGTGGTCAATGCATCTTATCCTGGTGCAAATCCTAAAATGATAGCTGAAACAATATCTACACCACTAGAAGAGCAATTGAGCGGTGTTGAAAATATGTTGTATATGTCATCTCAGGCTGCTTCAGATGGCCGAATGACGTTAACCGTGACCTTCAAAATAGGTACGGATGTTGATCTCGCTCAACAACACGTTCAAAACCGTGTTTCACAAGCATTACCAAGGTTGCCAGATGTCACTCGCCAAATTGGTGTGACGGTGGTTAAGAGCTCCCCTGATTTGACGATGGTGGTGCATTTAACCTCACCAGACAGTAGTTACGATGAGTTGTATTTGCGTAACTATGCTCTGATGCATGTAAAAGATGAGTTAGCAAAAGTCTCTGGTGTGGGCAATGTGATGTTATTTGGTTCAGGTAACTATGCGATGCGGATCTGGCTGAATCCTGAAAAAGTTGCCGAACGCGGGTTGTCTGCAATGGATGTCGTTAATGCGATTCGAGATCAGAATGTTCAAGTGGCGGCAGGTATGATTGGTGGTGCGCCCATGGCTAACCCGGTAACTATTCAATTGCCAATTAATGCAAAAGGTCGTTTGCAGTCTCCAGAAGAGTTTGAACAAATTATCCTGCGTGCAGGAAGTAATGGTGAGATCACCTATCTTAAAGATGTGGCACGCATCGAATTATCTGCTGCTGAGCATAGTTTGAATTCGATGTTAGATAATCTGCCTGCGGTCGCAGTGCCTATTTTCCAAGCACCAGGTGCCAATGCCATTGCTATCTCTAATGACGTCAGAGCGATCATGGCCGATCTAAAGCAGCAATTCCCACAAGGAATTGATTACCGAGTGGTTTATGACCCCACTGTTTTTGTAAAGGACTCAATTAAAGCGGTGATCCTGACTTTATTGGAAGCATTGGCGTTGGTAGTCATTGTTGTTGTTGTGTTTTTGCAAACATGGCGTGCATCGATTATTCCTTTGCTTGCAGTGCCTGTTTCTATTGTTGGTACGTTTGCAGTGATGTGGTTTTTTGGCTTCTCCATTAATACTCTATCTTTATTCGGTTTAGTTTTAGCGATTGGTATTGTGGTTGATGATGCCATCGTGGTGGTAGAAAACGTAGAGCGAAACATTGCCGATGGTTTATCGCCATTAGACGCGAGCTATAAAGCCATGCGAGAAGTCAGTGGGCCGATTGTCGCAATCTCACTGACGTTAGTGGCCGTATTTGTACCTATTGCTTTTGTCAGTGGTTTGACGGGACAGTTTTACCAACAATTTGCATTAACCATCGCCATCTCTACCGTTATTTCAGCGATTAACTCGCTCACGTTAAGCCCAGCCTTGGCAGCCTTATTATTGAAAGGCCACGATGAGCCAAAAGATCGCTTAACGCGAGTAATAGACTTTCTATTTGGTTGGTTCTTTAAACTGTTTAATCGTACGTTTCGAAAAGCATCAAGAGGTTATTCTGGTTCTATATCGGGTTTGTTGGAGCATAAAGCCTTAGCATTTACGGTATACCTGATCCTCATTGGCAGCACGATATATGGGTTTAACCTTTTGCCGAAAGGTTTTATTCCTGCCCAAGATAAACAATATTTAATTAGTTTTGCTCAGTTGCCTGACGGTGCTACTTTGGACCGCACCGAGTCTGTTATCAAAGAAATGGGCACGATTGCGATGAATGAGCCTGGCGTTGAAAGTGCGGTACAGTTCCCCGGTTTATCTGTGAACGGTTTTATTAACAGTGCCAGTGCAGGCATTATATTTGTCACGCTAGAACCATTTGAAAAACGTCAAACAGAAGACTTATCTGCAGCAGCCATTGCCGGTCGTTTGCAAATGAAATATGCAGGTATCAAAGAAGCCTTTGTGGCTATTTTCCCACCACCACCAGTTAATGGTTTGGGTACGACGGGTGGGTTCAAGCTTCAAATTGAGGATCGAGGTAATTTAGGCTATGAAAATCTGGCCAATGTGGTGCAGGCGGCTCAACAACAAGCGTGGCAAACACCAGAATTATCGAGTGTGTATTCTAACTACAAGATTAATGTACCGCAGTTATATGCAGATTTGGATCGAACGAAAGCGAAGCAGTTAGGTTTAAATATCACCGATATTTTCGACACGATGCAGATCTATCTTGGTTCTTTATATATCAATGACTTTAATCAATTCGGACGTACCTATCAGGTGATTGCTCAAGCTGATTCTCAGTATCGAGCAGAACCTGAAGATGTAGACAACCTTAAAGTACGAAATAATCAAGATGAAATGGTACCGTTGGGTAGTGTCATCCAGATGAAAGAGACCTATGGGCCTGAGAGTTCGGCACATTACAATGGCTATTTATCCGCAGACTTGAATGGTAACCCTGCACCCGGATATTCCAGTGGTCAGGCGCAAGCGGCGATTACTGAGATTTTGGAAAACGTGTTGCCGAGCGGTATGGCATTTGAATGGACAGAGTTAACTTATCAACAGGTATTAAGCGGCAATAGTGCGATTTATATTTTCCCGTTGTGTTTGTTATTAGTTTTCTTGGTATTAGCCGCTCAATATGAAAGTTTGATTTTACCGTTGGTCGTAATTTCAATTGTGCCATTATCAATCTTGGCGGCCGTCTGTGGTATCTGGTATACCGGTGGTGATAATAATATCTTCACTCAGATCAGTTTGTTTGTATTAGCTGGCTTAGCCAGCAAAAATGCCATTTTGATTGTTGAGTTTGCTCGTGAGCTTGAAATCAGAGGTATGGAAACCTATCAGGCAGCTATCACGGCGAGTCGTATGCGACTAAGACCTATTTTAATGACCTCCTTCGCCTTTATTATGGGCGTGGTACCAATGATGTTATCTACGGGAGCCGGTGCTGAAATGCGTAATATAATTGGTGTTACCGTATTTTCCGGTATGTTGGGTGTGACCTTTTTTGGCTTGTTCTTTACGCCAATATTTTATGTGTTATTACGTAAGTTAGAAGGCCAGAAAAAATATTCAGTACAAGCAAAAGAGGCCAGTTTGTAATTCTGTTTATATAAAGATCGAATTAAGGCTTGAACTCTTAATTGGCTGACCCCATTTGATACTTCTAAGATAATTAAAGCCGATGGAGGCATTTTTAATGGGTGTTGATGCACATAAGGAAACATTAGGTTTCCAGACCGAAGTTTCACAATTATTGGATCTGATGATTCACTCGCTTTACAGCAATAAAGAAATCTTCATGCGTGAATTGATTTCAAATGCTGCGGATGCCTCTGACAAACTGCGTTTTGAAGCACTTTCTGATGATGCCCTCTATGAAGGTGATGCGGAATTAAACATCCGTGTAGCCTATGATAAAGATGCCGGCACAATCACGATCACTGATAACGGTATCGGTATGAGCCGCCAAGAAGTGATTGAAAATATCGGTACTATTGCCAACTCAGGCACGAAAAAATTCTTTGATAATATGACGGGCGATCAATCGAAAGATTCTCAGCTTATCGGTCAGTTTGGTGTGGGTTTCTATTCTGCATTTATTGTTGCTGACAAAGTCACATTAAAAACTCGTCGTGCAGGATTAACGACTGAACATGGTGTTGAGTGGCAATCAGAAGGCAAGGGTGATTTCACCATTGAAACCATTGATAAACCAACACGTGGTACTGAAGTTGTTCTTCACCTTCGTGAAGACCAAGATGAGTTTTTGAATAGCTGGCGTTTGCGTAACTGTATTACTAAATATTCAGATCACATCAATCTACCAATCGTAATGCAAAAAGATCCTGTGCCTAATGAAGATGGCAAGGTTGATGATTCAGTAGTATTAGAAGATGAAACGGTTAACAAAGCGACTGCTTTATGGACATTGGCTAAGAGCGAAGTCAGTGACGATAACTACAAAGAATTCTACAAACAAATCTCCCATGATTTCCAAGATCCATTAACGTGGAGCCACAATAAAGTAGAAGGTAAAACTGAATATACCTCTTTGCTTTATATCCCATCAAAAGCACCATTTGATTTGTGGGATCGTGATCGCACACACGGCCTTAAACTGTATGTGAAACGTGTTTTCATTATGGAAGATACCGATCAATTGATGCCACGTTACCTACGATTCATTCGTGGTGTTATTGATACTAATGACTTACCGTTGAACGTATCACGTGAAATTTTACAAGGCAGTAAAATTATTGACAGCATCCGTGCTGCATCGGTGAAAAAAGTATTAAGTGTATTGGCGAAAATGGCGAAAAATGAGCCAGAACAATATGCGACATTCTGGACAGAGTTTGGTCAAGTCATCAAAGAAGGCCCAGGTGAAGACTTTGCGAATAAAGATGCTTTAGCGAAATTAATTCGTTTTACCTCTACTGATAGTGGCAAAGAAGAGCAAACGGTTTCTCTTGAAGACTACGTTGGTCGAATGAAAGAGAAACAAGACAAAATTTACTATATCACTGCAGAAAGCTTTGCCGCTGCTAAGAATAGCCCACACTTGGAAGTTTTCCGTAAGAAAGGCATCGAAGTATTATTACTAATTGACCGTGTTGATGAGTGGTTAACCAACTCATTAACTGAGTTTGATGGCAAACAACTGCAATCAGTCGCTAAAGGTGATTTGGATCTTGGTGAGCTTGATGATAAAGAAGAGAAAAAAGCTCAGGAAGAAACAGATAAAAACTTCGAAGACTTAGTGAATCGTGTCAAAGAAAACTTGGGAGACCAAGTGAAAGATGTACGAATTACGCATCGTTTAACAGATTCGCCAGCATGTTTAGTTGTCGATGATACTGATATGAGTGCTAACTTGGAACGTATGCTTAAAGCGGCGGGTCAAGAAGTGGGTGGAACTAAACCTATCTTTGAATTGAACCCAGATCATCCTATGGTTGTGCGTTTGAAAGATGAAGCTGACGATGCTCGTTTTGCTGATTGGTCTTCAATCTTGTTTGATCAAGCAACCCTAGCGGAAGGTGGTCAATTAGAAGATCCAGCAAGCTATGTTAAACGCTTAAATGAGTTGTTATTAACGCTAAGTAAATAAGTAAACTCGTTAATTGTTGTAGAATGCCGGGTAAGGTTTTACCCGGCATTTTTTTTGGAAATGATATGAACGATAGTACAAAGACTGAAGACAATACGACTGCATTTCAGTCTGATAATTTGCAACGCTTTATTTTTGATAATGCCCCTGTTCGCGGTGAATTTGTACACCTGCAAGCAAGTTGGCAACAAGTATTATCTCAGCGTGACTATCCTGTAGCGGTACAAAAACTATTGGGTGAAATGATGGCTGCAGCTGCATTATTGGCTGCAACAGTGAAAATTGAAGGTCGTTTGGTTTTACAAATAAAGTCTGCCGGTCCGGTATCGTTATTAATGGTTGAATGTACTAGCAAAGATACGTTGCGAGCCTTTGCTCAGTGGGACGGTGAGATTGACGACAACGCAGTGTTAAGTGATGTAACAGGCGAAGGTACATTAGCGATCACCATTGAAGTTAACGGTGCCAAACAGCCGTATCAAGGTGTTGTCGGCCTGCAAGATGAATCAATCGCCGCGATGTTGGAAACTTATTTCCGACAATCTGAGCAATTAGATACCCGTATTTGGCTAAGTTCAGATGAAAAATCAGCGGCCGGTTTGTTTTTACAACAAATGCCTTCTGAGCAAGCGGAAAGCGATGATGATGAAGAAAACTGGTCACGAATAAGTCAGCTAGCGGCTACGGTTACGTCAACAGAACTATTGGACTTGGGTGTAAATACCTTATTACATCGCCTTTTCCATGAAGAAGAATGTCGTTTATTGGCCGACACGGATTTAAGTTTTGCCTGTAATTGCTCACGTGAACGTGTGGCAACGACGATTGGATTATTAGGTAAACAAGATGCCTTGGATTTGGTTGAAGATCGGGGCAGCATTGAAGTCGCTTGTGAGTTTTGCAATGAACATTACCACTTCGACAAGATCGATGTGACACACTTATTTTCAGATGATGCCGTTTCAACTGAACCAGAATCATCAACGTTGCATTAATTCAAAATCATAACGAGATGGAAATAAGCATATGGCACATGTAGTCATCATCGGGGCAAGCACCGGAGGTCTGCCTGCCGCGTATGAGATGCGTAGCGCTTTGGGTGACGAGCATCAAGTGACTGTTGTTTCCAATGCACCTATTTTCCATTTTGTGCCTAGCAACCCATGGGTTGCTGTGGGATGGCGTACACGCAAAGATATTAGCTTTGATCTAGAGCCTCGATTGAATGACAAAGGCATCACCTTTTCTGCTGAGGCGGTGAGCGAAATTCGGGCTGAAGATAATCAATTATTACTCGGCGATGGGTCACGCCTTGCTTATGATTATTTGATCGTTGCTACCGGGCCAAAACTTGCTTTTGATGAAATTGAAGGTCTAGGGCCTGAAGGTCATACCGAATCTATTTGCACGGTGGATCATGCTGAAAGTGCCTATCAATCATGGCAGGAATTTGTCAAAAATCCTGGTCCGATCGTAGTCGGTGCGGTGCAAGGTGCATCGTGTTTTGGCCCTGCTTATGAATACGCCATGATTATGAATCGTGCCTTACGCAAATCGAAGATCCGTGATCAGGTGCCAATGACATTCGTCACGGCAGAACCCTATATTGGCCACCTAGGTTTAGGGGGTGTTGGTGATTCAAAAACGATGTTTGAATCTGAGTTTAGACAAAACGACATTAAATGGATCACAAACGCAAAAGTAAAAACCATTGCCGCTGGCAAGATGATTGTTGAACAAGTTAACGATCAAGCTGAAACAATTAAAACACATCAATTGCCGTTTGATTTTGCGATGATGTTGCCTGCATTCAAAGGTATCGACTGTGTGGCCAAGTTAGGGGATAAAGCGGTTAACCCTCGTGGCTTTCTGAAGGTTGATGAATATCAACGCAATCGTAAATATCCTAATATTTTTGGTGTTGGAGTGTGTATTGCCATTAACCCTGTCGAAGCAACACCATTACCTGTGGGCGCGCCTAAAACGGGTTATATGATCGAAAGCATGGCCAAAGCAGCGACCGAGAATATTAAGGCGGAGATCGAAGGCTCTGAGCCAAAAGCGATCGCAACATGGAATGCTATTTGTTTAGCTGATATGGGGCATACCGGTGCAGCATTTGTAGCTATGCCGCAAATTCCACCTCGCAATACTGTGTGGATGAAAAAGGGCCGATGGGTGCATATAGTGAAAAAAGCGTATGAGAAATACTTCATTTATAAAATGAAAAACGGTATTGTCGAGCCGGCGATAGAAAATCAGTTATTAAAGATATTTGGTATCGAGAAGCTAAAATAGAAAGAGTATTACTCTGCTTCTAAAATTGCATCATCATCGGGGTTAATATTTTCCACTACAGGCTCAGGTGGTGGCTCAGGTGCTGGACCTTTGCCATGTGCATGCATAAATAGTACACGAGCAGCTTGCCATGATTGACCATAGTCAGCTTCGGCGGCTTCTTGTTCAGCCTTACTAAGCTCAAAAATTTTCGGTCCAACAATGGTTTCATCGTATTCAATTACTGCGCCACGCTCCACGTTATACAGATACATACGTCCCGTTCGGGCCGCCGGTAACTGATCATCACGAATGATGATTGTATTGCCTTTTTGAGTTCTTAATTCACCGTACCAAGTTTCAATATTTTCAATGCTATCCATCACAATAAATCCTCATAAAACTTATCTTTGAATTATGACCATCATTGGTCTAGCGATACTTACTGGGCATTACAGTTACAGCATTTTCTTCTAAGAGTTCAGTGTATAACAGAGCCTTATTGATTGAGTTTAAGCCTAAATCAGTCAATGGTGGTCCATCACCATGATTTGCAATATACGCCTCAAGAATCTTATTTTTATAGCCCTAGTTTAAGTTCTATATTTATATTTTTAAACCAAAGCACAGTACAAAATAAGCTGAGAAAATCGTATAAAAGTGATAATCCTTTCTTAGTTAGTCGCTGCTACGGCTCCATCCTCTACTTGAGGAGACGTATGGGGTTTATGTGAACGAATAAATTTTTTCTGAACTTCGTGCCACGGCTTGTCATACTCAGCCTTGGCAAGCTCTTCATCTTCTTCACTTAATGGAAATAATTTGGATGTGACAATAGATTCATCATATTCGATGATGGCATTACGCTCAGAATTATAGAGGTATATACGACCTTTATTTGCTGCGGGTAATTGAGCATCACGAATGATAATCGCATTGCCTCTTTGAGTTCTTAATTCACCATACCAAGTTTCAACATTCTTATTAATGCTATTCATCATATAACTCCTCATAACGTAGTTGAAATAAGACCCATTAGGTCCTGTGTTAATTACGGGTATCACAGTTACAGCATTTTTTATTACGTAAAATCAGTAGGTATAACAGTTCCTTATAGTTTAATTACTCAATCAGTTAATGGTGGCCATTCACCATGTCTTGCAATATACGCCTCAATTGTCTTACTTGTATAGTCTTGGTTATAACGTTCTTGCACACTGCGATGTACGCTGGTGGGAATGACCGTTATGTCTGGAATTTCACGCTGACGTTTTCCTAATAAGCGGTACTTTCCCTTGTACTCATTATGCTGTGAGGCGTGGGGATTAATCACTACATCGTGCATATAATATTCGAATAACAAGCCCTCAGCATCAGCTTCCTTTTTCAGCCATAACATAGGTATATCAGCCAATACTGACTTATCGGCATCAGGTTTATAACTGCCACCCACGTCAGAATGCACGCCAGAAAACCACACCTGTTTTAGATCTACCCCAGGTTTGGGATCCCAGATAGTCGGTTCAAAATCATCACGTAACTCATCCAAGGCTAAGGCATGGCGAGCTTTAATGATATTGCTGCCTAATTTACGATCATAAAACAGATGTTTGTCTTTGATGAAACCAAACACAGAGAAGGGCAGCCCCATCGCACCTACTGTGTCCCACACCCCAACAAACTTGATTTTTACTTCTTGCTGAACAGCATATTTTTCTCGCCAGTCGTGAGAGTAATTATCATTGGGTTTATGGTGTTTGTTTTTATATAAGGCAAAGGCTTCTTCAATGCGTTTACCTTCAGCAGCTTTAAGTATGCTGCAATTATTCATCAAGCCAGATAAGCTACGAATGGTATAAGCACCACGACTAAAACCGAATAGGAAAATCTCATCGCCGGATTCATAGTTATGCACCAAGAAGCGATAAGCATCCATTACATTTTTTTCTAAACCACCACCAAAGCCCCCACCACTGAGTTTGTCGTGATAAGAGCCGATTCCCCAATCGTAGAATACGATTTGTTTACTGCCATTTTCATCGTGAGGAGAGACCCCACGGGCAAACTTTAATACATTAGTGGGGTAATCATCTTTATGGAGTTGCTCAGGGCGATTCCAAGTGCCATCAGCACAAATAACTATCCGTTTCATAAAGCCTAACCTCCGTGTTTTTTGTAACTATGGGTGCTCGGTATAAGAAATTAATTCTCTGTATACGTGATTACTAGCTTTCACTCAAGTAAAGACATAAAGAAATCACTGCTAAAAATGTGAACTGCATCACAAAAACAAAAAATAGTTCCAAATTGGTACCAAAGTACAATAGCCGCCCATAAAGAAAAGGCAGACGATGTAATGAAGTCGGAAAGGACTCCTTGATCTATATTTAGATTTATGAAGAGGGTATTTCTATTATGGCTACTCAAATCGGTACTGTTTCAATTCTTATCGGAACAGCCACAGCCACAGCGGCTGACGGCACTGTTCGCAATCTTCAACTCGGTGACAAAATCTATGCAGATGAGCTGATTTCAACGGGGCCTGGCGGCGCGGTTGAAATTGAGTTTGCTGATGGCACTGTTATGGATCTTGGGCGAAATTCACAGCTGGTGCTTGATGATGCTGTTTATGATCCCAACGCAGTGGCTGAAGCCGAGCCAGCAGCTGATGCCGATGCGATTCAACAAGCCATTTTAGCGGGTGTTGATCCAACAGAAATTACTGAAGCAACTGCAGCAGGTGCAGGTGCTGAAGCCGGTGGTAATGAAGGTTCTGAATTTGTCACGGTTGAATATCTTGCACCATCGGTGATCCCTGATTCAGGTTTCGATACCACGGGTATATCTGTAGCGTTTGATGAAGTAGATGTGGAAGTACCGGGACCAGATGATCTTCCAACCCTTTCTATTAATGATGTCACCGTATTTGAACCGACTACAAGTGGTGAAGACGGAGAAGATGGTGGTGGACAACAAACTGGCTCTGGTGGTGGCGCCATTTTCGTCACGGGACATGACTCAGATGAACATTCTAATATCGATTACATGAGTTCCGGACTTGATTTCTTATTATTTGGTCAAGCGGTTACGATTGGCGAACGAGCAGGAAAAACCGTTGCAGTTATTGGAGATGGCAGCCAGAGCAGCTTCGTATCAGGATTAACGGCAGATGGCTGGACAGTTACCTTTTACTTAGATGGTGATCCAAATATCACCGATGCGTTTAATGCTGATGCAGTCTTAGTGGAAAGTGGTAACGACTCTTCATTAAATACACAATTAATCGCGTTGACGGATAATTTTACTGATTACATAAATAATGGTGGCTCACTCTATATCAATACTGATGAAGGTGGCGGCCAATCTTGGTATAACTTTGTTCCATCATTCGGTGACACCATCAATACTAGCCTAGGTGGAACAGGGGTTTATGCGGTAACAGGAGCCGGTTCAGCAATTGGATTATCAGAACCTATCGTTGATGCCGACCCTACGCATAGTTATTTCACCGGAGTAGATACCAGTATATTTACGATCTTTGAAGTAGCCGATAGTGAGGCTGTATTTGGTGAAGATAATGGTGCAGCAGTTGCCTTTGGTGCCAGAAATATAGGTATTGATGACGGAGGTTTTATCCCTGGAGGCAGTGTTTTTGCTGAGTTCACTGTTAGTTTAAGCTCAGCTTCTACTGTAGATGTGTTGGTTGATTTTGTTACTGCCGACGGTACTGCGATTTCAGGTGGTTCGGGGATTGCTGAAAATGACTACGGCTCAACCTCAGGCACGGTAACGATTCCAGCAGGGTCGTTAAGTGCAACTATTCAAGTCGAAATTTTTGGTGACAATGTTACTGAGATCACAGAACAATATTTTGTAACCTTAAGTGCACCAGTTAATGCCACCATTGCTGATGGCACTGGTGTCGGCACTATCCTAGATAACGATCTGGTTGAATTCTCAATAGAAGCTCTATCTGGTTCCGAAGGTGGCCAATTCTCATTTGTGGATGAAGGAGATGTTGCTAGCTATACCATCAGTTATGACGGTGTATTAGCAGATGGAGTACAAGCTGCTGTTACCTTTGATACTGCGAGCGGTACAGTCGTTAATTTTGATGCCATTGAAGGTGTCGACTTTGATGAAAGTACTGGTACCGTAGTGTTTACAGGTGGAACTGGTGTCACCAGTGTTACTGTTTTTGTCCAAACGACTGAAGATTTGTTAATAGAAAATGATGAAGATTATTCAATTAATTTAATTTCATCCAGTGCTAACTCGACCATTAATCCGTCAGCCGATCATGTAGATACAACGATCCTAGATGATGATTTCCCTGTCGTTAGCATTGAACCTGACACTCAAAATAATGGTGATATTGTTGAGGAAGGCAATGCCTTATCCTATATCGTCTCTTTAAGTGCTCCAGGCACGTCAAATGCAGTCGTGGACTTAAGCTTCACTGGTGGCACCGCCAATGACAGCGGTGAAGATCAAGATTATATCCCTACCATATACAGTGATGCAGGTTTAACCAATGTGATCACCTCACTCACGTTTACCCCAGGTGAGACTGCTAAAACCGTGTATGTAAATACTTTAGATAACGATCCACCATTGAATGAAGTGGATGAGACCGTCAATGTGACCGTCACTGCAAGTAGTGGTGTGACTGGTACTGATGAAGCAGTGGGAACCATCACTGACAGTGACTTGCCAGTGGTCACAATAGTACCTGATACCCGAGGCGGTGGCGACACGGTTGAAGAAGGCAATGTTCTATCTTATGTGGTGAGCTTGAGCGGAGCCAGTGACCAAAACGCAGTCGTCGACTTAAGCTTTACCGGCGGTACAGCGGATAATGCAACCGATTACACCCCAACGTTCTACAGTGATGCAGGTTTAACCAATGCGATCACCTCGTTGACGTTCACCCCAGGTCAAACCGCACTGACTGTTTACGTAGGGACGGCTGATAACGATCCACCATTGAATGAAGTGGATGAGACCGTGAATGTCACCATTCAAAGCCCAGCCCCACCATCCGCCGATCTCATTGAGAATGGACTCAACGGTTTCAGTTGGGTGAGCAAGTTGATAAACAAAGATGGTATGGAAGACTAATACCAATAAGATAGATAAAGCACGGATGCCATCGAGAGAGGCATAGTTGGATGCACGGCGGGTATAAATAGTGCGAAAGTTTTCTTTAAAAGAAAACGCCCGTTGCATGGCAGTTTTTGATAAATCGACATCGTGAGACATAAAATTCCCGTTATCTAAATAAACTAAATATCTGGCTTAAAGCGTTTTTAAATATTCGACTAAGGCCCAACGTTCATCTTCAGTTAAAGCAGGCAGACCATAAGCCCCTGAGCCATATTCATGCCCGGCATTGCTGTTACCCGGCAGGCTAGTATCAAATAAGAAACTGCCTTCGCTGGCTTCATTCACATAACCCAATGTTTTTGGGTCATAGTCCCACGAACCTAGATAAAACTCGGTGTCTCGTTCTGCCGCAGGCAATAACAATTGATACATATCAACCACGGAACCATTGTGTAAATAAGGCGCACTAGACCAAACACCATTTAAAGGTCGAGCTTTATAAGCAAGTAGGGCATGGTCAGAGACTTCTTGGCCGTGTTCAATGATTTCACCATCAACATATTTTGGTGGATGAATTACATCAGCATGACCTAACGCTTTGGCATCACGTTTGGCTAGTTGAGCCTGCAATGGATTGTTTTTCAATACCCCTATCATCAAGTTATTGGCAATGTAGATAGCCCGATTTTCTTCACCTAATTCCGGGCCTGCAAAGTAAAATTGTTTGCGATCTTTAAAAATGCCACTTTTACCCCGATGGCCGATGGCATTTTCAGCCATCAAAGGATCAGTTTTTATTTCGCCAAGCGTACTCATGCGAACTTGGATTTTACGTAAGGGATCGGTGCGATCCATATCAACATGACATTGAATGCAATGTTGCTCATACAATCCACGGCCGACTTTTGTCAGTTGTTCGTCAACAGCAGGAAACTGCTCAGGCCATAACGGCGAGTGTAATTTAGCCGTCACTTTTTCTAAGCCACGTAATGTATCAGCTTGAATGGAAGAGGGATAACCGCCATCAATAAAACCTAACCATTTGGTGGTTTCGGTTTCAATCTCGCCAAATACACCAATGGCTTCACCAATGTTACGAGCAAGGGCGCCAACGCCAGTATTAGATTGAGAACCGTTCCACTCTACATAATCATGTTGGGGGGTGTCCCAGATATAAGGAAAGCTGGTGGCAGCATTCGGCTCATTAAAGTTATTGGGCACTTGGGTGGCCGATAAGGTTTTGTTCAAAATCGCCCCAAAAGCATCAAGGCGACTAAAGCCGTAAGGTGTGTTCGTATGATTAACCGTAGCGTAGTTCATACGCTTTTCAAACTGTGTTGCTAAGGCTGCTTTTAAATCATCGATTTTCTCTTGACTGGCATTGTCACCCAGCAATTTAGTTTGCAAACGAGCTAGTTTTTGGTCGTCGTTTAAAGTGGCGTCAATCGATGCGGTCATTTCCGATAAAAATAAACGCAGATCCATAAAGCTCTGACCACCATCAATGCGAATAAATTGATCTTTATATTTAATCTCTTGGGTATGACAGGCAGCACAAGTGATACCCATATGATCGCCATTTCTAGCTAAACCAATGGGCAAAGCATCAGGGTTGTTATCACTTTCAGCAACAGGTAATAGGCCGAAACTCATCATGTTGTCGTTATCTCTCAATAACTCAGAATTATCAGCTTGTTCAAGGTTCAGAAAAAGATCATAAGGGATCAGGCGTGAACCTTGATCAGAAAAGTAGAAATAGTCGCGATCAGCATCGTCCCAGTTTTGTTGGAGAAATACAGTTTCTCGCTCGCTATTGGGCGCAGCCATAGCTGGAGTCGTAATGGCTGTGGCGACCAATAAGGATGCAAAAACGCTAAGTTTAAAATACTGCATGTTATTACCTATTCCTTTGTTCTTATGAGCGAGGTCATAAGCATGTTTGGGTAAACCTAATTGTTCTTGATTGACGTTATAACATCGCATTTGTTACAAAGCGGTTTTCTAATCTCGTGAAAGCAGGGTATTCAACAAGTTATCTTGGAAGTTAAGATTACCGGTTAGACTGCTATGTGATACACATAAGAAAAATGAATTTTTTAACGGAAAGAAACTATATGCATGACGTTTGATACTGGGGTCTAAAACATTTCGGCCAAGTAACGAAGCCTTAGTCACCGAACCATCTCCCGGTTCCAATAATAACGCATCATAATCCACACCCTCGGTCGGCAAAGTGATTTCATCGGGGTGCATACGAATCATCGATTCGCCATTAACTTCTTCCACCACAATGCGAGCCGAGGTTAAAGTACAGCCGCCACCAAATACGGTGAGCTTAGGATGAACTTCCGGCAAAGGAACCGTTAAAGACCAAACAAAACGACGAGCTCGTTCCAGATGTTTTTCAAAATAGGCTTCTAAGGTGGCAAGGTAAGCTTTACCTTCTTCTTGGTTATCAAACTTTTCAATAATCCGTTGGCGTACTTTTGGATCAAAAATTGACCATTGAAATGCCCGCCAGATATTGACATCAAACAGATCACGATCAAGCACCTTACCTTCACTGGTCATTATCCAATCATTGAGTGGATGAGGAAATAACTGGTACAAACTCGGCATGGTGGCCAAGGTTTCAGTACCAATCCCTTTTAATCCTATTTTGACCCCTTCAATAAATAGATTAAGGGTTTTGACTGAGCCTAGATTGGGTGTTCCCAGAAGGATGACACGGCGAACACGCTCCCCACCATACATATTAATCTTGCTATCGAAATCATTGTCATTGAGCACATCCTGTTTGCCATAACGGATAAAGTAACGGGTGATGAGACCACCCATGCTATGAGCCACAATATCGACCTTAAGATCAGGATTGTCATAGTCGAGTCGGATCTGATCAACCAACTCGGCCAATTTACGCGCTGAAATTACATTGTCCTGTCGCCAGTCATAATGAAAGACGTAATAGTTCTTTTGTTTAGGGTTTACCTTTTCGCCTGCAGTCGCCAAGTGATAGCCACCGGTATCACCTAAGGTGCGAACGATTTTTCCGTAGAAATCTTTACCAACGGCACTGTCTGATATCTCATAAGCTTCAACATTATTCGCCATTGGATTGAGTGAGTCTGAATCGATATCAAACGCGATATCAGCATAATCATGTAGGAATAAACGACTAGCTGGCCCCGGCCACAGATCTTGATTGGTGTTGGTGTTGCGTAATTTACTGCCTAATACGCCATGGATAAAGATAACGGGGGGTTGATCGTCCACCATTTTACTTTCCATATACAGTCGGCTGAGATCAGGTGCAAAGACTTTGCTATTGGCAAAAATACCAGCAATAAAAACAGCGATTAAAATATAAGCAGCAAGCGCATATTTACTAAAGAGGAACAGCTTGAGAGTTCTGTAAGTAAAGCGAATCATAATGACTGTCTTTAAATGAAAGATGGGCTAGACGAAACTAAGTCTAAAAAGTTACAAATAGCAGTATAACCAGAGTTTGTTTACTTCGTCAGCTTTCACCTATTAAATAAGACATATCAAGCTGGCTGCCCCCCATGACTCTGCTTGATTCTCATATGTTTCTATTGATATGCATTCATTATTTTTTCGATTTCACCAGATTTGATCATTTTATGTATAACCACATCAAACGCTTTCTGAAACTCATGAGCATAGGGGTATTTCCCACTTTTGATAGCTGATTCTGAGTAGCCAATAGATACAGGGTTAGATCCAACAACAGGGCCCTTTATCAACTCGGAATGAACCTTGTCTCCATGTACACCAGATTCCAGAATATGCTTGAAGACATAGTCAAATTCTCGGTTTTCCATCAAGATGCAATCAAGGTGATCGTTAATGATCATTTTTATGAGGACATCAGCGTTTTTCACTTTATGGTAATCAATCTGACTTTTTATCACTGAAGCCTTTAATGCCACTCCTCCCCACTCATCAAAGCCAGCTAGGTTACCGATAACTAGCCTCCGATAATCTGCAGGCCAGTTAGGTCTGGGCTGTTTTAAAACCTCTTCGGTACACACCGAAATAATTGTCTCAGCATAGAAGGGTAGAGAATAAGGATAGAGATAAGGCCATGTACGACCATGGAAAAATGCTGGTATTAAAGCGAAACCTTTTCCTTCATCCATCATTTTCTTGCCTTTATTCCAAGGCACGGGTTCGATCGTAACGTTGAAGCCTTTCATCTTTGAAAATGCTATTCGAAGCACATCTATGTACATGCCTTTAGCATGACCGTTTTCAGAAAAGCTGAATGGTTGATACGCGTCATCCACATGGATCGTTACGTCAATGTCTTCCGCTGCCGAACTAAAAGGAATGAAGAGTAAAAATAAGACTAAAAAATTGATGTTCATATGTACTCCTTTTGATTGAATTTCAAAGAAGCAGAACAGTGATGTGAGGCCATTGACCTCGAGTAATCATTATAGAAGACTAGCGATATAATTTCTGGCGAAAATGAGCTTTATCGCAAGTATTAAATGTTATTTAAGATGCGACAGATAGGAGATGTCAAAGAAACCGCATGCAGCAGCAATATAACCAGAGTTTGTTTTATCGCCTATAGGGGATATGCTTTGATTATTTACATCTGCAATCTGGAAAACCGCAATGGTGATGAAAACATTTCGAGGACACACACCACAACTAGGCCAACGTGTCTGGGTCGATGACACTGCCAGTATTATAGGGGATGTCACCATCGGTGATGACAGCTCTATCTGGCCTTTGGTCTCTATTCGGGGGGATATGCATCATATTCGTATCGGCGCTCGCACCAGCATTCAAGATAACTCCTGTCTCCACATCACCCATGCCAGTGACTATAAACCAGCAGGCCATCCCTTAGAAATTGGTGATGACGTTACCGTAGGGCATATGGTGATGTTGCATGGTTGCACCATAGGCCATCAGGTGCTGGTGGGCATGTCGTCAATCATTCTTGATGGAGCAGTGATTGAAGATAAAGTGCTAATCGGTGCTGGCTCATTAGTGCCACCGGGAAAAAGACTGGAAACAGGCTTTTTATATCACGGCTCGCCGGTTAAAAAAGTGCGAGCTCTGACCGAAGATGAACTGAATTATTTTCAATATGCAGGCAAAAACTATATTAAATTGAAAGATGAATATTTGGCAGAAGCGTCTACCAAATAAAACTACATCGCCTACAGCTTGTTTTCAAGATTTTTAAATTATAAAAACGCTACCCGATTACGGCCATTGCTCTTAGCTTGATAAAGCGCTTCATCGGCACGATGAAGCAGGGCAGCAAGCTGCTGGTCTTGTGATGACATAGCGCTTATACCTAAGCTGGCAGTCACATTAATATTGCCAAGCGGACTATCTATGGCCGTTATTTCAATGTCTTTACGTAATCTTTCTGCAAATGCCGTGGCTTCTTTCAAGCCTGTGCCCATCATGATGAAGGCAAACTCTTCGCCACCTATTCGGCCATGAATATCGGTTGAACGCAGGCGTTGTTTACTGATTTCTGCAATACGTTTGAGAACAGTATCACCCGCAGCATGACCTTTAGAATCGTTTACCTTTTTGAAATGGTCGATGTCTATCATCACCAGCGAAAGTGGTTGTTCGAGTCGCTTGGCTAGTTGAAATGCATTTTCCCCTCGCGAGAAGAAAAAACGACGATTACCAATACCGGTTAATTCATCTGTTTCAGCCATTGATACCGCTTCTTGATGTGCCTGTTCCAAGTCAGCCGTACGTGCCTGTACCTTCTCTTCCAGCAATAAGTTGGCGTCCTCAAGTGACTTGATCAGCTTTTCTTCAGACGCCCGTTTTTCTGCACGCAACACATTGACATGATCAATGAGTGCTAAACCAAGTAAGACCGTTTCAAGCAACAGCCCCATACGAGAGATCCATAACGTACCGTCACTCACCTCTAATATGCCTGACAAACGACCAATAAACACCAGCATCGATATTGTCCACACAGACCATGCAAGCACATACCAACGCGCATCAGTACGCTTCAGAACTTTCCATGCCCATAAGCCGATAATTGGCATGATGGCCAAGAGTAGACCTGTAAGTAATAAAAATTTTACAGATAGTTCGCGATAGCCCAGCAGATAAAAACAGATACTAGAAATGGCCAAACCAAGCAGAAACTTAAGCAACCAATCAGCACGAGGCATAGCTTGTTTGGTTTGCAAGAACACACGGTTAAATTGCACTGCAAAAATAAAGGCCAAGGCCGTAATCATTATATGTGCAGAGTCGGTTAGATAAGGCGAGTCATGCCAAATAAAGCGGTGCCCCAATCCTGTGTTAGCCAAAGAGTTAGCCAGCACAAAAATAACATAGCCTAAGTACCAATAATGTTCAGGCAAGCGCGTTGGAATATGAATTATGAGAATAAATAGAATGACAAATAAGCCAGCCCCAAATAAACAACCATAGAGGTAATAGGTTATTGAGCTGTGATCTTGAAAGGTTTTTTTATCCCAACTCCGCAGTGATAATTCAACCAGACCAATCTCATCATAGGCATAACGGATCACGATTTTTTCCTGCGACTGAGCAGGGGACGAAAAAGGAAAAGCAAATGATTCAGAAGAAATAGCACGCTGGTCAAACGGTCTTTTGTCACCGGTTAAAATCGTCGACACTTCACCATTGCCATTAATATGATAGAGATCAAGGTAATCGGTATGTGTGTAAATGGACTCCAAAACCCAGTCGATGGTCGAACTTGTTTGGTTATCAACATCGAGCATCACCCACCATGCCGATGACGTCATACCTTTTACGGTTTTATTTTTTTCCTGCTGTTGGAATTCAGCCCAGTCTTTTTCAAGGATGTCCTCAAGGGTTAACTCCCGACTAGGGTCTTCAATTACACTCGCGTTGCCCACCATAGGCAAGCCAGACATCTCTGGTGATAGTTGAAACTCAGCAAATGCTGGCGGCACCACTAACAAACATAAAGCCAACAATGCGAGTTGTCGTAAAGCGGGGAATCGGGAGATGAATTGAAACAAAATAACAGTTCTTCAGAGGTGAATTTAAAAACACCACACTTTATCAGGTTTTTAATGTCAGGGCCCAGCTGTGAAAAAGTTCGTCAGCTGACTGCCCCATTGATTTACCCAAGATACGTTTAATAACGAACTAGCTGTAACTTTTATCAACACTATTCGTCCACTATATGAACTTTACATATGGAGCATAGTTTATGAAACGATTTCTTGTACTACTGATGTTACTCATCCTATCTGCCACCAGTTTTGCCAAAACACCTGCTATTTATTCCGACCAAACTAAAGGGGCGATTCAAGGTGCTGATCCAGTGGCCTATTTTTCACTGACACCCGGTGCGAATGCAGTGATTGGCAATAAGGATATCAATGCTCAATGGAATGGGGCAACGTGGTATTTTGTTAGCAAAGAGAATCGTTTGAACTTCCTCGAAAACCCAGAAAAATATGCACCTCAATATGGTGGATATTGTGCTTTTGCAGTCTCACATGGTTTTATCAAAGCGACCAACCCTGATGCTTGGCACATTGTTGATGGCAAGCTTTATCTCAATTTGAGTAAAGATGTGCAAAAGAAGTGGCTTCATGATGTGCCTGGTAATATTCAACGGGCTGATGCCAACTGGCCGAAAGTGTTGAGATAACAGAGCTAAAGAGTAAAAGTAGTTTAATAAGTTTACAATCAATGACTCTGATCCTATTGATTTTCATTCCACTGTTGTTAACAGACTTGAGGTTTATAGAACTCAATGGCATTACTACTTAATACCCTATTAGCCGCTTCTGAATCAAAGGTATCAACGACAAGCAGTAAATCGTTATCACTATATGGCTTAGGTGCTCTCGTTGATGGGAGATCGGTGCCAAACATGAGAGAGTTAGGGTTGGCTGAATAAAGATCGTTGAGAGCAGTCTTAACGTCGAAACCGACACGACTAAATCCCGTTGCTTTGACATGAACCCCTTTTTCTACCAGTTTGAGCAGTGTTTTTAAACCAGACTTACTCAAGCCTAAATGATCAATGCTAACGGCAGGCAACTTAATCAGTGTGTCGTATAAACCAGAAAGCTCGCTAGCGTCAACGTATAACTCGACATGCCAGTTGGCAATTTCATACACTCGTTTTGCCAGAGAGGATAAATGAGCAATCTCCTCAGAGCCACCTCGTTTTAGATTAAACCGAACAGCTCGAACCCCACATTCATTTAATTGAATAATTTCATCGTCAGAGACAGTGGCAGGCAACTGAGTAACACCGACAAAAGCAGGGCCTAGCTTTTCTAAAGCAGCAATCAAATAACCTTGGTCAAAAGCTTGAAAAGAACCAGATACAATAGCGCCACCACACACATCATAGCCATTCACTTTTTCCAAATAGTCATTACAGGTGAATTCTTCAGGCATATAGCCATTGTTTGGAATAAGTGGAAATGTCTTGTCAATGATATGGAAGTGACTATCGAACAGCTGAAATTTATTAATCAAGTTAGCTACCCCCTTGATGCTTATCATCAAGCCCATTCAATGTACGAACTTTAGCCATTCGTTTGAGAATTTTGTGTGGGTTTTTAAACTTATATTCTTCCACTTCAATCGTAATCAAATCATCAGGGCTAAATACCTGCTGCAAGGCAACTAACCGGCCGTTACCTTCATACGCAACATAGGAATTATCGGATTGTTTAACAACCTTAATCGCTGAAACAGATGGTAAATACTCTGCCAAAACGGCTTGTGAGAAATGTTTGTGTTGGAGGAGGGCTTGTTTAACAGCCTTCAGTTTTTCAACTCTTTCATTGGTAGCCGCCACAGCATTTTCACGATCAATGGCATGTATTTGTTTCAAAGCAAACAAAGGCACAGATATAAATTCTGAATGTGTCCTTTTACGATGGATATCCAGCACTACCTTAGCTAACAAAGCATCCTTGGTTTCCAAATCCTTAAGCTCAGAAGATTTCCCAAGCAGATATTTTATAAAGGTAGTGATTTTATTAAGCATAGTTAAATAGTAATAGTAGGTTTTTACGCTGAGCCTAAATATCGTAAATAATTGTTATATATCAATCTAGATAATAGAGGAATAAAATAGGTACAAGAGCTTCAAAAGCAGAACGATACTAACCTATTTTGTTAAAGAACATAGGCTTAGTAAAAAACGCTTTCTCTGGAGACCAGTGTAATGAAAGATAAATACATTACTTCATTCCTATTGGTTTTTATATTCACACTGTTTGCTGCGGAACAAACATTTCCACAGAAATTACGCTATCAAACTCATGCTGATATCACACAACTTGCGGCTGATATAAGAGAACGCATTCACTTAACTGATGCAGAGAGTGACACACTAAAATCATTGCCCGTAATACAAGCTCGAGTCGGTGAGTATCCGCCACTTCATTTTAGTGAAGGAGGGCTGGCAAAAGGACTAGGTGTTGAATACATAACGCTCATCGCAGAAATATATGAGCTAAACCTTGAATTTATGACTATGCCCTATCTTGATTCGCTTGAATCAATGAAGACAAAAAATGACATTGACATTCAAGCTGGCTGGCACATCAACGAAGAGCGTAAAGAAATAGTCATTTTCTCCCAACCCTATGTAAAGAGCCCCTATGTAATTTTCAAGCGTATAGATAGCCCTAAAATATTAGGCATGGACGACCTGACTGATAAGAAGGTTGTCATTGAAAAGGGCTATGCACTACATAGTAATTTAGAAAAAAACTTCCCTAATCTCACACTGCACACAGTTAAGACCTCTACCCAAGCACTAGAAAGCCTTTCATCCGGTGAGTCCGACATTTATATAGGCAGTTTAATGGTTGGCTATTACCTCATTAAGAATCTGGGCCTTTCAAACATAGAAGTCACTGCACCCACTCAAATACCACCCAATGTGCTTCATATTGCCACGCGCAGAGGTTTACCAAAACTAGCGGCATTAATAGATAAAGTCATGTCTGCAATGACTGATGATGAGCATCGCGTCTTGAAAAATCATTGGCTCAATACTGAAGTAAAAGGCATGATTTCAACAAGAGACGTACTTCGATACTCATCAGTGGTGATAGCAATCATTTCGACCATGCTTGTAGTTACAGGCATATTTACTATCAGGCGTTTACGACGAGAAGTTACAACACGAAAGCTTGCCGAACAATCTCTTAGAAAGGCGCATGACTCGCTTGAGGAAGAGGTGGATAACAGAACGCGTGAACTGAGTGTGGCTTATGAAGAGCTAAAAATATCAAATGCCAAATTAGAAGACCTATCTGTTCATGACAGCACGACAGGTATTTCCAACAGGCGAAAATTCGACCAAACAATAATAATCGAATGGAATTACTCAACTAGAATGCAAAGCAATTTGTCATTGATCATGGTCGACATCGATTTTTTTAAGCAGTACAACGACAATTACGGACATCCTAAAGGTGATGAGTGTTTACGAAAAATAGCAACAATATTAGATTCAGCAGTCACACGAAAAACAGATCTCGTAGCGCGATATGGCGGCGAGGAATTTGTCATCTTGTTGCATGATACAAATCTTGAAGAAGCAACAAAAATAGCTGAAAGATGCCGTCGTTTAGTGAGTGAAAGCAATATCACTCATAACTACTCAAAAATTGCCGACCATGTAACAGTCAGCCTTGGTGTCAGCTCAATAACGCCGACACCTCAGGTTGAACCAGCAGTGCTAGTTAAGACTGCTGATACGCTCCTATACCAAGCTAAAGAAAATGGACGAAACAGGGTCGAAGTGTGTGAGGAAGAGGGCTAGGTTTACACTGCCCCAAAATATCCCAAAGATACGTTCAATAACGAACTAGTTGTAATTTTTATCAACACTATCTGTCCACTATATGAACTTTAATATATGGAGCATAGTTTATGAAACGATTTCTTGTACTACTGATGTTACTCACCCTATCTGCCACCAGTTTTGCCAAAACACCTGATGTTTATTCCGACCAAACTAAAGGGGCAATTCAAGGTGCTGATCCAGTGGCCTATTTCTCACTAACACCAGGTGCTAATGCAGTGATTGGCAATAAAGATATCAATGCTCAATGGAATGGGGCAACGTGGTATTTTGTTAGCAAAGATAATCGATTGATCTTCCTCGAAAACCCAGAAAAATATGCACCTAAATATGGTGGGTATTGTGCTTTTGCAGTCTCACATGGCTTTACCAAAACGACCAATCCTGATGCTTGGCACATTGTTGATGGCAAGCTTTATCTCAATTTGAGTAAAGATGTGCAAAAGAAGTGGCTTCGTGATGTGCCCGGCAATATTCAACGAGCTGATGCCAACTGGCCGAAAGTGTTGAGATAACAGAATAACTGGGCTCAGTGTGTAAATAGGAAATGAAGTAGTTTTTACACTGACCCCAAATATCTCTGACCCTAAATACTATATTAATCTATAATTCCATTCTAATTAGTTACTTAAACTCAATTACTTTGTCAGCCTGTTGAGTCAAACATATTTTCGAAATCAGGGTTAAGCTGTTTCATACAAGCTTCGGCCTGTTGGTTAATTTCGTGGTTACTCTTCTCTATTTTGCTTACATATTTTTGAGTGACAAAAATCTCTGGAACTACCACTGATGAAGTGGAGTATTTACCTGTAAATCCGGTCATATTGGCATTACTTAGGAGCTCTACTTTTTCTTTAGTGGATAGTATATTTGAACCTTCACAATGAAAACCAATAGGTGTACATCTGCACTTGGATGTTGTTCGATATGAGCCAATAGTCTCTTCAGTAGGCAGTAATATAGTCGCTTCATCTACATGTCCAGTGATAGATGAATCAGGGTGATGAGCTCCATAAACTATTGCAGCAATATTAGTATCAAAAGGGTTTGAAATAAACCATGTCACAGCTCTATATGAACTCAAAAATAATACAATTTTCTTTGGGCTCTCCTCTATATTGAGGATAACGGGTTGGCTTTTGTTTGAACTTTCATAAATACCTACATAGTGTATGTCGTATTTTCCCAAGAGGCTTTCATCTAGCCTACTTTTAACTGCACTCAGTGATATAGGCATTACTTCTTCGGAGAATGTAAGAGAGAAGTCTGTTGTATGCCAATTATTTATGAATTCTACTTCAACTTTATGAGGCCCCTTTTTAAGGGCTACTAAAACCTCTGTATTGGCACCTTGCTCATAAACAATAGCCCCATCAATGATCAGTCTTGACTTTGAGCGACTTTGTTCCATGTTGAACTTTATTATTTTGTTTTTTGAAAGGTGAATATTTCCGACCCAATAAGCTCCGAAATCCTGTGAGTGTATATTGTGAAAGTCGCTCCAAGAGTATTTTACTTTTATGTTGTCAACAATTTGTTTTTTTATGATTTTATCAGGCCTATCTGTATTAATGTAATAGGCAGAAAAGCCCATTTGGGGTATTTCACCAGATGGGTTTAATTGTGCTCCCCATGTGTTTTTGGCTTTTGGATAGTCTTGTAGTTTTCCTATTGTTTTGGGAACTGACTTTTTTGAACCGGCTTTTTGCAGATTGTTATCTTTCTTATAAGCCTTATCGGCATTAACACAGTCAAGAAGATACCCGTAGTTAAAGAAAGCTTTTTTATAGGCGCATAAAGAAAGGTAGTTGTTGTTGTCAGACTTCCCATAAATTTCAAGAGCAGTAAGGTCTGTTGGGTAACTGTCATTAAGCTGAAAATACCGATCTATGCTCGAAATAACTTTTCTAGAAAAGCCACCTCTATTTTTTTGTTTATTTTTTTTACTATCGTATTCACTCTTGTATATTACTTTTAGAGTTGCCCGTTCTTTAATTGAGTCTGTTGCTGTTTTAGTATTAAGGTAATTTGATTCGATGGTATCGAATTTTTTTTCAGCAGTTTCTATGTTATCTGCTTTCCAGTCTTTGATGGCTTCGTTCAATAGAACCCGAGCTTCTTTTTCGGAGTTATCACATGCCGATACACTAAAAATACATAAAGATATGACCAAAATCTTTTTTAAGGGAATTAAGTTAAAAGTTCCTTTTTTCATTTTTATTCCATAAGTTGATATAAATTTAATGAATAATAATATCTCTACATTTTGATGAAACAAATCAAATTTAGAAGTATTATCCCTAATTTCTTCAATAATGATTCACAGTATTATTTTACTAGGCTGCAGAATAACACGTTGCATTGCTAGTGAGTATTGATGCATTTATATCTAATGTCGGTATAGTTTATGGTCATATATTATTAAGCTAATAATCACAAATAGGGATAGAGCCAAACATGCTCAAGGTTGTATACAGTAACGATATGGTGCAGTTGGCTGCACAGCTTGCTGACATACAACTAAGCGATCCGTTGCCGCCGTTAGCCTCTGAAACAGTCATTGTGCAAAGTAATGAGTTGGCGCGGTGGTTATCGTTGTTTCTTGCTCAACATCATGGCATTGCTAGCAATATTGAGTTTCCTTATCCGTCGGCTTATATCTGGGCTTTGTTTCGTCGGGTGTTGCCGGGTGTGCCTAAACAATCTCCATTTTCAACTGATGCCATGGCATGGCGGATCTTTGAGTGTTTGCCTGAGAGTCGTAAGCTTGCCAAGTTTGAGGCGATTAATGCTTATTTAGGTGGGAAGGATGATCCGCTGAAACGTTATGCCATTTCTCATCGTATTGCTGATACCTTTGACCAATATTTAATGTATCGCCCTGATTGGTTACGTGATTGGGAGGCGGGCAGTTCACCCCATTGGCAAGCCATCTTGTGGCAGCAGATAACGGCGAGTGATGAACCTGCAATGCATCGAGCCAATTTATTGCAGCAGTTGCATGAGTATTTAACAATAACCGATGTTCGACCCTCTGGTTTGCCAGAACGTTTAGCGATTATCGGTGTGTCGGCGATGCCACCGGTGTATTTGCAGTTGTTTGAGTTGATGGCGAAACACTGTGATATCACGATGTATTTCCTTTCACCCAGTGAAGATTACTGGGGCGACTTAATCGATGAAAAACAAAAGACCAAGCAATTGTCCCTATTGGATGATGAGGACGGTGATTATTTCAATACTGGCCATCCGTTGTTAGCCAGTTTAGGCAAACAAGGGCAGGAGTTGTTTGAGCAGTTGCAAGACTGTGAACATGAGCAACATCATGTTTATGTGCCACCTGAGCAAGACAGTCTATTGGGCCACTTGCAGCATGATATTTTTTCGCTGGCTGATCCGGAGTTGTTAAAAGACAAAACCAGCATTGCGCCGGATGATAATTCGATTATGGTGCATAGCTGCCATAGTGCGATGCGTGAAATTGAAATATTACACGATCAGTTATTAGCTTTGTTTGAGCAAAACTCTGAGTTATCACCGACCGATGTGGTGGTGATGACGCCCGATGTGGAAATCTATGCACCGTGGATAGATGCGGTGTTTGCCCGCATAGATAAAGGCGAGGGTAGTGAACATAACATCCCTTATGGCATTGCAGATTGTGGTGTGCGTTATCAAAGCCCGGTACTCAATGCCTTTATGAGTTTGTTGAGTTTGCCGCAATCTCGTTTTGATGTGGAAACGGTGTTGGCTTTGTTGGAATGTCAGGCGATTCAACATCGCTTTGGTTTAGATGATGAGGCGCTGAGTTTAATTCGTCGTTGGCTGGGCGAAACCCAAACTCGTTGGGCACTAAATGCTAAAGATAAAGCTGCCTTTGATGTGCCTGAAACTGCGAACAATACATGGCGAGCAGGCTTGGACCGTTTGTTGTTAGGTTATGCCATGCCGATGACTGAGCAGTCAAAAGACTTACGTTTATTTGAAGACCAGTTGGCCTTTGATGGCATCAGTGGTGAACGTGCTAGCACTATGGCACAGCTGTGTTCATTTATTGATAGTTTGGATTTGATTCGCAAAAAGTTAACAAAGCCACGCACAGCTCAGCAATGGCAAGCTGAGTTAAATGATATGTTGGAATATTTGTTTTTGCCGGTAGGGTTTGACAGCAAAGACGAAGCAGAATTGATGTTGATTCGTCAGACTTTGGATAAGTTAGTTGAAACCACTGAGCTTGCCGAGTTTGAACAGAAAATATCCTTAGCCTTGGTGAAAGAGTGGCTGAATGGCCATTTGGATACCAGTCAAACCATCAGCCGGTTCATGGGCCATGGTGTGACCTTTTGTGGCATGGTGCCGATGCGGAGTATTCCTTTCCAAGTTGTGTGTTTGATTGGCATGAATGACGATAGTTATCCACGCCGTCAGCCGACCCAAGGGTTTGATTTATTGTCATCTGATTTCCGAATTGGTGATCGTTCTCGTCGTGATGATGATCGTTATCTGTTTTTAGAAGCCTTATTGTCCTGTCGCCAGCATTTATATTTAAGTTATGTCGGGGCGAGCATTCATGATAATGCTGCGATCCCACCATCGGTATTAGTCAGTGATTTACGTGATGTATTACGCCAGAGTTATCAAACTGTTGATGGTGAAGATTTGTGGCCGCAGTTATTAACCGAACATCCTTTGCAGGCCTTTAGTTCACGTTATTTTGATGGGGCCGATGCCAAGTTATTTAGCTTTGCTCAAGCACAATGTCCACCGACAGAACAGACACAGGAAGGAAGTTGGTTTGAAGATGCCCTGCCAGAAGCCGATGAAACATGGCGGCACATTAGTCTGATTCAGCTGATTAACTTTTTCAGACATCCAGCACGTTATTTATTGCGTGAGCGTTTGGGCATTCGTTTAGAAATGACCGACGAGCAACTTGAAACACGAGAACCATTTGAATTAGATGGTCTGCAAGCATGGCAGTTACGTCAGCAGTTATTAAACTCACGTTTAAATAAAACGGTGTTGGCAGAGATGTTGCCCTTAGTGCAAGCGACTGGGGTATTGCCACAAGGTGTAATGGGCGAGCAGATCTTTGATGCCCAAGTCGATAAGGTCAATATCTTTGCTGATAAGTTAATGCCGAGTTATCCATCAGACTTTCATGAAGCTGAAACCTTTGAACTGAAACTAGGCGAGTTCACTTTAACTGGTCATTTAGAACAATTATTTGATGGTGGTTTGTTTCAATATCGCATGGCGAAAACCAAAGGCCATGATCTGTTGAGTTTGTGGTTACAGCATTTGGTATTGAATTGTGTTGCCCCTGACGGTGTGGCTAAAAGTAGTCAGCTGTTTACCGAAGATAATGAATATCAACTGAATCCTGTTGCGAATGCTGCTGAGTTATTACAGCCTATGTTGGACTTATATTGGCAGGGCTTGCATCAACCGGTGTCATATTTTTCCAATACCAGTTTTGCCTTTGCAAAAGCCACATTGAATGGTGGCCGAGCAGTACCTGATAATGCAATGTTAGCCGCATGGAGTGGCAACCAATTTATGAATGGTGAAGCCGATGATTTATATCACCAACAGATCTATCAAACCTCGCCATTGAATGATGAGTTTAAAGCGTTAGCGTTGAACGTGTTCCAACCACTGTATGAACATTTAGCAGGAGGGAAACTGTAATGTCGTTTGATGCTCAAACAGTTTCCTTAGCAGGAACGAACCTAATTGAAGCCAGTGCCGGTACAGGTAAAACTTATACCTTGGCGGAGCTATATCTAAGGCTTGTATTGGAACAGGATCTGAACGTCGATCAGATTTTGGTGGTGACGTATACCCGAGCTGCAACGGAAGAATTACGTGATCGCTTACGCCAAAAGCTGGTGGATAAACGTGATGAGTTGTTAGCAGAACCAGAGTTAAACCAGAAAGACTTTTATAAACTCACCTTGGCGATTCAGAGTTTTGACCAAGCAGCGATTTATACCATTCATGGTTTTTGCCAAAGGGTATTAACGGACTTTGCCTTTGAAAGTGGCCTGCCGTTTGAAGTTGATTTGATTGGTGATGAACGTGAGATCTTGCAGGCGGTGACCGATGATTTCTGGCGTCGTGAAATCACTTTGGCCGACCAGAAATTGTCTGCCTATTTATTAGCTCGACGTGAAAGCCCTGAAACCTTATTACGTTCTGTACGTAGTTTGATTGGAAAGCCGTATCTGCATTATTTGCCGATGCCTGATATTGATATTAATCGTTTTCAAGAGACTTTGAATAAGCAGTTTGATCAGGTTAAAACTTTGTGGGAGCAAGAGCAGGATGATGTTATTACTGCTTTACAGAACAAAGACTTATTAAACGGAAATAAATACCGAAAAGCCAGTGTCGAAAAATGGCTAATGCAGTTAATGGCGATGTTGGAGTTAGATACAGCACCCGCCACGATATTTGAAAACTTCGATCGTTTTACTACGGGCAAACTTGAAGATGCATTGAAGAAGGATCAGCTTTTGCCGGAGTTACAATTCTGGCCAGCGTGCGAGCATTTATTAGATGCCAACCAACAACTGCAAACAGCACGAAATATTCAGTTACAAAACCTGCGTTTGGCTTTGTTGAGTTTTATCCATGACAAAGTGCCTGAGCAAAAACAGCAGCAACAAGTACAGTCGTATGATGATTTGTTAACCAATTTGGAACAGGCGCTGACGGCTGAACATGGCGACTTATTGATTGAACAATTGCAGCAACAGTATCAAGCGGCCTTGATTGATGAGTTTCAAGATACCGATCCGGTGCAATACGATAGCTTTAGACGTATCTATGCTCATAGTGGTTTGCCGACTTTTTATGTTGGAGACCCGAAACAGGCGATTTATAGTTTCCGTGGCGCGGATATCTTTACCTATTTAAAAGCCAAAGCTGCTACTGATCATGAACATACATTAAGCACAAACTGGCGTTCACATCCTGATTTAGTATTAGCCGTTAATAAATTGTTTGAGCAACAAGAACAGCCGTTTATTTATCAAGACATTCCCTTTGTGCCTGTTGGTGCTGCACGTGAGCCAGAAGTAGTATTAAAGATAGCTGAAGTTGAACAAGCGGCCTTGCAAATAAAATGGACTGCCAGTGAAAAAATCTTAGCTAAAAAAGATATGACCCAGCTGGCGGCTAACTCAACCGCTGATGATATTGCACAATTATTAAACCTAGCTGAGCAAGGGCAGGCGACCTTAAAAGAAGATGATGAAGACCGTGAACTGTCGGGTGGTGATATAGCAGTATTAGTCAGGAATCATCGTCAAGCCCATGCAGTGCAACAATGCCTTCAACTCCGAGGCATTAATAGTGTGCAACAAGGTCGTGAGAATGTATTTGCCTCACATGAAGCGTTGATGCTGGAGCGATTATTGTTGGCGGTGGCTGAGCCTAATAATGATAGTCGTATTGCCACAGCTTTAATCACGCCGTTATTTGGCATTCAAGCAGCAGCGTTAAACGACTTGCAGCAACAAGAACAAGCGTGGCTGACTTACATTGATTTCTTCCATGAGTTACATCAGTTATGGATGCAACAAGGTTTTATGACCATGTTCCGTCATTTGATGGTCAATAAGTCTGTGCAACAACGTTTGCTCAATGAGATTAACGGCGAGCGCCCATTAACCAACTTATATCATTTGGCTGAGTTGATTCAGGATTATTGTAGTCGGCAGAAAAGTGCGATTGAAGCGGTATTAAATTGGTTGGCTGACCACCGTATATCACTGGACGGTGATGATGAAACCTCACAGCTACGACTCGAGAGTGATGAGCAGTTAGTTAAGATCATTACCATTCACAAAAGTAAGGGCTTGGAATATCCCATCGTATTTTGTCCATTTTTGTGGGATGTAAATTTACGTGCTGCCGATGATGAGCTTATTCGTTTTCATAATGTTGAGCAGGATAATGCAGCACAAGTTGCCTTTGTTGAACCCGCATTAAGTCAGGCCAAAGAGGCGGTGGCGGTTGAGGAACGGGCAGAAGATCTACGTTTGTTGTATGTGGCATTAACAAGGGCGCGAGAGCGTTGCATTATTCACTGGGCTGCCGTCAAAGGCGTGAATGATTCGGCCTTATTTAGTTTGTTGCACCCTGAAAGGATCGGCATTGAAGCTGATGTGATGACGGCTGATTTACACACATTGGCAGCTGCTAATAATGATGTGATTTCAGTGCAGGATTTAGCTGAATCAAACCGGCAGAGTTTAAACACGGTGCAAGATGATGAGCTTAATTTATCAGCGCGTGAGTTCAAAGGGTATATTCATCGACCTTGGCGCATTGGTAGCTTTAGTGCGTTGACGTCAGGACATGATGCCGAGTTACCTGATTATGATGCTCAGAGTTTAACTGACATTGAAATTCAGCCTGTACGCGTTAAGATCGCAACTCAAGATCGTTTTGGTTTTCCTCGTGGTGCACAGGCCGGTACGTGTTTGCATAGTATTTTTGAAGTCTGGAATTTTAAAACGGATGACCCAAGGGGTGATCAGGCGGCGATGAAAGCATTAGTTTCACGAACCTTAATTCAATATGGCTTTGATGAGGAATGGACGCCTGTAGTTTGTCAGTGGTTGAGTGAAGTGGTGAATACGCAGTTGTCGACTTCAGATAACTTCCGTTTAACAGATTTAGCACCTGCTCAACGTTTGGATGAAATGGCCTTTTATTTTCCAGTTGCTGATTTATCCGTCAGACAATTGCAGCGGCAGTTATTTCCTTATCTGGCTGATGATCATGTTTTGGCTACCGTACTTAATCGTTTGGACTTTTATAACCTTAGCGGGTTTATGAAAGGCTTTATCGATTTAGTCTATGAACATCAGGGTCGTTATTATGTGGTGGATTATAAGTCTAACTTCTTAGGTAGCGAACAAGCTGACTATAATCAAACTCAACTTGATGAAGCGATGATTTCTCATGATTATCCTTTGCAATATTTGATTTATAGTTTGGCTTTGCACCGTTACTTGAAATTACGTTTGCCTGATTATGATCCTGAGCAGCATTTGGGTGGCGTTTATTATTTATTCCTGCGAGGTATGAAACCTGAGTGGGGCCAAACAGGTGTGTTTGCAGATCGTCCGAGCATTGATTTATTAATGGCTTTTGATGCTTATCTGCAAGGAGTTGCAGATGAGTAAAGTCATGAAGACTTTAAAGCATGCTGGTTTTAGTGAATTGGCTTGTCAGTTTGCAGCTTATATCGAGCGTGTTGATAACTCAGAAGATGAGTTGGTGGCTATTACGGCTGGCTTATTGAGTGAAGCGGTGGCACAAGGTCATGTGTGTTTAAACCTACTACGTATGGATGCCTTGTACGAGAAAGTTATGGGCTTTATACCAGAACATTTAGATGAATGGCTGACACGATTACAGAAAAGCAATGTAGTAGGTAAAGACGGTGATTACCGACCGCTAATTTTGAACGATGATGGTCTGTTATATCTGTATCGTCATTGGCAGGATGAAAAACTTGTGGCTCATGCCATTCAACGAAGATGTCAGACGATTGCGTTAAAAGACGAACAGCAATTAAAACAAGACTTTGAACAATGGCCAAACCAAGTTGAGGGTGTAGATTGGCAGAAAGTTGCTGTGTTGATGGCACTCACACGACAATTTAGTGTGATTTCTGGTGGCCCAGGCACCGGTAAAACCACGATTGTTTTACGTATATTAACGAGCTTAAAAAATCAGCAAGCTAGTTGTCGTATTGCTTTAGCTGCTCCCACAGGAAAAGCTGCCGCTCGCTTGCAACAAGCGACTGAAAATAATGATAATTCCGTAGAAGCTAAAACCTTGCATCGTTTATTGGGTATTTCGCCAAACAATGAGCAGGGACGTTATAACAGCGACCGGCCATTACCTTATGATGTGATTATTGTGGATGAAGCATCGATGATCGATATCAGTTTGATGGCGAAGTTATTACGAGCAATGTCATTAAAAACACGTTTGGTTTTATTGGGCGATAGTCAGCAGTTAGCCTCGGTCGAATCTGGTGCGGTGCTAGCAAATTTGTGTCAGCAACAGATGATGTTTGATCATGATTTTGCAGAGCTGTTGGATAAAGTGGCTGGCATTAACTTAGGTGAAATTGTTGTAAGTTCCACGCCATCAGTATTGCTTAATAGTGTGGTGCAGTTGCAGCATAGTTACCGTTTTGATCAACATAGTTTAATTGGCCGGTTGGCAAAAATGGTGCAGATGGGTGATAAAGCTGCCGTAATTAGTGAGTTGAAACAAGCTTCTCCAGTAGCATTGTTAGCTACCGATGTTGATAGCATGTTGAAAACAGCGGTTGAGGGTTACCGAGCTTATTTTGAGGCGATTAGTTCAACGGCAGATGTTAAAACGTGTCTTAAAGCCTTTGATCAGTTTCGGGTGTTATGTGCTTTAAAACTGGGGCCGCAATCGGTGGCAGCAGTTAATATTTTGCTAGAAAAACATTTGAAGATTAAAGGTTGGCGTAGCCAGAATGATTTCTATCATGGACGGCCGATTATGGTGGTACAAAATGATTATCGCCAACAGTTGTTTAATGGTGATATTGGTTTGGTATTGCGAGATGAAATGGGGGTGTTGCAGGTCTATTTCTTGTTCGATACTACGATGAGAACTGTGCCAATAACACGATTACCTGCCCATGAAACGGCATTTGCTATGACGGTGCATAAAAGTCAGGGTAGTGAGTTTGATAATGTGTGTGTATTGTTGCCGGATGAAGACAGTGCCGTGTTGACCCGAGAGTTACTCTATACCGCCATTACTCGTGCCAAAAAACAGGTGATGATTATGGCGACTGAAGATATTATTTTTTCTACCGTGGTCCGAATGCATCAGCGTGAAACAGGGCTGGCGGATGAGTTATTAAACCATGGATAACGCTAGTCCCTGAGTACAGAGATTCATGTGTCGGAGGAAGCGCGTTTCTATGTTTGAATGTTGCTTAGCGGCACTTACATCAAGTATTTCTGTAATACCTCGCTTAGAACAGTAAAGTTTATGGGTTTGGTAATATAAACATCAAAGAGACCGGCCGCTTGGTTTATATCACTCTTCATAGCGGCAGCAGTGATGGCGATGATAGGCAAATCTTTAAACTTAGGATCTTCACGTAAATTTTGAGTGAGGTCTTTACCATTTTGTCCGGGTAGGTGGATATCCATTAAGATAAGATCAAATTGCTTTTCAGCTAAGATCTCTAAGGCCACCTCAGCTGATTCTGCAATTTCTAAGGTCAGTTGCTCATTCCATTTTTCAAAATAAGATTGCATCAGCATTCTATTGGCTGGGTTATCTTCAACGTAGAGAATGTGTTTGACTTGAGGCATGGCTTTTCCATTATTCAAGAGATCGGGAATCTTATTATCTGCGGAATGATCAGCGTGAAGGTGTTGTGGAATGGCTGAAGTAGCTACATCTGACATGGCTAATTCAAACCAGAATGTTGAACCTTGCCCTTCCACACTATCAAAGCCGATAGAGCCACCCATTAAGTCAACAAGGTCTTTAGTAACCACTAGGCCTATGCCAGTGCCTTCGATCGTTGAGACTTCTTGACCGAGGCGGTTAAAGGCATCAAAGACATGATGCTTTTGATCGTCACGTATACCAATACCAGTATCGATTACCTTAACTCGAATTTGGTTTCTGTCAGCTAAGCACCAATCGAGACTCACTGAGCCACCAACGTGGTTATATTTGATTGCATTGCTGATTAGATTTAATAACACCTGTTCTAGCTTGGTGTAGTCTGCAATTACTGTGACATCTAAATCAGATAAAACATGAAGTTCAATTTGTGCTTTTTCTGCGATAGTGCTCACTAAAGAAAGCGTTGTACCAATAAGCGAAGATAGGTTAATCATCTCAATTGATAACTCGGTTTTACCTGCCTCGATGGAAGACAGTTCAAGCACTTGATTTATCAAGGCTAATAGGTGTTTCCCACTGTCTACGATAAAGTGCATATTGTCTTTTTGAGTATTAGTCAGCGGTGAATTGGTATCACTTTCTAATAATTGACTAAAACCGAGGATAGCATTGAGTGGGGTACGTAACTCATGACTCATCGAGGATAGGAATTCTGATTTTGCTCTGTTGGCTTCTTCGGCATTGGCTTTCTCATCGACCAACGCTTTACGAGATTGTTCATTGGCAATGGCCAAGCCAAGTATTTGACCGATATTGGTCAACACTTTTAAGTAGACAGGACTTTGCGTGCTGTCTGTAATTAGATATAACACCAAAATCCCTAAGAACTTGTCCGCATATTTAAGTGGAACAATATATTGATTGTGGGTTATTACCGGATCATAAATAAATTCATATTCATAATCGGTAAGACAATCTTCAGGTAGATCGCCATATTTGGCGTATAACTGCAATGTTTTATCGGTCTCCGATAAGATAAAGACCCCGGCTCGTTGCTGTACCTGTAGCCCTTTAAACTCACAAATAATGGCCAAAACTTGTTCAAGTAAACCATCAAGCGAGGAAGGATGTTGTAATGTTTCAGAAACTTGGGCTCGCAGCTCCAGTTCTATTTTGGAGGTTGATAGCTCTCTGGTTGCCTTATTGAATAAACCAACAAGCAGGCCTAATTCACCTTTGTCAGCGGTGTTGATCTCTGTTGCCTCAACAACATTGCTGTCACTTGCAGAGAGTTGCGATGTAATGTCAGTGACACGTTTGATAAAAAGCAGGTGGATGAACAAATAGATTATGCCAATTACCAGCGCGGCCATGATTACTAAAGGCCATAATAGTTTAGCTACACCCTGACTCACGGCTGAGGTAATTTGTGAGTAGGGCATGACCGTCACAACTTTCCAATGTGTTTCTGGCATATTAATGATGGAGATAAAACTATCTTCATTTACAAAAGGAGCTGCGGCAACTTTAAAATTACTAGTTTGCAGGGATAAGGTTGGCAGGTTAACTTTTGGCAGTTGGATGATCGCTGAAATGAGTTTTGCTTCGTCTTCGGATATTTGATAACTATTATCAGCGATTTTAGTTTGTATCTGTTCATCGAAGAATGCAGTTTTTTCGCCGAGTAAACTGTCACTGGTTAATTGCTCAATGGCATCGGTAATAGCGCTAAAAGAAGGGCTATTACTGGTGAGCTCAGCTAGGCTGGCATAATCGTCATCAATAGTCGGTATTCTTTTAATCAGTTTAGATATTAGTTTGCCATTGCGATCAACGACAAAGGTATAACCACCGACTCCACTGGCCCATGATTTCACCAGCTTATCTAAACCCGATAAATTCATATCAACCGTCGACACGCCATAAAACTGTTCTTGCTTGAAGATAGGAACAGTAACGGTCACCATTGGCTCAAGTGAGTAGGGATCGATATAAGAGCCCGACCACATTAGATCACCTTCGGATTGAAATGTTGAAGGCACATACCATGCTTCATGGTGATAACCATTGCCATCAGGATCGTTGTAATCATTAAAAAACTGCAGGTCGCGCCTTTCATCTTTACCCCAGAAAAAACTATTTCGTTCTTTCTCAGGATCAAATTGATAGGGTTCAGGCCAAATGCCACCACCGGCCAGCAAATGCTGGCTGGGTGCATCGTTGAATAAATTTTTGAATACGATGTGGTAGAGCTGATTATCGCTTGGCAATGAGCTGGCGGCACTGGCCATGGCATAGGCAAGCGAACTGGCCACGGTCGTTTTGTGTTGAAGATCTTCTACGATGGCACGATTAGAAAGTTCTATGCGTTGCCATTCTCGTTGTTCTAAGGTTTTCCGAGCTTCTGTTTGGATTAATAATGAGGCTAAGACTAAAAAGATAACTAAGCAAATAACAAATACGAGGGGGAGCCGAAACTGAAGTTTATTCCACCAACGGGGGATATAACTAAGAGGCATAATAATTAAAACTCCATTTCCAAACAGTATTTAGGTTTAGATCCACAATCTCGCCATACAATGGCTTCAGTTACTTAATAATACTACTAGACCTTACACGAAAGATAGGGGGGGATTTCAACGATAACATAGGAGTATCAGTCACATTGGCGTAGAATATCTGCGAAATAGAAGAGGAGATGATCATGTTGGATGCAACAAAAATTGAAGAAATGGTGCAGAGTTTTACGAATGCATTGCCACCCGGTTTGACAGCGATTCAAGCTGACATCGAAAAGAATGTGCGTGCTGCTCTATCAGCCACCTTCGCCAAATTGGATTTGGTCACCCGGGAAGAGTTTGATGTGCAAACACAAGTCTTGCTTCGCACCCGTGAAAAATTAGAAGCCCTAGAGCAACGTGTCGTTGATCTAGAGAAGTAAAATGGGTACAGCGAGTCGCTGATCTAGAGAAGTAAAATGGGCACTGCGAGTTACTGGTTTAGAGAAGTAATTTAATAAGAAACTATATTAAGAGCAAGAAACGAAATATGTCTGAATTTAACAATGTAACCATCACCCGTGAAGCCAATGTTTATTTTGATGGTAAGGTCACTAGCCGTACGGTTACCTTTGACAATGGCACAACAAAATCGTTGGGTATTATGATGCCCGGTGACTACACCTTTGGTACAGCCAAAGCTGAATTGATGGAAATCATGGCTGGTGAGCTAACGTACCGTATAGACGGCACAGAAGAATGGCTTGCTATTAAAGGTGGTGAATCTTTTAATGTACCCGCTGATTCATCATTTGATTTAAAAGTGACACAACTGGCAGATTACTGCTGTTCTTATCTGGACTAAAATTTGAACTAACACGATGAAACCAAGGATGGTTATGAATGAATATAGCAACGGTTTATAGCCGAGCAATAACTGGTATTAACGCACAGCCTGTAACAGTTGAAGTCCATATTTCAAACGGACTGCCACAGCTTTCTATTGTTGGGTATATTAAACCTAATTTATTTATAGTCGATAAGCTTTAATTAAGTACAGCCATATATCAGGTCTAGATGACCGGTTGAGGCCGCCACCCAAAGCGGACATTGATTAATTCGTGAAAAGTTGGGAAATATATCACCCACTACATATGAGGAAAACCACCTGAAAACTGCTTAATTTCATGTACTGATTTTGTTGACCGTTACAACTTATTTCAACGTCACATTAGAAGCTCCAATCCCAGCAGTAGCATTTTTTGGCAAAAGTATTATTAGGTTTTGTAGGTTTGCGTCGTAGAGTTAAAAATCAAACGTAGCTTAAGCGAAATCTCAAAGAACAATAACAAGGCACCTACGGGTGCCTTGTTTGTTTTAGATGTTTGATTTTAGTAATGATGGCACCATAAATAAACCGAGATAGTGGTTTTAAATTAATGGCCAAAAGGCGTGAGCAATAATTGAGGTGAGGGCTAAATTACACAAAGAACTGTCTAGTACCAAAGTACAGTATCTATTTATTCCTCATATATATAATGTGTTCATTGTCAAAGACAAGGAAGCTGTATCTCACAAGGGCGTGAATAACAAAAATAATAACTCTTGAGGGGACGAAAATGGCTACAGAAGTTGGCATAATAAAAACGCTTATCGGAACAGCCGTCGCAACAGCAACAGACGGTTCGCAACGGACCTTGCAAGCAGGTGACCGTGTTTATCAGGATGAAGTGATTTCAACCGGTGCTGCTGGCGCTGTTGAAGTTGAATTCACTGACGGTTCTGTTATGACTCTAGGTCGTAGCTCACAATCAATTCTAGATATTGATGTATTTAACCCACAAGATGTAGCCCAAGCTCCTGAAGATGTTGACAGTGAGGTTGACGCATTACAACAAGCATTATTAGACGGCGCTGACCCTAGCCAAGTTGCCGATGCAACCGCAGCCGGTGCAGGTACAGCTGGCGGTAATGAAGGTACTGAATTTGTTCAAGTTATTCACGAAGCACCAGAAGTAACACCTGAATCAGGTTTTGATACCACAGGTATTACGGTTGAATTTGACGACGGCCGTGTTGAAGAAGTCTTTGATGACACACCAACAGCCGGTATTACCACTGTATTGCTTGATGAAGATGATCTAGGTGAGCGACAAGAACAAGAATTATTTGAAGATTACGCAGCGTTAGAAGATGCCTTTGAAACCTCCACCGGTTTTGAAGCGGATCGCGCTTATGCACAAGGTGTTGATGACGAAGCTGAAGGTGATGACTTACCGCCGGGCGCGTTGACTGTTTTATCCGGCACATTAAATGCGGACTTCGGCAATGATGGCCCAGGCGATATTGTCTTTAATGCTGAGGCGACACAACCTGCCGGTTTAACCTCTGGCGGTGAAGATATCCAATATTGGGTATCAGATGATGGTCATTCATTAGTCGGTTATGTGATAAAAGAATCTGACTACTCGTTGAAATCTATCTCTTTAGATCAAACACCCCCAACATCTGAATATGCTGAGATTATTTTTACCGCAGAGTTGACTAATGTTGATACTGGCGAATTCCGCGTGGCCTTATATGGTCCCGTTGATCATCCAGATGGTGCAACGGAAGATAATTTATTTGTAAATTTAGGCTTCACGATTTCTGATTTTGATGGTGATACCGCAGCCGGTGCATTACGTTTAGATATCGATGATGATAGCCCAATTATTGATGAGAACCAGCATCAAGGTGAAGGCGAAGACTTAACTGCTGATGAAGATGATATTGATGGCCGAGGCAATGATGATTATGCCCCCGGCGATGATGACAGTAATAATTACCAATGGTTACCGTTAAACTTTGGTGCGGACGGTCCTGCTGCCGATGATCCAGTTGCACTGAGTCCCGAAGGTATTGTTGACCAATATGGCAATGCCTTAACGTCAAATGGTGTTGAGATTCAATACACCTGGGATGCTGATAGCGATACATTGATTGGTTATACCGATGATGTCACATCGCCCGTGCTGACTATTTTAGTTGAAGACGTCGAACAAGATGGTGCAGGGGTATATATCGATTTATTTGAT